>Ga0268276_1000002_pt1 | contig 527353 bp, 406 predicted proteins | sample saktaG_4_FD_190145 | JGI IMG/M metagenome (GOLD analysis project Ga0268276, IMG submission 190145) | Saline water microbial communities from Sakinaw Lake, British Columbia, Canada - sak_2010_1_5_45m | ecosystem: Environmental > Aquatic > Non-marine Saline and Alkaline > Saline ... | reverse complement strand
AAAATATTGCCTCGATTTTTTCAACCATATTCAAAAATATAAAACGGAATTACAGAGTTTGATGACCGATAATTTTCAACTCATTCAAGCTTGAAATTTTCGCAAACCTGAGTTCTTCTTGTATAACTACCCATTTAGGGAAGTGAATTTTGTTTAAACAGCTAATCATATATTCAATAAGTGCTGCAATCGCTATATAAATAGCCATAACAACTGCAAGAGGGAAAGAAGGCATTTTAGTTTTTGCAATCGAAAAGAAAAGGTAAATGATCACGGTCATACCCGCCAGGGAATAGAATAATTTTTTATCATTAATCCGAAAATATAAGACAATAAACCCTGGGAGTAACAAAATGGAAGCAAGATGACCATAAAGCAAGTCTAGGCTATTTAAATGATACCAGAAATTACCCTCATGGCCTTCCAGCACTTGCAAAAAGTGTTTCGCATTAAATTCATATGCCAAGGCAGCTTCTTGGGGGTATTTTAAGAAAATATAGATTTGCCATGGCAGCGCAACAAATACAGTGATGAGTAATGAAATGAAAAAGTCTTTGTACTCTATTAATTTGAATTTTTTTTGTTGCGTGTTCAGGATTAACCAACCCAAATAAACCAATAACCCAACCAGCCATTTATTTAGTATGGCTAATCCTGCAAAAAGTCCAATAAATATGATCCATTTCTTTTTCCCTGAAATCTGATACTCAATCAAAGACCAAATACTTAATGAGACATAAGAAACAAAAGCAAGATCATTATGATCCAAAGTTTGTCTTCCGGCAATAAGTTCATTTAAATAAAAAGAGGTAATCAACAAAACAGCGGCAATGAATCCAACTGTTCTATTCACTAACAATGTTCCACTTCGGAAGGTGATTATAACCAGGATCATTCCAAGAATCACACTTGGTAATCTTATTGCGAATTCGGAGGGACCAAAAAGCTTATAACTTAATGCCATTTGCCAAAGGAAAATTGGCTGTTTATGAACCCAGATAGCAGACCTCCACCATCCTGTATAATCCCAATCTACTATTGGGTCATTATATAATGTTGGTTTTAAAGGATGAAAAGAGAGATTTTTAGCCACCAGTGCATGAAACCTTTCATCCCATAAGTTTAAGAATGGATCCAAAGAGGCCGCAAAGCTGAAAGTGAGACCGGCGGTCATGAAAAGGAAAAAATAAGTTAGCTTGGATTTATGATTTAAAAAGAAAACAAGGCTTAAGATAAACGTGATACCTGCTGAAAAAAGGAACAGCAATTGAACCTGGTTAAAGTATGTTGGGAGTAAATTCATTTAATCAAGTCAATTTATCAATTACTATTTTAAATATGCTTAACACCTGATTTAAATGAATCAGATTCCATGTTCCATCTTTTTATACCTGGTGACTGAAAAAAGAGAATGAGGGTATACAACGGGATTAACCAAATCAATCGGCTTTGAAATCTGTCAGAAATACCGACAAATATTCCAACAAACATGGCATTTCCGATCAGTAATGTGATGATCATATAGCCTAACAATATCAATTTTGGCTTGAAACACCTGCCTTTCTTCCAAATTATCTTAAAAATGATGAACCCCAGAGATGCAAGCACCACCATTAACTGAACAATGTTCTGAATAGGGAACGTTAAACTTTCCTTATTTTGCCGGGCATCTTCCAGAAAATTATTGTCAGTTGGCAAATATAGCTGGACCATATTCATGGGATATGAATGGTATTGGTATGAAGCATATTCAGGGATGTTAAATGAGAAAAACTGTTTAACAGACATCCTGATTGCATCTTGGGTGAACATCTTCAAATATTTTTGGTGAGAGTATATATCCTTTACGATAATACCGAATTCCTCATTCCGTGCAATCCAGCAGTACTGCCTGTCTTTGGTCGCGCATTCATGGTCATAAAGAAAACTTTTATTGTCCCACAGAAAATCGTGATAGGTTTTATACTTGTCCATTTCAGTAACATACTTACACAACAAAAAATCGGAATCTTCCTCGCACTTGTCGTGAACATATTTCTGAAAAACTCCTGCCTGTAAAAGCCTCGACACACTGAAAATGTTTGATACCCTGGAAAGCGTGAATGATCCGGTGTAATAATAATTGATGGAAGGAGTAATCATCCAGGCTGAAAGAAGGAAAACAAGAATCATCAAATATTTCCTTAAGAAAAAATCAACTCTTAATTTTCTAAATAGTAATGACAAAAGCAAAGTTGCCAGGAAGAGCCCGGTAGTGATAGGAAGGTGCGAAAGATGAGATAACAGGCCTATCATCACAATGATTCCCAAAATAGCATCTACGAGGGTAAGCTTGCCGTTACTAATCAGAAAAGAATAAAATGCAAGCAAAATAAGTGGAAGGAAAAAATCAGGTTTTATCTGACATACGAAATAGCCTATGCTTGTAGTTAAAGACAAGATTGAAATTGTAAAAAACAATAGTATCGGGAGGTATTTTGATTTCAGGACCCTGCTCATAAAAACATAAATAACAAAAGTCGTAATAACAGCTTGTATGAATACCACCAACCATAGAGATAAACTCAAACTTGTCACCCATATAAAAAGACCATATGTTATCGGTCTTTCGATGGGAGCAAAATGCTCAAACCCAGTAATTATACATACTCCCGAGTCACCATGTAAAATAGGATAACCTAACCTGAGGGCCGGAAAGAGCAAAACAAAAACTGAGAGAAGAAAAAAAGTAATCCTTACTGGTATTAAATTTATCAGGTTTGCATTCATTTAATTTTAAATATAAATTGATATTTAGCGATAATAAAAATATTTTTTTTTACCTAGTACATGTTAAAAATTCACAACACTCTTTTTTTCATTGATTATTTAACCGTCGGATCATTAATCAGATAATGCAGTAAGTCGTGATCTTGCAGAATCATACATTGCTTCTTTTGACATCTGATCGTCATATACTTATAAATAATCTTACAGCTTTTACCAAGCCGCTTCTGCTATAGTATTCACAAGATCTACCTTCGGGTCACATTTGTAATCCAGGGTTGAAAGTACCTCTGAATGAACTTCTGCAAAGGCGTACGCTATTTTAGGAGGTAGCAATGACTTCCAAAGGCCGGGACAACCTTTCCAAAAATGCTGATTCGGCGCTGAAGTACGAAGTTTATCCAGAGAGAACGATTCTAAAATTTCGGAAAAAGCTACTTCAGGTGTTCTCAAGCTTTGAAATAATGTCTTGATCGTTTCAGAGGGTTGAAAAACCAGGTCCTCATAACGAATCCTTAATACATTTTCGGCATTCCACCACTCCGGCGTAACTGAAAGCAATGCTTTCGCTCTAGGACCTGTCGCATATAAATAAAATTCGGGACACGTAGGCGATTTGTTAAAAATCGAAGATTCCCCGCCCCCTTCACCATCAAGCCAATATGCGGTTTGAGGCTCAAACATCGAAAAATGTAAAATCGAAATAAGGACGTCAAAAGGATGTCTTGCTATGGTTAAAACACGGAACCCATGAGATTCCAAAATGGTTGATAATTCCATAGATTTATGCCAATGAATTTGAACAACACAATTCTCCGGCAGTATCCCCCAATCAAGATCATTAGGACGATGGATAGCATATTGCTCCAAACTATACCGTTTCGCAAGTATATAGCGCAACCATGTGTTCCCGGAACGTGGTGTGCTAACAATCGCTAATCTCATTATCTATCGATATTTATTAAACTGATTAGTTACGAAAATCAAAATAATCAAGAAAATTTTGCGTTGATTAAGCGTGCTGCCATTTATTGCCAAAAATCACATCTTTTAGTTGTTCAGTGCTTTGTGCCCATGTCAGGAAAGGTATTTTTTCTGATTTTGGCGCTTTTCCACTTTTGTTGAGACTGAGCCAGTCTTTGATAGCTGAAGCTAAATCACCGGCATCAAGTCCATCGAAATAAAACGCATTTTCACCTGCAATTTCACGAAATACGGGTAACTTGCGCGCGATAATGGGGATTTTGAATTGAGCTGCCTCAATAAGGGGGAGTCCGAACCCTTCTCCTTCTGAGGGTGCAAGTAAACAGGTGCATACACCATATATCTTCTCAAGATATTCATCACTGATGCCATCAAACCAGAAAAGTCGACTGTTATTTTCGGGGTGTTGCCTCAGCCTTTCAACAAGTGGTTCAACAAACCATCCATGTTTGCCAACAATAACTAAATTAATATCAAAACCATCATTCCAGAGTTCTTCAAAGGCATCAAGAGTTTGAGCATGCCTTTTTCGAGGTTCTATTGTACCTACCATTAGGAAAGCTGGATTTTTACTGACAGCTTTTAACAAAGAATCTACATTACTTGGTAAACCAACAGAGGGGTAGGAAGAACGAATGTCTGCTCCTAAATGAAACCAGCCGATTTTGAAATGTTGCCTGATATCTTTAACATTTGCAGCCATCCAACGTTGTACATCATCAGCAGTTGATTTTGAAATACATACAACACCACTAATTTTTGATAAGGTCTGCAACCAATTTTCAAATTCTTCTTTTAGGCCTGACCAAAAGTAACTTGGCAATAAAACAGGAAGGATATCATATACCATGAAGACGACAATTACACCATCACGATTGAGACCTTGTAAATAGTGAGAATTACAGCAGACAATTGCTGTTTGGAAATCCAAGCCAAGAAAAAAATCTCCTGATTGATATTCCATGGGTTCATCTGTCAATATTGTATTCTGGCAATTTAAAAACCTCATGGTAAACTGGCGTGCATAATGGTAAGGTTTATCTGTGGTTGCATAAACAGGTTCAACGCGGTATCCATCAGGTGGATTATGCAGTAATTCGATTAAAATAGCGCGTACTACACGTTGGATCCCACTTCTGGCATCCCCTTGACAAAGCTCAGACACATCAATTAATAGTTGTTTCTGGCGTGGACAGGCCGGGAAATTTTGTGAGAGGCAAGTAGCAAGGGTAATGACCTCTGTATCATTTTTAGGTTTTTTATCCAACCTGGCAATTGCATGAATCAAACCAGACTTTGTTTTAGAAGCTTGTTGATAAAACGATTCAATAGATTGGGCATACTTTTTAGCACATATTTCAGGACTGTGATAATTGCGAATATAATCCCGTGCATGTGTTGCGATGTTCTTACGTCTTTTTTCGTCCTTCCAGAGAGTTTCCAAAGCCTGAATGAGTTCTGAATCTTTGAATTCGTCAGGAATTTTGACAACGACATCTTCTGATAGCTCGGCTATACTACCGTTTGAATTAACAATGGTTGTTAGTCCATAATTAAGGCAATCCAATATTGCGGCAGATGTTTCACCGCGTGAAAGAGTTCGCAGTTGAACACTCAGATCAGCAGCTGCAAGGTATCTTCTGAAAGTATTTAAATCAATCCAACCGGTAATCTGAATTCTATGGGATATTCCGCTTTTCTTTATGGTTTCTGCCATTTCATTTCCATACTGGCCTTCAGGGTTTTCGCCTATAAAAATAAGGATGCAGTTTTCGTCCTTTGAAATAGAAGAAGCTAGCCAGGAATCAAGTAACCGCTTGTTAAATTTGGTTGGACCTAACATCCCAAAACTACAGACAATAAAATGATTGACCCCCAGATTAAGCTGATTTCGTGCATGAATTCGGTCAAGAGAATTGGCAGAAGTCCTTAACATCGGAATAACCGACCAGTCTTTTGCTGCGTTTTTGCCATAATATTGTGTTGCAAGATCGCAAGAATGCTGTGAATGTACAATCACTCCAACAGCATTTTGCAAAACATCCAGGTTACATGGATAGTCCCAAACAACTTTTGATTTGTTTTTTAAATAATTCGGGGTATTAAAGGGTAAATACCCATGACTTTGATAAAGGGAATGTAATAAAGCGTGAGGATGAAGTTTAATGTCTTCCAGATAGTTAATGACGTGTGATAAATAAAAATCATGTAATACCACCACACCAGGAATATTGTCAAGGAATGAAAACATGTACCTGTGAAATGGAGAATTGCCGAAGTGATAGATGACTCTATCGTAAGTTTTTGCATTGGTCTTGAACCAGTCATAGCTTCGAATACCACAATTTGATTTAATCCACGCATCAGAAATATTTGTTTGGTCCACAACGACATCGATTTCATAGTAATTTGCCAATTCAGGTAATAACTCGGCACTATAGTCACTTATACCGCTGCGTTCAGGAGGGAGGGGGGATAAAAAGGCTAACTTCGGTAAAGTTGAGGCAATAGGGAAAAATGATTTTTTATTGAGTTGCTGTGTCTCCCAATTCTCGATTGCAGAAAGAGTTCGTACAGCGCTTTTTTCCCAGGAAAACTTTTTGGCTTGTTCGATTCCATGTCGTTCCAGAGAGATGCGAAAAGAATCATCCGTCAATACCTGAACTAACTTATCTGTAATAGATTGGTCATTACGAGGATCAAAGAGTGCATCCTCACGTTCAATCACTTCGGGAAGGCTAGAGGTATTTGCCCCAATGACTGCCCGCCCACAGGACATTGCCTCCAATGCAGGAAGTCCGAATCCTTCATGGAATGAAGGGAATACAAATACTTTACATAAATTATACAGAAGGAACAGATCTTGATCAGGAACAAAACCAGTCAAAACGAGATCTTCTGGTTGTAGTCCATGCTGGAATGCAAGGATCTCTAATTCTTTACGACTCGCTGGTTGAATGGAACAGATTACTACCAACTGATGTTTCTCTATAAGTGCCTTTGGAAATCTGGCATAAGCACGAATAAGCCCCTCTATGTTTTTACGATAATCAATCCCACCCGTGTACATGATAAAGGAACGTTTTATACCATAATGTTCAAAAAGTCTGGAATTGGTCCCGGTATCTATTGTAACAGGGTGAAACTGCGCATCTGCTGCAGATGAAATAGTAACCACTTTTTGAGGAAGTATGCCAAGATAGTGAATTGCTTCCTGCCTTGAAGATTCAGAGATAGCCAATAACAAGTCTGCACGACGCATATAATCCAGTTTTTCATTATACCATTTTTCAACGATAGGATTCTTAAGATAAATCTTACTATATATCAATGGTATAAGATCATACAGTATCATAGCAGTTGGGATTCCGTCACCAAGATTACCAATGCTGGTTACTGCATCATCACAAAGTCCTTCAAATAGACTGCTTGCAACCACCATATCCGGCTTAAGACTGGCAAGAAAAGCTTCACGGGTTAACTCTGCTGTTTTACGCCGCCAATCATTTTCGGTATTATTAAAGCAGACGGAAGCTACTGTATGCCAAATTATTATATTTTTCTGGGGTAGCAGCCCCTCAAAATCTGCCTGGATAGATTCAATACTGTCAGAAAAGAGCCCATTAAGTACAATGATAATGTCGTGAGAACCACGATTACGAATAATTTCTTTAACAAGAGAGTTACAATAACGACCAATGCCTCGATTTCTCGAACCGATGGACTGTGCTGCTTGAAAATCAATTACAATACGCATATTATACCTTGGATTTATCCGATTTAGGATAGTTTTGATCAAATGCTTTTTGAAGGTCTAAATACATTTTTTTTGCATTATGAGAAAGATTATAAGCTAATGGATGCGTTTGACCTTTTGCTTGGGTCCGTTCTTGCTTGGATTGCATTTGAATTTTAATAATTGAAATAATATTTTTTTTAAACCTACAAATGCGACTAATGAAAAAAATAGCTAATTGTACTAAATATTTGAATACGCTAAAAAACCATCGAACTGGCGTAAGGACACGCCATGAATAACTATTTAAGATCGAGTTAACCTGGTTGAACAATCTCTGATTTTGTAATATGAGATCCATATTTTGCAAATGAAGCTCCTGATATTGTGATTGAAGCTCCTGCTGTTGTGATAGAAGTACACTGAGTTGAAGTTGCTTTTTTACTTCTGAATATTGTATAAACTCATCAAATACACAAGGTGGATAAGAAAAAACTTCTTTGTATTTAAACAGATCATTCCGTAAATAAAACCGATTCAACCCATCAAAATAAACGAAAATATAATCCGATTGAATTAAAAGCTGATCCCAGCTTTCAAAATTTGTTATCGGACTGTTTGGGACAGTAGCCTCAATAATTAAAACTTTGGGACGGAAAACATTCCAGTTGTTTGACTCAATTACCTCTCTCTCAGTACCCTCAACATCTATTTTTAAAAAATCAATCTTAATATTATTTGCATACTGCTCAAGAATACTTGTTAGCCTTTTTGATTCAATTAATATTTTTTCAAACGAATTCAATGCACAACCATCGTAGTCTTTCTGCCCCTCTTTTTCAAGAGCAGAAGATGCGCAATCTTGATAAATGCTGGAAAGTCCTGAATTTGGAATATCAAAAAAAGCATTTAAGCTTTCTTGATTTGAGATGATAAAATTTAAATTAATATCTCTCTTTCGTTCCTGAACTAATTTTTTAAACAACACAGGTGAAGGTTCTATGTTAATTCCCCTCCATTTCTTATCATAGAAATGTTTTGTAACAGAATCCTTGACGGGATCGGCGGCACCGATATCTACATAAAACCCTGTCTTCTGTCCTTTGAAAAAGCGTTCAAGAATTACATCTTCGAAATTCTGAGCATAAGAGATCATAATATTTCTAATTTTAATTCAAGATCAATCACATGCTGACAATTAGTTCATTATTGCGCTTTCCAAAAAATCATCTTGGAAAAATTGAATATCATATTAGGGATTTGTAGAATAATTGACCACTTTGATTTTCTTGCAGTCGTTTTATCCGAAAAATTATGTGCTAAAATTTCATCATTTTTCTTGCTGACTACTTTAATCAATTCGTTAACCATTATATCCACAGTATTAGCCCAATTAAATGATTTTGCCCGCTCTATACCTTTTTTTGATAATTCATTTCTGAATTTACTATTGAAATATAACTTCTCCATAGCATCAATAAATTCTCCTTCTGATCGTGGGTTTATTATCATCCCCGCATCTCCGATAACTTCGGGTAATGAGGAAGTATTGGAAGTGATCACCGGTACCCCACATTGCATAGCCTCCAGGACCGGCAAACCAAATCCTTCATATAGCGAAGGATAAACAAAAAACTCCGATCCACTATAAAAATATGATAAATCCGAATCATCTATATAGCCAACTTTGATTACCTTGTCTTTATATTCTTTAAAATGGTCAACCGCCAGTTCTAATTCTTTAACAAAGGCATCCCATTGACTACCTCCTAGGAAAAAATACAAATTATCTATCTGGTTTTTCTTAATAAATGAAATAAAGCACTTTACTGAAAAAATCAGATTTTTCCTTGGCTCTATAGTACATAGACTAAATATATATTTTTTATCAAGTGGCAGATGATATTTCTCAAGGATTGCAGTATCACCATTCCGAAGGTCCTCACATGGGTGGAAATTGTCTGAGGCTGCTAAATAAGCAACGTTAATTTTTTCCGGATCAATCTGGGGTACATATTTGATAAAATCCTTCTTTGTATTTTCTGAAATTGCAAAATAGTAATCCTCGTTAGTAATTTCATCGATCATATCCAGTAGCCAATCCTGTTTTAAAGGGAAGTATTCAGGGAAAGCGAGCAGAATAGCATCATATAAAACAGTAAATCTTGAAATATGCTCAAATTGGCGAATTCTTGAAGGAATTCGAAAGAGCGGAGAAAAATAGACGTCAATACCTGATAATACTTTTTTTACATTTTTAATACTGGTATTAACAATGAGTTTATCAGTAATGATACTAATATCATAATTATTTGAAAAATAGTTTTTTAAAGCCTCCTTTAGATCATCTTCACTGGATTTTTCACAATATAAAGAAATATGCAATTCATTTCTTTGCAACATTTCGGACAAAATATTAAATGCAACGAAAAAAATCCCGGTCCTTCCTTCATTTTTGTATAGAGCGTTTGCAATGACTGTTGCATCAAAAAGAACATTTATCTGATTCCCTTTCTCTGATTTATTATTTAATTTATATCCCTGCCCCATCATTGCAATCGTTTTAATACTTGCTTTTTTCTTTAAAGCTTCCTCATTTATGATTCCTGTTTCTTTCTTCTTCCTCAATCAATATATCAAGAACTTCAAAAAATGATCTATTGTATGTCCAGCCCAGCTCATTCTCTGCCTTAGTTTTATCACCATAAATATTGTGTATATCATTTGGCCTGTAAAGACTAGGGTCTATAATGATCTTTTCTTTAGAAATTTCAAGCTTTTCAAATATATAATAGAGTATATCCCTTAAAGAAACCGATGATCCGGAGCAAATACTATAATCCATTGGGACTTCCTGCTGAAGCATCAACCACATTGCTTTTACATAATCTGGTGCATACCCAAAATCTCTTCTGAAATCAATATTCCCGACATGAATTACCTCTTTCACTCCATCTTTAATATCCAGGCCATATAAAATGACCTTTTTCACGAAGAAATTGGATGTCCGCAAATATGATTCATGGTTAAACAATATACCAGAACAAACATATAAGTTATAAGATTCTCTGTAATTTACGGCTATCCAGTGTGCAGAGGCCTTGCTAATCCCATAAGGACTTGATGGATGTATAATGGATCTTTCTGTCACAGGCAATTTATCAATATTGCCATACATATCACTGGATGAAGCCTGGTAAAATTTAATTCTCCTGTCAATTTTTTTAATCGCTTCCAGAATATTAAGTACCGATAATATATTAAAATTGATTGTATCCCAAGGTTGTTCAAAAGAAATTCCCACAGAACTTTGAGCGGCTAAGTTATATATCTCAACTGGTTTATATTCGGTAAGAATATTAATAATATCATTTATATTAAGCAGGTTACATTTTCTAAGTGTAACCTGCTCAAGTGTTTTTACATAGCTAAGGCCAAATAGGCTTTCTTCAATATCCGGTCTCAGCAATCCAATTACCTGATAATTCTTTTCCAGTAATAGTTTACTTAAATAAGCCCCATCTTGCCCAGAAATTCCTGTTATTATAGCGGTTTGCATTATTCCCATCTCCTGATTTTTTTACCTTTGATAAAGTCAATGATTAATTGCTTATCCTCTTCCCATCTAAGATATCCTTTGCATATAAAACGAAAAGTGTTAACTTGAACCTGCTCAATGTTTGAGATGTCAATTTTATGCGGATCTGAAAGGTTGAACAGATAACCGGTTTTGTTGTGTTCAATGTACTCGTTCATGGTTGGGTTATCAACGGCTATAACAGCTTTCCCCATGGACATCGCTTCTAAAAACGACATTCCGATTCCTTCTAATTCTCTAGGTGATATATATATAGCTTTTTCTTCTATCAATTTCCGCATATCCTCTCTGGTTTCAAACCATTCAGAATATGTAATATGGTATTTATTTTCATCATCCATACTCGGTTGAATAAATTGATGATTCGGATCTATTGCTTTATGAATATGAATTTTTATATCATTATCTCCTATAAGATTTTTAATTGTATTAATATTTATTTGTGTAAGTCTTTGCCAGAAAAATACTTCATCCTTGTTTCCGGGAATAATTTTCTTTGGTTCTGGGAAATATTGCACATAGATTGAATCAAATCCAAGCTTAAGATGAATATCATTTAATGTTCTGGAAAAATTAACAATTCTGAGATTTTGATAATGTTTCCAATATTCATAATCCAATTCAACTGAATCATACATAGGGAAAAAAACGATATTTTCATTTTTTATACTTTCTAATACTTCAAGTTTTGGTAAATTTTGAAAAAAAATCACACATAAATAGCTATTATCAATAAACGATAAATCCGGAAATGGTTTTTCTCCTAACCAGCTTTCATCGAGGATAACTTCAACATCAAAATATTCCTTCAAATAATCTATGAGGAATGCTGTAGATTTTGTTTTGTTATGATATGAATGTCCTATGTAGGCAATTTTTTTTGAACGGGTATTTATTCTTCTCCGTTTCTTTGGTTTACCAGATCCTGCTAAATATTTTCTGAAATGCCGAAATCCATTACTTAAATTCTGGCAAATATTTATGATAAGCTGAAGAATGGACCGACTGAAATTCCAGATTATAACTGCTCCCCTTCTTCTCAGGCTTCCAGTAGGAAAGAAAAAATTGACTGATTTATACAAAAATAAAATCAATCTCCATCCATATGAATTAGATATTACTCCTAATTCTATTATGGCTGTTTCTAACCTGTACCTTGTTGAGTCTAGATCCGAATTAGAGGTTTCAAGCTGTGATTTGGCCGAAGCTAACTCAGATTTGGTTGAGTTCAATTCCGAATTGGTGTTTTCAAGTTGTGATTTGATCTTTTCCAATCTCGATTTAATTCTCTCAAGTTCTGCATAACTTAATGAGAGCTTGCGCACTAATATTTCAGATTGATTCTCCATTTTATCATTTAATTCACTCAAATTATTTACATCACCAGGTATTTCTTTTTTGATTTCATCTGTCATCCTTATAACATTTTTAGCAAAATCATAATCCGATTGTATTAGGTTTGTTATGTCAATTTTTTTATTATCATCAGAAAATTGCTCATTTGAAAGCGGATTATTGACAAATTTTTTATTAGTGAACAGATGAAGGTTGCTACCATTTGAATAAAAATAACATTTGAATTTTAATGCAATATATTTTAATGTATTTAGAGAATAAAATGAAATGTGCTGTCCTGTCTCGGGAACAAAATACCACCAATCGTTAATATCTTTAATTTCGTGAGGTGGCTGTAGTTCTGTTGAAAAGATTAAAGAATCTGAATATTTAAATATATTTTTTATTTCTTCCAGTGGATTCACTAAATGCTCAAAAACTTCAAAAGTTGTAATAATTTCAAATTTATCATCCCCAATTAAATCAACCAGATCATAATTTTTTGCAAAAATGTTTTCGCAATACTTTTCTTCTCTGTAAAAATTAAATCCTTTGTCTCGCATCAAACGTACAAAAAGTCCATAACCACCAGCATAATCAAGAAATTTTTCACCGTGTTTAAAATTATCCAAAATAATTTTTTCAACCGCAATTGAATAAGTAGCATTTCTCGATACTAAACCTATATCAAGATCCGTGATGGCGTTTTTATATGCTTCATCTAACCAATAAGGGCTTTCTGTCTGAATAAATTCACAAATCGGGCACTTATAGTAATCTACCTCGTACTTATTCAGTACAAAACTTTTAAATAAGAATTTTGCTTCGCTTGAACAAATATTACAGTTGACTCTTTCCATCTGAGCCATTTCAATTCATATAATTTGCAATAACCACATCAGGATCACCGAGAATATCGGTATCCCCGTTTCTCAGCAGAAGCACTCGGTCACTATATTTTTGAACGCTGTTTAAATCATGCGAAACAAAAATGATAGTCCTGCCTTCGGCAATTATTTTATGAAATACTTCGAAACACTTTACCTGAAAATTGGCATCGCCCACGGCAAGCACTTCATCCAATAAAAGAATTTCCTTGTTAGCATGGATGGCCACAGAAAATGCCAGCCTTACCTGCATACCGCTGGAATAATTCTTCACTTTTAAATGAATGAACCGCTCTAACTCCGAGAACTCAACGATTTTGTTATAACTGCGGTCAATTTCTTTTTTTGTCAATCCTAATAGAGTGCCGTTAAGATAAATATTGTCTTTACCTGAAAGTTCAGGATTAAAACCAACACCAAGCTCCAGAAAAGGTGATATTTCGCCATTGATCGTAATCGAGCCTTGATCAGGTGTATATATCCCTGCCAGGATTTTCAACAGGGTAGATTTACCACTTCCATTCCGGCCAATAATACTAAAAAATTCCCCTTTTTTAATTTCGAAAGATACGTCTTCAAGCGCATTAAAGGTTTCATAGCTCATCTTCTTGCTGAAACTTAAAATCCGCTCCCTGATGGTATTCCGTCGTTCCTGAGGAATTTTAAAACTCTTTGAAACATGTTCAACTTTTATGGCAATAAACTGGTTCATTTTTCGGATTAAACTACATGTTTTCTATCAGGTTCTTCGAGGATCTTTTCAAATACCATAAGCTGGCAAAAAATATCGGAATGAATATGGCTATAAAGATCAATAAATGATCAAACCGGGGAACTGCACTATCAATTAAAACAACCTTTGAATGCTCAATCAGTAAGGTCATAGGATTCACATATAGTATAGATTGTACGTCAGGTGGAACAGCGGAAATCGGATAAATGATCGGGCTTGCATAAAATAAGACATTGAGCAGGACTTCCCATATCTGGTTTACATCTCTTAACCTGACGTACAAAGGAGCAGCAAAGAAAGAAAATGCCAATGATATCCCATAAATCAGAATGATATATAACAGAAAGAGGGAAATATCTATCATGTCAGGATAAATATGATAAGCAAAAAGAAAAAGAAAAAGAATGATCAGATTAAAGAAAAAAGCCAGTGCGCTGTGTACTGTCGCAGAAATGATAATGATCCATTTAGGGATAAATATCTTTTTCAGAATGTTTGCTTTGGATATTAAACTGTTCATGCCGACAGTGGTAGTTTCCGAAAAGAAAAACCAGAGAATCAGGCCCAGAAGTAATCGTATGGAATAATTCGGGTTATCCTTAAAAAAGAGATGCGAAAAAACAAAATTCAGGACTAAAAATATACTTAATGGTTTGAGAAATATCCAAATGATCCCCAGCCATGAACCCTGATAACGCATCTTCAGATCTGTCTTTGCGAGCATCCAGATCATTTCCCATTTATGATGTTGATTTTTATGGTTCATTATTGGTGATATATTCCCTTGCAAAACTATGAAAAGTTAAATCTAAAGCTCAATATTTTATTTTTTGTCTTTGCATGAAAATATCGGAACCATGAAACAAAGATGAAGTCAAATGAGCATTTTTCCTTACTTTTGTCCCCTTGTTATTTGATTCACAACTATGACGAATAAACTAAGGTTCGATCCTAAATCAAACTACCTTCAAACCCGCGAAACTATCGGCTACGTTCCCAGGAAACAAGCTAGCCAGGCCGATTACGACCGTATCGGTTTCATGTCAGGACTGGAAGTACACCAGCAACTGCTCACAAAATACAAGCTTTTCTGCCGCTGCCCTGCCGGTGTTTATAATAAGCATGAGGCATACGATGCCGAACTGATCCGCCACATGCGCCCTACGCTCAGTGAGTTAGGGGAATACGACGGCACGGCCCTCATGGAGTTCAAAACCAGAAAGGAGATCGTTTACCGCATCAAGAACGAAACGGCGTGCACCTATGATGTCGACGATACCCCACCGTTCAAAATTGACCAGGAAGCGCTCAATATCGCCATCAAAATCTCCCTGCTATCAAAACTGAATATTGTGGGCGAAGTGCATATCACCCGTAAACAATACCTTGACGGCTCAATTCCTACCGGATTTCAGCGGACCGCCATTATCGGTGTAGAAGGTGTGATCCCTCTTAAACATAAGAAAGTCAGGCTGATCCAGCTCAGTCTCGAAGAGGACTCTTGCCGGGAAATGTGGGATGTGGGCCACCAACGGGGTTATAAAACCGACCGCCTTGGCATGCCGCTGATAGAAACGGTAACTTACCCCGATTGTGCGAATCCTGAAGAAGTTAAAGAAGCCTGCAACTACATCCGGTTCCTGAACCGCAGTACCGGCAATGTACGCACCGGAATGGGCGCCGGCCGTGAAGATGTAAACGTGAGCTGCCGTGGCGGTTCACGGGTAGAGATCAAAGGCGTGGCCCATACCAGGTGGATCCCGGAACTGACCCACAATGAGTGTTTCCGCCAATGGGCATTGCTTCATATAAGGGAATTGCTTAAAAAACGAGTGAAGAATCCTGAAACCTGGAAAATCTCTTATAAAATCATCCCCTATCATACCTATAATTTCAGGTACAAACCCCTGAAAGAGGCCCGCAACAATAAAAACAAGATCGTAGCCGTCAACCTGCCGGAGTTCAATTGCATCATGTCGCACTTCACCCAACCTGGCAAAATGTTCGCAGATGAGATCAGCGAACGGTTGAAAGTGATCGCCTGCATAGAATTGCCCCACATGGCCCACTCCGAAGATCTGACCCCAATTGTACCTTTGAAGGATTGGGAACAGATCAGGAAACTTTTTAAAACCAAGGAAAATGACGCTCAGATTATCTTTTGGGGCCCTGAAGCTGATATGCAGACAGCCCTCGATACCATCGAAGAGCGTTGCAAAATGGCATTTAAAGGCATCCCGAACGAAACCCGCAAATCCTTCGAAAATGGTACTACGATCTTTGAAAGGGTCCTCCCAGGGGCTGACCGGATGTATCCAGATACCGACTCCGCACCTATCCCGCTGGAAGATGAGTTGATCGAAAAACTGAGGAAAAACCTGCCCACCGATGTGATCGATCGTTATCACAAGCTCGTGGAATGGAAAGTCCCGGAAGATACCCATACTTACATCTTCTCCAAAAACCTGTTCCCGGTCATCGAAAAGATCGTGAAAGAGCTGAAAATCAATCCCCGCATGGTTGGGACCTACTTCGGGCATCACCTCAAGTACGTGGAAGGCCGGTATAATAAATCTGTTGAATTTACTTACTACAAAATTTTCGGTCTTTTCCGCTACCTTAAGGAGAATGACCTTGATCTGATCCTTGCCGGGAACATGTTACCGGTGATATACATGCATCCCAAAATGGATTTCGAATCGGTGCTTACGAGTATCAAGTTCAAAAAGGTCAGAAAAGAAGATATCCTTTCGAAAATACCCTTTTTAAAAGAAAAATTCAGGCAGATCAAACGCTCAAACAGGAAAGAAAGTGAAATTAACTGGGTGATGGGTGAATTAAGAAGGTCTGCAGAAGGGAATATTAATCTCAGCGAGCTGGAAAAGGAAATTACAAAACGTTAAGATTCTTCGCTTAAATGCATAAAACTTTAATATGACTGACGATATCTTCCAGGGCTATAAAGGCGATGCGCTCGAAACCCTCAAGAAATTCAACACCCGTGTCTGGGGACAGACCGTAGTAGAAACCACAAGGGGCACTTTTACCGGTACCGTTTTACCACGGTCTGAAAACGACGACGATAAGCATATCGTTGTAAAAATCCCGACGGGTTACAATATCGGGGTTGACGTCCGGACCATCACAGATATGAAGGAAACCGGCTATAAGAAGGCCGTTTACAAGATCCCTGAGAAAGAATTTCCAATCACACCCGGATTACCAAGGGTTAAGCTGCTTGGTACGGGCGGGACCATTGCTTCGCGCCTGGATTACCGCACCGGGGCCGTCATCCCGGCCTTTTCACCTGGCGAACTCTATGGGGCAGTTCCAGAACTGGCCGATATCTGCAACCTGGAAACCGAGAAAATATTCGCCGTATTCAGCGAGAACATGGGGCCGAAGCAATACATTGCGCTTTCCCAGGCCATCGGGAAAGAGATCGAAAAAGGAGTGGATGGCATCGTGATCGGTCATGGCACTGACACCCTGCATCATACCGGTGCCGTTTTGACTTTCATGTGCCAGAACTTGCCTGTTCCGATCATTCTTGTCGGCTCCCAGCGTTCCAGCGACCGTCCCAGTTCCGATGCAGCGCTGAACCTTATGCACGCCATGCACGCCGCCGGCCACGGTGATATTGCCGAAGTGATGGTATGCATGTTCGGCCCTACATCCGATGAATATGGCTTGCTGCACAAAGGAACCAGGGTGAGAAAGATGCACTCCTCTTACCGCTCTACTTTCCGGACGATTGGTGATGTGCCGATAGCCATGGTAAGCCGGAAAAAGATCACTCCCATCCATAAAAACTACAACAAGCGCCGGAGCGATCGTAATGTGAGCATCTTCCCTTACTTCAGCGATGAAGTGACCATGCTCTATTATTATCCCGGTATGAAACCTGACGTCATGAATGCAATGATCGACGACGGTTACCGTGGCATCATCATCGTCGGCACCGGGCTGGGTCATGTGAATAAGGAGCTTTACCCGGCACTGGTTAAGGCCAAAGAGAAAGGCGTACACGTCTTTATGACACTACAGACCATCTGGGGCTTTGTGGGCATGTTTGTATACGATACCGGCCGCGATATGATGGCCAAAGGTGTGATCCCTTGCGGAAATATGCTTCCCGAGGTCGCCTGGGTCAAACTGAGCTGGATCCTCGGCCAGACCAACGACCCGGTAAAAGTCCGCCAGATGATGATGACCCCGATCAACGACGAGATCACCCTCCGCGAGCCTTACAATGGTTATTTGGTTTACCAGGGCGGTGTGCCGGAGGTGGAGGAGTTTATCAGGAGAGTGCATAAATGAGTCGGCAGTCGGTAGTTGGCAGTTAAGCAATGAAATTAAACATTTTGTTTAAAACATTTTGTTTAACGCAAAACGTTTTGTATCTTTGAGAAAAAATGAATCCGTTTATCATCAAAGGATATGCTGGTCCCGAATTCTTTTGTGACCGGGAAGAGGAAACCGACAGGCTTCTGAACGCTATCAATAATCAGCGCAATCTGACCTTGGTTTCATTGAGAAAAATGGGTAAAACCGGATTAATTTACCACACATTTGAAAAGTTATCCAGGGATAAATACGATAAAATATATATTGACATCTTCGATACGGTAAATCTTACCGGGTTTATTAACAAGTTCGCCAGTTCTCTTTTATCGCTCAAAAAGACTTTCGGAGAGAAAATGATTGAATATATTGAATCTTTTAGATATATCAGACCGGTTATCTCTATCGATCCTCTTTCAGGACTGCCAACAGCTTCTTTTAAAATATCCTCGGAAGAAGAAGCTCAGCAAACCATTAGCGACCTTTTTAAGATTTTGGTCGAAAAAAGTCTTTCTAAATCAATTGTGCTGGCAATCGATGAATTTCAGCAGATAACCAAATATCCGGAGAAAAATGTTGAAGCATTAATAAGAGGAAATATTCAAAACCTTCATAATGTGACAATTATTTTTTCGGGAAGCAATAAATCATTGCTGGGACAAATTTTTTCCAACCCGTCGAGGCCTTTTTATCAAAGTACTGAATTGATGTACCTTGAAGAAATTCAGCATCCCTCCTATATCGATTTCATCAGAAATATCTTTTTAGCCCATGAAACTAAGATTGATGATGAAGCAATCGGGGATATTCTTTATTGGACCAGGGTCCATACCTACTATGTACAATACTGCTGTAACAAGATATTTGAACTAAAATCCGGAAATATATCGAGGGCTGAAACTCAAAAAATTTGCAATCAGATATTAAGGGATCACGAACCATTCTATTTTGAATTGAGGAATCTATTGACTCATCACCAGTGGCAATTATTAAAAGCAATTGCCAAAGAAAAAGGAGCAAAAAGTATTACTTCATCGGCATTTATCAAACAATATGATCTTACAAATGCAAGCACTATTAAGCGAGGCATTGAATCCCTACTTGAAAAGGAGCTTATATACAGAAGTAAAAACCAGTACCTTCTACAAGATGTTTTCTTTTCAAGATGGCTTGAGTTGCAAGAATGATCATTAAATGTAACTATCCGTAATTGAATTTATCTATAACTGACGATAAGCATATTGTGGTAAAAATCCCGACGGGTTACAATATCGGGGTTGATGTGCGGACCATCACGGATATGAAGGAAACCGGCTATAAGAAGGCCGTTTACAAGATCCCTGAGAATGAATTTCCAATCACACCCGGATTACCAAGGGTTAAGCTGCTCGGCACCGGCGGGACCATTGCTTCGCGCCTGGATTACCGCACCGGGGCCGTCATCCCGGCCTTTTCACCTGGCGAACTCTATGGGGCAGTTCCAGAACTGGCCGATATCTGCAACCTGGAAACCGAGAAAATATTCGCCGTATTCAGCGAGAACATGGGGCCGAAGCAATACATTGCGCTTTCCCAGGCCATCGGGAAAGAGATCGAAAAAGGGGTGGATTGCCGAAGTTATGGTATGCATGTTCGGCCCTACATCCGATGAATATGGTTTGCTGCACAAGGGAACCCGTGTAAGGAAAATGCACTCATCTTATCGTTCCACTTTCCGGACGATTGGTGATGTGCCGGTGGCCATGGTAAGCCGGAAAAAGATCACCCCCATCCACAAAAGCTACAACAAGCGCCGTAACGACCGGAATGTCAGCATCTTCCCCTACTTCAGCGATGAAGTGAGCATGCTCTATTATTATCCCGGCATGAAACCTGACGTCATGAATGCAATGATCGACGCCGATTACCGTGGCATCATCATCGTCGGCACCGGGCTGGGTCATGTGAATAAGGAGCCTTATAACGGTTATTTAGTATACCAGGGCGGCGTGCCGGAGGTGGAGGAGTTTATCAGGAGAGTGCATAAATAAGTCAGCAGTTGGCAGTTGGCAGTTGACCGCCGACCGCTGACCGCTGACCGCAAACTTTTTTCTTGCTTTTCTCCCATTTTTTTCGTATCATCGCTGTCTGAATCAACCTATTAACTTTAAGCCATTGAATACGAAAGAATTTATCCGGTCGCTCGCTGAAAAGCTTCATATTAGCCAGAAAGAAGCAGCAAAACTGCTTCAGGACACCACCAGGGTTTTACGTGAAACCGTCTCTGAAGAGAAAAAACTTACCCTGGTTCACTTTGGAAGCTTCCAGGTGAAAAAAAGTGCAAGCCGGACAGCTTACATACCGGCTTTGAATAAAAAAGCCCTGGTACCACCACGCCGGGTTGTGCAATTTCATACGGCAGAAGCATTGAAGAATAAACTTAAAAACACCACCCAGCTATGAGCGCTAGTACATCTGCAAGGGAAGTCATCGAAAAGCTGGTGAAACAGTCAGGCATCACGAAAAAACTGGCCGCGGAAATCCTGCACGTAATCCCTGATATCATTGAAGAAGGTTTAAAAAAAGATGGCGAAGTCCGTGTTAAAGGATTGGGTACTTTCCGACTGAAATGGGTCAGGGAAAGGATCGGACGAAACCCCAAAACCGGTGAAAAAACGGAAATCCCTCCCCATAACCGCGTAGTATTCCTCCCGGAACGATCTTTTAAAGAATACATCAACCGCGACTACCGTCTGCTCAGTTATAAAATCATCCCTTCTGCTGAAAAAGTAACATCGGTTGATGAAATCATCGCGGAACCTGAACCCGGACATGAACCCCTTCCTCAATATACTGAGCCGGAACCTGAACCTTTACCGCAATATCAAACTCAACCACAGCCTGAGCCGGAACCTCCAGCCGGAAAACGACGGGTCCATTGGATCGTACCGGTCGCCATTTCAGTGATTATTATCTTAAGTTTGATCTTTTACTTCAGGAACTGTTATCATTTAGAAGACAGAAGTCAGAAGTCAGAAGTCAGTAATCAGAAGAAAGAAGTTGACAGTATATCGGCAGTCAACAGCCGGCAGTCAGCAGACACCATTCAGCAATCAGAAATCGACAATCGACAATCGGCAATCGACACACCGCTCTCCACCCTTAGCCCTCAGCTAGTCACCATCCCCGAAGGCAAGTGCCTATTCCAACTCGCCCGTGAAATCTATGGCAATCCCTATCTCTGGGTGCTTATCTACCGGAAAAACCAGTATAAAATATCTGATCCTGACATGCTGAATTCGGGTGAGGAACTGGTGATCCCGGCTCTCGAAGGCACGCAGGAACGGATGTCGAGGAATGACTCTCTCGCAGTTTCGGAAGGTTACCGCCTGCTTTATGAATATTTCAAAGCAAAAGATGATTTTCGTAAAGATGATTTTTTCAAGGCAATGGAGCGATACAAGCCTTAGTGATTTGGCTTTTTGTATATTTATCCCGCTATGCCCGATCACACATTTACCAACCAACTCATCCAGGAATCCAGCCCTTACCTGCTTCAGCATGCCCATAATCCGGTAGACTGGCATCCCTGGAACGAAAACACCCTTGCGAAAGCTAAGTCGCTTGATAAAATGCTGCTGATCAGCATAGGCTATGCCGCCTGCCACTGGTGCCACGTTATGGAGAAAGAATCCTTTGAGGATGAAGAGGTGGCAAAGATCATGAACAAGCACTTTATCTGCATTAAAGTCGACCGCGAAGAACGGCCCGATGTGGACCAGGTGTATATGAATGCCGTTCAACTGATCACAGGCAGCGGGGGATGGCCTCTGAACTGCTTCACCCTTCCCGACGGCAGGCCTTTTTTCGGAGGTACTTATTTCCGTAAACACCAATGGGTTCAACTGCTTGAAAATATCGCCCTTCTTTATATAAAAAGGAGGAAAGAGCTGGAAGAACAGGCCGGATCATTGACTGACGGGGTTATTGCCGGGGACCTGATCAAGGCCGGGAAAGATACAGGGATTTTTGCGCAGGATGACCTGCAGGTTGCTGCCGTCAGGTTAGAGCGTCAATTCGACTTAAAGGATGGCGGCCTCGGCGGAGCGCCCAAATTTCCTATGCCGGTAAACCAGTTTTTTTTGTTGCGATATTCCTTCTATTCAAAGGATGAAAAGATCTTGGATTTCGTCAAACTTACCCTTCGTAAAATGGCCTATGGAGGCATTTACGACCAGGTCGGCGGTGGATTTGCCCGCTACTCGACCGATTCCCAGTGGAAAATACCCCATTTCGAGAAGATGCTGTATGATAATGCTCAGCTGGTATCCCTTTATGCTGAGGCCTGGCTTGCTATCAGGGAACCATTATACAGAGAAGTAGTGGAAGAAACCCTGCAGTTTGTCCTGCGGGAACTGACTTCTCCCGATGGCGGCTTTTATTCCTCCCTGGATGCAGATTCGGAAGGCGTGGAAGGTAAATATTACACGTGGGGGGCCGGGGAGATCAATCTGATCCTCGAAAACCAGGCTGACCTCGTCCGGAAATATTACCACATCGGGGGTAAAGGCTTTTGGGAAGCGGGACAGAATATCCTTCTCCGCACCCAGTCGCCCGATGAATTTGCGCGTGAACAGGGGCTTCAGCCATCTGCGTTTAAAACCATCCTCAAACCTGCACGAGCAAGGCTTTTGAAAGCCCGGAGCAAAAGAATCAGGCCGGGACTCGATAATAAGATCCTGACATCATGGAATTCATTGATGTTGAAAGGATTTACAGATGCATACCGGGTGTTCGGAAGACAGGATTACCTCGAGGCGGCAAGGAAAAACGCCGCTTTTTTGCTCCAAAATGTGATGGTCAGCGACGGGCGACTGTTTCACAGTTGGAATCACAGTAAAACCTCCATCAATGGATTTCTGGAAGATTATTGTTTTCTGGCAGAAGGCCTGATAGAACTTTACCAGGTAACTTTTGATGAAAACTATCTGAATAAAGCACTAGTATTGGCTGAATATACGATGAGTCATTTCTATGATCAGGAGAATAGTCTTTTCTTCGTCACCTCTGACCTTGATCCATCGCTGATTGCCCGTAAAAAAGAGATTTATGACAATGTTATCCCTTCTTCAAACTCAACCATGGCAAAAATTCTTTTTATTCTTGGACTTGCCTTTGAAAGAGAAGATTTTACTGATATATCAACCCGGATGGTATCAATTGTCAGGGAACAAATTGTGAAATACCCTTCTTCCTATGCAAACTGGGCATCGGTAATAATTAACAGGATCCATCCGTTTTATACCATAGCTGTCATCGGTCCGTGGTGCTTAGAAAAGGCAGCAGCTATCCGTAAGCATTATCATCCATCTGTGTTTATTTGCGGCAGTGAATCATTCAGTGAGCTGCCTGTCCTGAAAGACAGGTTTGTGGAAGGGCAAACGATGATTTTCGTCTGTACGGGAAAGGAATGCAAGATGCCGGTAACTTCTGTTGATGACGTCATTAACTATTTAAAAATCAATGCGGATTAGCTTGATTTACAGTTTACAGTTTAAGATCTTAGATCTTAGTTTGTAAATTGTAAAACATAAATTTGTAAAAAGCTTTTAATCTTCTGAGAACTTTTTGACCATCTCCCGGTAAGATTCGGAAATGACCTGGATCAGGTCACGCAGCATGGCTTTCGGGTTTACTGTCCTGAAATCGGTTTCTATTTGGTATTTAATTTCATTTGCTGACTGACGACTGACGACTCCCTAAAACACCTTACCAGCCATCTCCGCCACACTCCCTGCAAAAACCAGCTCGATCTTATACTTTTTCTGCCCGAGCGATTTCCGGTTGTATTTGGAGATAAACATCCGTTTGAATCCCAGCTTTTCCGCTTCGGCCACGCGCTGTTCAACGCGGTTCACGGCCCGGATCTCGCCGGAAAGGCCGACTTCCGCGGCAAAACAGATCTTGCTGTCGATGGATATGTCGGCATTGGATGACAGTATAGCCGCGACGACGGCTAGGTCAATGGCAGGATCATCCACCCGCAGGCCACCGGCAATATTGAGGAAAACATCTTTCATCCCTAACCGGAAACCGCTTCTTTTTTCGAGTACAGCCAGCAGCATGTTCAGGCGGCGGACGTCAAAACCGGTGGTCGAGCGCTGCGGAGTGCCATAAGCCGCCGAACTGACGAGTGCCTGGATCTCGATAAGCATCGGGCGCAAACCTTCGATTGAGGCTGCAATCGCCACGCCGCTGACATCTTCTTCCCGTTGGGAAATCAGTATCTCCGACGGGTTCGTCACTTCCCGCAAACCGTTGTCATGCATCTCGTAAATGCCCAGCTCCGAAGTCGGGCCAAAGCGGTTTTTAACAGAACGTAGTATTCGGTAACCGTAATTTCTTTCCCCTTCGAAACTCAGCACGGTGTCGACCATGTGTTCAAGTATCTTAGGACCCGCAAGTGAGCCGTCTTTAATGATATGGCCGATGAGGATGACCGGCGTTGAGGTGGTTTTGGCAAAACGCTGCATTTCCGCTGCACATTCCCGTATCTGAGAGATGCTGCCTGCCGGCGAATCGAGAATATCTGTCTGTAAAGTCTGGATGGAATCGATAATAACCAATGATGGCCTTATCTCGTCAAGCTGATGTAAGATCTGGCCGGTGCTCGTTTCGGTCATGATGAAGCAATCCACATTCTTCACCCCTACCCTTTCCGCCCGCATTTTGATCTGCTGGGCGCTTTCTTCGCCCGTTACGTATAAAATCTTCTGATCCTTCATCTGCAAGGCAACCTGGAGCAACAAGGTTGATTTGCCGATACCAGGCTCCCCTCCCACCAGGATCAGCGATCCCGGCACCAGCCCTCCGCCAAGCACCCGGTCCAGCTCCCCGTTCATCGTCGATCGCCTCTTCCCATCTTCTCCTTTTATCTCCAAAATCCTTACAGGTCTTGCACTCTTACCGTCTTCCCGCCTTACCGTCTTACCCTCAATTTTCACCACCTCTTCCACATACGTGTTCCACTCCCCGCAGGCCGGGCATCTCCCGATCCACTTAGGCGACTGAGATCCGCAGCTCTGGCAAAAGAAAACGGATTTAGATTTAGAGGACATGAAATAATTTAAAATTTAAAATTAAGAATTTAAAATTTTTGATGTCGAGTATCCTTCAACTAACGGGATCACAACCACTTCCCCGCCATTGGCTTTTACGATATCTGCGCCAACGATGGTTTCTTGTGTATAATCGGCTCCTTTGACGAGCACATCGGGTTTGACGAGCTTTATCAGTTCGTAAGGTGTATCTTCATCAAAGAGTACCACGGCATCCACGATACGAAGCGAAGCCAGCACCAGGGCACGCGACATCTCGTCCTGTAGTGGCCGTCCAACTCCTTTGATCCTCTTTACGGAAGCATCGCTGTTCAATCCTATTATAAGCACTGCGCCCCTGTCCCGGGCCTGTGACAGATATTCGATATGCCCCCGGTGAAGTATATCAAAACAACCATTGGTAAAGACGATCTTATTATTTAAAAACCGCCACATGGCTAAGCGGTTTTCAAGAACTTTATGGTCTAATATTTTATTGTTGGTTACTTCAAGCGTAGTCATAATTTTTCTTCGTTTTTTTAAATACCAGGATATAATAGGATAATGTCCCCAAAACAAGGATCATAACTGACTGGGCCGCCCACAGGATGACAGAATAGGAAACCGCAGGTTCGGATTGGATCAGGAAAATCTCGGTGAGTATGGCTTTGACGATGAACTGGTATGCGCCAATCCCGCCGGGAACCGGGGCGACCATTCCCAGGCTGCCCAAAGCCATCACGGTTATGGCATCAAAAAAATTCAGACCTGATGTCGCCTCCAGGGCAAAGAATGCTGTGTAGGTCATCAGGGTGTAAAGCGTCCATATCACGAGGGTCAATCCAAGAAACGACCATTTGTGTTTAATCTTCATAATGGTTTTCGCCCCATCGAGCAGGCCTTTCAGGAAATCAATGACTTTGTTGTAAATATGCAGTTTTCTGATCCTGCTGAAGAATATCCTGAACAGTATCAGCGGTAAAACTATGACCACGACTAACAGGATAATGGCCAAAAACAGGTTATCCCGGTTGGCCATTCCGGTTAAATACGAAATGATGTATTTGTTTACGAATGCGCTGAGCATACTTAGCTGAAATAAAATTACAGCGATGATGATCAGCAGGAGGATGATCATATCGAAAACCCTTTCAGAGATGACGGTACCAAAAAGGGAATTGAAAGGGATGCCTTTCTTTTTTGCCAGGACTCCGCAGCGGGTTACTTCGCCAAGCCTCGGAAAGGCCGTGTTTGCCATATATCCGACCATCACGGCGTAAAAAGTCGTCTGGGTGTCAGTTTTATAACCCATCGAACGGATCAGGATATTCCAGCGCATGGCCCTTGCAATATGACTGAATACACCGAGAATAATGGAAAGCAGGAGCCATTCATACCTCGCAGCCCGGATCTCAGCCGCCACCTCCTTTACATCGATCTTTCTGAAGACCAGCCAGAGTAATACCAACCCTATCAATAGAAAGAAAAGATACTGGATAACGGTAAGAATGCGCTTCTTCAAAGACTTTTACTTTAGATGGTTGTTGGCATCCGGAATGGCAATGGCGGGTTGAAAATTCTGAGCTTCTTCAGGACTCATGGATGCATAGGCTGCAACGATCACCAGGTCGCCGACTGCCACTTTTCTTGCAGCGGCTCCGTATACTCCGATAATGCCTGAACCCCGATCTTCCTTTATTACATAGGTTTCAAAACGCTCTCCGTTATTTATGTTGAAAACATGGACTTTTTCATAATTGAACAATTTTGCAGCGTCCATAAGATCTTCATCAATACCGATGCTGCCGACATAATTCAGGCTGGAAAGCGTAACTGTCGCCCTGTGTATCTTTGATTTAAGTAATTTAACGTTCATCTCCAAGTCGTTAACCGGATAGTCCCGGTAAAATTTCAGCGGGCAAAGTTAGGAAATAAAATCATATTGTCGATCAAACGGACACTTCCTAATAATGCAGCAACACAGGCTATTGCTCCCGGTGTTTCTTCCCAGTCTGCTAAAGGCTGCAGTGATTCGAGATCTGCCAGTTCAAAATAATCCACCCGGAAACCTTTACTTTCTAACCTGACGGTGGAAATTCTCTTAAGTTCAGAAACAGGGGTATTTTTTGCAAGATCCCTGGCATGGAGCAAAGTCTGGTATATTTCCGGGGCGATAGCCCTCTCATTTTCGCTTAGCCTCCGGTTACGCGAACTCATGGCCAGGCCGTCGGTTTCGCGGACAGTCGGGCAGGGAACTATTTCAACAGGTATATTCTCCATCCTCACCAACGATTGGATAATCCTGAGCTGCTGAAAATCTTTTTCCCCGAAATAAGCTCTGTCAGGCTGGAAAATATCGAAAAGCTTATTTACAACCACGGCTACCCCACTGAAATGGCCGGGCCGGTGCTTCCCTTCCATCACCCTTTCCAATGCGCCAAAATCATATTTTTTTGTAACAGGTTCCGGATACATCTCCTCAACTGAAGGGGCAAAAACAAGGTGGCATCCGGTTTTCTCCAGCAATTGCAGATCATGCTCAAGGGTACGTGGATATTTTGTCAGGTCTTCAGGGTTATTGAACTGGATCGGGTTCACGAAAATACTGCATCCCGCCAGGTCATTTTCACGGCAGGCCCTTTTTACCAATTCAAGGTGCCCCTGGTGCAATGCCCCCATGGTGGGCACAAAACCGATGGATTTACCCATGGATCCCTCACCGGACAGCCATTGCCGGGTATCTGCAATAGAATGATAAACTTCCATCTCTTCCTGCAAAATCATTAATCACTGAAGAACATCAGGAGGTCCTTTTCCAGCGTAGAATACGGGGTTTCTATTATTCGTCCGATTTCCCTTCCTTTCCGGTAAACAATAAAAGTGGGGACCCGCTGGATATTATAGTTCACCGTTTCAACATCTCCTGCCTCTTTATCGCGGCTGACACAGATCAATTGGACGCTTTTCTTATTAAACCTGATTTTGTCAAGAATTTTGAAGAACTTTGGAACCTGTTCCTGGCTGTCGCTGCACCAGGTTCCCAGTATAATAAGGATCTCAATCCCTTCCTGCTTTAATTTTAATTGATTTAAAACGGCTTGATCAGGCTCATAGATCTTGTAATACTCGTCAAACAATTTACCGAATTCGCCCTTTTCAAGCCCGTAACGGTCACAGTAACCGTACAGAATTTCTTTATCCAGCCTGGGATCTATGATCTTACGGTTAAGTTCCTGCGAAAAAACCATCACCGGTAGAATGGCCCAAGCCAATAATATGGCAGCTCTGACGTTATTTGACATATCTGTTTTGATTTTTAAACAAATATAAGTCAAAGAAGGTTTAGTTTGCCTGAATAAACAAAGTTCGTTAAACCGTACGGCGCAAGAATTGTAAAAAACCACTAACTTTGCCTGAAATTTTCCATCATGGCCACCAACGACCGCTCCTTCAGTGAGAATCTTGACCTGCTGATCAAATTGCTCAGGAAACTCAAGGATAAGTCACAATTTGAAGGCATACCAGGGGTTCCCAAGATGTTTATCATGAATTTCGATTTTTTCTTACAGAATTATGATAAGATGAAAGACCAGATCTCAGAACAACTCCTTCAGCAATTCGGTGAGCCTATCAAACAAATGGTTGCTGATATGGTAGAACAGTTGAAAGGGGAGCTGGAAGATAATTTGATACCCGATATGGAAATTCCTTCTGAAACTCCAGTAATCACAGGCCATAAAAGGACACTCTCTGAAATCGATAATTTGTTGAAAAATCCTTCTTTATCGCAGGAAGAGATCGATAAGCTCCTGGATGAAAGGCACCAGATAAGGTCAAAAACTGAGATCACGGATACTATCTAAAGAACAATTTTATATTTATTGGATTATTCAAACCGTACCGTTAATGATTGCCCGTTAAACGCCTCAAATATCAGTTGAGAACCCTGTGAATTCTTTATTATCCTGACTTTTCCCTTTTTAGCAGAAGCATCTTTAATATTACCGGTAAAATTCAAGCACACGTCGTTAACAGTCATATCACCAGGTGCAATTATGTCAATATGCTGTTCCATTTTCTCAATGTCAACATAAAACTGAAGCAAATTCAGGCTCTTCCTGAAATCTGCCACTTCATTTAAAGTAGTGAGCCAGGTGTTATCTTTTTTGACATATTTTATCAGTTTTATTAATGATGTCAGCGTTGAATCGTTATATCCAACAAATTTAGGATGTCCAAGGTAAACCATTAACCCCTTGTAAGGTTTTACAGCATGACTCCAAAAGTTTTCAAGGTATTTGCTATAAACCATAATGCTCTTTTCCAGTTGATTAGAATCAGGTTTTTGACCTTCCTTTATCGCATCTAAAAAATAGTAATCATCGTGATACGTTGGCGCTATTTCTAAAATATCCGTGCTTCTGTAGAATCCCTCATCTGTAATAACCAAATTATAAGGGATGATGCTACCGTGGAAAAAATCCAGGTTATCCGCTCCAATGCTCGATTCGAAATTATAATCGTGTTCGTCAAGGGCAAGAAGGCTCCAATACCCCGGATTAGTAAAAGGAAAACGGAATCCCCTGAAATCTATATCCCAGAAGTTTTCATTAAGAAGAATATCCTCCACCGCCTGGGGATATTTCAGGTCTGTGTGATTGATATAACCGTAACCGCTCGAGGCCAGAGGATATTCCCCTTTTATCAGTAAGGATTTGATATCCTCACTGACCAATCCATTCACAAATATAGTGGGTTTGATTTTTTCTACTTCGAGCATCTGAAAAACACGGTTATATTGATCAATCACGCCTTCAGCATTCAGGCTAACACAAAAAGCGTAATCGTGTGCAAGCGGCCAGGGGTTTAAACTGACATGAATACCGTTTTCTTCATTATACCTGTCAATCACATACTTATAAAATTTATCAATCTGGCCTTCACTCCATAACCCCCCATCGTTCCGGGGATGCAGAAAACCAGAAGATGCCAGTAAGAAGGCTTTTCCATTTCCAAATTTATTTTCTATGACTGCCCAAGAAGAGTCCTGTCCTTTTTTCCAGAATCCTAATATTTTATAATTGTCAGAAATAAATGAATCAGGGGTTAGTGTCCATAGTTCGCGCTCATCACCTGATAATAAACCACGTGAAATGTCCCACTGGAAATAACCCGGAATATTCCCCTCCAGACCAAAGCCGGTCATATTTTTCTCTGAAAGGGTCACACCGTAACATTTCGATAACTCCCAGTTTTTAGGGTTTAGCTGCTGGAATATAATGATACGGTCAGTTCCGTCAATGTAATTTCTCCCGACATTATCACCGGATATTAATACCCCGCCATTTTGCACAAACTTTGTCAGGTTGTGCAATTCTTCGTCCGACATATAACTGAGCGAGTATTGCCTGTCGGCATCATGATAACCTGGGAAAGTCGACAGGATAATAATATTATATCTTGTCAATTCCAGGTAATCATATAAAATGTCTCGTGGTTCCAGCCTGACAGTTGCCCCCATTTTGTTAAAAGATTGAATAGCAACTACTACACCTTGGGCAAGCTGGGCATTACCATTGCTTATTCCTGTTGTAATGAAGAGTACACGGGGCAGTTGTACTTTTTGTGTACCGGTTGCCGTTTCATTACCTGATGGGGAAGAACATTGAATGGTAAAAAAAATCAAACTGCAAATGATCAATACTTGTTGTTTCATTATTCCACCTTCTTTCTTATTCTACAATTTCAATTGTAACTTCTTTATTTGGCAATGCATTGAATATGAAAAACCCTTTCTTGTTCGAATAGGTTCCATCCGATTCAGAGCCTTCCAGCTTGATGATCCGTGCATTGGATTTAAATTCCAATGTCAGAGGATGATCATATACATCTGCATCAAGCCGGTTAATTACCTTCAAAAAGATCATATTTTTAAATTGTTCGGTCTGAATTGAAGATTCAATTCTCTCCTTTCTGTATTTAAACACGCTTGTTTCAGATGATATCCAGTAATTGCTGTTACGTAAAAGCCTCACTTGCTGGTCAAAATCAGACTTTTGGATAAACAATTTATCTGCTTTACCTTTGCTGATCTGGCGTGGGATCTCCGTCTGACTTTCATATAAATGGTGATATACCATAATTGTCCATTGCTGTTTACGGGACCTTAAAATACTGTCCAGACCGGATTGTGAAAAGCCGGCATGAACCACTGAATATTTTACCCCGCCATAATCAGTATTTAAAATGCCTTCTTGTGATGATTTCCTCACGAACATCAGGGAATGGGGTGCGGGAATATCAAATGATGACTTATTCCAATGCAAAGATCGCACAACAGTCTCGGACTTTTCTTCAAGTGAGAAAAATTTACTATCATCAATTTTTACATTTGGCAGTGGTTGGAATGCAATATCATGGTCAATGGCTATCTCTTTCACCTCTTTGGTGCTTAATCTTTTTAAAAGGGCATCCTCTTTAAGTTCATAAAGCCTGGGTGCATCAACCAGCAATTCAGGAATGACGCCAAAACTGGCGCTTAACCCATACTTTTTCAAAACAGGCAATCCATACAGGTATTGCGAAAACGAAGCATTATCAAAGCTAATGCTGACAGCCCCGTCTTTGTTATTGAAATAATCTGTAATCCTGAATGATTCATTTTGCTGATCCTCAATAGCTGCATCCGTATTTTGAACCGATAAATTCTTAAAATAATCCTGTAAAGTAAAATAAATAGGTTTAAGGCGTTTGGTATATTCAGGCGTTTGCCATTTGTCCCAGATAAATGAATAAGGGGCATCTTCAGGATATTGTTTGACAAGAGCATTGTTTTTGTCGGTAACAAAAACAAACATTTTAAAAGCATCGGTTTCAACATATTCAATGTCACTCGTTCCCGCAATATCGTCAAGCACGAATCTTTTTGCCGGGTCGCTTACATTTAGCAAATGCCAATCAAGCCTGATCTCCAGCGATTTATTCACATCATTAAAATACCAATCTGCATTTGAATATTCGGGATATGAAGAATTCCCATGAATTAGAGGGCTCCGGTCGACGACTACTGAATCCGTTCTTTGACCTGTTAATGATACCCGGTTTCTATTCGTTAACAAAAACTGATGGATAAATTTTCCATCATCGTTCATTTCAGAGGCATAAACGGGGATATGGCCGTTATATATATCAGTAAATACGGAATAGGGCCCATCGACCAGGATGAAAGCGCTGTCTGTCGATTTTAACTCAAGAAGAAATTCAAATCCGTTGTCGAAAACTTTAGGCGAAAAAGGCAACCTGTGATCTCCTTTTTCTTCATCATAAGTATCGATTGCCAGGTAAAAGTTAAAACGGTTAAAGTCAAATCCGGGGATAACCGAAGCGATATAAAAATAAGTGGCATCGGCATCACATAAAAGATTGATCTGTTCCTTCTTCAACATTCCAGTGTTCCATTCCTTCAAATCACCATCAATGGTTTTGATTTTGTTTTCCAAAGCAAGAATACCAAAGTTCTGCTCCGGATTTTCCATGTTGTGCCATAATTTTCTATCATCCGCCGGTTGCTCAAAATCCATGACCAGCCAATTGTGTTTGAACCATTCATCAATCCATTCGAAATAAATGGCGCCCGCGCATGAAGTGTTTACAATATCCTGAGTCAAGATAAGCGACAATCTTGCCTGATCGGCCTCCGAATGCCCTCCCTGGTGAAAACCAAAAGGCGAAAAATGGCTGTTGCCACGACTGGAAGGCAGGCCATATTCGGCAATAATCAATGGCATCCCCTGGGTATGTTGCTTTATATCTTTCAGATATTGGAAATAGGAATCTTTTGCACTATCCTGGCCTGGTGAATCAATGTATGAATCCTGCAGATATATGAAATCCGGATAATAAGGATACACATGATAGGCTGCATAAATGCCGGGAAAGAACAGTTCCGTCGCATGAAACTTCATGAAATCAATACTTTCCAGATCATTATCATATTCCCTGACTTTATTGTTTTCGATGATCTCCGTGTTGTGATACATTGGGTCAAGAGGAAGCCAGTTTACAAAAGAAACAGGATGCTGAAACCAGTATTGCTGCGTTTCATATAATACGGCGAAATCCATCATTTCAGCCAACCAGGCTTCCATCGCATTACCATCATTCATGCTCACAAAATCACCGTTATATTGTTTTACCGCATTGATTTGATTGGTTTTAAATACAGAGCCGGGTTCCCACTCCCTGCCAAGTAAAAGGGAAACCACATATCTGGAAACATCTGAAGAATAAACGCCCGAAGCCTTCCCGGCACGTTCTTTCAATACAGCATTCCCATGAATAACATCAAGAACATCGATAATCTCATTTTCAAAATCCCGGACAAAATCCGGATCGTAATAATTTTCACTTGCCGGGACTTCTGCCCAGACACCCTGCATTAAATACACAGGTTTATCAAAATAATGAAGGTTATAGTAAGTAAATGCTTCATAAAATTCCGGCGGCAATATGGTGTAAATCCGGATAATATTGGCATTCATCTCTCCGATAAGCCTCATCCATTCAAGGTATTCTTTAAATGTCAGGGAAAATTCAGCCGGGAATTTCCCCGGAACCGCAACACCCAGATTTACCCCTTTTAAAAACAGATCTTCCCATATCAACTGTTTGTCATCTTCCAGGTAGCGTACATTTAATCCCTTGAAATAATTTCCGGTTGCAATAAAATAGTAATCAGATTTCATTGCAATGTTTTTCAGGTCTTCATCTGAAAATTTCGATAACAGTGGTTTTGATTCATCTTCAACATAAAGTTTGACTTTTCGTTCTTCCCGGATAAACGATTCGAATTGCATCATTTTATACACGGTAAAAACCAGCAAAGCAAGCAGCAGTATGATAAAAATGAATTTACTCCTCATTAAAAAAGCATCTTAACAGTGATAAATCCGGTTATATTCTGATAATATGGATTGTAAAAATTACTTCCTCCAATGGAAACAGAAAACGGGTAATGGTTATATCCTAATTCAATATTTGAAGACCAGTTATTGACATTCATCTTAACTTTTTGAAGTTCATCGCGATTGACTTCCTCATAATTATATTCTGTACCAATATTATAAGAAAAACTACCATATATGTAAAATTTAAGGAAATCATAGTATATTGAAACTGAACCGCCTGTCAGTTTTCTGCCATAAGGTGAATAATAAAGCGGTGACTTGTATTTATAGTCCAGGAATGAGTGATTTATACCGACTTTGATTGCAGGCTTTTTCAATATTTTGCAGGTCAGGGATAAGCCATAAGCCTGATAAGGGTTTTGGCGAATACCGGAAGTATCGTTGGAAATGTAATCGTTGACAAATACAGCGTCTATCATTCCGAAAGTATATCTTGCATTAAGCCCTAAAATCCCATAGGATAACTGAACCTCATCAGTGACTGATTTTCCGCCAACCTTATTCCAGTAATAAAAGTAATCATAGCCGGCATTGACTGAATTTTTAATTGAGATCCTGCCTGCATTATAATTTAATTTCCAATTCAGTCCGTAAATTGAAACCTTATTGTCAGTATTGCTGTAGCCACCAAACACACTTATCTTATGATGCTCAGCAATCCAGCTCACTATGACCCATGAATTATTATACCACCGCGCAGTATCACCGGTATTATCCTTATAATCGCGATTTGAGTAATCCAGCAGAAAATTGGTCTGAATATGAAAATTATCATCTATTCTTTTTTCAAATCCGACTTTAGAGATCATCGCATTGATTTCATAATTTTCTTCTTTTTCAATTACCGGTCCAAAATGAATTGATAAAGCATAATCCAATTCACTTTGCACTGCCAGGTATTCTTTTTTAATTTCTTCATTTTCAGAGTCCAGATCCAGCGCTCTTTTGTAAAAAACAACTGCAGATTTTGGTTTTCCCATCCAAAAATACATCTTACCAATTCCGGCCCAGGCTTCCGAGTAAGTTTCATCGATCTGATTGATCTGCCGGTAGACCTCAATGGCTTGATTCATTTTTCCTCCATTGCCGTAAGCCTTAGCTAAATAAAAATGCTGCTGGATATCATCCGGCAGAAAAGACAATGCCTGTTCAAAATAATAAATGGACTTCCTGTCTTGCCCAAGCAAACCATAACATTCTCCCATCCCGTTCATTGCTTCGACGTCGGTCGAATCGTTTTTGTATAATTCATTGAAAAAGTTAATGGCTGTATGATATTCATTTGTAATGATATAAAGCCTTGCAAGGGCAAGCTTTGCGTCATAATCCGCTGAGTCGGCAGCTAAAATTTTTTGATAATATTCTATTGCAGACGTAAAATCCTTATCGGTTTTCGCCAGGTAGCCCAGGTATCTCCAATTTACAATCTCATTGGTTTGTCCAAAAGATGAGACAACCAAAAAGAAAAACACTAACAGTATGACCAATCTCCTCATAAATTTTTTACGCCCTTTCTTGCAAACTTATTCCAATTGTTCTTTTTCCTGATAAAACTTATCAACCCGTTAGTTTGGGCAGCAATTTTATAAAACGAATAAGAGAACTCGGCTAGTATGCCGGCACCCATAAGCCATAACCAATCGGCAAAACTTTTATACCTTAATGCATCACGGCTTACAGCATGCTGATGCTGGCTCCAGTTTTCAATGATTGCTGTTATAGAACTCAGGATGACCGCTGTTACAATCAGTACACTGAATATCATTAAAATTGCCCATTTATAATTGATGAGGCCATAAATAGCTGAGAAAATAATAAATATAAAAGTGAATATTTTTATAAGTGGTGAAAGTAACTCAAAGATGAAATAGTAAGGCAAACCGATCAATCCTGTGATACCATAAGCAGGCTCAAAAATCATCCGGCGATGGATTTTCAGTGTTTCAGCCAGTCCTTGATGCCAGCGGGAACGTTGTTTGAACAGACTTTTTCCATTATCCGGCACTTCGGTCCAACAAACCGGTTCAGGCACGAAAACGGCTTTGGCTTTTAATTTTTGATCCCGCTTATACTGCCACAACCGGACCACAATTTCCATATCCTCGCAGACGGTTTGTTTCCCAAACCCAATCGTGCGCCCGATATAAGGATGAGTATTATTTACCGTCAAAAAACCGCCGATTTCAAGCAAATCATTTTTTTTATACAGTGAGAAGGCCCCTGACATGATCAGAAGGGCATTAATCCGGCTAAGTCCGACTCTCGAAATCATGAAGGATTTTATGTATTCGATGATCTGCCATTGTACCCAGATATTGGAAGGCGTTTTTGAGCTGACTACCTTGTTGTGAACTATAACCATATCATTTGCTGCTGCCAGTTGGCCGCCTGAAACTATTGTGTATTTATTGTTGATATATGGCCTGACCACTTCCTTTAATGCCCTGGAATCTAAAATTGAATCGGCATCAATGGTGCATATGTAATTACCCCTGGCAATATTTATCCCGGCATTGATCGAATCCGCTTTCCCTCCATTTTCCTTATCAATCAATATCAGTAAACCATCAGAAGACCGGTAAACATTCCTGATTGGCTTTGCTTTTAATTGATAACTTACACCCTTTTCAGTCTCTAAAAAATCAAAATTATTCCTCAAAACTTCAAATGTATCATCACGTGACCCATCATTTACGACTATGATTTCAAAAGAAGGATAATCTAATTCAAGTAACATTCTGGTACAGTGTACAATAGAAATATCCTCGTTATATGCAGGTACGATGATGGAAACAAAGTGACCGGAATAATCTCTTAAGTCAGGTTCATGCTTTTTCCTTCTTATAAAAACAAATAATGAATAGATAAAGAGGCCTATATCTATAATGAAATATAGTAAAAAATAGATGATCAATAATTTCTCGATTACCCGCAGGATTAAGATTTCCATCGATATTATTCTTTTGAAAGAATAAGTTGATTCTCAAGCACAACGCTGATGAACAGTTTATTGTTTAGTGTTTTGAAAATCCCGTCATTTAGACTGCCTTCAATTTTTACCCTTTTCCATGGTATATCAACTTCCAAAGTCAGTGGCCGGTCATAAATGCTTCTATCCAGAATAGTGACCGTATAGATGAAAATCTTCTTTTTAAATGCGATGGTCCGAATTGTCGTATTATCCCTTTCAGTAATATATTTTCCGATTTCACTTATAGGCGCTATCCAGTATCCTGCGGTCATTACAGCTTCAATTTGCTTTTCAAATGCTTCAGGGGGCAGTGAATAATAATTTGTTACTTCATGTGAACGTATTATTTCCATCTCTTTTGAATCTTCAGGAAACAGATGATGATACATCAAGATAAGCCAGTTTCCTTTTGCCTGACCGATCCATTTTTTGAACATTATTGAATCGGGCATTTCAATCCTTAAGATCGCTTCTGTGGCAAGTAAATACATGCTGGGTGGTGTGGATGGATTAATGGTATCAAGCCCAGTTCTTCCAAACAGATAACCAGCTTCTCTGGCTGCCTCCGGAATATTGCCAGATGCAAAGGAGTAAGGATAATTAAGCGTTAAGACCTTTGTATGTGTCCTGGATTCAATGAGGCTTTTAATTTTTTCCATTTCCACAACCAAATCAGGCACAGGTAGTTGTTTGTCATATTTTTCATGATTGTAGCCATGAGCAGCCAGTTCATGTCCATGATCAAAAAGTTCTAACAATTGTTGCCAGCCCATTTTTTTTATTTCAAAAGAACCAGGCTCAGCAGAGTAACCAGGCTGCTCATTGACCCATTCACCAACGACGCTAAATGTGCCCTTTATTTTATACTTTTCCAGTAACGGGTAAGCTGATGTATATTGAGTATAGCTGGCATCATCAAATGAAATCGACACAGCACCCGGTTTGTTTTGATACCATGGAGTAATTTGCGCCTTTATCATTTGGGTGTTTTGACCAAAAGCATAAAATGTACTGCCGAACAAAATGGCAAATAATAAAGCCTTATTTTCTTTTATAATAAACAGTTCCGGACAAATTTAGAGGTGACAAAAAACCAACGGCAAAAGTAAGATAATAAAGATTACCCTTAAAAGTAAAATCCGTCCAGGTATTTATATATTTTTGTTCTAAACCAATTTAGAAGCTATGCGTAGAATTTTAATTCTCTTGCCAATCATTCTGCTCGTTTTGTTAGGCAATTTAACAATATAGCTATGAAAAAGATCGCTCTGATAGCATTAGTACTGCTTGTCCTGCTGGGCGCAGCAGCTTTCATTGTTTACAAATACGTTTACAACAAACCTCATCCCGACTATGTAAAAGAGAAAGCCGATCTCTCTATCGCTGCCAAGCGGTTATGGACAGATTATTCCATGAATAAAGAAATCGCTGATCCGAAATATACCGGAAAAGTCATCGAGGTCGAGGGAAGCATCATGCGGGTGGAAACAGTCGACAACCTTGTGATCGTGGTCTTCGCATTTCGAAAGGGTGATTTTGGCGATGAAGGCATCAGGGTCACTATGCTCCCGGCCTTTCACCAGGCTGCCAAAGGCATCAACCCTTTCAAGAATGTCAAGATCAAAGGTCTTTGCACCGGTTATAACGGCACGGATGTTATCATGGAAAACGGCTCAATTGTAGGGAGCCAGTAGCATGTCTTTCAGCTTTACCATCTAATTTGAATTCAGTCTGCATCAAAATAATTATTCTTAATTTTGCCGCGACTTTCAATTCAATGATCGATGTCCGATAAAAAGATAGGGATCTTTTACGGCTCTTCCACGGGGCAGACCGAAATGGTGGCTGAAAAACTGCAGCAACTGCTTGGTGGGGAAAATGCTGATTTGATCAATGTAGATGTTGCGACTAAAAAAGACCTTGAAAAATACCCTTACCTCATTTTCGGTACCCCAACATGGGGTGTCGGCGAAATGCAGGACGATTGGGAAGATTTTTCCGAAATCCTGGAAAAAACTGATCTGAAAGGGAAAAAGATTGCATTATTCGGACTTGGCGACCAGGATACATACCCGGATAGTTTTGCTGACGGCGTAGGGATGCTTTACAATAAGATTAAAGACAAAGCCCTGGTTGTAGGAAAGTGGCACAAAAACGGGTATATATTTAACGAATCGGAAGCTTTCCGCGACAATGCTTTTGTTGGGCTCATTCTTGACCAGGAGAACCAGTCGGCAAAAACTGCTGAACGGCTCGAAAAGTGGGTCGAAATGCTGAAGAAGGAATTTGAAATTTGAAATTGCGAATCTTCTACCCGCAGTAGAAATACTGCTCCACCAGCTTCATGATCTTTTCTTCATTCTGGCCGATGTCGCGTCGGAGGTTTTTATCATTGAAAGATTTCAGGTACCGGATAATCCATTCGATCATCCCTTCAGAGAAAGTGCCGTACTTTAAATAAAAAGGTTTTTGCTTTTCAAGGGCTTCAGCCGATTCCCAGCACGATGTCGGGAGTTGTGAAACACTTGTCAGCCGTTCTTTATGCTCTTCTTTGAAAATATTGACATCGACGTAAGTGCGTTCGGCGTATTTCAGTGAGTCCTTCATTTCCAGCCCGTGCCTTGCTGCGACGGCCAGGCCGGCCATCAGCAGGTAAATATCGGCCGTGCCATCAGCTCCGCGATATTCAACCGTCTGCTTTTCATAAAAATTGTTTTCAGGGGCCTCTTCCAGAGGGTTGGCCATATGGACCATATTGACATTACCCGTCCACCCCAAAGGAACCCGCACGAGTACAGAGCGGTTGCGGTCGCCCCAGCATATATTCGTCGGTGCCTCCTGGTGAGGAACCAGTCGGAAATAAGAGGTTGGGTTGATATTACCGAAAGAAGTCAGCGAAGGGGAAAGATCCAGGAAGCCGGCTATCATTTTCTTTGCTGTATCGCTGAGCCTGCCTTTTTCTATCATCACATTCTTTCCGCTTTTCATAAGCCTGGTATGTATATGCAGCCCGCTGCCTGCCTTACCGAGCGTGATCTTAGGCGCAAACGACACCCGCACCCCGTATTTGTAAGCCAGTGTGCGGAGAATCCATTTGGCGATGAGCAGTTGCTCGGCTGCACTCTCCAGCGGACATGGCAAAAACTCGATCTCATTCTGTTCATACATCAGGTCACCCACCTCAAAATTGCCCACCTCAGTATGTCCGTATTTGATCTGGCCCCCGGCCTTTGCAATGGCCTGCATGGCTTCTGTGCGTAAATGTTCCCACTTGGTGAACGGCGTTGATTCGTGGTAACCACGCTGGTCCTCTGCCATATATAGACCTTCCTTCGGGCTGATCACGTAATATTCCAGCTCACCCATGGCCTGGAGCTCAAATCCCGTCTTTTCTTTTAATGCCCTGTCGGCTTTTATCAGAATATATTCGGGTGAACTTTCCAAAGGCTCTCCATCTTTATTAAAATAAGAACAAATGATATCAAGGGTGGGTATTTCGGTAAACGGATTAACAAAGGCCGTCCGGTATTTGGGGATCACGTAAAGATCGCTTGAACCTGCTTCAATAAATGAAAAAAGACTGGAGCCATCCACGCGTTCCCCCATCGTCAGGATTGTTTCAAGGTGCTGGCGGCTGCTGATGATGAAATTCAGGGTTTTCAACCGTCCATCCCAGCCCACATACCTGAAATTGATCATCTCAATGTTATTGTCTTCAACATATTTCATGATATCCTGCCTGGTGAATTCTTCAGCAGGCTTATTCAGATACTGAACCAAAGGGTTGGGGTTCATCTCGGTGAATGCTTTCATAAGAGCCACTGTTAGTTTGGTTTTAGTAGAAAGGACGGCAAACATATAAAATTTTAAGATATCAACCGGTTATATTGGCTAATATAGAAACGGTTTAAAAACAATATTTAAATTTGCACAAATAACCAACATTCAATATGGCTATTAGTAATGAAGTGATCTTCTTTTCAATATTCCTGGTTTCGATCCTCCTGTTGCTTTTCATCGACCTGGGTGTATTCAGTAAACACAGCCACATTGTATCGCTGAAAGAATCCATAGGATGGACAACTTTCTGGGTCCTGTTATCTATTGGCTTTTATTTTTTCCTCCGCTGGCATGGGGATCTGATCCATGGAATAAAAAATATTTCCGAACTCCGCGAAACTATTGAGAAATTTCAACATCCTATCAATATTGAAGGCCTGACATTTGACCAGGCCAAGGAAGTTTTTAATAAAAACCTGTCCCTTCAATATATAACAGGTTATATCATTGAATACTCGCTCAGCCTGGATAACGTTTTCGTCATTCTTCTTATCTTCCTTTCCTTTAAAGTTCCTGAGAGATATTATAAGAAGGTACTGTTCTGGGGAATCCTCGGGGCTATCATTATGCGCTTCATCTTCATTTTCTCCTTATCGGCCATCATTTACAAATTCGCCTGGGTGATGCTTATTTTTGGAATCTTCCTGGTCTTCACCGCGGTAAGGATGCTTATAGATTTCCTTAAGAAAAAGGTAGAAAAGATCGATGTTCAACATCACGTCATGGTCAGGCTGACCAGGAAATTTTTCCCGGTCCATTCCCATTTTGAAGGGCATAAATTCTGGCTGAAGATAAACGGGAAAACTTACGTCACTCCCTTATTTATTGTACTGATGGTGATCGAGTTCAGTGACCTCATCTTTGCAGTCGATTCAGTCCCCGCAATTTTCGCCGTAACACGCGATCCTTACATCGTCTTTTTCTCCAACATTTTTGCCATCATGGGCCTCAGGTCCCTGTTCTTCCTGGTGTCGCACTTCTTTAGTAAATTCTTCTTCCTCAAGGTCGGCCTGGCAGCATTGCTTGGATTTATCGGGCTGAAAATGCTCAGCCATGATTTCTACGAAATATCGACAAATAAATCCCTGGTCGTCATATCGGTGATCCTCGGACTTAGTATTATTGCGTCATTGATTCATAATAAGCGTGAAACAGTGATACGGTGATACGGTGAAACAGTGATATGGTGAATTAGTTATAAGGCAGTCCGCCGACTGCCGACTTCTCTCACTTCTTCATATAAATTCCAATGAGCATCTGAGCTGCTGTATAAGGGCTTATTTTTCCGGATAGAACTTCATGTCGTAACTGAGGCAGTTGTTTGGTCACCCGGGCATGTTGGTAAAATTGTTGGCGGATGACTTCTTCGACGGTATCCGTAAAAGCTTGGAGGGATTGCTCCCTGCGCCGCTGTTCAAAATATCCCGAAGCCCTTGCAATTGCCTGGTAATCCAGGATCATCTTCCAGGTCTCCGGAATTCCGTTACCATCTGTAGATGATGCGGTGAGCACCAGGGGTGTCCATCCTGAAGGCGAAGGAGGAAAAAGGTGCAGTGCATTTTTGTACTCCATCGCGGCCAGTTCAGCTTTTCGGATGTTGTCGCCATCGGCTTTGTTGATCACGATAGCATCGGCCATTTCCATGATTCCCCGCTTAATTCCTTGCAACTCATCCCCTGCCCCGGCCAGCATCAGGAGGAGGAAAAAATCGACCATCGAATGAACGGCCGTTTCCGACTGTCCGACACCTACGGTTTCAACAAAAATGATGTTAAATCCCGCTGCCTCGCAAAGGATAATCGATTCGCGTGTATTTCGCGCAACACCTCCCAAAGTTCCTTTTGATGAAGAAGGGCGGATAAAAGCATTTGGATCGTTAGCCAGGTCTTCCATCCGGGTTTTGTCACCCAGGATGCTGCCTTTGGTACGCTGGCTGCTGGGATCTATAGCTAATACGGCAATCCTGTTTCCCTGCGCCGTAAGAAATTTCCCGAGAGACTCGATGAAAGTGCTCTTGCCGACTCCCGGGACCCCGGTAATGCCGACGCGGACAGATTTCCCCGAAAATGGCACACAGGCCCCGATGATCTGCTGGGCCAGTTCCTGGTGACGGGGCAGTGAACTTTCTACCAGGGTGATGGCCTTACTGAGCAATGACCGGTTTCCGGCACGGATTCCTTCCAGGTATTCTCTTACTTCCAGCTCTTTCGGGCGGGAATCCCTGAATTTGCGCGCCGCCTCCGGATTCAGTGCAGAGGGCTGATCTATCCCTTTATTAACGCGTAAGGCAGATTCCTCTTTGGGTTCTTTTTCAATCATCACAGCAAATTTAATGATTTTTTTTTACCTTTGCCGGCTCAAAACTCTCCGTAGCTCAGTTGGTAGAGCAATTGACTCTTAATCAATGGGTCCCAGGTTCGAATCCTGGCGGGGAGACCAGAAAAAAGTTGCCGCATTGAGCGGCAACTTTTTTATTTGCGATTGTCAATTCGGCATTGCCAATGTTCGTCAGGTGGTTTTTTGTTTCAGGCCAGGTTCAAGCCAGGGTGAAAAATTCTAAGGTGTATTTTCTTCAAAACCACACATTAAAATTATGCCTTTACTGGTGAACTTTTTGCTGAAGATTTACACTTAAACCTTATATCTATCGAGCGATGATTTTCAATTTGGCTTCCGTGCCTTCTAAGAATGCATTGGTCTGATTTAGGTATCCCTGCATTGCATTTATATCGTCACCAATAATATTCTCACTGAATTCATGAGCTCGTTGCAACATTCTAATGTAAGGTGCTGCATCTCCCTGCTTTGTCAATTTCTTTAATGCCCTCGTGTAATCATCTCTGTAAACGGTTGGAATGATAATTTTTGAATGACCACCCTTAACCAATTCTGCATTCATCATAACTCTTGCTATTCTTCCATTCCCGTCAAGAAATGGATGAATTTCACTTATCACAAACATCATGTACGCGGCTTTTGAAAATGGATGTGATATGGCGTTGTAAAAATCGAAACTTTGAATCAGTGTTCCCTTAACCAAATTAAAATCTACAAATGCAATGGAACCTGCAAAATTGTTTCTGTCTTTGAATTTACCCGGATTTTTCCCCTCTCTTGCACCGAGTAATACTTTATGGCGTAACGACAACAAATTTAAAAGCTCGTCAGGAGATAATGGAGTGGTTGACATTTCCTTTCGATTGGAAACAATCAAATAAGTTCCTAAAATATCATGACTATCTTCATTTCTGGCAGGAAGCGGTGTATTGGTTTCGATAATTTGTTTTGCTTCAGCAATATCAAAAACAGTTCCTTCAATGTAATTTGAAAAATAACTTTCGAAGAAGGCAAAATTCCGAAATGACTTTTCAGAAGTATTTTTATCGGGTCTGTTTTTGAATTCCTGCTTTTGAAGTTCACGGAAAAGCTCTTCAAACAGTTTCATCCTACCAGGATCATATGGAGAACCAAATGCTCTCGCTATAGCAAGAGGTGAGGAAAGAATTTTTGAAGTGTGTGTTGCAAGTAAGGCACTTATCAATTTATTGAGCCGCTCAAACTCTTTTTCCATTTTGAGTTCTTCAGCAATTGCCCTTGCACGGTCTCTTACATTGTTTATTTCTTCTTCACCATACACTCTTATGATTTGTTCCAACTTCTCTTCTATTTCAGGCAGGGTCAAACATTTAGATGTTGGGCCTGCATTCTTCGCCGATTGCAGGTTCTCTAAAAATGCCCTTGCCTTTTGAGACATATACAATTCGCCAAAGATTGGATTATCTCCTTTAATGGGTTTGCTACCTTCCAGAAAGCGAATGATAATGCCGGGAAGAGGCACCTTTTTTGTATAGGAATAAGTCAAAAAAATATGCCCGGCCCCGGTTGGTTTAAATTCAAAAGCCGAACGATGGCTGAGCACGGCACCAGGGTAAAGTTTACCAAGTATTTTAAACAGGTTTCTTTTTATTATTTCCTCAACGGGTTCAGTGAGGTTTGAAGAATAGATGCGGGGAGCAATCTTTCTTATTTTACTCTCTCTTTCAAGTTTGGAAATCTGTTTTGAAATCCTTGGCTCAGAGGAACCGAAAATTATTTCCTGAAGGTGTATTGGGAGAATATTTTCCATTTTCTTTGCATTTAAAGACTAAATTAGAAAATATTTTCCATTAAAGAACGATTATTAGAAAATTATTTCCAAAATAATTACAATATGTGAAGAAAATGTTTTTCATTAAAATGTATAGTTTAGACGGAAATGACAAATATTTTCCAAAAAACCTTTGGATGGGTTCCAGGTTCGAATCCTGGCGGGGAGACGGAAAAAAGCAAGGGATTTGGAAATTTGGAGATGAGGCATTTTGGAAATAATTCGAATTCATTTATCAGGCGATTGAGTGAACAGGCAGAATTCATGGGAAATCAGAGCCTATAAAATCATCCCGGAGGGATGTTTGATAGTAGCCCAGGACGCTAGTCCTGGGTAAAAGGACAGCTTGCACAATTAAAGTCCTGTAAGGACGACAGAAATAAATATTTGCGTCATCTGATCATCTGTCGTTCCTACGGAACTCAAAATTGGAATTACCCCTTTTCTGTCCCGGGACTGGCGTCCCGGGCTACTATCAGTTCTCCCTTACGGGAGAAGATAGATCATTTTTTTGTCAATTCATCTCGCCTCCGGCACCGTCCTCACCTTCACCTGCTGTCCTTGGCAGGAGAAGATTTAATTACCTTTGTGCCAAATCTGATACAACGTGCGGACATTCCTGCAGGTCGAGAACCTGAGCCGGGTTTACGGCGAAAAAGTGCTGTTCAAAAACATCTCCTTCGTCATCACCGAAGGGCAAAAGGTAGCTTTGATCGCGAGGAACGGCACGGGCAAGACCAGCATTCTCAATACCATTGCTGGATTGGAGGGCGCCGATGAGGGAAGCGTCAAAATATTTCCTGATGTCACATACGGCTACCTCAGGCAGGACCCGGAAATGAATGAATCCAACACCGTCTTTGAAGAAGTCTATGAATCTGCAAATGCGATCCAGCGAACCATCCTGGGTTATGAGCAGGCACTGGAAACAGGGGATAAAAATGCCCTCCAACTGGCCACGGAACAAATGGATGCCTGCAACGGCTGGGAATATGAGACCCGGGTGAAACAGATCCTGACCACATTCAAGATCACCGACCTGGGCCAGAAAATCGGAGAGCTTTCGGGCGGGCAGCGAAAAAGGGTGGCCCTGGCCCGGACGCTGATCACCGAACCGTCGTTCCTGATCCTCGATGAGCCCACCAACCACCTTGATATCGACATGATCGAGTGGTTGGAGGCCTACCTTTCCAGGTCCTCTTCCACCCTACTGATGGTTACCCACGACCGATACTTCCTCGACCGGGTGTGCACCGAGATCATCGAGCTGGAAACGGGGGCATTGTATCGTTATAAAGGCAATTATTCTTATTTTTTGGAACACCAGGCATTGAGAATCGATATCCAGAACAAGGAAACCGATAAGGCCCGTAACCTTCTCCGCACCGAACAGGAATGGATGAACCGCATGCCCAAGGCCAGGACAACCAAAGCCAAGAGCCGGATCGGCAGTTTTTATGAGATAAAGGAAAAGGCATCCCGTATGGTTTCCGATGACCGTATTAAGTTGAATATCGCTGGATCAAGGCTGGGTAACAAGATCCTCGAGGTGAAAGATATCTCTTTCTCATGGCCGGGGGCCCCGGTGCTGGACCATTTCAGCTATACCTTCAAAAAAAATGAAAAGGTGGGAATCGTCGGCCGCAATGGAACGGGCAAGACCACTTTCCTGGACCTGCTCACCTGCAAAATAAAGCCAAACAAAGGAAGGGTCGATCCCGGGGAGACTGTCAAATTTGGCTATTACCGGCAGGAAGGACTTGTGTTCAAGGAGCAGGCCAGGGTGATCGACGTGGTGCGTGAAATTGCCGATGAGGTCGACCTGGGCAATGGGGAGTCAATATCGGCTGCAGCTTTCCTGAATTATTTTCTTTTCCCTTACCCGGTACATACCCAATTTGTGTACAAGCTAAGCGGCGGGGAAAAGCGCAGGCTTTACCTGGTGACCGTGCTGATGCAGCATCCGAATTTCCTTATCCTGGATGAGCCTACCAATGACCTCGATATCCTCACACTCAGCGTCCTGGAAGAGTACCTGGCATCTTTTAAAGGCTGTGTGATGGTCGTCACCCACGACCGCTATTTTCTCGACAAGATCGTCGACCACCTGTTCGTGTTTGAAGGAAATGCTAAAATCCGTGATTTTCCAGGAAACTATTCCATCTGGAAAGATTATTCCGAATCCCTTGAACGAAAAAGAAAAGTCACCCAGAAGGCCGGGGAACCGCTTATTGAAAAAATCTCCAGGGAAAAGAAGCCCGGGCTGACCTGGAAGGAAAATCAGCAGCTCCGGCAGCTTGAAAAAGACCTTGATTCGCTCGAAAAAGAGAAATCAGCCATCGAATCATTATTCAACGACGGCACCCTTTCCCCCGAACAGCTCGTCAAAAACTCCCAACGTCTCGGTGAGATCATTAAGGAGATTGACCTGAAATCTGACCGGTGGATCGGGCTGAGTGAAGTAACGATGTGAATATTTATTTTTCACTTTTCATTATTCACTCTTCACTTTTCAAATATCCCTTATCCAAACCCTCCGCCTGATATACACCCTGCTTTCATAATTTTTCCAGATGGCAACTGCTCTTAAGTTTTCCTCCAGTTGCGGATGGGTCCGGGTCAGCTTTATACCAGCATCTATGTAAGCTTTGGTGAGTTCGTGATAAACCAGCGCTAAGACCCCTTTTCCCTGGTAATCCGGCCGTACCCCTACCAGAAACATATGGACAATATCATTTTTTCGGATTGCCCGCAGAATATGAATAAATCCGAAAGGCAGCAATGACCCTTTGGCTTTTTGGAGTGCTAAAGCTAGACTTGGCATGGTTATCCCAAATCCCACAACATCATCCTGGTCATCGAGAACCAGTGAAATAAATTCCGGGCGGATAAAACCAAAATATATTTTTGTATAATAATCCATCTGTTTTTGCGACAGCGCGGTAAACCCGTACAGATCGCGAAAGGCATCATTATACATGGTAAACATCTTGTTGGCATAAGGCCGTATCTCCTTTGCTTTGCGGGCTTTCAGTAACCGAAGGTTATATTTCTCCAGAACGATCCGGGTCAGCCTCTCTACCTTTTCAGGAACTTCGGAAGGGACCTTGACCTCAAACTGGACAAAGTCGGTTGCCTTGCGGAAACCCAGCTTTTCCATATGATCCCTGTAATAAGGATAATTATAAATGGCCGAAAGACTTGAAATCTCATCAAAGCCTTCTATCAACATTCCCTCCGCGTCCATATCATTAAAGCCAAGAGGACCATGAATACCGGTCATCCCTTTTGATTTGCCCCATTCTTTTACCGTTTCTATTAATGCATGTGAAACTTCCGGATCATCAATAAAGTCGATCCAACCAAACCTGACCAGTCGTGTATTCCATCGTTGGATCTCAATGGGATTAATGATCCCGGCAATTCGTCCAACCGAAATACCATCGCGATAAGCAATCCAGTATTCGGCTTCACAAAATTCAAAAGCAGGGTTCCTATCTTTGCGAAGCGTATTGATCTCATCAAACTTCAACGGCGGGACCCAAAATGCATTTCCTTTAAATAATTTAAATGGAAAGTCGACGAATTTCTTCAGTTCTTTAAGTGAATTGACCTGTTTGATCTCAATCTTATTCATATTGCGATCCTTTTATTTCAACCAAAGATAAGTTATCTTTTTACTCTTTACATATCCAGGATCCAGCAGCGCCGTCTGATATGCACCCTGCTGTCATAATTTTTCCAGATGCTAACGGCTTTCAAATTATCTTCAAGCTGCGGAAGGGTTTGTGCCAGTTTTATTCCATTATCTATAAAAGTCAAGTAAATATCCTGAAATACAAGTGCCAATAGTCCTTTCCCCTGGTAATCGGGCCGTACACCCACCAGGTACATGTGCGCCATATCATTTTTCCGGAGAGCACGCAGCAGGTGAATAAATCCGAATGGCAGCAATGATCCTTTGGTTTTCTGGAGCGCTCTGGAAAGACTGGGCATAGTTATCCCAAATCCAACAACATCATCCTGCGCATCGATTACTAATGATATAAAATCGGGGCGGATTAATCTTAAATATTTTTTTGAATAGTAATCTATCTGTCTTTTGGTCAGGGCTGTAAAGCCGTATAGGTCATGAAAAGCCTTGTTATAAATCGAAAACATCTTTTCCGTATAAGGCCGTAACTCTTTCACCTTCCGTGGTTTCAGCAAATGCATGCTATATTTCTGCAAAACAATGCGGGTAATTCTTTCCACCTTTTCCGGAATTTCAGAAGGAGTCCTGATCTCGTATTGAACCAGGTCAGTGACCTTCCGGAAACCGAGTTTTTGCATGTGGTCTGCATAATAAGGAAAATTATAAATAGCTGAAAGACTGGAAATTTCTTCAAATCCTTCTATCAACATGCCTGCCGCATCCATGCTGGTAAACCCAAGTGGTCCGTGCAAAGTGGTCATACCTTTGGCCTTGCTCCAATTTTTAACGGTTTCAATTAAAATGCGCGATACTTCCTGATCATCGATAAAATCAATCCAGCCAAACCTGGCCAGCTTGGCATTCCAGCGTTCTACTTCATGATGGTTGATTATGCCGGCAATCCGGCCCACCGGTTTATTATCGCGAAAAGCAATCCAATATTCGGCTTCGCAATATTCAAAGACCGGGTTCTTATCTTCGCGAAGTGTTTTGATCTCATCAGATTTTATGGGCGGGACCCAAAACGAATTGTCCTTATATAATTGAAAGGGAAAGTCAACGAATTTTTTCAGGGCTTTGCGTGAACTGACCTTTCTGATCTCAATCTCATTCATATTAAACTCCCTCTTTAATGCCAGGCTGAACCCGCTTATTATACCGATCATACAAATATAGCTTATTTATGATCCTGTTAAATAAGTTTTGGCAGGGCCGGTCTGTTGATTTGAGAAAACATAATCCCGAATTCACCTATATTGTTTTCCTGAAATTGTCTTACTTTTGCCGCCTTTATTATTATATGTTATGAGTGATCCACAGGAAAAAAAACAAAAGGTTGTCCGCGAATTTTTCCTTACGAATATTGCGCTAAATAATAAGATTTCGGTATACCTCATGGTCGTCGTCCTCATGGTGGCCGGGATGATTTCTTACATCAATCTGCCCAAGGAGTTGTTCCCTGAAATCGTAATCCCGACAGTTTTTGTACAGACCATTTACCCGGGAAACCCGCCGGTGGACATGGAAAATCTTGTCACACGGCCGCTGGAGAAAGAGCTGGAATCAATCAAAGGTGTAAAGGAGATCAATTCCACCTCCTCACAGGATGTTTCTACCATCCTTATTCAGTTCAATACCAATGTAAACATCAAAAAGGCAGTACAGGATGTAAAGGATGGGGTTGACAAGGTAAAAGGCGACCTGCCTGATGACCTTCCCCAGGATCCTATGGTTATGGACCTCGACTTCACTGAATTTCCGATCGTTTATATCAATCTTTCAGGTGATTACAGCCTGACTGAACTGAAGAAATATGCCGAATTTCTTGAAGATGAGATCGAAGCCTTCCCTGAAATTTCCAGGGTCGATATAAAGGGACTGAATGAACGGGAAATACAGATCAACGTCGACCCGCTTAGTATGTCAGCAAGGGAAATCAGTTTTTATGATATCGAAAACGCAGTTGGCCTGGAAAACATTTCCATGGCAGGCGGCCAGGTGCGCCAGGGTGACACCCGCCGGTCGCTGAGGGTCATTGGCGAATTCAAGAACATGGAGGATATCCGGAACATCATCGTAAAGCATGAAGGTGGCGATATAGTTTATTTGAGGGACATTGCGGATGTTGTTGACGGGTTTGCTGACCCGAAAGACTTTGCCAGGTTGAACAAACAGCCGGTCGTATCCCTTCATGTGGTCAAGAAAGGGGGAGAAAACCTGATCGCAGCAACGGATAAGATATTCAAGTCGCTTGACCAGGCGAAGGAAAATAGTTCACTCCCTTCCGGCCTGCATATTACCATCACCAATGATCAGTCAGACATTATCCGCCGACAGCTAAGTGAACTGGAAAACAGCATGATCCTTGGAATTATCCTGGTGGTACTTGTATTATTTTTCTTCCTGGGGGGCCGGAATGCATTTTTTGTCGGGCTGGCCATTCCCCTGTCGATGTTCATTTCTTTCCTCATTTTCAGCCTGATGGGATATAAACTGAACATGATCATGATCTTCGGCCTTATCCTGGCGCTGGGGATGCTCGTTGACGATGCCATCGTCACGACAGAAAACACATTCCGGTTTGTTGAAAGGGGTATCAGAAAGGGTGAAGCTTCGCGCTATGCGGTGGGTGAAGTGGCGATCCCGGTTATCACTTCGACCCTGACAACCCTTGTGGCCTTCTTTCCTTTGATCTTCTGGCATAGCATTATCGGGGAATTCATGAAATATCTTCCAGTTGTATTGATCATTACATTGGGTTCTTCCCTCTTTGTCGCCCTGGTAATCATACCTGTGCTTACTTCTACCTTCATGAAATCCGGCAACCAGTTTCCGCCTGTTAAAAGTAAAAGGACACTGATAGCGGTTTTGGTGATGGCTATTCTTTCAGCCATCTTTTATGCTCTGGGGCAGAATACCGTTGGAAGCCTTTTAGTACTCTTTGCTCTTGTCGGCATTGCCAATCTGCTCTTTCTTAACAGAATCGGACGCTGGTTTTATGATAACTTCCTTGAGTGGCTCGATTACAATTACAGTAAGGTATTAAATTTTGTTCTCAGGGGCAGGAACCCCTATTTAATACTTGGGGGCGCCTTCTTTCTCCTCTTCTTCACTATTTTCCTCATGGGAGTGAGAAAACCGAAAGTTGAATTCTTTCCTTCCATGACTCCCCGGTATATTAATGTTCTGGTCAGGTTGCCGGTCGGGACTGATATTAACGCCACCAATAAATTCATGATGGGTTTGGAAGACAAGGTTTTCCACGTGATAGAACCCTATAAACCCATTGTCAAATCGGTTCTTACGACGGTGGGAAATGGAGCCAAGGGACAAAATGAAGGGTTTGATATTTCCGAGACCCCCAACCGGGGTTTAGTTACTGTAACATTTGTCGATTATGAACTTCGCGGAGGCATCAGCACCTGGGATGCAATGAAAGACCTGAGCAATGCGCTCATAGGAAAGTATCCGGGAGTGGAACTATCCGTTGAAAAACAGGGGGAAGGCCCACCTACCGGCAAACCTATCAACCTTGAAATTACGGGGCAAGACTTCGACAAACTGATCTACCTTTCCGACACTATAGAAAGCTACATAAATAAAGCCGGCATTGGCGGGATTGAAGGTCTTAAAATGGACCTGAACGTAGGAAAACCGGAAGCCATTCTGAATATCGACCGTGAAAGGGCGAGGCGCTATGGCCTGTCAACGGCCCAGATAGCAGGGACCATCAGAACCGCACTATTTGGTAAAGATATTTCCGATTTCAAAGATGGAGAGGATGAATATCCTATCCAGCTCCGTTTGAAGGAACAATACCGCAACGATCTGTCTTCCCTTTTAAACCAGATTATCACCTTCAGGGACCCGTCGAGCGGGAAGATATCACAGGTTCCTATATCGGCGGTGGCTGACTTCACCTATAGCACCACTTATGAAGCAGTCAAAAGAAATGACATGAAACGCATGGTGACCCTCTATTCCAATGTCATCAAAGGTTATAATGCGAATGAGATCAATGCTGAACTGAAAACAATCATGGCAAATTTCGAAATGCCAGCCGGTTATGAATATAAATTTACCGGTGAACAGCAGGAGCAGGCCGAGTCAATTTCGTTCCTTATAAGAGCGCTTCTCATCGCACTGTCATTGATCATGCTGATCCTGGTATCCCAATTTAATTCATTGGTCAAACCGCTGATTATCATGACCAGTGTGATCCTGAGCACGATTGGGGTATTTGGAGGCATAGCCACTTTTAAAATGGATTTTGTGATCATTATGACCGGGATTGGCCTGATTTCTCTGGCTGGTATCGTGGTGAAAAATGCCATCGTTCTGATCGATTACATCGATCTTGTCAAACTTAGAAAACGCAGGGAGATGGGACTCGATAACAGGGCAAGTCTTCCCCGTGATATTGAAATTCAATGCCTTGTGCAGGCAAGTAAAACCAGGTTGCGGCCGGTTCTTCTGACTGCAGCGACCACGCTACTGGGTTTGATCCCACTGGCATCCGGCATGAATATCGATTTTATATCACTGTTTGAGCATTTTGATCCCAAGATATACTTCGGAGGTGACAATGTTGCGTTCTGGGGGCCGATTTCCTGGACCATCATCTTCGGTCTGACCTTTTCCACTTTCCTCACGCTGCTTGTAGTTCCGGCAGTTTATAATATTTTGTGGCGGGTGAAAGTCGGAATTCCTTTTATGCGAAATAAAGTATTCTGACTGATCTTCTCCGGGTAGCTTACAAATATTTACCGCCGCATGCAACCCTTTCCTGTGAAATCTTGTCTTAAACTTACATTGACAGGATAAATTATGCCTGTTATTATTGCGTTGCAAGCGTTCTTTGAAATATTGCATTTCCGGAGAAGAAGAAAATTTAACTATTTATTCTTCCTTTGTGAATTAATTTACTATGTTTGTAATAGATAAGAAAGGTTAATTCGTTAATAAAACCCTTTTACCTGTTACGGCTAAAGGGGGTTTTTAAGTTTGATGTACTCTGATAAAGAATTGATCGAACGTTGCCTGGAGAATGATTCAAGGGCTCAGGAATTACTCTACAAGCGGTTTTCACGCCGTATGTACGGTGTTTGTCTGCGCTTTGCAAGGAATACATTGGAAGCTGACGACATCCTTCAGGAAGGTTTTATCAAAGTTTTTTCATTCCTCAAGGAATTCCGTCACGATGGCTCTCTCGAAGGCTGGATCAGACGTATAATCGTCAACACAGCCATAAACTATTACAACAGCAAACAGAACGAATGGAGCGAGACGAGCATTGATAAGGCGGAGTCTTACCAATCTGTATCGGAAGATATTCTTGAAAAGATATCCACTGCTGATCTCCTGAACCTGATTCATGAATTACCTGAAGGTTACCGCCTGGTATTTAACCTTTATATCATTGAGGGTTATAACCACAAGGAAATTGCGGAAATGCTGAATATTTCAGAAAATACTTCCAAGTCACAGCTTTCAAGGGCCCGGATGGCTCTTCAACAAAGACTTACACAACGCAAACAATAATGACGATGGCAGAAAATTTCAACCATATCGACCAGATCATCCGGCAGAAGTTCGAAAACTTCGAGCCGGATCCGCCTATTCAGGTGTGGGAAAACATCAGGTCCGGCATTAAAAAGAACCCTCCCCCGCCATCTTCTTCCGGATTCGTTATGCCGATCATTGTTACCGTCTCCCTGCTGATCTTTGTCGGCGGATTACTGTATCATTTTTATATTGACGATTCCAGATCCACTCTCCTGAAGACTGAGGCTTCTGCGCTGTCAGTCCAGAAAGCAGGGGTCATTTCAACCGGATCTACCACGACTTCTGATGTTACTTTACAGGAAGAGTTTTACCAAACCCCGTCAGAAGTACCTGCTTCCAGTTTTTCATCCGAAAGTCTTAACCAGGCAATCCAGCATGATCAACAGCCTGTGATCCCGGTCAGGGAAGCTTTTGGACAAACCTATCCAGGCGACAGGAAACAGAAAAAGGCAAAAAATAATCCGTCAATCGCTTCGAATAGCCCATCGAGAAGTGGCCAATGGAAAGCCGGCCTTGTCCAGGCACTTACTGCCGGTGAACTCAGCTATGCCGATGCCCTGAAGTATGACCTGAGCCTTCGTGATATCAGGAAACTGTCAGGATTCCAGGATTATGCAAGGCATAGCCGTTCAGATTGGTCTATCGGGATTTATTTCAATCCGGAAGTGACCAGGTGTCAGGATGCAAGCATAGAGAATACGGTCAGCTACAACGCAGGTATCCTGCCTCAGGTTAGTTTTAACCGCTTTTTCATCCAGAGCGGCATCAATATGAGGTATACCCATGACAAGGGTAATTATGCCGTCGATTATAACCGCTATTTAGGCACTTACGAAGATGTCTATGATGTTACATTCGATTCCACTGTAAATGGTGTTATCCCGACCTATTTTACCCATACCGTTGAGGTATACGATACGGTAAACCATTATGCCATATCTGAAACAAAAGCTAATTATACTTACCTGGAAATCCCGTTATTGTTCGGTTACCGGTATAATTTCGGCAGGTTCTCGATATTTGCCAAAGCCGGACCGACCGCATCTTTCCTGGTCATCAGAAATGTACCTGATGCCGGTTATCCTGAAGACAGAGCAAGGATCATTAATGTAGATTACCTGATTCCTGCCAGGTCTACAGTTAATTGGCAATTATTGGTTGGGGCAGGATTTGACTATCAGCTGGCTGATAAATTCGGTTTCAGCCTGGAACCTACTTTCCGTTTTGCACTAAAACCGGAATACAACCTGCCGGATGGCGCCAGGGGGAATACAACTTCATTCGGTATCAGAGCGGGTTTGAATTACAACTTTTAAGCTTTCGATCATGAAAAAACTTTTACTCTCGTTCAAAAGCAAGCAATTTCGCCGGTGGGGCCTGGCATGTGCCACCCTGCTCGCATTGCTGGGCTTCATGATCATGCCGGCTTCAGCCCAGATAAACTTCCATCAGAAATATATCTTCCTCAGCGGCCAGCTTACCAACACCAATACCGGTGCCCCGATCGCAGACCACCAGATTTATATCAGCTCAGATTCCCTGATCAATAACGGATTCAGCTATTATGCAACAGCCAAAACCGATGTGAATGGTTTTTACCGGGATACTATCGCCACTACTTCTACAGATGGGATCATTAAAGTTTACCTGTACGACTTTGACAATATCATGATTCAACTTGACCGTTATTACCGGTTCGTCTGGGAAAATAAGTATTTAATGTTCGCCGATTTCGCCATTTTCGACCCCAATGCGAATGAGACGCTTCAGGCAAATTTCACACCACAGGGTGATCCACTGGAGGAAAATCCATTAAAAATCATCTTTAAGGATGAATCATTTGGAGTCAGCATCAAGTCATGGTTTTGGGACTTTGGGGATGGCAAAACCTCTACTATACAGGATCCTGAACACGTTTATGATGAGGCGGGTGTATATTTGGTTAGCCTGACCATCAGCGCTGTTCCTGAATGCATGGATTGTGAGACAAGCACCATCACCAAACAGGTGCAGGTCGGCCTCAGGGAGTTTCATCATATCGGCGGCCATGTATTTGCCCAATATTTTCCTATAGATTTAGGCCTGGCCTATTTGTACACCTATGATGCGGAGAACAACCTGATTCCTCTTGATACTACGCAGATCGACACTCTGGGTTATTATTACTTCTATGAGCTACCCGAAGGAAAATACACCACAAAGGCCAGGTTGCAGTACGGTTCAGTGCTTTACGGGCAATTCATGCCCACTTACTTTGGCAATGTCTTTGACTGGCAAGATGCACAGGAAATTGTCCTTTCAGATGACGATAACTGGGAATGCGATATCAGCCTCATTCCTTCTGATGGCATCACTTCAGGCGAAGGACAGATTATCGGGCAAATCACTTATGATACTTCCTTGATTTTCAAGACACCAATCCCGGCGGGAGATATTGAAATTATTCTTCTGAACGGACAGGGAGCTTCCCTGACTTGTGGATTATCCGACACGGAAGGATATTTCCAATTTGGCAGTATTGCCTATGGAACTTATCAGCTTTTCCCGGATGTGGCAGGGATATCCACTACACCGATGTATGTGACTATTTCTGAAGATGAACCCTTGGTTAACGATGTAAGCCTGGTAATCTACCCCCAACAAATTACTTTTTCAATTCCTGAAAATATTTCGACCTTTATAGACAAAGCGTTTCTCATTTACCCCAATCCGGTTTCCGACCAGGCCAGGATTTCCCTCCAGGTTTTAAAGGCGTCCGATATGACTGTTATGATCACGGATCTCCTGGGCAGGGTCATCTGCCGGCAGGATAACCAGTTACCGGAAGGATCACAGGAGATCATCCTCCCTGTGAGGGATTTGCCGGCAGGGTTCTACGAGGTGCTTATAATCCCTGAAGACAAGGTGATGATCTCAGGTAAGTTCCTGAAATCAAATTAATAAGAGCATCATTACCATCTTTCACTATTTTTTCTTTTCTTTTCCGGGCAACTTTTTTCAAAGACCGGAGTCTTATCTACTGAAGGTATAAAGGATGAATTCCGATGATCAAATCATCGTAGGGTGTTTGGAAGGCAAGCGAAAAGCTTATAGCCTGCTCTTCAAAAATTATGCTTCGGTCATGCTGGGTGTTTGCATGCGTTACTGCAAGAACCGCATTGATGCCGAAGACGTGATGCAGGATGGTTTCATCAAGGTGTTCACCCAGATACATAAATTCCGCCGTGAAGGCTCATTTGAAGGCTGGATCAAAAGGATCATGATCAATGCCGCTATCGATAACTATCAATCCAACCTGAAATATTCCTTCCATGAAGATGTCAGTGAAATCGTTCAATCTGCGATAATAGATGATCATCCTGATGAAGATGATGACCTTCCGGACGAACTGAATATCTCCAGGGAAAAACTGATGGAAATGATCCAGGAATTGCCCGATGGCTACCGGATGGTATTTAACCTCTATGCAATTGAAAATTACAATCATAAAGACATCGCTTCCCTGCTCGGGATATCAGAAAATACTTCTAAAACCCAATTATTGAAAGCCAGGAAAGCGTTACGGAAAAAAATTGAAGCATTATTGCAACACAATCATGTCAACAGGGTTACAACGATATGAATACCAGGAATAAAATAGACGATCTTTTCAGGGAGGCCATGACCGGATACCAGGTTGAGCCTTCCATCGGTCTTTGGCGAAGGATCGAAAGGCGGTTTTTCCCGCCCTCGAAATACCGCCCTTCAGGCCTGATTACTTCCATCCTTTTACTGATAGTCGCAGGATTGATGCCATGGATACTCATTCCTGCCAATGATCAGGTTGAGAAAGAACCGACCCTCCCTGCCGGGAACATCCGTGAGGGATATCTTATTCAATCCGACAATCCGGAGCAGATTCACCAGAACAGAAATTACAAGACCGATTTGCCTGAAAGAACCTTTTCCATTAAACCTGTTGTTTACTTGGAAAATCCGGTTGACCCTGCCGGCGATCCAAGTGCCCAGTTCCTGGCATCGATTACTGACCCTTCCGAAGACCCTGCAATCTTTCCGATATTAAGCGCAAACCAGGTTGATTATACCCTTTCGCTGGAACGTGAGCCTGATCCGGTTTCTTTTTATGCTGATAAGTGGTTATATCGCATGCCATCGCTAAGGTCCGGATTAATGGATCCCGGATCTTTCAGTACTGATATTTTATCCGTACCTCATATTTCACTCACTTCTGCTTTCTCTCCCAAATACGAAAACGATTATTTCAGGAAGGCGGAAATCTCGGCAGGAATAAATTTCAACCCTTCCATCGTATTTTATGATCCGAATCCTTATAATAAAATGCTTGGCGCCGAAGCAGTTATCCATTATAAAATTTCTGCTTTCAGTATAATGAGCGGAATAGGTTTCAGCCGGATGGAGGATATAGGCTCCTACCAGGTCAATTATAAAACTAAGGATAGTGTGGGCTTTTACCTGCGTGTCGTTTCATTTACGGTCGATCCCAGAAATCCGGGCCAGATTACGTATGTCCTGGAGGAAGAACCGATTTATGATTCTGTACCGCATTATATTATTGAAGATAAGACTAATTATTACTCCTACATCGATATTCCATTGGCTCTCGGTTACACCTTTTTACAAAAAAGCCGTGTTTCCCTTACTGCTTCCGCGGGAGTGAAGTTTTCAGTACTTGTAGATAAACAGGAACCGACTGTGGATTTCTGGATATCTGATGCCGAACTGATCGATATTGAGCGACAAGTGCCGGCCAGGATGAATACCAACTGGAGATTCATTGCAGGACTTGATTTTGGATATCTCTTTACAGAAAAATTCAGCCTCCACCTGGAACCTGTCTTTGAGCAATATATAAGTCCTGTCTATGCCAAACAACCCGGGTATAAACCACGGAAACCATATGTTACGGGAGTCAGAGCCGGTATCCGGTATAACTTTTAAAGCATCAATGCTATGAAATCCCTGCAAATATTTACAATTACTTTATGGCTGCTCTTTCTTTCCTTAAACCTGCCAGCACAAAACCATTTAAATGTCACGGCTAAGGTCACTATCGGGGAAAGTTTCGGTAATATCTCCGATACCTCCTGCCAGGCAATGTTTTCTGCCATTCCGGATTCCCTTACAAGTTACCCGTTTTTGTACCATTTCACAGATCTATCAACTGGCAATATCAATTCATGGCACTGGGATTTCGGCGATGGTTTCTCCAGCACGGAACAAAATCCATCTCATCAATATAACGACCCCGGGATTTACGAAGTTTGTCTTACCGTTAAAAACCTGAACGACACAACCGGCTGTTCCGACCAACTCTGCCAGGATGTCATTACGCTTGATTATTTTAGCCTGGGCGGACTTGTATATGCCGGAGAGTATCCACTTAATAATCCGGTTATGACCGGAGATACCGGCATTGCCTCACTTTACAGGATTGTCAATGAACAGGTCGTTTTCGTTGAAGATCATTATTTCCAGGACTACGGTTATTATTGGTTCGGATATCTTTTTATGGGGGATTACATCATAAAGATCGGACTGACGGAAGGATCCACGCATTATAACAATTACTTCACTACCTATTATGGCAATGATATTTTGTGGACAAAAGCAGATTTGCTGACAATATCCACTTCAAGTTACTATGATGCCGAAATCCATCTCCTGTCCGTCCAGGAACTGCCGATTGGTCCAGGGGTTATCAAGGGGTATGTCAATTTCGAGCAAAGCCATGAACTCAGCATGCCGCCAATTTCTCAGACTACAATAATCCTTTCGGATGTCAATCATTCACCGCTGCTTTTCACCATGCCCAATCCATCAGGATATTTTGAATTTACCGGGATTCCTTACGGCACTTATTTCCTGAACGCTGATGCAACCGGTAAACCTTCAACAATTGTTACTTTTACTCTTTCGGAAAGCTCCCCATTGGCTGAAGGGATCAACCTGACCATATTCGGATCCAATGTTTATGGCATCCAGGAAGTATTGGAAAAGGGTATTTCTTTTATCCGTATTTACCCTAACCCGGTAATCGAAGACCTGCATGTCAGCGCATTTTCTCCTGTATCTGCCCATGTTGATATCAATGTCGTTGATGTCACAGGGAGAAGTTACTATTCACATGATGAAATGCTCGAAACGGGTTTCAACCAAATCCTCATCCCGGCTGCATCTCTCCCGGCTGGTGTCTATTTACTGATTATGCAACCTGAGGGAAGCGCCCAGCGCATCACGGGGAAATTCATTAAATAATTCCCCCGCCAGGTATTATCTTTACTAATTTTGAATCTGTTTCGAAACCTTAAACCAGGGATGGGAAAGATATACCTGTTACTCGCAATTGTCCTGTTATACCTTGGAAGCAGCGCCCAGGTCGGCTGGCGTGAGGGTGAAATGGAAATTAAAGTAACAATCGACGGGCCCTGGCAAGCTGCTGAACTTAGCCTTCTTTACTTGAACGGGGATATATACAGCCATGCCGGCTATGCTTTACTCTATGTAACACCTGAAGAATTGGAGAGGGTTAAATCCGGCGGGTTTACTTTTGAAATCCTTAAAGCCGGCCTGAATGAATATTTCAAAGATTTCTGGTCAACCCGCGACCAATACCATACCTATGATGAGATCATTCAAACGATCAATACACTTTGCATAAGTTACTCATCGATATGTAAAAAATATGATTACGGACTTTCCGTGGAAGGCAGGCAACTGGTTGCGATAAAGATTTCCGACAATGTAAACTATGATGAAAATGAAGCCGAAGTAATGTTCGATGGAGGAATCCATGGTGATGAAATAGGCGGGCCGGAGAACCTGATCAGGTTTGCCGGGTCTCTTTGTGAGAGTTATGATATTGACCCTGAGATTACCAACCTTATTGATAATCGTGAAATCTGGCTCTATGTTATGGTCAACCCCGACGGTAGGGTGAATATGGTCCGGTACAACAGCAACGGTGTCGATCTGAACCGCGACTGGGGCTATATGTGGGATGGCGAAGGTTATAGTCCGGGCTATTACTCACAGGTTGAAACAATGTCCTTGAGAACATGCATGATGGAAAACCAGTTTGTTGTCCATACAAGTTATCATAGCGGAACAGAATTTCTTGCCTACCCCTGGAGTTACCGCCCTGATCCCTGTCCTGACCTGGCTCATATCGACCAGCTGGCAGGTATTTATTCCTCATCTTCCGGCTATTCTGATTTGCCTTATGAGCAAGGTTATACGGGTATGTATCCCATAAGTGGCAGTTCAAAAGATGTTGTTTATGGTGTGATGGGATCAATTGGCTGGACGATAGAGATATCCTCTGATAAGCAACCTCCGGCTTCACAGATCCAATATTATTATGACCTCAATGAGCCGGCAATGATTGCCATGATTGAATATGCCGGCTACGGCATCAGCGGGACAGTCTATGATGCGACGACCGGTGATCCTGTTGCTGCCACCATTTTCGTTAATGATTATTATCCATGTTATAGTGATCCTGTAATCGGGGATTATCACAAATACCTGCTGGCGGGTAACTATTCTGTCACAGTTACAGCCAATGGCTATCAGCTTCTTACCCAAACTACAACTATAGTCAGCAACAACAACACCATCGTGAATTTTGCTCTTCAACCTGAATACCACCAATTCGCCTACCGGGTCATTGCCTGCCATATACCGGGAACTAATTTCGCCGACGAGGCTAAGACGTTTGCTGCTTTATCGGAACCGGATGGTGTTAACTATTCCATCGGCAAGTCGGGCTGGATCATCCTTGATATGCAGCAAGATATCCTGGATGGCCCTGGCATCGAGGTCATTGTGCACGAAGGGGGTAGCGATCCGGAGGGATTTGCCTGTTTTGCAGGTACAAGTATGGATGGCCCGTGGACTTTCCTTGGCGACGGAATGGGCACTGCGACTTTTGATTTTTCTTTCAATGGTATCCCAGAAGCCCGGTATATCCGTATCGAAGATGAGGGCAATGGCCAGGCCAATGGAGATAATGCAGGCTTCGACCTTGATGCCGTTGAAGCGCCGGAACAACCACAGGTTATTTTTCTCACCCTGGACTGCCAGATTGCTGATCCTTCGGGGAATGAAAACAGCCGGATCGACCCGGGAGAGAATGTTGATCTCATCATTACCTTTCGCAACCTTGGCGGTATGATGATGGAAGACGGCCAGGCTTACCTGAATATTGACCCTGAATTTATGTCAGTTTCCAATCCTGATGCGGACCTCGGAAGCCTGGGTTTCGGGGATAGCATTCAATTGACTTTCGCGATGAATTGCAGCTTTTTTTGTCCTTTGGAAGAAATGCTGATGATGGTGTTGAATATCACCTCCAATGATGGTGCCTACGAGCAAAGCTTCCCGATAAATTTCACTTCCGGGGCCATCGTTGAAGATTGGGAAACAGGAAGTTTAACAAAGTTCGACTGGTTGCCAAGCGGAAATAAACCATGGGCCATCAATTTTTTCGATATGTACGAAGGAGCCTATTCCGCCAAATCAGGCAATATTAACAATAATCAGATCTCAGCATTGCAGGTTATTTTTGATGTGATTGGATATGATGACATCTCTTTTTATCGCAAGGTCTCTTCGGAAGCGGGTTCTGATTTCCTGAAATTTTACATCGATGATATGCTTATCGACCAGTGGTCAGGAGAAAAGTCATGGGAATTACAAACTTACCAGGTTAAACCCGGCATTCATACATTCAAATGGACCTTTGAAAAGGATAATTTGAACAGCCAGGGACTTGACGGGGGCTGGCTGGATTATATCGTCTTCCCGTCCAGTAATCTTAATGGAACATTGAAAACGTTAGCCAATGCTATCCCGCATGAGTTTTGCGGTCCGGGTGAATCACAGCTTGGCGCTTATGTATTAGGAGGAACGGGCAATTATAATTTCATCTGGACACCTTCTTCAACACTGACTGATCCAGCAGTGCAGTTTCCGATTGCCAGTCCTGCGGCTACTACTCTGTATTCTGTGAGCGTTAATGATGGCGAAAATACTGTATCCTCTGATATTGAGGTTATTATAAACTCCATTCCTGAAACTCCCGTTATCGTGCAGGAAGGTGACTCGTTGATCTCCATGGCAGCAGAAGGAAACCAGTGGTTCGACAATAATGGCTCCATTAGCGGGGCTACCTGGCAGGTCTTTTATCCGCCGGTTGAAGATGATTACTTTGTCATGGTAACCAATTCATCCGGCTGCTTATCTGATACTTCCAATGTGATTCATTTTCTTTTTACGGTTATTAGTGAGGAAGAATCCGCCCCTGCCATCTTCATTTATCCAAATCCATTACAAGAAAAATTAAATATCATTTTCCTTCAGAAACCAAAAACCGGTATTTTTATCAGGATAACCGATATCCTGGGAAGAGCTGTGGCACATCAAACAATTGAAGAACCTGACTTACAAGGAATTATCATTTTATCGATTACGGAATTGAAAAAAAGCTTATATTTGATCGAAATCTGGAATTTGGAAGGAAAATTGCTGATCGCGAAGAAATTAATCAAACTTTAAATCTTCAAACCTTTTTCTTTTACCTGAACAAGGCAACCTTTTTAATATTTAGTGTCTTAGTAGTAAATGCTAATTTCATGTTTTTTATTAAATTCCTATCTCCATGAAAAATATCTTCTTAACGCTGCTAACCGGACTTTTTATAAGTCTTTCGGCTTTCGCTCAAAATTACACTGTTACGGTTTTCGGAACCGTTATGCTTGTCAGTGGTAATACCATCAGTCCAGTGCCTGATCAGGAAGTCATCATCACGATCGACAGTTCCAACAACGGCTTTACTTATCAAAATACTGTTTACACCGATGAATCGGGCTATTACCAGGATGTAGTTGAGATACCGGGCTTTTCCGGGTATGAATACGTTCATGCCATGACCCTTGATTCATGTCTTGGGCAGTACCTATATAACGGGCAGTTTATTGCACCGGGTGCTACATTGCAACCAATGGATTTTTATTTGTGCAACACCACACCGCCTGAATGCCAGGCCTCATTCTATTATTATCAGACAGATCCTATCGATCCTTATACCTTTGCTTTTGTGAATCAATCCTATGGCAACTATACGCAAGTATATTGGGATTTCGGGGATAATACTTTTTCCTATGAAATAAGCCCGATCCATACTTTTCCCGGGTCGGGAACCTATTATGTTTGTCTAACAATTAGCGATGGAATAGATTGTAACAGCACTTTTTGCGAGATAGTCTACACCGGCGGGGGGTGGAACGGATGTGAAAATTATTTCATTTATAATTATGATTATAATGAACCTTTTACGCTGACATTTGAAGGATTTCTTTACAATGGCCCGGGTGCGCAATATTATTTGTGGGATTTTGGCGATGGCACAACAGGCGAAGGACAGACCGTGACGCATACCTTCCCTTCAGGACAGGGTAATAACGGAATTTATATGGTAGGATTATCCACCATGGTCATGGATTCAATGGGTGATTCCTGTTTTTATACTTCCTACCAGGAAGTCTGGCTTAACAGCCAACCTGAGTGTTACGCTTATTTTTCATATTATCCTGACAGTTCGAATGTGCTGACTATCAACTTCCTGGACATGAGTTATAATCCTAATGGCACAGCTCCGGATTCGTGGTTCTGGGAATTTGGAGACGGCACCAGTTCAACACTACAAAACCCGGTACATACTTATGCTGATACAGGATATTACATAGTATGCCTGACAATTGCAGATAGCTCAAGTATGTGTACCAACACATACTGTGAAGAAGTATTTACCGGATATCCACCGCCTCCGAGCGAATGCGAAAGTTACATCATACCTTATAATATGTATGGACTGACAGTGGAATTTGAAGGTTATACTATCAGCCAGTATGAAACAGAATATTACTGGGAATTTGGAGATGGGGTAACAGCTACAGGTCAGTTCGTTTCTCATACATACCCTTACCCGGGAATTTTTATCACCACATTGCAAACCATAGATGCAACAGGTTGTACCTACGAGACTTCAATGGAAGTATGGGTGGATACTCTCAACCAGGGATGCGGCACTTATTTCAGTTACGAACAGATTGACAGTCTGACTTTCACATTCACCGGCATTGTTTACCTGAATAATGGAATGACCTACCCGGATTCGAGTACGGTCTATACCTGGGATTTTGGTGACGGCACCACCGGAACCGGCCAAACCATCACTCATACTTTCCAGGAAAATCCGGCCGGCGGTTATTCGGTATGCCTGACATCAACGATTGTTTTACCAGACGGTAACTCTTGCACTGCCAACTATTGCGAGGGTATTAATCTAGTGATCCCCACTTTCTATATATATGGATCAGTTTTCCTGGGAAATAACCTTATTGCAGATCAGGCGGTAGTTCATCTTATGACCATGGATACTACATGGCAAAATGTCGTTGAAGTTCAATCGACTACGATTGATTCAGGCGGATTTTATTCCTTCCCGGAAGTTTCGATGTACAATTCATGCATTTATTACATCCAGGCCGAGTTGACAGAGGGGTCTGCCTATTTTGGGCAGTATATTCCAACTTATCACATCAGTTCCTTAAACTGGGAAGAGGCTACACCCTGGCTCCCGCTTATGAACTGGCCTGCCAATATTTTCATGTTAACAGGCGACTCGACAGACAGCGGCAATGGTTCCATAACCGGTGTGGTATCCAACCTTGGGTCAAGAGGGTTCATGAATGATGTCGAAATTGTTCTGATGGATGCAGATAAAAATCCTTTGACTTATTTACGTTCGGATGAGCAGGGATCATTTATTTTCGAAGACCTCGCTTATGGCACTTATGTTATACATGCAGAAATCATGGGAATTCATACGATCCAGGCCCAGGTTACCCTGAGTGCTGACCAGCCGGAAGCATACGTCCAGGTCCAGGTCAGCGGTGGAGAAGCCTATATAGTGTTTGGCGTGCCGGAACAAAATGTTGTTTTGGATAAAGTAGGTGAGATTTATCCCAATCCTGTAAATGACAACCCCAAATTTGACATCACTGTTAGAAAGCCGGTCAGCCTGGAGATCAGCATTTTCGGCCAGACCGGTCAATTGATGGATGTCCGGGAATTATCCTTAGGTACAGGAATGCACAGCATAAAGCTCGACATCGGTTCACTAACGGTTGGTTTGTATCTTCTCAGGCTAACGACCGGACAAGGTGAAGTGGTAAGCCGCAAGTTCTTGAAAGTACAGTAAGTTCTTTCCAATCCCTTCGGGATTAGGTCATTTTTCATACTTTTTTTGGCGAGAGGCTGCCTTAACCGGCAGTCTCTTTTTAATGAGATGACATCTCGATTGAGAAATCATTCCACTCTGATTTTATTATCTTTGCTATATAAATATCAATGGTAATGAAAAATATAACTTTTCTCCTATTCATCCTCCTGTCACAGGTTCTCAATTCCCAGGATACTTTTTCCATCATAGCAGTCGACACCATTACCGGCGAGATCGGAAGTGCCGGCGCCTCCTGTATTGATGAAACCCAGATTGAAGGAGGAGCGCTGATTATCAGCGATGTCATTCCGGGCCGGGGTGCAATCCATACCCAATCCTACTGGAATCCGACCAACCAGCAGAATGCCCATGCCCGCATGGTGGAAGGGATGAGCCCACTGGAAATTATTGACTGGCTCTCTACCCACGATGCTCAAAATAACCCTACCGTGAGACAATATGGGATCGTCGACTTTGACACGCTTGGGCACGCACGGTCGGCGGGATTTACCGGGGCTAACTGCTTGAATTACAAGAACCATATAACCGGACCGAACTATGCCATCCAGGGAAATATCCTGCTCGGCCAACAAATCCTTGACAGTATAGAGGCCCGCTTCCTGAATACTGAAGGTTCCTTTGCGGAAAAAATGATGGCTGCACTTCAGGGAGCCAAAGTTATTGGTGCCGATACCCGCTGCACTGAAAACGGCACTTCCTCGCTTTCGGCCTTCATCCGGGTGGCACGACCTGCAGATACCGCCGGGGGCTTTTATTGCGACCTCAATGTCCCGTCATTACCCGCAGGCATGGAACCTATCGATTCATTGCAAACTCTTTTTAATGAATGGCTGGGTACCGTCGTGGGATTGAAGGAGAGCCGCCCTGAATCTGAGTTGCTGATTTATCCTAACCCAGCGTCGACTTATTTTATAGTTGACAGTAGGCAGTTGACAGTAGGCAGTCAGCAGTCCCTGAAAATTGTTATTTACAATATGCTGGGTGAAAAAATCAGGGAAGTGAGAACGGAAGAAAAGGAAACCTGGAGGGTCAAGATAGATGTGTCAGGTTATCAGCCTGGGATTTATTTTGTAACGGTTCTTGATAAATCTGCCCCGGTCCTGACCAGGGAGCTGATTATAATTAAGTGAAGCACGAAACAGGATGCAGGATTTTCCAGTGACTTCTGACAGTTGACAGTTGACTGTTGTCCAACTGCCAACTGTTCAACTGCCTATTGATCAGCCGCATACCATTCTGCAGATGAGGTGGGAGTTTCTCTTAATCGCAAACCAAATAATTTCAGTTTATTTGGAAGAAGATCCTTTATTTTTCCAGCCATATCGGCAATCATATTCTCAGTGGTAGGTTGGTAATCCAGCAAGACGATCTTTTCATAATTCTTCATCAGCATATCCAGCAGGTCTTTTGGCGAAGCGCTGTTAAGAACAAGTGCATGGTCAAACCGATCAATAATTTGTTGTTTGATTATATTTTTCAGATCCTTGAAATCGATCAGCATACCGTTTTTCGGGGAGGCATCATCCTGCATGGGAGAACCGATGACTGTTACCACCAGCGTGTAAGAGTGCCCGTGGATGTTTTTACAAAGACCGTCATAGCCGAGAAGTGCATGGGCCATATCGAAGGTGAACTCTTTACTGATCCGAACAACTGGCATATTTGTAGTTTTGAGTGACAAATTTACAAGATTTTCAGGTATTGAACGATAATAAGCACGCAGATCAGGACAAGTCCAGCGCCGCCAATTGTTTCAGCAGTTCTACCGAAATTCATCATGCCCCGCTTGCCTGCCTGCACGCCTGCGATGGTCATCAGGAATACCATTCCAAAAACAAATCCCGCCAAAATCAGGATATCAGGATAAAGGATTCCAAGGCCCATGCCCAAAAGGCAGGTATTGATGCTGATGACGAAAGCGAAACCCATTAATATGCGCCTGCTTTCAACGGCCATGGTCCGCTGTGCCGCGCCCAACCTTCTCGCGTCAGCAAATATCCGGGCCCCGATAAAAAAGATTATTATCACCGCTACCGGGATTTTCAGGTCATGAAAAAATCCCTTTATGCTGAACCCTATTACCCAGCCTACAGCCATCATTACCGTCTCAAAAAGGGCAAAGACAAATGCTATCCGCAACGCTTCCTTCCACAAGATACAGCGGTAAACACTGCTGTTCAGCGCCACCGAAAACGGCACCAGGCTCAGGAGGAAGGAGATGAGGAGGAGCGGGAGGAAATTCATAGTTCCAAATTCCAAATTCCAAATTCCAATATCTTTTCCAGCCATTCTGCATCCACTTCATCGAAAGAGCCATGCTCTTTGCTATCGACGTCAAGCACGCCAATGATGTTGTCTTTACTATTTCTTACCGGAACGACGATTTCGGATTTAGAGCGGGAATCGCAGGCAATGTGGCCGGGGAACAAGTGGACGTCAGGGACAACAACCGTTTCTGCGGCATTTATTCCGGCCCAGCAAACCCCGGTGTCCTTCTTCAGTTTAATACAGGCCAGGCTTCCCTGGTAGGGGCCGACGATCAGTTCACCATGGTCGAGGAGATAAAAACCGGTCCAGAAGTAATAATCCATCTTTTGATGCAACACGGCAGCGATAGTTGACATGCAGGCAATCATGTTCGGTTTGTCCTTCAGTAATTCTTCAAGTTGATCGTATATCCTTTGGTATCTTCCGGTTTTCTGGGTTTCTGTCATATTAAATTATTCAATATGCCTTCAAAATTAAACATTAAACATTAACTTTAAGTTCTCATTCTAAACCAAAACTTATGAAATCCATAAAAGGAACACAAACCGAAAAAAACCTCCTGAAAGCTTTTGCCGGCGAATCCATGGCAAGGAACCGTTATGATTTCTTTGCCAAACAAGCTAAAAAAGAAGGGTTGGAGCAGATCGCTGCCTTGTTTACGGAAACTGCCGGGAACGAGCAATCGCATGCCAAACAGTTCTTCAGATACCTGGAAGGAGGAATGGTGGAGATCACAGCTTCTTACCCGGCCGGTATAATCGGTAATACGCTCGAAAACCTTAAGGCTGCCGCTGAAGGCGAACATGAAGAATGGGCGAGCCTCTATCCTGTATTTGCCAGGATCGCAGAGGAAGAAGGCTTTAAAGAAGTAGCCATAACTTTCCGGCTCATTTCTAAAGTGGAAAAAGTACACGAGGAAAGGTACTTAAAGCTTTACAGAAACCTGGAAGAAGGAAAGGTATTTGAACGGGAAGGAAAGGTGGTATGGAAATGCCGCGTTTGCGGATACCTGCATGAAGCAAAAAAACCACCGCTGAACTGCCCGTTGTGCCATCACCCGCAGGCTTATTTTGAGCTGGTGGAAGAAAACTACTAATGAATAATTTTAAATTTAAAATTTCTCAAGTTCGACAGTAAAGTGCCTCAGAATCGTCGCTTCCCGGGTAATGCGAAGTCCGGTTTTGATCTCATCACGTCGGTCCCAGATATTTTTCAGGCAGGCAGCCACGTAATCCATGTGGTTATTGGTATAGACCCGCCGTGGGATGGCCAGGCGCATCAGTTCCAGCTTCGGGTAACGGTTCTCCCGTGTTACGGGGTCACGGTCTGCCATCAGGGTACCAATCTCCACGCCCCTCACGCCGCCTTCGATGTAAAGCTCCACTGCGAGGGTCTGTGCCTGGAATTGTTCTTTCGGTAATTTAGGTAAAAATTTACGAGCATCGACGAAGATTGCATGGCCGCCATAAGGTTGCTGCACCGGGATACCAAAGTCGGAAAGCAGTTTACCCAGGTAAGCCACCTGCTCTACCCTTGTTTCCAGGTAATTGAATTCCGTCCCTTCATAAAGCCCCTGTGCCAGCGCGTTCATATCGCGGCCCGACATCCCCCCGTAAGTGATATATCCTTCAAAAAGAATATTAAAGACACTGGCCTGGCGGAAGAGCTCCTCCTCGCGGAAAGCGATGAACCCACCCATATTCACAATCGCATCTTTCTTGCTGCTCATGGTCATGGCATCCACATAACTCATCATTTCCTTGACGATATCGCGGACAGAAATATGCTCAAAACCCGGCTCACGCTTTTTTATGAAATAGGCATTCTCGGCAAAGCGTGCGCCGTCAAGGATAACCAATACCTCATATTTTTTAGCCATGGCGGAAACAGCTTTCAGATTTTCCATCGAAACTGGTTGTCCTCCGGGTGTATTGCAGGTCACTGTGACGATAATCATGGGAATCTTCTCCCGGGGGCTTGCTTTCAGGACCCCCTCCAGTTTTTCAAGGTCTATATTGCCTTTAAAAGGATGATACACTGAAGTATCGTATGCTTCTTTTATGGTGCAGTCAACTGCAGTGGCATGACGAAACTCGATATGTCCCTTTGTAGTGTCGAAATGGGCGTTGCCGGGAATTATATTGCCTTCTTTCACCAATACTGAAAATAAGACATTCTCGGCAGCTCTGCCTTGATGAGTGGGCAGAAAATAATCAAATCCCAGGATCCCCTGGATCGCTTCTTTCATTTTGAAATAGGAGGAAGCCCCTGCATAGCTCTCGTCACCCAACATCATGGCCGACCATTGGAGGTCGCTCATGGCCCCGGTGCCGGAATCGGTCAGAAGGTCGATAAAAACGTGTCCGCTCCGAAGGTTGAATAAATTGTATCTGGCTTCTTTTATCCATTCCTCTCTTTCAGCTTTAGAGCTGCGGTATAGAGGCTCCACCATTTTTATCTTATATGATTCAGCAAAAGGCAATTTCATGGGAGGATTAATTAAAATTGAAAATTGAAAATTGAAAATGGAAGCAGGATTAGTGATTAGTTGTACTGCTTTCAATGAATGAAATGATCAACAATGAAATTCGTCCCTGTTCTTCAGATTGAGGTACATGAATTTTTTAGATTTGAATTGCCTGTAAATCATTAAATAATGCTGTTACTTGCATCATCAAAAATAAAAAAAATTTTTACTTTTAATAAAAATGCAACCCAAGATATTTTATTTTGTCTTTACCGTTGAATAATCCAAACAGGAAACCGGAAGTGGAGCAGACGGATATCAGCAGAGATATCATAGATCGCAGCAAGAAAGGGAACAGGCAGGCTCAATACCAGCTATATAAGATGTATGCCAGGGCCATGTTCAACATCTGTTATCGAATGATGAACGACAAATCCGAAGCTGAAGACATGTTGCAGGAATCATTTTCAGAGGCGTTCCGACGGCTTGACAGCTTCCGCCACGAATCTACATTCGGGGCCTGGTTGAAAATGATCGTGATCAACAAGTGTATCAACGAGATCAAACGAAAGAAAACCCAGTTAGAGTTCTTTGATGATATGTCGCCTTTTGAAGAGGAAGAAGAACTCCAGGATGAACAGGAAATGGGGTTATCTCCGGATAAAATCAAGAAAGCAATGGAGGGGATACCTAAAGGAAGCAGGATGATTTTCTCACTTTATTTACTTGAAGGTTATGATCACCAGGAGATATCGGAAATCCTGAACATCAGTGAATCAAATTCAAAGACGCAGTATATGCGGGCTAAACAAAGAATTAAAGAAATATTAAAAACACAGGTTTTATGAGTATTGACGAATTAGAAAAATATATCCTTGATCATCGCGGGCAATTCGATGATCAGGAACCTGACCCGGCCTTATGGGAGAAGGTTGACACACGCAAAGCGCCTGTGATCCGGATTAATTGGAAAGATATTGCCTGGAAAGCCGCGGCTGTGGCTGCTATTTTCGTGGCATCTTATTACTTCCACGATTACATGGCATCCCGGAAACAATCGTCCCAGAACCTCATGAGTAAAAATGCTGAAGTTAATTCACCGATAGTAAGGGAATTGATCGAAGCGGAAGCCTATTACACTTCACAAATCGACATGAGAAAAGAAGAGGTATTCCGGCTGACCGCATCCAATCCGGAAGTGCGCCGTGAAATAAACCTTGAAATGGTTGAACTTGACAGGGTTTTTACAGAATTGAAGGAGGATCTGAAAGATAATGCAGACAATGAAGAAGTCATAGAAGCCATGATCCAGAACTACCGCCTGAAGCTTGACATCCTGGAAGAAATGCTGCTTCGGCTAAAACAATCAAACGAATCTCAAAATGAAAAAAGCCATGAAGACACACCTGTCGAATTATAAATACCTGGTGATTTCCGCCTGCCTGGCCATTAGTTTTTCGCTGACCGGCCAGACTTTCGAGAATAGCCGGACACTCAGGGAGGCATACAGGATCGCCTCGAACGTGGAGGTACAGGTGATCAACAAATACGGGGATATTCATCTGATTCCATGGGAAAAAGATTCCGTTGTTTTTGAGATTGATTTTTCCGTAACCTCCAATAAACAAGCTAAAGCCGATAAGATCTTTGATTATATCGATTTCGATTTTAAAGCGACAGCTTATTACGTGATCGCCCAGACTGTTTTCGAAGGGCAGAACACTATCTGGAGCGAAATAGCAGATGTTGCCAGTACGATTTTCAGCAGTGGAACCAGTACACGGATCGATTACACGGTTTATTTTCCTGCCGGGAACGACGTCAGGATCGAAAATAAGTTTGGAAACATATATACTACGGATCATACCGGTAAAGTCGATATCAATTTATCTAACGGTGATATGAAGGCACATACTTTCAGTGGCCCGGCCAGGCTTAAAATCGAGTTCGGGAATGTGAGCATTGACGAGATCACCAACGCGAATATTTCGCTTGGATATGCGGAATTCAACCTTGAAAAAGCGGGTGAGATCAATTTTGAAACCCGTTCATCCAAACTGTATCTTAATTCGTGTGATAAACTTCACCTGGATTCAAAACGGGACCGTTATTACATCAAATCAGCCGCAGAATTGACGGGTGATGTCTTTTTCTCCTACCTGAGCCTTGATAAAGCAACGTCGAAAATCAATCTTAAAACTAATTACGGTGATTTTAAACTCCTTGATATCTCAGAAACTTTTCTTCGCATGGATTTCTTCTCTCAATATTCGGATATTACGTTATACCTGAATGACGAACACCTGTATGAGCTTGATATCACAAGGGATGACCATTCACAGGTCATTTCCTCGACCGCCCTGCTCTCACAGAAGGAGGATCCGGTAGATGGCGTTGATGACACCTTCCGCTCGGTAATTACAGCTGGAAACCCTGTTAAATCAAAGGTTCCTGTAAATATCCATATTAAATCCGGTAAAATTTATTTAATGGGGTCATAAATATTTTTGAAAAATGTAACCTTCGAGAAATCATCTTGTCTTTAACATTAAAATTATTAATCATGTCAAAATATATGAATACAAAAAATGTCATGCCTGGGCTCTTTCTTCTGATGACCGGGCTCATGTTTACCGGATGCTATGATCACTGGCGCCATGTGGAAGGAAACTATGATGTCACAACCGAAACCCGTCAATATACTGCTTTTGACAGGGTGATCAATGAAGGTAGTTTTGATGTTTACATAATCCAGGACGGTTTGAGTGAAGTGATGATTGAAGCCGAATCAAACCTCATTCCCCTGATCAGGACCCGCATCCAGGGATCTGCCCTGGTGATTGATACCCAGGACGATCTCAGGAACAATTACCCGATGAAGCTTTATGTTCATATTGCTGATATCACTGAGGTTAAACTCAGCGGATCAGGATTGATACATGCGGAAAATATAGTTACAGGAAATTTCGAGGCCAGTCTTTCGGGATCCGGGGATATTTTAGTTTCCGGCAATGCTGATGATGTGACTTGTCGTATCTCCGGTTCCGGTTCTGCAGATTTGGGTCTGGTGTGCAATGGATTGGAAGCTGATATCAGCGGTTCAGGTGAAATGGAATTCTGGGGAACCGCCAACAATGGGGATTTTCATATTTCCGGATCTGGCTCAATCCATGCCTATGATCTGATCCTCCAGGAGTGTAATGCCACCATTTCCGGATCAGGAAGCATGTATCTGACTGTCGAGGACTACCTCAATGTCAATATTTCAGGAAGCGGCAACGTTTATTACATGGGGTCCCCGGTTATTGAAACCAAGATAACCGGCTCAGGATCAGTCATTCATCCTTAATCAATCACCTATTTAACTACACGGGAGAAATGAAGATAATGTTCAGAATATTCATGATGATTGCCCTGGCTCTGTTGATTTCACAGGCAGAGGCGCAGGAAAATCAAAAACAAGCCGGGTTCAGGTTTGGGAATACAACCGGATTTACTGGCCGGATCATTACGGAAAACAACTTTGCTTTTGAAGGCATACTAGGGTTCAGGAATGGCGGGGCGCAACTATATGGATTGTTTGAAGTCCGGAAACCACTTTATTTAAACCGGGTGGAAAACATGTTCCTCTATTTCGGCGGTGGTGTCCATATTGGTTTTGTCCGCTGGAATAATTATGATCATAAGTACGACCCATTCAACGACAATCATTATTACCCGGACGATTATTACGACTCGCACACCGGAGCGGCATTCGGTCTCGATGGCATTCTCGGGATGGAATACGTATTTAATGCCGCCCCTATCAGCCTTGCAGTTGATTTTAAGCCATTCTTTGAACTATACGGACCTTTTTATCTTAGGGCTAATTTTTGGGATTTCGGATTCCACGTGAGATATAACTTTTAAGTTATGAGTTCTGAGTTTTTAATTTTTAATTTTTAATTTTTTTATGATGAAAACAAGAATACTATTAATTGGAATAATGGCCATAGGGTTTATGGCATTTTCTTATGGTCAGGAAGGAAAAGGCGATGAAATGCTGACTATTTTCGGGCATACTGATCACAAGGTCAGTCATGGCGGATATGCTGCCATTTCAGTAGAGTATACCCAAATTGACGGAGAGGATGTTATGACTTTGGGCGGCCGTGCCGGTTGGTTGATTGATCATCATGTTACGATCGGGCTTGCCGGGAAAGCTTTGATGAACACAGTTTATATTGATGGATACTGGCCAGTTAACGAAAGGTATAATGATGGATACTACCTCGTAGGTGGTTATGGTGGATTATTTGTAGAACCTATCATAGCCCCAAAATTTCCGGTCCACCTTTCAATACCGATTCTGATCGGGGGCGGAGGTTTAGCCTTGAATGATTATACCTGGCATGATTATCAGTGGGAAAATAATGAAATTGCCCCTTACGATTATGACGCTTTTTTTGTCATCGAGCCCGGTGTGGAGATCGAACTGAACGTGGTAAAGTTTTTCAGGGTGGCATTTGGGGCTTCGTACCGTTACACCAGCGATATGCATATGGCCTATGTACCCAAAGACCTGATGAACGGGTTTAATGGGAGCGTGACTTTCAAGTTCGGGAAGTTCTGAATATTGAAATTATTAGTGACAGGTCGATAAACTATTTGTAATTTCACTATCTAAAAATTGACCTATGCGCCTGATCACTGTCCTGTTCCTGCTATGTGTAACAATGGCCTCCTACGCCCAGTTCGGTAAATACTTCAAAAACCAGACATTGCGTTTCGATTATTATCATTCGGGGAGTTTTGAAGTTGAATATGTCATGCCCGATGAAATGATCCTGGAAGGTAAATGGGCCGGTCCTAGAAAACACCTGATAGATCCGTTCGACTTTGGCGCCGATAAAATCATGGTTTATGATTCTGTTTCTGACAAGCTTGTTTTCACCAGGGGATTTTCCACCCTCTTCATTGAATACCAGGCAACGGAAGAGGCAAAATCGCAATGCGGGAACTTCCCGGAAAGTATCCTGATGCCTTTACCGAAAAAAACCGTCAGGCTTGAGTATTACAGCAGAGGAAAAGATATGATTTGGGTGAAAAGATATGAATCATTTATCAATCCAAAGAAGGATGATTTTAAAATCAAAACTGGAAATACTTATCCCGCCGAGACGATCCTGCGTTCGGGCAGTCCGAAGAATAAGCTTGACCTGATCTTTCTTCCGGAAGGTTATACGCGTGCGGAATTGCCTGAATTCCTGGAAGATTGCTCACGTTTCACAGGATATTTATTCGAGACTGATCCTTATGGACAGTTTATCAAGAAAGTTAATATCCGGGCCGTTATCGCCCCTTCAGAAGAATCAGGAACGGATAATCCCGGTGATACTATATCCCGAAGCACCTTACTGAATTCAAGCTTTTACACCTTCGGATCTGACCGCTATCTTATGACCACCGATTTTAAAAAAGTCAGGGATGTAGCCTCCAGTGTGCCATACGACCAGATTATCATCCTTGTTAACCATCCGCGGTATGGAGGAGGTGGCATCTATAATTTTTATGCTATTTCTACCATTGACAATGAGAACTCAGGGTTTGTGTTTACGCATGAATTCGGTCATTCCTTTGCCGGACTTGGAGATGAATACAGCGGATCCGGTTCAGCTTCCGAAGATATTTATTCTACCGATAAAGAACCCTGGGAGCCAAACATTTCCACACTCGTGAATTTTGATGAGAAGTGGAAGGATATGCTTCCTGCTGACACGCCCGTGCCAACACCTCCAACCGATGAATGGAAAGGTAGGACCGGGGTTTTTGAAGGTGCCGGATATATGAAAAAAGGTGTTTATCGTCCTTATATCGACTGCTCGATGAATGCGGTCAGGTTTAATAACTTCTGCCCTGTCTGCCAGAGGTCGATTGTCAGGATGATAGAGTTTTATATAGGGAAATAAGCAGTCATTATGTGGTCATAAAGTTGTCATTTATTGCTAATGACTACTCGAAAATAAAATCTTTTGCTTTTATTTTACAATTAACAGTTTCGCTGCATCGGTAATCACATTATCAAGGCAAAGCTTGATAAAATATATTCCTGCAGGCAATTCCATATTACTAATCATCTCATGATATTCCCCCTGTTCCAGCGTGCATTCTTTTAAAGCTAATATGGTTTGACCTGATGGTGATAATATTGATAGAATGATGAGGCCTTTTCTATCCAATTTATAATCAATAGCGAAATTACCACTACTGGGATTTGGATGAAGAGATGTAATTCTTCCCGGTCTTAGGTCTTCTTTTAAGTCAAATGGAGTAATTCCAGCTTGTGTGGAATTATCTTCTGATATAAGAAGAAGTTCGATCCATTTTTTTCTTTGAATGATATATTTAATATGCGATTCCGGAATGATATCAGGATGTTTCGTGACCAGCGGCGATTTTGAACCGGAACTGTCGCTCACTTCATTAAAAACATAACTCAGATCGATCATGGCAAAAACAGAGTCTGCAAGTGTTCCCGGATGGTTTATGATTGAATCCAGGGAATTTATCGCCTGCTGGTATTGTTTGTTCCTGATATTACTATGAATGGAAAGCCATTCTGCCGTTTTTCCGAGCAGGCTGTCACCCGGATTCAGGAAAAGGCTGTCGCAATAAGCTTTTATGTTTGTATAATCGGTATCGTGAAGAGCAGGATTCAAACCGAATAATCCTTTCAGAGAGGCCTGGGCATACTTATTTTCAGGGTATTCCGCAATGATCTGTTTAAAACCCGATTCCGCTTCAAGGTAATTTCCTTGATAGATATTATTCATAGCCTGATAATACAGCGTCCCGGGAATATCATCCGACTTCAGATGGCCTCCTCCCGGGTGCCAGATCGGGCGCCAATAATATTTGCCTAAAGGTAGCAGCCGGTCCGACGGATTAGTATCATTTACCCAGTAATTGTTTTCTACATGAAAATAGAGATTCCCTCTCAATCCTCGATTTTGATTGGTATCTGGAATAATTTCATCATAATCAACTGCCTGGATGAAGGGTTTATTTCCGGCAGATGTATCTTTGAGAACATTATATTGAAATTCATAGGGAAAGCTGCCATAACTGAATATGCACTGGCTCTGGGTGTTATCTTCGATCAACTGCGTATCGTAAATATCTTTTGCAGCAGAATCGCCTGTGACTGCCAGATCGCTCCCGTGGAATCCCGTAAGGCCATAATAATTTTTACTGATACGGTTGTTTTCGATCTCCGCATTGCTGAAATAAGAATGGATGCCAAGTTCGCCATTACTGGGATTAGCAGTTCCGTTATACTTAATCGTGTTTTTCCTTAATTTATGATCGCCTCTTTCATCCCAGCCGGCATAAAAGAGTTCAATTCCCCGGTTGGCAACATATTGGATATCATTTGAGTCGATGAGAAAATTCGTGTAATCTTCGATGGTAATGACGGCTTTTGCCTGAGTCGTTATATTATTATCAAATGTATTATGTCCTGAGATTTCGCAGGATGATGTAAGTGAACTTGGGTTGGAAATATCAATGGTTGAATTTGTGAAATCATTGTTATTGGAAACAATCAAATCCCCGTTTGAAAGTTTAAAGGTAGAATTAATAAAATCATTTAAACCGGAAATAAGTAAATCTTCTCCTGAAAATTCAAATGCACAAGTGTCGAAATCATTTGCTTCGTCAACAATTACATTACCTGATGATAAATTGAGATTCGAATTTGCAAACACATTAGAGTTGGTAATATGCAATGAATCGCCTGTAAACTCAATATTCGAACCGGAAAATTCATATGAATTGGAAATAACCAATTCATTACCTGAGAATTCAAGAGACGAATTCTTGAATTTACTCAGATCGAACGAGAGAGAATCGCAAATTCCGTTTACAGCCGCATTCTCGAAAGTGAAACGGTCCAATGGATATTTGTTTTCTTCGTTATTAAAACTGATTTTTATTTCAGCACCCAGATTAGCACTAAAATTCATCATGGTATGATTAACATCTCCTTCTATGGTTATGAAACTTTCGCCTGAACAACCTATGAATTCAGCATTGTTACCGTTGATATCCAGTATTGCGCCATCCTCGACCAGTATTTCAGTGCTGTCATTCAGGTATAAGTTTAACGGGTGTAAATATGAACTCGCTTCAGAAAGGGTAACGCCAGGAGCCAGGGTAAGTTTTTCGCCTATAAGATAATTCCCTACTATGCTTTGAGAGGTATCGACCCGGCCTTCGATGCCGTTTAAGGTAAGGAGGTCACCTCGGAAGCCATGATTTTGATATTCTATTCCGGAAACCTCGGTTTGATAATCAAAATACTGAGCATAGTTAAATACTTCGCCGAATTGTAGAAAACCATCTTCATTCCCACCATTATTTATGGAATCGGGATCCATATCAACTTTGTCATCCCATTTCTCGTAAATTTCAACCAAATTAGTATGATGACCCGCTTTATATTGACTTGGTATCCAAGGCGTTAATACGTTTGACACGTGCCAACCTCTCATTGCTGTAGCCCATCCATAAGTAAATAAATCAAAATATTTCCATCCTCTTACAGTAGGAACACCCCATGGAACAGGCACTTGAATTACTCTATGAGCCCCTTCAAGGTTATCTATCATACCACCAGCATTGCATACATCCATTGAAAATACCATCTGTGAACATTCTAAATCGGCAACCATTTCTGCCAATTCATAATCAAAAAGCGGTTCATAATTATATAACCTTAAATATGTAGTATCAGGGCCAAAATCTGCTATTTCGCCATGAGTGGTTGCATAGAAGAGAAAGATGTCTTCTCCTGTCATAATAGTATCCAAATATTCAAGAATGTCTCTGATTGAATCTTTTGTGCAAGGGCCATCAAAATCAAAATACGCAGTATCTCCATCAAGATTTAGATTCATGGAGTCAGGATTAAATACTCCATTACCTGACAAAACAAAAATATTTTCGTCTGTGAAACCATAATTATATTTTAACCCGGTATAAACATGGCTCAGGTTGTTCCACCTGGCGGTGTCATCCCAGGCATCCCAACTAATCAGCAAGGCATATTTGTGTGGGTCCGGCGTAAAATCGGAAGATACCTGTAAGGTTGTGTCTGTCGATTGAACAACCCGTTGATGCGGAAAAGGAACTGATAGATCTTCCCAACTAAGCCAATAATAGAGCGGCGGAATGCTGTAATCAATCACGGAATAATTCCCGGTCGATTTCTGTACGAAAACATATTTACAAGGATGGCCCCAGCCGTATTCAGGCATGAGATCGATAAAAAACAGCCATGCCGAATCATAGGGATTCGCAATTTTGTCATAAGGAGATAAGCTAAAATCATTCTCATGACTAAGCCCCGGATGAAGATAAACATTAAAGTTTAAAGAATTCTCAGCTACAATATTGTTTAAAACCATTTCGATTGCCTGATCTTTTGTTATCTGGGCAAAAGATTGATTGATCAAAGAAAAAAACAATAAAATAAAAACCAGAAAAGATTTAGATTGGCACATAATCAAGTATTTAAGTTGGTTAATAATAAATAATTTTATGCGTATATCGATTTCCATTCATTTCCAGTATGATGATATAAATTCCCGGATTACAATATTTTCCAGAATAGTCAACCCCATTCCATTCATATTGGTAATTTCCTTTTAATATGTTTTGATTTTTTATAAGACTAATTTTTTCAATGCCTAGTATATCAATGATTTTTAAGGTAACTTTTGATGTTTGGTCACAAGAAAAATTGATATTTGTGTAAGACGAAAATGGATTGGGACTGATTTCGAAGATCACTTTTTCCTCTAAGTTCACATCATCAATTAAAACGGGGTTTAAATAAGAAAATGTTCCGTCGCCATTATTCCAAAGTATTTTTACTTTATTATTAGAATTATAACCTGTCATATAAAAATCAGTATAACCGTCTCCATTTAAATCTGAAGATTGCATCCTGAACCAATGGAGTACACCTATATAATATGATCGTCCTAAACCAAAGGACCAGTCTTGAGTATTTAAAGAAACATAGATGGAATCATTGCATCCAGTGAGATAACATTGACAATAACATATATCACAATGTCCATCCATATTATAATCATTATAATCATTGACAACTACAGCGCTCGCATTGATTAGCGGATTATTGCCCTGAAATTGGAAAGTTGCATTTCCGGTGTTTTTATAAAAATAAACGTTTGGGGAGGGTGTCTCTATTAATGCCAAATCTTCAGGAATACTATCATTTAATTCCATTATGATTGGATTAGAAACGATCAGGTCCAGGATTTCAAAAGTAGAAAAGTCGAAATTCCCATTATTAATATAAACCTTTGTATCTGATATTGGGTCAGGAAATGACACAAGCAGGTCAGGTAAATTATCAGAATTCAAATCTCCAATATAAGGCCTTGAGGAATTATCAGAATATATAATTTTATCTGTAAAAGTTAGGTTGCCGTTATTTTTCATAAAGCCCCAATATCCAGCGGAATGGTGTTGATAGAATAAATCATTCCATCCGTCATTATTCATATCGGTCAGACCATAAAGAGTAAATGTACCAGAAAATAACATTACTGCAATACCTTCTCCCAGTGTACGATCACTATTGCCTTTATAAAAATATAATTGCCCTTTACCGGCAATTATATCAGGTATGCTATCGCCATCAACACATCCGCAAATAGCAACCCCTGTTGTTCTGCCATAATAATTTAAATCGAAGTTACCATAGCCATCATTAAATAAAATAACTAACGAGTCCTCATATCCGCATGAAACGATGATGTCATTGCTTCCATCCATATCCATATCACATGCATCAATAGCGTGGACAAATGAAGGCATGGTAAATTCCTGGGAAAAGGTGCTAACTTTATATATTAACAGGAAGGCCAGTATTAATAAGTAATAGTTGAAGTAAAAGTGTTTCATGATAGGGGTTTCAGGTTTCAAGTTTCGAATTTCGAATTTAGTTTTTCACTCTTCACACCTTTTTTTTGTTTGTTTTCGTAAAGTTAATTAAACTTTGTTTTTTCAATTAATTCAATCTATCATTCTGTAAAATCCTGACGCCTATAAAATCAATCCATAAATATATACTTTGGTAATATACTTTTAGGCCTAGAAGTTAATCGATTTCGAATACAATTCATTTGAATGAAAAGTAAAGGTTGTCATAAAATACTTTGCTAAACTATGCGAATTCTTAGAGGTAACTTTGCGTAACAGCCAATTACAAGATAAGCTTTTCTTTATCCCTTACAGGGAATTAATTCTATATTTTATGTCGCATTTCTACAGTACTTGATCGCCTATGGCGAATTCGATATACGCTATAATAAATCTGTATCTTTCTCTACCTAATGACTAACTAACGACTAACTAACGACTAAATTTTGAAATTCCAACTATTTTTGTACTTTTGCACTGTTATTTTTTTAACAATAGCTATCGAATTTATTAATTTTCAATAAAATAATAATAAAATGCTTAAGAAATTATCAGATCTTCATGATATTGTCAGGAAGAAACAACAGACGAAAAGACTAGTGCTGGCGGTAGCTCATGATGAACATTCTCTGGAAGCAGTCAATGCTGCGGTCAAGAAAAAATACATTGATGCCATTTTAGTTGGAAATGCAGAGGAAATTAAAAGGATCGCCGAAAAGAATAAAAAGATCGATCTGAACCAGTTTGAGATCATCAATGAAATAAATGATGCTGAAGCAGTTGCCAAGGCTGTTAAACTGGTGCATTACGGGGAAGCGGATATCCTGATGAAAGGCAATGTTGGGACGGCAACCCTTCTGAAAGGCGTCCTTAACAAGGAATGGGGATTGAGGAAAAACGAGGTCATTTCACATATAGCTTTATTCGAGGTGCAGGCTTATCATCATAAGCTGATCTCGCTTGCGGATGTGGCCATGAACATTGCTCCCGACCTGAATACAAAGATCGGGATCATCAATAACTCGGTGGAATTCTTACGCAAATTAGGCATAGAAACACCGAAGGTGGCCGTCCTGGGAGCAGTCGAGCTGGTCAATGAAAGCATGCCGGCCACGATAGACGCAGCTTTGTTGTCGAAAATGGCCGAGCGCGGCCAGATCAAGGATTGCATCATCGACGGTCCGTTGGCTTTTGATAACGCCATCAGCGCCGAAAGCGCCAAACATAAGGGGATCAAGAGCATAGTGGCAGGCGATGCCGACTTGCTGCTCCTGCCCGACATTGAATCCGGAAATGTCCTTTACAAGGCATTCGTTTTCTTCGCTAAAGCAAAGGTAGCCGCTGTCGTTCTTGGTGCCCGCGCACCCATCGTGCTTACATCCCGTTCAGACTCGGAAGAGTCGAAGTTGGATAGCATCGTGCTGGCGGCTGCTATTGCGTAAATAGTCATTATATGGAAGATATTTTCATTATCGCTATCAATCCAGGGTCGACATCGACCAAGATCGCGGTTTACCGGAACAAGGAGTGCATATTTGAAGAGAACATCAAGCACAGCACGGAGGAATTAGCTCCTTATGAAAAGATCACAGACCAGTTTGAGTTCCGGAAGCAGGCTATCCTGCAAAGATTAAACGGAACCAAACTCGAACGTGATAAAGTCAGGGTGATCATGGGCCGGGGAGGTTTGGTGCGTCCTATTGAATCCGGAGTGTACCGTGTGAATGAAAAAATGAAGCACGACCTGGTAAACAGCCCGGTGGGAGAGCATGCCAGCAATCTTGGCGGTTTCATTGCCGAAGATCTTGCAAAGGAATTTCCGAATGCCGTTGCATATATCACCGATCCGGTTGTAGTCGATGAAATGGATGAAATTGCCCGAGTGGCAGGTCATCCGGCTTTTAAGCGCCAGTCAGTGTTCCATGCCCTTAACCAAAAAGCGACTGCCAGAAGGCATTCCATTGCAGTTGGGAAAAAATATGAGGAACTGAACCTGATCGTGGTGCACCTCGGGGGCGGCATCAGCATAGGCGCCCATCGAAACGGCAGGGTGGTCGATGTGAACCATGCCATCGGTGGGGAAGGGCCATTTTCTCCTGAAAGGACCGGGAGCATTCCTGTTATTGACGCGGTAAGGCTTGCTTACAGCGGGAAAGTTACCGAGAAAGAATTTACCAAAATGCTGATCGGTCAGGGAGGACTTGCCGCCCATCTTGGTACCAACAATGCCTATGAAGTGGAACAGCGCGTGAAAAACGGCGATCCGCACGCCACCCTCATCTATGAAGCCATGGCCTACCAGGTATCTAAATTTATTGGCACCATGGCTGTTGTTTTAAAAGGAAAAGTAGATGGCATCCTCATCACCGGCGGTATTGCCTACGATAATTGGTTCGTCGACAAACTCCGGAAATATGCCGGTTGGGTCGGGCCTTTCTTTATCTATCCGGGCGAGAATGAAATGGAAGCCCTTGCGATGAACGCCTGGCGAGCCCTCCATGGCGAGGTCGAGGTGAAGGAATACAGCTGATTCAGTTCAAAGTTCAAAGTTCAAAGTTCAAAGTTCAAAGTTCAAAATTCAAAGTTCAAAGTTCAAAATTCCAAATTCCAAATTCCAAATTCCAAATTTCTGACTTCTGTCTTCTGTCTTCTGTCTTCTGTTTTCGTCTTTTGTCTTCCGTATTCTGTCTTCTGTATTCTGTATTCATTTTATAGGCTTAATTCCGTAACTAAAATTCAGGGTGGAAAACTGTTGTTAATAGAATAGTTTTACCTTTGTAAAGAATTAATATATCCATAATTAAACCAACAGACTTTATACGATTAAATATGAAAAAATTCTACATCCTGACTTTAGCTGCCCTGATCCTGTCGAGCAGCTATGTTTTCAGCCAAAAAGAAGCACAGCATCAGAAAGATGCCGAACGCGCGAAAAAAGTGGATACCCGTATTGACAACAACGGGTATTGGAAAAAGATGGCAGCATTAGGGCTTGCCAGACTTAATCCCGTCACCCCGGTAAAACCGGCAGTATATATAGGCAGCGAGATCCGGGCCTTCAGTGTAATCACTGACGATTCACCCGATGTAGCGGTAGCGACAAGCAGTTCTACCCAGAGTGAAAACTCCGTCTTCGTTCATCCGGATGATAACCTGGTGGTTATCAATTCAAACAATTCGACCCCGAACCCTTCTGACGGCAGCATTTATGGTGCCAATTGGTTGGGAACTGAAGATGGAGGCTTAAACTGGAGCGGGACAGTCCAGGGAGCCGGTGGTTATAATTGGGGCGACCCGGTAGCGCTGATCGGGTTGGATGGCGCTTATTATGTCGGAGCTATCACGTCTAGTTTCGGACAGTCCGTGGCTAAATCAACCAACCAGGGAGGGTACTTTACTGTTTACAATGTAGCAAATGCAGGTGGCGAAGGTCTTGATAAAAACCATCTTTGGGTTGACAACAGCCTTATCAGTCCTTACAGCAATTATTTGTATGATGCCTGGACCGATTTTGGTGGCTTTGCCGATGGTAATATAGCTTTGTCACGCTCAATTAATGGCGCAGTAAACTGGTCAACCCCTGTTAATGTAAGCAGCGCTGTGAATGCAGGCAGCCATTGCCAGGGGGTAAACATCAATACCGGCCCTAATGGCGAGGTTTACGTAATCTGGGCCATCTATGACGGTTGGCCGACAGATGAAACTGCGATCGGTCTTGCCCGCTCTTTTAACGGAGGGGCTACCTTCGAGCCTGCAACGCGTATTATCCAGAATATACGCGGCATCAGGGCCACCGGTGTAAACAAAAACATGCGGAACAATTCTTTCCCCAGCATGGCTTGCGATATCAGCGGCAATGAATACAATGGAAATATATATATCGTTTGGTCGAACGTGGGTGTGCCGGGGATTAATTCCGGCAATAATGTTGATGTTTATATGTCACGTTCTGAAGACCTTGGTGTCACCTGGTCCACCCCGGTAAGGGTCAATCAGGATCCTGTCGGCCAGGGAAGCAAGCATTATTTCCCCTGGATTACCTGTGATCCTGAAAATGGCATGCTGAGTGTGGTGTTCTACGATGACCGTAACGTGGGTGGATACCAGTGCGAAGTTTATTGTGCCAATTCCAGTGATGGCGGAGAAACCTGGGAAGATTTCAAGGTCAGTGATGTTGCTTTTACCCCGAGTCCAATTCCTAATATGGCTGATGGCTATATGGGGGATTACCTCGGAATCAGTGCCCGTGGCGGATGGGTTTATCCCGCCTGGGCCGACAACCGGACCGGTTCCGCTATGACCTACGTTTCCCCTTATGAGACCAACCCGCTTAGCAAACCAACAAACCTGACTGCGGAAGTAACATTTGAGACCGGCATTACCGACCTGCAATGGAGGTTCGATGAAATGCCAGGTTTCAGCTATTTTAAGATATACCGGGGAGTAGATTCAATCGGCATAACTTATGATACGGTTTATAATGATCAACTGCCGGATTATGGCATTTATCTTTATAAAGTAACAGCCAAATATTCAGATGGCAGTGAATCAAGTTCTTCCAATGCAAGTGTCCAGTGGGGCGATGCCCAGATCAGTGTAAATCCTTTAGTAATAGAGGAAACCCTGCAACCTGACAGTTCCGTCACACGGATGGTCACGATCAGCAATATCGGCCAGCTTGAAATGAGCTACAATATCAGCATGTTCATTCCATCAGACGCATCCGTCGATGCGAGGGCTTATTGCGGAGCAACCGGGGGCTGTGATGAATACATCAGCCGGGTGAAGCTCAACGAGATAGATAATTTGAGTGGCTGTACCAATTATGGCAATTATACCAATCTTTCCACTACGATCTCGGTTGATAGTTCTTACTTGATAACCGTTACAAATGGTAACCCTACATATCCATTAGACCAATGCGGGTTGTGGATTGACTGGAATCAGGATGAAGTATTTGATACTGTCACCGAATCAATCCCGATGAACGGTTCACCTGGTGTCGGTCCTTATACTGCTACAATCATACCGCCTATCGGGGCCATGCCCGGGGAAACCCGTCTCCGCACCCGTATCGTTTATTATCAGTCGCCCATACCCTGCGGTGCGTTAACATACGGTGAAGTTGAGGATTATACTGTAAACGTGTCAAGCTGGCTGTTTGCCGACCCGGTTTCAGGAAACATACCTGCCGGTGAAAACATGGAAATCGCCGTTACCCTCAACGCCGTTAATATGGCACTCGGAACTTACACTGCAGAACTGAATGTTTTCAGCAATGATCCGGACGATCCGGAAATCACAGTTCCTATTACCATGCATGTCGCTGAAGTAGCAGTAATCGTCAGTGCCGATCAGGAGACTATCTGCCTGGGCGAAAGTGTCCAGCTTGCATCTGAGGTCATTGGCGGTTCAGGTACTTTTACCTATACATGGACCTCCGATCCGGCAGGATTTACCTCTGGTGAGGCCAATGTCACTGTTACACCGGATGTCACCACCATTTATTTCCTTGAGGTTTTCGACGGATTCTTGACATTTGGGGATCAGATCACCATACAGGTTAATCCTTTACCCAGTGTGTATATCGGAGCCGATACTGCTATTTGCCAGGGTGAAAGCCTCGTGATATCAGCCGGAGAAGGTTTTGCTTCATACTTGTGGAATACAAGTGAAACGACTACATCGATTGAAACGGCGGTCGAAGGAGCATACTGGGTGGAAGTCACCAATGAGTTTGGTTGTGCCAGGTTAGATACCCTTTATCTTACAGTCACTCAATTCCCGGTAAAACCTGTGATTTCTTCAGGTCCCGCTACAGTGGATAATTATAACGCCACTTCTTCAATCTATAGCTGTACAGAAGATCCATATGTCACAACTTTCCAGTGGTATGTTACTCCTGCTGAAGCTGGCACTACCTCCAGCACCGGCACAATCGGTGAATTCGCCTGGACAGACGGTTACACAGGCTCTGTTCTGATAACTGTCATGGGTTTGAATGACTGCGGAAACAGTGAATTTTCGGATGCTTTTGCAACTGAGATCTATTCCTCGGCAGGTTTGAATGAAAATTCCACGGACAGTCAGCTCATCATCTATCCTAATCCTACAGACGGTAAGGTTACTGTCAGGTTGCCATCGCAAAAGACCTTCACCGGTGACCTTACAGTTACAGATGCAGGAGGATCAACGGTTTATAGCCAAACGGGCGTAACGATCACCGCCGGCGACAATGTAACCCTGGATCTCGGGCAACTATCAGAAGGAGTTTATTCTTTGAAATTATCATCCCAATCCGTGGTTTATTACGGAAGGATTATTATGAAATAGTATGCGGTAGATCATTTGCTTTTATCGCAAAGACGTTAAGACGCTGAGGTGCAGGTGGTTTTATACCACGAGATGACATCTCAGCGTCTTTGTCATTTTACACTTTGATTGAAGTTCCCGTAAAAATATTCTTGCATTTTTGCAGATCAATCTATTCTTTCTAAAAATTATCAGCTAAACATTGATTAATTTTGTGCTTATATAATACAATCAATATGAAAACCTTAAAAATCTTTTGCTCGTTTGTGATTTTCAGCTTCCTTAGCATCACACTATTGGCCCAGGAGCCATTACTGTTCGATAAACTGAATACCCGCGTTGATAATTTGGGTTACTGGAAAGCTGCTGCCGAACATGGCCTGACCATGCCTAACCCGCAACGAAGTGCTCCCCCTGCTATATACACCGGTAGTGAGATCCGCGCGGTTTCTGTCATCACAGAGGACTCTCCTGATGTCCTGCTCATCTCCGGAAACACTTCCCAAAGCGAGAATTCCGTATTCGTAAACCCGAATGATGATAATAATCCCCTCAATTCGAATAATTCCACGAACCAGCCGAGTGGCAACATCACCTTTTACGGCGCTGACTATTTATACTCTTTTGACGGGGGCGAAACCTGGGGCGGCTCTATCCTGGGAGCCGGTGTATCCAATTCCGGCGACCCGACTACTGCCATCGGCTCAAATGGACGTTACCATGTTGGCTTTATCAATAACTCATACGGAATGTCTGTCGCTCATTCAGACAACCAGGGTTCAACGTGGATCTCTGTAGTTTGTGCAAATAACCCGGGAGGCAGCGGACTGGATAAAAACCATCTGTGGATCGATAACAGTCCCACCAGTCCATACGAAGGCAACCTTTATAACGCCTGGACAGCTTTCGGAGGTTCAAATAATAACGATATTGAAATCTCCCGTTCCACCAATGACGGGGATACCTGGAGCCCGGTCATCAATGTCAGCCAAATCATTAATGCCGGAAGCCATTCGCAGGGCGTGAATATCCAGACCGGACCGAATGGTGAGGTTTATGCCGCCTTCACCATTTACGACAACTGGCCTTCTGATGAAGATGCCATTGGCCTGGCCCGTTCCTTCGATGGCGGGCAGACCTATGAATCATTCCGTATCATCGATAATATCAGGGGTATCCGCAGCAGTGGTGTTGGTAAAACTATGAGGGTCAATTCTTTTCCGGTCATGGCAGCCGACATCAGTACCGGGCCTAACCGGGGAAATTTATATGTCACCTGGACTAATATAGGTTACCCGGGAAATAATTCCGGTAATGACATTGATGTTTACATGATCCGTTCGGAAGATAACGGGACTACCTGGTCTGATCCCATTAAGATAAATCAGGATCCTTCCGGCCAGGGGAAACAACATTACTTCGGATGGATTACCTCCGATCCGGCTACTGGAACGCTGAGTATGATATTCTATGATGACCGTGAGGTTTCAGGCAGCCAGGCGGAAGTATTTTGCGCTAATTCAAACGATGCAGGGGAAACCTGGGAAGATTTCAAGGTCAGTGATGTTGCCTTTACACCATCTCCTATCCCTGGTCTTGCCAGCCAGTACTTTGGTGACTACCTGGGAATATCGGCCAGAAACGGGAAAGTTTACCCGGTATGGACCGATAACCGGACCGGTACAGCATTGACTTATACGTCACCATTTGTTACCAGCACGATGGTCGCACCGACCAGCCTTATTGCCCAGTTAAATGAAGAAACCGGGGCCGTTAACCTGACCTGGACCCATAATATCGGTCCGACATTTGACCACTATAACATTTACCGGGGTCTTCAGCTTATCGGGACAACCACATTTCCCTTTTATTACGATGTTCTTCCTGCTTATGGCAATTATCGGTACTCGGTGACGGCATATTATACTATTGAAGGTGAATCAGCACCGGCTATTGCCGATGTTCAGTGGGGCAATGCCCAGGCACAGGTGGAGCCGGAAGCTATTGAAGCTTTTGTTTTACCGGAAGAAAGCACCTCTGTCGTCATGGGATTATCAAACGTAGGCGAGCTTCCGTTGGAATACGAGTCAGGCTTCAGTTTGCCCGGCGATGCGCTTCGTGACACCAAAGCGTACTGTAATGGGATCGGCGGCTGCGGTGAAAGCATCAGTGGGGTAACATATGGCGATGTCAGCAACTTTTCTGGTTGTAATGGTTATGAAGATTTCACCGGTTTGAGCTACCTGCTATCAAGAGGAGAATCTGTTGATATTACGGTTTATAACAGTACAAACATTTACCCTGAAGATGTATGCGGCATCTGGGTCGATTGGAACCAGAACGAAAGTTTCCTTGACGATCCACCTGTTACGGTCAGCGGCTCGCCTGGCCCGGGACCTTATACCGCCATCATTACCGTTCCGGATGATGCCAAAAACGGCACCACGCGCTTCCGGATCAGGATCAAACGCGGCGGGACCCTCAGCCCTTGCGGACTTGCTACTAACGGCGAAGTGGAGGATTATTCCATCAACGTGTTGGGTTGGGTTTCTGCCAGTCCTATGGCAGGGACCATCCAGGCGGGAGAAAGCCAGGATATCACCTTTAATTTCGATGCAAGCGGGCTTGGTGTCGGAACTTACAATGCCAATTACACCATTTTCAGCAACGACCCTGATAACAGCGAAATCATTGTCCCCGTTACCATGCATGTTGAAACGGTATCTGTTACCGTAACAGCAGACAAAGACAGCATTTGCTTCGGCGGCTCGACTACATTGCATGCCAATATTATCGGCGGCTCCGGAACTTTCACCTATTCATGGACTTCTGATCCTCCCGGATTTACATCTTCTGAATCCGATCCGCTGGTTGCTCCGCTTGTAACTACGGCTTACTTTGTGGAAGTCAGTGATGGCAATGTAATCCTGACAGATGAGATAACCATTACGGTGGTCAATCTGCCGGAAATCGACCTTGGAGAAGACGTGGCAGTGTGTGAAAGCGGAGAAGCGGTATTCGATGCCGGGGCAGGCTTTGCAACCTATTTGTGGAGCAATGGCCAGACAGGCCAGTCAATAACCGTGACTGACGCCGGTATCTACTGGGTAGAAGTGGCAAACGATTATGGCTGTTCCAAAAGGGATTCGGTTGCATTTATCATCAACCCGCTTCCGATGATTGGTCTGGGCGCCGATCAGAATTTCTGTGAAGGTTCGTCCGTTATGCTTGATGCAGGCACCGGTTTTGAATCCTACTTATGGAATACCGGCGCTACCAGTTATAATATCAGCACCAATGAACCCGGGGAATACTGGGTGGAAGTGACAGATGCGAATAGCTGTTCCAACCGCGATACTATCATACTGACCATGGTTCTGCAACCGTTAGTGAACCTCGGTGATGATCAGACATTCTGTGAAGGCACTTCTGTTACGCTCAATGCAGGAACCGGTTTCACTTCCTATTTGTGGAGTACGGGTGAAACCAGTTCTTCCATCAACACCGGCGAGCCCGGGGAATACTGGGTGGAAATAACAGATATGAACGATTGTTCCAACCGCGACACTATCGTTCTGACCATGGACCCGCTGCCGGTAGCACCGGAAATCACCTCCGGGCCATCTTCGGTGGATAATTTCCTGAACCCGTCATCTGATTTCACTTCATCGGCCAGTACTTATGCCACCTCCTATGAATGGCGGTTGGAACCCGCTGAAGCCGGTAGTATTTCCGGCACGGGGACTATAGCACAGGTGACCTGGTCATCAGGTTTCACCGGGACAGCCCATGTATCGGTAAAAGGTAAGAATGATTGCGGTGCAGGCAGCTACTCCCAGTCATATGCTGTTAATGTCTACTCTTCACAGGGAATTGGCGATAAAAATGTCATTTCCGGCGTAAAACTATTCCCCAACCCGAATGACGAGGTATTTACCCTCCAGTTACATTCGGGGAAAGAACAGGAAATCAGGTTACAGATCAGTACTTCGGGTGGCAACCAGATCCTGGACAGCAAGGAAAGTATTCCAGTGGGGCTTTATCAGAAAAGCTTCAACCTGAGCACTCTCCCCGGAGGGACATATTACCTGGTCGTAAGTGATTCACATGACAGGATGCTGAGCAGGCAGAAGATTGTGGTAAAATAAGTTCAAAGTTCAAAGTTCAAAAATCATAATTTAAAATTCAAAACTTAAAATTTGAAAAGCGGGTTTGGTTTGATACCGGGCCCGTTTTCCATATTGTTTTATATTTACAGGCTGATATAATTCCTGATTTGCTATGATCAGCCAGACTGAAAGGGGGATAACGGAATTTCACTGTTTATGAAAGGTCCTGATTTCGGAAAGACGTCGGTTTTTTAAATTACTTTTATCTTTTTTAAATAAACTATACCCAAATTATGCAGAACCTGTTTAACAAACCTTATCCTTTCAACGATGATTTAAAGCATAATTCTAAAATAATTTTCTTTATAAGCATAGGGGTTTTACTGTTTTTAATGCTTCTGCAGCCTTTTGACATAAGCTTGCTGCCTACACCTGAGAAATACTATTTAATAATTGGGTTTGGGGTTATCACTTTTTTATCTCTGAGTCTTAATTTGCTGTTCATTCCGAGCTTGTTTCCAAAAACATTCTCCTCATCAATATGGAATATCAAAAAGGAAATATTCTGGAATTTATGGATGCTTTTCACTATATTAACCGGTTACTTCTTTTATTGCAAAACACTTGGTGTGCTGAAATTTGATTTCAATATGGTGATAAAGCTGATATTAACAGCCATTATCCCTATTTCAGGACTCATAATTATTAACCAGAATAAAATGCTTCGTTCGCATTTGAAATTGGCCGACGATATAAATAAAAAACTGAAAGACAATAAATTGAGACAGGAACAAATTATATATTTTAATTCCGATTATCAAAAAGATAGTTTGGCCATAAAAGTTAGTTTGCTTTTGTTTATTCGTTCTGCCAATAATTACATTGAGGTTTTCTGGAAAGAGGCAGATTCTGTAAAAAACCAAATGGTTCGATGCAGTATGGCTAATGCAGAAGAACTTTTGAAGGAGCATAAATTTATTATGAAATGTCACCGCTCATTTATAGTGAATATCAATTACATTGATCGGTTTGAAGGGAATTTACAAGGTTATAAACTGCATTTTGAAGACATTGATTTTCCGATTCCTGTTTCGAAAAATTTCGCAAGCAAACTACAGGAATTAATTTAAGAAGGGCGAAATTTCCCATCCACTGGCACCTAAATCTGATTCGTTTATCCCTAAAATATCTTTTCACACCTATTAACACCTGTTCGACCCTTTTATTCTGAATCGGACCAGCGAAGCAATAATTGCAATAATTTCGCATAAATTTTTATAAAAACAATTATGCAAGGTTTGCAAATAGGTGATATGAACGTGAAGCTTCCGATAATCCAGGGAGGCATGGGTGTTGCAGTATCACTATCGGGTTTGGCCGCAGCTGTAGCCAATGAAGGTGGAATAGGTGTAATTTCTGCAGCAGGAATAGGAATGAGTGAGCCCGATTATATAAAAAATTTTCTCGAAGCCAATAAACGGGCTTTAAGAACCCAGATAAGGAAAGCAAGAAGTCTGACCAAGGGTATATTGGGAGTAAATATAATGATGGCATTAACTGATCATGAGGGTCTGATAAGAGTAGCTCTTGAAGAGAAAATTGATATCATCATTATGGGTGCCGGATTGCCCTTGAAAATCCCTGCTATGATTGCCAGTTCGGGAATTGATAGTCATCATACCAAATTGGCAATAAAAGTATCATCAGCAAAAGCTGCCAGGCTGATATTCCAGTATTGGTCAAGCAAATATAATCGTATTCCCGATGCCGTAGTTATTGAAGGGCCTCTCGCGGGTGGTCATCTTGGATTCAAAAAAGAAGAGTTGAAAAAAGATCTTGTGCCTCTCGCTACACTTATAAAAGAGACTGTAAAAATAATTAAGCCTTTTGAAGAGCAATTTGCGAAAGAGGTTCCGGTTATAGCTGCAGGAGGCATTTATACAGGTTATGATATTTATGACATTATGAAGGTTGGCGCAAAGGGAGTAAAAATGGGAACCCGTTTTGTTACAACCCATGAGTGCGATGCCTCTTTAGCCTTTAAAGAGAGTTATCTCGCTTGTAAAAAAGAAGATATCACTATTATTGATAGTCCGGTCGGATTACCCGGCCGTGTTATTTATAATGATTTTGTCGGACAAATACGATTGGGTAAAACCAAACCTTTTAAATGTACCTGGCATTGTCTAAGTTCGTGTGATTTTAAACAGGCTCCTTATTGTATTGCCCAGGTTTTGTTTAATTCAGCACGGGGCAAAATGGCGGAAGGATTTGCATTTTCCGGCACAAACGGATACAGAGCGAGCAAATTGCAATATACATCGGATGTAATAAAAGAATTAGTTTGGGAATATAACATACAGAAAGCAGGAGCTTTATTACTTAATACTCCTTTGGCAGTTACTGTTTAAGTAAATTATTTTCATATAGCATTGAGCATTGAACCTTGAGCATATAACAGGTGTGTAAGTGCCTGCCTTTTCAAGCTTTCAAAACAACACATTATTCGTCGTAATTGACTATTTTTGAGAAATAAACGAACAATTTCTTTTGCGCGGTTATCGGGCATTTCAGACAAAGTGGAACAACCAAAAAGCTCATGACAATTAATGAAATCTTCTTCATGTCAATAAAGGCAGACGACTGGAAAAGTGTTGCTGAAAAAGACAATGAAATTGTTAGTTGGGCAGCTTTGATACCTGTTTCCGGACGATGTGTTTATGCAGGAGTTGCGGAAGTAAGTGTTTATGTTTCAAATAATCATATAGGGCAAAAAAAGCAGGGCACTTAACAGTACCCTGCCATTCAATTGCAATTAACCAAAAATTGACTATGCCAAATAAGCTGTGCTTATTAATAGCCTTGATTCTGTTCTGCTTTTGAATTGTTCCTCATCTCATCTTGCGGGATGGGATACAATTCATTTTTCCCGGCTGCAAATCCCTTTGGACCCAGGACCTCCGCTGCCATCCCCCATCTGATCAAGTCAAGGAATCTCACGGCCTCAAAGCAAAGTTCCATTTGCCGTTCTTTAACAAGTGCCTGAAAAAAATCCCCTTCATAAGATGCCAGGTTTGCTCTTTGCCGTACCTGGTTCAGATAGGTTGCTGCTTTTCCGTTATCTCCGGCACGATAGTTGGCTTCTGCAGCCATTAATAAAACATCGGCATACCTTAGCAGGCGGAGATTGGTCCCATAATTCAGTTCAGCCACGGCTCCGCCTACGTTATTGGTTTCACTTAACCTGGTGCCGTATTTTACACGGATATAGCCATCCCATCCCCAGCATTCTGCGTTGGTCCAATCACCACCCTGCGCTTGGAGGTCTGCTAAGGAAAGAATAGAGGCAGGTCTTCTGGTTACGTCTCCTGCTTCAACAAACACCTGGTAGGCATTATCTCTCGGATAGTTAAATCCCCATCCTCCGAGTAACCCTGTCTCTCCGGCCACGAAATAGTCACCTCTCGGACCCGTAAGCTGCCAGGTAATGTTATTTTCCATGGCACGGTTACCGCCCCATTGGAATGTCCCCCAGTCATATCCCGCGGTAGTAACCCATGATACTTCAAAAATTGACTCAACTCCAAATTCAGATTCTTTAAGGAAAAGTGTTGAGAAATCTTCCTGCAATTGGTATTTATTCGAAGCGATCACTTGTTCAAATGTTTGAGCAGCTTCAGTCCATTTTTCCTGGTACAGGTAAGCTTTTCCCAGTAATGATAATGCAGCTCCTTTTGAAGCTCTGAAAACATCTTCAGGGGCATATTCGCTTTTCTCCGGCAGACCTGCAATTGCTTCATTCAGGTCAATTACGATCTGAGCATAAATTTCAGCATCTGATTTGAAGGGCTGGCTATATTCACTTGGAGCGAGATCCGTTAAAATTATAGGTCCTTTCCCAAACATACTTACAATTTCAAAATAGTAGTAAGCACGTAAGAATTTGGCTTCCGCAATTATTTGTTTACGGAGGTCTGTTTCAGGCAGGACATTATTAATCACTTTATTTGCCCTGTAAATCCCAAAATAGTTTGATTGCCATACGGCTGTAATGGTAGCATTACTGGCCCCATAGGTGTAATTTCCCAACTCCTGGTACGGCGGCTGGTCACCTGAATCTCCACCTCCGACATTTGATTCGTCAGAAGGGAAAGTTTTTACAAGGTATGCGCTGTTCCAGTCGCGTGCATACATCCATTGAAGGATATCGTAAGTTGCCATGATGGCTTTTGTAGCATCTTCATCGGTTTTGTAAAAGAGTTCTTCCGACATTTTACCGATCGGAGCTACATCTAAAAAATCTTTTTTGCAGGCAGTAATTGTTAATATCACTGCAAAGACTACCATTATTTTATATTTAATTTTCATTTTCATATCTTTTTAGTAAAACATTCTGATTTTTTATTCAACTTTTCAGGATTATTAGAAAGAGCATGTTAACCCAAAAATAAACGTTCTGGGTGTTGGATATAATCCACGGTCTATGCCCTGGCTATTATCATCAGCTGAACCTGCTTCGGGATCCATACCCGGATAATTGGTGAAGGTGAAGAAATCATCCAGCGACACGTAAAACCTGAGGTTTTGCATTTTCAATTTGTTCATCACACTTCCCGGAAGTGTATAACCTAACTGGATTTGCCTGATCCTGACGTAGGAACCTTTATATACCATCAGGTCACTATTGTAGATAAAAGGATTGGATTGGTCAGCACGTGGCCGTTCGTTTGTACTGCCTTCGTTTGTCCATCTCTCATCATAGAAAAATTGAGGCCTGTTGGAAGTAGACCTGTCGTAACGGTTCCAGCCCAGCAGGACATCCTGTCCATGAACTCCCTGGAGGAAAAACCTCAGGTCGAATCCGTGATAGGCAAAGTTGAATATAGCACCCCACATAAAGTGCGGATGCGGATCACCGATATAAGTCTGATCCTCATTATTGATCAGGTTATCGCCATTTGTATTTACTACAATTGGATCACCCGGTACCGGATTGTAACCGGCTAAACCGCCATTAGCTTCTTTGTATGCATCAATTTGCTGCTGGTTCTGGAATATACCATCGGTTTTATATCCACGGAAGTACCATACCGGCTGATTCAATTCCATCCATGTTGCTGTCCATCCGGTTCCAACGGAATTACCGGATACCCGGTCGAGCAAAGGATTCAGGTAAGTGACTTCGTTATTTATCCAGGTCATGTTAAGATTCATATCATACCTGAATGCGCTTTCATAATTCCTCAGACCAATTTCAAATTCAAGTCCTTTATTGGTTACGTCACCGGCATTTACAAAAGGTGCATAATTACCTACTGAAGGAGGTGGTGTACCTGGGGTCAGTAAATCTTTCGTGGTTTTGTTAAAATAGTCAAATCCAAAAGACAATCTGTTTGCCCACATATACATATCCAAACCGATATCAACTTGATCGCTGGTAGCCCAAACCAGTTCGGGGTTAGCCAACAATTCCGGTTCGGCGCCTGTGTAGAAACCGCCACCGGGTTTTGGGTATTTAAGTCCTGAAGTAGTAATTAACGCCCTGAACTGATCAGGTCCAAGTCCTGAAAGCATACCATTCTGCCCCCATGATGCCCTGATTTTCAGGAAATCGATGAAATCAACATTCCAGAATTTCTCACCGGTAACGATCCAGCCTGCAGAAACCGAGGGAAAGTTACCCCACCTGTTATTTGTTCCAAGCAGTGAAGTTCCATCGCGACGGAAAATTAAGCTCACCAGATACCTGCCATCATATTCATAAGAAGCCCGTCCAAAGTAGGAAACAAGTTTCTTGTCCTCAAGACTTCCACTTACTTTTCCATCAATTTCGACACCACCATGCTCCGCATAATTGTCTCCTTCGGCGAACATGGGTCCGGAGAAAGTGGTTAAATATTTATGCGTGGATTCCTGGGCCGACATACCTGCAATTATATTAATGTGGTGCTTTTTATTAAAGGTAGTGTCGTAGGTCAGGAAGTTTTCCCACATCCAGGTGGACCAAGCATCAGTATTGTCCCTTACACTGGTCTGGGTATTCATTCTTTCTGATGAGTACCAGAATGTAGGATACCAGGTATGGAATAACTGGTTAGCGACATCAATACTGGCCCTGGTGGTAAAAGAAACTCCTTTCCACGCTTCACCACCCAGTATTGCATATATGTTCCCCATAAATTTATCCTGCTTGGTTGTACCTTTTGCGACCTGCAACTGGGCCAGCGGATTTGCGATCTCACCTTTAACATAATCTGAAACGCCAAAATACATTCCATCACTGTTTTGAACAAGTGTGTATCCAGCGTCCAGCGCACCTTGTGCATTATCAGACAAATTACCTTCATAAATGACCGGTGTAAGAGGATCAAGCATTAACCCTGAAGCAATAAGCCCTCCGAATTCATCGTCTTCTGCAATGGCATTGCGCTTGAAATGATAATATGCTAAGTTTGTTCCGACTTTCAACCAACTTTTAACCTGTTGTGTTACATTGGTACGCAGGTTATAACGCTCGAAATTGGATTTATCACCACCGACCACTCCATCTTGATTCATGTATGATCCTGATATATAGTAAGACCCCAAATTTGTGGTCTTACTGAAAGCCAGGTGATGTCTTTGTACCATTGCATTTTGCGTGATCTCATCCATCCAATTGGTATTTATTGAACTATTGGTCGGAATTTCGACACCGACATTAGCTTCATTTACCCACGTGGCATAGCTTGAAGCATCCATTGGATGTGTATATTTACCAATACTCTGCATGCCGATCTGAAAATCATAGTTTACCAGGCCTCCTGCTTTTCCTATGGGTTTTCCTCCTTTTTTGGTAGTGATGAGAATAACACCATTGGCGGCATCGGCCCCATAAATGGCTGCAGATGCAGCATCTTTCAGTACCTCGATAGACTCAACATCATAAGGTTCAATATTATCGATGTTATTGGTCCTGATTCCGTCGACCACATAAAGTGGCTGCGCGCTACCATTGGTTCCAACACCGCGGATCACGACCTTCAATCCTGATCCTGGTGAACCAGAGTTATTAGTGACACTGACACCCGCCATTCGACCTTGCAATGCCTCACCCACTGTGGTAACCGGGACAGCGTTGAGCTGTTCGGAATTCATGTTTGATATGGCACCTGTTATGTTCGCACGTTTTTGGGTACCATATCCAACTACGACTACCTCATCCAGGCCTACTACACTTTCACCCAAAGAGATTTCAACGATTTCTCCCTGCTTCATTTCTCTTTCATAGGTAGTATAACCTATAATTGAGAAGGTCAATACCAGGGATTCATGGGATGAAGGGAGGATGAATTTACCATTGATGTCTGTTATCGTTCCATTGGTTGTTCCTTTTTCGATAACATTAACACCAGGTAAAGGAGCACCGTCATTACTTTGAACGGTTCCTGAATAGTTGTACTGCTGTGCAGTCAATGTAACAGATACACTAAACAACAGAATTCCCGCAACTAAAAGGAATTTTTTTGTCATAGTGTCTACTTTTAAATAATTGTAAAATTCTGTTCTCATAGGTTTTTCATTTAGGTTTTTGATTATTTGTTTTGATCGTTTGAGTTTACAAAAAATTGACAATTCGTAAAAAGTTTAGCTTGTATTATCTCATCGGAAAAAGTTTTGTTTGTATTATCTACACATATAATATTGCTTTCTTTTATATTTTTGATTATCAGTTATATTTGTAGTGTGTATTTTTTACACTCACAAATGTATAACAATTTTATATAATTTATTTCATGTTTTTGATTTTTTTATTGCTATTTATACTCATTCTATATTTTATATTTATAAACATCTGTTTTACAGCGTTTTTAAATATTATTTTATAAAATTATTTTTTTTTGATTATAATATTTTTTCTTACAATTATATTATATTTGCATCTGTGTAGTTTATACACCTGTTAACATGATATCAATTATTCCTAACTTATCAGTCGATTGCGTGGTATTTGGTTTCGATTACAAGAAACTGAATGTGTTATTAACAAAGCGTGAATTGAAAGACCCGGAAACTGGTAAAATCCTATTTACTGATTATACAGTTCAGGGGCACCATATGCTTGAAAATGAAAATATCGATCAAGCTGCTATCAGGGTGCTTAAAGATAAAACCGGGCTTCAAAACATATACCTGGAACAATTTTATGCATTTGGAGACACCGATCGAATGCTCAAAGAACGAGACCAGTTATGGACCAAAAAAGCTTATCCCATGGTCTCGGAACATGTGATTTCAATCGGCTATTTCTCTCTGGTTGATAGCTCAAAGGTGAATCCTGACGAACAGCATCAGGAAACCCGGTGGTTTCCTGTAGATGAACTGCCTGAGTTGGGATTTGATCATGAGAAAATCATTCAAAAAGCTTTAAGTTGTCTTCGTGTCAAACTTAGCAGGGAACCGATAGGTTTCGAACTTTTACCGGAGAGATTTACCTTAACACAAATGCAAACACTTTACGAAATCGTGTTGGGTACCAAATTTGACCGTCGCAATTTCAGGAAAAAGGTCACGCAAATGAAATACGTGATCCCCCTGAATAAAAGACAGAATGGGTCGGCCCGTAAGCCTGCCCAGGAATTTATATTCAGCAGGGATGTTTATGAACGAACAAAAAAAGATAAGTTAGACTTCACCATTTGACATATTCAGACAAAAGTTAGGTGTAATAGTTTGTTTAATGGATTTAACAGGCCCATGATTCATGGCAAGGAGTATTAATTGTTAAATGATGTTATACCCATGAAATTACACTTAATTGATCTAATTATCATAGGGATTTACTTGCTGGCAACTGTTGCAATCGGGTTTATCCTTAAGAAAAAAGCCCAAAAAAGTAAAAAGTCTTACTTGTTAGGCGGCAACCGACTCCCCTGGTATATGCTTGGACTGTCAAATGCTTCCGGCATGTTTGATATTTCGGGCACCATGTGGCTCGTTACACTTGGATTTGTTTATGGCCTGAAAAGCATCTGGATCCCATGGCTCTGGCCTGTTTTTAACCAGATCTTCCTGATGGTTTACCTTTCCATCTGGCTCAGGAGGTCGAATGTGACAACCGGTGCAGAATGGATTCAAACCCGTTTTGGAACTGGCAAAGGAGCTCAGTATTCCCACAATATTGTTGTTGTCTATGCACTGATCAGTTGCCTGGGTTTTCTTGCCTACGGATTTATTGGCCTGGGTAAATTCATGATGATATTCATACCATGGGATTTTGTTTGCCAGGTTTTTGGCCTGGATCCCGGAATTATCTCCCCAGAATATATTCCTCATGTTTATGGATTTGCATTTACCTTATTCGCCACATTGTATGCTGTACTGGGTGGTATGATGAGCATCGTATGGACAGATTTACTTCAATACACCATAATGACCGTGGCTTCCATCATTATCGGGATTATTGCTATGAATGCACTGGCCAGCAATACGTTGCTTGTCCCTGAAAACTGGTATTCAATCTGGTTTGGATGGGACCTTCACCTTGATTGGAGCAATATCATTCCAGAAGTAAATCAAAAGATACAGGATGACGGGTTCTCGCTATTTTCCATTTTCATGATGATGATGCTGTTTAAAGGATTCCTGTCCAGTGCTGCCGGACCGGCTCCAAATTACGATATGCAAAAGATCCTTTCTACAAAGTCACCTAAAGAGGGTGCTAAAATGAGCGGATTTGTTTCAGTGATACTCAATCCTGTAAGGTACTTTATGATAACCGGTTTTGTCGTACTGGCCTTATTATATTACGACAAACTCAATCTGATTGTGGCAGGACATATTGACTTTGAACAGATATTACCATCAGCCATCAGTGAATTTGTTCCTGTGGGCCTGATGGGGCTTTTAATTGCCGGTCTGCTTGCTGCATTTATGTCGACTTTTGCCGGAACCCTTAATGCGGCACAAGCCTATATCGTCAATGATATATTCCTGAAAGTAAAGAAAGACGCCACGAATAAACAGGTTCGGAATACAAATTATATTGCGGGTGTTCTGATGACGATTGTAAGTATCATTCTTGGCATTTATACCAAGGATGTAAACAGTTTGCTGCAATGGATTGTATCAGCTTTATGGGGAAGTTATGTTGCATCCAATGTATTAAAGTGGTATTGGTGGCGATTTAACGGTCACGGCTATTTTTGGGGCATGGTGGCAGGATTGATCCCGGCATTGATCTTCCCGCTAATATTTAAAACGACCCTTGAATTATACTATTTTCCGGTCCTGTTGCTTTTTTCATTAATAGGGTCTTACGCCGGAACTTATTTAAAACCTGCCACCGATGAGGCGGTTTTGGATGCTTTTTACAAATCGGTACGCCCATGGGGATTCTGGAAACCAGTGAAAGAAAGGGTAATAAACAGAGATCCTTCGTTTCTGCCAAACAAGAACTTCAAAACCGATATGTTTAATATTTTTATCGGTATCATCTGGCAGACAGCCATAATAACTGTATCTGTATTTCTTGTATTACGTCATTGGAAAGAAATGTGGATTGCATTGTTCATTGTCATCATAACATCAGTAATATTAAAATACAACTGGTGGAATAAATTACCAAACGATTAATTGAAACCTACTAAGTATGAAATACGGATATTTCGACGATATAAACAAAGAGTACGTTATTACTAATCCCAAGACGCCATATCCATGGATAAACTATCTTGGAAATGAGAATTTTTTCAGCATACTGTCTAATACCTGCGGGGGGTACAGCTTTTATAAAGATGCACGCTTAAGGAGAATTACCCGTTACAGGTATAATAATGTGCCTGCAGATGACGGAGGAAAATATTTCTATATTAATGATGACGGCCATATTTGGTCGCCGGGATGGAAGCCGGTAAAAAATGAACTGGATCAATATGAATGCCGTCATGGATTGGGGTATTCAAGGATAACAGGAAGATTGAATGACCTGGAAGCCGAAGTCCTTTTCTTTGTACCGTTGGGATTTGATGCTGAAGTGCAAAAACTTAGGCTTGAAAACCTAAGCGTTCAAAAAAAAGAGATCAAAATTCACTCGTTTGTTGAATGGGCCTTCTGGAATGCCCATGATGATATGACCAATTTTCAGCGCAACTTTTCTATCGGTGAAGTTGAAGTAGCTGGTTCTGAAATTTACCACAAAACAGAGTATCGTGAACGCAGGAATCATTTTTCATTTTATTCGGTAAATCATCCAATCGCAGGATTCGACACCGACCGGGATACCTTCCTTGGACTATATAATGGATTTGATAAGCCTGAAAAAGTTTTAGCCGGATCTTCCGGTAACTCTATAGCCCATGGCTGGTCACCTGTAGCCTCACATTATTTGGAAATAACTTTAGGCCCTGGAGAGGTACGTGATCTTGTGTTTATTCTCGGTTATGTTGAAAATGAAAAGATTGAAAAGTTCACAGCACCAAACGAGATCAACAAAACAAAGGCAAGAGAAATGATTGGGCGATTTGAAACTTCTGAACAAGTCGACCAGTCACTTTCTGAATTAAAGCTATTCTGGAAAAATCTGCTGGGCAACTTACAGCTTGCAAGTCAGGATGAGAAGCTAAACCGCATGGTGAATATCTGGAATCAATATCAAAATATGATCACTTTTTATTTCTCGCGCAGTGCTTCTTATTTTGAATCGGGAATTGGCCGGGGAATGGGTTTTCGAGATTCGAACCAGGATATAATCGGCATAGTTCACATGGTACCTGGATTAGCAAAACAACGTATCATAGACCTTGCAAGTACTCAGCTTAAAGACGGCAGTGCTTATCATCAATATCAGCCCCTTACCAAGAAAGGAAATCTCGAAATTGGCGGTAACTTTAATGATGATCCTTTATGGCTGATCCTGGCAGTTTCTACCTACATCAAAGAGACGGGAGACTGGTCAATACTCGAAGCTAAGGTACCGTTTGATGATGATCCTAATCAGTATTCAATTTTTGAACACATCAAACGCTCATTCTATCATGTCGTCAATAATCTCGGGCCACATGGGCTTCCCCTTATTGGCCGGGCCGATTGGAATGATTGCCTGAATCTTAATTGTTTCTCTGAAGAACCCGGTGAGTCATTCCAGACAACAGAAAACAAAAGTGGCGGACAAGCCGAATCGGTGATGATTGCCGGTATGTTTGTCCTCTATGGTCATGAGTTTGTCCGTATTTGTGAACTCACGGGACATAAGGATCAGGCTGAAGAGGCTCGCAGACATATTGATGCCATGAAAACCGTCATTGATGAATATGGATGGGACGATAATTGGTTTATCAGGGCATACGATTATTATGGCAAAAAGGTTGGCAGTAAAGAGAACGAAGAAGGGCAGATCTTTATTGAGCCCCAGGGTTTCTGTGTTATGGCCGGAATTGGCCTTCAGGATGGCAGAGCGCAAAAGGCGATGGACCAGGTTGAAAAAAGGTTGGCCACACCTTATGGAATTGTATTATTAAACCCCGCCTACACTAAATATTACTTAAACCTTGGAGAAATCTCCAGTTATCCTCCAGGTTATAAGGAGAATGCCGGTATTTTCTGTCATAATAATCCATGGATCATCATTGCTGAAACAATGCTGCACCATAATGACAAGGCATTCGATTATTATAAGCGAATTGCACCCGCATATTTGGAAGAGATCAGCGAATTGCACAAAACTGAACCTTACGTATATGGACAAATGATCGCGGGTAAGGATTCAGCTAAACCGGGCGAAACAAAAAATTCCTGGTTAACAGGAACCGCTGCCTGGAATTTTTACGCCATCAGCCAATACATATTAGGCATCCGGCCCGATTATGAAGGCTTGATCGTTGATCCAAAATTACCCGCAGACATTGATGAATGTGAAATCATAAGAAAGTTCAGGGGTGCAACATATAAAATTAAGGTGATCAACAACGGTGGGAGCCGGTGCAGGGTGTTTATCAACAATGAAGAATTGGAGGGTAATCTAATTCCCACTCCCGAAAAAAATATTACTTATGAAGTAACTGTGATGATTCAATAATCAATTCCGAATTAGGTATCTTTGAGAAAAATATGTCTGGTGGAGAAGTCCCTTAATCCGCAAACAGACAGCCTTATTCAATAATGGAAAATAATCCACTGACGAAATGGGAGTTACGGCATGAGCTAAAGCCGGGGGATATCGGTTACCTTACTTATCTTCATGGAATTCTATATGCAAAAGAATATAAATACGATCAAACATTCGAAGCCTATGTCGCTCATGGGCTTGTTGAATTTGTTAAATCTTTTAATCCATACAGGGACCGGATCTGGCTGGCTGAGGCTAATGGTCAGATTGTCGGTTCTATTGCAGTCGTAAGGACTTCAAAAGTTGAAACACAACTGCGGTGGTTTCTCGTACATCCTGAATATAGAGGCCATGGTCTTGGAAAAAGCCTCATCCATGAAGCATTGAAGTTTTGCAAAGAGCGGAAATATAATAGCGTCTACCTCTGGACCACAAGCGAATTAACCACAGCCAGCCATTTATACGCGCAGGCAGGTTTCAAAAAAACAGATGTGAAATCACATAACATTTGGGGAAAATATATCTCGGAAGAAAGGTATGATTTGAATTTAAAACTAATTTAAACTCCCTTTAAATTAATTCAATAGCTTAAAAAAAGTGACTTTGATCACACTGTTTCACGCTGGAAAAGATTAATATTGCATTCTGGATTATAATTATGTTATTGGTTATTGGTTAGTAGTAGGCAGAGCAGAAATCCTGATTTTTAATTTTTAATTTTTAATTTAATGAAAAAGTTTACAATTACATGCTTACTGATGGTTTGGGCTGTGTGCCTTATTGCTGGTACTGTTGAGTACACCTACTATTTCAATACTCCATCGGTTAAGCAGGCGGGGTCTTTCCAAACAGTGTCTTTTGATAGAACTTTTCTTACCGGAAAAACCGGCGAACCTGCCCTTCCCTACCAGGCTGTCAGGCTCCTGCTTCCGCCAGGGGAGGAAGCGGTTTCCGTAGAATACCGCTTTGAAGATCAAAAAAACCTGGAAGGGACCTTTACGATCTATCCCCAGCAGCCATCACAGCCTATTTCAACCGGCAGCGATGGCATCTTTCACCAAAAACATGAAATCTATCAATCCCGCAGTATTTTCCCCGGACAAGCATGGGGCGAGTATTCAACCCATTTCCTCAACGGTCATTCTTTCCTGTTAACTTCTTTTACCCCGGTAAATTATGTGCCGGCAGACGGCATGGTGTCTTTCTTCCAAAAAATCACCATAACAGTTGAAACCTGGAAAACCGGGCGGTCTTCCAGGGCACTTGAAAACCTTAATACATCGGCAAAAATTGATGACCGCATCAGCAACATCGCCCAAAATCCTTCCATGATCTCAGCCTACCCAACAATATCAGCAAGAGACGGGGAATACCAGATCCTGATTATTACACCCCAGCTTTTTGAAAGCTATTATCAACAGCTAAAAGATCTTTATTTAGTAAGGGGTTTTAAAACCGAGATTGCCACGACGGAAAATATTGAAGCAAATTTTACCGGGCAGGACCTGCAGGAGAAAATGAGAAATTATATCATCGCTGAATACCAGGCTCATGGCATTGAACATGTTCTTCTGGGTGGTGATGCCGAAATTGTTCCCTACCGGGGTTTCTACTGCATTGCCTATTCCAGCTCGACTTATGAGGACAGCAATATACCGGCTGATTTATATTATTCCGCCCTCGATGGTAACTGGAATACAGACGGGGATGGATATTGGGCTGAGATAGGCGAAGATGACCTTCTTCCGGACGTTTCAGTTGCGCGGTTCCCGGTCAGTACGGTTTCACAACTTCAGAAACTCCTGCTGAAAACCGTCAGTTACCAGGATGCCCCGGTTTTAGGCGAACTCCGCGACGTGCTGATTGCCGGCGAATTACTATGGGACCAACCACCGATAGTGACTTACGGCGAAGATTACCTCGAATTGCTGATCGGATATCATGCCGATAACGGTTATGAAACCGATGGCATACCAGACGATTACAACTTTACCAAGCTTTATGATTCTGAAGCTTATTGGGGAGGTTATGACCTGATCAATTCCATCAACCAGGGGAAAAGCTTTGTTCATCACTCCGGTCATGCCAACCAGACTTACGTCATGCGCCTCAACATCTCCGATATCAATAACAGCAACTTTGCGCAGACTAACGGAATCGATCATAATTACTCACTCATTTACACCCATGGCTGCCTTTGCGGGGCTTTCGATGAAAATGACTGCATCGGCGAGGCGATGGTTTGTATTGATAATTTTGCCGTGGCTGGCGCTTTCAATTCAAGGTATGGTTGGTTTAACGAAGGACAGACCGAAGGCCCTTCGGCACATTTGCACCGGGAATTTGTGGATGCATTATATCACGACAAAGAATGCCGGATCGGTGCCGCTCACATGATCTCAAAAATCGAAACTTCTGTCTGGGTCAATGCCCCAGGCCAATGGGAAGAAGGAGCGCTCCGCTGGTGTTTCTATGACTGCAACATCTTTGGTGACCCTGTCCTGGGTGTATGGACCGATGAACCGATCAGCATCGAGACATCCTATCCTGAAGAAATCCTTCCCGGGACGACTTCTATCCCTGTAACCGTTACCAGCAACGGAGAACCTATGGAAGGACTTATGTGCGTGATCCTGGCTGATGGGACTATGCTGGGCTGTTGCCCGACTGATGCTTCAGGCCAGGCTGTCATTATGGTCCCGGATGGTTTTTCGGGCATAAGCACAGCCGAACTGATTGTTTCCGGCTATAATTGCCTTCCCCATCAATACACTCTTAATATCACGGTAGGATTAGGTGAAATCCGGAAAGAAATTACCGGTCTGAAAGTTCAGCCTAATCCCTTTTCCGACCATACTAAGATTTTATTAAAACTGAAAGATGCCAGGCAGGTCTCAGTCAGTTTCTACGAGTCATCAGGAAAGTTGCTGGAAGAATTTGTCTTTAATGGCAATGAGGGATCAAATGAATTTCTGATTAACACGGCTGAATGGCCTGAAGGACTGATCCAGGCAAGGATCATTTCAGGTAGCCAGGTGATCCATTCCCGCCTGGTACATGTCAGGAAATAAATCGGTTATTCTTATGTTTTTCTTTTCTTTTTTAGTATAATTTTGTATTGCTACAACAAAATCAAATATCTGCATAAAATTGAGAATCAACAAATAACTTAATGCCGACATCTATGAAAAGACTGCTACTTACTTTTTTCATTACTATTGTTATATTTCTTGCTCAGCTTCAAGCTCAGACTTTTACATACAGTGACAGTTGGGATCAGGAAGGTTTTAATCTTAAGTCTCAAAGTGAACAGGGTATCACATTAAATTATTCCATCCTGAAATTTACCATGGATGATATCAATATCCGGGGCGAATCCATGAAGCATGTCAGCCTGGCAAATCATTTCCTTCCCGGAGATGAAGGAATGCCCGACCTTCCCGGCAGTGGACGTTATATTGCCGTTCCACAGGGGGCCACTCCCATTCTTCATATCAAATCCGTCAGAAAAGAAGTTTATCAGGATATTAATATCGCTCCGGCACCCAGAATCCCTACAGATATAGAAAAAGGCCCGCTGGATTACAACAAAAACGCCAGGATTTATTCCAATAATGCTTTTTATCCGGCAGAACCGGTCAAACTCTCTGAAGTCACCAAAGTCAGGGGTGTGGATGCCGTCATTCTTGGCATTACCCCATTTCAATACAACCCGGTGACAAAGGAATTGATCGTATACAGGGACCTTGAGGTTGAAGTAGAATTTGCCGGCGGGAACGGCCGGTTTGGTGATGAAAGGTTGCGCAGCCGCTGGTGGGACCCGTTGCTGTCTGATATACTTTTGAACTATGAACAACTTTCACCGGTCGATTATGCAAGTCGGCAGTTGGCAGTCGGTAGTCGGCAGTCAGAGGGTATCCGTGCCACCGGGTGCGAATACCTGATTATTTGTCCTGATGGCGCTGATTTCCAGCAGTGGGCCGATTCTATCAAAAGATTCCGTACGGAGCAGGGTATCCTGACAAACGTAGTTCCAATTTCGGAAGTCGGTGGCAACTCTGCCACTGCTATTGAATCATTCATCAACAATGCTTATAACAACTGGGATATTCCACCGGCTGCCTGTTTATTGCTTGGGGATTATGGCAGTAATATACAATCCAGTATCACATCCACTGTCCTCAATGATCACCCGGGCGGTTATAATCCCTATGTTTCCGATAATCCTTTTTCAGATGTAAATGGTGATCTGTTGCCGGATGTTGTTTTTGCCAGGATTACAGCCAGGAATGCCATGGAGCTTTCCCTCATGGTGAATAAATTTCTGAATTATGAACGTAATCCACCCACGAGCGCATATTTTTACGAACACCCTATAACTGCATTGGGATGGCAGACCGAGCGGTGGTTCCAGATTTGTTCTGAAGCTTTCGGAGGATATTTAAAAAATGTTCTGGGAAAAGATCCTGTCAGAATTAACGAGGTTTATGGTGGAAATCCGGATGTCGACCCATGGTCTACTGCACCCAACACCCCAACAATACTCGATGTTTTTGGTCCTTCCGGGTTGGGATACATCCCGGCAACACCTGGCGAACTCGGGGCGTGGTCAGGGGGAAATGCCACTGACATCAACAATGCCGTAAACAGCGGATCTTTTCTTTTGCAACATCGCGATCACGGTATGGAAACCGGATGGGGTGAACCCTCTTACGTCAATTCGAATATTTCAGGGCTTAATAATACAGACCTGACATTCGTCATGTCAATCAATTGCCAGACCGGAGAATTCAACAGCGGGGGTGAATGTTTTGCGGAAAAATTCCACCGGTACCAAGTCAACGGCCAGGGCAGCGGTGCACTGGGATTGATTGCCCCGACAGAGGTTTCTTACTCCTTTGTAAATGACGTTTATGTATGGGGGCTTTATGACAATATGTTTCCGGATTTTCTCCCGCAATTCGGCACAACGCCTGAATCCAGGGGTATGTTACCTGCTTTCGGCAATGCAGCCGGGAAATACTTCCTTTTTTCTTCGAGCTGGCCTTATAATGCCTCGGAAAAAGCAATAACTTTCAAGTTGTTTCATCATCATGGTGATGCATTCACCTGCCTGTATTCTGAAGTCCCGCAAGATCTTACTGTCATGCATAATGAGGTGCAGATGGCAGGGATGGCCACGTTTACCATCCAGGCCGACGAAAGTGCTTTAATCGCATTTTCAGTGAATGGTGAGATTATCGGTGTGGGAACCGGCACCGGGGCAACCACAGATATTCCTATCATTGCTCAGAATCCGCCAAACATCATCGATGTGGTTGTGACCAAACAAAACTATTACCGTTATCATGCCCATGTGCAGGTTATCCCGCCGAACGGTCCCTTCGTCGTTACTGATTCATACATGGTGAATGATGCTTCCGGGAACAATAACGGGAAGCTTGATTATGGCGAAACTGTTGTCCTCGATGTGACCCTGAAAAACGTGGGTACCGAAAACGCTGAAAATGTATCGGTTACAATATCCAGTGCCGACGAGTATATGACAATCATTGATAGCGCTGCAGAGGCAGGTACTATACTTCCCAATCAGACTGCCTTGGTTTCAGGTGCACTCTCTATCCTGGCCGCAGAAAATGTCCCCAACGGTCATAATATCCAGATCAATTTGGAAGCCACCAATGGCGACACTATCTGGAACAGTTCATTCAGTGTCAAGGCATACGCACCAATCCTGGAATATGTCGATTTCACGATCTCCGATATCAACGGCAATAACAACGGCCGCCTTGACCCCGGTGAAACGGCGGACCTGATCGTTTCCATCACCAATAAAGGAGCTGCCGATGCTTACGATGTTTTTGGCCTGCTTGGTTCCAATGACCCATTTATACAAATAGGATCCGACTCGGCGATGTTTGGGGAAATTGCACAGAATGCCATCATAACACAGACATTTCCGGTAACTGCAGTGGTAATCACGCCACCGGGACACCAAGCTGATTTCACGGTCAATTTCTCCGGCGACATGGGCATTACAACAAACGGGGAGTTTTCCTTAAACATTGGCTTGTTCCCGATGCTTATCCTGGACCTGGACGATAACACCAATTCAGCTGAAAAGATGATGAACGCCCTGGACGATTGGCGCATATTTGCGGAATATTCGCAGGAAATCCCTGCCGATATCAGCCAGTACCAGACCATCTTCCTTTGCCTAGGAACCTACAGTTCGAATCATATATTGACAGATAGTGAGGCTGCACCTTTCATTGATTTCCTGAATAATGGCGGGAACCTTTACCTTGAAGGGGCCGATACATGGTATTATGACCAAATTTACTACTCGACATCGCTCCATCCCATGTTTAATATTCTGGGCACAGACGATGGCGACGGTGACCTGGGCACCATAAACGGAGTTGCAGGGACCATCACTGAGGGTATGATTTTCTACTTTAGTGGTGACAACAGCTATATCGACCATATCTCTCCGATCAACCCGGCCTATACCATTTTCAACAACGCCACCCCAGCCTATGCTATCGCTGTGGCTCATGATCCAGGAACATACAAAACGATCGGTTCTGCTTCCGAATTTGGCGGTTTGCTGGATAATCCCAACAGCACCAGGAAAAATCTTATGCTGCAATACCTGAACTTCTTCGGAATGGACCCTATTTCCGAAACGCCTGAAATCCCTGCCGGAGAGACCGAGGTTTGTGCAAATTCGGCCCAGGGTGTTTATTCTACCCAACCTGTTTCCAATGCCACGTATTACATCTGGGAGGTAGATCCTGCTGAAGCAGGCACTGTCGAAGGATGGGGCACAGAGGTTACCGTGACCTGGACCCCTGGTTTTGAGGGCACCGCAAATCTAAGGGTTTGCGGGATGAACCAGAGCGGCCTGGGACCTGTTTCACCTGACCTTACAGTTAATATTTATGATCTGCCAACGGCTGAAATGTCATTTACAAGCACAACTATATGTGCAGGCGATACGACTTTCGTGAATATTTTCCTTACAGGGGTTTCGCCTTGGCGTCTCGTAATAAGCCTTAGTGGCAATGAGATTACCATGAATCCCAATAAACCGTATATGGATGGTATTCCTTTAAATCCGACTGAAGACCTGGAGGTAGTGATCGTTTCTCTGACTGATGGCACAGGATGTGAAAGAACTGATTTCACGCCTACGATGATAACTGTCATGCCACTGCCAGCATCCCCGGCCAAGCCAACCGGACCGGAATTTATTGACCTGTATACTACTTTGCAAAGTAATTACAACACCATCGGTTCTGCTTCTGCACTTAGCTATGAATGGACCTTATCGCCTTCCGATGCAGGAAACCTGACAGTAAGCGGGAACGGATTGGATTGCACCGTCGATTGGCTGTCGACTTATACCGGGCAGGCCAACCTGAAAGTCAAAGGGATCAACGATTGCGGAGAGGGCGATTTCTCAGAACTCCTGGCCGTAAATGTTGCTAACACATTTGGCCTGGATGAGAATGAATCCGGCCTCGGTATAGCCGTTTATCCTAATCCTAACAGCGGGAATTTCAGAATTGAACTGTCAGCTTATAAATCCACCAAAGTTAAAATGAGACTATACAATGCTTCAGGTGAACCAGCCTGGGGGCCTGTTGAAGCAGAGATCAACAGCAAGTTGAGTTTACCGGTTAAAGTTGCATCTCTCTCCAAAGGGATCTACCTGCTTCAACTTGAGACAGATATGGGCATTTCTAATCGGAAAATCATAATAAAAAAATAAATATTTTTGTACAATTATCTCTGATACGACTACCTGCGAAACCTACAAGGTTCAGTATACTGACCAATCAACCGGAAACCCGACCGGTTGGTACTGGGAATTTCCGGCAGATATACCGGACACTTCCAGGGAACAGAATCCAATTATTACATATAACACTGCAGGCAAATATGATGTTTTGCTGACGGTGACAAGGGGGACAAATAGCAGCACCAGTCTTATGGAAGATTATATTGATGTCTTTGAACTTCCGGAAGTTGCTTTTGCGGCTATGGAAGACATGGTAAACGTGCGAATCATTAACATCACCGGCAAGACCATTTATCAAAAAGAAAACATCGAGGTTAACGGAAACTTCAGCACGATGATCGACCTTACTGGTAATTCCAATGGGATTTATTATATCTACGTTGATGGCGATAAATCCTCTTATTTCAGGAAGATCGTTTTACAGAGATAAGGATTAGTGAAAACCACCTGCTTCGGAGCTTACCGGATGTATGGTACTGAAATTTCATGCCTCAGGGATTCCCCGATTCTGTCGATGGATAATTCCATATGTTGTGCCATACTCTTCAGAATAGGTTCGATATGTTCCCATGGCGCTTTCTCAATCAGTTTGATGGTAAGTTGCTGCCGTAATTGAAATAACGATTTCCTGGTTCCAAAGGTAAACATCCCTCTGTTAAAAAAGTAACTTTCCTCAGAATAAGAGTATGGTACATTGGTGACTTCCTTAAACAGGTCATAGCTGGCTTCGAATGTCTCTTCCGATTTCATGGTATAATGCGACCATTTTTCCATGGATCCTTCTATTTTCCATTCAGTTCGGGCCGAAGGATCAGCCAGTTCACTCAAGGGAAAGATAACAAGTGGATACAACTGGTAACCGGCTGATAAATTTGTTAGCGATAGGTTGTTCAGAAAATCGGCTGTATTCCGGAGGGTTTGCTTGGTTTCACCCGGAAAGCCGACGACAAAAGTCATCAGAACACTGATACCATGGGCATCGAGTTGTTCCACCCCTCTTTTCACATTTTCGATCTTCTGGCGCTTATTCATCCGTTCCAATTGTCCCGGATCACCTGATTCCACGCCTATTTTTCCCATCATCAGGCCGGAGCGTTCTATTGCTTCCATTTCGTCGTCAGAATATTCCCCTCCCCGCATGAAGCCAATCCAATGTCTGAGTCCTGATTCAGTAATGGCATCGCAAACTTCATACAGTCGTTTTTTAGTGATAAACACATTATCATCAGAAACATGGATAACCGCCAGGTTTTGTCCGAGCCTGTTTTTAACCAGGTTCAACTCCTGTGAAAGGCTTGTCCTGGAACGGAGGAAAATACGGGGATAGAGTTGGCAAAAATCGCAGAACCGGCAACGGTAAGGACAGCCAATGGATGTCCGGAGCGGAATTTTTTCAGGGATTTCATCAATCAGGTCCCACCGGGTATAGTCTTCGTCATAATCCACCTGCTCTTCTTCTCTTTTAGTAAAATTAAAACCATTGTCACCGGGTAAACAGAGGTTCGGGATATGTTCGAATGATGTGCTGCTGCCCTTTTCCAACTCTTTCAGGACTTCCAGCAGGGAAGATTTTCCGTGCGGTGCTACGACCAAAATGTCAGCGTCCATTCTGGTATGGCCGGGGTGGAATAGCATCCGGGGTTGATGAGGATAAAGGTGCGGGGAATCGAGATGCTTCATGAATTGCAGATAATTTTTCCACACAAAAACACCTCCGGCAATAATATGAGTGTCGGGCATGGCGCTTCGAATCGATGAAAAAAGACCCAGAAGCGAATCTGTTGTGATGATCATCGTTGTTGAAACACAAATAGCAAAAGGGTCTTGTTCAGCAATGGTTTTTATAGTATCTGTATCGTATTTGTTTGTCAGGATGGTGTCATAGCCGTATTGGTGCAATAAGCCTTCAAGGTAGAACCCTGCCGCCGGGATATCATCTCCGTAATCAAAGCCCCGGGAAACATGCTCAGTTTTAAAAGACTCATTGGCAAGTTCATAAAAAGCGGCAAGAGTCAACTCCCTGTTATTCCGGCTAAGCCTCAGGTTGAAGTCCCTATGAAATTGGTGCTTATCGATTAATGGGGCAATAATTCCAATGGTGTGGGAATTTGATGTCTTGGCAGGCTTTGTTGCCGCACCGCTGTTGTGTACTGTTTTATTATTTATACAAATCTCCATTGAGATACTTTAATCCTGAATCACAAATAAATTCTTCATCATTTCTTTGGTCCAGCCTTGTCAATGTAAATAAAATTTCCTCATCAGAGCTTGAATCCTTTTTGCAAATAATACACAAGGATGGTTTTTTGATTTCATCAGGATTGATTTCAATTCCATTATCATTATAAAAAGGGCTCATAACTATCTGAATTTCATCGCAATTTTTAATTCTTCAAAAACATTAAAAACAATTGGACAAATCATAGAGTACTCGATAATCCCAATTAGTCGAGTTGTGAATCCTCTCTTTTGAAGATGAGGGAAGGATTTACAATCATTTGGTCGGCTTTTATAAATTTCACATTTATTGCCATTGAGAAAGATACATGGATTACCTTTTAAAGTTAATTCATCAAATTCATCTTTCTGCGTGTATTTTTCGACAATTTCTTTATCGGTAATTCCAAATTTTGTTTTTAATTTACTAATATCCTCTTTTAAAATTATCGGACGCAATTTGCGACAACAATTTCCACATTCTAAACAATCTATGTTCTTTTTTACAAATTCATAAATCGGCTTAACAAGTAAATCAATTTCTTTTCCTTCCTGCATTTTTAAATAAGAACGAAATCTCCAATTTTTGTCTTCATTCCGTTTGGAAAGTTTTTCAATCAATTCTAAGTCTTTTACAAGCATTGATTTCCGATTTTTTACAATTTACTTGCAACATCTGCATAACAACCCTAGTAATATGATCCTCCCAAACCTGGCAATGTAAATGTACCTGTTTCCCCTCCCAAATATAAACAATAAATCGCCTTATATTAAATACGAATTTCAAGTTTCAAATTTCAAAAAAAACCTGCTCCCCAACTTCCCCGCCTCCCCGCTATTTCTTTCCTCTCTTTTTTCTGATTAATAAAGAATTAACATCTTTAAAGAGGATATTTGCTTAACTTTGTCCTTCTACTTTAATGCATTAACTTATGAAAAATTTTACTACGCTTCTCGTTTCTTTGTTTATTGTTTTTCAATCATTTGCAGCTGACTGGACCGGCATCCGGTCGCAACAGCCCGCTTCAGGTCAGAAACAACTTGTTTCTTCCAGCATTGACCAGAGTATTATCCGTTTTTCATTGGACGGGTTTTTCAGGACAGACGTTAATACCTCCCTCGGCCAGGCCGTTGTATTAAGCCTGGAAGGAGCGACCCAGCTCCTTCAGAAAGGAGCCCCGGACCTTCCGAAAATGACCGCTTCGGTTATAATCCCCGACTTAGCCGGTATGCGGATCGAGATACTGGATGCGGTTTACCAGGACTTTGAAAATATCCTGGTTGCCCCTTCAAAAGGTAACCTGACCCGTGATATTGACCCTTCAACTATTCCTTATGAATTCGGGAAAGAATATACAAGTGATGCTTTTTTCCCTGGAACCCTGGCTGATTTACGGGAACCCTTTATCGTAAGAGATTACCGCGGGCAAACCATTATAGTTTATCCTTTCCAGTACAACCCGGTTTCAAAGACGTTGCGTGTTTACACCAATATAACCGTGAAAATCAGCCGGATTAACGATCTGGGACAAAATCCGCTGGTCCGCACAGAGCCCCTTGACAAAGTCGATGCTCAATTTGACCAGATATATCAGCGCCATTTTCTGAACCCGGTTGATAATGGTTCAAGATATACGCCGGTGCCGGAATTCGGGAATATGCTGATCATCTCCTTTGGCGCATTCATGGATGCCATGCAGCCGTTTGTGGACTGGAAAAAACAGGAAGGTTACCCGGTTGAGATCGTGGATGTGGGAACCATCGGAAATTCTACCGCTATTAAAAGCTTTATTGCCAATTATTATAATACTAAAGGATTGACCTTTGTGCTGCTGGTCGGCGATGCAGCCCAGGTACCGACTTCTTCGACCTCTGCCGGCGATTCTGATAACAATTACGCCTACATCGTTGGAAGCGACCATTATCCCGACCTCTTTATCGGCAGGTTTTCCGCGGAAAATGTTACCCAGGTGGAGACCCAGGTGCAACGTACTCTGATGTATGAACAGGATCCGCCGGTAAGCAATGATTGGTTCTCCATCACCACCGGCGTAGCTTCTGACCAGGGCCCGGGTGATGATAATGAGTTAGACTATCAGCACATACGTAATATCCAGAATAATAAGCTGATCCCTTTCACCTACACTTATGCCAACGAATTATTTGATGGCAGCCAGGGTGGAAATGATGCCGGCGGAAATCCAACACCGGCGCAGGTGGCAACAGCCGTCAACGCAGGCACCGGCATCATAAATTACACGGGTCATGGCAGCGATGGTTCCTGGGGAACTTCAGGTTTCTCCATCAACGACGTCAATAACCTTGTCAACGATAATCTTCTTCCTTTCATTTGGTCGGTGGCTTGTGTCAATGGGAATTTTGTGAACGGGACCTGTTTTGCCGAAGCCTGGCTCAGGGCGACGCATAACGGGCAACCTACCGGCGCCGTGGCTTTCCTGGGTGCCACCATCAACCAGTCATGGGACCCGCCGATGGTTGGACAGGATGAAATGAATGATATCCTCGTTGAAACTTATCCCGGAAACATCAACCGGACTTTCGGGGCTCTGTCGATGCATGGTTGCATGCAGATGAACGATGAATTCGGCGCCGGCGGTGCTGAAATGACCGACACCTGGGTTTGCTTTGGCGATCCCAGCGTGATGGTCCGCACAACCATGCCGGAAAACCTCACTGCAACACACGACCCGGTGCTTTTCCTTGGGGCCACCCAGCTTACTGTAATCTGCGACGCTGAAGGAGCCCGCGTTACATTGAGTATGGACGGTGCCAAATTAAGCACTGCTGTGATCCAGGGAGGTTCAGCTATCCTTGAGTTTGCCCAGTTGAATGACATCGGCACGGCTACACTCACCATTACAACTTTCAACCATATCCCCTATATTGCAGATATTGATGTAATTCCGGCCAACGGGCCCTACGTTGTTATGGATTCCTATGACATCGCAGATGTTGAGGGTAACAATAACGGCCTGCCCGATTACAATGAGTCTATTGACCTTTCGGTGGGATTAGAAAATGTGGGTATTGTAGATGCAAACAATGTGATGGTTACTCTTACCTGTTCTGATCCGTATATTATCATCACCGATTATAGCGAGCTTTACCCTGTCATACCGGCCGGCCAGACCATCTCGGTTGAAAATGGTTTTGCCTTTTCGATCGCAAGCGATGTACCTGACCAGCATCCCGTTACTTTTAACCTTAGTGCCAGTGATGGCGCCAATACCTGGGAGAGTGTGTTTATCATTAAAGTAAATGCGCCAATCCTGCATATTAATTATATCACTATCAACGATACTGAAGCGGGTAACGGCGATGGCGAACTGGATCCGGGCGAAAGGGCAGACCTGACAATCGATTACAGCAACACCGGGCATGCTACTGCTTACGATGTCGGTGTTTACCTCGAAGGACAGTCAGGATTCGTCGAACTGACCGATCCCCTGCAGAACTTTTCTTCCATCGGGTTCTTCGGTGTTTTCAATAAAACTTATGCCGTTATCGTGGATGAACTGGCTCCCGAAGGAATTAAGGTCGATTTCGTCAATGAACTGACTATGGGAGATCTCTTGCAGGACAAGGTTTTCCCATTGAAAATCAGTGCAAAAGTCGAAGATTTTGAAACGGGCGATTTCTCCAAGTTCAACTGGCAATCTGGCGGGAATTTACCGTGGCAGATCGTTAACCTCTATCCTTATGAAGGTTATTACAGCGTTCGTTCCGGTGCCATTACGCATAACCAGACCTCTGAAATCTCTTTAACTTATAACGTGATGACTGCCGACAGCATTGTCTTCTACCGCAAGGTCTCTTCAGAGTCGTCTGATCTCCTGAAATTTTACATTAATAACCAGTTGATCGAAGATTGGTCGGGGACTACCGGTGGATGGAAGCGTGAAGCTTTTGCTGTTGGTGCCGGCAACAAAACTTTTAAATGGGTTTATGAGAAAAACTCTTTGGGCAGCGCAGGATCCGACTGCGCCTGGCTGGATTATATCGTATTGCCCTCACCCATGGTTTTAACCATCTGGGCAGGGCCTGATGATGATGTTTGCACCGGGGAATCCTATCAGTTGGACGAGTCTTATGGAACCGATTATAACCAGGTTCAATGGACCAGTTCCGGCACAGGTAATTTCGATGACAACACGAACATGCACCCACTGTACAATCCCAGCAGCGATGACATTAACAGCGGTGAAGTCATGCTGACCCTTACACTTTGGGATGACACAGAAAACATGGTAGCTGATGAGATGCTTCTCGGGTTTACAGATGTCCCTGCAGTGCCCGATATTCCGCAGGGGCCTGATTATGTTGATTTAGCTTTAATCCAGATCTCGGAATATTCAGTCAATCTGCTGGAAGAATCGGAAAATTATAACTGGTACCTCGAACCGGCCGGCGCCGGGATGGTCATTGCCGACCAGAACAATGCAACCGTTAGCTGGGACAGTACTTTTATGGGAACTGCATACATTTCCGTGGCCGGGACTAATGAATGCGGCGAAGGTGGCCTTTCAGAAGCCTTTGAAGTTACTGTGGATAATTCCCTCGTAAGTATCAATACACCCAACGCAGTAAATCCGGGTCTTGTCATCTATCCAAATCCATCATCCGGTGTGATTAACCTGGATGTAAGCGGGCCTCATGCTGACAACATGAAGATAGGCATATACAACCTTCTTGGTTCTTCGGTGTTGATCCGCTATGGAATTCACATGGGAGACCGGCAGGTACTTACCCTTGATTTATCAAGCTTACCAAATGGAATTTACATTTTAACCTTAATTGGAGATAATTACAGCCAGACCCGGAAGCTGATCATCCAATAGAAGATGCTCAGATTATCAAATATATTATGCTTTCTTTTAATTTGTATTTTCCCTTCGCTGGGACAAGTCAAAGTTATTGATGCTTCCAGGCTTACGGATAAATATCCATACCGGTTTTACCCTGATGTAGAAGGAAAAGTAGTTATTGATGAAGGATATTTTAATTACTTATCCTCAGAAGAAAATAAAGACGACATAACCGTTTTCCCGCAATGGCCGGTTGCCAGGGCCGGGAGCAACGAAAGAGGCGGGGTTTATGGAAATCTCGACGATGATCCCGAACTGGAACTGGTTTACCCGGTTGGTGCAGCATTATATGCTTTCAATATTGACGCATCCAATGTCACTGGCTGGCCACAGATACTGGATTATCCTACCGACGGGGCTCCGGCTTTCGGCGATATTGACGGGGATGGCGTTGGCGAAATTGTCGTGACTACCCACGAGATTGCAACTTTTTCCTCTGGCACCATCTATGCCTTTGAGATTAATGGCACGAATGTTTCAGGATTTCCGGTCACTACGGTAGGTGGTGGGGTCCGGACACCTGTCCTGGCCGATCTTGATGGGGATGACGCCCTGGAGATCATCATTGCGGTAAGGGACTGGCCCGAAGGGTTCATCTATGTTTACCGCGGTGACGGGACAGTTTTTCCCGACTGGCCGCAACGGATGGATTATGTCCCTGGTTCAACTGTCGCTGTGGGTGATATCAACGGTGATGAAATCCCTGAGATCATCGCCGAGTCATATTACAGCCTGCATGCTTTTAAAACAGATGGCACCCTGCTGCCAGGATTCCCCTATTTACCGGACACAACAGGCACCAGGGTGTTTTCCTACTCCACCCCTGTCCTGGCAGACCTGGATGGAGATGGTAACCGGGAGATCGTCTGCGGCGATCACTCTATCACGGATGGCACCGGCGCGGTCCATGTGGTGAAAAATGATGGCACCTCATTGGAAGCCTGGCCCAAATTAACCGGTAGCTGGATCTACGGACCTCCATCTATCGGTGATATCAATGACGACGGCTCTCTCGACATTGCAGTGGGGGACCAGACGCTGTCGGCTATACCGGTGAATAAAGTCTATGCCTGGACCGCCATAACCGGGAATCCCCTGCCAGGTTTTCCCATCACTGATATTTTTGCCGTAAACAGCCAGATCATCCTGGCAGATATCGATGGGGATCATGAGATCGAACTGATGTTCGACGATAATACTTCAGACGGAAAATACCCAGGTTATAACCATGATGGGACTATAATGGAAGGTTGGCCACTTATTGTCAATGGCAGCACTTTCTTTATTAATCCTCTCGTTGCCAATATTAACCGTGATGGAATTATGGCAATTTCCGGCGGAGGAACCGACCAGGGAAGCGGCAACACCAATCTTTACCTATGGAATGCCAATGTCGAATATAACGCCGATCTGGCTGTTTTGCCAATTCTTCAATATAATACACGCCATAACGGGGTTTTTGGAGATTACCTGATGGTGGGGACGCCGGAAGTCCCTGGAAAGGTAAAAGAAGGATGGAAAATCTTCCCCAATCCTGCAACAAACAGCATTACGCTTAATCCACCTGATTTCGGAGGAAATTCAAGCCTTCCTGAATACCTGCAGATTGGAATTTATTCTTCTTCAGGAATAAAAATATGCAGTCAAAAATACAGCATGGCAGGCGGAGGATTACATTTCGACCTGACCGGATATCCTTCGGGTATCTATTGGCTTATCATCAAAAGCGATTCCCGGTTTGAAGAACTGTTTAAGTTCCTCATCATCTCCCGGTAGGATTTTACGGAAGCGTAACCCCGGGATAATCGCTCACGATTACCTGCGGGATTTTTGCACCAAAGGTTGTATTGATCGCATCAATGAAATAATAAGCAATTACTGCACTGCCCACCGGTGTGGGATTAAGACCGTCTGTAGAATAGAAATTGCCGGTAGCGAAGCCGGGGCTGATCTTGACATTATCGAAAACCAGTCCTCCGTTGACATCTTTCATGATCTTATTCATATCCACAAGCGCAATATCTTTTCCGCTGATCAGTTGGTCTATCTGCAAATTATAATTATCAACAGCCTCCTTTATACTGGCGATTTCCGTTTCATCCAGGATGTAAGATGAAGGAACCGGTTTCTGGCTGCCCCATCCTGCACATTTCAGAGAATCCTGGGGCATGGAGAGAAGAACGAATTCAGTACTTTTAATCTGACGCATTCCCCAGGGCAATGAAGCATCCTGGATCACAATCGGGTTTTGACCGGGGATAAAATGCAGGGTATCGCTCGATCCAAGGCTTTTTATTAGCTGATTCAAGCTGGCATAGGCTCCATTCAGCAAATCTGCGGTTGCCTGGTCAATTGCCAGCACATTATATGGGATAGTATGGAAGAAAGCCGCATCGGTGATATCCGGCACATTGGCAACAGCGCCTTTAGCACCGTTTGCTGTCAGCACATCCAGAGTCGCCTGGATGGAGCCGGTAAAAATTTCCACCGTAGTGATCGGATCAACACCGCCACTTATGGCATTGGAAAGGACATCGTAACTCCCCAGCCAAAGGGTGAAAAATGTGGCATTGACAGCAGGTATCTCTCCAATAATAGTAGATCCGGCAGATGAGGCAAACCTTCCATAATACGGATGTAATGTTGCCATACCAACCACTCCCATGTAAAAGCTTTTCAATCCGGGCAGGCCAATATTATTGTAAGGGCCATTGGCGGCAATTGAAGCGAAATTCGCCATGTCAACCTGCACATCGGCATAACCTGGCAAAAGAGAGATAGCGCCTTTGCAATCCTCGCGGAATCCCATTTCCAATTTAGGTTCGGGCACACCGGTCGATAGTCCGAAGCCGTATTCGTCAACCATCAGTGGTTGTTTGAATGAGCCACCGCCGACAAAGCTGAACTGCCCGGCAAGGATGTTCGGGTAGGAATTTTCCTGTCCTGATATATAAAGCGAGCCATCTGCAAATCCTGCAGTCCATGAATCGCCGACTGCAATAAAACTACTGAAATCGGCATTTCCTTTGGAAGGGGAGAACTCATCAATATTGGGCTTACATGATGCAAGCAATATTAAAGGTATGATATAAAGCAAATTTCTTTTTTTCATCATGATGAATGTTAAAAGTTAAAAGCGATAGCTGAGCCCTATTCCGGGAATGAAAGTCATAGTTTTGTAGGTACCTCCGAAATTATCGGGTTCATAGGTCTTATCGGCTTGCAGCCCGTGCAGCTCAAGGTACGACAGGTCGATTTCAAGTCCTTTCACCGGTGTAATGGTTGCACCGAGTGTGAAAGCGATGGTGTTCAGGGTTACTGTTTCCGGGGTGAAATATTTCTCGTTCGCCGGAGAGGGGTCATAATAAACTCCTGCCCTGAACGTGAATATGTCGTTCAGCTTGTATTGTCCTCCCAGGCGGGTGATCCAGCTGTCCTTGTATTCCCTGGGATTTTGTGTGTTCAGTAAATCGCCACTCTGTTCAAATTCAAAATCCAGGGATTTGTAGGTATTCCACATGACCCAGTTCACTTCTGCCGCAAGTAGAAACTTATCATTGATCTGATAGGCAAGGCCGAAGTCAAGGTTTGCCGGCATCGGCAGTTCTGCGTTGAATTTGTTGGTTGTAGGTACCGAACCTGAAAGGGCTGAGGGAACCGTAAAAGTCGCATCTCCGCCTTCAAGCTTCATCATGATCTGCGAACGGTAATCGATCCCGATGCTTAGCTTTTCTATAGGTTTGTAGAAAACCCCGGCATTGAAGCCAAAATTGGTGGCTTTGCCTTTGAGATTAGCTTTCGAAGTTTCGCTGTAAGGCAATGCCTTGTTCAGCTCGACATTGCCGATAGCATAGACAAAACCTGCGCCTATACCGAATTTTCCCTTGTACTGGTAAGCAACTGTCGGCTGGATATAGATCGCACTGATTTTAACATCCCGGATCAGGTAACGTCCTGCCCAGTCTTCATTCCATTTAGCGGAGCTTCCAAATGGTGTATAAACGCCAATACCCACCGCTATCTTGTCCTTGATCTTGATTGAAAAATAACCGAAAAACGGTGTCCCGAGCGGGTTTTCCGTGCGCGCCTGGTAATTAGTGGCTTCTTTCTGAAAGATGTGGTTGCTTATGATGCCGCTGGCCCCGACTGAAATACTGTATTTCCCGTCATAAAGGGCCAGGGATCCCGGATTATAGAAGATAGAGCTGGCATCAAAAGCAAACGGCGTTCCGATGAGCCCGATGCCCGTCTGCTTATGTCCCTGCAAACGGACCTGGTAACCCCCACCGAGAAGGGTAACCGAACACAGGCAGAACATGAGGAATAGGAATAATTTGTTCTTCATAGGTAGGTTTTTAAGTTTGAAATGGGGTGCAAGTTAAATATTAATTCGTTGCAAAAATATATAGGGAAATTATAGTTGGGCAGATGGACAGTTGGCAGTTGGACAGACAATAATCAATGACCCTTCATTGTAGAGAGGGTGTATCAAAAGTCCGTTCATTTCCTTTTCAGATTGATATTTCAGGGCTTACGAACGGGATGTATATTGTGCGGTTGATATTTGATAATGGCGAAACCGCTTCAGAGAAGTTTTTAAAAATTTCGAAATAAATGCATACCAGGATTAAGTTTCTCGCAGATTTTCGCAGATTTGGACGCAGATTAGCGCAGAAGTTCTGCGTAAATCAGCGTATTCATCTGCATTGATCTGCGAGAAATTCTTCTTATCTTTAAAGAAAAAAACCATGAAAAGATCAGGCCATTTGATTTTCATTTCTGTCTGCCTTATCATTTTTGCAGGCAATTTCATTTCTCAAACGCATTCCTCCGTCACAGCACAAACCCTTTCTTACATCGAATCGTCTTCCGGCCTTGCAAATCCCGAATGGGAAGGCGGGCGGACGGAGCTGGAATTCGCCGATATCAATGCTGATGGTCTGTTGGATATCATCACGATCGGCGACCATGGCAGTCCCTTTATCAATACAGAAGAGCATGGCATCATGGTATATTACGGGGATGGTGCGGGAAACTGGAGTGTCCAGATGACCGGGGATTTCGGATATGGAGGGATCGCAGCCGGTGATGTCAATAATGACGGCTTCCTGGATGTGGGTTATGCCATGCATCATAATTATTCCTCCACGGATTTCGGCGATCAGCTCATTGAAGTAGCTCTGGGGGATGGTACCGGAATAAACTGGACACCCTGGGACGATGGCCTGGCCACCAATGGCGAAGACTATGGCATGTTTGCCACCGATTTTGCCGATGTGGATAACGATGGCGACCTCGACCTCGGAAGCATTTCTTTCGGCTGCTGCGCCGGTATTCATGTTTACCTGAATAATTCAGATGGTACCTGGACCCAGAGTTTCGGCGTACTTGACGGGAATTCCGACATGATTTTCCAGTTTGGAGATATTAATAACGATGGTTTTATAGATTTTATCGCCGGCTACGAAAACGGAACGGTTTATTTTGGCGACGGAACGGGAGACTTTATCCTGAAAGATCTCAATCTCCCTTCGGGAGGATTGATGGGCCGGTTAGGCCCTTCCCTGGGAGATATTGAAAACGACGGAGGAATAGACCTTGCCTTTGCAAACAACAATGGCGGATTGCATGTATATATCTTTGACGATTGGGACCAATTATGGCAGGATTTTTCAGGGGATCTTCCCTCCACCGGGCCCTTTGAACACACTCAACTGGCCGATATGAACATGGATGGTTATATCGACCTGGCTGCTTACGGGACAGGTACCTTCCAGCTTTTCTTGGGGGATGGTAACGGAATATGGACTCCAGATGCCACCTTCACCACCGGCGATCCGGGATATTCCCAGGCATTCCGTGTTGGCGGAGATGTGGACCACAACGGAAGGCCGGATATCGTCCTGCTCGAGGAAGAGGAATTAAGCTGGTTTACCTATCAGAACTATCTCCGCTGTTACCGGGAAAGCTCAATCCCCATTCTGCTTGACATTATGCCGGTATACCCCCGCGGGTGGGAGTTGTTCAGGCCGAATTCAGTCCGCTTTATCGACTGGATCAGCATAGTCCCGGGAAATGAGCCTGCTACTGTCAAACTGGAATATTCCACCATAGGATCCAATGGACCAATGACTTTGATTGCTGACGGACTGCCCAACAGCGGCAGGTACCAGTGGATTGTGCCCCAGGAAAATTCAGTAACTTGTTACATCCGTTACACAATAACTTCCGGTACTTCAACCTATTCAAGTACTACGTCGAGTGCATTTATGATCCTTGACGGGGGAATAGGGATCGATGAACCGAAGCCGGAGGGTCTGGGAATTAGTGTTTATCCCAATCCGGCGGGTAGGCAGTTGACAGTTGACAGTTGGCAGTCGGCAGTCAAGATAGTGATAACTGATCTTTTCGGACGCAGGATTAAAGAATGTGCTAACATCTCTTCATTTCCTTTCCTGCTCGATATCTCTGACCTTCAGCCAGGAATGTATATTTTGCGTGCAATAAACAAAGATGGGGAATCCGGTTCGGCGAAGTTTCTGAAAATTTCACTGTAAATCTTAACGAGTTGTTGGTTCTCGCAGATTTCCGCAGATGCTATTCAAATAAACGCAGAAGATTTGCATAAATCAGCGTTTTTATCTGCGTTGATCTGCGAGAAACTTTTCATTTTTTGTTCCCCCATCAATACTTCCCTGCTTCCATGTTTCCCCGCTTCCCTGCTTTCCCGCTTCCCCGCTTCTGAAAACATTTTTCCCAATTAATTGTTACTTTTGCATTCCCATAATCACGACTTTATGAAAAAATTTTCTACTCTCATCGCAATCATCCTGTTAATCCCGATTCTCATCTCGCAGAAGCCACCGCACAATGGCGACAAGCCTTATGTCGAAGGGCAGATCATGATAAAATTGCGTTCTGATCTTCCCCAACGCCAACAGCAGATGCTCCAGGAAGTGCTGGCCGATTTTAAATCTGTAAATCTGGATATGGTCGAAAAGCTATCAGGAAGACTGAATATTTTTCTTCTCCGTTATAATCCGGGTGTTACTGATGACGACCGGTTACTTAAAGAAATCAAGGCCCATCCTGATGTGGAACTGGCCCAGTTCAACCACTATATCCAGCAAAGGGTACTAATTCCTAACGATAATTTTTTCGGCCTGCAATGGAATATGCATAATACAGGCCAGACCGGAGGAACGAATGATGCCGACATCGACGCTCCCGAAGCATGGGATCTTGGCAATTCAGGCGTCACAGCCACCGGCGATACGATCATCGTTGCCATCGTGGATGACGGCTTCGATATCGACCATGAAGATATCAGTTACTGGAAGAATTACCACGATATTCCCGGAAACGGTATCGATGATGATACCAACGGTTATATCGATGATTACAATGGATGGAACTCCTGGACCAATTCCGGGGAAATCATTGAAAGGGATCATGGCACCCATGTTACCGGTATTGCCGCGGCCCAGGGCAACAATTCAAAAGGTGTCACCGGGGTGAACCTGCATGTGAAAGTAATGCCGGTAGTGGGCTCGGCTTCGGTCGAGTCGATCGTGGTGGCAGGTTATGCCTATGTCCTCGAAATGAGGACTTTGTATAATGAGACCGGAGGGGAAAAAGGCGCCTTCATCGTTTCCACCAATGCTTCTTTTGGGGTGGATAACGGCCAACCGGAAGATTACCCCATCTGGGGAGCGATGTATGATTCTTTAGGGATGCAGGGTATTCTGAGCGCCGGGGCAACCGCCAATGCAAACGTGAATGTCGATGTAGTTGGTGATATCCCTACTGCTTTCCCCAGTGACTTCCTGATTACTGTCACTAACACCGATAATGATGATGTAAAAAGCAGCGGTGCCGCCTATGGTCCCACAACCATCGACCTGGGCGCACCGGGCACAGCGATTTACTCAACCAAGCAAGCGAACAGTTATGGATATAAAACCGGCACTTCCATGGCTTCGCCGCATGTTGCCGGTGCCATTGCATATATGTTTTCAGTGGCCAGTGAGGAATTCATGGTTGCTTACCATAATGATCCTGCAGGCATGGCCCTATTGATCAAGCAGTATATCCTGGATGGCGTCGATCCTCTTCCTTCCCTGGATGGAATCACCGTCACAGGTGGAAGGTTGAATATTTATAAAGCGGCTTTATATGTCTCTGAAGTAGCAGTAAATATCAGTGCTGATCAGGAGACAATCTGCCTGGGCGAAAGTGTGCAGCTAACATCTTACGTCATTGGCAGTCCAGGCCCTTTTACTTACACGTGGACCTCCGATCCGGCGGGGTTTACCTCCAGTGAGGCCAACGTCACTGTCATCCCGGATGTCACCACCACTTATTTTCTTGAGGTTTTCGATGGGTCCGTCACAGTTGAGGACCAGATCACCATACAGGTTAATCCTTTGCCGATCGTTGATATCGGAGCCGATACTTCGATCTGCCAGGGTGAAAGCCTCGTGATATCAGCCGGAGAAGGGTTTGCATCATACCTGTGGAATACGGGTGAAACGACCATATCGATAGAAACGGCCGTCCAGGGTGAATACTGGGTAGAAGTTACCAATGAGTTCGGTTGCACCGCTACAGATGCCCTAATCCTCGTTGTAGTGCAGATGCCGGAAAAACCTGTGATCTCTTCCGGGCCGACTTCAGTTGATAACTATATTGCCACTTCTTCAACCTTTAGCTGTGCTGAAGCTCCAAATGCTATATCTTACCAATGGTTTGTCGCCCCAGCGGAAGCTGGCACCACTTCCAGCATTGGTACAGACGGTGAATTTGCCTGGACAATTGGTTATACAGGCTCTGTTTTGATAACTGTCGTGGGTATAAATGACTGTTGGAACAGTGAATTTTCGGATGCTTTTGCAACTGAGATTTATTCCTCGGCGGGTGTGAATGAAAATGCCGGAAACAGGCAGCTCATCATCTATCCTAATCCGGCGAAGGAAGGTTTAAGTTTTAAGGTTTCAGGTTTAAGTTCGGGTAAGGATTATTCGTTTGGTATTTTTGATGCAACAGGAAAGCAAATTCAAGAGATCAAAGTACCGGAAGGGCAAAAAGAAATGAAAGTCAATGTCGAATCATATAAGCTTGGGGTTTATATCGCAATTTTAAAAGGGGATGAACAAATCATTGATAGTCAAAAATTTATTGTGGCGAAATAGATAATTAAAAGTCCCGAATTCAACATTCAAAATTCAACATTCAACATTACCTCGCAAGCCATTCCTCCGGGTTCAGCAGCGTCTTCGACTGCCATACCTCGAAGTGCAGTTCTGTTTTCGAATCCAGTTTGTTGGTGAAAATCTTGCCGATCTTTTGTTTGGTGGTCACTTTTTCACCGATTTTTACATAAACCTGGTCGAGGTTGGAATAGACTGACAGGAACTCGCCATGGCGGATAATGACCACATTGTTGTTATTAGGCACATTCATTACGCGGGTGACCACACCGCTGAAAATTGCCCTGGCCTCCGCTCCTTCTTCCGTCAGCATATCGACACCATTATTACGGGTCGTGACATTTTTAAGCACCGGGTGCGGGTGCTCACCGAAAGTGCTGGAAATAATGCCCTGCTCAAGCGGCCATGGCAATGAGCCCCGGTTGTTCTGAAAATTATCGGATAATATCTTTTCCTCCGGTGTCAGGGCAAACAGACCGGTCTTTTGAATCGGGGCGCCGTATTTATTGGCACGCTCGTTAGCCAGCCGGATCTCTTCAGCGATAATATCCTGGATCGCCTGCTGCAGTTTGCGCGCTGCGGCCTCTTTTTCTTTCAGGGTTTTCTGCAGTTCCTTCTCCTTTTTCGACAGCGTCTTTACCGATTTGTTCTTTTCTTCCCGCTCACGGGTGAGCTGTTGCCGCTGTTGCTCTTCCCCTGTTAATAAAGTATTCTTCCGGTCCCTGATCGAGGCGAGGTCTTCCATCTTGATCTCCAGCCTTTTCTGCTTGATCTGGATGAGTAAAGCCTGCTGCTTCCGGTATTCGTTATATTGCTGGAAATATTTGAGACGCTGGTAAGCCTGGTTGAAATCCTCTGATGCGAAAATGAAAATCAACCGGTCGTAAAGGTTTTTGTTTTTATAGGCATAATAGATCATCTTCGCGTATTCATCCTTCAGGGCCTTCAGGTCTTTTTCAAGCAGGTTGATGCTGTCCTGCGCCTGTGTCATCTGGTATTCCACTAACTGGACTTCATTGTTGATCGTACTGATCAATTCTTCACGCTTGCCGATCTTCTTATTTAAAATCACCACCTCATTCAGGGAATTCTGCCGTGTCTGGCGTGTTTGCTCCAGGAGACGGTTAGTGTATTCGATCTCTTCCTCTACCTTTTTTTTATCCTGCTCCAGTTTTGCACGGTCCTGCTGGGAGAATGCACCGAAACCGGTCAACATTAATAAAAACAGGATAATGGTGATTCTTCGCATTTTACCGGATCCTCTTATAATTCTCAGGAATCGAGAAAGGAAAGGTCATGGGTTCATCCAGGGTAACCTTGCTGTAATTGATCTTAATTTTAATCAAATTTTCCCCCTGGATGTTAAATTTGAGTGCAGATGGGTAAAGCTGGTTTTCCAGGCCCACGAAATCACTGTAATTCGCCGAAAGTTTACGGTTGTCTTTAAGGTATTCTTTTACATCAACCTTTTTTATCTTGAATGATTCAGAGTCAAGCCAGATATTCTGAAGAAGGACGATCGGGTCGGCATTGGCGTCTTCGGCTTCTTTCCTGATCTTCCGGCGTCCGGTGGTAGAAAGTTTATAATTCTGGTTGTCGATGGAAGCCCGGAACGAGTTGGTCTCATAAAACTGGAAATCATTACCCAGCAATAACGACTGGAGGATATCGAAATCTATGTGGATTTGCAAAAAGCGGCTTACCAGGGCGTAATCCCCGAGAAAATACTCTTTGTTAAACCGGTTAACGTATTTGACCGAGTCGGTAGTGATGATTATACGGAACATTTCAATCCCCAAGGCCGGAGTGATGGAAACCCAGATCAGGCTGTCTTTTCTGACCCTGACCTGACCTTTGAAACTGGATGAATTCCTTTTCTCGGTGTAACTCGCATCGAATTTCGCAGAAACCCAATCGAAACGGAGTTCATTATCTTTCAGCCTGCTGTAAAGATATTCGGGGCCCTCCTCTTTCAATGGCGCTCTCATCAAGGGCCTGGTGGATTTGCAGGAAGACATGAGGAGGATTGCTGACCCCAGCAGTAGTATTGCGGTAAACAGTCTATTCATAATATGTTTTTTCCTGGATTTTCTTTTGGAGGAACTCCGATCCTTCACCAGCCTTCCCGGCCTTTTCCCAATATTTGACCGCATCTTTTTTATTGCCAAGTTTCCACATGACGTCACCATAATGCTCCAGCACGACGGCACTTTCTTCACCGGTCTGTATTGCTTTTTCGATCCATTCCTTTGCCTCTTCGTACCGGCCAAGTCTAAACAATACCCAGCCATAAGTATCCTGGTTGGAGCCGTTACCGGGATCAAGCTCCACTGCTTTTTTCGCCATTTGCTCTGCTTTGTTCAGGTCAACATTCCGCAGTGAAAGGTAATAAGCATAATTATTCATTACCAACGCATTGGATGGCTCGATCTTCAATGCCTTTTCATAAGCCTCGTCGGAATGCTCGTGGTCTTTCAACTGGAAATACGTATCACCGAGATAAGAATAAAATTGGGCGAGCATTTTATCGTTACCTACTACGAAATTTACCCCGTTTTTAAAATATTTGACTGCCGCTTCAAAATCCTTCAACTGAAAGTTTGCCGCCCCGGCAAAAAGATAAAGCATTGGCTGTTCCGGAAAAAGTTCCAGCGCCCTTTTGCTTTCAGAAATAATTGCCTGGTTATCATTTAACTCCGATTCAACATACAATAACTGCTCCCAGACAAGATATTTAGTGCTGTCAAGGCTGATCACTTTCAGGAACGCCTCGCGCGCTTCTGCATACCTTTTATCCTGGACCAGAAAATCGGCATAAATGGAATGGGATTTTGGATTATCCGGGTGGGCTTTTATCAGGATGGCGGCAAGCTCAAATGCCTCATCCTTGTAAGAATTATAAATTTCAGTGATAGAATAATAGGCTAACAGGATGCTCACCTTGGAGTCGATATCAAGACTTGGATTGGCAAAACCGGCCTTCAGGTACTCGAAGGATTTGACCTTATCACCCTTTTTCCGGTAATAATCGGATAAAGAAATGTTGATGTATGGGTTTTCGGGATCGATCCTAAGGATTTCGTTATAAATTGCCAGCGCCTGGTCATACATTCCGCTGGTCATGTAAAGCTCGGCCAGCATTTCCAGGTATCGCGGTTCATCGGGGAATGCCCCGGAAAGCTTCTGGATTTCTTCGATAGCCTTGTCGGGTTTGCCCAGCATGATGTAGATCTTTTCTTTCTGAATGGAGACATCTTCATTGATACCCAGTTTCTGTTCCATGATATCATAGGATTTTACCGCATTCTTGTAATCATTGTCATAGATGTAGTTCAACGCCTGATCCTGATAATACTCGATATTGCCGGGCTCAGCCACAAGAAGCTGATTGATGATAACACCTGCATCTTTGTATTTTCCCTGGACCTGGTAAAGCTGAATAAGCAACATCTTAAACCACTTATTTGACGGGTCCAATGCAACGGCTTTTTCAGCAAGCGGGGTCGCTTCAGCTATGTTTCCCTGTTCAGCGTAAATACTGGCCAGTTCGCACATGGCGGCTGCATCGGCAGGGTCCTGGTCAAGGCTCTTTTTGAAAAGCTCGATGGCTTTATCATAATTCCCCAATATCTTTTGTTTGGAAGCCTCGTAGTAGGTTTCGCGGTTTTTCGGAAAGTTACCGATACCCGCAAGATTATCCTGGCCAAACACCTTTCCTGATAAAGACTGTAGGACGGTAAGAAATATTAAGACAGTAAGAAAAGGTAAGACTGTAGGAAAAGGTAAGACTGTAAGAGTTCTATTTGCTAAGTTTTTTAACATTGATTCATAAATTTAAAGGAAATTTTCTGTAATCATTTGGTCCCGGTGTGCCCAAATCCTCCCACCCCTCGCCCTGATTCCTTCAGTTCCTCAACCTGGATCCATTCAGCTATTTCATGGCGGGCGATGATCATTTGAGCGACCCTTTCACCATCTTCTATAACGACTGAATCCTGGGAAAGGTTTATCACGATCAATTTTATTTCGCCGCGGTAATCGGCATCGATGGTTCCGGGGGCATTGACAAGGGAGATGCCTTTTTTCAGGGCCATCCCGCTGCGTGGACGAACCTGTGCTTCAAAGCCGACAGGCAGTTCGATGAACAGGCCGGTAGGAATTAACGTCCGTTCCAGTGGTTTTAGTGTGACCGGGTGATCGAGGCTGGCGCGAAGGTCCATCCCTGCCGAAGCCCCGGTTTCATAGGATGGCAAGGGGTGCTTTGAAAGATTGACGATCCTGATATTCACGGGGATAGTTTTATTTGGGGTTGCAAAGGTACTTTTTTTCTCACAGATTTTCACAGATGATCCACAGATTATCACTGATTTACAATTTACAAATTAAGATCTAAGATCTTAGATTGTAAACTGTAAATTGTAAATCCTTGAGAAACCTCAAAAAGCAACTTTAAAATCCTTTCTCTCCCTGAAAAAGACAATAATCAGAAATATCATCATCAGGATGCTATTGATCCCCAGTGAAAGCCATCTCTGATCAAAAGGCAGGAAGTAGCTGACCAGGAACAATCCCAGGGCGATCAGGGTATAAAACCCGATCCTTCCTATTTGGTATTTGATCCGGTAATATTTCTGGCCCCATATGAAGGAAAGGATGACCATCACTACGTAGGCTGAAAGATGACCCCAGGCGGCGCCAAGGTAACTGAAGCGCGGTACGAGAAGCACGTTCAAGAGGATCGTAACCGCAGCTCCCGAAAGGCCGATATATGCGCCAAAACGGGTCATGTCGTTTAACTTGTACCAGATCGAAAGATTATAAGTGATACCAAGCAGCAGGTTAGCCATCAGGACGATAGGCAGGACATACAAACCTTCCCAGTAACGTGGCCCGATAAAATACTTCACCACATCGACAAACAGAGTAACTCCGAGGAAGAGGAACAGGCCGAACAGGATGAAATATTTCATCACATCGGCATAGACCTGCTTGGCATTTTTTTCCTTAACCTGGGCGAAAAAGAAAGGCTCTGCTGCATAGCGGAACATCTGTATAAAAAGGGTCATCAATACTGAAAGTTTGTAAACCGCCCCGTATATCCCAAGCTGGCCCACGGCATAGGTCTTCGGGTTTTCCACCCCGGCCGGCACGATAAGGAGGTATTTGAAAATGATCTTGTCGGCCACTTCGTTCACCATCCCGGCCAGTCCCACGATCAGGAGAGGAAAAGTATAGACAAGCATCCGGCGCAATAAATTCCAGTCAACCCTGAATTTTATGCTGAAGATGTCAGGGATCAGCAGCAGCAAAGTGACTAAACTCGAAATCAGGTTGGCAATGAATGCATACCCGACACCCATATCCGGGTCGTAAATGGCATTGACCCAGGAGTCCGGGTTGTGCAGGAGCATCCGTGGGGCGAGCCAGAGGAAGAAAAAATTCAGCCCGATGTTGACCAGCACATTGATGACCTTAATGACAGAGAAACGCAGCGCCTTATTTTTCTGGCGGAGATGGGCGAACGGGATGGCTGTGAACGCATCCAGGGCAACGATCAGGCAGAACCAGATGATATATTCCTTATGGTCGGCGTATTCCATTGCCCGGGCGATGGGCTGGGCAAAGATTAGTATCAGCAGGAAGAAGAGGGCAGATGTGGTGAATACGCTAAATAGTGATGCAGAGAAGACTTTCTTCGGATCGGGCTCTTTTTCGGCAAAGCGGAAGTAGGTGGTTTCCATGCCGTAGGTCAGCAGCACCAGCAGGAAAGCCATATATGCATACAGCTCCGTGATGATGCCATATTGCCCTTCAATGAAAACGCGTGTATAAAAAGGGGTGAGCAGGAAATAATTCATCAACCGCGGAACGATGGTTCCCATCCCGTAGACGAGTGTCTGCCCTGCCAGTTTTTTCAGAGGGTTCAATGTTGGCGGATTGATGGGGGTAAAGATAGAAAAAAGTTGACAGTTGACAGTTGGCAGTTGACAGTTGACAGGAAAAAGTCGGTAGTCAGCAGCCAATTTTTAAAATAATTCATTTCCGAATTTCAAATTTCAAATTTCAATTATTCTTGCCCAATCTTCCTGAACTTTCCTCAGCGTCATAACATCCAGCCCATGCTCTATCCCGTTTTTTTCACAATAATCTATTAAAGCAAACGTGTCGAGGTTGCCGACAAGGTGGTCATCGGCCATGGGGCAACCGCCGAAGCCGCCGGTGACGGTATCGAAGCGGCGCACGCCTGCTTTCCAGGCGGCGTCGATCTTATCATACTCCTCGCCCGGCCTGCTATGCAGGTGAATGCCGAACTCCACCTCCGGAAATGTTTTTATAAGCCTGGAATACACTCGGGTGATCGTTTCCGGGGTGACATTACCAAGGATATCCGACAATGGGATTACCCTGTGCCCGAGTTCATACAAATACCCGGTCCATTCCTCAACGATGCCCGGGTCCCACTTGTCGCCGTAAGGATTGCCAAAAGCCATCGTCAGGTAAACGATCAATCGTTTCCGGTGCAGTTCGCAGATCTCCATCAGATCAAGAATCGTCCCCTTGGCCCAGTCAATATCGGTATTCAGATTTTTTTTTAAAAATGAAGGCGAGAGGGAAAAGGGATATAGTAGATCATCTATGACTGAATGTCCTTCTGTATGTTGAATGTTGAATGTTGAATGTTGAATGCGGGTATCTTTATTAATTTTAATGTTGAATGTTGAATGTTGAACTGCTTCAAGTCCGCCCTGTTTATTGGCTATCAACACCATTATTCTGGACAGATTATTCGCGAAATTCAGGCCGGATAAAACCTCGGCAGTGTCGGCCATCTGGGGAATGACTTCTTTAGAAACGAAACTGCCAACTTCTACGGTGTCGAAACCAGCCTGCAGTAAAAGGTTGATAATCCTAATCTTTTCCTGGGTTGGAATGAAGTTTGAAATGCCCTGGAGGGCGTCACGGGGAGTTTCTATTATCTTTATCAATGTTGAATGTTGAATGTTGAATGTTAAATGTTGAATGCGGGTATTTATTAACAGAGCGGGTATATCTTGTTTGAAAACCGGATTAAGGGGTAAAATTAATTCAATTCATTATGAAAGATAATATCATTGTTATTAAAACCTTTAATTTCTCAATGGATATACTTCAATTATACAAGGCACTTTTAAATCAGAAGGAATACATCATTTCAAGACAACTGTTAAGGTGTTCTACAAGTATCGGTGCAAATGTGGAAGAGGCTGGAGCTGCATCTAGCCGGAAGGATTTTGCACTTAAAATGAGCATAGCTTCTAAGGAGGCCAGGGAAGCTCGTTATTGGCTCAGATTATTGAAGGAAGACCAATTTATCATGGATTATGATTTTCCAGGATTGATTTCTGAAATTGATCAGATCATAAATATTCTCACCAAAATTGTCAAAACAGCACAGGAAAATTCAAGATAAAAAACCCAAATACAACATTCAACATTATAATGCAATGCCCGAATTCAACATTCAACATTCAACATTATAATGCAATGCCCGAATTCAACATTCAACATTCAACATTCAACATTATTTATTTCATGTGCTTCGGTATCCTCCCACTCCTTATCGTCTCAGATCTCAGCTTCCTTCCGACAATTCGCTCCACCATTTTCCCGGTTTCAAGTATCCTGTCGATATCCAGCCCGGTGTCGATGCCCATTTCATCCATCATCACAACCATATCTTCCGTAGAAACGAGCCCGACGATTTGGGGGTCTTTGTAATAATAATCGCCGGTACCGCTCACCGGGACTCCATCCACGAAGTTGGCCGGCTGGCCGCCGATCCCTCCCATGGTCGATTCATAATTGGTCATCCCGGCCTGGAGTGCGGCGAGCACGTTTGCGAGGCCCCAGCCACGTGTGGTGTGGAAATGGACGATGTGCTTGTCAGGGTTGCCGAAGGCATTGAGCAGCATCGAATAATAGTGATAAACCCTGTCGGGTGAGGCGGATCCGTCGTGGTCGGCATGTTCGACATCGGTAGCGCCGATATCAAACCATCGTTTGGCGAACTCAATGGCTTTCTTCATATCCGTCGGGCCTTCAATGGGGCAGCCCCAGATTGTACTGACCGTTCCGTTCACTTTGAGGCCGGCATCTCGCGCCATCGGGATATATTTTTCGCACATTTTAAAGTATTCTTCAATCGACAGGCCTGAGTTAGTCCTGTGGTGCGATTCACTCGTGGATACCATCATCAGGATACGGTCAGGGCCATAACCATCCTTACGTGCCTGGATAGCCCGTTCAATGGCCTTTTCCCGGATCGTGATGGTTGTAAGCTTGACTTTGTCAAGCAGATGTGCAACCTTCTTGCTGCTCCTGAGATTCTTCATCAGCTCGTCGGCGTCCTGGAACTGCGGCATTCCTTTCGGGTTGCCGTAATTGGTCACCTCGATGTGCTTGAAGCCACAAAGCAGTAATTCTTCCGCCAGCCAGAGCTTCGCCTCCGTCGGGATGAATTTTTCTTCATGCTGAAAACCGTCACGTACGGTAATATCTCCGATCGTTACTTTTTTGGGGTAATTCATGTAAGAAATGTTGAATGTTGAATGTTGAATTATAAATGATAAAGGGTTATTAGGTTTTCCATTCAGGGTTCTAAAATAACGAAAATAGAGATACAAATGCAATTGAATAGCTTTGATGATCGAATGTTCAATTGTTCAATTGTTCAATTGTTCCAATATAATGGTATTTGATGCCATAAGATTTTTAAATTTGAACAATGAATGCCGGAATATAAAGCGCTTAATAAATTTGAAGTGATGGCTATCACCCATGAAAATTGCCCTCTTTGCGGAGCTGATAATATATCGGCCTTTCTGAAGGCAACTGATCATCTTGTAACCCATGAACTATTTAATATTTTCAAATGCCTTTCCTGTGGTTTTGTCTTCACGCAAGATATTCCCACATCTGTTGAAATCGGAAGGTATTACCAGAGCCAGGATTACATCTCCCACTCCGACACCCGTAAAGGATTGATGAACAAACTTTACCACCTGGGAAGAACGTTTATGCTGAAGAAAAAACATGGGATGATAAAGCGGGTCGCAAAAGGAAAGAACCTGCTGGATATTGGCTGCGGGACAGGATATTTTCCGGCGTTTATGAAACGAAAAGGTTATAAAGTTGCCGGTATAGAAACAGATCCAAAAGCCAGGGCTTTTGCGCAGAAAGAGTTTGGTATTCCGGTATATTCTCCTGAGGATTTCATTAATCATAAGTTTGAAGGCAAATTTGATGTGATCACATTGTGGCACGTGCTGGAACATGTGCACGATTTCAATCTCTATTTCAAGCTGATGCTCGAACATTTAGAAGATGGCGGTTCGCTGGTGATTGCGCTGCCCAACTGCAGCGCTTATGATGCACGGCATTACAAGGAATTCTGGGCAGGTTATGATGTACCTCGGCATTTGTGGCATTTTACCCCTTCGACCTTAAAAATCCTTGCGGAAAAACACGGCCTGAAGTTAAATAGGATGAAGCGCCTCATGCTGGACCCGTTTTATAATTCGATGCTTAGTGAGAAATATAAGAGCAACAGGTTTTATATGATTTCCGGGGTTGTGATAGGAAAGCTGGCATATTTGGAAAGTCTTTTTAATATTCAGCAATCGAGTTCGGTGGTTTATTTTCTAACAGGATTGGAAACCCTAAAATCTTAACAAAATGACGGCTGATCAACTTCTTATCTTATTAGCCGGAACCATCATGATCATCCTGTTCTCCTGGTTTGTTTCTATCCGGGAGCGCCGGTATCATGGCATTCCACGGTTTTTTGCTTTTGAAGGATTACTGGTGCTCGGATTGCTGAACTCACCCGTCTGGTTCAAAGATCCATTGTCAATTCCACAAATAGTTTCGTGGCTGCTGTTCATCTTTTCGATTTATTATGCTTTCACAGCCTTCCGTTTATTTCATCGCCATGGGAAACCCGGCAGGAATTTCGAAAATACAACCCGGTTGGTCACTACTGGCCTTTATCATTATGTCCGCCACCCGATGTATGGTTCCCTCCTTTTCCTGGGATGGGGAATGTTCCTGAAATCGATGACATGGCAGACTATTGTTTTAATTGTGATCATCGCCGGGGCTTTATATATCACCTGTAAAGTTGAAGAGAAAGAAATGCTGAAGAAATTCGGGGATGAATATGAAACATATCTTACTAAAACGAAAATGTTTATTCCTTATATTTATTAATCAAATTTGATTTTACCCACTTATTATTGCAAATAGTAACCTTAAAACTGAAAATCTCTGCGTAATTTTTATACATTTGAGTAAATAAATATAATTGCTTTTATTAACATTCTGAAACTATACGTATGAAAAAGCTTCAATTTACGATTCTGGCCTGTGCTATTACATTTTCCGCGTTTGCGCAGCCAAAGTTTGCACAGATTACCGGCCCTGAAAAGGATCATCGTGTCAGACAGGAACAGGTGCGACCAGATCAGGTAAGTCTGTATGCCGGTGAAAGTGTGATTGGCCAGAAGCAATTTGATAATTCCATTATCGGGACCACCTGGTACGACGTCCAGTCATACACAAACGTGATGCAGCGGATCTGGGCATATCCTGACGGGACCGTCGGTGCCACCTGGATGTGTGCTGGTGAAAATCTTGTTCCTGAGAGGGGTGCAGGCTATAATTATTTTGACGGAAACGACTGGGGGGACATACCAAATCTGCATGTAGGCCCGTCTGACCGTATGGGCTGGCCCAGCTATGCCCCATGGGGCCCGAGCGGAGAAATTATTGCATTATACCGGTATGTTGTTGGATCAGGTTCTATTAAATTTTACAAGAGGGAAAACAAAGGCCAGGGAGATTGGATAGAAACCACGCTAAATCCACCTGCAGGCATTTCCCTCGTATGGCACTCCATGATGACAAGCGGCGAGAACCATGAATACATCCAGCTTCTGGCCTATACTTATGATATTGAATATCAAGGCCAGACCAATGCCCTGCTTTACTACAGGTCTTCCGACGGAGCACAAACCTGGGAAGTCGATGGTGAAGTGATCGATGGATCGGGATCTGATTATTTTCCGACCATCCATTCATTGACCTATTCCTGGGCAAATCCCGTTGGAGAAACGATCGCATTTACCCTGGGATTTGACGAATGGGGCGGACGGGTTTTTAAATCGTACGATAACGGGGATACCTGGGAATTTATCCAGGTCATGGAAACTACGCTCGATCCTTTCAATATCCCCACCGACAGTGAGGTGACCCCATGCGGAAGTGGAACTTCTTCCTGTGTCCTGGATTCACAAGGTAATGTCCATATCGTATTCCCCCGGATGGCTAAGGTTTATACCGGTGGTACGCTTTATTATTATCCGTTCACCGACGGGCTTATATACTGGAATGAGTCGATGCCGGTGATAGACACCACACTCATAAGTTCCTATACCCTTGATTACCTTGACGCTGCCGGCAACCTGTGCGGCTGGGTAATGACCACACAACCTTCCTATACCATTCCTGAAGGGCAGCCTAATTATTCTAATGCCATGTGTGCCTATCCCCAGCTTTCAATTGATTCCGATGACAATATTTTTGTTGCGTCCAGCACCCTGGCTCCGGATTATACCAACGGTGAATTCTTTTACCGTCATATCATCGCCAATAGCTCCTTCGACCTGGGAAACAGCTGGGAAGGGCAGATTGACCTGAATGAGGATATACAGTACATTTTTTCCGAATGTGCCTACCCGGAAATGGCTCCGGTGATCGGCGATTATGTTCATGTTGTATTCCAGGAAGATCCTTTCCCGGGTATTGCCGAATGGCTTACCAACCACGACAAGGTACAGAACAATATGATGCACATGACTATTGATAAGGATGTTTTTGTCGGCTTGAAGGAACCGGCCGAAGCTTTGCCTTTTGAATTGTCCATCTATCCAAACCCTGTCGCCACAGTCGCGTTTCTGAATTTGACCCTGAAAAAGGCCGGTGATGTCTCGATAAAATTACTGAACCAGGTCGGACAGAGCATTTATAGCAATGATCCGGGAAGATATGATGAAGGGCGGCACTTCATCCGGCTGGATGTTTCAGAACTGCCGGCAGGCATTTATTACTGCGTATTGAAATTTAACGGGCAGCAGACGACAGAGAAGGTTGTAATAATGTAGTTAGGAATTTCAGTTTAAAGGGCAAAGGGCAAAGTTGTTATTAAACTATAGAACTAAGAAACTTTAACTTTGCTCTTTGAACTTTGAACTTTGAACTGAAATGAAAGAACTATTCCAGCTCATTTTAGTAGGATTGATTGCATTTCCCGGCTGCCAGATAACCGAAAAGAAAAACAGGCAGGCGGACCAGATCATGGCTGAAAAGATCAAGGCGGAGTTTGTCCGTTCCTGGAATGCCTATAAAACCTATGCCTGGGGTCATGATGTGCTGCTTCCCGTCTCAAAAAGTTATATGGACTGGTACGAACAGTCGTTGCACATATCACCCATTGATGCTTACAGCACCATGAAGGTGATGGGACTTGACAAGGAGGCGGAGGAAGTTCAGCGTTATGTGGTCGATAGTATTGATTTTGATAAAGATCTATTTGTGAAGACTTTCGAAGTCAATATCCGCATTCTTGGTGGTTTGCTAGCGATGTACGAGTTTTCCGGAGACAAGAAAGTGCTGGCAAAAGCGGAAGATTTCGGAAAAAAACTGATCCCTGCTTTCAGTTCCCCTACTGGCATCCCCTACTATTGGGTAAATCTTAAAACGGGAGAAGCTAAAGGAGAAGTGGTGAACATGGCCGAAGGCGGCTCTTGCCTGCTGGAAATGGGCATGCTGAGCCGATTTACGGGGAACCCGGTTTATTTCGAAAAAGCAAAAAATGCTAGCCTGGCTATTTTCAACCGGAGGTCTTCCATCGGGCTGATCGGCAAGAGCATTAATGTGGAAACGGGAGCCTGGACTGACAGCATTAGCCATATCGGGTGCTGCATCGACAGCTATTATGAATATCTCTATAAAAGCTGGCTGCTTTTTAAGGATAAAGAGATCAAAAACATCTGGGACCAGAGCATCGTCAGCATCCAGACTTATATTGCCGATGAGGTGGATACTGCGCTATGGTATGGCACGGTGGACATGGAAACCGGCGAAAAGGTCAATAGCGTAGTGACTTTATACGACGCTTTCTTCCCGGCTTTACTGGCCTTATCAGGTGACCTTGAAAGGGCAGCACGATATCAGGATTCCTGGAACAGTCTGTGGAAGCAATACGGCCTGGAACCGATGGTTTATGATTACCGGAAAAAAGAAATCCTCAATGCTTCCTATGACCTGAATCCCGAAATTATCGAATCGGCCTATTATCTTTATTATTTTACCGGTGATACAATATACAAGGAGATGGCATCTCAATATTTCAGTGACCTGATGACCTATTGCCGGACCGAAGTGGCTTTTACGTGCATAAAAGATGTTACTACCAAAGAGCAGAAAGACCACATGGAGACTTTCTTCCTGGCGGAGACGATGAAATACTTGTACCTCGTCTTCACGGCGCCGGAAGACATTAATCCTGACGATTGTGTTTTTAGTACGGAGGCGCATCCGTTCAGGAAAAAACAGGGTTTCCAACCCTAGGGTTTCCAACCCTGTTTTTTCTTGTATTTGATATTTCAATCAATTTACCAAGTATTTCAAGGAAATTTCCATTTTCAATAAATAACTAAAAATCAATATTATGAAAAAAATATTATTTATTTTCGGAATCGCGGTTGTGACCATCTGGGGGTGTACACAAGTGCCGCAAAAAGGCTCTGATAAAGCATCGGCCAATGCCATCAAATTCGCCGACCTCCTCGGCAGGGCGAAAACCACTTTCAATCCTTTGCCCAAAACAGCGGATAACCCTGACAATCCCATTACCACTGAAAAGGTAGTGCTCGGGAAGACTTTGTACTTCGAAAACAGGATGTCGAAAGAAGGAAACATCAGCTGCAACTCCTGCCATAACCTGAACACTTATGGTGTGGACAACAAACCCACTTCCCCCGGTGATGGAGGCATTTTTGGCGGACGCAATTCACCGACCGTTTTAAATGCCGCTTTCCATTTCACCCAATTCTGGGATGGTCGTGCTAAAGATGTTGAAGAGCAGGCCGGCGGCCCGATCCTGAATCCTATCGAGATGTCGATGCCCGATCAGGAATTTGTGATCAGACGGCTAAGTGAAATCAAAGGTTACCAGGTGTTATTTGCCGCAGCATACCCTGGCGAGAAGCAACCTATCAATTATGGCAATATACAGAAAGCCATTGCCGCATTTGAAAGGAAACTGATCACTCCATCCCGTTTCGACGAATATGTAAACGGAAATGAAACTGCGTTAACTGAGACGGAAAAACAGGGTCTTCAGACATTCCTCAATGCGGGTTGTACAGCTTGCCATTCAGGTGCAGTATTGGGGGGAACAATGTATCAGAAATTCGGCCTTGCCGGTAACTATTGGGATTTGACAAAAAGCAAAAAAATTGATAATGGCAGGTTCGATGTGACTAAAAATGAGGCGGATAAATTCCTTTTTAAAGTACCTTCTTTAAGAAATGTCGAAAAAACGTATCCGTATTTTCATGATGGAAGTATCGATAACCTGAATGATGCCGTGAAGATCATTGCAAAGGCCCAATTGAATAAAGACCTTACCGACCAGGAAGTCCAGGAAATCGTAACCTTCCTGAAATCTCTGACCGGAACGGTTCCGAAAGATTTGGCTACCCCACCTGAGCTGCCTGTTTAACATTTACCATGCTCAGACATTTCTTTATTACAGGACTACGGAATTTCTGGCGGAACAAGTCATCCACCATTTTAAATATCCTGGGCCTTGCTATCGGTATGGCCACTACACTATTGATCCTCGAATATGTCTTCAATGAGCTGAGTTACGATCGCTTTCACAAAAACAAGGACGAAATCTACCGGGTCATCGTCAGGGAAGAAAAAGACGGGATCATCGTCAAAGATGCTTTCAGCCAGATCTCTTAGGTAACCGGTGCAGGTGCATCTTCGGAAGTCCCGGGTTATGGGTTCACCATGAACGGATACGTGCCTGAAGGATTAAAAGAGCCCATCATGATCCACGTGCTTGATGTGGATGAAGACTATCTGAAAGTAATGGGGATCCCATTAAAGGCGCTTATGCAGGAGTCCGCAATTCCGGGGAAGCCATACTCTGGTTTTCTTTACTGGCCATTTTCATTGCCTGGTGGATCATGGATAAATGGATGGAAAACTTTGCTTACAGGACTTATATCAGTTATTGGATATTCCTCCTCCCTATAATAATTGTTACTATTTTAGCATGGTTAACGATTTATTTCCAGGTCAGGAGACTGGCCAATACAAATCCTGTGGATGTATTAAAATTTGAATGATGTAAGATGAATGCAGCCCCGTTGATCATAGGTGCTATCCTTATTTTCGTACTGGCATACCGGCTTTATTACAGCTTTATTGCAGCGAAAGTCCTGACCATTCAGGATATACAAACCATGCCTGCTAACCGTCTATATGATGGGCGGGATTACTACCCCATGTCGAAATGGGTGATTTTCGGGCATCATTTCGCAGCGATTGCAGGGGCAGGGCCTCTTGTAGGGCCGGTACTTGCAGCCCAGTTCGGGTATTTCCCCGGCTTCCTCTGGATGGTCATTGGCTCGGTAATGGCCGGCGCTGTCCATGACCTGGTAATCCTGGTGGCTTCGGTACAACATGATGGTAAATCATTAGCGTTTATCGCGAAGGCCGAAATCAGCAAAACCAGCGGTGTCATTGCTTCCCTCGCTATCCTGATCATCCTGATCGTTGCCCTGGCCGGCATGGGACTGGTGGTGGTCAATGCTTTGGCGGAAAGTTCATGGGGAACCTTCACTATCGCCATGACCATCCCCATTGCCGTGCTGATGGGTTTCTGGATGTTCCGTTTCCGCAAAGGCAAAACCGGCGAAGCCACGGTCATTGGCGTCATACTCCTGAGCCTCTCCGTGATTTACGGGAAATACATCCCGGATTCCTCAATCGCCGGATGGTTTAAATTTGACAAACACACCCTGACTATCCTGATCGCCGCATACGGATTCCTGGCCTCTGTCCTGCCTGTCTGGGTGCTGCTTTCACCAAGGGATTACCTCAGCTCGATCATGAAGCTAGCTGTAGTGGCCATGCTTGCCGTGGGCATCATTGTTGTAATGCCGGAGATGAAAATGCCGGCTTTCACACCCTTTATCCATGGCGGCGGGCCTATCATTCCCGGGCCATTGTTCCCTTACCTGTTCATTACGATTGCTTGCGGCGCCATATCCGGCTTCCATTCCATCGTCAGTTCGGGGACGACGCCTAAGATGATCATGAAAGCGTCGCATATCAAATTCGTTGCGGTGGGAGCCATGCTTTCCGAAGGAGCTGTCAGTGTAATGGCGCTCATCGCCGCCAGCAGCCTGTTCCCGTTGGATTACTTCCAGATCAATGTTCCGGTAGAGAAGTTTGCCCAGCTTCTCCCCACCTTGCAGGAAATGGGCTTTACCGAATCAAACCTGTCAACCCTATCCAAAGAAGTGGGCGAAGAGATCGCAGGCCGAACGGGAGGCGCGGTTTCACTGGCCGTTGGCATGGCGCAGATTTTCTCCTCCATCCCCGGGCTGGAGAAGCTGATGTCGTACTGGTATCATTTTGCGATCATGTTCGAGGCCTTGTTCATATTGACGATTATCGATGCCGGAACCAGGATTGCAAGATTTGTACTGCAGGAAATCCTGGGAAAGATTTACAAGCCCTTCGGATATACCCGCTGGTTATGGCCTGGCAACATTCTCGCAAGCCTTATTGTAGTCTTCGCCTGGGCCTATTTTGTCTATACCGGGAGCGTCAGCACCATCTGGCCGATGTTCGGTACGGCCAACCAATTGATGGGCACCATCGCCCTGGCTATCGGAACTTCATACATCATTAACCACAGCAAACCAAAATACGCCTGGATAACGATTGTGCCCATGGCTTTCGTTGGAATTACTACCATGACAGCCGGTTTCATGAACATCAAAAACATCTTTATCCCACAGGTCGCAGAAAACGCGACACGGGTGCAGGGCATGGTCAATCTTGTACTTACTATTATTATTATGGCTTCCCTGATGATTATTCTTGTTGATGCGGTGCCGAGGTGGGTTAAGGCAGTCAATGGTCATTAGTCATTGGTCATTGGTCATTAAGTCGTCAGAAAGTAGTCATAAGGTTGTCATTAAGTGGTCATTAAGTAGTCATTAGGTAGTCATTAGGTTGGCATCTGGAATTTAGAATTCTGTCTTCTGTCTTCTGACTTCTCAAACTTTTTTGTACTTTTAGAAAAACTTTCCACCCATGCGTCGTCCCAGGATGAAATTCCATATCAGCTATCAGTTAATCGTCTGGGCATTGGTTACAATCGCCATTATCCTGGCCGGTGGTTTCCTGATCATTTCTTACATCTACAAACTTCAGGATGAGACTAACCTGCTGATCCAGCAAAATATCAGAAGTTCCAAATCAGCCCAGGAACTTAAATTATCATTATACGATATCCGTGCCGCTTCCCTGACTTATCTTTTCGACAGAAGCCCGGAGCGAATAGCCACACTGCAGAATAAACAAAATGAATTTATCCTTTTGCTCGAAATAGCAAAGGCATCTGCTAATACAGATGAAGAGAATATCCTGATCCAGCAAATTTCCGCCTTGTTCTCCAATTACCAGCAAACTCTCAGGAATGCGCTTGAACTTCACCGTATGGGCAGGATATCACAACCTAATGCTTTGATCGTGCATGCCAGCCAGAATCTTATTAACACCATCGAGGAGAAAACCGACAGTTTTATCGCCACGAATGAAAGTGCACAGGCTGCATACGAAAGGAGTATCCAGCTGAATGACGATATTATACGGACAGCCATGTATGCTTTGGGCAGCAGCGGGATAATCCTCGGCCTGATCCTCGGCTGGCTAATCGCCCGGATCATCCTCAATCCCATTTACAAACTGGTGCTCAAGGTGAGGGATGCCGCAGGGAGTGAAGTGGTGGAACACATCAAGATGTCGCCCGGAAAAGAACTGGAAGAACTTGACCTGCACATCAACCGGCTGATCGGGAGGATCAACCAGGCCCATGAGGATTTGCAGAAGAACCGTGAATTATTGGAAAGATCAAGCAAACTGGCGGCAATCGGCAAGATTGCCCCTGCGCTGGCCCATGAGATCCGCAACCCTCTCACTGCTATTAAGATGCTGATATACGCTATGATGCAGGAACCTGGTATCAGCAAGGATAAACTACACGACCTGGAGATCATCACCCATGAGATCAACCGGGTTGAAGGTTTTCTGCAGAATTTCCTGAAATATGCCCGCCCGGCCAAACCCCAGATGCAGATGGTCAGTATCGTTCCGGTTATCAAAGAAACCTTGCAATTGATGCAACCCCGGTTCAGGCAGAGCAATATCAGGCTGACTGAAAACCATGAGCATGAAAATCTCCGGATCAAAGCCGATCCTGACATGATCAAACAAATTGTCATGAACCTGGTGTTGAATGCCATTGAATCTATGGGGCAGGACGGCGAGCTGAGTTTTACTACACAGGTAAAAGCAGATGATCCGGAAAATCAGCTGTTTCAGATTTGCATCAGCGATACAGGATCGGGCATTCCTGACGACATCAAGGATTCCCTTTTTGATCCGTTCGTAAAAGGCAAAGACCAGGGGGTCGGGCTTGGATTGTCAATTTCACAGCGGATTGCTGAACTGCATCACGGATGGATCAGCGCTGCCAACAATTCCGGCAAGGGCGCCACTTTCACGATTCATTTGCCAATGAATAGATAAATGAAGGACATTAAAAAGATTTTGATCGTTGACGATGAGGAAAGCGTCAGGTATTCTTTCCGGAAGCTTTTCCGGGAGCCTGGATGTGAGATTGTCGAAGCTGCCAACGGGCTGGAGGCGCTTTCAGTCATAAAAAAAGAGTTGCCCGACCTGGTGCTGATGGATATCGAGATGCCAGGCCTTAACGGGCTTGATGCTATCCAACGGGTCAAAGCCATGAATCCCCAATTGCCTGTGATCATCATAACCGCATTTGGGACGACGGAACGGGTGATCGCGGCGATGAAATACGGCGCTTATGAATACCTGGAAAAGCCTTTCGATGTTGGCAGATTAAAGGAAGTCATTACAGAAGCCCTTGAGATGAAAAGGTTTTCAGATAAAGATAACAGCATGGAGATCCATCCTCTCGATACCCAAACAGGGGAGCAAATCGTCGGGATGAGCCCTGCCATCAAGGAAGTTTACAAGATGATCGGCCGGGTGGCCGCCAGCGATGTAAGCGTTTTGCTCAGCGGTGAAAGCGGGACCGGCAAGGAACTGGTGGCGAAAGCCATTCACCGTTACAGCGACAGGTCAGACAAGCCGTTCATCGCCATCAATTGTGCCGCTATCCCGGATACCCTGCTTGAAAGTGAGCTCTTCGGCTTCGAAAAAGGGTCCTTCACCGACGCCTCGCACATGAAGGAAGGAAAATTTGAAATGGCCGACAAAGGAACTTTGTTCCTCGATGAAGTGGCCGATATGAGCCTGTCATTGCAGGCCAAGCTGTTGCGGGTTTTGCAGGAAGGTACGTTCGAGCGCATCGGCAGCAACAAGGTTATCAAGGTAAATGTCAGGGTGATTTCAGCTACTAATAAAAACCTCGAAAATGCCATTGCCCAGAAAACCTTCCGGGAAGATCTTTATTACAGGCTGAAGGTCATCACCATAACCTTGCCCCCTTTGCGGATGCACACGGAAGATATCCCCCTTTTAACCAACTATTTCCTTTCGAGGCATTGCCAGGAGATGAAGAAACCGATGGTCACGGTTCCCCCGGAGACCATGGACGGGCTGCTGAAATATTCCTGGCCGGGGAATGTGCGCGAGCTGGAAAACCTTCTTAAAAGAGCCTTACTGCTCAGCAAGAGCAATGTGATCACCCCTGACCTCATCTCCGCGGAGATCAATTCCACAGCAACAGTTTTGCCAGGGGTAAGTGCAAAAAACCGTTCCTCACTGCTGCCGGATAAACTCGATGAATACGAAGGCCGGCTTTTCAAGCACGTTATTGACCAGGTCGAGAAGGAATTGATCGAAAAATCGCTGGGCTATATGAAAGGCAACCAGGTGAAAACAGCAAAACTGCTGGGCATCAGCCGCGCCATGCTTCATGAAAGGATGGAGAAATTCGGATTACTGTCTGAATAAAATACAACCTGCCTGATTTTATTGCACAAAAGTTTGATTCCAAATTTCAAATTTCAAATTTCAAATTTCTTTTACGCTGTATTTCAATCATTTATAGACGATGTTAGAAGTCTGGCACGCCGTTTGATCAATGGGTGCCGTCCAATCATTTTGATTGAAAATAATGTTTAACTAATAAATAGGAGAATCAAAAAATGAAAAGAAATGTAATGTTAACCCTCGCCTCCCTCGCTGCTATGGCATTCCTGTTCACCAGTTGCGCCAAGCTTCCCGAAATGGAGATGACAAATGCAAAAGCTGCTGTTGAAGCTGCTAAAGCTGCTGAAGCTGACCGTTATGTACCTGCTGAATACAGGGCTGTTCAGGATTCATTGAATGTTGCTATGACCGAAGTTGAGAACCAGAAATCAAAATTCGTTCTCTTCAGAAGCTACAAAAAAGTTACTGTAAAGCTTAACAACGTTGTTACCCTCGCGAATACTGTGAAGGAAAACGCAGGTATCAAAAAAGAAGAAGTTAAGAACCAGGCTCAGCAAACCCTCGCCGAAGCCACCACCTTGGTAGCCGAAGTAAAGGAGCTGATCTTGAAAGCCCCTAAAGGCAAAGAAGGTAAAGAAGCCCTCGAAGCCATCCAGAGTGATTTAGCTCTCGTTGAAGCTTCCTTAGCTGAAGTTTCCACCCTGATCAACAATGGTGATTACCTGACTGCTCTTGATAAGGTTAAGGCTGCCAACGACAAGGCCGCTTCCCTCAAAGCCGAGCTGGAAGAAGCTATTGCCAAGAAAACTATGAGGAAGTAATATTCTGAACTTTTCGGCACGATAAAAGTTCTAAATTTGTATCGAAATTGTTAAGCCGGAAAATACTTAAAACCGATAATATATCGTTTTAGCTGGAGACCCCGGTCATGCATGCGCATCCCGGGGTCTTTGGCGATAATACCAGAGATAAAATGAGCAGAAGGAGCAAAATAAAAATTCGAAGGGTTTTTATAGCCTTTATGGCATTTTGTGTCCTGATGGCCATGGTGATGGGCATTCTGCTTGTTTCTTCCGCTAAACCACCCATTGACTCCATCAATCAATGCCAAACAGAGATCAGCCGGGCCCGTGAAGTCGAAGCCGACAAATATGCCCCCCACATACTGGTTTCAGCTGAAGGCACCTGTCAGTTGGCCATGAATGAATGGAAATACCAGAATGACCGCTTGTTCTTCGTCAGGGACTATGGGCAAATGCTCGGGCTGGCCCGGGAAGCCACCGGTAAAGCCCGGGAAGCCACTGATGTGGCCCTGCATATCAAAGATTCCCTTCATTCCGGCCTGAGTTCAAAACTGGATGCCGTCAGCTATAAGCTTAATCACTTCGATGAATATTATGCCCATCTCCCCTTAAGCGGTACCACCAGGCAGAATTTCACTTCTGCCAAACTGCGTTACATGGAGTCGAAAGAAGCTTATGACAGAGGTGATTATAAGCAGGCCGGTATAAACCTCGATGTAGCCAGCCAACTTATTGCCAAATCGGTCGCAGAAGCGCATCGTTACCTTTCCAATTACTTTGAAGGTCTTTCAAAATGGCGCCGGTGGGCTGATGAAACACTGGCCTGGTCAAGGAATAATAATGCAAATGTCATCATCATCGATAAATTCGCCCAAAAATGCTATGTCTACAATGGTGGTAAACTGAAAAAGGAATTTTATGCAGAACTGGGCCCCCATTGGATCGGCACAAAGCAATACAGGGGCGATAAAGCAACACCTGAAGGCCGCTATCATATCACCAAAAAGAAAACACGCCACGAAACCAAATACTATAAAGCCCTTCTGATCAATTATCCGAACGACGAAGATAAAGCTCGGTATAGCACCAATGTCAAGAAAGGAAATATTCCCAGAAGAGGAATCGGAGACCTGATTGAAATTCATGGTGGTGGCGGGAGAGGAATTAACTGGACCGATGGTTGTATTGCCCTGACCAATGACGAAATGGACAGGTTATTTGCACTTGTCAGTATCGGCACACCGGTCATCATAGTGGGCTCGTTAAGAAGCTTGCAGGAAATCAACGGTTTTTAACATATCTTTGAACCTTAATTTTTTAAACCATGCAGGACCGGACAGTGCAATGGGATGTCACAAATGAAGCGCAGGTGCGAAAGGACAGGCCTTCTGCGGGCCACACTTTTTTAAAAGTATTCCTTATTTTTATTGTAGCAATAGGCCTCTCCGTTTTACTCTCCTGGCCTGTCATCCTGTATTTCAGTAAAATCCAGGAAATAGCCCTGCGTTTTAAGCCCAAGGCTGAATTAAATGCAACGGCTGCCAGGATCGGACTGGTCAATTTAACGACCTACCAGGCATCGCTGGACAAAGATCTTGCAGGAATACAGAAAAAACTATCGGTCTTTTTACCCAAAGGACCTTTTCTGATTATAAATACATCAGCAAACAATTTCCGGCTGATGAATGATGATAAAGTCCAACGTGAAGGAGTGTGCTCTACCGGCAGTTATACCATTTTGCAGGCCGGAGACAATAAACAATGGATATTCAAGACCCCGCGCGGCATGTTCAAGATATTAAACAAGGTCAATGACCCTGTCTGGAAAAAACCTGACTGGGCTTTTATTGAAGAGGGTTTACCGGTTCCTTCGGCCAATCATCCGTCAAGATATGAGTATGGTGTTCTTGGCGACCACTCCATGATCCTCGGTGATGGTTATATGATCCACGGAACACTTTATAAAAGATTCCTCGGTATGCCGGTTACCCATGGATGTATCAGGATGGGTGATGCCGACCTTGAAGAAGTTTTTAAAACAATGCAAATCGGGTCAAAAGTTTATATTTATTAATCAAGGGAAACCCATGAATTCAATAGGGTCGTTTTTCAAATGGTTTGGCCGCAACCGGAGGATACAGGTAATCTTTATCATCCTGGTTCTGTCCCTCCCCTTATTCCTCATTATATATGGAATTGTTCTTCCAGTCAGGAATTATAAACCGTCTCCTTCCTCTTCGATAGACGCAATAGGATTAACCGATACAATGGGTGTTGGTAGTGTCCGGCTTAATAATGCCCAACTGGCAGAAGTGAAAAAGATTATCCGGAAGGAAAATGAAAAGGCATTTCAACAAAACAGGCTTCTCCTGGCTGAAAAAGATTCCATCTACATGATCCTTGACCTGCCCGAGAGCCTGCTCATCCTTGAAATCAAAGGTGTAACGGTTAAGAAGACTAAAATATTGGATATAGAGATCAGCAACCGGTTTGCCCTGATCCCCCACGAAAACCTCCTGCCTTGGATAGCTGAGCCTTTTACCCTTAAGCGCGCTCTGTCCACTATTCCAAAATCCCCTATCGTTATAAAACAAGCCCCCAAAGATACCATCGAAGCAGCTAAAACTTCAAGTGCGCCCCGGCTGCCTGATTCCACAGGTGTATTTTATACATTTTATTTCGACCGTAACCTGTTACTGGAAATTGAACAAGATAATCCGCCTGAAGAAGATGTCATGGAGCGGGTCAAAGCTTATCGCTCCATCAAAAGGAAAGAATCGACCCGCTCGGTATTTCAGATGCTTAAAAAACCGCAGCAGACTGATCAGCCAATGTTGATTAAACTGGTTGTAAGTGAGGTCGATGCACGTGCCATGTACCGTGCCGTACCTACAAAAACGCACCTGATCCTGAAACTGTAACAAGTCTGGTAGGGAACATTGTTATATTCAAAAAATCTTTATCTTTAATCGCTTTTTGGATATAAAACCCAGTAATCACAAAAAACCTACCACTTTGTTCCGAATAGAGTCAAAAATCGACATCCAGTCCGCGGAGTTTAAGCAAAATAAAGCGCAGTTTCTCCGGATCCTTGAAGAATACCGGACAATCCTCAAACAAGTCAGGCATGGTGCACCGCCCAAGGCCATCGAAAGGCACAAGCAGCGGGGAAAACTACTGGCCCGTGAGCGGATCGACCTTTTGATCGACCCGAACACCCCTTTCCTTGAACTGTCACCACTGGCAGCTTATGGTGAATATGACAACCAGTTCCCTTCTGCCGGGATCATTACCGGAATAGGCGTCATCGAAGGCAGAGAAGCGTTGATCATTGCCAATGATGCGACAATCAAAGGCGGCACTTATGTGAAGGAAACCATCAAGAAACATGTCAGGGCCCAGCAGATTGCTATTGAGAACCATCTTCCCTGTGTTTATATGGTTGACTCAGGGGGCATTTTTCTCCCTGAGCAATCAAAGGTATTTGCCGACCGTTTCCACTTCGGCCGCTTTTTCTACAACCAGGCCAGGCTTTCGGCTATGGGCGTCCCTCAGATCGCCTGTGTGATGGGCTTCTGCACGGCCGGCGGTGCCTATGTGCCTGCCATGAGCGATGAAACCATCATTGTCAAGGAGCAGGGAACGATTTATATCGGCGGGCCTCCGCTGGTCAAGGCCGCCACGGGTGAAGTGGTTACCCCTGAAGAATTAGGCGGCGCTTATGTGCATACTTCCATCTCGGGCGTTGCCGACTACCTCGCCGAAAATGACCGCCACGCCATCCAGATATGCCGCAATATCTTCCAGACCCTCGAGAAAAAGGAAAAACAGGTCCTCAATACAGTTCCTATCGAAGAACCCTATTACGATCCTGAAGAACTTTACGGCATCGCTCCCATCGATTTTAAAAAACCGGTTGATTCGCGCGAAATCATAGCCCGGATTGTTGACGGCAGCCGTTTCCAGGAATTCAAGGCCCGTTACGGTCTTACGCTGGTCACAGGCTTTGCTAACATCATGGGCTATCCAGTAGGTATTTTGGCTAACAACGGGGTGCTGTTTTCCGAATCATCCCTGAAAGGAGCACACTTCATCGAGCTTTGCACTTCACGGAATGTTCCTATTTTATTTCTGCAGAACATTACCGGCTTCATGATCGGGAAACAATATGAACATGGCGGTATCGCAAAGGATGGCGCCAAGTTCGTCCATGCCGTGGCCAATGCTGAAGTGCCCAAGTTCACGGTTATCTTCGGCGGTTCTTTCGGCGCCGGCAATTACGCGATGGCCGGCCGGGGATATGACCCCAGGCTGCTATTCATGTGGCCCAACTCCCGGATTTCGGTCATGGGCGGTGAACAGGCTTCCGACGTCCTGATCCAGGTGAAGGAAGAACAGCTTAGAGCACAGGGCAAAGAGATGGACCCGGTGGAACGTGAAAAATTACGCGCGGAAATCCTCAAGAAATACGACCAAGAAGGTTCTCCATACTTCAGCACCTCGCGTTTGTGGGATGATGGTATTATCGACCCGGCGGATACGCGGAAATATATTGCTATGGGCATTGCCGCTTCGCTCAACCTGAAGTTTCCGGAGACAAAATATGGAGTGTTTAGAATGTAATGTTGAATGTTGAATTAGGGATAGTATAAAATATGACCACTTTATGACTACTTAATGACCATTTTATGACTAATTATTCCACGATAGAATTCGAGCAGCAGGCCGACCTGGGAATCATCTGGCTTAACCGACCCGAGATTCACAATGCGTTTAATGAGGTCATGATCCAGGAACTGATCGATTGCTTTGAAGCAGTCAATTTGATGGAAGATATCCGGATCGTGATTCTCCGCGGCAGGGGAAAGTCTTTCTGCGCCGGTGCCGACCTGAACTGGATGCGGGGTGTAGCCAATTACAGCTTCGAGCAAAATTTCAAAGAAAGCCTGAACCTGTCGAAATGCTTATACACTATCTATACCTGCAAAAAACCCACTATTGCAGTGGTTCTCGGCGCTGCCATCGGAGGGGCCAACGGTCTGCTGGCCTCATGCGACTTTGCTTATACCGACGACAATACGACGTTCTCGCTCAGTGAAGTAAAGATCGGCATAGTGCCTGCCTGCATATCACCTTATGTAACCAAGCGGGTTGGAGAATATGGTTCCCGTGAACTTATGCTCACCGGTCGCAGGATCAAAGGCAAGGAAGCGGAACATTTCCGGCTGATCAATAAATCGCTACCCTCTGATGAATTGGAAAACTATGTCAATTCAGTAGTTGAACTGCTGCGCACCAGCGGCCCGAAAGCCATGTCGCAGTGCAAAAACCTGATCTTCAACATCAGCAACCTGGAAACGCTGGAACAGGCATTGGAATCGACAGCCAGGATGATAGCCGGGATCCGCGCGTCGGAAGAAGGACAGGAAGGGATGGCGGCTTTTTTAGAGAAGAGGAAACCGAAATGGTAAAATAGATAATTTTGAAAGTACAAGTATGAATCTTTTTCGTAAAATACTAATTGCTAACCGGGGAGAAATCGCGGTGCGCGTTATCCGTGCTGTGCAGGACCTGGGCATCCGGGCGGTGGCCATTCATTCTGAAGCGGATGCACATGCCCTCCACGTTCGCATGGCCGATGAAGCCTACAGCCTGGGTGGAAACGACCTGGCCGATACTTATCTTAACATTGAAAAGATCGTTGGCATCGCAAAAACCTGCGGGGCCGGGGCAATTCATCCCGGGTACGGTTTCCTGTCGGAGAACTCACTGTTTGTCAAGGCCTGCGACGATGCAGGGATTGTTTTCATCGGACCCAATGCCCGTGCGATGAAACTCATGGGCAACAAAATTGAGTCGAGGGAAGCGTTGAAAGATTCCGGCATTCCAATGACTGCAGGCATTACGGGAGATATTAAATCCTTATTGAAAAGAGCCGGTGAGATCCCCTTCCCCGTCATGATCAAAGCAGCAGCCGGCGGGGGCGGCAAAGGGATGCGCATCGTGCGCGATGCCGGCAACCTGGCCGAACTGCTCGAAAGCACCAGCCGGGAGGCTAAATCTTACTTCGGCGACGGGACAGTCTTTATCGAAAAGTATATCGAAGAACCGCGGCACATTGAAATCCAGGTGCTGGGCGACAATTATGGCAATGTCATCCATCTCTTCGAAAGGGAATGTTCCATCCAGCGAAGACATCAAAAAATAATCGAAGAATCGCCCTCTCCCACCCTGACCCCCGAGATCAGGCGAAAAATGGGGGAAACAGCCGTCAGGATAGCGAAAACGATCGGTTATAACAACGCCGGGACGGTGGAGTTCCTGGTAGATAAGGACCTCAATTTCTACTTCCTCGAGATGAACACCCGTGTCCAGGTTGAACATCCTGTTACTGAAATGGTTACCGGCATAGATATCGTCAAGGAACAGATCCTTATCGCTGCCGGGAAAAAGCTTGACATTAAGCAGGCCTCCGTCACACAGCACGGGCATGCGATCGAGTGCCGTATTTACGCTGAAGACCCTGCAAATAACTTCCTTCCCTCACCGGGAAATATGTCTTATTACCTGGAGCCCGAAGGTGAAGGCATACGTGTCGATACCGGTATCATGGAAGCAACCACTATTCATAGCTTTTATGATCCGTTGATCTGCAAGCTGATCATATGGGAAGAAAACAGGGAAGATGCGCGCAATAAGATGATCCGGGCGCTTGACGAATTCATCATCCATGGTATCCGGACCAACATCGGTTACCTGAAGCATCTTTTAAAACATCCGGCCTACATACGGAATCAAATCTCAACTAAATACTGCGACGAGCATACGACTGACCTGGTTGCCGCTATACAGGCAGATAAAGAGGCTATCCCGCTTCATATTCCCGGCCTGGCCTATTATCTTTATGATTTTAATTGCCGGCCAGAGCCTGACATAAACACCGGGCATGACATCTGGAACCATATCAGTTACTGGCGCGATATCATGGAACTTGAGGGTCAGGTTGAAGGAAAGCCCTTTCATTTTTCCGTCGAAAGTATTAAAAAAGGCACTTACCATATCACAGGATCAGACGGCCGGCATGAAGCACATGTCAGGATTTGCGGGGAAGGTTACCTGGAGATGATCCTTGATGAAAAACAGATGGAGTTTTATATCTCGACAGATGAGGATGGCAATGGGTATGTGAGTTACCAGGGTTTTATCTTCCGGGTGAACCGGAATGATCTGCTGCTGAGCAACCAGGAAATTCTTGGCAGCTTTGATTCAGGGGGCGGGAAAAACGACGGGAAGATCATCTCTCCCATGCCGGGCAAGGTGATCAAGGTAAATGTGAAGGAAGGGGATGAGGTGAAGAGGGGACAGACCTTATTGATCGTGGAAGCTATGAAAATGGAGAATTACATCACTGCGCCGGCAGACGGTGTAGTGGAGCAGGTGAATGTAAAGGTTGGTGAAATGGTGAATTCCAGCACCAGGTTGGTGCAACTGAAGGCAATTGAATTGAACTAACTTTGCGAACCTTTGCGATTCCTCTGCGAAACTCTGCGAAACAATTTATTAAGTTATCACGCAAAGGATCGCAAAGAAATCGCAAAGTAACGCTAAGAAAAAATATCTGATATGAACTTTGAATTAACTGAAGAACAGAATTTGATCCGGGAAACCGTCCGGGAATTTGCAGAGCGTGAAATAAAGCCCGTTGCCAAAGAACTCGATGAAAAAGCCGAGTTTTCCCACGACCTGACCAGGAAGATGGGCGAACTGGGCATTTTCGGCATGTACCTGCCTGAAAAATATGGCGGACAGGGACTTGATTATTTGTCGTACATTATTGCCGTGGAAGAAATAGCCCGGATCGACAGTTCGCAGGCGGCAACGCTGGCTGCACATAATTCGCTGGGAATAGGGCCGCTTTATTATTACGGCAACGAGGAGCAGAAGATGAAATACCTGCCGCCGCTTTGCACAGGGGCAGCACTGTGGGGTTTCGGCCTTACTGAGCCGGATGCAGGCTCCGACTCCCGGGGGACCAAGACCAAAGCATACCTGGAAAACGGAAACTGGGTAATCAACGGGTCCAAGATTTTCATTACCAATGGTTCCGTCGATATTTCCGTCGGTTCGACCGTTCAGACGGTCACCGGTGAAAAAGACGGCAGGAAAGAATACTCCTGCATCATCGTGGAGAAAGACACGCCAGGATTCACGCGCCGCTCCATGCACGGAAAGATGCTCTGGCGCGCTTCCGATACGGCAGAGCTGTTTTTTGACGACTGCCGTGTGTCCGAAGGAAACCTTTTAGGCAAAGTGGGAGAAGGCTCGCACATCATGCTGAGCACGCTCGACAGCGGCCGGCTTTCCATAGCAGCCATGGGACTGGGACTGGCTCAGGGCGCTTTCGAACTGGCCCTTCAATATTCCAAAGAACGCAAGCAGTTCGGCCAGCCCATCATCAAGTTCCAGGTAACTGCTTTCAAACTGGCTGATATGGCCACGAAGATCGAACTGGCCCGTAATCTTTTGTACAAAGCCTGCTGGCTGAAGGATACCGGCAAGCCATTCGGCAAAGAATCAGCCATGTCGAAGCTGTATTGCTCTGAGATTGCTCGTGAAGTAGCCGATGAAGCCCTACAGATCCATGGTGGCTATGGACTCATGAAAGACTACGACATCGAGCGCCATTACCGCGACCAGCGGCTTCTGCAGATCGGAGAAGGAACGAGTGAAATTCAGAGGCTGGTGATTTCGAGGTATATCGGGTGCGGAGATGAAATCCCTCGATTACTATGATCTAATAAAAAATCTCCATGCCCTGCAATAATATATGCTTTTTTATATTCAAACTTTTTATCATCAACTGCCCTTTCAAAATTTATTAACAGCCTTACTATTTTCATCCGTTGACCTTTGACTTCAGGAGAAATATAGAAATCCGATAATTGTTTGCTAATATTTCTAAAATCTAGGGTAAATTCTTTACTTTCATTTGAGTTTATCGATGGAATATTTATACTTGCCATAGTTGAAACAACACCAATTCTATATAGGGTGGTCGGTCCATCTTTAGGTGTACGTGCAACAAAATAATCGTCAAATATTTCTACATTTTTGACATCACTTATTCCAAAATTCTTAATAGAAATATTAAAAAGGCCAATTTCTCCTTCCACAACATTTTCTGGAATTATTCTAATTATTGGTTCCTGGGATATTTCAAGTTGCTTCTCAAATAGAATGCTATCTTTTCTATATAGTTGCTCACTAAATCTAATATTTTCTCTAAATTGTCTATTTGAATTACAAAATGTAATTATTGCAATGAATATTCCTATTACAATAGAAATATTTGCAATCTTGTCCCATTTCCAATTTAATATTTTATTTAGTATTGAACTATTTTATGCATTTTTTAAATAATAGGGCATACTAATTGCTATCCGCTATTCCTACAGTCCTATATACATACCAATTGGCATGTGGATAGGCGATGAAGTGTAGCGTGTTAGTTCGGTTAATTAAATGTTTTACAACCTCGTAAAGTTACAATTTTTTGGTTTTTTATTCAAACATTCGTTTTCTTTGTCACTTAAGTCAAACCATGAAGATTGAAATGCAGGGTGCGAATACATGAGGCAAATCACCATGTTCCATTTTACATGGACGCCTGCCCGCCTGCTGGCGGGATGGACGATGTTCCATCTAAAGTCCAAATGTTGTTTGCAATTGTTCAAAAACTTCCTCGGGATTTATTTCCGTGATATCGAAGTTTTTTGCCAGTTGTTTGAAATCCGGCGGATCAGATTTCACTGCTTCCAAATAAAGAAGAATACCAACTTTCATAGAATCTTCCAGCTTTATTTTATCTTCTTCCGTTAAAATGAGTGCAATGCGAATCACATCAGCCCGGTGCTTTTTATAATCGTCCCTTAATTTATTCCTTTCATTCGGTGTTTTCCATTCTTGTCTTTCCAAGCGGCCTTTGATATCCAGAAACGCTTTAGCTTTCAGGCAAATGAGTGCCGGGGTGTTTAGCAGATGCAATCCGTCAACTATTTCAGCATTATTCCTGGCAAATTCATAATATTCATCATTCATCAGAATTGCAGACAGGCTTGCTACATCTTCACCTAAAGGAATTGGAGTAAGATGGGCGCCTTCAAAATCGCCCAAAATATCCGGTAAGCGTGAAAAAAACTCTAACTGGTAAGGAAAATGCTCATCTACTGGTTTAATAAATCTGTAAACTTTTGGTTCACCACTACTGTTCTCCTTGGTCTGATATTTTCCTTCCTCAATAAACTTCCAGAGATGGTCCACAAAAGCCTTATCCAATGCCTCAATGACGAGTATGATATCCAGATCATTTGTCGCCCGGAACCGGAGATCGACTTCTTCCATCCAGGTATCAACAGCCGCTCCACCTATTAAAATATAGGATTCCTGAAATCCGCGAAAGTATTCCTTAAATAAATCCAATCCCCTTACCATGCTAATTCCTCCATCATTATAGTTAACGCCAATTGAATTCGTTCATCATTTTCATTCCGGAAAATCAGGTATAACGATAAGGGATCAACGTATTTACCTTTATTTAATCCAGAAGGGTTATATTTCCATACTTCTATACATACTTCTCCGTCGTACCCGCCATAATCTCTTATTCTGCCGGTTTTTACCAGTTTTTTAAAGTCATGATCTGTTATGGCAATATAATCTTTCAATTCATCAGCCAAATCAGTATAATGCGCCAGGGCATTGATATTAGAACGTTTATAAAGCGCTAATTCCGGTATTTTATCAGTAAACACGATATTTTTCACAGGACTGGACATGAGAGACTCAACTTCATTCCAAAGCTCTTTTTTGGATTTACCGAAATTAATTCCTTTTTCTTTTGTGCCTGTCACCTGGCAAATGTTATTACTGCTTAAATAACTGACCGCCCTGGAAATTGTCATCTTGCCATAACCAAGTTTTTTTGCAATTCTCTTAAGATTCAGCCCTTCCAGTTCTTCACACTGTAAATGAAACAAGAGGAGATACTGCACTGCCGGGGTCATAGAAATATTCTCCGTTGGAGCTTTCAGTGCAGAATCCTGGAAGGAGATAACCATTTCCGGAATAAACATTTGCTTGCCGGGTACTATAAATGAAATTTTTTTATTGATCAGTCGCTTTCGATTATATGCTTCCATAGCATTAGTAACAAAAACAACAGGCTTTCGTAAAGCTTTTCTTATTAAATCAATGTGTTTTCTAAGTTCAACAGCGGAAACACTTCCACTCCCTTTCGAATATATAAGTACTATTTGAATATTTAAAAAAATGCCGGTTAAATAATCATATTTCATTCTCAAGAATAGCGGCAGCATTTTAGTTTCATCCACATTAACAATAGAAATATTAATATCTTCTCCAGAAATAAGTTTGATATAATTTACTAATTCATTTCTTATCTTATCCATAGCATTATATTGTTATCTATCTGTAATACAATTTTGTATCATTTATTTTGCATGATATCTATTAGCATGATATCGTGCAAATATAATGATATTATCAACATTGCCAATATGAAAAGTGAAATAATTCAAAGTTCCAAGGATGAAGGTAAAAAGAGCAATGAATTTAAAGCATGAAAGTTGGGAAGTGGGATATCTCTCTAATTAATTCTCTTTTTATACGCAAAACACTTGAACTCATTATCATCTTTTTGATCGTATCGTGTCATATTGCATAACATTTCTTTATTGGGATCATCGTCATTTGTGCAAGTTAAACATAAAGATAGCTTTTTAATCAGTTCTGTATTAATCTCATATCCATCATCATCGAAAAATCCTGCAATTTTAGCAGGATCAATCTCATCAATATGTCTGCGGTCTTTTGTATTTTCACTTTTCTTCAAGGCATAATCAATTTCATAATCATCTTTCGGATAACTCTCTCCTGTTATGCAAGAAAAACAACTATTTCCAACTGAAGCCGAGCCAATCACCCAAATATCATTCCCACAAGAACATTTTACTCCTTTTTTAAAGTCTTCTAATGCAGAATTTAATCTTGTTCGTAAATTCTTTTCACTTTCAGCCGGATTATTCTCAAGATGCTTTTTTACATACTTATCAATTGAAATCTCGATAAATGCCATTTTATTATCTGTTTGTTACAAATGATGATTACTTTATTCTGATGAAAATAGGTCCGGACCAGAATGGTCTGACTTGTTTTTCTTTTCTTTTTTTGGAAGTATTTTAGGAATTAAATCTGTTGAAATGATAAACCCATTGACCATCCTTAACCTTTCAAATGGATTATTTTGTGTAATATGTTGTGTGGAAAATTCTGCGTCAAAATATCCAAGATTCAATAAATCTCTTATGAATTTCGATTTTGTTCCGGTCGAAGACTTATTTGTACCAAAAAAAACATTGATTTCTTCAACTGTCACGTAGGGTTCAAATGATTTATCGAACAGGAAATTTATCGTTCCCAGAGCATGGATAACTGCAGCGGCCCATATTTCAATCTTTCCACTCATAAATGGAACATCTCTTTTTCTTCCAAGTTTATTTAAAAGTCGTTCTGATAATTCAAAATAATCATCATCAAGTTTTTGTTTACAAAACTCTTTAATCAAAGTAAGGATTTGATTTTTTCTGCTTTCAATCGCCAATTTTTCATTTTTTCCCATTTAGTCCTAATGTTTGAGATTTATAATATATTGCCCCCAACTACCTTCAAGCTATGTCCTTTAATTCGGCCAGTGCAGCACGTGTTGAACCAAATCCCACATTCGTGGGATAGCTAATAACAAAAGTATTAAAATAGTACTGAGTAGGGAGTGGTCGCTCCCCGAATTAAGTTTTAACCTTTAAAAACTGTCAGGGTTATTGATTGAAATTATTCAATAATCATCCTGTGAACAAAAGATTCGCCTCCGATCGTAACAGTGTAGAAATAAATTCCGGATGTCAGCAGGTTCCCGTCAATGGTCATTTTGTGCATCCCGGCATTAAGTATTCCTTTGTCGTTGCTCATGATCTTCTGTCCCATTACATTGGAGACATCTACCACCACATGGGCCGCATTATCCAGGTTGACATTGAAGTATGTCAACCCATTAACAGGGTTAGGATAGTTCTGGCTGACCATATTTCTTCTTCCGGCCGGGTTTTCCTCAGTTCCGATTGGCAAGAAGGTGTTATACGGTATTTCCCGGTACTGAATTATATTGTCATGGTAAGGAATTGCTGAACTCCAGGAAGCCATTCCGGGTTGATCAGAGGTCTGATACAGGATCCGCAATTTATCACCGCTGATCTGTTTTGTCATAGCTGCGAAATTAAATTCATTTCCGTTACAGCTGGAGTCAGCATTGAGGTCTATCGGCCCGGTTGACCATGTTGTCTGGTCATGGAATCTGGCGCGGCCAAAGATATGCCGGTAATTGATCCCTTCCGGATTGGGATTTTGCCACGTGATACCGGAATAAATTACAAACAGGTTGTTTAATTCATCAACCGAAATTTGCGGGCGGCTGGTCAGGCCAACCCGGGAACCGGGGACGACGTTCAGTGTATCGCCGGGGTTCGGGCCGTCGGAATAATAACCCAGCAACTGGCCATGCGCATCCAGGGTATCAAGATTCAGACTATCCTGAAGCATGGGCATGGTGGTGTTCCAGTATATGAGACCGTTTAAATCGAAGATGAAATTGTCAGCGCTATCTTCAATGGATCCGCCGCCAATACCGGATGCAAAATGGATAACCCCGTTCTGGTCCATTTCACAGGTAACGGCACCGTCAGTTGATCTCCAGGAAGGCAGATAGGCGGTACCATCGGGAATTTTCTTATTTACATTGCCTAGGATGGTGATCTTGGTCCAGGTTTCCCCGTTATCGGTTGATTTCATGATGAAGGTATCAGTAAATGAACCGCCCACAGCAAAGTAGATGGTGTCGCCTTTCGGGCTGCCCCAGGCAAAGGTTTCTGCCAGAAAAAAGGAATAATTGGTGGAATCCATGCCTGGGATCTGAATGCCGGCTTTATCCCAGGTTGCTCCCCCATCCAGTGAACGGGTAATACAGGAGTGCGGGATCCAGTCCCAGATATGGCGCTCCGCCGCTGATCTCGGGGAAAGAGCAGGCAAGAATGTGAATATAGTTATTGTTGTGCCACGGCGGCAGCCCCAACGGGTAGTGCAAAAACAAAAAGCAGGATTTTTTTCATGGTTTTTGGCTATAAAGGTTAACATCTGTTATGAAACTGTCTATTTTTTAAATGCCGGGTAACGCTCGCGCGCAAAGGCTTGGCCCGGGTTTAATTTGGCCGGCCAGGCGGGCGCCCAAACTTTTATATTTTTAACTTTTCATTTTTTTATTTTTCACTTATACCGCCCGCCTGGAGGGACAAAAATTAATGTCCGGGCTGGGCGCTGCGCGTTCGTTACCTGTAGTTTTTAATTCAAATTGATATAATCTCAGTATTTACGTTATATATGTCATAAACAACTTTGGCTTTATTTCTAGTATTTCTGTCGTTTGACACAAAGAAATTGCAATATGATCCATAAAATGCATGCAATGAGTCCCATAGTCTTGCATAGTTCGATCTTTCGGTTTCAGAGTCTTTCCAATACCCTAATAAATCCAAGAACTCAAATATTCCAGCGAATCTATTGTGAACTCCAAAACTAGCTCCTGAGGGATGCAATTTAACTGCATATTCAATAATTTCATGGAAGGAAAGATTATTAAAAATTGTCAGTTTTTTGTTTAAGTGCCCAATTATTTCAGTTGAACTATAATTATTGAGTCTTGATGAATCAATACCAAGCTGATCTCTAATTGATTTCTTTTCATTTGCAGGAACAATATTGACAAATCCCTTTATGGCGCTAATCCCAAATCCGACTTCTGTTATTGTTTCAAGTACATTTCTAGGATCTTCAATTTTTGCGCAAACGTTATTTTCCAGATCAAGAAATAAATAATTATTTTTTGTTATATCGCTTATTGTTGAAAATCTTTTATTTAGGAGGTCTTCTCTACTAATTCTTGCATTCCCCGAAAATGATTCGACTTCAAATATATGGGCAGGTGAATAATAAAATTGGATATTAGTAACAGGAAATATTGAATGCAGTTCTGTTAATGAGAAATCTCCGTCTTCAAGAGAAACTAAGATGTTATTATCTAAATAAGCTCTCATAAAAATTACAGGTAACGGCCCGCGAATAGCCGCAGTTGTTGCAGCATATTTCCAAGCTTGTCAATACCCGCGGATTTACTGAAACTTGGCTGCTTATCAAGTGGATAGCCCCGCAACAATTGCCCTTATTCGCTGTTATGTTCTGTTGCGATTGGACCATAGTTTTATGCTGAGGTCATTTTTAATACTCTCTAGAAGAATGTCATCTTTGGACAATGCTTTCAAGGCTCCTTCTGAACCATAGTTTCGTCTGTCATTGATATCCTTTCCTTTATAGCTAAATATGCCAGATGTTTTCTTAACGATTTTATGGTCAACAGCCATAGAAAAGATGGATTCTATATAGTCAATTCCAGAATCAAACATAAGATTAAAAGTTGCTACTTTGAAAGGAGTGAAAAAGCGATTCTTAGTAACTTTAGCCTTTATAACTTGTCCTATAGAGTCATCACCCAATTTCATCATTTGAATGCGACGAAGATCTATTCGAATTGATGCTATATCGGTAATGGACAATGTAGCCCAAGGAGTGGATTCTGGATTTCCAAACATAATCCCGACTCTGTCAATCAATCTGTTGGTGAGAATAATGATTGATCCGGAAAATGAAACTTTTGGTTGGAGTAGTTGAAGATACTGTGTTACTATTGTTCGATGGTGCTGATCCTGCTCGTTAAAATTGCGATCGTCATCACTTTGAAATTTACTCGTAAGTAGATTAGCGATAGAATCTATCACGACCAGCCCTCTTTTTTTACTGTTGAGAAACCGAAATACAGATTCAAAAGCGTCTTCCAGGTTTTTGGGTCTAGTTAATTTGATTTTCCGAGGATCTATCTTGCACCTTATGAGATTTTGTTTGATCATTCCGTAGTCAGCATCAACATATAATACAGGGACACCGGCCAACTGAGCCTGATATGCGGCACTAAGGCACAATGTGGTTTTCCCGGTGCTGGGAGGTGAGTAAATTTCGATAATATGACCATTAGGCCAACCTCCGGTGCCTAACGCATAATCCAATGCGATTGAGCCAGTACTAATGGAAGGAATTGGGGATGGTATTAGGTTCATCGATTGTTTAACTGTTTTTGGTTTTCTTTTGGTAATGACCTTTGAGGGTGCAGAGAGTATAGTATCTTGAGCATCTTGAATTGCACGGGTGATTTTATCGACAACCATGTCCATACCCAAATTGGTTGAGACCGCAAGCTTGTCAGCAAGCATAGGTGAATATTTTATAACCTGTTCCTTAGTAATATTGTGCCATATAGGCAGGATCACTTTGGTGCCGTCAATTTCACGAGCTGCCAAGCCATCAAGCTCTTTTTGGGGCCATTCTTTTTGAAAGAATGCAGGACTCAGAATAACAAGACCGTAACGGGAGTTTGTGAGACCTTTGTCAATTGACCGCCTCAAGCTGTCTCCGAGTGTCAATGAAAATTCGTCATACCAAACACTGATTTTATTCATGCTCAATAATTGTGCGAGAGGATGGGCAACATCGTTTTTATCTTCACTCGCATGGCAGATAAACAAATCCCAAGTTTTTTTATTCTTATTAACCTTCATCTCTTTCGTATATCAGGTTGGAACACAAACAGCAATAACCCATAACGCTCAAGCGTAAAGGCCTGGGCCGGGTTTATTTTGGCCGGCCAGGCAGGCGCATTAAATGTACAAATTTTCCATGTTTCTTTGAACCTTGTTCCTTAATACGCGCCCCGCCTAGACGGGCAAAATTTTAATTCCGGGCTGGCCTTTGCGCGGACTTTATATTTGTTTTTCGTACTATTTCCTTTAACTTCACATTAAGAATTTACTGGATATTTTTTATGTGTGATCGATAAATTGATACAATGTTGTCAACTAATTGGTTCTGATTTATTCCTTTTTGTTGATGACCTCGTGGATGAGATGTCCAAAATAGATGCATTTTCGGTTCTTCACATTCATAATACCATAAAAATTCCTGGGGTTCAGATTCAAATTTAATTTTTATATCATTTAGTAACCAATCTTCGGACATTTCCCCATTCATTAACACAACTATTTCAGGTTCAAGAGTATCTGTTAGCAATTTGAAATTATCAAAAATCCTACTTGCCTCCTTTAACCTTGCCCAGTCTTCCTGTCTTGCGCCTAGCTTTTGAGCGGTGACTTCATATCTCTCAATAGAATCTGTATTTGCCCAAGCAAAACTTGATAGGATATCGAAATAGGCATCTGGGTCTCTATAAAGATCCCTCCAATCTTTAATATTATGGATTTTACCAAGTAACTTTAGATTAAAACTCCAGAAATCATTATTAAAATTGATTTTCCAATTCAAATATTCTAAGTCAGTAAATTCATCTCCATACCAGGTGAATGCTTTTTCTATGAACTCTTCAACTTCTTTTACCCAATCTGCTAAATTTTTCGAGCCTCTAGTTTCCCATCCTAAGAATAAGATTTTTGGTAGTTTTATACCATAATTTTTACCAATAACAGGAATAAAAGGCACTGGAAGGCTATTATCAGCAAATTCTTTAATACTGTTTGCAAAATGAGTTATTTTATTTGAATAGCTTTCCCTTAGTTTCAAATTATAATCTATATTCATCTCAATATATTTTAATTAAAACTCCTGACTAACGTTTTGCTATGTTGCAGATAATGAGCCACCAGCAAGGCCTATCTCGTCAGGTGTTATTGCAAATTTACTGATTAGTTTTTTCATTTCCTGCACTTTTCTTTTTCTTTTTTGGTCAAGGAACTCATAAATTGTGGGCGGGTTATAGGGAGTGTTTTTTACCGCCATATTCCAGATAATTACGGCCAGTTTCCGGGCGGTTGCTGATACAGCTGCATGTCTGCCTTTCCGGAAACAGACACGGTTAAAGAAATTGGAAAGGTGAGTATCTTTCAGGTTTCCGATGGCATTTGCTGAATTTCGCAATGCGATTTTCAACCGGTTACTTCCTTTGGGGATTTTACTGCTCAGGACTTTTCCTCCTGATATCTTATTGTTTGGACTTAATCGCAACCATGATGTAAATTGTTTGGCTGTTTCAAATTTACGAAACCCGGTCGGCCCTATTTCACTCATCAATGCAATGATTGTACTATGACTTACCCCCTCAATAGACATAAAATCAATTCCTCCAAAGTATTTGAATGCTATTTGGTTGATGTCTATGTTTTTAGGAGCGTTCTTGTTTGCTCTTTTATAAACTTTTGTATCTGTTTTGAGCAGTTTTCTGGTTTCGTCTTTGCTTATTTGTTGATTGAGAATTTTTTCGATTTCCATATCACATTGCTCAATTTTAGATTGCATGACTTTATATAAATCAAACTCTTGCTGCAAGGCAAATAAATAATCACCCCGCCCATTCCCATGAAGCGCTTTTTCAATTTCTTCTCTTGATTTTTTACAATTGCCATGTCGTAACTCAGAAAGTATTTTCGGATCATCTTCTCCTTTGCAAATCGATTCAATGATGGATAAACCCGTTAATCCGGTGACATCCCTTACGGCTATATCCAGTCTGAAATTCATTGACCTAAGGTATTTTTGCATTTTTTTGGCTGTACCGGCTGATGTCTTGATCAGGTTTCCACGATGCCTGCAATACGTCCTGAGTTGCTCTGTAGCTGCATCGGGCAGAAAGCTTCCGCTTAATAACCCCAAGCTGTGAAGTTTTTGTATCCACTGGCAATCTTGTACATCGGTTTTCTTTCCTTTGATGTTTTTGGTGAACTTGCCATTACAAAGGATTACTTCCAACCCGGCATCTTGGAGTGTGGAGAACAGGTTTTGCCAATAAGAGCCGGTGCTTTCCATGGCAACCGTTTTAATCCCATTCTCTAAAAGGTGCCTGGCAATTGATTCGAGGTCTGCAGCATAAACACCGAATTCCTTTATGTCTTTTGCATTTTGTCCTATCGCTACAAAATGTGACCTGCTTCCAACATCAATGCCGCCAGCATGGGCATTGACAATTTCCATTGTGGCATTTTTCTCTTTCATATTAATTGATTTTTGGTTAAAAAATGTCCTAAGGAAATGTATCTTTGATTTGAAAATATCCTGAACGGGGTTCCCAATAAATCGGGACCACCACTGAAATCATCTCAAAGCCTTCGAACTTCTACTTCGAGGGCTTTTTACATTTCAACCAGAATGGCGCTCGGGTTTTGATACTCCATTTTTAAAACCGGCCTTGCAAAGGACTTAGTAAAAATAATAAATTCAACTCTCTGAAAAGTCGATCGTTAGCATAAGAAATCAATTTTTTGGAAATAGGGGGAATGGCAACTAACGCCCCGCAAGCAGCCGCCGGGCGGGCATTAGCAGATTTTATATTCGAATTTCGTTTCCATTTTAGTAGCCACGATCAGTTCGTTTAACCACGATGCCCCGCATTGCTCGGCTGCATGCTCGTTAGCGGTAGAAATTATTACCTTTAATCCTCGTGTTTACCCTGTTCAGCCTGGCTTTCCTTAAATTTTTCAAGTTGATTATATTCTAAAATTTGACGTTCGACAAATTCGATGTTTTTTCCCAATTTAAATTCAAACCATTTTTCTCGATAATCTCCATTATAATCAATTTCATCCTTAAAATTCTGGAAAGGGTGGCTTCTGCTTAATGCCCACACTAATCGATTCTTTAATTTTTCATCCTCAACTTCATCAATAAATTCTTTCATGATATTGAAAGATTCATGGCTAGACATACGTTCAAATTTAATATAATCGTCGTAATGTTCGTCAATTTCATCAATGATTTCTTGCCAATCATCTGGCTCTGCATATTCATTACTATCAAAATCGATTATTTCCTTAATTTCCTGAGTGTTTATATTGAAATAACAAATCAGTCCGGCATCCAAAAGATCTGCAATTTCTTTTATTTGTTTAGGGGAAAGTTCAAGCATTGTTTTTCATAATTTTTACCGCTAACGCTCCACCGGCAGCCGACGTGCGGGCTTTCCTTTGGTTATTAGTTGGTTAAAATTAATACATTATCACCAGATTCAACTCTTCGGCAAAGAACTTCTGAGCATGATCGGCTGCCGGTTTGTTAACAGCATGCACGAAAAAACCGACCAGTGCGCTAAGGGCTGAAAATGTTTGGCGCGCAATTTGGAAAACTACCCGGTTTTTAGATTCCAGTTTACTTTTGATTACCGGATTCTCTTCCCAGATACCGATGCCGCCTCCCCCGAATTCAAATTGCGTGACAAACATTTATGATACAGTTTATTATCGCGTTGCCTCAGCCGGAAAACAGCTTTATAAAGAACGAATTTGAAAAACTTATTTTAAACACATTTTGTGCGTGATGCTACCTGACAAATTTCTCATTAAATTCAGGCACAATTCTTCCTAAATAAGGATTGTCTATAATCTCCTGTGCTCTTTGATATATCCTATTAGTAGTTATAGTAGCATATCGCACAGAATCATCTGCAATAAAATCAAAAATTTCTTTTAAATCTATAATGGAAATCTCAGTCCAGACTATTTTGACCATTTATCAATCATTAATTTAACATCATCATTTGACACAACCTTACCTGTCTCTGATTGCTGATATCCCTCCTCAACTTTCTCAATAAATATCAACTGATCTATCAATTCGTCGATTGTAAAAGACTCGGGGAGTCTGTCAACAGTTTTATTTACTTTTTCTTTCGTAAGCATATCTTGATGTTTTTGTAAAGATAATACATTTTAAATTTTGTTTAAACAGGCCACACGAATCCATAAGCACAATCACATTGGATGCCTTGACTGTAAGCATATTAACACATTTTTTGCACGATATCTTAGTACTTGTTATCAAAACTTTATTCCAAATTCCAACTATTCAAAAAAATCCGTGTAAATCCGTCGCATCCGCGTTCATCCGTGTGCCATTACAAAGTTGGAAAAATGATATTACTTTTATGGTAATGATATACCTAACATCTTTCAATTAAAATAGCCATGCAAACCCGTCCCATAAAAACCCTCCTCAAAGCCAAGCCCGTCCTTGAAGGAGCCGGCGTTCACCTGAAGCGTGCCTTCGGGTATTATGAAGTCCCGCAGTTTGATCCTTTCCTTCTCATGGATGATTTCAGGAATGATGAACCGGCCAAATACCTGAGGGGCTTTCCCTGGCACCCGCACCGAGGGATAGAAACCATCACTTATATGCTGGAAGGCTTCGCTGAGCATGGCGACAGTATGGGCAACAAGGGAACGATCGGGCCGGGAGATGTCCAATGGATGACAGCCGGGAGCGGCATAATCCACCAGGAAATGCCCAAAGGCACGCCTGAGGGGAAAATGCTCGGCTTCCAGCTTTGGGCCAACCTTCCGGCATCGAATAAAATGATGCATCCAAGATACCAGGATGTGAAAGCGACTGATATTCCTGAACTGATATTGGAGAATGGAGTCAAAATCCATGTAATTTGTGGTGAAATAAATGGTATTAAAGGTCCGGTCAAAGATATCATTATTGACCCGGAATACCTTGATATTACTATTCCTGCGAACACCGAGTATTTCCATCACACAAAAAAAGGTTATACGGTTTTTATTTATGTGATCGGAGGAAAAGGAATGACCGGAAAAGTTGATAAAACAGCCGTGGAGAATGAAACGATCGCACTATATGAAGATGGGGACCAGGTTGAGATAAAAACTGAAGGTGAGTCAGTCCGGTTCCTGCTGGTCGCCGGCAAACCACTTAACGAGCCCATTGCCTGGGGCGGGCCGATCGTGATGAATACGCAGGAAGAACTTGATCTTGCGTTTGAGGAGTACCGGAACGGGCGGTTTATTAAATAATAAATTCATGGACGATTGAACATGGACGATGGACGATTTTGCATTTAATTTAGAATGTTCCGTTTCACATAAGAAATGAAATTTATATCAGTCATATTCTTTGTTTGCCTATTTGCCGGTATTCCTTTTTGTGGAGTATCACAAAGTGAAGCGGGTTCGAACAACAAATGGTGGGTCGGAATGAGCGTTGCCCCGCAGTTTTCTCACCCGTATTACCGAACATCCGAAAAAAATCAGTTCATAGCCGATTTGCAGGATTCATTATATTCGGAAAATACAGGCTTTTCTATCGGACCGGTGATATACTTTCAATTTGATGAGAAATTAACGATGATATCAGGTTTATTGTTGACAGACAAAAGATCTGAATCCCTGACGCTAAAGCTTGAACCAAGTAGTGAAGATCCGGCACTCTATCCCTGTGATTGCTATTCTTTTAAATCATCAGATTTATTTCTGGACATACCTCTTATTTTAAAATACAATTATTTAAACAAGAAACTCTTCAGTCTATATGTGGCTGGAGGTTTTGTTAATCAGTTCCGTTTTATTGAGAGCAGCAAAGCATTCTACGAATGCCCATGGATTGATATGCAGGGTCTGGCCAGCAAATCAACAAGATTCACAAACAAATTTTTTTATCAGTTTGCAGCATCTGTTGAAGCCGGAATCGAATTTAGAGCGTCAAAAAGACTTATGATTGGATTTCATCCGTCTTTTGAAATTTCGTTTCTGAATCATAAAAAATCAATGGTAATTCAGAAACATTACTATTTACTGGGATTGAATTTACAGGTTGTTTACCAATTGAATTGATCTTAAACTTTGATGATTTATATTACAGATTTTCAATCATATGAAAAATCGTCCATCGTCCATGTTCAATCGTACATGAATCAAAACGCAATATTGGCTTCGTCCTGATCGAAATAGAGGTTAAACCTGACCTTTTCTGATAAGCCGGTAAATTCTTCCACCAGGTCGGTACTTCTGTATTTTCTCCGTAGGCTGAACTGGTAAAATGCCTCCACATTGTTTCCCTCACCCTGGTTCTTCAGGTTAGTCAACCGGACCCCACGGCAATACTTTTTCAGGATTTCCGAAACCCTTCCCTCGGTGTCTTTGGAAGGAGGATAAATTACCTGCAGCACATACTCGGCTTTGCCGGGGGCGCCGAAATTAAAAGTGACCATGACCACCGATACGAGGCAGATGACCAGAGTACTGGCAACAGCTATGGCATGCAGGCCGACCCCGGAAGCCATCCCCACCGCCAGGGCAAAAAAGATGTAGACGATATCCTGTACATCCCTCACTGCCGTTCTGAACCGGATGATCGACATGGCGCCCACAAGGCCGAAAGCACGTGCCAGGTTATTGCCTATCACCATGATCACCAAAGTAGTAATTAACGACAACAATACGAGCGAATTGACGTAGGTTGCCGAATAGCTTGGGCCTTTGTAAATATACCGGTAAACCAGTGCTATGACAATCCCGCAGGCAAGCGAAACTGCCAGGTTGGTCAGCACAGTGTAAACGCTGAGCGGGAAAAGATCTATGCTTTGAAATTCTTCTAACATCTGGTTATTGATTATATACCGTTCCAGTGCATCAGCCTGAACATATCCGCCTTCCGCGACGGCTCGGTCAGGTGATGGGAATCTATACAAAAGACATATTTTGATGCCGATCGTTTGATCAGTCCTAACCTTCCGATGATAGGCCTAAGCCAGCCCGGAAAATGATCTTTGAATTTAACCTCGAAGATGAAGTTGTTTTTGAGGGCCGGAATAGCTTTTTCCTCTGAATATAGATCATCGATATTTGGATAAGCTACACTCCGCAAATTTTTATCAATCGTTACCCTCACGTCATTCTTAAACCGGTCGTAATAAGCTTCCCGCTCATAGATCACCAGGACTACCGGTTTTAGGTTATTTCTGTAAACGTGAAAAAGAAACTTCCCTGCACCATTCACCCCATGATCATCTTCGACATCACCGAATGCCCTGGAACCTTCACCGGCCAACAGACGTTTCATGACTTCAAATGTTAACCGTTCACGGTCTTTTTCAATGGGTTCCTTGAATTTCCTTTTGATCTCGAGAAAAACCATATCATCCCCGTTTGGCCGGTTGTAGCCCCTGATCCTGATCTTTTTCCTGGTTTTGTATCCGTCGATTTTTTCGAAATAGTAATCGAACCGGGATGTGTCGAAATAAACAGACCTGACGGTATATTGATGATCAGCCATTGCCAAAGCATAGGGATCAAGCTCGACATAAGGGCTTATAGCCTCCCGGAGCTGATACATCCGGCTGACCGGCACGACGTATTTGAATTCATACTTCATTGGTCAGAAAGATACGGAAAAATTCCGTTTAAGGTACTCGAGAAGCGAAACTTTATCGCAATAAATCCTGCATTGGACCACCATACCGGGATAAATTCCCTGCGTTGGCTCTGTTTTTACCGCCCTGGCTATGACGAACTGCTGGTTCTGGATCAAACTGATAGTTTCATCAAATCCTTTAAAAGAAGCGTTGACAGTTATTTTATTATCAGGAGTAGAGAATGTAACCTTGTATAAGCTGTTCAGGTAGGAAGAATGCTGGTAAGGCACCGGTATCTTGAGCAAAAGCCTGCTGATGTCGCTTACCTTGAGAATCCCGCCGATTTCAGTATCATAGCTCAGCAGGCCACTTATCGGTGTGGCGATAGTATACTGAGCTTGCTGGGATTCCAGCCGCCTGATCTCTATTTCGTACGACCGGATTTTCTGCTCTGAAAGATTTATAACCGGTTCTTTTTCCCCGGTGCTCAAAGACATCAATGCATCATAAGCGACCTGGGTATTAATTTCTGCCAGCTTCAGTGCATTTTCATACATATCATAATCGGCCGGGGTGATTACACTGTCGCGGTAAAGCCTTTCCTGCCTGGCAAAGTTCTTCTTTTCCAGGTCCAGTTGCTGCATGGCGTAATTATACTGCCGCTGCGCCTGTTCCACCATCGATTGCTTCTCGCCGGTGGAAACCACATTCATGTTTGCAATCTCGACATCGCGAAGGTTATTGAGGCGGGTAATCTCGTTCTGGATAAAATAGGATTCAATGTAAGCTACCGTATCATTTACGCCGATGGCAGTATCAAATTCAAGGTCTTCCCTGATCTGCAATTCCGCGATATCACCTCTTTCGAACCGGTAATTTTTAAAATCCCCCAGGGCATCGGTTTCATAATTATAAGTCTGGCTCCAGAATCCTTCTTCCGTGCCCCGCGATAGTTTCCATTCCTTTACGGGATAAACTTTTGCGGATACTACAAAACTATAACGTACCGGGATAGGCAGGAAAATGACAAGGATGGCCAAAATAAGAAGAAGAATAAGTATGTGACGCTTATTGATATGCATTAGGATCAATTTCCTGCTCAAAAACAGTTTAAAATGATAAATATAGGGAATAAGCGCTATTTCTAGCAACGCAAAGTTAATTTATTATTGAGTTTTATATTGAATAATTGCTCTAGCCTATTCCTTAATTATCCAACTTTTATTTCGTATTGAAACTTTGTCGGGATGGAAATCCCAATTCATGTTGTTAAACTCAATTATTTTATCTGCAAATTCAATGACTTCAGCGCAACTATTTTTGACTGAATTATTCGTAATTTTTTTGATCACAATAAATAATCCCGGTTCTATAACTTTTCTGATAGTATTAGACTCTATAACAATCAAGGCGTTATCCGGTACTATTCTCAAAACAGCATTAATCCCTTTTTCCAAAGAATTTCTGTCCACTATCAACAGGTAAACTTTTTTAGCGCCTGCTTTCAGCATTCTTGAGGTATCTTTAGATGAATCAATTGCCTTTTCTTCAATAATCTCATAATCACCGGTTAATGAGTCGCATAGACCACATCCGTCTAAACCTCTGTGACAATTCCCTTCATTCTTATCTACAGGTATTACTTTTACCCCGATTATTTCTTTCCGGGCTGAATGTTTTTCAATTATTCTGCAGGCAAACTCCGTTTTTCCCGTATTTCTGCCAGTGGATCCAATGATGAGAATATTTGAATTAACGGTCATTCGGTTGTTGCTTTGGATAAAATCATCGCCTATTCCTCTGGCGCGTTTCCGGAAGAAGCTACTGAAAATGCAAGTGCTTCGGTTAGAACGAAGGCTGCCTGGAGATACGACGTGGGGCAAAGCGGAAAACATTCCATGCACCTGTGGCACTCTACAGACGCTATTTCCGGAATGAAACTAATCTCTTTGTTTATTCCCCTGTCGATAAATCCAACGGCGTTCAGCTTCTTTACCTCAGCACAGTATCGGACACATAGCCCGCAATGAATGCAGAAAGAGGCCTCTTTTTCAAAACGATCTTTGTCTGCACCATATTCCTGAGCCATATCCTGCAATTCAGCGGAATTCGGTGCATGAGCCAGCAGCAGCTCCAGGATGGTTTTGCGAATTCTGTCTATCTTCTCAGACCGGGTTCTTACCACCAGATTTTCCTCAACCGGGTAAACACAGGAAACCACGAGCTTTGCGGAATTGCCGGATCCTGCTTCGACGATGCAAAGCCGGCAACCACCAAAAGGTATCAGTTTTTCGTGGTGACAGAGTTTGGGTATGGATATCCCTGCACCCTGGGCTGCCTCCAGGACTGTGGTCCCTTCCCTTGCATTGACTTGTTTTCCATCGATCTGTAAAAGGATATCCTTCATACTAATTGCTGCTACCGGTTATCATTCGTTCTTCTTCAGGAACAGGAGAAGGCACTGGTCCGCCGGAGATCTTTTTCACCGCACTAAAGCGGGCGGGGCAAACTTCAAAGCAAGTTCCGCAATTTGTACATTTCTCCTGGTCAATTATATGGATCTTTTTCTTTTCACCATCAATCGCGTCGACAGGGCACTTTTTAAAGCAGATCATACAGGCCCTGCACTTTTCCGGGTCAATATAATATTTGATCAGCTCCTTGCAGTATAAAGCCGGACATCTTTTCTCCCTGATATGTGCCTCATATTCATCCCTGAAATAGCGTAACGTACTTAGAAACGGGTTTGGGGCACTCTTACCGAGGGCACAGAGGGAGGCTTCCATGGCTGTTTCGGACAACACTTCCAAAAGTTCGATGTCGCCTTCTTTTCCCTTTCCTTCGGTGATATTGGTGAGAATCTTATTCATCTGTCTCAGGCCTTCACGGCAGGGGACACATTTGCCGCAGCTTTCATCGGTGAGGAAATTAATGAAGTACCTGGCGACATCAACCATACAGGTAGCTTCGTCCATTACGATCATGCCACCAGACCCCATCATTGAGCCGGCCCCGGTCAGTTCATCAAAACCAACTTCCAGGTCTAACTGTTCCTCGGGGATACAGCCTCCGGACGGCCCTCCTGTCTGCACTGCTTTGAACTTCTTGCCTCCGGGAATTCCACCGCCTATCTTATAGATAATATCTCTAAGGGTCATACCCATGGGTACTTCAACAAGGCCGGTATTGGTAATTTTACCAACCAGGGAGAATATCTTTGTACCCTTGCTTCCTTCAGTTCCTATCTGAGTAAACCAGTCAGCGCCTTTATTGATGATAAGCGGCACATTCGCCCATGTCTCAACATTATTCAACACGCTGGGTTTATCCCAGAGGCCCCTGATGTTGGAGCGGACATACTTCGGCCTTGGCTCTCCGACCCTGCCTTCCAATGCAGTCATCAGAGCAGTTGATTCACCACAGACGAAAGCGCCGGCCCCCTGGTGCACTTTAACAGCGAAGTCAAATCCTGAGCCAAGGATGTTTTTCCCCAGTAATCCATACTGCTCAGCCTGCCTGATCGCGAGGTTGATATTCTCTACAGCCAGGGGGTATTCCTGCCTCACGTAAATATAGCCTTCATGGGACCCGATTGCATAGGCTCCAATGATCAAACCTTCAAGGACTGAATGAGGGTTTCCTTCAAGGAGAGCCCTGTCCATATAAGCTCCCGGATCTCCTTCATCTGCATTTACGATTACATATTTTATTTTTTCAGGGGCATCGCGGGATCCTTCCCATTTTCTCCCTGTAAGAAAGCCGCCGCCGCCCCTTCCTCTCAGTTCAGATTTTTTCACTTCCTCCAGGACTTCTTCAGGAGTCATCCCTGCAAGTACTTTGGATATTGCTGAATAACCTCCAATTGCCACGTAATCATCGATGCTTTTGGGATCAATACTGCCGTTGGATCCGAAAACAAGCCGCTTCTGGTTTTTGTAGAAAGGGATTTCAGATTCAGAAACTATTTTTTTATCTGTTTCGGGGTCAGTATAGAGCAGACGATCTATGACCTTTTTCCCATTTACAGCCTCAGAGACAATTTCCGGAACATCCTCAGGTTTTATTTGTAAATATGTAGTTTCACCCGGGTGATTAACAATAATAGGACCCCTCTCACAAAAACCATGACAACCTGTCTTCCTGATTTCAACTTCATCACTTAAGCCCTGTTTTTTAATCTCCTCTTCAATTCCGGCACCAACTTCTTCACTACCTGAAGCATTGCAGGCAGAACCGGAGCAGAGTGTTATACATGGTTTATTTGGATCTCTTTTGGATAATATTTCCTGCCGGAATTTCTTTAATTCTTCAGGTGTATTTAACCGTATCATAATTCCCCCCTATTCATAGCTTTTTAACACCCCGGCTGTTTTGCTTACCGAGACCTTACCGTGAGTCTTCCCATTGATCTCGATCACCGGCCCCAGAGCACAGCATCCAAGACAGTTAACAGTTTCAAGGCTGAATTTCATTTCCACATCCGTTTCGCCGGGTTTAATTCCGGTCAGGTCTTCCACCGTTTCGAGGATACGGTTTGCACCACGAACATGACAGGCAGTACCAACACAAATGTGAATTTCATGACGTCCTTTAGGAACTAAACTAAAAGCTTTATAAAAAGTAGCTATATGCTGTATCCGGGTAAAAGGCACTTGTAATTTTTGGCTGACCCTCTCCAGGGCTTCCCTGGGGAGCCAATGATTTTCGCTCTGGATCTCAAGTAATACCTGGATGAGTGAACTGGCTTCGCCCTGGTGCTTATCTATGATCTGATCGATTCTTTCGTTATCCATATTCACTTTCCTAATTCTCTTCTTTCCCCTCATGCAAACGCATAACATTTGCTGTGTACATCGTACCTGACCAATCCCAGCCTTGATGAACCGATCATGTACCGTGCTAATTCTGACGGGCTCAGGCCTAAAGAATCAGCGATCTCACCCGTCGAAAGGGGTTTTTCCCCAAGGAGTGACGTAATTTGGCTTATTGCCAGTTTATCTGCAATTAATTCTTCAAACAATCTTTTGAATTCGTCACTATTGAAAAACCCGTGATACGCTTCTTCGGTTCTGTCCGGTACACGGAGCTTCTGCGTCAACACGAGCTTGATGTAGGGGATGAGCTTATTTACCGCTTCAAATTTAAATGCCAATGCCTGATCGTCCATGCCTTCGGCTTTTCCGAGAGGTCCCAACTTCGTAACCTCCGCGCTGTATTCATTCATAAAATTGGCAAAGCGGATCCCTTCACCGGCAGATACCCATTCAAGCCTCAATCGTTCGGGATATATGCCGATGCACTCCAGTAATTTTCTGCATACCTGAACCATGCTGAATGTGTTGAAATTCCCCTGAGTAACATAGTGGCAATCGCAAAGATGGCAGCCACCTATAAATATGCCGTCGATCCCATTGGTAAAAGCCCGCATTATATGCAGCAGGTCAACCCTGGCAGAGCACATCACCCTGATGAGCCTTATATGCGGGGGGTATTGAAAACGGGAAACACCGCAAAGGTCGGCCCCTGCGTAGCAGCACCAATTACATACGATGCCTATCATTTTTGGCTGAAAGTTATGTTCTGTACTCATTTTTTCTCATTTCAAATTCCAAGCTCCAAATTCCAAATTACAAATTACAAATCCGTTGCCGCGTCGATCTGGCAAAACAATTCTTCATCAGTATAGTGCTTCAGTGAAATTGCTGAAGTCGGACACACCGCGTTACACAGACCATCTCCTTTGCAGAGAACAGAATTAACAGAAGCCTTTTTGCCTTTTGGTGTATCCCGAAACTCTATCGCACCATAGGTACAGACTGAGATACATGCTCCGCATGATACACAATCATTCTCCTTCACCTCGCAAACAGAGCCGGAAGCGGTGACCGTGTCCTGTGACAGAAGAGTTACAGCCCGTCCGGCAGCGCCATAAGCCTGGCTGATAGTTTCCGATATATGCTTGGGATAGTGAGCTGTTCCACACAGAAAAATACCTTCAGCGGCAAAGTCAACTGGCCTTAATTTAACATGCGCTTCCTGGAAGAAACCATCCTGGCCCATGCCGACCTTGAATAACTGTGCTACTTCCAGGCTGCCTGCCGAAGGAATGACGGCAGCAGCCAATGCTAACAGATCGGCATCTATGGCAAGCCTCTTACCTAAGATCGGATCCTGAACAATAACCCGTAAAATTTCTTTTCCTTCTTGCGTTAAAGCTTCCACCTGGGGTTTATCTTCCGGTTCATACCGGATGAATTTTACATCTTTTTCGGACGCATTACGGTAATAATCTTCACTGAATCCATAAGTCCTCATATCTCTGAAGAGAATATAGATATCCAGTTTCGGGTTTATCTCTTTTAGTTTCAGGGCATTCTTTACGGAATTACTGCAGCATACCCGGCTGCAATAATTTCTGTCTTCCTGTCTGCATCCTACACACTGGATCATCATCAGGATCTTAGCTTCAGTTAATCTTTTTTCTCTCCTGGCGATCTGTTCGCCCAACTCCACTGAAGTAATTACCTTATCATTTTGCCCATAAAGGTATTCGGTGGGTTTGTATTCTTCAGCGCCTGTAGCGAGGATGGCCACGCCATGTTTTATCTTTTTGATCCTTCCTTCAGATTTTACCGTGGTCAAAAAATTTCCTACATAACCGGAAACATCTGTAATGACAGCATCATGGGATACAAATATTAAAGGGTTCTGATAAATCTGACGTATCAGACCGCGCAAATATTCCTGAACATCCATGCCTTCAAGGGTAGTAGGAATTCTTAGCGCCATTCCACCGAGGTTTGCATTCTTTTCCAGCAGGTGAACTTCAAATCCCTGGTTGGCCAGGCTCAGGGCGCTGGTCATCCCGGCCAGGCCTCCACCTACCACTAATGCCGTCTTGTTGACGGGCAGATTGAATTCCTGCAGGGATTCCAGGTTGGTAGTCCGGGCCACCGACATCCTGATGATATCCTTTGCTTTTTGTGTAGCCTCTTCTTTTTGTTTCGAATGGACCCAGGAACAATGCTCCCTGATATTTGCCATGTCGAACAAATATTGATTGATCCCCCCTTCCCGCAGTGTGTCCCTAAACAACGGCTCATGGGTCCTGGGGGTGCAGGCTGCGACAACTACGCGATTTAGCCCTTTTTCTTTGATTGTGTTAGATATTTGCTGGGCAGCATCCGTAGAACAGATAAAAAGGCCTTCTTCTGCGTGCACCACGCCATTAAGTGTTTTTGCATAATCAACCACGGAAGGAATGTCGACGACCCGTCCGATATTGGCGCCGCAATGGCAGGCAAAGACACCTACCCGGAGCTCTTCCTCAGAGACATCCCTTTCCGCAGGATAAACACGTTCCCTGGATAGGTTTCCCCGTCTGGATCTCAGCAACTCACCGGTGAGGGCATTCGCACCGCTGGCTGTTACGACTGACTCGGGGATATCCATGGGGCCTGCGAAAGCTCCGCTGATGAAGACGCCCGGGCGGGAGGTCTTGATGGGATTCGTGGGATCGATCTTGCAAAATCCATGGGAATTGAGTTCGATGCCGAATGTATCAGCGAACTGCTTCACACCTGCGGGAGGGTTTAATCCAACACCCAATACCACGAGATCGAATTCCTCCTCTTTAACCCCGTCAGCGTCGGTGGCATATTTTATGGTTACATTCTTCGTTTCCGGGATCTCTCTTCCTATCGACACATAGCTTCTTACAAAGCTGACCCCGGGAAAGTTCTCTGCTCTTTGATAGAATCGCTCGAAATCCTTGCCGTATGACCTTATATCATTGTGAAATATCGTCGCCTTCGTATCAGCGTCGTGGTCTTTGGCCAGTATCACCTGTTTTTGGATATAGGTGCAGCAGACTGATGAACAATAACTGTTGCCTTTCTCGAGAACCTGCCTGGAGCCGACACAGTGGATCCACGCGATCTTCTTGGGATGCTTCAGGTCGGATGGCCGCAGAATTTCACCGGAATGCGGACCAGTGGCACAGAGCAGCCGTTCAAAATCAAGGCTGGTGACCACGTTTGAAATCTTTCCGTAGCCATAATCGCCCCTCAATCCCGGATCAAACACCTCGTAACCTGGAGCCAGAACTATTGCCCCTACTTTTATTATTCTCTTCTCCGCTGTTTGATGCAGATCTATGGCGTTGTTTTTACAGATACCAACGCAAATAGAACATTTCTTGTCTTTAAGGAAAAGGCAGCTTTCATCTATATAAGGGTTAAGGGGAACTGCCTGAGGGAAGTATATATGGATAGCTTTATTCTGGGATAAGTCCTGATTGAACGGGTCAGAGATATGAACAGGGCAGTACTCCGTACAGACAGTACAACCTGTGCATTTGCTCTCTATAATGTACCGGGGTTTTTTATTCAGAGTTACGGTGAAGTCTCCTGCGTCTCCTTCTACATTTACAACTTCAGTATAGGTCAGAATTTCTATATTGGGATGCCTGTCGCATTCAATAAACTTGGGAGATTCTATGCACATAGAGCAGTCATTCGTGGGAAAGGTCTTATCAAGCTGGGCCATCTTGCCGCCAATGGTAGGTGCTTTCTCAATCAAATAAACCTTATAGCCTGTATTGGCAAGATCAAGAGCGGCCTGAATACCGCTGATCCCTCCACCAACAACAATAACATCTCCGAAATTGTCCTCTGCAGGCATATTAAAAAGTTGCTCCTCAAATAGTTCTTTTTCCACTTCTCTATGTCCTTCTCAGGTTTCTTTGATTCAGGAGATCACTTCCTGAATAATTTCTGTTATGTCTTTTATCTCGATGGCTTTACTATCCTTCCGGGACAACAAGCTATCTTCAAAATTGGCGATGCAATATGGGCAGGAAGTAACCATCACTTCAGCCCCGGTCTCTATAGCTTGTTCTATTCTAAGGTCGGAGAATCTTTCACCCTTTGGAGTGTCCATCCAAATCCTGCCACCACCACCACCACAGCACAGGCTATCTTCCATCGAATCAGCCATCTCGATCAGTTCTAAAGCAGATATTTTCTGTAATACCTTTCGGGGTTCATCATAAATGCCATTATGCCGGCCCAGGTAACATGGATCATGATATGTAACTTTTTTCCCATACTCCTTGATAAGCTCAAGCCTTCCCTCATTAATAAGCTCGGATAAATATTGGGCGATATGGACTACCTCAAAGTGTACCATAAATTCAGGATACTCGTTTTTAAAAGTATGGTAGCAATGAGGGGAAGAAACAAGAATTCTCTTCACACCATTATCAATAAAGGTTTTGATGTTCTCTTTCGCTAAATGTTTGAATAATTCCTCGTCACCCGTTTTGCGGATACTTTCTCCACAGCAATTCTCCTTGGAGCCCAGTATCCCGAAATTTACTCCTGCTTTTTTAAGGATATTGGCTGTGGCGGCGGCTACCTTTTTTAATCTTGGGTCATAACTGAGATAGCAACCGGGAAAATATAAAATTTCCATGTCCCCTGTGAACTCTTTTACAGCAAGGTCTTCTGTCCAATCTGCCCTTTTTTTTCGGTCTGCAAAGAAAGGGTTACCTTCAGCTTTTAGGCTTGATCTTATGGAACGGATAGGATTGGCGGAAGCCGGATAAATACCATATTCAGTTGCAATCCTGCGCAAGGCTATCCCCGATTCTACCTGTCTCACGTCTCTGGGACACACCTTGGAGCATTTTCCGCAAGTAGTGCATCGCCAAATTTCTTCACCTTCTATCTCAGACATACCGAAAGTAGCCTCCCGGACTATTTTGCGCATACTGAAATGTCTCAATTGATTCCATGGACAAACAACATCGCATTTCCCGCACTGGTAGCAAAATTTGAAAGCATCTCCACCCTTTTCCTTTATGATCTCAGCGATCTCTTTATAGTCGGATATATTCTCCATCATTCAAGTTCCCAGTTTCCAGTTCGCAGTTCCCAGTTTCTAGTTTCTAGTTTCTAGTTTCTAGTTTCTAATTTCTAATTTCATGCGTTTCATACCTGCCCCTTCTTTGCAGCAGACATGCGGGCTACGATATCCATAATTTTATGCAATCCATATTTGTTTGCCAGTGATTCCAGTCCTATCTCCAACTCATCCTGCTTCTCTTCTTCTTCTTCTATTTCTTCTTCCCTTTCTTCGTATATCAGGGCTTCATTTAAGCACCACTGCACACACAAGGGCTTTTCCTGTGGTGGATCACTTTCGCACATATCGCATTTTAGAGGAAGACCCGAATCAGGTTCTTTGAACACGTCTCTTGATGAGCAGGAAGCCCGGCAGAAAGCACACTCGTCGTATTCCTTTCCGTCAATCGTATATTTGTCTCTGCCGGCACATTCGGCTACAGCATACTCACCCGCATAAACAGGAACATATATGTCCGCGATCGGATCACGGATCACGCGAATACGGGACCTCGCCGGATTATTGCTGCTGTATTTTGGTGTGGCGTGAAAAGCGGAGCAGATTACTTCACATGCCATGCACCCAACGCATTTATCAACATCAATTCTTATTGTTTTAATTGTTTTATTTTTCTTTTCACCCTTCATGATTCCCGTCCTCCACTTTATTTTCCTGATTTTTTGCATAAGTTTCTTTAGAAGGGTCATTGTCAATATCTGTCAGGATCCTCCTCTGCTGGAAGTCTTCGTTAACGTAATCCAACTCCAATTCATGCAAGGAGTCTTTCGTAGGAATACCCTCATCATTCCAACCTTTAAATTTGTAATACTTATCCAGGAGATCCTTTTCAAGTTCGGGAAATCTTTTCTTCCAATGGTTCTCCGGGGGCTTCTCATCTTCTCTCCGCATGCCTCTTCTTATATTAACGGCCCTGACTAAAGTCCGGTACCTTTTGGCTGTTTGCGATAACTTGGCTTCATCCATATCGATCCCGACGCCTGATGAGATAAATTTCGGGTAATTGTGTATATGATATGGGGGCTTCAGGGGAAATGACGATAAACCGGAACACATCCCGAGGGCGTCATCGATGTAGTGCATCCGCTCTTGCCAGTCGACAATATCACAACACATTTCAACGGTCGGGTAAAAGGGCATCGACTTTTCCCCGCGTGGTTCCCAGTCCAAAAGATATTGCTTGAACTTTTCATCAGGAACCTGGACCCAATCCTTTGCAAACTCTTCTCTCTCCTCTATCGTAAGAAAAGGTGCCTGGGGGAATTGCCCTTCGATCTGGGTAATGTTTATCTTCTCGCCGGTGGCATACATGAGGAAATAAATGGGATTCAGCATGGATAGCTTGAGAGGAAGCTGCTCAAGTTTCTTAATATTATTATGGGCATATTCTTCTGCGCCGTTACCAATCTGCCGGGCCGCCCAATAAGTCCCATTGGCCAGAACATCTCCTATCCCTTCCCGCCTGACAATTCTGTCCAGTAGCCAGAAAAATCTCCCTTCGTTATCGGACGGCATTCCCGGAAAGTCCTTATCAGTCAAAATTCCGGTTTCATAAAGCTCAAGGGCAAATGCCATAACCTGCGGAGTTGAAAATGCATCCACTCCATATTCTGTAGCACGCTGAGCGATTTTTAGACCAAAATCCAGGTCTGAATAGGCTGCCATTGTATACGTCAGTTTCGAGAAGCATTTCATCATGTATGTCGGAAATCCCGAAACGGAAATGGTTGCCGCGCATTTCAATGGACAGTTATAGCAACTGATGAGCCTTATCCGCGCACTTTCCAGAGTCTCCCTCCAATTCTTTTCGATTTCTTCGTTCCAAAATTCTTTTCTCCTTGTACGGGAATTTCCCCACATGAAACTCTCGGTGTGCCACTTCTCATCGTGGAGTTTCATCTCCTGCGGTGACCCAAGCCCGGCTAAAATGGGCATTACCCCTGGAATTGGCTTTTCTTCCCGGACTTTTATGTATTTTAGTACTTCGTTGCAAAGTTCCATAAATTCAGCCGGTCGGGCGACATTGACGTCCTTTGTTCCGCGAACAGCTATCGCCTTTACTCCTTTGTCTCCCATAACTGCCCCTATTCCGCCCCGGCTGGCACTGGACCTGCCCTGCTCGATGGAAGCAAAATAAACCCTGTTTTCACCGGCCAGGCCGATGGAAGCCACCTGGGCTTTCGGCTCATTCAACTCCTGCCGGATAAGTTCTTCAGTTTCAATAGCGCCTTTACCCTGCAAATGAGAGGCGTCACGTATTTCTACCTTGTCATTGTTTATCCACAAATAAACCAGTTCGGGGGACTTGCCGCGAAGGATCACTTTGTCATAACCGGCATACTTCAATTCCGGCGCCCAAAATCCCCCCATCATTGAAAATGCCATTAACTTAGTCTGAGGAGAAATGGTAGAGACAATAGTACGATTACAACCGGGAGCAGGTGTGCCACATAAAAGGCCAGTGGCAAATATTAGTAGATTATCTGGAGAGAAGGCTTCAACTTCAGGTGGAACCCTATCCCATAATATCTTGGCATTAGTACCTAACCCCCCCAGATAAAGTTCGGTGTCAATTGGGTCAGTTGCAACCCTCTCAATGCTTCTTCGGGTTAGATCAATTTCTAAATTAAACCCTGTCTCTGCGTACCTCATTTTTTTTCATTCTGTTGCTATCAGCATAATGGCGGACTATAGGGTATCTCCAGATACAGATAATAAAATCCGGCTCTGCCTATATTCAAAAAAAAGTAAAAGTAAAAGTAAAATTTTAAATTTAACCCGGAACTCACAAATCAAATTTAAATGGTGAGAACTTGTCAAATTACATAATAATGAATTTATTATGTTTGAGTTCTGCATTTTTTTTTATATTTGAAGTCTGCATTAGCAAAAAATCTTTACACATCTGAATACACTGAAAGAAATAGTCGCCCGATGTGAAGAACTGGCCTTTGATCTTTCCTTTACAATGGCCAGGGAGTGGAAATCACAGGGGAGAGGTCAGTAAATTAATTTAAAACAAGAACAAAATATTATAAATTATGAACGATAATCTTGACCCGTTATTCAAACCAAGAGCAGTTGCCCTGATCGGCGCCTCGGTTAAGGAACTTTCCATCGGGAATGTCATTATTAAAAACCTGCTTCATTATAACTACAGGGGTCCCATATTCCCCATCAATCCAAAAGTGGATGAGGTCCGGGGGCTGAAAGCCTATGCCTCTATATTGGATGTGCCCGGGGAGGTGGATCTTGCGCACATTGTGATACCTCCTCCTTTTGTTCCGGAAGAGGTGGAAAACTGCGGGAAGAAAGGGATTAAGGCAATCATTATCAATACGGCAGGGTTTAAGGAAATGGGTGCCGCAGGTAGGGCGCTGGAAGATGATTTCCTTGCCAGGGCGCGGAAATACGGGATCCGGATCGTAGGCCCGAACTGCCAGGGAATCATCAACTCCGATCCGGAAATCAATGCTTATTGCAACTTCACCTTCACCTACCCGGAACCGGGCTATATCTCAGTAGTAGCCCAGAGCGGCGGCGTAGGCGCCGTGATCATGCAGGCTTTTTCTGATATGGGTATCGGTCAGCGGATGTACGCATCAACAGGAAACGGGTCGGATGTATCCATCGCGGAAATCATCAGTTATTATGGAAAAGATGATGGAACAAGGGCCATTGTGGTCTATGTTGAAAGCCTGGATAACCCGCTTGAATTTATCAATATAGCTAAACAGGTATCTGCCAAGAAACCAATTCTGGCCATGACTGCGGGGAGGACCGACAAGGGAGCGGAAGCTTCCCGGTCACACGTCGGTGGACTGGCAGGTAGTATCTCCATGGACCTCATCTTTAAAAAGGCAGGCATGCTTACCTTCAGCAACCAGGAAGAACTTTGCCATGCAGCAGTGGCACTTTCCTCGCAGTCGGTTCCTAAAGGCAATAAAGTGGGTATTATTACCAACACCGGCGGACCATCGGTCATCGCCATCGATGAACTGGTTAGCTGCGGGCTGGAGATACCGCCGCTTTCAGAAAAAGCTGCAGAAACCCTGAAAGGGACGATGCTGGAATCAGCTTCCATCCGGAATCCCCTGGATGTTGTTGCAACAGCCGGCCCGGGCCACTTCAAAAGCGCACTCGAAGTGATGATGAATGAGCCGCAGTTTGACAGCATATATCTGAATTTTGTAACTCCTCCGTTCGTCGATTGTGAGAATGTCGCCCGTGAGATCGCGGCAGCCGCAAAGGCCGGCAGCAAGCCGATCGTATGTAATTACATGACCGATAAGCAGAAATGGAGCGGTACTTCAAAAATCCTAAAAGATGGGAAAATCCCCTGTTTTGATTTTGCCGAAACTGCAGCCCGGGCGCTTTATTCCCTGGTCTGCTACAGCAGGATACGATCGGCGAATGAGGGCACTGTAAGAACGTTCACGGATGTAAATAAAGATGTTGTTCGCTCCATCCTTGACAAAGCCCGTTCACAAAAAAGGGAGATCCTTTCAGCAGCAGAAGTTTACGGCATACTGGAGGCATACCGGGTTCCTGTCGCCCCTTGGAAAGTGGGACATGACAAGAATGGGGTCATTGCTGCCGCAAGCGGGATCGGATACCCTGTCGTTATAAAAGCTGATTCTGAAAAGATCATCCACAAGAGCGATGTGGGCGGTGTGGCCGTTAATATCCAGGATGCACAGGAAGCAGCCGCGGTGGCCGAAACCATGACCAGGAATCTTGGGGACGGAATAAAATTCTTTGTACAGAAATACCTTCCAAAGGGACGGGAGTTGATCATCGGTGCAAAAGCGGTAGCAGGCGTCGGCCATATTATTATGTTCGGCCTCGGCGGGATCTTTGTGGAGGTATTCAGGGATGTGGCTTTTTCAATCAGCCCTGTCAGTGACACTGAAGCCCTGGAAATGATCAGTTCCATTAAAGCTGCACCGTTGATAAATGGATTCAGGGGTGAAAAAGGGATCAACAAAGACAAGGTCGTGGAGATCATCCAGCGCATTTCCATGCTGGGAACGGATTTCCCCGGAATCAAAGAGCTTGACCTCAACCCTCTCTTTGCAACGGGCGATGAAATTTGTGTTGTTGATGCCAGGATCCTACTTTGATCAGAAAATCATTTATAATACAAAATAAATGCCATGGAGAATAAGAAGTATAACATCGGGATCATCGGATTAGGGCCCATTGGTCAGACGCTAGCGGTACATTTCAATCTTGCCGGTTGTGAAGTTGCCGTTACCGATCTCGACAGGGATAAACTGAACCTCATTCGCAAAGAGGGAATGGAGCTTGTTTCGAAGATTGAAAAAAAATCATTCTTCAAGTATGTTTGCTACTCAGTGGAGGAGATGCTGGAGCTTGATTTTGACATCCTTATTTCTTCTGTCAAAGACTATCATGTCGATAAGATCGTAAAGATCATCGAAAAGAATCTGAAAAAGGAAATTCTCCTGCTCAGCGCCCAGAACGGGATCGACATCGAAAAAAAGTACCAGGTACATTTCTCCAAATCCTCCATCCTCAGGATGGTGATCAATTTTGCAGGGAATCTCCAGGCCCCGAATGTAACAGCGATCAACTTTTTCAATCCTCCCAATTATGTCGGGTCGATGGACGATTCGCAGGAAGAACTGGCACAGTGGCTTGCAAAAACCCTGACAAGTGCAGACCTTTTAACAGAACAGGTGAACTCCTTTACACTAAACGACAAGATCTGGGAAAAAACAATCCTGAATGCTGCTTTAAGTCCTTTGTGCGCTATCTCCAGGCTTACCATGAAAGAAGCCATGAATAATGCTGACACCCTTGAAGTCATCGAACAGATCCTCTATGAAGCGGTACAGGTTGCGTGTGCCGAAGACATCAAGCTGCCGGATAATTTCATCAAGCTGGCCATCAGGTACCTCAGCAGTGCCGGGAACCATATGCCTTCACTTGCGGTCGACCTGATCAATAAACGGGAAACCGAGATCAATTTCATGAATGGTAAAATCGTCGACTATGGCCGGAAACATTACATCAAAACACCGATAAACCTTGTACTTACCAACCTGGTCAATGCCATTTCCTGCAAGGATGGCGTAGGGAAATGCAAGTAAGATCATTAGAAAGAATCACATATAAAACTGACTCATATGGATAAGAAAATATATTCGTGGCAGATGACGGTACAGGATACGGATTTTCAGCTTACCGAAAGTCTATTTCCGGAACTTGAAGTGCAGGAAGCGCTGGTTAAAATTGCCGGATGCGGGGTTTGCCATACCGACATCAGCTTCTGGCATTACGGGGTGAAAACAAAGAAAGAGCTTCCCCTGACGCTTGGCCATGAGATCAGCGGAAAGGTCATTGCCGGCCCGGGAGAATGGGTTGGGAAAAACGTGATCATTCCTGCCGTGCTGCCCTGCGGCGATTGCGAACTGTGTAAAAAGGGACGGAGCAATATGTGCCAGAAACAGCTTATGCCCGGGAATGATTTTCACGGTGGGTTTGCCTCGCATATCAAGGTTCCTGCCCGTTTTCTCTGTCCAGTCCCTGACCTGCTTTTGACAAAATACCCCCTCGAAAAACTATCAGTTATCGCAGATGCCATCTCCACACCCTACCAGGTAATTAAAAAATCAGAACTTGAAGCCGGGGATCTTGCCATCGTTATAGGCGTTGGCGGGGTTGGCATTTATGCGGCCCTGATCGCCCGGATCTTCGGTGCAAAAGTGCTAGCCCTGGATATAGACGATGCCAGGCTGGCAATGGCCAGGAACAACGGGGTGGATGCAACCCTGAACGTGAAGGGCATGGATATTAAAGCAATCAAGGATAATGTCCGGGAGATTGCCAAAGAGCTTGGCGTTTCACGTTACGGCTGGAAGATTTTCGAAGTTTCCGGCACCAAACCCGGACAGGAACTGGGATTCAACCTGATCACCTTCACTTCTACCCTTTCCATTGTCGGATTTACCCTCGACAGGACCGAAGTTCGCCTGAGCAACCTGATGGCTTTTGACGCCAAACTGATCGGGACCTGGGGCTGCAAGCCGGAACTCTATCCTGAAGTGGTTGATCTGATCACGACAGGCAAGCTGAAGATAGATGATTTTATTGAAACTTTCCCTATGTCGAAAATCAACGAGGTATTCCGTAATACCCTGAACCATGTTTACCGGAAGAGATCCATACTGGTACCCGACTTCGATTAATCCAGAAATTATTAACTCAAAAATAAGATACCATGTTAGCAAATCACAATCTTACCGACATCACATACAAGGAGATCCTGTTTGAAAAACGTCCCTGTAAGGATCTTAACGGCAATCCCGTCGAAGGCCTGTTCAACGCCTGGATCATTCTGAATAACCCCCAGCAGTATAATTCTTACACAACCAATGCTGTCAAAGAGGTGATCCTTGCCATGCGGGAAGCCTCCAACGATCGGAGCGTCGTGGCTATCGTCTTTACCGGGGTGGGCGATAAAGCCTTCTGCACCGGCGGGAATACGAAAGAGTACGCTGAGTACTATGCCGGGAATCCCCAGGAATACAAACAATACATGCGTCTTTTCAACGACATGGTCTCATCCATTCTCATGAACGATAAACCCGTGGTTTGCAGGGTAAATGGGATGCGGATCGGTGGTGGCCAGGAGATCGGGATGGCCTGTGACTTTTCCATTGCACAGGATTTCGCACGGTTCGGGCAGGCCGGTCCGAAGCATGGAAGCGCACCCGACGGAGGGGCGACCGATTTTCTGCCTCTTTTCGTAGGCATTGAAAACGCTATTTTCTCCTGTACTGTTTGTGACCCATGGTCCGCCTACGAAGCTTTGCGAGGGGGTTTAATAACGGAGGTAGTCCCTTCACTCAAAGTAAATGGAGAATTTATCCCGAATCCGCTTGTTTATACTGATCAATGGGTAAACAGCAAAGGTCAGATCATCTACGGGAAGATGAAAACAGGGGAAGACCTTGTGAAAGGAAAGGAAATTATGAAAACAGGTGAAACGGACCTTTCGCTACTTGACAAGGCTGTAGAACACTTATGCACCAGACTCATGTACCTCATGCCAAATTGTCTTAGCAAGACGCTGAATTCATTGCGGAAACAAAAGCTCGAGCACTGGGATAAAAACAAGGAAAGCAACAGGGACTGGCTTGCCCTGAACATGATGACCGAGGGCAAAGCCGGTTTCCGGGCATTTAACGATGGCCCGAAGGACAAACGGGAAGTTGACTTCATAAAGCTCCGGCAGATGCTTGCGCAGGGCCATGAATGGAACGACGATCTGATCCGTGCGATTTCTCCGCAATTACAGTAAACAGTATAATTCCGAAAATGTATGCAAAAGATCAAAGTTGAATATTTATATGAGGAGGCCATTGCCCGGGTGATACTGGATGACGGGAAAGCCAATATCCTGGATAGTATCATGATGGGCGAGATCACGGAGTTCCTGGTTTCCCTGAAAAACAAAAAGGATATCAAACTGGTGACCTTCGAAGGGGCTGGTAATAACTTCTCTTACGGGGCCAGTGTGGCCGAACATACGAGAGACAAGGCCGCCGCAATGCTGGAGGGTTTTCACAGGATGTTTTTTACCCTCATCGACCTCCACATCCCCACGCTGGCCAAGATATCCGGTCAGTGCTTGGGAGGCGGGTTTGAACTGCCGCTCGCCTGCAATTTTATTTTTGCAGACAAGAGTGCAAAGATCGGCCAGCCTGAAATTATCCTGGGCGTATTTGCTCCTCCGGCTTCTATCATGTTACCCCTGAAGGTGGGAAATGCCAGGGCGGAAGAACTGCTTATCACCGGCAGAATTATCGGAGCAGAGGAGGGAAAAGCTATTGGCCTGATCAATCATGTTTTTGAGGATAAAGCTTTTATGGAAGTTGGTGTGGACACTTGGATCCAAAAAAACATCCTCGGGAAGAGCGCTTCAGCCCTCCGTTTTGCCACCAGGGCGGCCAGGGCCTCCTTTGATTTCTTCATGCTGAAACATCTTCCTTACTTTTCTGACATGTACCTGAAGGAAATGATGGAAACCCATGATGCCAATGAAGGGATCAATGCATTCATTGAAAAGAGAAAACCCGTTTGGACAAACAGTTGATCAATTCAAATTAAATGATGAAAAACTATGAGTGAAAAAGTAATCCAAGACAAGAGCGCGCTCGTAAGACTGCAGTCGGCGAATGACCTTCGCATAACAATGGATGAGTATTTTGCAAGGCTGAAGGAAGCTGCTGAAACCGGGAGCCGGAAGATCGCCTGGTGCACGAGCGTCGGGCCGGCCGAACTGCTGTATTCAATGGGGTTCGAGGTCTACTTTCCCGAAAATCACGGCGCTATGCTGGGAGCCGGCAAAAATGCCGACAAGTACATCCCGACAGCGGTCGCCTATGGTTATTCACCCGATATCTGTTCTTACCTTACCAGCGATATCGGTGCCTTCCTGCAAAATGAAACCCCGCTCCAGAAAAGCGGTTTCGGTTCGGTCCCCCGGCCCGATATCCTCGTTTTTAATACAAACCAGTGCCATGAAGTGGAAGACTGGTTCAGCTTTTACGCCAGGCATTTTAAAATCCCTATCGTAGGAATCCATACTCCTTTATGCATCAACGACCTGAGCCCGGAGATCATTAAAAGCATATCAGACCAGTACCATCGCATTATTCCTGAAATAGAAAAAGTGGCAGGACGGAAGTTCGACATGGACAGTTTCAGGGAAACCGTCGGTTTATCCCATGATGGCTGTGTACTATGGAAACAGGTGCTGCAAAAAGCAAAACACCTGCCGTCGCCGATCAATTTCTTTGATGCTGCCATCCACATGGGGCCTATCGTGATCATGCGGGGGACAAAGCCCGCCATCGATTATTACAAAATCCTCCTGGCGGAACTGGAAGAAAGGATTGAAAACAACATCAGCGCCGTCCCGGTGGAACGATTCAGAATTTACTGGGATGGCATGCCGATCTGGTACAGGCTAAGCAACCTTGCCAAATTATTCGCCAAGCTCGATACCTGCATTGTCGCTTCAACCTATTGCAACAGCTGGGTATTTGATGACCTCGACCCGGCGGACCCGTTTGAATCATCCGCACTGGCCTACAGCAAACTCTTTATTGTCCGTTCCGATTCGGTAAAAGAAAACGTCCTGGAACAACTTCTTAAGGAATACACCGTTAACGGGATCATCTACCATGAAGCTAAAACCTGTGCGCGGAATTCCAATAACCGTTTCGGGCTCCAGAACCGGCTGCACAAACGGACCGGAATCCCGTACCTCGAAATCAATGGCGACCTAAACGATCCCCGCTGCTACAGCGAGGAGCAAAGCATCATCGCCATCGAAACTTTCATAGAACAATTATCAGGAAAAATTCAACATTCAACATTCAACATTCAACATTGATCATGTTCCGGCTGGGCATAGATCTCGGGTCATCTTATACAAAAGGGGTCCTGGTTGATGAGAACAACCGGATGACTAATTTTCTATGCGTAAAATCGGGATATAACTTCAATAATGCCTCAGCGAAAATCATCGCCCATTTCTCGGAAAAGCATGAGATCGAATACCCTGTTTATACATGTGGTTACGGCCGTGAACAGATCCAGGTACCTTTTGTTTCCAATTCCGAACTTATAGCACTTTCCAGGTCTGTATATGAGTTATATAAACGCGCATGTTCAATAATCGACATTGGCGGGCAGGATACGAAATTTATCCAGGTGAATGCACTCGGCCAGGTTGATAAATTCAAGATGAACCGGAAATGTGCAGCCGGGACAGGTTCCTTCCTGGAGGAAATTGCTTTCCGGTTGGATGTGACACCCGCGGAATTCACGGAGTTTGCAAAGGATGCCACCCAGGAGGTGAAGATCAACAGTTTCTGCACCGTATTTGCCATTTCGGAAATCATCGGCATGATCAAGAACGGAGCCACTTTGCCGAATATCATCATCGGCATTTACAACTCCATTATTTTAAGATCGATAGAGATGTCGCTGGTTGAGGATCACCTGGTAATCACCGGCGGGTTACCGGCGATGCACCCGATTATCGTCAGCCTTTTCAAAGATAGATATCCCGATTCTGAGAGCCCTGAGCACTCACAGTTCCTTGCTGCCTATGGGTGTGTGCTATTAAACAGTAAAAGATCAGTATAATCCTTCAATCCAGCATATGAACAAACAACCAAAAGAAGTAGTGATCGTAAGTGGGGCAAGAACACCGATTGGAAAACACGGCGGCTATTACAATTACCTGCCTGCCGAAGACCTTGCCGTACTGGCGGTATATGAAGCCATCGTACGATCCGGAATAGACCTGGCGAAGACCAGGATTGACCAGGTAATTGCCGGGATGATATACATCGATTCGATGAGCCAGCAGATCTACCTGCCGAGAAATGTGGCGGTCAGGGTTGCAGAAAAATTTAATGATAAAGAGAACCTGCGCGTTGCCCCGGGGAAGACTACCGTGCGGATCTGCGGGACTGGTTTCCAGGTAATGGCCGACGGGTTCGATCAACTGATGTCGGAAACTGAAAATGCAAATTGCGTCTTGTCGTTTGCTACCGAGAACATGTCGCAAACCAACCTGGTCCACCAGGGGCGCAGGAAAAAGGACAGCGTCTGGGATTTCGAAGATGCCCCGCTCCGGGATTTCCTGATAGAGGGGTTCAACCATAACCTCTTCAAGACCCTGATGCCGAAAACTGCCGAATTATACGGAGCTCAGACAGGGATCACCCGTAAAGATTGTGATGAATTTGCTTACCTCAGTCATACCCGTGCCATGAAAGCCCAGTCGAAGCAATGGAACCGGTTCGCCAGCCCCGGTTCAAACAATTACCTTCAGGGCATTTTCACTCTCGACACCGTTGATCAGGCCGGCAATGCCATCAGCGTTTGGCGGGATGAAGGGACCAAGTACGATATCAGTTTGGATGAACTGGCCAACCTGCGTCCTATGCTTAAACCCGATGGGCTGGTAACGCCCGGCAACGCGAGCCAGATCAGCGATGGCGCAGCAGCAGCCTTGCTGATGGAGCGCACCTTCGCCGATAAACACCACATCCCCTACCTGGCAAAGATCAAAGGGTACCAGTTCTCGACGGTGCCACCCGAGATCATGGGCCAAGGCCCGGTACCTGCCATTCATAATCTTCTTGCAAAGCTGGATATGAAAAAAGAGGAGATCGACCTGTTTGAGGTCAATGAGGCATTTGCCGCACAGTACCTGGGCGTTGAGAAGGAACTCGGGCTCCCGCGCGAGCGTACGAATGTAAACGGGGGCGCCATTGCCATAGGGCACAACATTGCCGCCTCCGGCCTGCGCATCACCATCGACCTTATTTATGAATTAAAACGGCAGGGACTGAAAACCGGCATCGCATCCGCCTGTATCGGCGGGGGCCAGGGCGGAGCAATCTGCGTGGAAATTATTTAACAACAGGATTATTAATGACCCAATAAAGAAGTATCATGGGAACTGTTTTTTCATTCGGGAACAAACTACTTCAAAAGGAAGTCGCGAAACTGAACAACATCAAAAAAATCGCCATCATCGGTTCGGGGACCATGGGTATTGGAATCGGTATCGACATTCTTAATAAAACGGGGTATGATGTCATTTTCATTGACGTGGCCGACAGTGCGCTGGAAAGGGCTTCAAGAGATATCGGCAGCCATTTTTCGGGTCTGGCCGACGGTGGCAGAATGCTGGAGGAACAGGCAAAAGCGTGCCTTGCCCGGGTTTCCTATACGAAGGATTTCGCTCTCCTGGGCCAGGCAGAGATCATCTGGGAGGTAGCCACCGAACGGATCGACGTCAAGAAAGTGATTTTCGGGAACATCGAGAAATATGCCGACCCGAAAAAACTGGTATTTATCTTTTCCAACACATCATCGCATACTACTGCCGAACTGGCTGTCCTTTTCAACGACATGTATCTCAGGGATAAATTCCTGACCGGCCATGGTTATTTCCCGTTCCATGCAAACCGCCTGTTTGACGTTATGAAGGGGAAATATGCCACGGAAGAGACCTTCACAGCCGGGGTTGCATTCGCCGAACAGGTGCTGGAAAAGAAAGTCATTGCCCTGCGAAATGACCATCACGGTTACGTGGCCGACCCCATCTTTGAAGGTATGGGAGTTATCATGCAGTGGGATGTTAAAACCGGGCAGGACCTGGTGGAACTGCCGCAAGTATTTGAACTGCTTACGGCCAACCCGTTCCAGGTACTCGACCGTACAGGCCATATGCCTTATACCGAGTGCGCCAAACATATGGGCAAAGCACTTCCGGCCCATGACCGGCTGAAAAGCCTCTACAACCAAGCCGGCCGGCATTACCCGCAATGGATCGGAGACCTGGAAAAATCCGGCCGGATAGGAATCAATTCAAAAGAAAAGGAGGGATTTTTTAAATGGTCGGGCGAGGCAAACCGGGAAAAGATCACCGGGGTTTATGACCCAAAAAGCAAATCCTATGTTGCAGCCTCTGAGATAAATCATCTTGATTACTGGTCATTATCAGAAGCTAAGGCGCTGGATTACAGGGAATCAACCATCAAAAGCATTAGCGGGCTTATCCGCATTGCAGAATCCGGTGATAAGGGAGGCGAGACTTTCAGGAGATACGTGATCCCCATCATGCTTTATGCGCTTGACCTGATCCAGGACCAATACGCAACTGTGGCCGACATCGATTCTTCCACGAAGGTCGGGCTGCGCTTTAAATACGGGCTATGCGAGATCATCGACAAATTCCTGGATCATTTCGGGATCGACGGTTTTGTAGGGCTTGTAAAGAAATCAGGGATTGAAAATCCCGACAGGATTGAGTTGTATGATCTTGACGGGAAGACGGGCCCGAGAAAAGACAAGCCTTCACTCCTGCACACTATGAAAAAGAGAGGCTGGTCGAACCTGCTTGGTTACGGTCGTATTTATGGCACCCCGGTAAGCCAGCGCAACTTTACGACCGGGGAGATGGATATTTATTATAACGATCTTCGTTATATTTATCCTTCCAAAAAGGACCGGGTTGCTTCCATCATTTTCGATAATCCACTCCGCGGAAACGTCTGGAACCGTAACACGCTCGATCAGCTTGATCATGCGATCGGGATTTCTGTCGGCCTGTATGAAAAAGGATTGCTGGGCGCTTTGCTTTTTACCGCTGCGGGCAAAGGAATGCGAATGCTCGGGGCCGATGCCAGGCAGTTCAACAAGGGGTGGTTTGATGCAAAAACAGGGTACCAGTTCCTTGGTGAGCAGGATGCTTCTTATTTCACAAAAGCCGGGATGAAACTGTTCCGGTTCATCCAGGAGATGCCTGTATGGACTATCGGTGCCTTCGGGGAGAAATGGGGCGGCGGCGCCGAATTCACTTATTTCCTGAACCAGCGGTTTGACCTGGTGCTGCATGGTGTAGAATTCGACTCCCTCAAACGGAAAAACGTTTTCCGCTTCAAAAAGAACTACAACCAGCCCGAGATCGAATACGGTATCCTTGGCGGCTTTGGCGCCGTGCAGGAACTGGTGCGCCTCGGGTTCGGGGATTCCCTCATCGACGAGCTTTTCCTCCAGGGATTGACTGCAAATCGCGCTTACGAGCTCGGGCTTTCAAACGGGATCAGCGAAGATGAATACGAATTGCTCGAGCGGGCATTCGAACTGGCCAGGCTGAAACAGAAGTTTGCCGTTCCTTATTCGGTAGCCCTGTATAACCTCCAAAAGAAGAACGCCTTTTCAGAAGGTCGCGATGACGAGAGGCTTACCCGCGAATGTGGCGAAACTTTTAACCCTTCGAAAAATCCCTATATTTCCACAGCATTATTGCGCCTGCTTAATATGGGGGGACAAAATCCCCCGCTAAACCTTTCGGTACAGGGTAAATTGCCCGGCTGGGAGAATAATTATGACAAACTATACGATCTTTAAGAACTATATCATTATATTTACATGAGACGGGAATTGACATCAGGTTCATATAGGAGTTACCCGGGCACAAGAGCAGCCGTACTATGGAGATATACACACATGTCAGTTCCCGGAGCATACAGCTTATTCGCAATCCTTTTGACGATTTATTACAATCAAAATATAACAACTCATATAACACGCTACTCTTCATCGCCTACCCACATACCTATTGGCATGTATATAGGACTAAGGGGATAGCGGGTATAAGGTAGTTATGCATCATTTTATTAACCTTAAAAACACCAATTATGAGCTTTTTTGACAGTACTAAATCACTAGTGGAAAATATTTATTTCCTAAGTGCTCCAATAATAATGTTAGTTTCAATATTTGGACTAATCCAAATATGGATAGCCAAACAGACCTTAAAGATTAATTCAAAAAGAGATGCAGCCTTACTTTCATTTCAATTGGGTGAAAAATATATGCCTAAAATTAGCTCTTTATATCAAAAAATTGGCGCTCAAATGATAGAGCTGAAAATTGATCATTTGAAACTAGAAAGCATCCCGATAAAAAACTTTAATGATCAAGAATTAAAATCATTATTAAAGGATCAATATGATTTAATCGCGTCAAATTATTCAACCTTAAAGGTAAATTTTTATAAACTCTTAGATGAATTGGAAAACTTTTCTTTACCTTTTATTACCAAAATAGCAGATGAGGAAGTGGCATTCAATAACGAATGTTTAAATTTTCTGCAAAAAGTTAGATTAGCGGCTTATTTTATTGTAAAAGAAAGGGCGGAAATGAATTTAGAAATATACTATGACAATACGACAAAATTATATGCTATCTGGAGTGAAAGATTTGAAGCATTAAAAATAGATGCGCAAATTGGCAACTTAAAAGAAACACGAAGTAAAATAAAACCAAAGAAGATAAATCCTTTGGGCGTAAAATAAAACGATGCATAACAACCGCGCAGCGCCCAGCCCGGGGTTCTTTAAAATGTTGCACCATGTGGGCGGGTGCATTTGAAAATGAATTTGTAACTTTAACCGTTTAAGCATGGCACCCACCCGTATGGTGCAATAAAAACCCGGGCCAAGGCGCTGCGCGCGAACGTTATAGGCAACCCCAAAAAACAACATATCGTCCAATTTACTAAATAAAAATAGACATAAAAAAAACCTATGGCAACATTTTATCCGCAAATACTTTCAAATGAGAGTTTGTCGCAACAATGGCAAAGATATTTGCAAAACAAACCCTTGATCAATAATGTTGAAGACATTATTAAAAATCAGACAAAAGAATATAAGGATATTATTGAACATTCAACAAGCCAGCAAATTCAAGCACTTGAATCTTCGACCGAAGCTATTTGCGGTTCATTAAATGATGGTTTTGAATTACTTTCTGACAATTTACATGAAATATCATATGGTATAGGAGAATTAAGAAGTGAACTCAACCAGATGTCATCCATGCTTGATTGGAAACTCTCACTCTTTATTGAACAACAAAGAATATCAAATCTATTATTAGGGAATCTGGCAGTTCTCTTGAGAATTCCCGATATACAAAAAGAGCGGCAATATTATATAGAACAGGGAATAAAATTTTTAAAGAATTCATATTTTGATTCTGACTTTTTTCAAGACTCTCTAAACAACTTATTAAAAGCTGAAACTATTGAACCATCTGATTTTTTTGCATTACATAGAATTGGGTTGATTTACATGTACTCACAGAAACATTTGGATTTACAAAAGGCTGAGGAATATTTTCGAAAAGCAGCAAAATATGCTGTTGCTGAAACGAATTCGGGATCAGGCATAACAACAAATTTTCTTGCAACTGATATTAATAAGAACCTCTTATCCCAAGCGCCAACGATCGATTCAATAAAACTTCAAGCAGCGGAATCATACCTGTTTGCTGGAAGAAGTTGTTATATACAAGGAAAATTTAGTGAGGCAGCGGAACTTGCAAGTAAAAGTTTTAGCTTGGTTCCTACCTTGGCTGAGGCAGGTTATACACAAGCAAAAGCTCTTTCTGCCGACAATAAAGTTGCACAAGCCTCAACAGTAATAAGATCAGTTATTAAAGTTGACAGATTCTATTCTATTAAGGTTGTTACTGATTTAGATTTAAGCCCTAAACAAGAAATTAAAGATGTTTTAGAACGTATCCGACAAGAAACATATAATGAAGCGATTAACTTACTTTCTGAATGTAAAAGAAACATGGTACTTGAAAGTATGGTGATAGAAGAAATTACTGAAATAGAAAACCTCATAATTAGAAAAAGCTTTTTGCATTGTAAAAAAGCAATCGATCTAATAAATAAAAAGAAAACAAGAGCATTTTCAGACATTACTCGATCTGACAATATCGATAATTATAAAGAAAATAGAAACATCGATGATTTAAATAATTCATTAAATGTGATTTGTAAAAAAGTAGAATATCCAGGGAGTTATATTTCGAAAATAAAAACACTATTCGATTTCCTATCAGAGAATACTCAATGGAATTTTCCTAATTCATTAGTTACTGTTGACTTAGCTTTTAATAATAAGTATGAATCAAAAAAATTAAATTCTTCAATTATAGAATATTTAAAGCAGGAAAAGGAATATTATGATAAATTGGTTACTGCAAAAGCTCTAATTGTAAAAGTTCTTCAAGAAATTGATGAAGATGATACTAAAAGAAGAAATGATGATGATTTAAGAAATCGTCAAAAAAAACAAGATATTCAAAATAAAAAAAAAATTAATTCTGTAAAGTATGCAACTGGATATCTCTTTGCAGGTGCTGGTTATGGAGCTGTTTTCGGATTAGTTATAGCTTTTTTTAGAAGTTGCAACCCTGATCATCTTCGTACTAACACATTTTTTCTTCCTGGAGTTTTTTTACCGACTTGGATAACCATAATCATTATTGGGGCAGTAATTGGAGCTATTGCGGGTTATATACATGGACAAAACGAAAATTGAGCAGGAACTATTTTATTTAAAATTGGGCTGCCTTTAACGTGCAGGCAGCCTCAATGCGGGGCAAGTCGGTAAGGAAAGTGGTTGTGGCTATTAAAATGGAAACAAAAAGCAAACTTAAGGCCGGGCGTTATGGCACATTTATAAATAATATATGGCACTAAACATTAAAAAATTAATAAAACGAGCTATTGAATATGTTGAACTCGAGGCTAAAACCAAAGTTCTCAATGCTGAATTTGTAGAACGATTTACATTATTTGGAAGAGAAGATGTTGTTATATCAATAATAACGACTGATAAAAAAGATCCTGAATGGTGGGTCGTTGGTGGAGGTACACCAATGAATTTATATTCAAAAAACAAAATAAACTCGGCTGACGAGGCATTTTCTTTCCATTCAGGAATAATGTTAAGAATGATTGCTCGTGACTTTGAAACATCAGAAACACCTCCGGATAATATCGGTTATGATGCATTCATTTCCCATGCAAGTGAAGACAAAGACAAAGTTGTACGACCACTAGCTGAACTATTAAGAAAAATGGGGTTTTATATTTGGTATGATGAATTTGAACTACGAATCGGAGATAGTCTTAGGCAATCAATTGATAAAGGACTTGTTAACTCTAATTATGGCATTGTAATTCTTTCAAAATCATTCTTTGCCAAAAACTGGCCACAATACGAACTTAATGGATTAACAGCAAAAGAAATTGATGGGAAGAAGGTAATACTTCCTGTTTGGCATGAAATAACAAAAGCAGAAATATTAAAATATAGTCCACCACTTGCTGATAAGGTGGCAGCTGATACATCAAGACAATCAATAAGGGAAATCGCAAAGCAAATTGCCAAAGTATTATATGAAGAATAATATAAACGTGCCATAAAGAGCCGGCAGTCTCAATGCGGGGTCAGTCGGCAAGGAAAGTAGTTGGAGCTATTAAACTTGAAAACGTAAAGCAAATATAAAACCCGCTAAAACTCGCTAAAACCAGCACTGCGGCTGCGTGCCAAACGTTGTGCGTAATGTTTACTAAAAAATTAGTCCTATGAAAAAAAGAATTACAAAAAGCCATCTTGAAGCTGCAATTCAAGAACTTGTAGAATATGCCAAGGAAATGGATATTGATTTCTCAAAGTTTAGTAAAACGCCAAAAAAGATAAATTCATTTGACGAGTTTATGTTTGATAAAAAACTTGATGAGGTCTTAGAGAAACTTACAAAGGAAGAAGATTTTTATTATTATCAAATTGATAAAATTGTATTTGATAAAAAATACGAAGAACATTATTTGAGTTCTGGTCTCCTTTTGGAATGGCAACAATATAAGAAAATTCCAAGAACGAATTTAGTTTATAGGTATGATAAAGGTAACACCAATACTAAAACACAAGATCATATTGAAGTTTATCAAGATAAAACAAAACTGTACGCAATAAATAAAGATGGGACAAAGCATGATGGATCAAAAGCTAGACTTGGAAGCAAGGAAATAAAATTTCTTAAAAATATGGGGTTTACGCCACCATTAAATGGTATTTTAGAATGGATTCAATTGGATATGAAAAAGGATTATGTCGCGATTGATTTCGAATTATTATTTGGTTAATTAAACACTACGCACAACGAGCAAGCAGCCGCATAATGCGGGGCATCATGGTAAGGGAATTGGTTATGGCTAATAAAATGAAAACTAAAAGCAAAGATAAAATCTGCTAAAACCCGCACATCGGCTGCCGGTGGAGCGTTAGCGGCAACTCTTGGGCGACAGTGCTAACCTTGAACCGACTGCAAGGAATAAACAATAAATAGAAATATCATTAAACAATAAAATCAAACAAAATGAAAAAGCAAGCAATCACTTTGACACTGTTGATTTTTTCAACAGCATTTGTATTCGGGCAAGACTGGATAACAATGACAACTCCGCAGTCCGCAATTCTTGGTGCACCAGTTTCAAAAATTAAAAACGGGGATATAAATTTTGACTTTAAAATCACTTATGACAAGAACCCGAGTATTGACACAAGAGAAAGTGCTGAAAGTAAAACCGAGTATGAGGAAAAGTTTAGAAGCTTTATTACAAAGTATTTTAACACAAGTAAGGTTACTTTGCAGACGATAACGGCAAATAACTTGAAAGTAAGAACCCTTAGTCAAGAATCAATAAATAAGCTACAAGTTGGTGCTAAGTATATCTATGAGGGTTTAGCAGCAGATTCGGTAACAATTACTTTATCATCTAAAAAGGAATTTTCATCAGACATTTCAAAGGCTGTAAAAGACATTGCTTCTGTCATTACTGGTCCTCAAGCAAGTCAAATTGTAGAAAAAATAACACCTTTTTTAGACTCAATCAGTTACTCTCAAAGTGATAGCATTTATTACAAGTTAACAGTTAAAAATCCTAACGTCTATTATAAGGTTAAAGTAATCAAATTGATTAAGAACGGTAACTTGTGTAATTGTGATTGGGAAACTAATTGCTTTTTGTATTTCGCTAATAGGGAAATCAATACACGGGGGATGCAGGATCAAAACCTAAGTTATAATCCTTATGGTAATTTCCCACGAACAATAAAGTTGGAAGATGATTTTTCTGGCGAAAAAAACACTACACTTTCAAGGTATCCAGAATTTTGCGGTAAAGATTTAAAAGATGTTCAATATTTTTTGCGTGTAAAAAAAGATGACAAAGGACTACATCTTTGGGTCTACGAAAAAGATGCTACACTTGGGGGAGGAGATAAGCCTAAAATTGAAGTGCCTTATCAAGACAATATAAGTGGTGGTCAAACAATTCGTTTATGGCGGCTGGACAGGACTTACTTATACAGGTTCACTAAAGGTGGCATTATAAAAACTGTTTCAATTGAAGTATCTGCAAGACAAACAGGGGAGAATAGTCTAGACATAATTAACTATACAGAAAAAACTGGTGGCTCAGGTGTCAAATCATTAACTTGTTTAAAGTATCCTGAATTCAAAGGAAAATATGTGAGAAAGTAGAGCAGCCGCTAATAAATAGGACTTCGTGTGGCACGCAGTGCCCAACATGAAGTCCACGTTGAACTAAATCCGGGGATTACCCACCTTCTATGCACTTTACGCCAATGGTTTCAGTTTATTTACAACCGGATGGTTGACCGTAGTCTATGTCTTTTTATTACTTTTTCACTTTACAGGAACTCTTTTTATTGCTGAAACGATTCAATACCGGAGTTTTTTTACTTTTTTGGGTGCAGACAGACAATACCATACCGGTCCTGCTTTTGAGGACAATTTGTCAATTAAAAATCACCAGACACTTGCTATTATCTTTCGCGGGATAAAGTACATTGCCCGGCGAGCGTATTTTAGGCAGAACTTCAACAACTTACATTCTGCCTTTTTTACAATACGGACATTGATATACATCGAACCCCGTTAAACGTTTGAGCCGCTCCTGCGAGGTCTCTTTAACCGGAGATATCCCTTTTACCGGAACAGCTTTTTGTCTTTCAGGCCTGAGAGCCCTTTTTACCCTATTGCTTAGGATACGGTAAGCGAAACCGAAAAAACAGAGATTCAATCTAAAATCAAAAAAACACCAGGAACGCAAAGCCCGGTATCAGGATTTTCAACAACAATTAGAGCAAACCGGAGAAACCCAAATCTCCACCTCCGACCCCGAGAGCAGGCAGTTGATAACCCGTTAATAAGAAAAGACGGTTCATAGAGCGTTCGGAACATGCCGGTTTGATTCATGCAAACAAAGTACGAATCGATCAGAACAAAGAGCTGTATCGCCGAAGATAGGCCATAGTAGAACATCCCTACGGAATTATCAAACGACAATGGGATTTTTCTTACATCATGACAAAAAAGTCCATCAAGCGGGCTTCGGCTGATGTAGGGCTAATATTTGTTGCTTACAACCTACGCAGGATTATGAACTTAATTGGCAACGATAGGCTGAAAGTGTATTTCAAAGCCTTGTCTTTTATTTTTTGCTCCATTTTCGTCCATTTTAAGGCTTTTTGCCGAATGAATTATGTCTGTCCGAATAAAGTATATCTAAAACATGCACCTCTCATATCGAATCTTTTACCTAATTTTAATCCAAGTTATTCACTAAAAATTGCCTTTGCGGGTGGTTTTTAGACGAACTGCCGTTGTGCGCAAATTTTAATTAGATAACATGAATCTATTAGGGGTAATATTAACAATCTTAGCAACATTAGGAGTAATTGGGCAATTTATTCTTGATCGACTTTTAAAGAATAATAAAACAAAGATAATTGTTGGCTCCATTATACTTGGCTTAATTGTTTTTGGAATCTGGGGAAGTTATACAATTCAAAATAATGATAAAAAGGAACTGTTTGATACCATAACAAAAAATTATACTGATCAAAAAATTAAAGATGAAAATTACCAAAAAGATCGTAAACACCTTTTATTAAAACTTGATACCTTACAAAACCAATTAAAACCATTTGCTGAAACGGCAAAAAAGAAGTATCCTCAGTTTAACTCTCAAGAAGCACTTGTGATGCTTTCAAAAAGTATTGAAAGTCAAAATCAAAGAATTAATGCTTTGCAAAATTTTTCAGATGTCGCAATGTTAGGAATTGATGGTTCAACAGGGAAAGTTGGATATGGCTTGATAGAAACGTCCCCTTTAATCGATCTAATGAAAAAAGTTATTGAAAAAAAAGGAGATAGATTGTATCCGGTTTGTAATTCTGAAAGTCTTGCCATCTGTGAAAAAATTATTAATACTTATCCAACTTATCCATTTTCCTATTATTCTTTGGCTATTTGTTATCGTGGAATGAAAAATGCTATTTGGAAAAAATATGCACTGAAATGTATTGACATTCTTAGAAATACAACTTTGATTAGTGGCCACAACAACCATCATGATCAGGCATTAGCGGAATTATTGGGGTATATGAAAAATGAAGATATTAAGTAATTAAAATCAGCGCACAACGAGCCGGCAGCCGTCAATGCGGGCATGTCACGTAGGCAAGCCCGCACCTTATCGGCAAGCTTTAGTGGAAAAGAAAAGAAACAACAAGTAACGCCCGCACTGCAGCTGCCGGCGGGGAGTTATGTGGCATTAAAAAAAGACAACGACAATGAAAAAGAAGATTTTATTATCAATTGCAACAGTGCTAATCTTTATGACAGGATTAAAAGCACAAAAAATTTATGAACTTGACGAGGTAAAGCAAATACCAGTTATTGACAATAGCAATATGGATATTATTGCTTCATCAATTCAAAAACTCTTTATAGATGCAATCAAGAATCCGTTGAAAGCTTCAACTCCTTTAGCTGCAAATGAAACAGTATATGCTTTCTATGACTCTGATGAAGATAGAAAACTTCACAAAATAAATCCGACAAATGGGAAGCAATACACTATTTCTGACAGTACCAGACTTAGGTTGAATCAAATTAAGTGGTATCGTAATGAAATGGTAGAAACGTCCTTGCTTTTTAATCTGACTTTTGACGAAAACGGAAAACTTATTGTGCCAGAAAAAATTAATGTTATTTCATACAGAAAGGAAGATGTTAAAAAGAATAATAGTACTTATATCGAGCAAGTTGGACTTTTAGCATTTGAATTAATAATTACTGACAGTATTAAAATTGAACTTTCAAAAGTAAAATTAAAAACTCTTGCAGGAATTGACGTTAATTCTCTTACTGGAGGAGTGAAACCAGTTTCAATAAAATGCCCATTTAATTTAAAATATGGTTTATACAAATCTGACGAAACCAAAGGTCACGCAATAAAAAGAGGAGATAATATTGATATATCATTGGATAGGTATTTTAAAGATGAAGAAGAAAAATTTAGTATCATAAATATGCTTAAAAAACAAACTGAAATTCTTACATATAAAAAAGGCGAATTTGATTTTTCTATTATTAAAGAAACATTTTACCGCAATGTCGGATTTAATATTGTAGCCGACAATATTATTGCAAATAGAGTATCGAAAACATCAGATGGCGGCTCATCGACACAAACAGAAAAAGTAATTTCATTCTCAGGAACTGGAAAAAAGATTAAATAAATATGAAAAAATACTATGCTTTATTTTTTGCAATTTTTGTTTGTTTTTCCGCAATTGGACAAACAAGTAAAAATATAATTGTAACTAAAACTCCAAAGACTGTTCCTGCTGGGAAAAAATGGATACTTGAAGCAGGAAAAACAACAAGGGTTCAAGTTAGTTATGGTGTTTTAAATTCTGGTTCACTCTGCAATGCCCTTTTTCTTTCAAGTCCCTGTATGGTATCAAATGTTAATCGAGGTAACATTTTCAATGCAGAAAGTTATATGTTAATTTTTAAAGACCCTGAAAAAGTACCATATACAAATGATTACACTTACGATTTGACAGTTATTTCAATAGTTGACAAAGATTTTTCCGTTTATGACTTACAAGAAAAAAGCCCCGAAGAAGTCGGAGTAAAAAAGATTGAATTTAAAGCAGGTGAAAGTGTATTTGTTGGAAATTGCTTGGAAAGCATTGAATTAAAAGAGATAAATATGACCCAAGCTGAGTTATTGGAAGTCAAGAAAAAAGAAGATGTAATAAATAATGCAAACCAACTTAAACTTTTAAACTTTAATATTCCCGTTAATCCTCAAAAGTATGTTGAGCCTGGCACTAAACCTGAGATGCACGATAGCAAATTAAAAAGTGTTGTATTTTCAAGTTCAGGCGTTTTGCATAAAAGACCCGGCAAAGGTTACGCATTAGATGACGTTTCTATTTGGACAATGAGTTTAACAGCGGACAATTTTACTCTTCAAAGCTCAAATGGGATTGATAAAAGTTATACTTTAATTAAAATAGAGTATGACGAACAGATGAGAATGCAAAAATTTGTATTAGGAAATTCAGAAAATGAAATAACGCATAACTTATTAATCTCTTGGAGTAATAGCAGTAATCAATATTCATTGCTATTGAGTTCTACTGACAATACAGAAGAATATCAATTTCAAGAAGTTCAATCTACCGACAAACAATTTCAAACTAAATAAAAATGGAAGAATTAATCAAAAAGCACACAGAAACTCAAGAGTTAATGGACAAAACTCTGATGGAAATAGGTCTTAAATATTCGACCTATTCGTTAACACAAGACAAAACCTTAATTGATAAAATCAATGAAAAGGTTGAATTGTTTCAGAAACTTGAAGCACAGTTGCAAATAATTGAAAAGAAAATCAGGGAGATGAAGAATTAACGCCACATAATCGAGTAGACGGCCCCGCCAGTATTACCTGACGTGGAGCGCCGCTCACACCATCCCGACTTAGTCGGGACGGTTCATTAAGATGCGGAGCAATTCTCTCATAAAGTGTAAGCATCGCCTCATACCCCCTCTTTCCTAAGCGGTCTAAAGTAATCGTTGTCCCAAGAATTGGACTCTGGGCAACTGCCCAGCCGCCCATGCGGGTTCTGCTCCATTTGTAGGCATGATCCTGATCGACTCCTAATCGGATTAGGTTTTTCCGCTTCCTATCAGGTTTCTTCTCCGCCAGCTGGCGGACCAGATACAATACCTAAGCCGGTTTCGTATCCACCCGTCGAGGTCCTTGAGTTTACCTGAAATGCTTGCCATACGGAAGTACCCAAGCCATCCTCGTTGAACCTCTTTGAGCCTGTAGATGCGTTCGTCAAAGGATCTCCCTGGCTCTCAGATTTCCTTTCGTATAAATACTAAAGTCATCTGCGTAGCGGACATAACGAAGCTCTCGTCTTTCCATTTCCTTGTCCAGCTCATTCAGCATGATGTTGGATAGTAACGGACTGAGCGGGCTTCCCTGTGGCACGCCTTTCCTTCGTTTGACCAGTTTCCCATCTATCAGAATGGTCGGCTCTCAGCTATTTGCGGATAAGACGTAATGTAAGCGGGCATTTGATCTTACGGTACAGTAGCTGTAACAGAATACTGTGGTCAACTTCATCAAAGAAGTTCTTTAGGTCAATATCAACAATGTGTTGGTAACCTTCATTGATGTTCTTTTGCGCCTGGAGTACTGCCTGGTGGGCGTTTCGTTTGGGTCGGAAACCATAACTGTGGGTTTTGAACCCAATCTCGAATTTTGGGTAGATTACCTGATGAACCGCTTGTTGTAACATGCGGTCGGTAACAGTCGGAATGCCTAACAGGCGTATCTCTCCGTTATCCTTGGGTATCTCTGCGCCTAAGATGGCTTGTGGCTGGTAACTTCCGGTTAACATGGCACTGACAATCTGCTCCCTTTTCGTTTCAAAGGCGGCAGCGAGTTCTCGTACCGATGTGCCGTCAGTCGCTGACATTCCTTCGATAGCGATGGCTAACTGTTCCCTGTTGATTCCAAGGTAGGCGGATAATTCGTGTATCGACATGCCGTCGATGCCTGCGGAACCTTTGTTCGACATCACTTTTCGACACGCCTTTCGTATGTTATTTCCGTTAATTACTTTTTCAATCATCTTCCACTTTTTGTTTTCTCTGTTCTGCTTATCGTAAGGCTGGTATCCGCCTGCTGGCGGATAAACCTCCTTACGGCATTTAGAACTACTTAATGTTCAGCCCTTCGCTACTTTTGTGAGCCATTCCCGCCCTAGGCGGGACTCGTTTCGGTAACTACTATGACCTCTGCTGACTTCCCCTTATATCGCTACCGATACACAAGGATCTCCCCCGGTAAGAGCACTTTCCTTCCTCCGATTCCTGCGGCATTTACATAACCGACTCTCTTGTATTCTTCGGGCGTTGCAATGGTGTGCTTGCTTACCCGGTCAGTTATGCCTCATATACCGTTCCTGTTCGTCAGTACCAGATTTTGCAGTCTCGCTTCCTTCAGTGCATGCCTTGCGGCATACCACCTTGCGACTTGCTAATACTTTCAGGTTCTACCCCGAGGTATTAGGGACTTGCACCCTCTGGAAAATTTGCGTACACTTATTATTTGCCCCTGAAATTTTATTTGTATTTTTAAACTTTTTCAACAGCGTCACAACAAGTGTGCGCTGCATGCTCATGCAGGGCACTCACAAGATGCTGCTTTAATGCCGCGGTGACATGCTCCGAGACAAATATATTGCTAACTTTGTAAGCATGTTGACAGGAAAAACAGCAGTGGGTAAACAGCGGCACAAAACCAGCACCTAACCGTTGGGAGAATAATTATGATAAACTTTACGATAAGTAGTAACAAATTTTTTTATGGTTAATAATGAAAAACAAAATCAAGAATTGAGTTGGCAACACCCTGGTGGCAAACTTATCGAGCTCGGTGCAGATAAACTTTCCGATGCTGAATTACTTTCCATTCTAATTGGCACGGGTACAAAAGGAAAATCGGCCGAACAAATTGCCAATGAAATCATTCGAAAATTTGATGGATATAAAGGAATGACGAATCAGCCTTTAGAAAAGTTTTTAGAGTTTAAAGGATTAGGAGATGTTAAAATTATCCGTATTGCTGCGGCTTTTGAAATTGCAAGAAGAATAGTAAAACAGGTTTTAGAAAATAATGAGTAGAATTAGAAATAAAAAATCAAGTTTGCCAGATGCTTTTAATTCGGAATCGCACAAAACCGAATGGACTTGCGCTGCCAAGTTAGCCGGATGGATAAATGAAATTGTCAAAGAAAAATATATTCCGATTGGAGTTGCAGAAGTTGAAACAAAAACAAAGGAAAGCGGTAAACGGTCTGATATTATAATTTATGAGACGCCAAAGAATGTTAGTGTTCTTTGTGTAATTGAATGTAAACAGCCATTTTGGGATGTTTTTAATGAAGAATTGAAGGAAGATGCAAGAAATAAAGGGAACAAACGAAAATCACCATACTTCGCTACTTCCAATTTCAAAAAACTTATTTGGTGGAATACTGAAAGAGCAAACAATCCTATACTCACTGAAGAACAACAGATTATACAGAAATATGAGCTCTCTGAAATTGAAAATCTTGACGAGATTGAAAATATACGTTATCGCGAACCTATTCGCCGGGAACTTGAACGATTTGTTTCCAAACTTTATGCAGTTCACACGGGGAAAGAGGCAGAACCAAAACAAGCGATTGACGAGCACCTCATTGACCGAATTCATGAAAAAATTCGTGTGTTATCTTATTTCTATACTGACATTATTCGCGATAAATTTCACAAAGATGTTAAGTTCGGCAAATCATTAAAGAGTTGGTTTGATGAGCAGATGTGGGAATTTTCTGGTAGGAAAAATGATTTTGACAAAGCCGCACGTCAAACCGCTTATCTTCTCGTTAACAAAATTCTTTTCTACGATGTACTTCAATCAAAGCAACCAAAGGAACTTGATCCGCTCAAAATTCCTGATAGTTTGACTAAGGGATCAATGCTGCAAAAAACATTGCAAATGTATTTTGATGAAGTACTCAAAATTGATTATGAAACCCTTTACACTACTGATTTCATTGACATCATTGCTTTCCCTGATGATAATGAATTAGTTAAACAAATTAAAGATCTTGTATCAATACTCAATCGTTATAACTTCGGAACCCTCGGCTACGATATTCTCGGAAGGATTTTTGAACGATTGATTCCACAAAATGAGCGTCACACGCTCGGACAATATTTTACAAGCGCTGATGTAGTAGATTTAATTCTACAATTCTGCTCGCAGAATGAAAATGACAAGTTGCTTGATCCCTCGTGTGGTGCAGGGACTTTTCTTGTGCGCGCATATCAGCAAAAGAAACTGATGAATCAGTATAAAAAGCACGAAGAAATTCTTGACAAACTCTGGGGAAACGACATCGCTAAATTCCCGGCTCATCTTGCCACGATTAACCTTGCTATTAATGATTTGGGTGTATTGAAAAATTATCCGAACATTTTACAGAGTGATTTTTTTGCTTTGCAAGTTGGACCACACGGATTTGATAATGAAAACTGGAGAAAACGAAGAGCAAGAACTTTAGGTGTTGATGAGCGCGAAGTAACTTATCCCCGCTATTTTGATGCCATTGTAGGTAATCCTCCTTACACACGACAGGAAGAAATTGAAGACACAGGTGTTGATAAACGGAAGCTTATTGACAATGCCTTAATGTTTGGGAATAAAAAGATAGCCGATATAAGCGAGCAAGCAGGTATTCACGCTTACTTTTTTGTACACGGAACAAAATTTCTTAAAGATGGTGGGTACTTTGGTTTTATTGTTTCAAATTCGTGGTTGGATGTTGATTATGGAAAAGGCTTACAGGAATTTTTTCTCCTCAATTATAAAATAGTTGCCATTATTGAATCAAAAGAGGAACGGTGGTTTATTGATGCCGATGTCAATACTTGTATAGTTATTTTACAAAAATGTTCTGATGAAAAAGAGCGAATGAAAAATCTTGTTCGTTTTGTGTTACTCAAAAAATCATTACGATATTTTATTCCTGCTACAGAAAATATATGGAATAAACAGATAGATCGGAAAGACGCAATTGACAAACTCATTCAAACAGTCCTTGCACACAGTAAATATTACGAAAATGATGATTTGCGAGTATTCGCTATTTCTCAAAAAGAATTATGGGAAGAAGGATTTGACATCATTCCTGAAGAAAATGATGATGTAGAAAACAAAATCACAGAATCTAATGCTCCTTATGGTAAATATATTGGGTCAAAATGGGGAAAATATTTACGAGCTCCGGAATCTTTTTTTAAAATTATGGGAAAGAGTAAAGGATATTTAATACCATTAAGGAAAGTAGCAGAAGTAAAAGCGGGATGTTACACTGGTATTAACGAATTTTTTTATTTTGATAAAAAACCTGCTTTCAAAGAAAAGATAGAAAAAGAATATTTAAAGAAAATTATTAGGAATACACATGAGGTAAATTCAATAAATATTGACTCAAATAAATTAAAATCGCAAGTATTTGTTTGCCAAGTATCAAAAAGCGAACTTGAAAAAAAGAAACAACATGGTGCATTAGGCTATATCAAATGGGGAGAAAAACAAACTGGTCGAACAAGGCAAAAACGAAAAACAGAAGTTCTTTTCCCCAATATCGAATCAGTAAAAAACAGAAAGCCTGGTTGGTGGGCTATACCATCACAGAATTTAGTGACAGTAAATCTATTTATGCTTTATGTTATTAATAAAAGATTCATTGTTCCATATTCCGACAGTGCTATTATTTCCGATAGATGTTTCCATAGGATAATTCCATTTGATAAAAAAAACACAGAAATACTTGCGGCAATCTTAAATTCAACTTTTACGATTTATTGTATTGAACTATATGGAAGGTCAAATTTAGGTTTAGGCGCTTTAAAATTTGAGGCAACAGATGCAAAGAAAATTTCTATTATAAATTGTAATTCCATTGACAAAAAAACAAAAAATAAATTATTATCGTCATTTGATATTTTAAAAAACAGGAACGTTGAAGATGTCTTTAATGAAATCGGGGCGAAATCATCTACCGAAGTATCGCTTACAAAAGTGAAATCCGACCGTAGAGAATTAGATAAAATCATAATGAGCGATATTCTTGGTTTAACCAATGATGAACAATTGGAGGTTTATAGTGCGGTAATTGATTTGGTAAAATCACGAATTGAAAAAGCAAAAAGCGTTGAAAAAAATAATAAATTTATTGAAGGAATTGATATAAAGTTAGCAAAGAACGAAGCAATAGCTGAATTGAAAAAGAGAAAAAAATAAATGGAACTTATAGGGGAGTATTATCGTGACAAGGTGATGTGCCTTCCAGAAGACAGTCGTAAGTTAGTTGAGCTACCTGCATGGCGAGACAATATTGAAATAGTAAATGATTTGTTTGGTTGGGTTTTAAAATGCGATAAAGTCAAAATACAATGCCGTTCGGAGGAAGAAGCACGCTTCCTTTGGGTTTACTGGAGTTTTTATATGACAGAAATATGGATCCCTTCAGATGACAAGTATTTAACAGAAATTCTACCTCGTTTACTTGTACTCAAAGAAGGACATGATGAAGTCGTGGCGGAAAAAGTAAGTGTATACTCAAATCGTAAAGTCCGTGAAGAACTCAAACGACAAATATATCTTGGTGTTACACTCCGTGATGAGGACGAAGATAATGAAGTAGAAAGTGAAATAGAGGATATTTCCAACACGATGTGACACTTTGCTTATTACGTTAAAGCCAATGGTAAAAAGTTGACAGAGCAATATGAAAATTGACAGCATCACGGTAATGGACATTGGAACAAATACAAACCAGAGGACAGGCAGACACACAAACCAACACACAAATCTAAACTTGCAAAAGAGTTCTATTTTCTAACTTTTTTAATTCAATACCATGTCAGCAATAAGATACAAATCCCCAGACTACTACCTTTTAGATGATCTTTTAACCGACGAGCACAAGCTGATCCGCGGAGCGATCCGGGATTGGGTGAACGTGGCCGTGATGCCCATCATCGACGAGGCCAACCAGAAACATGAATTCCCCCGTCACCTTGTGAAGGAAATGGGTGAGATCGGCGCCTTTGGCCCTTACATTCCCGTAGAATATGGAGGTTCGGGCATGGACCAGGTGTCTTATGGCCTGATCATGCAGGAGCTTGAAAGAGGAGATACAAGCATCCGCTCCATGGCTTCGGTACAATCATCGCTGGTTATGTACCCCATTTATAAGTACGGGACTGAAGAGCAGAGAAGAAAATACCTGCCGAAGCTGGCTACCGGCGAACTGATCGGCGCTTTCGGCCTGACTGAGCCAAATTATGGGTCCGATCCCGGAAGCTTGCTCAGCCGGTTCACCGACGAGGGCGATCATTTCTTGTTGAACGGCTCCAAAATGTGGATAACCAATGCATCTGTCTCTGACATAAGTGTGGTCTGGGCTAAAGATGAAGCCGGCACCATCATGGGAATGATCGTCGAACGGGGTGCTGAAGGTTTCACCACGCCGGAAACCCTGAGAAAATGGTCGTTGCGTTCCTCCTCTACCGGCGAGCTGGTCTTCGATAATGTAAAAGTGCCCAAAGAAAATCTCCTGCCGGGCGTCAAAGGGCTGAAAGGTCCGCTAAGTTGCCTCAGCTCTGCCAGGTATGGCATCGCCTGGGGCGTGATCGGGGCAGCGATGGATTGCTACGACACGGCATTGCAGTATTCCAAAGAGCGTATCCAGTTCAATAAGCCTATTGCCGCCTTCCAGCTGACGCAAAAAAAGCTGGCAGAGATGATCACCGAGATCACTAAGGCACAGTTGCTGGCCTGGCGTGTGGGAGTTCTGAATAACGAGGGCCGGGCCACGCCGGCGCAGATCTCCATGGCTAAGAGAAACAATGTGAAGATGGCGCTTGATGTCGCCAGGGAATCCCGGCAGATTCTCGGCGCCATGGGCATTTCCGGCGACTTCCCGATCATGCGCCATATGATGAACCTTGAGTCGGTCATCACTTACGAAGGCACCCACGATATCCATTTGCTCATCACCGGCCAGGATATTACAGGGGAAAGCGCATTTGCATGAACCTGACCGCATTATTCTATTTCCCATGAAAACTCGTAAAGCAGGAGTAGTGATACTGGCAGCCGGCAGGTCGGAACGGATGAAGGAGATGAAAGCTTTCCTTCATTACGATGAAAATGTCCGGTTTATCGAAAAGATACTGTCAACTTATTCCGGCTGGGGATGCAGCGAAATCGTCGTGGTGACAAACCCGGAAACAATGCAGCGGATGAAGCTGGCGGGAATGGTTCCTTCAACGGTAACCATGGTCGTAAATGATCACCTGGAATTTGAAAGGTTCTTTTCGGTGAAACTGGGGCTTGGAGCCATCCGGTTATCTTCATTTTGTTTCATTCAGAATGTCGATAATCCTTTTATTGATTCACAAATACTTGATCTCATTTATGAGCATCGGAGCAATGAAAAATATGTTTCACCTGTTTTTAAAGGTAAAGGCGGGCATCCTGTTTTGCTGAACCGGGAAAATATGAATCGGATATGCAAATGGAATGTAAATTCAGCTAATTTTAAGGAGGTGCTTGGTACGTTTGAATGCCGGAACGTCGAAATGCCTGATGACAGGGTTTTGATCAATATAAATAGTCCGGAAGAGTATCAAAGATTTTTAACAATTCAATTGTAAGTTTTATGATTAAGTTTCTCAAAAAAAATTATCTCTGGATCATACTATTTGGTTCATTGATTGGATTAAATGAAACACTAATTGGCGGTATTAAAATGCCTTACCATTCGGTTGTATTAAACACAATCACGCTGGTCTTGTTATCCATTGCCCGTTACTATTTCCCGAAAAGAGGGACAACAATGCTGATTATTATAATAGCAATTCTTTTCAAAATAAATAGCGCCGGGATTCATGAATGCACAACAAATTTTTTGTTATGCGGACCAATGGCATTGCTTCTGCTTGGAATTGGTTTTGAAATATTTGGATCGATCTTTATTGCGGAGAATTCATTCAAATATTCAAACTATATATTAACTTGCGTTATTACTTCCATTGTAGTATTCAGCGTTTTTGCAGTTTTTCAGACCTACATCCTCAATAGTTGGGATACAGCCAGGCTGGTTAGTTATATCTTCGTTAAAGGTTCATTGACCGCCATTGCATCAAGTGCTTTCAGTGTTTTTATGTTGTACTTGATCAGATCCTTCAGACAAGTCAATATTACAAGGCTTAATCCGTATTTTATTAGTGGTATGCTTGGATGCGTGATTATTGCGCTCTGGTTGTTAGGGTTTTATTCAACATAATCTATTATGAGGCTGTCTCAAAAGGCATTTCTGCCATAAAAATAATATTTGTTTATTCATGCTCCAACGGGTAAATCCGTTGGTTTCGAATAAGTTACAAAATATTAACCGACGGATTTACCCGTTGGAGCAACAAAAAAAAAGAGTGTCTCGACTTTTGAGATAGTCTTAATGTTATCGTTCTTACAATTAAATAAACAGGAGGAAAATCAAGAAAATAAATTTATGGAATTAATCTACAATAAAATACTCGAAATCCTCAAAACCGGCCAGGTTGCCGCCATATGCACCGTGGTCTCCACCAAAGGTTCAACCCCGCTTAAAACAGGCGCGAAGATGATTGTCTGGGAAAACGGCAGTATCTTTGGAACTATTGGCGGGGGTCCACTGGAATATGAGACGGTTCAGGATGCCGTCCAAGTCATTAAGAATAAGAGACCGCAGCTTTTTATGCACAATCTGAAAGTTCAGCATGAAATGTGCTGCGGGGGATCTATGGAAATTTATATTGAACCGCTTATGCCAGCAAAAAAACTCTTTATGTTTGGCGGGGGCCACGTCGGGAAAGCAGTCGCAAAACATGCACTGGATCTTGATTTCGAGATCACCGTCATTGATAGCCGGGAAGAGATCTTCAGCGACTGGACCTTTACCGGTTACCGGAAGGTGGCCGGGGATTTTCCGAAAGTGATGCCTTCATTGCCTTACGACAACAACACATTTATTGTTATCGCCACCCTGGATCATCCCACCGACAATGAGGTGCTTGCCTTTTGCATCCATAAACCACATTGTTACCTCGGGATGATCGGCAGTAAGAAAAAGGTGGCTACAATGAAGGAAAACCTTATTTCGGAGGGCATTGCAACTGAAGAAGAACTCAGCCGGGTGAACATGCCCATTGGCCTTGACATTAGTGCCGTCACCGCGGATGAGATCGCGATCAGTATCGTGGCAAAACTGATCCAGGAAAAGAATAAATAAAAAACGAGGTATATGTATTTACCGGACTTTAGTTTTCACCAGCCGGTATCCGTTAAGGATGCAATCGGCCTGCTCGGGCAGAAATCCAATGCCGTTGCAATGGCAGGCGGAACCGACCTGCTGGTTGAAATGAAAAAAGGTCTCCGCAGTCACGAGAATATCGTCTCGCTGGCTAAGATCACAGAGATGAAGCTAATCACCGAAGATGAGAGTAACCTCTTCATAGGGGCTTGCTCGACACACAGTGAAGTCATTGCTTCCCGGTTGGTTGGTAAAATTGCCCCGGCACTGGTTGAAGCGACTTCCAAAATCGGGACCGACCAGGTCAGAAATACAGGTACGATTGGGGGCAATATCTGTACTGCTGCCTCCTGCTGCGACACCGCCCCGGTCCTGCTGTCGATGAATTCGGCGGTTGAGATTGCCGGTTCAGAAAGCGTAAGGATAGTGCCCCTCAAGGACTTTTTCACTTTCAACAAAAAAACAATACTTAAAAAGGGCGAACTTGTGACCAGGATCATTGTTCCGAAACCCGAACCCGGAACAGGCGTGTGTTATGAGAAGTTCGGCCTGCGCGAAGCAGGCTCCATCTCCGTGGTTTCAGTGGCTGCAAAAGTGAGAATAATGGATGATATCATAGTTGATGCCTGCATCGTCATTGGCGCCGTCGCCCCGACACCTAAAATCAGTGATCAGGCAACAGAAATTCTAATTGGAAAAAAGGTCCCGGAGTTTTCTGAAAATTCACCAGTCCTTGAAGAAGCAGGGGATGCAGCGGTCAGGGACTCCATCCCGATCGATGACATCCGGGGCGGAGCACAGTTCCGTAGGGATATACTGAAAGTACTGGTGAAGAGGGCGATACGGAGAGCGGCTGGATTAGTGAAGAGTGAAGAGTGAAGAATGAAAAGTTAAGAACGAAAATGAAACAAATTATTTCAATAAATGTCAACGGGGACGAATACGAGGTGGCGGTGAGAGCAACTGCAACGCTGCTGGATTTGCTACGGGAAGAGCTGAAGCTTACAGGGACAAAGAAAGGATGTGAACTGGGGGATTGCGGTGCATGTACTGTCATTTTAGACGGGAAAGCAGTGAATGCCTGCCTTGTGCTGGCTGTGGATTCGGCCGGGAAAAAAGTGAAGACGATCGAGGGTTTGGCGACTGACGGGGAACTGCACCCGATACAGCGCGCATTTATTGAAAAAGGTGCCATACAATGCGGTTATTGCACCCCGGGAATGATCATGCGGACGAAAAGCATCCTGGATAAAAATCCAAATCCAACCAAAAAGGAGATCCAGGAAGAATTATGCGGCAATTTATGCCGTTGCACCGGATATACGAAAATTATCGAGGCTGTTGAAACAGCCAGGGATTATCTCAATGGGAAACAACCTCCGGAACTGGTGTTTATGCCGCAGAAATCTGCCATCAACCTTTCGGTTGTTGGGAAACGCCTTTCCAAGATCGATGCGCCCGACAAAGCCACGGGCAGGGCAATTTATACCGACGATATCTCCCTTCCGAACATGATCTACGGGAAGCTGCTGCTCAGCACCGTACCTCATGCAAAGATCCTTTCGATCGATACCAGCAAGGCAAAAGAACTCCCCGGGGTTAAGGTCGTGCTTACCGGCGCCGATGTGCCCGATGTAAGATGGGGTACATCTCCCCCACGCTATGATGAAACGATCCTGGCTAAGGATAAAGTGCGGTTCGTGGGCGATGTGGTGGCAGCCGTTGCAGCCATTGACGAAGAAACCTGCTACCGGGCCCTTGACCTTATAAAAGTGGAGTACGAGGAACTCCCGGCTGTATTCGATCCCATGGAAGCCATGAAAGATGGCGCTCCGCGTCTTTTCGACGATAAATATGAGAACAACATCAATACCCATGTCGATCACCATTTCGGGGATATTGAAAAAGGGTTTGCAGAGGCAGACCATATACGCGAGGAGCGATTCGTTGGCAACCGTACCTACCAGAACCCGATGGAACCCCACTGTTCCATTGCCGAATGGGACCGTCATGGCAGGGTGACCCTCTATACTTCGACGCAGGTTGTCCATTATGTGCACCACCAGTTGTCGCATATCCTGGGTATTCCGCTGGGTGATATCCGGGTGATCATGACAAATTGCGGCGGGGGGTTTGGTGCCAAAGCGGCAACAAACACCATCGAGGTGGCTTCGATCTTCCTCTCCCGGGTCGCCGGGTGCCCTGTTAAAATGCGCTTCAGCCGTGAAGAGATGTACCTCTTCGGCCGGGGCCGCCACAAACAATATATCGACCTGAAGATCGGGGTGAAGAAAGACGGTACCATCACCGCCGTAAAACAGAAAGCCGTGCTCGAAGGGGGCGCCTATTCCAGTTTCGGCATCGTATCAACCTATTATGCCGGTTCGATGCTGACCACGTTGTACAAATTTCCGAATTACAAGTACGATGGTTTCCGGGTCAACACCAACCTGCCGCCATGCGGCGCTTTCCGTGGGCATGGATGCCCGCATCCGCGATTTGCCTTCGAATCGCTGCTGACCATGATCGCCGATGATATCGGGATGGATTCTGTGGATATCCGGCTGAAGAATGCGATGACGCCCGAATACCATACCTGCAACGACCTTGATATTCACTCCTGCGAATTTACAGCCTGTATTAATGAGGTGAGGAAAAAGTCAGGCTGGGACCAGAAAAAAGGGAAACTTCCCCCGGGCCGTGGAATCGGGATCGGCTGCGGCGGGTTTGTTTCCGGAGCCGGTTATCCCATTTACCGTTCCAAATTTCCCCATTCCAGCGCCATCATCAAGGTTGTGGAAGATGGTTCAAGGGCAGTACTCTTCATCGGGGATGCCGACATCGGCCAGGGATCGGATACCGTGCTGGCCATGGCCGCCTGCGAAGCTATGGGGATCTCGTACGACCGGATCAGCGTGGTTTCGGCCGACAGCGATCTCACACCCATAGGTTTCGGCGCCTATTCAAGCCGGGTTACGCTTATGGGGGGCAATGCATCTAAAATGGCAGGAGAAGAGGTTAAGAAACAGGTCATTGCGCAGGCAGCAGAGATCATGAATGTGGAGGCAGACAAGCTGGAGGCCAGGGATAACAGGATCTATCTCAAAGAGGACCCATCTACCTTCATTCCCTGGGAACAGGCCGGATTTGCACATTTTTCTAAAAAAGGGCCGCTGCTCGGTAAAGGGCATTACTCACCGCCGGAAGGCCTGGGCGGTAAATACAAGGGCGCCGCGGTCGGAACATCACCGGCTTATTCTTTTTCAGCGACAGTGTGCGAGGTGGATGTGGATATGGAAACAGGAAAGGTCAAGGTGCTCAATTTCTGGGATGCCCATGATTGCGGTACTGCAGTGAATCCGATGCTCGTGGAAGGCCAGGCAGAAGGTGCTGTGCTGATGGGTATGAGCGAGGTGCTCTTCGAGAATGAGGTATTTGATAAACGGGGAAAGATGATCAATCCCGATCTTCACAATTACATTATTGCCACTTCGGCTGATATGCCAGAGATTCACTCCACCATCGTCGACAGTTATGAACCCGAAGGCCCTTATGGCGCAAAGGAAGTAGGTGAAGGTGCCACCCTTCCCATACTCGGTGCCATCGCCAACGCTGTGGCAGATGCCATCGGGGCACGCGTATTTGAACTTCCCATCACTCCCCAGCGGGTACTGGAGGTCATCCAGGCAAAAAAAAGAGATCCTGAAAAAACGTAAAATGATAAACTTTTAAAAAATATGGATACGGCAATGAATTTAGAAGGAAAATCTGCCATCGTTACCGGGGGCAGTGTCGGCATCGGAGCTTCTATCGCAGTTAAACTGGCAGAATGCGGAGCCAATGTCGCCCTGAATTACAGAAAACACCGGGAAGAAGCGGAAGCCATCCTGAACAGGATCGTTCAGATGGGAAGAAAAGGGCTTTTGGTCCAGGCTGATATCTCGAATTTCGAAGATGCCGCAAAAATGGTAAAAGCCGTGACAGATGTCTTCGGGAAGGTTGACATCCTGGTCAATAATGCAGGAGTTAACTGGGACGGGGTGATCTGGAAAATGACTGAAGAGCAGTGGGACATGGTCCTGGATATCAACCTGAAGGGATATTTCAATTACATCCGGGCCGTAGCGCCACTCTTCCGCGACCAGCAATCGGGAAAGATCGTCAACATCACTTCCATCAACGGCCTTCGTGGGAAATTCGGCCAGTCAAACTATTCCGCTTCAAAAGCCGGGGTTATCGGCTTAACCAAAACAGTTGCCAGGGAACTGGGGAAATACGGAATCAATGTCAATGCGGTCGCCCCGGGCCTTATCGAAACCGACATGATGAAAAACGCTGATGAAAGCGTACGTTCGGCGGCCCTGGAAGATATCGTTCTGAAACGGATCGGTCAGCCTGAAGATGTTGCAAACCTGGTGGCTTTTTTATGCACAGACATGGCCCGTCATATCACCGGTGAAGTGATCAAAGTTGATGGCGGACAATATATCTAAGATTTACAATTTACAATTTACAATTTACAAGTTAAGATATGGAACTGAAAGACATCGTGATTATCTCAGCCTGCCGCACTGCCATGGGCAAGTTTGGCGGTACACTGAAAAATATTCCATCCTGGGACCTTGGTGCCGTCGCCGTCAGAGATGCCATGCGAAGGGCTAACTTCCAGGGGAATCAGATCGATGACGTGATCCTTGGAAGTTGCCGCCAGGCTGGAAATGGCCCTAACCCTGCCCGGAGTGCTGCAGTGAGAGGTGGCGTTTCACCCGCAGTACCGGCTATTACGCTTAATATGGCCTGCCCTTCTGGAATGCGTTCTGTGGCCCTGGCTGCCCAGGGTATTATGTCGGGAGACGTGGAAGTGGTCATTACCGGAGGATTCGACAGCATGAGTTCCATCCCTTACCTGCTGAAAGGGGCCCGATGGGACGGTTTTAAGATGGGAAACAAGACCCTGGAGGATGGCTGGAGCGACAGTATTGATCCGCTGATCGGACAAGGGATGGGCGAGACTGCTGAAAATCTTTATGATAAATACAAGATCTCCAGGGAAGCTCAGGATGCCTTTGCGGTAGAAAGCCATCTGAAGGCTGCAGCAGCCCAGAAAAACGGTTGGTTTGACGAGGAAATCGTGCCCGTAGAAATTCCTGCCTCTGGTAAAACACCGGCTTTTCTTTTCGACAAAGATGAGACAATACGTTATGATGCGAACCAGGAAAAAATGGCGGTCATCAAACCGGCTTTCCGTAAAGATGGTACGGTCACTGCCGGAAATTCCTGCGGTCTCAGCGATGGCGCTGTTGCCCTAGTCGTCACACATCGTAAGAAAGCGGCAGAACTTGGCATTAAACCGCTATTTTCCATCGTTTCTTATGCCCAGGTTGCTGTTGAGCCTTCGACCATGGGTGAAGGTCCTGCCTATTCTATCCCCGCTGCCCTGAAAAAAGCCGGAATGACTTTGGCTGGTATGGACATCATCGAGGTCAACGAAGCCTTCGCCATCCAGGTGCTGTCGAATGAAAAGGTATTGAACTGGGACAGGTCAAAATTAAACGTTCATGGCGGGGCCATTGCACTTGGTCATCCCACGGGCATCAGCGGCGCCAGGATCCTGATTACAGGTTATCATGCCCTCAAACGTCTCGGAAAAACCCACTGTATTGCAGGTATCTGCGGTGGAGGAGGGGTCAGCACGGCTATGGTGATACGCAGGGAATCGTGATATTTGGCCAGACAGGGAAAATTGTGAAATGTTGTATCTTTGCAGAAAACAAGTGCGATGAAAAAGGAGCTTAAATTAACTGCAATAATAAAACAGGCTAAGTCAGGTAAGTATATCGGACAATTGCAGGAATTTCCCGAAGTTCTTTCCCAGGGCGATACGGTTCCCGAATTATTGAAAAATTTACAGGATGCCTTTGCTTTATTAATGGAAAGTAACCGCAAGGACAATAAGATGCTGGTTAAAGGAAAAGGCCTTGTGATTAAGCGAAAATTGAGCATGGTCTGATGAAGCGAAGGGTATTCATCAAATATATTCATACCAATGATTGCATTTTACACCATGAAGGTTCTAATCATTCCATTTTTATTAACATCAAAACAGGGGTAAAAAGCTCAATACCCCGGCATGCCGATATAGATGAAGAATTATGCCAGGCAATTTGTAAACAGCTTGGTATCCCGAAAATAAAAAATGGTTAAAAAGCCCGGATAGCACGCATATAGTATAAGATGATCTTACCGACGGCAGTCTGGGGGCCAACGGTGAAGTTCCGGTTCCATGCGATCTCGTAATCAAGCTCGTTGGAACTCCAATAGTGTATATTAGGAGAAGCAAAACCTCCAACTAACCTCATAGGTTTATTGTTATCAAAGGGATTATTGTCAAATTTTATTGCCTGAATATCCTGATGAAATCCTCTTCATAACTGCTTCCAACGGGTATCTCCCGGCCTGCTACCAGCAGGCTCTTATTCCTCAGCCGTTCTATTCGCTTAAGCGGTATGATAAACGAACGGTGCACCCTTACAAAATCCTTAGCAGGTAACTTTTCCAGTATAGCTTTCATCGTCATCCTTGCTACTATGGGTTTTCGGTCAACCAGATAAATTTTAAGGTAATCATCGAGCCCTTCAACATACAGAATATCTTCGAGCATTATCTTGACCAGGCTGTAATCAGCACGGATAAACATATATTGCTGCAAAGCCGACTCCTGCTGGTGATAGAACTTATAGAAATCATGAGCTTTATTCACAGCCTGCAAAAACCGTTCATAAGTAAATGGTTTCAGCAAATAATCGACTGCATTCAGGTTAAAACCTTCCACGGCATATTCACTGTAAGCCGTCGTGAAAATGACCATCGTGTCCTGCGGTATCAGCCTGCAAATATGGATACCTGAAACCGACGGCATCCTGATATCGAGGAACAGCAGGTCAACAGGGAATTTATTAAGATATTTCACTGCCTCATGAGGTTTGGTGAAAGTTTTAACCAGGTCGATAAAACCGACCTTCTTACAAAAATTTTCCACCACTTTCAGGGCGGGAGGTTCATCATCAACTGCAATAGCAATAATCATGGCAGGATAATATATAAATCAACCGTGTATTCATTTTCCTTGTCATCAATTAATAGCCTGTACTTTTCAGGATAGAGGAGGTCCAACCTGTGCCTGGCATTACTGATACCCAAACCACCGGTGGATTCAGTCCTGAGAATTTCGTTTACTTTATTATTAAAGACTTTCATATGCAGTTCCTGCCCTGACAGATTGATGTTGATGCCGATGAATGAGTCTTTTTCCGGATTTACTCCAAATTTAAATGCATTTTCGATAAAAGGGATGAGGATCAATGGGGCAATCTGTGGTCCGGAAGTAAGATCACACGGGTAAAAATCGATCCTGACCGTTTCGCCAAACCGTATTCTCTGCAATTCGATGTAATCACTGATATAATTGATCTCTTTCTCCAGGGGGACGAAATCATTGCTTGCATCAGAGATGACGTACCGCATCATCCCTGACAGCTTGACAATAGCTTCCGGCGTGTTATCGGCTTTCTGAATAGCAAGAGAATAGATCGTATTCAATGTGTTAAAGAGAAAATGCGGATTGATCTGAGCTTTAAAATACGACAACTCTGCTTTGAGCCTTTCCTTTTCGGCCTGTTTCCACCGGGAGTTCATCTTCACCATTAATGAAAAAAAGACCACAGCCAGGAAATAAATCAGATTATGGCCGATAGTGAACAAAAACCTGCTGCCTTCCTGACCGGGGTGATGCTGGCGGACTGTTTCCCGGAAAGGAAATAGTATGCCGGGAAGAAATGCCACGATGAAAAAACACAATGTGATCGCCAGGATAAAATAAATGTACTTCTTCGGGAAATATAACCTGGGGATCAACAAATAGAAGTTAAGATAAAAAAACAGCAAAATAAGGATGTCATTCGTAAATTCCCTGGCCGACCTGGATTCACTGAAAAAATCTCCCAGGCCCCCTTGTCCGGGCCATAATATGATCGGCAGCGACAAAAAAACAATGCAGCCGGCCACATGGATAAGTATTTGCCATGATTTAGTTTTCATCATCATAATCTTTCAAAGGTAAAAGTAAGATGATTATTGCATACTGATCAGAAATTGAGGTATTCAGATGGATTTCGCCGGAGTATAAGTGGGAAAATAACCACCAGATTTATTATATGGATGATCTATATAACAAGAGATGATTTTTAAGTAATTTAGCGATGCAATCAGTTTATTTTCAGCAGGTATCTTTAATTTCCATTATCATGAACCCCATACAAAAGATATTCATCCTTCTGGGTACCACATTATTCGTCCAGGTCCTTCCGTCAAGGTCACAGGTTGTCATTAACGAATATTCGGTCTCCAACCTGAACACTGTGATGGACAATTACGAGGAATATGAAGACTGGATAGAATTGTACAACACAGGAAATACCAGTGTCAATATTGGCGGGTACTTTCTCAGTGATCAGCCTGACAATCCCATGAGGTGGCCGATTCCTGCAGGGGTTACGATCTCTTCACACGGGCATCTGAAGATTTGGGCATCCGGCAGGGATGAGGCCGGTGATGGAAATTATCATACAAACTTCAGGCTGACACAAACCAAGGCCAACCCCGACTGGATCGTTTTCACAGATCCGACTGGCATCATCCTGGAGCAGGTACCGCTTGAAAATACCCAGTCGGATCATTCCAGGGGCCGCACCATAAGCGGCGGGGACCAATGGGGTATATTCATCAATCCAACCCCGGGTTATTCCAACGCCTCATCGACGGCGTATGTACGTTATGCAGAAAAGCCCTTGGTCAGCGATACAGGAGGTTTTTACACGAGTTCATTAAGCATTACCATCACCACAAATGAACCCAACTCGAAAATCAGGTACACGACTGACGGGACAGATCCTGTTGCAACTTCAAGCCAATATACAGCTCCTATCAATATTTTCATTACTAAGATATTAAAAGCTCGTGTTTTCAATAACGATCCGACAATCCTACCAAGCCTGATCGAATTCAATACCTATTTTATAAATGACAATCATGCCCTGCCTGTGGTGTCTATTGCCGGTGATCAATTGACAGACTTGCTGAACGGGAACCAATCTCTTCGTCCGAAAGGATCAATTGAGTTCTTTAACAAATTCAAGGTCAGGACTACCAAAGCATACGGCGAATTTAACGAACACGGCCAGGATTCGTGGGTCCATCCGCAGCGGAGCATCGATTATATTACCCGCGACGAAGCCGGCTACAATTATGCCTTACAGGAAAAATTCTTTTCATTATCTGACCGCGACGAGTTCCAGCGGGTCATTCTCCGGGCTGCAGGAGATGATAATTATCCTGGAATAGACAGCAGCGCCCATATGCGCGACGATTTTGTGGAAACCTTATCCCAGAAAGCCGGCCAGCACCTGGACTGGCGCAAGTCGGAACGTATTGTCATTTACGCGAACGGGATCTATTGGGGGATCTATGCCCTCCGCGAAAAGGTTCATGACCACGATTATACACAATATTATTATGATCAGGGCAAGTATGACATTCAGTTTATTATGCTCTGGGGATATACCTGGGCAGAATATGGGGGGCAGCAGGCTTTGGACGACTGGTACGCGCTGCATGATTTTATCATGACGCATGACATGGCCAATCCTTTTACTTACCAGGCTGTTGCGGCGCAGTATGACGTGACGAGCCTGGTGGATTACGTAATTATTAATTCTTATGTAGTTTGTTCCGACTGGATGAATTGGAATGTCGGATGGTGGAGGGGCCTGAATCCTGATGGAAGCCACCGGAAATGGGCCTATATACTTTGGGATGAAGATGCCACCTTCGGGCATTATATCAATTATACGGGGATACCTGCCCAAACACCTTATGTTTCACCCTGTTTCCCTGAAGGCCTGACAGCTCCGTGGCAGGATCCGGAAGGGCATATTGCCGTGCTGAACAAACTCAGGGAAAACCCTGATTTTTCACAATATTATGTTTCACGCTACATTGACCTGCTGAATACAGTCTTTACCAATGATTATATGATCAACCTTCTCGACAGCATGGCCGCGATCATTGCACCGGAAATGCCGGCTCACACGGCAAGATGGGGAGGTACAGTTATCAAATGGCAATCCAATGTTCAGCGGATCAGGAATTTCATCACCATCCGTAACAGCATCATGGATGCAGGTCTCCGGGAATGTTACAACCTGACCGGGCCTTACAATATCGTCATCGATGCAGAGCCTGAGGGTGTTGGCAAGGTAAAGGTCAATTCCCTCGAATTAAACCAGTTTTCCTGGGATGGGCAATATTTCGGGGGCATAGATGTCAAGCTCCTGGCGATTGAAACCAGTCCTTATTATGAATTCGACCGGTGGATTTTGAAAAACCACCAGGTTACACCTGCTGATACTTTGAAAGATGTGAGGCTCAGCCTGATCATGGGCGATTCAATCCTGGCACTTTTCAAGCCAAGGGTATTTGAAGATTCGCTGGTCATCAACGAAATTAATTACAATTCAGCGAATAATTTTGATCCCGGCGACTGGGTCGAGTTTTACAACCCTCATGAATATGAGCTGGATATAACCGGTTGGGAATTCAGGGACGAAGACGACCTGCATTCATTTGTTTTTCCTGCCGGAACAGTTATAGAGCCTAACGGATATTTTGTAATATGCAGGGATACCGCCGCCTTTGACAGCCTATTCCCGGATGTGACCCGTTACATGGGGAATATGGATTTCGGCTTAGCCGCAAACGGGGAACTGATCAGGCTGTATGACGATTCAGGAACCCTGATCGATACGGTGTTGTATGACGACGTAGCACCCTGGCCCACCGAACCCGACGGGAACGGGCCCACGCTGGAGCTGATCAACCCGGCCTGGGACAATGCATTGGCTGAAAGCTGGGCTGCTTCGGCGCTAAACGGTACGCCGGGAGAGGAGAACGGGAATTATGTGAGAGTGCCTGATCCGATAACATCACAGGTGACCTCACAGGTTACCTGTGAAGTGCTGCCCAACCCTTTCCACTCCGGGGCGATCTTCCGGATCCGGTCAGCCACCATGGTGGAAAATGCAGCCATATCGGTTTTTAACCTCTACGGTCAGCCTATGAAACAGATTTCTGCTATCAATTCGAACTATATTCCTCTTTTTGGTGATGATCTCGTACCCGGAATTTACATTTACAGGCTGGCTGACAAAAAGGGAATGGTGCTGTATATAGGGAAGTTTATTGTTTACTAGACGATTTGGAAATTTGAAAATTAGCTAATTTCTAAATTGATTAATTCATCTGCCATCTCCCAGTTATCAGACAGGTGGGCCACCTTGTTCTGCCCACCAAGTTTACCTTTTGAAGCCAGGAATTTTTTGAATGTTCCTTTAGGTAAAGAGATGATATGAAGAGGTTCAAGAACATGCCCGGTGACCAGGTCGTTGTAGTATGAATTTTTTCGGCACATGGCCTGATCCAGCAGGGATGTAAAATTTTGCATCGTACCCGGTAACTGTTCGAATTCGATCAGCCATTGATGATGCGGTTGGCCTTGCGGCGGGTTCACCACCGGGGCAACGGTGAATTCGTTTACCCTTGCACCCGTAATGCCGCATACCTCAGCCAAAGCACTTTCCACCTCAGAAGCGATAACATGTTCCCCAAATGCCGAAAGGAATTGCGATACGCGGCCGGATACTATTAAGCGGTAAGGTTCAAGGGATACGAACCTGACCGTATCGCCCAAATTATATCCCCAGAGGCCGGCATTGTTGCTCAGGACGATGGCATAATCCTTCCCCGTTTCCACTCCTTCAAGCGGGATCCGCTCCGGGAATTCATCATGGACTTTATCTGCAGGGATAAATTCAAAGAAGATGCCGCTGTTCACATTCAGCAGCAGCCCTTCTCCCGTGCCCTCGTCCTGGAAAGCTATAAATCCTTCTGAAGCAGGATACAATTCTACCGTGTCGATGTGCCTTCCGATAAGGCTGTCAAATACCTGCCGGTAGGGTTCATAATTCACACCTCCGTAAACAAGTAAGGAAAAGTCGGGAAAGATTTCCCCGACAGGCTTGCCGGTCCTGGCAACCAGTTTTTCGAAATACATCCGCAGCCAGGAAGGGATACCACTTATGAGCGACATCCTTTTTTTCAGCGTTTCATCCACGATGGCATTCACTTTTGTTTCCCAATCTTCGATGCAATTTGTTTTCCAGGAGGGCATCCTGTTTTTCTGAAGATAAGCCGGGATATGGTGGGCTACGATGCCTGACAGACGGCCTGCCGGGATGACTCCTTTTTTGTCCAGCACCGGACTGCCCTGGAGAAAGATCATGCTGTGGTCGGCAAAAGCATAATTACCGCTCCGGGCCATATACATGAGCAGCGCATTGCGCGCAGAGTTGAGGTGATTTGGGATGGAGTCGCGTGTAATGGGGATATATTTGGTGCCGGAAGTGGTTCCTGAGGTCTTTGCAAAATAGATGGGCAGACCGGGCCAGAGAACATTCTTTTCTCCTTTCGAAACCCGTTCTATGAGGGGACGAAAATCCTCGTAATTAACCAAAGGGACATGCCGTCGGAAGTCTTCATAGGATTTAATTTCCTTAAACCTGTGTGCTTTGCCGTAGATGCAATGCTGACCGGCTTTGATGAGCTTTTTGAATACTCGATCCTGGCATTCGATGGCATGCCCGGCATCTTTTCGGATGGAAGCAGCAACTATTGGGGCAAGCGGACGGCTGAGGACAGAACGGATTTGCATACGAATGAGAATCAGGATCAAAGATAAGAATAAATGGGTTTCCAACCCTCGGGTTGGAAAGCCTGTTCAGAATTCATATATTTGCATTGCACCAAAATAACCAGACATTGGAATATTTAAATAGCAAAACCAGGCTGCTTACAGCCATCCTCCTACTTTGCGGTCTCATTGTCATTGGAACGGCTGGTTTTATTATTATTGAGAAAGACAATATATTGAATTCCCTTTACATGACCATTATAACCATGTCGACAGTCGGATTTGGGGAGATCCATAAATTGTCCGATGCCGGAAAAATATTTACTATCATTCTCATTATCCTGAGTATCAGCATATATGCCTATTCAATTACCGTTATTACTTCCTATTTGCTGGAGGGAGAAATCAGCTATTACCTTTTAGGTTACCGGTCAAAAAGCAGGAGAAAAATGGAAAACCATGTGATCATATGCGGTTATGGCCGCAACGGGCAGCAAGCTGCAAAAGAGCTGGAAGCGCACAACCAGCCTTACATCGTCATTGATCAGAGTCATGACACATTCATGAAGAACTTAAATAAAAAGTCAGCCTTTATGGAGGGTGATGCCACAAGAGATGAAGTTCTCTTAAAAGCTAATATAAGTAAGGCCAGGGCGCTGATCACGACACTGCCGATAGATGCTGACAATCTTTATGTTGTCCTGACAGCCCGGTCATTGAACCCTAAACTGATCATTATCAGCAGGGCAAGCGATGAAAAAACGGAAGCTATGCTCAAATTTGCCGGAGTGAACAATATTGTCATGCCGGAAAAAGTCGGGGGCGCCCACATGGCATCCCTGGTCACCAGGCCAGATGTGATTGAGTTCCTGGAACATCTGTCGATTCATGGAGATGAACCTACTAACCTGGAAGAGATCGTTTGTGCATATATACCTGAAAGTAAGCCCAATAAAACTATAAATGATTTGGAAATCCGGATGAAGACGGGAGCCAATATTATTGGTTTTAAAAGCCCTGACGGGAAATTCATCCTGAATCCAACTCCCGATACAATGGTCATCCCGGGCTCCAAATTCTTTATTCTTGGCACCAAAGATCAAGTCAACAAAATGAAGGAATTGCTTCAAAAGCCTTAATTTCATGGCCAGATACCACTAACAAAACGGCGACCGGGAAGTAGCAAAGAAAAAGATCACACGGGAAGGCATTAAGAGGCTTTATCGCTTATTCCGCTTCATCGGGCCGCAGAAATACGTCTTTATTGCAGGCCTGGCATTTCTCATCCTTTCCTGTCTGACCACCAGGGATCCAATTATCCGGCGGACAGCGGCAGCGTGTTGCCATCGCCCGTGCGATCCTGAAAAACCCGGCTATCCTGATCCTGGATGAAGCCACCAGTTCGCTGGATTCCGAAAATGAACGCCTGGTGCAGGAAGCCCTGGAGAAGCTGATGGAAGGCAGGACCTCCTTCGTGATCGCCCACCCGCTTATCCACCATTCATAAAGCCGACAAGATCATTGTGATAGACCATGGCGAGGTTAAGGAAATGGGGACACACGAAGAACTGCTTGCCCTGTAGGATGGTATCTACTATCAGCTTACGAAGCTGCAGATTAATGTGATTGCTTAAGGGAAGTTGACAAGTAGGCAGTTGACAGTTGACAGTCATATGGTAGTGATCAGGATACCGGTTTGATAAGAAAGCGATAAATCAAATATAGTTCAAGATGTCAAGCAATTAATTTCAATCATAATTGAATTTAATATTACATTTGTAGCATTCATCAATTACAATTGAAACAATGATATTCCCCTTCAGAAGTTATAAACCCAGGCCTCTCTATATTGAAAGAATAAAACCTTTCATCGGTTTGGATATTATCAAAGTGATTACAGGCCAACGGCGTGTTGGCAAGAGCTATTTGCTTTATCAGCTTATGGATATGATTAACATTACATACCCAGGCAGTACCATTGTATATCTGAACAAAGAGCTGGATGAATTTTCAGGTATCACCAATGAAAAGGAATTGCTTGAGTTCGTATATCAAAACAAAGGGAAAACGGGTAAAACTTCTCTTTTCATTGATGAAATACAGGATATCACCGATTTCGAAAAAGCCCTGCGCAGCCTGCAAGCCGATGGCAGCTTTGACATTTATTGCACCGGAAGTAATGCCAGTATGTTATCAGGCGAGTTGGCAACTTATCTCAGTGGCCGGTATGTTGAATTCAAAGTGTTCAGTCTTTCGTATCCAGAATTTCTGAGCTTCCACCAAAAAGAAGATTCCATTGAAACATTTACAGAATATCTCCAAAAAGGAGGGTTGCCTTATCTCATCCATTTGCCTGATGAACAGCATATTGTAAATGAATATCTCAGGAATATTTACAGTACAATTCTTTTTAAGGATGTTGTAACACGCTACGGAGTAAGAAACGTCCCCTTTCTTGAAAACCTGGTGCGGTTTCTTTGCGATAACACAGGGAGCCTTGTTTCGGCCAAAAAGATCAGTGATTTTCTGAAATCCCAACGCATCAACATCTCTACACAGGTTGTGTTGAATTATTTGGGATATCTTGAATCGGCGTTTTTTCTGTTCAAGGCAAACCGCTCTGATATTACCGGGAAAAAAATATTTGAAGTAGGCGAAAAATATTATTTCGAGGACCTTGGCCTGCGGAATTCAATCATTGGATACAAAGTCGCCGACATTGGTAAGATCCTTGAAAATATCGTGTATATTCACCTTAAGATTGCTGGATTTACTATCTATGTGGGAAAATCGGGGGATAAAGAGGTGGATTTTATTTGCGAAAAAAACGGAGAAAGGATTTATGTACAGGTTTGTTACCTGTTATCAAGCCAGGAAACGATCCAACGGGAATATGGCAGCCTGATGGAAATACCGGATAATTATCCCAAATACCTGCTGACTATGGATGATGTGGGTAAAACGACCAGTTACAAGGGTATAGAACATTTTCACGCAAAAGATTTTTGCTTGAATCTGATGGCAAAATGAAACCTGTGATTGGCAAAACCCTCAGGGCTTATCTGAATTGTTTATCCAAACTGGCTGGAAGTTAAAAAACTACCACAATTTTATAATTTTCTTCGCCATCTTAATGACCTTCCCCAGGGTTTCCAACCCTCGGGTTGAAAACCCTTCCTTTCCTCACGATAATAGCTGATCGTCCGCTCCAATGCCTCCTCATGGCTGTATTTCGGCTTAAACCCGAAATCGCGCCTGATCGAGAAGCTCCCTTATGATGGCTTTTCTTAAAAACCCGGCCCCACCTGTTACCAGGACATTATATTTTTTCTGTGAGAACATAATTTATCTTTGACATAAATTTCAGCCTGCAAAGAAACAAAGAATATGAGAAAAGAGATATACCTCATTCGCGGAAATGCAAAAGAAGATCACCGGCATTAAATCGTTCCTGGATTATAAAAGAATTGAGACTTACCTAGCGATGGAATATCACATCGTGAGTTAACAGGATTTCCAACCTGAGATGTCATCTCAAAATCAAATCAAAATAACTAAACCAATGGAATATAAACGTCTCTGGACCCCGGACACTGATCTTGCTAAAAAGTCACAGATATGCCAATATATGGAGTTTGTGAACGCCTATTCTGACAGGAAGTTTAAAACATACGACGATCTCTGGCGCTGGAGCGTAGAAAACATTCAGGCATTCTGGGGAACTTTCTGGCATTACAGCGGGATCAAATTCTCCGTTGATTTCGACCAGGTTGTGGATGATCCGAAGAAAATGCCTGGTGCCAGATGGTTTCACGGGGCCCGGCTCAACTTCGCCGAAAACCTGCTGCAACGGCGCGACAATCATCCGGCCATCATCTTCCGTGGTGAAAACGGCATCACGAGGACATTCTCCTTCCGTGAATTATACGAGGAAACCCATCGCGTAGCCGAAGGCCTGAAGCGGCTTGGCGTCAACAAGGGTGATCGGATTGGGGCCTTTATGCCCAATATACCGGAAACCGTTATCGCCATGCTGGCCGCGGCTTCCCTCGGCGCAATCTGGTCGTCGACCTCGCCCGATTTCGGGATCAAAGGGGTGCTCGACCGGTTCAGCCAGATCGAACCGAAGATAATCTTCGCCGTGGATGGCTACTTCTATAACGGAAAACATTTCGATTCGCAGGAAAAACTCCGTGGAATCCTTGGGGAGCTTCCTACCATTGAACACGTGGTGATGGTTAATTTCACCGGGAAGCCCGATTTGGAAGGTATCCCAAATGCTATATCCTGGGAAGCTTTGGCATTACCGGTTGAAGGAGATATGAACTTCGTTCAGCTCCCCTTCGACCATCCGCTTTACATCATGTACTCTTCCGGCACTACGGGCCTGCCGAAAAGCATTGTCCATTCCACCGGCGGCACCCTGATCCAGCACCTGAAAGAACTTAAACTGCATTGCGATGTACGCCCTGACGACGTGGTCTTTTATTTTACCACCTGCGGCTGGATGATGTGGAACTGGTTCGTCAGCAGCCTCGCCCTTGGCGCCACTATCGTCTGTTTCGACGGAAATCCTTTCTATCCCGGACCGGAAGCGCTTCTCCAACTGGCTGATGAACTGAAATTTACCCTCTTCGGTACCAGCGCCAAATACATTGCCTCTCTCCAGCAAGCCGGCGTCAAGCCAAAAGAAATATCAGGCTTTCCTCACCTTAGAGCCATAACTTCAACAGGTTCCCCACTGGCTGATGAAAGCTTTGAATATGTTTATGACGCCTGGAAAAAAGACGTCCAGCTATCTTCTATTTCAGGCGGTACCGATATTATCTCCTGTTTTATGCTGGGGAGCCCCATTTTGCCCGTTTATCGCGGAGAGATCCAATGCCGGGGGCTGGGTATGGATGTCGATTGCTTTGATGACAGCGGAAAGCCGGTCATTGATAAACAGGGCGAGCTGGTTTGCAAGTCCGCTTTCCCCTCCATGCCCATCTATTTCTGGAATGACCCGGATGGCAGGAAATACCACAGTGCCTATTTTGAGAACTTCCCTGGAATATGGTGCCATGGCGATTATATGGTGCTAAGCCCGCACGGAGGGATCACCATGCTCGGCCGCTCGGATGCCACACTGAACCCTGGCGGCGTCAGGATCGGAACGGCTGAGATCTACCGGGTGGTGGAAAATATGGAAGAAATCGAAGATTCAGTGGTTGTCGGGCAACAATTTGAAGGAGACGAAAGGGTAATCCTGTTTGTAAAGATGAAACCAGGTTTTGATCTGAACGAAGATCTTCTCAAAAAAATCCGGACCAGTATCCGCCAGCAATGCAGCCCCCGGCATGTTCCGGCTGTAATCCTAACCACACCTGATGTTCCGTACACCATTAACGGGAAGAAGGTGGAGGTTGCCGTAAAAAAACTCATCCAAGGGCAGGAAGTCAAAAACCAGGATGCGCTGAGGAACCCGGAGTGTTTGGATTATTATAGGACGGTAAGACTGTAAGACTGTAGGACTTTAGGAATGTAGGATGGCGATTCGCGGTTATCCGCACTCCATAGGAGTGCAGGCGAACTGTCAACTGCCAACTGTAAACTGCCAACTAATTTTACTTTTCACTACCTTCATCGTAATATAATCAGAAGCCAAAATTATTCTATGCTGACTGACCTGCAGGAAATCATTGAAAGCGTTAAAAAAGGCGATCAGGCCGCGTTCCGCAGAATAGTGGAGGAATACCGGCAGCAGGCTTTCAGCATGGCATTCCGGATAATGTGCGATGAAGAAGAAGCCCGGGATGTCGTCCAGGAAAGTTTTATCAAGGTCTGGCAAAAGATAGAAACATACGACATGACGCAGAAATTTTCAACCTGGCTTTACAAGATAGTCGCCAACAGTGCGATAGACCGGTTAAGGCAGATCAAAAGGCAAAACCTGGTCAACCTTGAAAAAGTCATCAGCCAATTAGATCACATCAATTGTGAGATCACGCAGATGGAGGTCGATAATAAAGAAACCGCCCAGCTCATCAGGTGGTTGGCAGAAGGACTTCCTGAAAAACAACAGATGGTATTTATCCTGCGGGACCTCCAGGGCATAGAATCTTCGGAAGTCCGGCAAATTCTCAACCTGTCAGAAAACTCGGTGAAAAGTAATTTATATCATGCCCGGAAAGCAATAAGGGAAAAACTGCTCAAAGTAATAAAATAAGAGATCGCCATGGAATGCATCAATGTCAGAAAGGAAATTGAACGGTTGGTTTATCTGGATAATCAGAACCTGGGTGATGAAATATACCGTCACATCGAATCCTGCAGGGCTTGTGCCCAATACCTGGAAGAGACCAGGCTGGTCGCCGGTAAGATTGCTGGAATACGCCACAGGGAGCCCATTTTAAAAAACCCTGAGGGGTTTACTGAAGATATCATGAAAGCTATCCAAATAGATTCAAAAGAGAATCATTTCCAAATAACTGAAAAATCCGGAAAATTCCCGGTTATCACGTTCCTGCAGCGATTATTGGCTGCAGCTTCGGTTTGCCTATTCCTGGTCTTTGGTTATGAAGAGTATGTTTTGGTGGATAAAATCTCCCGACTGGAGAAGCAAAATGCAGCAATCTCCCAATCTTCTCAATACCGCAGTGCCTTAAAGCTAAAAAAAACCATAAGTATTCTCTCGGCTGACCCGGAAATGCTCAATCAGTATACAGAATTAAAAACAAAAAAGATAAACCTCCGGACATTGCTCAAGGCGGCATTGTATGCCGATGTGGCCGGTATCACCCTGAATGCTCCCGGATTGCAAAAAAGATCTGACTTTAATGCCACGATTCCGCATTTCATAAACATCCTTAAGCAATTCGATTCAACCTATAATAATATACGATGATGAAAACACAAAACATCCTTTTATCCCTCTTCCTCATACTATTGCTGGTATTTAGCGCCTGCCGGGAGATTACGGTCACCACGAAGGTCAACCCCGACGGGACGTTTACCCGGATCATTATGGTAACCGGTGACTCATCGGATGTTTTCAAAACTAATCTGCCGTTCCCGGTAGACGAAACCTGGGCACAGATGTCTTCGAAAGATTCTTCTGACAGTACGAAATATATGGTAACCTATACCAAGTCATTCAGGAACAGCAATGAGCTCAATGCAGAAATCAAAGGCGATACCAGCCAGTATAGAAACCTGAAACGTGATATAACGGTTACAAAAAGGTTTCGTTTTTTCTTTTCCTACCTAACTTTCAATGAGGTTTATAAATCCGCCAATCCGTTCACTAAACTGGATTACAGGGATTACCTGACAGAAGAGGATATCCAGTGGTACAGCGGCCTGAAGGTAAGTGTCACTGCAGCGGACAGCACACGCAGATCTGAGGCTGAAGTCAAAACCGAAACTTTCCTCCTTGCATCTGTTACAGCAGAAGTTGAATCCATTATCCAAAACGGAATTAAACGACTGAACAATCCTCTTTTAAATTCTGTTGATGTTTCCGTTTTTCATGACAGCCTCTACAATAAAATAGAAGGTTGGGACCTTAAAGTGGCAGATGATTTTATCGACTACTACTGCGAATGGTCAGGGAATGAAGCCTTTTCCATGCTGAATAGCCTGGAACCTCCATTATTTGAAGACTTTACAAAAAAGATGGCAGTGCTGGAAACCATTTTTGAACTTGAAGGATATACTGAAGAAGTGGAGATGCCTGGGCTGATTACAGCTACAAATTCAGCCATGCTGAATGGAAACCAGGTACGCTGGGACTTTCAGGCTATGTCTGTCATGGTCACCGACTATGAGATGTTCGTGGAATCAAGGGTGATCAACTACTGGGCTTTTATCCTGGCCGGCCTGGTGCTGCTTGCGCTGGTAGTACTGCTGGTGATTAAAGCAGTTGGAAAGTAGTCATTGGTTATTGGTCATTAGTTATTGGTTAGTGGTTACATGTTATTGGTTAGTGGTTACATGTTATTGGTTAGTGGTTACATGTTATTGGTTAGAGATAGTTTGTATTTAAAGGAAACGTTTAGCGGTTTGGTTTCACTCCGGAGGAGTGATATATTTGTAGAAAAGGAGGCGTAATCCATAAAATTCCCCTCCCTTCGATGATGTATTTTATTGAATTTCAGGTTTCCAGGGAGGGGTTGGGGAGGGTTTACGAAATATTTACCCGGTGATAAGAATTCCTTATTAGCCTTCATGCATAATAAAAGTGTAAATTAGCGACACAATGAATTTTAAGATGAAGGCAGAATGAACTTATTTGATACAGGCATTGCAAAAGGACTTATCCGGTTTGACGAAGACCTTAATTTTATTACTTACCTCCATCAGAATAAAAAGCGGAATTTCAACAATCCGGAAGAGAAAGTTCAGGCAGAAACTTTTTTGACTTTGATTCTTGTTTATGGATATCCTGAAAGCCGAATAAAGCAATATATCTCTGTTCAAATGGGTGCGGAAACTAAGGAAGCTGACATTATTGTCTATTCTGACGCTGAATGTGAAGAAACTTACATTTTAATCGAGTGTAAAAAGGAAGATCTTACCGACCAGCAATTCAACTTTGCCGTTGACCAGGCCTACAGCTATGCTGTTGCCGAAGGTGCAAAGTATGTCTGGACAACTTCCCGGATTAAAAACCAGTATTACGAAATACCCGATAAGAAACCGAAAAGCAGAATTGAAATTCCCGATATACCACAATTTGGCGTTACCAAACTTGCTCCATATAAATATGTGAAAGGTGGAATCCCAATAATTACCAGGGCGGACTTAGAGGAGAAAACTTCAGTAGGTGAAACCGATATAAATGTCAAACAGAAGTTCTTTGAACTGCAAATTGTCAGCGAAAGTGAATTGACAAAGATTTTCATCCAGGCCCACCAGGCTCTTTGGGGTGGTGGACAACGAAATCCAAGTGTAGCCTTTGACGAATTGGATAAACTTATCTTTTGTAAAATTTGGGATGAGAAACACGCAAGAAGAATTGGTGAACCCTATGATTTTCAGATTTTCAGGGATGAAAGTCCGGAGGATTTATTTAATCGGATCAAGAGCCTATATAAAATAGGCAGAAAGAAAGATCCCGAAGTTTTCAAAGATGAAATTACTTTGAATCCTTTAGAAACACTGACAATTGTTAAGTATTTCCAAAGAATAAACCTCAGTAAAACTGATCTTGACAGCAAAGGCAAGGCATTTGAAACTTTTATGGGAAGTTATTTCAGGGGAGACTTCGGACAGTATTTTACGCCCAGGCCTATTGTTAAATTTATAGTTGAAAGCTTGCCGATCAACCACCAATCCCGTGTACTCGACACTTCGTGTGGAAGCGGTGGATTTCTGCTTTATGCACTTGACAAGGTAAGGGAACAGGCAAATAATTTTTTTGAAGAGGGAACAATTGACCATTACAGGCATTGGCATGACTTTGCAGAGAAGAATTTGTTCGGCATAGAAATAAACGAACAAATTGCCCGGACTGCAAAAATGAATATGATCATTCATGATGACGGGCATACTAACGTTATTGCGGCAGACGGGCTTTTGAGCGATGAAGAAATGCAGGCAAAATCCAGAAACAAAGAATTTCAATACAGCACCTTCGATTTCATCATTACCAATCCGCCTTTCGGTAGCAGCATCAAACAAAGCGAAAAAGCCTATATGCACCAATTCAATTTAGCTTTAAAAGAACTGGACTGGTTGAGTACATCTGCAAGCGGCAAAGCCGTTTTGCGTGACAGCCAAAGCACCGAAGTATTGTTCCTGGAGCAATGCCATAATTTTCTGGTAGAAAACGGTTATCTGGCTATTGTTATTCCAGATGGTATTTTGACCAACAGCAGTATGCAATATGTGAGGGACAACATTGAAGAAATGTATCGCATCGTTGCCGTTGTTTCCCTGCCGCAAACAGCTTTTACCGCAACAGGAGCCGGGGTAAAAAGTTCTGTCTTGTTTTTACGGAAACACCAGCAAAAACAAACTGAAAAAATATCTAATCAAAAATCCAGGCTGAAAGATCAAATTAAAAAAGATAACGACTTTTCAGCGACCATTGAGAAATGGGAAAAAGAGAAGAATGAGGCCATTAAACTGTTAGATAAGGAAGCTAAAAATAGAACTCTTTCAGCTAATAAAAAGGAAATTGATGAATTGATCAAGGAAGAAAAAACAAGACTACAACAGGCTTTTACTGACAAAGTGAATTTGCTAAAAGAAGAACTTACTGAGAAATATTTTGCCGTTAAGCAAACCGAATTAGACGATTACCCTATTTTTATGGCCATTGCCGAGGATATTGGCTATGATGCCACCGGCAGAAGTACCAATAACAATGAACTGGATGAAATTGCCAGAGAACTTTCAAAGTTTATTGCTCATATAAATCAAATGTAAAAGTGATGAGCAGCTATACTATTTCCACATCACTCAATAGAAACCAGGTTTTCATTTTGCAGAAAAGCGAATTGGAAAACCGGTTTGATCCTTTTTATTATGTCCCGGAATTGGTTGAATTGGAAAAGAAAGTGTTAGCAAGAAAACCCAGAAAATTAAGAGATTATGTAAAATATATCGCAAGCGGAGCAACCCCCAAAACGACAGAAAGTGATAAATACTATGTTGAAAAAGAAAATGGTATTCCGTTTTTAAGGGTTCAAAACCTTTCTTCCACAGGCGTTTTAGAATTTGAAGACTGCAAGTATATCAATGAAGTAACTCATAATGGAATGTTGAAACGTAGCCAGGTTTCAGCAGGAGATTTATTGGTTAAAATTACAGGTGTTGGAAGAATGGCAGTTGCTTCAGTTGTTCCGGAAGGATTTGAAGGAAATATCAATCAGCACGTTTGCGTAATTAAAACCGGAAGCAAAGAAATCAGCGAAACGCTTGCTGCGTTTCTGAATTCCGACATTGGAGAAAAACTTGCAAGCCGCAGGAGTACGGGCGGTACACGACCGGCATTAGATTATCCTGCTTTACTTTCCATCCCGATATTGAATGATAAACGAGTTTTAGAAATCACTAAAAAGGTCGTTGAGCAGAAAAAACAAAACGAAACTGAAGCTGAAAAGCTGTTGGCAAGTATTGACGATTATTTGCTTAAAGAACTGGGGATAACTTTGGCTGAACCGCCAGAAAATACGCTGGAGAATAGAATATTTAGCCTTACAAAAAGTGAACTCTCTGGAGGTAGGTTAGACCCATTCTATAATAGCCAAGAGTTTACGTCTTTTTTTAATGCTTTGAAACAATGTGTTTATCCACTCAAAACATTTAAATCCTTAACAAATATTTCTTCTGGAGCAATTGTTCATACATCAAAGTATTTAGACACTGGAATTCCATTAATTAGAATTCAAAATGTTTTATCAAGTGGCGTTGATTTTGAAGATGTTAAATATGTTTCCGAAGATATTTTTAAAAAAGAAATTTCAGCCAAGATAAATTCAGGAGAACTACTATTTGGTATGACAGGGACAATTGGTAGAGTTGCAATTGCTCAAGAAAATTTACCAAATTGCCTGCTTAATCAAAGAATAGCTAAAGTTAAAATTTTAGGCGGTAATAATAATATTTACATTCAGTCAATATTAAACTCAATAATTGGAATAAAGCAATTCCTGAGAATAGGGACTGGCGGTATTCAAATTAATATAGGCATTTCCGATATTGAAAATTTAAAAATACCCTTTCCACCACTCGATAAGCAAAACGAAATTGCCCACCACATAACAGCCATCAGGCAGCAAGCCCAACATCTGAAGGATAAAACGAAAGAAGCGCTTGCACAGGCGAGCAGGGAAATAGAAAGGATATTATTGAGATAATCACCCCAACTTTTTAAAGACATTTTCAAGGTCTTTGAATGCTTTGTTTACATCCTTTATAGCTTTTTTATTTGTTCTGTTGTCATCTATCAGTTGAATTTCACGACCACAGGAACATTTTACCAAAGCTTCGTCGGCAATTTGCTTAATAGAAACAGTGATTGACCTCTTACATTTAGGACAATCAATTTTTATTTTTTCTTTACTAAGGTCTATCATAGTTTAATGCTTTTTATCTCTTGGTGGAAAAGGGTCATTTCCAAAACTATTTTTGTTTTGGATATTCCCATTTTTACCAAGTATGGTTAACTCTGAATGTTGATTTTGCGCAATACTAGTTGCGATTTTAATCGCTTCTGATTTAGTGTCAGTTCTAACCGTTAAGCGGTCGCTTTTTTCGCCTCTTACGCCCCAGCCATCCTGAGTTGGTACAACGTATTGATTTCTACCTTTTGCCATTTTATTATTATTTAAAATTGTCAATTATCCTTTGTCTGTCCTCATTCTCCTTATCGTTCTTATGATAAAGTTCAATGAAAGTTATTTTTTGTTCTTCTTTGAAATATGCGTAAATCAAGCGTAATCCCGAATTTACACCACTGCCTTTCAATGCTTTACAGGCAATCTTTTTCACTTTGATGATGCATGTTTTCAGACCCAGTCCATCAATACGAAAGCTGAACGGAGGTCGTTCATCAGGCATTACTTCCAGAACTCTCCTGATAATCTCCAGGTCATCATTCAGTGTCCTGTATTTCTTTAATAGGGTTTTCAAATCCTTTCTGAATTCGGTTAATTCATCAAAAGTCATTGTTCTTCAATTTCGTCCTCATAGTTTCTTACAGAATGGGGAGATTCTCTGTAAAAAACCAATTCGTAATTAATTTCTTCTCCCTCTTTTGAAACCAACCAGGGCATATCTTTATGAGAATAATTGCTGATCCTGGCAGCCGACCAATCACTCATTTGCTCAATAACCCTGTCGATAACTTCTTTTTCACTGGCTTTTAACTGGGTCAGATCTGCTTTCACCAAAGGCAGGTAACGGGTTTGCGGATAATCATGATATTCGGTTTTCACCCGCTGAAGTTGACTTTTGTCAATCATCTGGTTAATGATAGTATCTAACTTTTGTGGAACCGGTCCGTAAGGTAACTTCCGGTAAGTAGCTCCGGTTAATTGTTCTTCATACAATTCGTAGTAATTGAAATCGGAAAAATAAAGCAACTTGTATAGGACAGTTTCACCGACATTCGGTTTACCGGCACATCGTTCAAGAATATACAGTAGCACATTCTTAAACTTATCAACTTGTAAAGTGGGAACAGAAATACGCTCTTCCTGCTTTTTGGTCTTCATTTCTTCATTAACTTCAATTTCCTGGCTGACATTGTAATCGCTTGACATAAAATCATCTAAGGAAAATCCTAAAACAACAGACAACGTTTGCAACTCCATAATATTTATGCTTCTGTTGCCCAGTTCAATTTGAGCCAAAGACGGCCGTGAAATCCTGATGCTCTTTGCCAAATCTTCCTGCGACAGACCTTTCAGTTTGCGAATCTCGGCTATCCTTTGACCTATTTGTTTTTGTGATAGTTTCAGGCTCATAATAATTGGTGTTTTGATGAATTGCGGGACAAAGATAAGAAATGTTTCAATACAAATCAATAGCATGTTCTAATATCAAACATTTATTTTTCAACAATAAGCCAAACCCTCCCCTGCCCCTCCCTATGATACTGACCAGTAATGAGATATATAATCGAAGGGAGGGGAATATTGTGGCTTGTGAATCTCTTGCTACAGATATGGCACTCCGCTGGAGTGCGGACTCAACTAACCGCCGACTAATGACTAAAGACTAATTGACTAACGACTAACGACTTCTATTCTTTAAAACGCGGTTCTCCTTCCAGAACAATGGGAATATGGTTCACCTCTTCATGGAATGAAAGCCAGTCGATGATCCTGTATGCAAGTTCATCGTTCAGTTTGCCCATTTCATAGTAATAAATCTCATGAAACCTATCTTTTTCGGAATGAGGTTTATGAGGATCTTTCGGGTTTTCATGTGCGGCAACAATCTGCCCGTCACGGCGCTTTTTTTCCAGAAGTTCTTCATAAATTTCAACCTCGACTTTATTCATAAGTTTGGCCACATTGAAAAAAATCACCCGGACATGCTTGTAATGAATCATCTTGAAAGGATGCAACAGGTTTTTGAACTCCGTCTTCTCCGTTCGCCGGCTGCTTGAAAAATAGCTGAGATGGTTGTCAAGCCTGGATTCTTTTTGTTTTGTATTAATTTTCCCAAAAACTTCACGGTGCTCCATGGGAAGGTTATTCACCCTTTCTACCAGGCTTTGCATCTTGCTGATAAATCCTCCGTAAGTTTCTTTGTTCTTCTGATAGTTCTGCTGGATCCTGAATTTTTTATCCTGGACTCTCGCGCTTCCGGAAGCCGATCCTTTCCTCCGGCTTTCCTGTTGTTCTATTTCATCAAGCCAATGCGACATAATCCTTTGGTATTTTGAATGTTGAATGTTGAAGGTTGAATTAATAATGTCTTCCCGAATTTAAAATTCAACCTTCAACATTCAACATTATTATTACATGTTCCTTCTGTATTGCCCTCCCACTTCAAAGAGTGCGCGGGTGATCTGGCCGATGGAGCAATATTTTGCCACTTCCATCAAGCCTTCGAAAATATTCTCGTTATTTCTTGCCATTTCCTTAAGGCCTTCTAACAGTGCTGTTGTCTTATCTGAAAAGGTTTTGTGCAGTTCTTCAAGCATCGTTATCTGGTATTCCTTCTCCTCCGGCGTTGCACGGATCACTTCTCCTGGCGTAATGGTAGGCGATCCTTCGGACGACAGGAAAGTATTCACGCCGATTATAGGCAACTCACCGGTATGCTTAAGTGTTTCGTAGTAGAGCGACTCTTCCTGTATTTTGCTACGCTGGTACATGGTCTCCATGGCCCCGAGCACCCCTCCCCTTTCCGTCAGCCTGTCGAATTCCTTCATAACTGCTTCTTCCACCAGGTCGGTCAGTTCTTCGATGATAAAAGAGCCCTGGAGCGGGTTCTGGTTCTTTGCCAGCCCGAGCTCCTGGTTAATAATGAGCTGAATAGCCACCGCCCGGCGCACCGATTCTTCGGTCGGAGTAGTGATGGCCTCATCGTAAGCATTGGTATGCAGCGAGTTGCAGTTGTCATAAACGGCGTAAAGCGCCTGCAGTGTGGTACGGATATCATTAAATCCGATCTCCTGCGCATGCAATGAGCGCCCGGATGTCTGAATATGATATTTCAGCTTTTGTGACCGGTCATCACCGCCATACTTGTATTTCATAGCCTTCGCCCAGATCAGCCGCGCAATCCTTCCCATGACCGAGTATTCAGGATCGATACCGTTGGAGAAAAAGAAAGAAAGGTTTGGCGCGAATTTGTCGATGTCCATCCCCCTTGACAGGTAGTACTCCACATAGGTAAACCCGTTGGATAACGTTAAAGCGAGCTGGGTGATAGGATTGGCGCCTGCTTCAGCGATGTGGTACCCGGAGATGGAAACTGAATAGAAGTTTCTGACATGGTGAAGGTTAAAATATTCCTGTACGTCGCCCATCATCTTGATGGCAAAGTCGGTAGAAAAGATACAGGTGTTCTGTGCCTGGTCTTCTTTCAGGATATCGGCTTGAACCGTTCCCCGGACCCGACAAAGCGTATCGGCTTTGATCTTCTTATAAACATCCGTCTGTAGGACCATATCGCCGGTGACTCCCAGCAGCATCAGTCCCAGCCCGCCGTTCCCTTCCGGCAACTGTCCCTGGTACTGCGGCCGTTTGGTGCCTTTTTTGGCATAAATCGCCGCGATTTTCTTTTCAACTTCATCCGCCAGCCCGTTTTCCCGGATATAGATCTCACATTGCTGGTCTATGGCGGCATTCATGAAATAACCCACCAGGGTTGGCGCAGGGCCGTTGATGGTCATGGAGACCGATGTCTTGGGATCAGCCAGGTTGAAACCGGAGTAAAGCTTCTTGGCATCGTCGAGACAGGAGATTGAAACGCCCGAATTGCCGATCTTTCCGTAAATATCCGGGCGGATATCAGGGTCGTTGCCATACAGGGTGACGGAATCGAAAGCCGTGGAAAGCCTTTTGGCCGGCATTCCTTTGGAAAGATAATGAAAACGTTTGTTGGTACGCTCCGGGCCACCTTCACCGGCAAACATCCGGGTCGGATCCTCGCCTTCCCGTTTAAATGGGAAAACCCCTGCCGCGTAAGGAAATTCACCCGGAACATTCTCTTTCAGGTTCCACCTGACTATATCTCCCCAGCCTTTGTATTTGGGAAGCGATATTTTCGGGATGTTGGTGTGGGAAAGGGATTCAACATGCGTTTTTACGCGGATCTTCTGATCCCTGACCTGGAAAATGTACTCCGGCTGGCTGTAAGAACCGACCTTAAGCGGCCAGGTCTCCAGGATGAATTTAGTCTTGCCGTCGAGCTCCGGCTCAATCTTCTTATATTCCTCTTCAAGAGCGCTTTTCACGTCTTCATTTGCAGCGTTTCCGCCCTTGAGGATTTTAATGGTCTCCTGGATGGAATGAAGCCGCTGGGCCACTTCGGCCTGCTTTTCGGCCCACTTGTTATAATTTCTTACCGTTTCAGCGATCTCTGAAAGATACCGGGTCCTGTTGGGTGGGATGATAAAGATCTTATCCGCCATGCCGGCTTCGGCACGTATTTTCGTGACAAAGCCGGCGCCGGTCTTTTCATTGATAATATCGATCAGCGCCTTGTAGAAAAGGTTCACGCCCGGGTCATTGTACTGTGAGGCGATGGTTCCGTAGACCGGCATTTTATCCGGTTCTTCATGCCAGAGCTGGTGGTTGCGGGCAAACTGCTTTCGCACGTCGCGCAGGGCATCCAGTGCGCCCCTCTTATCGAATTTATTGATGGAGATGATATCGGCGAAATCGAGCATGTCGATTTTCTCGAGTTGCGTGGCCGCGCCATATTCGGGGGTCATCACGTACATCGACACATCGCTGTGGTCGACGATTTCCGTATCCGACTGGCCGATGCCGGAGGTTTCGAGGATGATGAAGTCATAACCTGCTGCCTGCAGGATGGTTTCCGCGTCTTTCACATAACGTGAAACGGCCAGGTTCGATTGGCGTGTAGCCAGCGAGCGCATATAAACCCGCGGGTTGTTGATGGCATTCATCCGGATACGGTCACCCAGCAGGGCGCCGCCGGTTTTGCGCTTGGAAGGATCGACGGAGATGATCCCGATGGTTTTCTCCGGGAAATCGTGTAAGAAGCGGCGGACTATTTCATCTACAAGGGAAGATTTGCCAGATCCGCCGGTGCCGGTTATCCCCAGCACGGGAGATCTCTTGGAGTGATGCTTTAGCCCGTCGATCAGGTCCCTGGCGCTTTCAGGGAAATTTTCAGCAGCAGAGATCAGCCTGGCAATGGCGTAAACGTCTTTTTGCCCTGATTTTTTTATTTCGATGTCTTCTATCTGGTTACCCGTGGGGTAATCGGATTTTTCCATCAGGTCGTTGATCATGCCCTGCAGGCCCATCTCACGGCCATCGTCAGGTGAATAGATCCGGGTAATGCCATACTGGTGAAGCTCTTCCATCTCGTCGGGAAGGATCACCCCGCCGCCGCCGCCGAAAATCTTAATGTGTCCGCAGCCTCTTTCACGGAGCATGTCGAGCATGTATTTGAAGAACTCCATATGGCCGCCCTGGTAGGAGGTGATAGCGATAGACTGGGCATCTTCCTGTATGGCGCAGTCGACGATCTCTTTCACAGCTCTGTCATGGCCGAGATGGATCACTTCGGCTCCCGTAAACTGGATAATGCGGCGCATGATATTGATCGCGGCATCGTGGCCATCGAACAACGACGCTGCGGTGACGATGCGGATGTGGTTCTTCGGCTGATAAGGTTTCTGCTCAGGGTGCATGAATTTGCGGATATGATATTGCAAAGATATAAAAAAGTTTGCATGGAGGCATGGGGACGGGGAAATTACAGTTTACAATTTCCGATCTGAGATCTAAAATCGTAAACTGTAAATTGTAAATCATTTTTTATCTTTACCCCACTAACCACTACCCAATAACTAATAACCATTATGCTGAAACAGATCCTCTTCGCCATCTCATTGCTGATTACGCTGGGAATCTTTGCCTATACGACCTGGCAATATTACCTCAGGTTCAAACTGACCAAACCCTATCCTGTCAAAGAATTCGGCAGGCGTTTCAATATTATGCTGACGGTGGCTTTCGGACAGACCAAGATCCTGCGAAAACCTGTCATTGGCCTGATGCACGCACTCGTCTGGTGGGGTTTCCTGGTGATCCTCATCGGGAGCATCGAAATAGTGATCGACGGGCTGTTTGGGACGGAAAGGGCGCTGTCTGTTCTCGGTCCGGTGTATGATGTGATTACTGCCTCCGGCGACATTTTCGCTCTCATTATCCTCTTTGCCATCATCGCTTTCCTGGTCAGGAGGATATTTCTGAACATCCGCCGTTTTACCGGCATCGAGATGAAGCATATCTCCCATAAGGATGCTAACCTGGCGCTTTCGCTGATCCTTTTCCTCATGGTGTCTCTGCTGGGGATGAATACCTTTTATCTTGTAATGCAGGGAGGCATGGAAGCGGGGAGGCATGGAGGCGTGGGAGTTTTCCCGGTGAGCCAATTCATTGCGGGATGGTTTGGGGGAATGCCCGGAGGAGCAATCCATGTGTGGCACGAAATCTTTTGGTGGTCCCATATCCTTGGCATATTCCTTTTTGCCAATATCCTTCCGTACTCAAAGCATTTCCACGTCTTCATGTCGGTGCCGAATGTGTTTTTAAGCAGGCTGGAACCCCTGGGCTATCTTCCGAATATGCCGGATATCACAAAAGAGGTTAAGAAAATGATGGATCCCAGCCTGGCTTTTGCTGCTCCGGCCGAAGGGGAAGCTGCGCCTGTATCGCGCTTCGGGGTATTGGATGTGGAAGATATCACATGGAAGAACTACCTGGACTCGCTGGCCTGCACAGAATGCGGAAGATGCACCGAAGTCTGCCCGGCGAATATCACCGGGAAGAAACTCTCACCCCGGAAAATCATCATGGATGTCAGGGCGAGAATGAAGGAAAAAGCGCAGGGGCTGATCAGGGACAAGACATTTGGCGATGGCAAATCCCTTATCCGGGATTATATCTCTGAAGAAGAGCTCTGGGCCTGTACCACCTGCAACGCTTGTGCCCGCGAGTGCCCGGTGAACATCAACCATCCCTCGCTGATCGTGGATATGCGGCGCTACCTGGTGATGGAAGAAGCCAAAGGGCCCGGGGAACTGAATGCAATCTTCACCAATATAGAAAACAACGGCGCTCCGTGGCAGTTTTCACCGCAGGACAGGATGTTGTGGGCTGAGGAGATTTATATGGAAAAAGTAAAAGTTTCTGTTCCAATTATGTCCGACTGTTACGCCCGGGGCGAAAAACCTGAGTATCTCTTTTGGGTTGGTTCTGCAGGCGCTTTTGACGACCGCTATAAAAAAGTTACCCGCGAGTTTGTGAAGATATTGGCCCATTTTGGCATAAGCTACGCGGTGCTGGGCACCGAAGAAGCCGACAGCGGCGACGTGGCCCGCCGTGCCGGCAATGAAATGCTCTTCCAGATGCAGGCTCTGATGAATATAGAGCTTTTTAACATGTACGAAGTGAAGAAGATCCTCACCTGCTGCCCGCACGACTACAACACCTTCAAAAATGAATACCCGGATTTCGGCGGGCAGTTTGAGGTGATTCATCACACGCAATTCCTCGCCGAAATAGTTCAAAGTTCAAAGTTCAAAGTTCAAAGTGAATTCAACATTCAACATTCAACATTCAACATTACTTTCCACGATCCTTGTTATCTGGGAAGAGCCAATGGCGAATATGACGCTCCGCGCGCAGTGCTCTCCGCCCTATGCCCTTCGCTGATCGAAATGAAAAGGTCGAAAAGCTTTGCCCTCTGCTGCGGTGCCGGTGGCGGACAAATGTTTAAGGAAGCCGAACCAGGGAATAAGGAAGTGTTTATTGAGAGAATTGAAGATGTCATCTCAGCAGGCGCCGATATCGTCGCTACTGCCTGCCCTTTCTGCATGGTGATGATGACCGACGGGATCAAGTATAAGAATAGGGAGGAATCGCTGAAAAACTATGATGTTGCAGAACTAGTTAGCATAGCGTTGGGATTGTGATTGGTTATTGGTTATTAGGTGAATCTGCTGACTGTCAATTGTCAACTATCAACTGTCAACTCCCTCAATGCTTCTTCGCTTCCCTTACTGCTTCGATCAGCCTGGGCAGTACCTGATGGACATCAGCTATCATTCCATATTCCGCCGCTTCGAAGATCGGGGCGTCTTTGTCGGTATTGATCGCAATGATATGTTTCGATGCGCTTACGCCGCCCAGATGCTGGATAGCTCCGGAAATACCCAGGGCAATATAAACGTTCGGGCCGATGATCTTTCCGGTCTGGCCCACATGTTCCTGATGTGAACGCCAGCCTTCGTCGGAAACAGGCCTGGAGCAGGCAGTGGCAGCGCCTAATAGCCCGGCCAGCTCTTCCAGCGGGCCCCACTTGTCAGCGCTTTTCATGCCCCTTCCGCCTGAAACAACAATTTCTGCATCCGTGAGCAGGATCTTATCGGTGACTTTCTTCACATCAAGCACTTTGGTGGCAAAATGCGCATCGGTCAACTGAGGGGTGAAGGATTCGATCGTTGCCTTTTCATCCGATGCAACAGTTTCGACAGAATTCGGGAAAAGGGTCAGGATCTTTTTTGGGGATTTAATGGTGATATGGCCGATGGCTTTACCGGTAAAAACTCCCTTTTTGACGACAAAAGGCTGAAGAGAGTCTGGCAAAGCGTTAACACCGGATGCAATTCCGGCCTTAAGCTTCACCGCTACCCGGGGTGCAAGGGCCTTACCGGTGAAATTATGGGAGAAAACCACCACATCAGCCGATTCCTTTTCAGCTACCTGAGCAATGATCGCCGCGAAAGCCTTGTTGATCAATCCATCTATTCGGCTGTCTACAACCTTAATAATTTTTGAAGCCCCATAATGACCAAGCTTTTTAAGTTCTTCTTCAGGTACATCCCCGATAGAAACAACAATTGCATGGGTCCCCATCTGAACGGCAAGCTGATGTGCGTAAGAAACCAGCTCATAGCTGATCTTCTTGAATTTTCCGTCCCAATTCTCTGTATATGCTAGTACTGACATAATTTTTAAATTTCAATTTTCAAATTTCAATTTTCAAATTTCAATCTAGAACATCTTCAGATTATTCTTCATGACATCCACCAGTTCGTCGATATTATCCGCATCAATCATCCTGCATTTCGCATGGGTAGGTGGAAGTTCAAAGCTGGTAAATTCCGCCAGCTCTTCCGCTGCAATAGCCGGTTTGACGGTGAGAGGTTTTGTCCGGGCCATCATAATACCTCGCATGGACGGGATTCGGGGTTCTTTGGTTATGCCTTTCTGTACAATCGCCACAAAAGGCAGGGTCGTCTCCAGGACTTCCTGCCCGCCATCGATCTCCCGGCTGAGCCTGACCTGGCCATTCTCCAGTTGCAGGCTGGAAACAGAAGAAACTGAAGGGCAATCGAGAAACTCGGCAAGCATTCCTCCGACAGTGGAACTGTTATAGTCGCTCGATTCAATCCCGCAAAGGATGATATCGTAGGGCTGGGATTTGATAAAATCAGCTATTTGAGCAGAAACCTGGAAAGAATCTTTACAGTCAGCATCCACCCGCACGGCATCATCCGCGCCAATAGCAAGCGCCTTCCGGAGAGTAGGCTCCGTTTCCGGCTTGCCAACCGTGATCACGGTAACCTTTTCAATCGTGGTTCCTGATGTTTCCTTGATTTCAAGAGCGCGGGTCAGGGCCAGTTCGTCCCACGGGTTGATGATCCATTGGACACCCGTCGCATCAAAATTCTTCGAGTCACCTGTGAATTTTATTTTCGTCGTGGTGTCGGGGACATTGCTCAGGCAGATCAGGATTTTCATCTTTTACTTGTTAAATGGTTCGATTGTTCGACTGTTCGATTGTTCGATTGTTAGTCGCAAAAATATAATTTTATTTTGACAGAACCATATCGGTGTACTTTATCCATTAGTTGAATATCCGTGAGTTATTAAAAATAGAACGCGGATGACACGGATACAACGGATTTACGCGGATTATTTTGATGCTATTTGGAATTGAACAGCTGACCGCTGACTGCCAACTGCTAACTGTCAACTGTCAACTCTACCTCTGCAGCATCCTCGAGATCACGATCCTCTGTATCTCCGACGTACCTTCATAGATCTGGGTTACCTTAGCTTCCCGCATCAGGCGTTCGACGTGATATTCCTTGACATAGCCATAGCCGCCGTGGATCTGGACGGCTTCGGTTGTGACCCACATAGCCGCATCAGCGGTATAGAGTTTGGCCATTGAACTGGCCAGTCCGTAAGGCTGGTTATTATCTTTCAACCAGGCAGCTTTGTATACGAAATTCCTGGCAGCCTCCACTTTAACCGCCATATCGGCAAGTTTAAAACTTATGCCTTCATGTTCGATGATCGGCTTGCCGAAAGCTTTTCGTTCCTTAGCATATTTCAATGATCTTTCGAATGCACCGGCAGCGATGCCGGTGGCCTGGGCTGCAATACTCATACGGCCCGTTTCGAGCATTTTCATAGCAAACGTAAATCCAAAACCGTCTGCACCTATGCGGTTCGCCTTAGGGACTTTCACATCGCTGAACATGACCGAATGGGTGTCGGAACTGCGCAGGCCCATCTTATCTTCATGAGGTGAAAGAGAAATTCCGGGCCACTCTTTTTCGACTATGAAAGCATTGATCCCTTTATGGCATAACTCCGGGTGGGTTTGGGCAAAGACGATATAGACCGATCCGCAGTTTGCATTGGAGATCCAGTTTTTCGTGCCGTTTACCAGGTAATAATCGCCTATATCGACAGCAGTAGTGCGCTGGGAAGTGGCGTCAGAACCGGCTTCCGGTTCGGATAACAGAAATGCGCCGATGGTCTTTCCGCTTGTAAGATCCGGGAGATATTTCTCCTTTTGTTCTTCCGTGCCGTATTTTTCAATTCCAAAACAGGGAAGGGAATTATGAACCGAAAGGATCACACCCATGGCGGCATCGATTTTTGATATTTCCTCGATGGCCAGCACGTAAGAAATAGTGTCCATCCCGCCGCCGCCATATTTCGGGTCGGTTGTAATACCGAAGAATCCGAGTTCGGCCAGGTTTTTAATGTGCCGCCAGGGTATTTCTGCCTTAGCGTCGCGCTCTAAAACATCCAGTATCAGTTCCCGCTCGGCATAATCCCGTGCAGCCTGGCGGATCATGAGTTGCTCTTCAGTAAAGTTAAAATCCATTATTTCATCGGTTTGATTAACGAGAAAAGCAAATGTAGGTAAAAAGGTTGGATGTTGATGAGAATACAGAAGTCAGAAGTCAGAAGATAGAAGACGGAAGACGGAAGTCAGAAAACAGTATTCAGAAGACAGTATTCAGCAGTCAGAAGGCGGAAATTTTTAAAGTATTATCACCGCCATCTGCGATTCTTCTTCATTTTGCTTATATTGCACCATTAATTGCAAGGTATAATGACATCAAAGATTAATTATTAAAAAAAATGAAAAAAACACTGCTCTTTACTATCCTAGCTCTATCAATTAATGCTTTTGCACAAGAAAGACATTCAACCTTCAACCTTCAATCTTCAACATTAAATTCAGCGTATGATGTTCATGGAATGATGAAGGATGGACAACTGAGACCCACCAACATCTATCCGGAAAATAATCCGGAGCAAGTCCTCAATCATCAATCACCTACGGATCGATCATTAATCCAGATATATGATAGCATTTACCACTGGGGTTGGGATGTAAGCATTGGATGGAAGCTCTATGTGAAATACATTAATATAATTTATAATGAGAACAATTATCTGACAAGTGAATTGCGTCAAGCATGGAACGACAACGTTTGGGTGAATGATGGACTAATCACGCTTGGTTATGATATGCACAATAATCTGACAATTGAATTAGAGCAAAGCTGGAACGGAAGTATCTGGCAGAATGACTACCAGTATACCTATACTTATGATGCTAATAATAATCAGACTAGTCTATTATACCAAAACTGGAACGGCAGCGCCTGGGTGAATGATCACCAGTACATCTTTACCTACGATGCCAATAATAATCAGACTAGTCAATTACAACAATTGTGGAACGACAACGCATGGGTGAATGATAAACAGAACATTTATACCTACGATGCCAATAATAACAGGATAAGTGAATTATACCAAACCTGGAATGGCACTGCCTGGGAGAATTACTACAAATACACTGTAACCTACAATGTTAACAATAACCCGACTATTGCAGTGGGTCAGTTTTTTACAGGGTTTGTTTGGGTGAATAGCCTGCAATATATATATAACTACGATGATAACCTTAATCTGACAAGTAGATTAGAACAGGGTTGGACCGGCAGCGCCTGGGTGAATAACTACCGAAACACTTGTACCTATGATTCCAATAACAATCAGACAAATGACTTGTTGCAAATGTGGACCGGCAACTCCTGGGTGAATCATTATCAAGTCGCCTATACCTTTGATGACAACCATTTCTCTGTAAGCAATTCATTTAGGTATTGGACAAGTTCCGGCACTGAAATAGTATTTGGAGATAGTACCTACAATTATTTTCATACAATTGTTGGAATAAATGATTTGTATTTTTCTGAGGAAGGTCCTAATATTTATCCTAATCCGGGAAGCGGAAAATTTACAATCAGCAGCGACAGAACAATTAATGCAATTGAAATTTACAATTTGCTTGGAAATCGGATTTATTGTGATTATATATCCAACCGGCAAAAATCATATGAATTAGATTTATCGGACCAGGCAAAAGGAGTCTATTTTTTAAAAATATATAACGGAAAGAAAATTTATACCGGAAAAATTGTTTTTCAGTAAAGATGTTTACGTTTTGACAAGAAGGAAACTTTCCTGATTTATCCTGTGTAATCCACCTGACATCATTATTGGGCAATCCATCCCGAATTGAAAATATCTTCTGATAATAATTACTCTTTTGCCCTACAGACGGGAAAACAATAAGTACTTGAAGCAAGCAAGTGATTATCAGTAGATTTTTCTTCATTTATTTCCAAATTGGTTCATTTTCAAATTTCCAAATTGCTTATTTCCTCTTTAGCCTGCCGAAACTCCTCCATCATCTCCTCCACGATCTTACCGGCCGGCTTGATTTCATTGATCAATCCCGAAACCTGGCCGATTTCAAGTTCGCCTTCGTCGAGGTCGCCTTCAAACATGCCTTTTTTCGCCCGACCGTGGCCGAGTAATTCGTAAATCTCTCCCCGGCTCGCGCCTTTATCTTCCAGGGCTTTTACTTCATGGTAGAACTTGTTTTTGATCAATCTTACCGGTATAATTTTCTTCAGTGTCAGGGAAGTATCTCCATCTTTTGCTTCGATAACTTTCCTTTTGAAATCCGGGTGTGCGGACGACTCTTCCGACGCCACGAACCGGCTGCCGATCTGCACACCATCTGCGCCCAATGCAAAAGCTGCCAGCATGGCCCGGCCCGAACCGATTCCTCCTGCTGCAATCAATGGCAGGCCGGTCACTTCCCGGATCATCGGGATCAGCGTCATGGTGGTGGTCTCTTCGATCCCGTCATGCCCGCCTGCTTCAAAACCTTCGGCCACGATGGCATCCACCCCTGCTTCCTCACACTTCCGGGCAAATTTGGTGTTGGCGATCACATGGGCAACTGTGATCCCCCTCTCTTTGAAGAAGGATGTATATTTTGCCGGATTACCTGCTGAGGTGAAAACGATCTTCACCCCTTCATCAATAATGATCTGTATAAGATCATCGACCTGCGGGTAAATCAGCGGGAGATTAACCCCGAATGGCTTGTCCGTTGCTGCCTTGCATTTGCGTATATGCTGCCGCAGGATATCCGGGTACATCGACCCGGAGCCGATAAGGCCAAGTCCGCCGGCATTGCTGACGGCCGACGCCAGCTCCCAGCCGGAGCACCAGATCATGCCGGCCTGGACGATTGGGTAGCGAATCTGAAAGAGGGAGGTCATCCGGTTCATTAATTTTGAATTTTGAATTTTAAGTGTTGAGTTGGGGACTTATTATTTACTCTGAACATTCTCAGATTCAACTTGTGACAATTCGTCACGAATTCAATTAATTCTTATTTAATTCCTTTAGGCTTTTTTTGTTCTAATAGCCTGGCATTTTGTTTTGTTACCACCTTTTTTCCTGTCTTTTCTTCAATAGCTTTCCTTGTATTACCTGCAATGGTTCCGCCTTGTTTTGCAATTTTCCGGCTATCTTCAAATGTTTTCGGGTCCTTTTCCTTTGAAATCTCGGTTGTGGTGGCTTCTGCAAGCATGTTTAACAACAATTCCAAATTGGTCATGTGGTCTCGTAAATTTTCTTTTTTTAAATCTTTAAATGCTTTGTATTGTTTTGTAGTGAATCCGCTCCATGCATTTATAATTTCGTCAGTGAGTATGGCATATTCCTGTCCCTTTTGAACGCCACGGTTTTCCCATTCATCCGTAAGTTCTTTTCGTACTTCAATGCTTTTGAGCCGTTGGTTTATCCATTCTTTGGAGTAGCCCTTGCGGAGGTAGGTTTCCATCAGTCGGTCGATGCCTTTTTCAGGGTCTTCTATTTCGTCAATTCTTTCGCCGCCTACACGTGCAAGCCAAAGTTTAAAAGGCTCTGCCTTGGGCGATGGTACCGATTGTATAAGCCTGAAAAGTTGTTCTGTATCAGCAACATCGGTTAATCGCATTTTCCCATCGGCTGCCGGCATTTTCAAACCGTTACAATTTGTAACGGTTTCGTTTCCTTCGTCTAAAAGCCTCTTTTTTAACACTCTCCAATATGTTTGCGGGTTCTCGCTTTCCGTAAGTATTGCAAGTACATCAACAATAGAAAAATACCATTTTTCCTGGTCTTCATCCCAAATGGTTCTTATCTTTTTGTCATTAAATAATTTGATGGCTGTTTCTTTGGTCATAAGATTAAATTTATAAGTAATTCAACCTAATCAATTGATTCTTCTAAATCAAGATGCTAACTTTAAGTTTATCATCATGGCTAAATGTTATTTGGGGAGTTTTAGCCTTTTTAGGCGAAATTTCAGGGAATTCGCCTGATCAGGATAATCTTTCCAGCAAATCATTAAAACTATCAAACCAATAGGCCCTGTATTCTTCCGGAATTCCGGCAATTCCACCTTTTGCTGGAAACAATAATAGTCTGGCAGTTACCTTCAGTCTATCATGCTCAAAAATCTCAGGTTCCTTTTTATCAGCTTGTTCATAAATGCGTCTGAATCCATCAATCTTTCTTAATCCATCCGTATGTTCTGTACCTTTCGGATCAATAAATAATATTTGATAATTATTGCCTTTTTGCAACCAGAAAATAAAATCAGGTTTAAATTTTGAGATTCTGTTTTCTTTTGGATTGTAATAGGGAATGTAAACTTCATCAAGACTTTGATCAAGTTTTGAAAACATCCACCAATCCTGATTTTTAAATAGATTGACTTCCTTTTTTAGATATTGCTCCAAATGTTCGATGAATTTGACTTCACTAGGAACTGTAATGATATGATTCAGATAATCAAGCCTTTCATTTTCCGATACGATTAAAGGAATAAAATAATGATTTGGAATATATTTGATCTTTAATTCTTCAAAACTGGCTTCCTCAATGAAGTCAATTTCAAGCTGTTTTAATTTCTGCTTATAAACGGTTTTATCACCGGTCTTATCAAATTCCTTATCAATTGCCTTTTCCTGTACTTCTTTCTGGTCGTAATTCTTGACATGTTGGATGTTCTCAATTATTAGATTATATCTTTCACCATCACTGAATCTAATTTTCTTAAAATGAACGATTTCCTCTTCAAGTTTTTTGAATTTCTCAAGTTCTTTATTCCGGATGCTGAAATAATCAAATACTCTTTGCAAAAGCAGTTCAGGGTCATATATTGATCTTGTTTCATCAAAATCGAAATACTTATCAGGAACGGATAAGCTCTCAGCCACTTTCACAAGAATTTTTACTTCAGATTCAAATTTTACCAGGGTCACTTTTTCCCGCAGATAATTAAAATAAGATTGGGCAAGTTCAAAATCATTTCTGCTCATTCTAAACTTTTGAACTATATCTTCTTCTGCATAAATATTGTCGGAATCCCTATAAACAGGTATCAGCAATTGCTTTTCCTCTGAAGCCTTATTAACCTGAAATTCCTGGCCGATGTTTTTATCTTGTTTTTCATCATGCAAGGCCTTGATAATTTGCTTGAGGTTTCCGGCGTTTGTTCCAAAAACAAACAAGCTTTCTATTGGAAGGATAAAAGATTTGACTTTTTGATACACGTAAATTTCTACTTCTTCACCCTGAACTAAGTTTGCCAGGCGTTTCCGTTTATTTTTTAACGGTTCTATCCTTACCCCGCGTCCAATGGATTGAAGTACAAACTTCTTTGCATCACTTCCTATTCCAATGTTGACAAATAATACAATATTCGGCCTGTTTGAATCCCATCCCTCGTAAAAAGCCCGGGATCCCATTAAAAGGTTGATTTCCGAATCATCCAGGTTAAGTTTCCTGAAAACGCTTTCATTTTCAAAGCTTTCAATGATTTCATAACCATCCAGCTTATCTTTAAGCCAACCGGAAATATCGCCGATCTTTATCAGTGCAAAAGGTTTCTCAGATGTCTGAAGTTTGAAAATTATTTCATTTTTGTTACCTGGTATTTTAAGTACTTCAATCTTACCAGATGAATGAGAATTATAGACATGGGTCAGCAGGTCCTTATAATCAATCTCCTGCAACAACTCTTTATCGTAAGTCATTTTTAATTCTTCGAATTCAAAATCCGGATCAGCCTCCAGTTCTGAAGCCAACTCCTCTTTTGCCAAATCCATCACTTCATTCCTGATTTCATTGGAGGCAACTTTCTCTAATTCATTAAAGAAGAGTTTTAAATCGGATTCCTCTGTATCTACTGAATTTACCAGTGTTAAAAGTAATGGCCGATGATAAAAAGCGCTGTTAAAGTTTCTCACTTTATTAAAATGCTTTTTAATGTATGTCAGCAAAATCAATGTTTTGATAACGATTTTCTGTTTTTCAATTTCGGAATAATCATCCTGATCGCGAAAAGCAGTGACCTTAGAACCTGAAACATAGATATGCTTACCGTATCCTTCCTCTATGAACTTCGACAAATTAAAATTGAAGACGCAGGTGGCGTAATCCCTTGGATCAGTAAAAGTTGCTGAAAAGTTGAACAGAAAACCGTTCCGGCTTAATATGGAATAGAATATTTGTCTTTTGCTGTCTTCTTTATCGCCTTTATGTGCTTCATCAAGAATAATGTACCATTTGCCCTGATTGTCGTAGTTTTGGTAATTGATGATCTTTTCTTTCTGTTCGTCTGAAATCAGGTCGGAACGGTAATAAAAAATTGTAATCTCATTTTTACCAAAAGTCAATACATTGTCTCTTTTTACCTGGTCATATTCCTTTAAACTCTTCAGGTTGATTTTAACATCATGATTGAAACCATTAAATTCTTCCACATGGCTTTTAAATTGTTCTATCAGGTCGTCACGATGGGTGAGAAAAAGTATATCTCTTTCCGGTATTTCTTTGTCTTGTAATAGTTGCCTGAGCAGATCAATCAGTTTTACGATGACAAGGGTCTTCCCGGATCCCGTGGCCATCCAGTAACTCATCCGGTTGATGAAACAGGAGAATGATATTTTTCCTTCGACAACAGGATAATCCTTATCATATTCCAGTAAATATTTTGCAGTTTTCCCGTCTTGCTTTCTGTGTAAATCGAAATCGAGATTCTCTTCCAGGTCAAAATAAGTGTAGAACTTCTCTTTTTCTCCCCCATCATCTCTGTAAAAACGATAAAGCGCCTTCAGGGTATTTTTTAAGGCATTTTTCTGAAAATCAAAAAGTACTTTATTTGAAGAAAATCTGCCGAAGTCAAAATTCTGCCATTTTCCCGGCAGGTTTTCAAAGGAAATATTCTCAACGACCGATTGCAGATAGAGCTTCATAAAGCTAAGAATAAGGTTAATGGCTTATCTGAATTTGGAATGTGCAAAAAATGCACATTGCTTTTTTTGTCAACTTCGGAATCCCTGAAAATACTATTTATATGTTTTGTGATGACAGACCGGTCCTTACCATATAATTCAGCAATTTCATCCTGTTTAAGCCAAACGGTTTCTCCTTTAAAACGCACACGTAATTCAGCCTTGTTTTTGGAGATTTTATAAAGGCGGATTTCACTTGTGTTATCTTCCAGCTTTTTCATAAAAACCTATTTATTCCCACCAAATTAACGGTTTAATCATCCTGTAATCCAATTTTTCATCGGTGTAAACCCTTTCATAGATGTTGTTATGAAAAGGGGTGGAATTGAAATAGATAGAGCCGCTTTCGGTGAAATAACGGTTGAAAAACGAAAATAATTTATCGAAAAGCTCATCCCGGAAATCCGGATATTGCTCAAGCGCTTTATCAATATCAGCCTGCAGGAGTTTTTCTAGTTGGGAATAATATCCTGCTTTAATTTTCATCAAATTGATAAATCCGCCTTCACCTTCGATTTTTGCTCCGATAAAAACATCCTGCAGCGCTTTGAAAAATTTCTGTTCTTTAGTCATTTCTAAATGAAATTTAACTGCTTTTGTAATGATTCAATCCCTCGATCAGAGAATAAAATTAAGGTTATTGGGATATCATTCAAATAATCTTCCTTCTAAAATTAACCACCCATCTGATCATCTCCTTATCTTTCATCCACATTTCAACGTTATCCATCAGGTAAAACGCCGCTTCATCCGTCTGGCCCGGGGAATAATACTCTTTGAGATCATCGGGCATCTTTTCTTTTCCTATTAAAATCCCGATAACATGCTTATTAGCCATATAGGCTTTATTCAGCGCTTCGTCGGATGTTTTTCCTGTGCCGTGGGTTTTAAAAACAAAGTAGGCATAATTATACAGCCAAAACGCCGATTCTTCTCCTTTATATTTCTTATGCAACTTGTAAAACAGATCGTATCTGTAATTTATAAGCAGCAATCTTGCCAACTCATAACGCACTCCCTGGTTGTCATTGGGGTTCAGCTTAAGCATTTCCTGATAGATCTTTATCGCTTCTTTTTCTCTGCCTATGGCTTCCAGATATTGTGCCATTCCGAATTTTGCAGTCATATAGGGCCTTGTCTCAATCAATCCCCAGAAATGGCCCTTATTTACCTTAAAAAACTGATCACCCAATTGTTTTTCCCCCAACTCAACAGCTCTTTTTAAAAGAATAAAGGATTTTTCAGGATTTGACTCATTTTGCGCCAGATAATTGTAAGCCCTGACATTTTCCGGATCAAGTTGCAGCGCTTGCTGCGCAAGCCTGATCCCTTCTTCCGGATCGCTGTCGTAAGCCTGGTACATAAGATCACCCGATTTATCTTTAGTGGATTTTCGGCCTTTCTTTTTTGGAACGATTTCATCTATCGGCTTACCCATCACATTTTTAGCAATGAAATCATTCAAATCTTCGATACTGGAAAAATTCTGTTCTTCGATGTATTTCATCAGTTTTTCGTTGGCAAACTGAACCATATCCGGCGTCATGGGCCTCACTGCCGGTATAGCCTCCTCGTCAAAGGCTTCCGGTTCATCAAAATCATCATCATCAAAATCATTTTCATCATCGTCTTCGTCGTCATCCTCATCCTCATATTCATCTTCATAATCCTCATCTTCCGAAATGATTGTGTAATTGCCTTTTCCGACAGATTTATCAAGAATTTGAAAAATCCGGGATGGATGTTCCTCATGACCAATGAATATCGCCGGCTGTCCATCCAGGCCGAATTCAATATCCATTAATTCAATCCTTTCATCATCTTCCTCCAAAACATATTGAGCCAAAGCAAAGTCTTTATGGGGACGAAAACCAAGGTCCTCCGCATAAGAAACAGCGCCGTATATAATATTATGAACCAAGGTGTAATCTATCTGAACGTAAGGATCCTTACTACCGGAAAATTCAGTATGCCGGTCAATAATGTCCGAAATGGCCGAAGGTGGTTCATTGAACTGCCATAATGCATCTTTAACTCCAAGACAATACATATCAACCTGGAACATAGCAAAAGTCAGGTTCCCGGTGATATGCTTGCGTGTTACAATAATGGAAGCCATTCCGCAATCATTCCACAACTCATTGATATAGCATTCAGCTAATGGAAGCGCCCGTGCACGCGTCCGGATATAGTTTTCAGGGGAAAGTTTTGGCTGGGATTTATTTTTTGACATGATATGATGAAATATTTCAATCTGTGTTAAACCTTATGTAATATAAGACAAATTAAGAAATTTACAGTTTACAATTCCCGATCTAAGATCTAAGATCGTAAACTGTAAATTATTTTAACATTTCTCTCACAATATTCATCACTCCTTCATAAATCTGCACGATAGTCGCATCCAGCATGTAACATGGCGTTGTGAATACTTTGTTCTTCTTGTCAATAATCACCTCGCCGTGCGTAGCTTTGATATGTTTTCCGCCCATTTTTTCAATGGTGCCGGCGGTTCCCGGATCGTTCCCGATGGTTACTTCGACATTCCCCAGAATCCGTGCTATGACTGCCGGGGCGATGCAAAGAGCGCCAATCGGTTTGCCGGCTTTATGCATGGCTTTGACAGCTGCTTCAACTTCGGGGTTTACCTTAGCGTTCGGACCGTCAAAAGCTATAGTCGACAGATTTTTGGCTGCCCCGAAGCCACCGGGGAAAATGATGGCATCGAAATCAGATGCACGGAACTGGCTGAGTGGTTTGATCTTCCCGCGGGCAATACGAGCCGATTCCACCAGGACGTTACGCTTTTCCGGCATCTCTTTGTGGGTGAGGTGGTTTATTACATGGTACTGGTCGATATCCGGGGCGAATATTTCATAAAACGCTCCTTGTTGCGCGATGGCCAGAAGGGTGAATGTTGCTTCGTGTATCTCTGCACCGTCGAAAACGCCGCAACCTGCTAAAATAACTGCAAATTTCTTCATGGTTTTTGTACTTTTGAATTTGATTATTTCAAAGATAATAAAGTTTCAAATGCTGACAGGTCTTCGACGCTGTCAGATTTGAAGTGATTTTTTATCTTTGTAAGAACAACATCCACTAACTATTATGAAACTTCCTGCTTTTATTTTCATTATCCTGCTTCTGATCTCATGTGATAATAAAGATAACATCCCTGACCCTGCCGAAGATACTTTCATGCGTGGTGCCGACCTTTCCTTTCTGCCTGAAATTGAATCCTATCACCCTAAGTTTTTTGATCCCGCGGGGAATGTGAAAGATGTCCTGACTATCCTTAAGGAAGCTGGCTGCAATACAGTAAGGTTACGTCTATGGCATACGCCTCAAAGTGCACATTCCGGCTTTTCCGAAGTGGCTGAATTTTCCAATCGCATCAAAGAAGCCGGGATGAAAGTATATCTTACCGTTCATTTTTCCGATACCTGGGCCGACCCGGGACAGCAGGCAACACCATCTGCCTGGCAAAGTCTTTCTTTCGCCCAGTTGAAAGACAGCGTTTATCATTATATGGAAAAAATCATGACGGCTATAAAACCGGAGTATATTTCCCTGGGTAATGAAATAAACGGAGGTATGCTCTGGGAACAAGGAAGGATCAACAACGGCACGAACCTGTATCAATTGCTGGAACAAGCGGTCCTTGCCACCAGGCAGGCATCAGATTCAACGAAGATCATTATCCATTTTGCAGGATTGGATGGCTCAGACTGGTTTTTTAACCAGGTCAGGAATAATAACATCGATTATGATATCATAGGCATTTCCTATTACCCGGCCTGGCATGGGAAAAACCTTGACACTCTTAAAACTAAGCTAAATAGCTTAGCTACTGATTTCGACAAACCGGTTTTGATCGCTGAGACGGCCTATCCTTTTACGTTGGAATGGGAAGACATGACGAATAATGTGATTGGCCTGCCGGAGCAGTTAATCCCAGCTTATCCTGCCACACCCCAGGGGCAGGAGGATTTCATGTCAGCACTTAAAGAAACCATTATGTCGGTGACAAACGGAACAGGTTTTTGCTATTGGGGCGGGGAATGGATCGCTTATAAAGGTCCGCTTGCCGAAAATGGCTCAAACTGGGAAAACCAGGCACTATTTGATTTTGACAATCATGCGCTTCCGGTATTGAACGTTTTTAATAAATGATTAAGTAAACGTTTTTCAACGCTGACAGGTCATCTCGCCTGGCGGCGAGACGCTGTCAGGTTGAAGAGATAAATTAAAAAAAGCTATGGAAAGACAAATATGTTGCAAATCCGGTTTTCGATCCGGCCTTACTCTTTGGCTGATCGTTTTACTTTGTTTCAATAAACCATTACCGGCACAGGAGTTCGCGATCGGTGCGGACCTGTCATTTCTAAAAGCCGCAGAGGAAAGCGGATATCAATTTAAAGAGGATGGAATAGTAAAACCCGGGCTTGAGATTTTCAAAGATCATGGTTATAACTGGATCCGCCTGCGCTTGTTCCATACCCCCACGGAACTGCCAAATGACCTGGAATATACCATTGACCTGGCACAAGAGGCGAAAAAACTGGGATTCAAATTGCTTCTGAATTTTCATTATTCCGATACCTGGGCCGATCCGGCAAAACAGTTCATTCCGGAAGCCTGGGCCGGAAAATCTCATGAAGAGCTGGTGAGCGCCGTTTTCGAATATACCCGCGATGTGCTGGTAAGGTTCAGGGAAGCGGGAGTATTCCCCAATATGGTACAGCCGGGCAATGAAGTGATCAACGGAATGCTCTGGCCCGACGGGAAGATACCGGAAAACTGGGGTAACTTCATCGATCTCCTCCGGGCAGGGATAGATGGGGTGTATGCCGGTGGCGGAGACCTGCCGCATCCCCTGATCATGGTCCACATCGACCAGGGGGGCAATAAAGACCGGACGAAATACTTCTTCGATAAAATATTTGAATACGGTATTGATTTCGATGTGATCGGGCAGTCATATTATCCCTGGTGGCACGGCAGCCTGCTCGACCTGAGGGAAAATATGATTTTCACGGCGAACGAATACCATAAACCGATCATGCTCGCAGAGGTGGCATATTGCGCCGAACCGGCCGAATACCGGTCCAAACCTGGCCCTTTCCCGGAAACTCCGGAAGGGCAAAAGGAATTCCTGGAAGAAGTTACTAAGATCGTTCTGGCCACCCCGGATAACCTGGGAACAGGCATCATGTGGTGGGAACCTGCTACCGCTGGGTTTGGCAATGTTTCAGCGAGGGATTTCTTCGATAAGGACGGTAATGTTTTGCCGGTGATCCGGGTTTTTGATAAATATTCCCGCTTTTAACGGTTAAGCAAATCAAAGATGCCTTTTACCCTACACTTTTTTGAACGGTACTTTTTCCAGATTTTCAATGCCAACCACGAATGACTTTTGTTGTTTCCTTTATTTGGCTAATTTTGGAATGAAAATCGATCAACATAGCATCATTGGACAACCAGGAAGAAAATTTTGATAATACCGAACCCACCGGACAGCCTGAAAAAAGAAGGTAAAATAACTGTGAATAAACCCAAAAGCAGGGTAAAAAAAGTTGTTTTCTGGATTTCAGGTTTATTCTTATTCCTTTTGATTGCCATTCCGCTCATTCTTAATTTTTATGCATACAGGATCTTTGGTGATACTGTTCAGCAAATTGTAAAAAAAGAAACCGGCGGCATGTACGATTTCAATTATAGAAAAATCAGGTTTAACCTTTTCAAAAGTGATCTCGTTATTTACGACCTGTCGATTTTTTCTGATACTTCTGTCCAGGACCGTGATACTTTAGGCAATACGAATCATCATAAATTGGTCGAACTGAAAATCCCTGAATTGCATTTTGCAGGTTTCGGTATTTACAACGTACTCCGGAAAAAGGAATTGGTGATTAATCGGTTTTACATCGGCCAGCCGGGGCTCAAACTTCACATTCCCGGCCCAAAGCGCAATATAATCATTGGCATCGATTCTTTGTCAAACCGGGATTTAAACCAGCGAACCCTTCATGTGTATCTCAAAGATTACCTCACGCTCTTAAAAATTATCAATTTTGAACTGAACAACGGCTATCTCGAGATCATCCGCGGCAACGCCGATTCGACCGAAAGCATTAAAATCAACAATATTTCGCTTTTGCTTTCAAATTTCCAGGTCGATTCACTGTCCAATCAAACCCTCGACCGCCTGTTTTTATCCGACAGCCTTGGTATTTCCCTCAAAAGCGGCCATTTCGAATTTCTTGGCAAAAGCCACAATCTCACCTTTAATAATATAAAACTTTCAATTGATGACCGGACCATCGAAATTGAGGGCCTGGTAGTGAAACCTGACTCATCAAGGGCTGATTACGATGAACATGGTTGGGTGGAATTGACCGTGCCATTGATAAAACTCACCGGTTTCGATTTCCAGTCTTTTATCGATAAAAAATTGCTGGTTAGCGAAATTATCATCAATGAACCGGACATCCTTTACCATCCTGCCAAAGGTGAAGAGAGGGCAAAATTTGATCGGAAAAAGTTTGAAAGGCAAATTTTTGAAGAGCTTTCCAAATTATTTTATCCCATCGAGGTGGGCGAGATTTTAATAAATTCGGCAAATTTTAAAATTGACGGTTTTGAAAGTGAAAGTCTGGAGGACTTCTATTTGCCTGATGTTACCCTTTATCTGCATAATTTGAAAATAGATTCGGCGAGTTTTGATACACGGAGTCCTCAGTTTTTCGTGGACGATGTGCGGCTGATCCTGAATGAGCAGGAGTTTTTCCTTAAAAAAAGCGCCAGGCATATCAAGATTGGTTATTTTGATTTGGATTCCAGGACATCTCAATTGGAATTGTGCGATGTTTTGATTGAAGGTTACCGGAAAAATGCACAAAGCACAGACCTGAACCTTCAAATTCCGGTTTTGGAATTGCAGGGTGAAAATTTTAAACAGGATTTTTTGGAAAACAAACTTCATGTTTTAACACTTGATATTCAAGAACCAACATTAACAATTCATGCCGGCGACGGGACATTTTCCGACCCCAACAGACCGGATATTTATTTTTTGTATCGCGAAATCAGCGATTTTTTGACGGAGCTTTCGGTAGCAAGTTGTAAAATTGATGGTGGTAAATTCGATTTTGGCAAGTCTGACGGGATTTTCACCGACCAGTTCTCCTCACCAAATATCTCAATGGTTGTAACAGATTTTTTATTGAATAAGGACGCCTCTAAAAACCAGAATAAAGTTTTTTATAGTTCGGGAATTGAAATCAACGCCAGCAACCTGGCTGTAATGGCTCCAGACAGCATTCACCAGTTGTTTTTCGACAAATTGATGATCAATACAAAAGATTCGTTAATGAACATTTCGGGCCTGCATATCGATAGTTTAAAATCCGTTGCCGGCAAACCATTTTTCCTCAAAGATAAAGACAGATTGAAATTGGATGTCAACGATATTGTTTTGAAAGGAATCGACTTTATCGCGTTGTACTATCACCATTTTATTGAGGTTAACAACGTCGAAATCAGCAATCCTTCAGGGTATTTTCAGGATGTCCTGGCAGATCAATCCCGGCAAAAGATGGAAAGGAATTTTCTGCCTGATTTCCAAATTGCACATCTGAAGCTGAATAATGGCAATTTTTATGTACAGGAATTCCCCAGGAAATCTTCAAAAAAGATTGCATTCAATGGCCTTACACTTTCCATAGATTGTCTGCAGCCCACCTTACCCGGCAAAACGAATAAAATTGAAGCCGAAAACATCGAACTTTCATCTGAAAACTTAGCGATAAACCTTCCGGATAATAGCTATTCCATCGAAATGAGCAAGTTAAAGATCTCGTCGATTGATTCGCTCATTTCAGCCACTGATCTGATTTGGCAACCGAGAAACCCTGCTCCGGAGAACGAAAATTTTATCGTAAGGGCAAAAGTTCCGGGTTTTTCGGTGAGCGGAATAGCAATCGGCGAACTTTACGAAAAAAACATCTTACAGGCCGGTGCCATTCATTTTGAAAAACCATCTTACCGTTTGATATTCACTAAGCAAGTATCAAATCGCGAAAAGCTTGTATTAAAAGGTGATGTGATCAGGGAACAAATTTTAAAGACATTTAAATCGGTGGATATAAAGCAGTTCAGCATGAATAATGCCGACCTTGAAGTTTTTGGCGGGTCAACCTTTGGCACACGTGAATTACTTTTAGGCGATTTTGATTTGGCAATTAATTCTTTTTTTGTCGATTCAGCCAGCAACATGACCAATCCTAACTTGTTTTTTGCAAGCGACATTCGCTTTTCGGCCAGGAGACCAATAAAAGCATCGTCTGGTGAAGATTTTGATGTTAGTCTTGGAAATTTGAGCGGTTCGACGAAGGATGGATTTATTAAGGCCGAAAGCATTATTGTAAACGGAAGAGGGCTGAACCAGAAGCAAAAACAGCAGCAGAAAGTAAGTGATGTTGAGATTGTTCTGAAAAACCTTGATATGAAAGGCATCGACTTTTACAAATTGCTAACTCAACGAAAGTTGAAAATGGAACGTATAAATGTCGATGAACCGGACTTATGGCTAACGCGTGAGTTTGTTCCCGGCCTTCAGAAAACCAAGGTAAATAATGAAATTGATTTATTTAAATTAATTTCGGATCAACTTTTTGAAATTCAGGTAGCAAATGTCGAAATTGCAGATGCTTCTCTCAAAGTACAGGATCACAAAGGCAAAAACACCGAAACATTTCAGTTAAACCGAATTGATGCCGGTTTTAAAAACATATTAGTCGATTCAGCCAATAAGGTTTTTGGCGATAAATTCCTTTACAGCGACATCTTTAATCTTAATATCTCGGATTATTCTTACCTCACCCCCGATAGTCTTTATTTGCTGGGTGCAGCAGGCATTCGGTTTTCGAATAAAAATATGGCCATAACCATCGATTCGGGATTTATGGCTCCTCAATTCGACGAGGAAGTATTTGCTGCAAAAGTTGGCCATCAAACCGACCGTTTCCAGTGGGTTTTCGACTCAGCTTATCTTGAACATATCCGGATTCCGGAATTGCTCTCCCAAAACCGGGTTTCGATTTCAAAAGCCACTTTTTACCAATTCATCGGCGACGATTACCGGGATAAAACCTATAATCTGCTTCCGGATCATTATACCAGTTTACCCGTCTCCGGCATTATGAGCCTGCCTTTTGTGTTTATGCTTGATACTTTAAAGCTGGAAAATTCAAGGATTCAGTACCGCGAATATGTGCCACCGGCAATAGAGCCTGGCATTATCTGGTTCGACGGTCTTACGCTGGAAGGCAAGAATATTACTAACGATTCGACAATAATTGCCCGTGATTCGATCATGAAATTTTTTGCAAAGGCCAAACTGATGAACGAAGCTGGTCTTGAGTTTTCGGTGAAATTCGACCTCAAAAGCCCAAGGGATGAATTTCGGGCCTCAGGGGTACTCAATGAACTGGATCTTACATCGATGAACCCATTTCTTGAAAACGTCGTCTTTATAAAGATCGAAAAAGGTACCAACAACTTGCTGACCTTTAATTTTGATGGTGATAATGATGTGGCACGTGGTGAGCTATTATTCAATTACGATAAACTCTCCATCCGCCTGATCGATAAAAAAACGATGGACGTCAGGGGTTTTGGCGAATCTGTGGTTTCCTTTATCGCTAACAATTTCATTATACGATCCGATAATCCAAAATACGCCATTTATTTCCGCAAGGGAAAGATTTATTTTGAACGGAACAATCAAAAATCCTTTTTCGGTTATGTGGCGAAATCAATTCTGAGCGGTGTTTTATCAACCATCAAGGGAGGAAACAAGGAGCGGAAAGAAAATCGCAGAAAGCGTAGACTTGAAACCCAAAGTCGCCCGGAAGCCAGATTGAATGAGGAAGATTCATTTCGGCTAAAATTTAATAATCAATTAACTATATAATTGAAAATGCCCGATAAAACTACTAAACCCGCAACCCTGCTGATCCTGCTACTTTTGCTTAACAGTTGTCGCAATACCGATGATAGTGCATTTATGGCTCAGGTAAAATTCAACGAAGGTTGGGAATTCACCCTCTCTGCCGATAGTTCAGCCGCTTTTAATGCGGAAAGTGGATTGTTGTGGGAAAAGGTCAGGCTGCCACATACTCCGGTGATAGAACCGCTTGTGGTCAATAACCAGTGGCAGGGAATATGCTGGTACCGGAAGGATTTTGTCCTCCCTGCCAACGCGGAGGGAAAACGCCTGTTCCTGAGATTTGAAGGGGCTATGAATGTCGCAGATGTTTGGGTCAACGGCGTGAAAAAAACCAGGCATCTTGGCGGTTACCTTCCATTTGTCATCGATTTCACGGATGAGGCAGTCCCGGATTCATTAAACCACGTGATCGTCCGGCTGGATAATACCGATAACCCTATCACAGGTCCAAAACCCCTGAAACAACTTGATTATAATACCTACGGAGGACTGTACCGGGACGTTTTTCTGATCATGGAAAATACCGTTTTCATTACTGATCCGATCTTTGAAAACAGACCGGGCAGCGGCGGGATTTTTGTGAGTTATCCCGGGGTCAGCAGGGAAAAAGCGGTAATCAGGGTTCAGACACATGTTAAGAATACGGGTGATGGGGATCAGGATATCGTCATCAGTCATATTATCCTGAAGGGGAATGACGTCATTCTAAAGTATGAGTCACCCGGAAGGGAATTAAAAGCAAAAAGTGACGCAGAATTTGTTGAAGATATCACCCTCCCATCGCCGGATTTATGGTCCCCTGCATCTCCAAATCTGTATAAGCTGGTGACACATGTTTCCACCGGCAACCGGCTTCTTGATACAGATACGACCCGGATCGGGATCAGGCGTTTTGATATCCGTCAGGATCATTTCTCCATCAATGGGGAGGAGATGTTCCTTCGTGGAGTAAACCGGCACCAGGAATACCCTTATATCGGTTATGCCCTCAGCAATGAGGCACAATACAGGGACGCCCAAAAAATTAAGGAGGCGGGGTTTGATTATGTGCGACTGTCGCATTATCCTCATTCACCTGCATTCATGGATGCGTGTGATGAACTTGGCCTTGTCGTTGTCGATGCGATTCCTGGCTGGCAGTTTTTCAATGAGAATGAAGCATTTAAAACGCAGGTAATACAGACCTGCCGGGATATGATCCACAGGGACAGAAACCATGCCTGCGTGATGGCCTGGGAAGTATCGCTTAACGAATCATGGATGCCGGAAGGTTTTATCGATCAGGCTGTAGCAGCAGCTCATGAAGAGTATCCCGGTGACCAGTGCTTCACTGCCGGCTGGATGAATTACGGCTATGATATTTTCCTGCAGGCACGGCAGCACCGGCTTCAACATTACGAAACGCCGGGAAAGCCTTATATCGTTTCTGAATACGGAGATTGGGAATATTTTGCGATGAACGCAGGGCTTAACCAGGATAAATGGCAGAATCTCGTCCCGGAAGAAAGGTCGAGCCGCCAGCCGCTTGAAGCAGGTGAAAAAAGGCTCCTTCAGCAGGCCAGTAATATCGAGGAGGCGCATAACGACAATTTCAACACTCCGGCCTTTGCCGACGGTTACTGGGTGATGTTTGACTACAATCGTGGCTATGCCGACGATCTCGAGACTTCCGGTATCATGACCATCTTCCGGGTCCCGAAATTCAGTTATTATTTTTTCCAAAGTCAACGGGATGCAGATGAGGTATCATCATTATTTCCTTCCGGCCCGATGGTATATATCGCTTCCTGGTGGGATGAAAATTCTTCAGCAAATGTGAGGGTATTCAGCAACTGCGAAGAAGTGGAATTGTCATTGAACGGCGTTTTGATCTCCCGCCAGAAACCCGACACCGGCAGGATTTCCAATAACCTGGCACATCCGCCATTTACATTCAGGATGGATAAATTTCATCCGGGTACACTTGTTGCTTCGGGTTATATTGAAGGGGAAAAGGCAGCGCAAGACACGGTAGTGACTCCCGGCGAGCCAAAAACTTTAAAGCTCGTCTGTGATGAAAGCGGACGACCGCCAAAGGCCGGCTGTAATGATGCCGCCTTTATTTATGCCACCATTGTTGATGAGAACGGCCAAAGGGTTCCGTTGAATGGTGAAATGGTAAAGTTTTCAGTATCGGGAGATGCCACGGTTATCAACCCAGGAAGCATGGCATCCAGCGAGGCCGGCATCGCAACTGCCCTGATCATTATTGGCGATAAGCCTGGCGAGATTTCCATTCAAGCTTCAGTTACCGGATTATCTCCCGCAAAACTGAGAATAAAATCTCAGTGAAAAAGGATTGTATTGACAATAACGATTTTATTTTAACCACTAAGGCGCATTAAGGGTTTTCACTAAGGCGCACAAGGAAAATCTGCGCTTATCTGCGCCTTGATCTGCGAAAATCCGCGAGAAATATTTAAAAAGTTTCTCGCAGATGAACGCAGATTTGATATGCAGATTTTCGCGGATTTATTATTTAATCCTTTGTTCCTTTGTGATGTACTTCGTGCGCCTTTGTGGTTAAATTAATAAAAAAAAGAGGACCTCCCGGTTTGGAGAAGTCCTCTTTTAAAGTTGGTTATAAGCTTTATTATTCAGTCCCCCTCTCCGGGTGGAGAGGGGTCAGGGGTGAGGTCATTGCGCCACGACCGTATATTTCATGGTTGTGAGATCAACCGTGATCAGGTACTGGCCTGCAGTTGACGGAGCGGGAATTGAAGGCGGATCAGGCACGCTTTCAGTTGGTCTATAAGAGAGTAAGCCTTGTTCGCCTGTGCCATCACCATTGGTCCCCCATTGTGGAGCCCAAGCTCCTTGCACCTCCAGGAATTTCATTCCGCCGGCGGCATTCAGGGTTGTAACCATGGTAAAGATATGCGGGGAGCTTTCAGTAAACTGTATGGCAGCAGCGGCATCCCAACCCACTGTTGTCGCATCGCCAACCAGGTAGAGCTCGCCTGAAGTAAGGAAAGTAGAATAGGTCAGGCCCAGTGTATCTGCCATGATGTAATAGTTTCCTGAAGTGGCTCCTACCGGGATAGCAGGCGGATCGGGCACGCTTTCGGTTGGCCGGTAAACGAGCGGTCCGGCTTCCGCGGTGCCGGTAGCATCCGTTCCCCATTGAGGCGCCCATAAACCAAGCATTGAGATAAACTTGATGAACATGTCAGTTCCGGAAGTCAGGGTTTCGACCCTTGCGAATTTCCCGCCACCAATGTGTTCCATCGGCAGGGCCAGGGTATTGTCCCAACCCACAGTGGTCCCGCTGCCGAGGAGGTAGATCGGCTTGATAATCACCAGGTCTCCGTATGGCGTGATATTGATAGCGATCACATCGGAAAATACTTCCGAATAGCTGGTGATATCGTTGATGAATGAACGAACCCTTAACTCTACACCCTGCGCTACATCGGGATCAAGTTCCAAATTCAGCAGGAGGGTGTTCATTGCACCTACCGTCATACCGAAAGAAGTACCTTCCGTGCTGGCCAGGTTATGGGCATCGGCAAAATTATTACCGGCGAAGTCCATTTGCAGCACATACTTCGTCATCTCGAGGTTGGTAAGGTTATACTGCGCGGGAGTCCATTCAAAGTTAGTCATGGGATTTTCAGCCTCATCCTGGATGAGAATAAAAGATGCGCCATCTGCCGGTGTTGTTATGGCCGGAAGAACAGTCTGGCTGACATCCAGTTTGGGATCCTTAAGCTCCTTTTCGCAGGAGATTAAAAAGCTGGTCCCGATTATTGCAAGGAATATGATTATTAATTTTTTCATCCTTATAATTTTTAAATGTTTTGTTTAGTATCCCGGGTTTTGGACAAGGTTTAAATTCGCGGTCAGGTCGGCGGCCGGGATCGGGAAAAGGTTATATTTCGCGTTCGTTCCAAATCCTTCTTTTACCTTTCCCTTCCAGGGCCAGAGGTATTCGCTGCCGGTGAAGCGCCCATACCGGATCAGATCGCTTCTCCGGTGCCCTTCCCAGTAAAGCTCGCGGGCACGTTCATCCAGGATGAAATCCAGGTTGATCTGGGCCACATCTCCGGAATTGTCGCCATAAGCACGCAGTCTCAAATCATTTACATAGCCAAGAGCAGTTCCGATGTCTCCGCCTGTTCCGTTTCTAAGCACGGCTTCGGCATACATAAGATAGACATCGGCAAGTCTGAACATCGGGAAGTCGGTATCAGTATGGACCTGGTGACTGCCGGGAGAACCTGCTCTTGTTACATTCTTGAACTTGGTGAGGGCATATCCGTCATTGAAAGAACCGATGTCTTCGATTTCCAGGTTCTGGCCATCCGTATGGAACATCGCGCGGCTGTCGGTGGCGCCGGTGATATCATCGAATTTGGCAACAAAAGCGCTGGTGGTCCGGGTACCGCCCCAGCCCCCGTCAATGCCAAAAACAGCGGGGTCCATCGTACCGCCGACTTGTGCATGGATTATGAAAGTAGTGCCGCCCCAGGTTTTGGTGTATATACCATCAAATGTCACCGGGAAGATCACTTCACCAAGAAAAGCATTATCGGCCAGGAAGAGGTCCTGGTATTCGGGCTCAAGGGAATAACCGGCGCCGATGATCTTATTGCAATAAGTCAGACACTCGGTGTATTTCTGTACCCCGGTATAGACCCCGGCATTAAGATACAATTTGGCCAGCAGCATCCAGACGGCTGCTTTGTCAGCCCGGCCGTAGTCGTTCTGCCGGGCATCAATCAAAAGGTCTTCGATGGCCAGCAATTCGCTCTCGATATAATTAAAAAGCTCGGCCCGTTGGATCTGTTGCGGAAAGAAAGCTCCCACTTGATCAAGTTCCGTTACAAACGGCACATTGCCAAAGTGGTCCAGCGCATGCCAGTAGCTGAGCGCCCGCAGGAACCTGGCTTCAGCACGGAAATAGCCGATGTCGGTCCTGATATCGCCGGAAATACCACGATCATCGAGTTTACTGTCAGTCGTTTCCCTGATGAACTCGTTGCATAGCGAAACCTGGTACATGATCCGGTAATAAAATGCCGTGATGAAGACATCGCTTGCTCCCCAGGTCTGCCAGTGGAGATCTTTGATGGTCTGGTCATTCCAACTGATCACGGCCTCGTCGGTGGTAAGCTCCTGCATATACCATAATCCGCGGAGGTATTGCCCGAATCCTTCATCAATACCGCTGATATCGGGATTTCCGCTCGGGCCGGTCTGCCCGGAAACGGCCAGTCCGGCATAAAGCTTTGCCAGGACCTGGATATAAGATTCCGGGTTTTCATAAACACTTGCAGCCGTGACCTCGTCCTTGTCTATAGGCACTGTATCCAGGTCCTTAAAGCAGGATGTGGTTATAAGTGAAAAGGCCACAATCATTAAAGGGATATAGAGTATTTTTTTCATGAGTGTACTGATTTATAGGTTAGAAAGTCAGATTAATTCCAAGGGCATAAACCCGCGGGCGGGGATAGATCCTGTTGTCGATCCCGTTGTTGATTTCAGGATCGATCCCGGTATAATTCGTAATGATAAATGCATTATTTACCGTCGCCGAAATACGGAGGTCAACCTTCTTGTTGATGATATCATCAAACAGGTAGCTGAGGGAAATAACGTCCATTTTAAAGAATGAACCATCCTGGATGAAGTAATCGGATAAATACTGGGGACCGACGAAATTGATGGTGGTTACATCGGAGGTAACATTCCCGATGTAAGGCCCTTCAGCACGATATAGCCGCTGGTAGACCCCATTTTCGGAACTGACATTGTTATATACATAATTCCCAAAATTAGCCCGGCCGGAAAAGAACAAATCCCAGTTCTTATAACTAATGGTGGATGAAATCCCAAAGTAGAATTTCGGATTGGCGTCTTTGTATTGATACCGGTCTTCATCGGTCACTGCGCCATCACCATTCCTGTCCACATATATCCCTTCTATCGGGTTGCCATCTGCATCGTAAACCTGTTCATAAACAAAGAAAGAATTCATGGGGAAGCCCACACTCTGGATCTGGACGGTACTACCTACACCGCCTGAGATATTTCCTGTGAGGACACCGAGGTAATTGGTATCGGCCGTTGCCGTCAGTTTGGTGATTTCATTAATGCTGTACGTTGCATTGAAATTGAGTTCCCAAACCAGGTCTTTGGTGACCACCGGTTTGGTGAAAATGGCAAACTCAACACCCTTATTTTCCATATTCCCGACATTGGTCATGATATAGTTGGTCAGGTTGGAGCCTGCCGGTACCGGGATCGTGTTGAGCATATCTTTGGTTTCCCTGTAATAGAAATCCAAAGAACCATAGATCCTATCCTTCAGGAATCCATAATCCAGACCGATATTCCAGGTCGTAGTCTCTTCCCATTTTCTACTGTAATCATATCCCTCGGGACGTAATGTGATATAGTAGTAATCCCCGAACTGATAGGCGGCAGTCGGTTCGCTATATGTATAGCGCGCCATGTATGAATAGTCATGCGCGGTACCGATGTTTTGTTGCCCCGTGACACCCCATCCAAGCCTGAGCTTTAACTGTGACAAATTCTCCAGGCCTGCCATCCAGGGTTCTTCATTGATCTTCCAGGCCAGTGCCGCAGATGGGAACCATCCGGCGCGAGTCTCGGGAGAGAACCGGGAAGTTCTATCATTCCTAAAAGTGAAAGTAGCAAGATACCTGTTTTTAAAAGCATAAATAAAACGGCCATATAAAGAAATGAGATAACTTTCTGAGGCATAATCTGAACTGTCATTGACAAGGGTTCCGGCCACGTTGGTGGAATAGTTCGAGCCTTCTCTCCAGAAGTGCTGCCAGGAGTAACCGGCCATCACATTGAAATTACTGTGGATAGATTCGACATCCTTTACATAATTTCCATAGAACTCCAGGATTTCATTCTTTTTACTCTGGTCATATACTGTCTTAATACCTCCTGTATTGACCGCATCATATTCCCATGCGGCATATTCCGGGACATCTACGGTTCCATCGCTCCAGGAATCATCCAGGCCGAGGTTCAGGTTAAGATGAAGATCCGGGAAGAAATGGAGTTTATAATCGAGCTGGATATTTCCGATCAGTCGTTTAACATCGGAATTGTCATCCCTCATATTAAGTAATGCTACCGGATTGCTGGAACCCTGTGCCACCGGGTCCTGGTTATAGGTCTGGATCCAGGCATAGTAACCGCCATAGGGATTCAGGAAATAGATCGGTTCTTCGGTTTCCTTATCATAATAATGAAGCGAGTCGGCAGTAACCGGTTGGGTGGGATCGTACTGCAAGGCAGCGCCGATGGCACCCTGGTCTGCAAAATGATTCTTGACAAAGTTGCCTTTTGCGTTGATATTGATTTTCAGATGATCGTCGAAAAGGCTTGGATTTAACGATAGGCCAAGAGTGGTGCGTTTCATGTTGTCGGTCTCAAGGACCCCATCCTCATCGGTATAACCAATTGAAAAGCGATAAGGAAGGATATTAACGGCTCCTGAAATACCTATGTAATGGTCCATGCCGAAAGCAGTCTGGTAAATTTCATTCTGCCAGTCTGTATTGGCATGGCCCATCATCCGGAGTACTGTCTCATTGCCTTCATACCGATCATTCATAATCGTTCTGAATTCTTCTGCACCGAGAACATCGATCGTTTTTGGCACCGTATACAAGGAAAAAGTACCGTTGTACTCAAGGCTTATAGGCTTTCCCTTTCCATCCTTCCCCAGGGAGCTCTTCTTGGTAGTGATCAGGATAACCCCGTTGGAGGCCCTGTTGCCGTAAATGGCTGCTGCAGAAGCGTCTCTTAGAACAGTGAAGGTTTCAATGTCGTTGGGATTGAGGGTGCTGAGGGCATTCCTGGTACCGGAGATGCCGTCATTGTCTACGGGGACCCCGTCGATGACGTACAACGGGTCATTGCTGGCCGAAAGGGAAGATCCCCTTCTGATGCGGATGACAGATCCTTCACCTGGCGCGCCGCCGATAGAAGTGATCTGAACCCCCGGTATTTTTCCGACGGCAAGCTGAGGCACGGAAGTAATGCTCCCTTTGTTGAAATCTTTCGTGCTGATTGCAGACACCGAACCGGTTGCATCTTCCTTTTTCTGCACGCCGTAACCGATTACTACCAGTTCCTCGAGGAACTCTGCTTTCGCGTTCAGGGTTATATTAACAACGGTATTTGGCTGAACCGTAATTTCCTGCGGTTTATAGCCAACGAAAGAAAAGACCAGGACGTCTCCGGGATTGACCTTGATTCGGAAAGCTCCGTTGACATCCGTAATTGCACCTGTCTGGGTTCCTTTAATCAGAACAGTCACCCCCGATAATAACTGCCCGTCAGAAGCATCCGTAACCTTGCCGGTTACATCGCCTCCCTGGGCAAATGCTCCAGAATAACCAATAAACAGCAATGACAGGAGCAGAATCAATTTTTTAGTGTAGCGCTTTGTCATAATTAGGTTTTTACTTATTTGTTATAAAAAATATTTTAAGGAAAACAAAAAGAAAAAATAAAAATAATATAATTTTTATGTGTTATTTTGAAAATATTAATTTAATTCCAAAATCAAGACCGATCTGGCTGGAACGATAAGTAGATCAAGAGCATGAACCTTGCCGGTCAGCACATCTGTACCCTGACGGTTTGAACCTGTCACTTCTGCAAATCTTGAACCGTTCAGGCTTACTTCGCGGTCATTCATATTGATCGCCACCATGACTTTCTCCTTTTCGTTGTAACGGAAATAAACATAAGTCCCGTTCTCAGGTGAATAATGGACCAGTTTTCCGTCATACAGGCAGGTTTTAGTTTTGCGCCAGTTTATCAGGGTCTTTAAATAAAGCTTTGCTTCAAGTTGTTGAGCCGATAAACCATCATCTTTAAAGGCATTGACGGGATCATTCTCCCAACCTCCGGAAAAATCGCCCCGGATAATGCCATCATCTTTTTTGCCCGGGCTTTTCATCAGGATTTCTGTGCCATAATAGATCTGGGGTATGCCCCGCATCGTAAGGATATAAGCTATGCCGATCCTGAAAAGGTCATAATCTTCATTAACCTGGGTAAAGAACCTGTTCATGTCATGATTATCCGGAAAGATGACCAGGTTATACGGGTCGGTGTAAAGGAAATCATTGGCGAGCATTTCATACATTTTAATCAGGCCGTCGGTATGATTAACATCTCCCCCGTTCAATCCTTTCACCAGGACGCTTTGCAGGGGGAAATCCATTAGGCTGCCCAGGCAGGAGATATAGCCGTCGGGATTCACCTTCCCTTTCTGCCAGTATGCAACTATGGCGGGATTCTCGGTCCACTCTTCACCTACAATACTGAAGTCCGGGTATTCATTCATGATTTCGCAGGTCCACTGACTCATGAAATCTTTGTCGGAATAAGAATAGGTATCCTGCCGGATGCCTGAAAGCCCGGCATATTCTATCCACCAGATCGAATTCTGGATCAGGTAGCGGGCAAACAACGGGTTCTTTTGGTTCATGTCAGGCATCGATTTCACAAACCATCCATCGGAAAAGAGTTTTTTATCTGATGGAGAAACATGGGGATCCTGAATAGTGGAACGCCGGTGGTTTGTCATGACGTACTTTCCGCAGTAATTGATCCAGTCGTCGGAAGGCAGGTCTTTCATCCACCAGTGCTCTGAACCGCAGTGATTCGCAATCATGTCCATGATCAGTTTAATCTTCCTCTCTTTCAAAATAATTCCCAATTGCCGGTATTCTTCATTCGTGCCATACCTGGGATCGACCTTATAGAAATCTGTCGTGGCGTATCCATGATAAGACGTCCTCGTCATATTATTTTCAAGGACAGGATTCAGCCAGATGGCTGAAAAACCCATATCTGCAATATAATCAAGGTGGTCAGTAATCCCTTTTATATCACCACCATGGCGTCCATCCTTATTCGCCCTGTTGGCCTGATCCGTATAGCCGGGAACGTTGTCGTTTTCCGGGTTTCCGTTGGCAAAGCGGTCGGGTGTGATCAGGTATATAACATCAGAATCGTTAAAACCTATTCTTTCAGCGGAGCCCGGTTCCCTTTGTAAAAGCTGGTATGTGTAACTGACTTTGGATTTCCCCTCTTTTTCAAAAAATATTTCGAAACTTCGGGAGGTAATGGCTTCATTAAACTCCAGCAGGATGAAAAGATAATCAGGGTTTGCCACGGCGGTGACCTGCCTGACCTTCACCATGTCGTCCAGGATAACCGGTTTGAGGTCCGAAATTTCAGGGCCATATACCATGAGTTCAAGCCGGTTGTTTTTCATGCCGGCCCACCAGCAAGGGGGCTCCAGCCTGGTAATGGTGTAACCGGCATATACCTGCACGGAAATCATGAAGACGGAAACAGGTATTACAACTGCTTTTTTAAGCAGGGACAGGGAAAGTAAAGAATTCAACTTTTTCAAGATTAGAGATATTTATAGAATAAAAATAATTGAATTTTTAATATATTCTTCAAGACAAGCGAATATTGATTAATTGGTGGGATGGAGTCCCCAAAGGTTAATGGTTTTTATTAATTTTACCTCCGGAATAATCCTTGTAAAAAGTTTGAAGAAAAGCATTGCTATATTGCTTTTGGTTTCCTTAACGGCTCCTTTTGTGGGGACATATGTCTTTCTGCAATACAATAAAAATAAGATTAAGAATGAAATCGCTGCGATGATCTTTACCGGCATTGATAAAAAGGATCTTGTCCAGCTTAAGTTCACGAAAGAAGAGGCTGAAACCAATTTAAACTGGAAGCATGCCGGTGAATTTGAATACAAAGGCCAGATGTATGACATCGTTGAAAAGTGTCAGGAAGGTGATACGACCTTTTACAATTGCTACAAAGATCATAAAGAAACCAGGCTGAAGAGTAGGATTGCACGGCTTGCCAGCAGGGCGATGGGACAGGACCCATGCCAAAAGAGCCAGACAGATAAAATCGTGAATTTCTTCAAATCGGTCTACCGGCAAGAAGTTTTCAGTTGGACAGTTCAAACGCCATCAACCTCAATTTTTCATTTTTCATTTTTCATTTTTCATTATTCTTCTTTAGTAGTCACTCCTCCTTCTCCGCCTCCTAAATTAGGGTAGATAATTTTTTACCACAATAGGCACAATAGAACACAATAGGAAAACACAATAGTCATTATTGCTTTTTAACTATTTATCAAGCATTTGACTAGTCATTCTAATGTGAATTTCTATTGTGTTCTATTGTGCCTATTGTGGTGAAGTTTAAATCCATTTTTACTAAAATAATAATTCATAAAAATGAAAAAATATTTATCTCTCTTAATATTTACAGGGACGTTCCTTCTTGGTCATTCTCAGGTTATCACCATTAAAGACAAGGAGAACCACCAGCCTCTTGAACTGGTAACCCTTTCAAGCGAATCCCCACATGCATCGGCCATCACCAATGCAAGGGGGCAAGCAGATATAACTTTTTTCAAGGGATCAGCCCATATTGAAATCAGGATCCTTGGATATTCACCGGTATTTAAAAGTTATCAGGACCTTGAAAAGGCTGGTTTCCAGGTTTATATGAGCCAATCCACTATCTCCCTTGACCAGGTGGTGGTTTCGGCCACACGCTGGAGCCAGCTGAACCGGGAAGTCCCCGCTAAGATCACCAGTATTTCGTCCAAAGAAGTGGCTCTGCAAAATCCCCAAACTGCAGCTGACCTTCTTGGTTCCTCCGGTGAAGTGTTCATCCAGAAAAGCCAGCTTGGCGGGGGCAGCCCGATGATCCGCGGTTTTTCAACCAACCGCCTGCTGATCGTGGTGGATGGTGTACGCATGAATACGGCTATCTTTCGCAGCGGAAACCTGCAAAATGTGATTTCACTTGATCCTTTCGCTATCCAGAAAACTGAAATTTTCTTCGGGCCGGGTTCTGTTATTTATGGAAGTGATGCGATCGGCGGTGTGATGAGCTTCCAAACCCTGAAACCCCACCTTTCAGTTGATGGCGATCCATATATTTCGGGAAATGCTGTAACCCGCTTCTCTTCAGCCGACCAGGAACTTAGCGGTCATTTGGATATAAATGTGGGCTGGAAGAAATGGGCCATAAACACAAGCTTCTCTCATTTCAACTTCAATGACCTCCGGATGGGTTCAAATGGTCCGGATGATTACCTGAGACCGAATTACGTCCAGCGCCAGGACAGTGCAGATGTCGTCATCACAAACCCTGATCCGTTGGTACAGCATCCTTCAGGATACGCCCAGACAAACATGATGCAGAAAATCAGGTTTGCGCCAAATGACAAATGGGATTTCACTTATGGATTCCATTACTCCACTACCACCGATGTTTCGCGTTACGACAGGTTGTTGCGCACTAAGAACGGTTTGCCCCGGAGCGCCGAATGGTATTACGGGCCACAGATCTGGATGATGAATGTTTTAAATATCAAAAATAAAGCCACTTCAGGGATTTACGACCAGATGGACATTCGCCTGGCCAGCCAGTATTTCGAGGAAAGCCGTCATGACCGGGACCTGAATAAACCGACTAAATTCAACAGGAACGAGAAGGTTGATGCCTCTTCCGTAAATCTCGATTTCACAAAATTGATTAAGGAAAAACATACAATTAATTATGGCCTGGAATATATTTTCAATAAAGTCACTTCAACCGGAACGGACGAAGATATTACCTCCGGTGAAATCGTACCCGGACCAAGCCGGTATCCGCAGTCAAAATGGGCTTCTTATGCGGCCTATCTCACTTACCAGTACAATGTGACTGAAAAATTTAACCTGCAGGCCGGGGCGCGGTATAACCTGTACTCACTGAATTGTGAATTCGACACGACCTTCTATCCATTTCCGTTTACCACTGCTGATATCAACAATGGAGCACTGACCGGAAGCCTGGGATTAGTTTTTAATCCCACTGAAAAATGGACGATGAGTGCTGATTTTTCCACAGGATTCCGCTCTCCCAACGTGGATGATGTAGGTAAGATATTTGACTCCGAACCGGGTTCTGTGGTCATTCCAAACCCGGACCTGAAGGCCGAATACGCCTACAATGCAGAGATAGATATCGCCAAGGTTTTCGGCGATTTCCTGAAGATCGACCTTGTGGCCTATTATACTTACCTCCAGGATGCAATGGTTCGAAGGGATTACACCCTGAACGGGCAGGACAGCATCATGTACGACGGCGAAATGAGCCGGGTACAGGCCATGCAGAATGCTGCATTTGCAACGGTTTACGGGGTTCAGGCAGAGGTTGAGGTCAAAATCCCTGCCGGCTTTGGTTTTTCAAGCCAGATTAATTATCAGAAGGGTGATGAAGAGCTTGATGACGGGACTACCAGTCCTTTGCGCCATGCTGCACCATGGTTCGGGATGTCAAGCCTGACCTATTCTGCAGACAAGCTTAAAATGGACCTTTACGCGACATACAGTGGTGAAGTCCGTTATGAAAACCTTCCCCCGGAAGAACAAGACAAAGATTACATGTATGCCAGAGATAACGACGGAAATCCATATTCTCCCGCCTGGTACACTTTGAATTTCAAAGTGATGTACCAGATTACAGATATCCTCTCTGTAAGCGGAGGGGTGGAGAACCTGACGGATATCCGTTACAGGCCTTACAGTTCAGGCATAACAGCCCCGGGAAGGAACATTATCCTTTCGCTGAGGGCGAATTTCTAGATGCTTATCAACGCTGTCAGGTCCCGACGTTAGATATCCTGTTTTATCCAGGCAATTATTTTGTATATTTGGTGTGGTTTGATGACCTAACGATCAGTTCTATGAAAAATCCATCGAAAATCATTCTCTTCCTTATCTTTAGCTGGTTAGGTTATAATCTTTCGGCGCAGGAGGACTGCATAGTGCTTAAACCGGAAATTGCCGGTAAATATATGGGAAAGTGCAAAGACGGGCTGGCCCATGGCAAAGGAAAAGCCGTCGGCCAGGATACTTACGTGGGCCAGTTCAGTAAGGGCCTGCCAAAAGGTACAGGAACCTATACATGGGCAAACGGCGATACCTATGTCGGGGACTGGGAGCATGGATTAAGGCAGGGCGAAGGAACCCTAAGGTTTAAATCGAACGGGAAAGACTCAACACTCACAGGTATCTGGGAGAAAGACCAATATAAAGGACCTGTGCCTCCTAAACCGATTGTTATCAATAAAGTTAGCATTGACCGCTATACTTTCACCAAATCAGGAGGGATAATAAACCGGGTACTTATTAATTTTTACCAGAACGGAACAAGAAACTTTGGTATTGAGAACTTAATGCTTTCCACTACCAGTGGTACCAATACGAGCCTGGGACAATCAATAGGGTACGAAAATATCATATTCCCGGTTACTATTAAAGTCACATATTCTACCTGGAATAAGGTCCGTACGGTTTTGGTTTATGCAATTTTTGAATTCGAAATCTTTGAGCCCGGTGATTGGGTGGTGGATATTCATAATTAGCCGTAAATTCATGGCCGTCAACGGCGCAGGCATAGCCAATCGACTTATCATCAAATTTTATAACTTTGCTGCCCCGAACAAATCATATATTGTTTTGTTAAATAATGACTTTACAAGCTTAATATAAATGGAAGAACAAGTTAAAATACCCTTTTTGAAAAAGTGGTGGATTTCTGCCCGCCCATTCTCATTCCCGGCTTCAACGATGCCGGTTATTTTTGGAACTGTCCTCGCCTATGTATATGGCGGATATGAGTTTAAACCCTTGTTGTTTATCATGGCCTTTTTTGGAATGGTCATCCTTCATTCAGGCGCCAATATTCTGAGTGATATTTTTGATTACCGGAAAGGGCTCGACAAGATCCCTTCACCGGTAAGCGGAGGGATTGTCAGGGGATATATCACCATCCGTGAAGCCTGGATCGCTTCAGTCAGTATGCTTATCATTGGCACTGCCCTTGGTCTCTATCTTGCTTATGTCAGCGGCCCCTGGCTGCTTCTGATTGGCTTCGTCGGGCTTTTTGTCGGCACATTCTACACCACCGACACTCCCTTTGCCATGAAATACCATGGGTTGGGCGATCTGGCTGTATTTCTGAATTTCGGCATCCTCGGCTCGCTGGGCGCTTATTATGTGCAATCCGCGACACTGTCGTGGATACCGGTAGTTTGGGCTATCCCCATGTCGATGCTGGTGATTGCCATCCTGCATGCGAATAACTGGCGCGACATCCAGTCGGATAAGGTGGGGAAGATATTTACCGTTGCCGCTCTCCTGGGTGATAAAAGTTCATTGCGATATTACGGCCTGTTGATCTATGGGCCTTTTGCGCTGGTACTGGGGTTGATTCTTGTGCCGTTCTTATTGGTTCCTGATGTGACCGCGATGCCCTTCACTTTTCTTATCACCATCGGTGCACTGCCATTAGCGATCAAGTTATGGAAAAAGGCGCTGAACCGGGAGCATCCTTTGCAGCCACTCGATTTCATCGCCCTCGATGGGGCCACTGCCCAATTGAATCTGTTGTTCGGATCGCTATGCACCCTTGCGCTGATCCTGCATGCGGTGATACGGTTATTCGGGTGAAAAGCTCTTCTATATCAACTGTGATTTTTGTGTCAGCCCTCGCCGTCCTGATGTTCATCCCCATGTTCGTCCTGCATCAGATCGGACCATTCGACTTCTGGTGGTGGATGAGCACTAACCTTGTCGTGCTCCTCGCAATCTGTTTTTTGACAGACCGTGGATATCTTTCCCTGCTTAAGAAAGATTTGAGTGAAGGACTGCTTCGAAAAACGGGAATCGGCCTCTTATCAGCCGCTCTGTTATTCATTCTTTTCTTTATCGGAAATTATTTATCCAGGAAATGGTTCGATTTTGCCGGATCAGGGATTGAAGGGGTGTATGGCTTTAAGGGAAATGCGGCTGGGATCAGGATAGCACTGCTGATGCTGCTGGTGATCGGCCCGGGGGAGGAATTGTTCTGGCGCGGTTATCTTCAACGGAAACTTTCATTAAAAGCCGGAAAATGGACCGGTTTTATTCTGGCGCTTCTTTTGTATACCGGTGTCCATATCTTCACCGGCAACATCATCCTTATCCTGGCTGCCTTCATATGTGGCTTTTTCTGGGGCTGGATGTACCTGAAATACAATTCAATGTTGATAAACGTGATCAGCCATACAGTATGGGATATAGTGGTGTTCCTCCTTCTTCCATTCAGTGGTTAAACATCTTGTGTAGTTTTTTCTGACGCTGTCAGCGTTGTAAAGATAAACTGGTTAATTGGGTTGACCCTTTGGTTTGTTCTTAATCAGTAACTTATTTATAAATCCTGTAAATGCACCCGGCCAGGTCGTCAGATATAAACAGCGATCCATCCGGCCCGACTTGTACATCAGCAGGCCGGCCCCAGGCTGTTTCGCCCTGAAGCCAGCCGGCAGCGAAAACCTCGTAACCAATTGCGCGCTCTTCATCAATATTTACATATGAAATCCGGTATCCCGTTTTTTTTGAGCGGTTCCACGAGCCATGCTCAGCAATGAAGATTCCGCCCTTGTACTTTTTATCAAACATCTCCCCGGTATAAAAACGCATGCCCAGTGCGGCAACATGAGCAGGTAATTCTAAAGCAGGAGTGGTGAAAACGCCGCTTTTGGGCCGTTGAGGCCAGAATTCGGGATCTATTATTTTCCCGTGTATGTATGGAAACCCAAAATGCTGGCCATCGACACGGGCTTTATTCAATTCATCAGGCGGAATATCATCACCCATATCATCGCGTCCGTTGTCAGTAAACCAAAGCACACCTGAGGCCGGGTCCCAGTCGAACCCTACCGTATTTCTCACACCTTCGGCATAATATTCCAATACTTTACCATCCAGCGACATCCTCATAATCCTTGCATACCAAACTTTATCGGGGATGCAGGCATTGCATGGCGCTCCAACCGGGATATACAGCTTCCCATCAGGGCCTATACGGATGAATTTCAATCCATGCTCCTTATCTTTGGGGAAATTATCATTAACTACCACCGGCTCCGGCGATAGATTCACCGTCTGCAGGATGTTTTCATATTTAAGGATGCGGGAAATCCCGGAGACATATAAGTTGCCTTCATAATAATCAAGCCCTGCAGGCATTTCCAAACTATCATCAATGATGATGACCGATCGGTCTGGCCTGATAGCATACAACTTGCCTTCTTCCATCGAGCCAACAAATAAAGTACCGTCTTCGGCAAAATCCATAGCACGGGCATTGGTCACACCTGTGGCATAGACCTCAATTTTGTATCCTTTGGGCAGCATGATCTTTTCCAGGTTGAAAGAACTTTTTGGTATTACCTGGCTGATAACTATCAGTGGAATTAGGGTCAGTGCTGTTAAAATTATTTTTATCATGCGGTTGGTTCTGTTTACCGGTATAAGACTTTGATTGAACCGGCAAAGTTAAATCAAAATTGATGTTGAAAAGATTTTTGGAAATAACGTTGTCAGTTAAATTATTACCGCTATTTTTGACACTAAATGTCAATAGAATATATGTCAACAGAAACGATAGGCGAAACGCTGAGAAAATTAAGGGGGCAAAACGAACTACCTTTACGCAAAGTTGCTGCATTACTTGACATTGATGTAGCTATTTTAAGCAAAATGGAACGCGGTGAACGCAAGATGACAAAAGAAGTTGTTTTAAAACTTGCAGACATTTACAAATACAATGCAGACGACCTTTTAGTTTTGTTTCTTAGTGACAAAATAATGTTTGAAATTCAAGACGAAGACCTTGGAGTAAAAGCATTGAAAGTAGCAGAGAAAAGAGTAAAATATTTAAAAGCAAATAAAAGCACAAGTGGCGCTACCGATTAATATAGACGAGCTACTACACGGTAATACTGTTGAATGGGACCGTATTGAGCTTAAGAAAGGCTGGAATCCTGAAAGTATTTTACATTCTCTTTGTGCTTATGCGAATGATATAAACAATTGGGATGGAGGATATATAATAATTGGTGTTGAAGAAGAATATGGAGTTGTAAAGCTGCCTCCAATCGCATTAAAACCAGTTCAACTGGATGCAATTCAAAAGAAATTAATTGAATTATCATATAAAATTTCTCCTACCTATATACCTGTTTCACAACCATATCTAAAAGACGGGAAATATATTTTAGTCATATGGGCACCTGCAGGCGATAACCGTCCATATAAATCCCCTATTAGCATATCTGGGAAGAAATCGGAAAAGGCATGGTACGTTAAACGAGGTTCTGTAACCATTAGAGTCAAAGATGGCTCTGAGGATGAAAGAAGATTACTTGAACTTACAGCAAGAATCCCTTTTGATGACCGTATAAACCAAAATGCCAAACTTGATGACCTGAGTTTACAATTAATCCAGTCACACTTGAAAGAGATAATGAGTTCATTGTATGACGAAAGTTCAAAGATTCCTTTTCAGGATTTATGCAAACAAATGAAAATTGCAAAAGGCCCTGACGAAAACCTCGTACCTACAAATGCTGGATTATTGCTTTTTAATGAACAACCGGAGCAATTTTTCCCTGGGGCTAAAATAGAACTTGTAATACACAAAGGTAAAGCAGGTAAAGATTATGTAGAAAAAATTTTTACCGGTCCATTAGTTAAACAGGTAAGAGATTCACTGAACTTTATAAACTCCAATATTATACAGGAACAGGTTTCTAAAGCTCCTGGCCAGGCAGAGGCAGTACGGTTCTTTAATTACCCTTATCAGGCTATTGAAGAAGTGTTGGTCAATGCTGTTTATCACAGAAGTTATGAACGCGAAAATCCGGTAGAAATACAGATACTTCCCGACAGGATTGAAATTTTAAGCTTCCCGGGACCAATGCCCCCGGTTGATAAGGAAATGCTGAAAAGAGAAAGAGTTGTTGCCAGAGAGTATAGAAACAGGAAACTGGGTGGATTTTTAAAAGAGCTTAAACTTACCGAGGGTAGAGGAACAGGATTCCCTAGTATTCGTAGCAGTCTTGAACTTAATGGCTCACCTCCTCCTGTATTTGATACAGATGATGACCGGTCTTATTTCCTTGGTATTATTGAAATTCATCCTTTAGCCCAATATATAAACCAAGATGGAGACATAGAAAGAGCCAAAGATGGAGCCATAGATGGAGCCATAGATAAAAGTATGATAGTTAATTCTTTAGATGATGTTGATCATTATCTTAGGTCTTTAAATGACCAAAGATGGGACGAGGTTAAGAACATCATTAAAGAAAAGCTGGATAAACCAATAATAAGCATCTTAAATTATTGCATAGAAACTAAAACCCGGGAAGAGATATTTAATCATATCAAAAAGTATAACAACAGCAAAAACTATAATAAATATCTAAGACCACTGGTAAAATTAAGCTGGCTAAATCTTACCATTCCTGAAAAAACTACCAGTAAGAACCAGAAGTATATGACTTCAGACAGAGGAAAAAGGCTAACAGATTTTATTATGCCGTATAATATTACAGGTATAATCAGAACGCCTGTTGCATCATCAAATATTGCTTCAGTGGGTTACGATGCAGAGAGGAATATTCTGGAGATAGAATTTCATCATGGAGGAGTTTACCAGTACTTTGATGTGCCTGCCGAAGTTTACACAGAATTGATGAATGCCGGTTCAATTAGTTCTTTTTTTTATCACAACGTAAAGGAAAAATATGATTTTGTAAAACTTAAAATTTAAAAAAAAGTGGAATCAACAAACCTTGCATCAATTCTTAAAGGCGGGAATAATTGATAATTTTTTGTTACAGTTAATGACAATGCAAAAATGCTACTATAAACATTTTGAAAGATGGATAGACAAATGAACTTGACGTCTTCTTTAGATTGTATCTTGTGACATCTTTGCCAAAATCAAAGACAAAAGAGTTGTGTGTTAATATTCCCTCATCATACAAAAATTTTAAAATTCTGTGGTAGCCAAATAAATTGCACATTTTTTTACCAACACTTTGTTTGTAAACAGATTTACTTGATAGTATTTTTCTACCTTAGTTAGCTTTATCAATATAATTGAAAAACAAGGTAAGAGCATATATTGAAAACTTAACACAAGAAGTTTTCTCATCAATCCAAAAGGATTATGACCTGAGTGATTATGCTTTTAAAAGTTTTGACTACATAAACTTTTATCTAATAAATGATTTTATATTGAGTGATGGTAATGAAGACCTTTTCATTGGTATTCCAGAAGATGAATATAGGGAAAACTTCTTTGAATCAATTCTCTATTCAGTTTCTCTAATAAAATATTTTCAAAATTATTGTACCCAATCAGACCAGGAATATATCTATAAGAAGGACGATTTACTTCTAATTAGAAAAGAAATTTACAAATTCAGCCGTTTTATTGGCAACAAAATATTAGCATCAAAAAAATTTCCAAATAAAAGTGAAAAAGATGCTCATTGGGAGCTTGAGAGGTTAAAGTATCCTGTATTGCTAAAAAAATTTAAGTATAAACCGAGAGTTTCAGCAGAACTTTTATTTGGCTATAGAAATTTCTACAAATCAAAACTGAGAGACCAAAATATTGAATTCTTAACTAGATTCAACAGAAAAGTTCTAATCATTTCATCAAAACAAATTTCTAATATTAACCCCTACATTCCCTTCCGTTACTGGAGCAAAAATGGGAAACAGAAACATAATTTGCCCATTGAAGTAATGATTGAAATTTGCAACGACTTCAAAACAGCCAAGAAAGAATTGCTAGATATAAATGAACAGTTTGACGAACTAATAATGATAGGTGATACAAAATACAACAAGGATGAAGATTTTAGTGAGATTCTCAAAGCAAAAAATTTAGGACTGGTCAGTAACATTATTCTAATCGGCTCAAACAAACCGACAACTGCCCATCAATTCATAACATGGGATTGGTCAAACGAAGAAGTAAAAATTGCAAACAATGAACCAGTAGTTACATTCAATAAGAAAGAAATTGCCTTCCCAGAATTGACAACCCTAACAGAAGAACTATTCGCAAAGATTGAAGAATACAAGCAATCCGAAAGAATAAATCTTTCCAACTGTTTGAAGTTTTGCAATTTCTATTTCAAACTCCCATTACCTACTGATGATAAATGTTCTGCAATAATTGATGACTATATTCAGCGATTATCATTACATTTTGACAGTGATGAAATTGAAAAGATATTTCATGAAGCAGACATTTATGAACCTGATAGAATTGATTCAATAAAAAGAGACATTCTTTCAATCTTTGAAAGATTCGGATTACTTCTGAAAACTAAAAATCCAAAACTTGATTACCTTATAGCTAAATCAAAAGAAGATATTCAAAATTCAATTATAGTTGATAAGCATTTTGTTTTGAATCTTGAAACTTTCTTTAGACAGCAGGGAATTGACAGAACCAAAATAATCTCAGAAAAAAGGCACTTAGAGAGTTATTATTATTTAGAAAAATGGATTAAGGATGATTCATTAAACACAACTTCAAGAACTTATTATATTCCTTATGCAGTCAATATAGAGCAATTCAAAACACTTTTTAATCTTAAAGGGCAAATAGTTTTTTTATGTTACGCAAATCTTGACTCTTTAAGATTCACACGAATCAATGAATATTTCATCAATGAATCCGAAGAGAAACTTTCACATAAAGACCGTGAGAAATTTGCTAAGGTAAAATATCAAACTACCAACCCAACTGCCGATCATAGATTTGACAGTTTGTTTTTTACCGAGGGGAAAAATGTCAATGAGATAGTTGAAGAAGAAAAACTACTTGAAGAATACAAAGATGAGATTGAATACAAAATTGTTTTTACCGACAATGCAACACTTGTTGCTAAATCATCAAAAGCAGTATTTCTTATTGACGGAAACGACCAATTAAAAATAACAATTGGTGATGCTTATGAAGGAGTGACAATAAGATTCTATAGAAATGAAACACCCGAAGATTTTGAAAGAACACTTGAACATTTTGATAAGGATGGATTGCTCAATAAGATTTCAAAATACAGCAACTCATGGAAAGATGCCTTGCACACATTAAAAGATCATTTCGGAAATGAAGCCATATTGCTCAGAAAATTTCGTGACAAAAAACTTCGGATCGCTGAAATTACTTTCTCGAACTATTTCAAACCTGCAAATGAAACTCATTTCCCCAGAATTCAAACACTTATAATAATCAGGGGGATTTGTATTGAAAATGGATTCTCACATTTACTTTTTGTTAGCGAATTCAATGAATTGATGAAATATCGGGCAAAAGATAAAGAGATAAGACAATCAGTTGGCAGAGGACTAAGTATAGATTTACTTGACTGGGTCGCGACTGGAGAAAAAAGTGAAAATTTAAAAAGCATTCCTGATTACATATTAAATAACATTAAAAATTCTGTTCAGCAAAAAACAATAAAGTCAAAAAAAATAATTGAAAGAAATGAACTTAGATTACAAACAGAATTGCCGTTTAATTTATAAAGATAGAATTCAGGAATCTTTAATTGGTCCTGGTTCTGATGTATTCGGAGTGGATGCCAGTGAAGAAGTCATTTCTGACTTTCCGTTGAAAAGATATTATTCAGGTGTGTTATTTCCAGAACGAACTTCAAAAGGCGATTCTATCGGAAGTGTTGATGAAGCAAACTCAAAGATTGAATTTTCAGATGATGGTAAGAAAGACCCGGGACAAGAGCAGGAAACGGAAACAAGTTCTGGAGATGAAGTTGAATTCAAGAAAAAATCTTTGCCTATAACATCAACTGAAAATCCGCAAGACGACTATGTAGCAGCCAATCATTATTTCCCAACTAATGTTGGTTTGACTTTTTGTATTGATAAAAATGTTTCAACTGTGAAGGTTGAATTTTCCTTTGGAAAATATTTTCAGTTGAAAAAATTACCCGAAATAAAAATAGCAATCGAAAAAGAGCACTATGAAAAAATTGCTTTCAACCAATTTTATTCTTTGAGTGAATATCTTGCCTACGATGGAAAATATATGTTTTTCAAAACGCTTGGCTCAGATGCAAAGGAAAGTAGGTTAAAACGACTAACAGTTTACAATATAAGTCAGATTTTTAAAGGAGATGAAGAACTGAAAAATTCAATTGGTCTAAAGAAAGTTGAAACACTCCTTAGTAGTAGAATTTGGAAACGAATAAACATTTCGCCAATCATTAAAGAGATTGATGTTTCAGAAGATGGCTCAGGTGATTTGAATGGCTATAATGTTTTCAGTTCACGAATTGAAGGAAAAGAAAAATCAGTTGAAGCAAAATATTTCAAACAGGTTCACACAACAAATCACGGAAAATATGTAAAGATTCTTTTAGCGAACAAAACAATTCAACCACGAAACAAATTTTCAAATGCAGACGAGTTGCTCAATTCAAAATGTTTGTTTCAGGTTTGTATCAAAGCTCTAGATGTAAAACTGAAAACGTACAAACCCGTTTTAGAAAGTAATCCCTTTGATGATGAACTCAATACAATCAATTATCAATATCGCAATGAACATGCTTTCGGAATCGGACATGGTTGTGCAGTGAAGTGGAACGACAAGAATTCACCAACAGAAATGGAAACAACTTTCTTTCCCGAAGTTGAAATAAGCAATTACAGTAGCAAACTCAGAGATGATTTTCCTAAAGATGCAAAAGACATTACTATAGTACGTAATCTTTCAATATGGTCAGAACTTCCTCAAGAAAAAGTAATTGAGAAACTGAATTTGTTTGCTAATGCTTACAAAGTTTGGATAGAACAGCAGAAGACAATAGCAGAGAAAGAAAAGAACTTTGAAAGCATTTATATTCCTATTCTTGATAATCAGGAATACACTTTAAAACGCTTGCTTTCAAACATTGAATTATTGAAAGACAAGAAAATTTTTAGATGCTTTCAGTTGGCAAATACAGCCATGTATATTCAAATGATCATTTCTAAGGACGAATTATTTGGTTCAAAAGCAAAAGAACTTTCGGAATTCAATTCATATTCTGATGAAATTTTCAATAAACTGAAAACCTTTAAAGAGTATAAAAAACTTGAACCTCAATACTATCCATTTCAATTAGCTTTTTTACTTCTTAATCTTGAATCAACAATCATTCAAGAATCAGTTGACAGGAATGAAAAAGTTGATATGCTTTGGTTTCCGACTGGTGGTGGAAAGACAGAAGCATATTTAGCATTGACAGCATTCACAATTATTTCTCGAAGAATTTTAAATCCAAATAACTATCAAGGAGTAGTTGTTATTATGCGTTACACTTTGCGGCTTTTAACAGCACAACAATTTGAAAGAGCAACAAAACTTATTTCTGCCCTGGAATTTTTGAGAAATGCTTTTGAAAATGATAAAACATTTTATTTTGGACACGATAAAATTTCTATAGGTATGTGGGTAGGTTCTGCAACCACTCCCAATACATACTCAGAAGCAAAAGCAATTTGTCATGACATTGATGATGAATTAGCAAAGTTGAATCAAGACCGAAGTGGAAATTTTGAAAAAGTTAATTCATTTCCAGTTACAACTTGTCCTTGGTGCGGATGCAATACGATTTCAAAATTTCCAACAACTTCAAAATATATTTCTGGTTACACAGCAACTTTTAATAAACAGACAGGGACAGGAACTTTTGTAATAAAATGTATCAATCAGAAATGCCACTTCACAAGTGAACTCCCGGTTTATTTTGTAGATGATGCCGTGTATGAAAAACAACCAACGCTTTTGTTTGCAACCGTTGACAAGTTTGCAATGCTATCACACAGAGAGGAAGGAAATTTACTTTTTAATTCTTTGTCAGCAGAAAAACTTCCACCCGATTTAATTATTCAGGATGAATTGCATTTGCTGAGTGGCCCGTTGGGTTCAATCACAGGTTTATTTGAATCAATAGTTGAAATGCTTTGCACAAAGGGAAAACGTAAACCAAAAATTATTGCATCAACGGCAACAACAAGAAATACGAAGCATCAAATTGAAATGCTATATGGAAACAGAGAACTGAATATTTTCCCTGCACCCGGAATTACATATGACGATAACTTCTTTTCGTATGTGAGCAAAGGAACATTGCGTAAGCACATGGGTTTCATGCCTACAGGAAAAACTTCTTTGGATTCCCAAATTCAACTGATTGCTCATTTACTTTTTGCAAGAATTGAACTTTATAAAAATCTTAAACATTATTCTCAAAAACTATCTGATGATGAAATAAAAGAATTTGTGACTTATTACTGGACTATTGTTTCTTACTATAATAGTTTGAAAGATGTCGGTAAAACCTATAATAAAATCGGTGCTGAGATTCTTACTTTATTAAAACTTTTACATAATAGACATGACATAAACAAACTTTATTTTGGCTTTAATTACATGGGATTACCAAACCGAACACGAGAATTGACAAGCCGAGTTGAAAGTCAAAAAATAAAAAGTTTGTTGAATGAATTGAGTGAAGATTTCGGTTTAAGAGAAGATGAAAATGGAAACACATATATTGACAAAACAGTTGATTTAGTTCTTGCTTCAAATATGTTTTCAGTTGGTATAGATATAAAGAGGTTAAATGTGATGCTGATGAATGGCCAACCAAGAAATGTTGCAGAATATATTCAAGCATCAAGTCGTGTTGGTAGAGATAAGCAGGGAATTGTATTCAACTTATTAGACGCTAATAGAGCAAGAGAAAAATCATACTTTGAAAGCTATGTGACATTCCACAATGCTTATTACAAATTTGTTGAACCGCTTAGTGTAACTCCATTCACAGAAATTTCATTGGACAAAGCGTTGAATAGTATATTGATCTGCTATGTAAGACACAAAGCAGGACTGTTTAAAGATAAATCAGCTAAAGAATTTGATGGCAACATAAGTGAGTTAAAAAAATTTTTGGGTGAAAGGATCAAAGACGATGCACAAAGAAATTATACAATGAACAAATTAGATGAATTGGCAAGAAGTTGGATGAATAAAATTGTGGACCTTCATTACAAGAAAGCAGAAAACGCAAACCAAAATCTCATCCAGAAAACAACTTCTTTTGATGATTGGAGTTTGATGCAGTCAATGAGAGAAATTGATACAAATAGTTTAATTAAAATTACGATTAAAAGTTGAAATGAACTACAAGCAATTTGAAAATATTCAGACGAGAAAAGCCATCAGTGCTTATGGTGGTGTTGGTTCTATTTTAGAAACAAGAGATGGAGCCATTTTAGTAAATAACTTTAATGACTGGCCTTATTTCAGAGCATTGAATGGAATTTTCAATGAAGAACATATCCTTGAAGATAAGCGATTTAAAAATCGATTGAAAAAATATTTCAAGAAGTTAGAGCATCTCATACGCATACCCGCAAACGATTTGGATGATGGGAGATTTTCCAATGCTCAGACAGCTTTGCTTTCAGGAAGATATTTTCCTGAATGGTTTTATTGCAGCAAGTGTAGAAAGTTTGACCGCCTAGACAACTGGTATGAGCATTGGAAAAACAATGTTCAAGCAAACCATAAAGAGCTTTTCTATCCGCCAAAATGCTACAAGTGCTACGTGAAAGCCCAAGAAAATAATACACATCAAAAGTTCGAACTTGAACAGATACGATTTATCCTAACTTCACCTAGTGGTGATATTGCAGATATTCCTTGGGATAGATGGGCGTTTGCTAAAACGCAAGAAGCAAGTAAAGCAGAGAGTGAAAACACAAACGAAGAACAAAGCGAAGAAAAAAGGTTTTTCTTGTCAAGTTTTGTTCCGCCTGACAACACAGAATATGAATTACAAACATCAGATAAGTTATCGGACTTAAATGGTATCTGGATAATTGCGAAAAGCAATGGTGAAAATATTGGTTTCAATACACTTTCTGGTTTGTTCAATTTGAGAGTCCCAAAAAGTGAAATTGTTCCGAATTCAACTTCAAATGATTTATTCAAACCAGTGATTCGTTCCAGTAATAGCGTATATTATCCGAATATCCTTTCAAGTATATATTTACCTGCAAAAGATGCATTAGATGAAAACCTTGTGAATATTATCAAACTACTTTTTGAAAATGGACAGAATGCAAAGACAATTTCTTTAACAATTAAAATTACAAATGGTGTGGAGATAGGTGATAACATCATTCAAAAATTGATTGATAATTCCTTTGTGATTTCTGAAACAGAAATTTCAAAAACAGAACTTGAATATAGATTTGACGAATACAGATTTTTGATTTCAAAAGAGAAAGAAAATATTGATAAGAAATTGATTTTTGAGAAAATAGATTCATCGCTTTTTACTATGAAAGAACTCAAATCCATTTATCGATTGGACAAAATAAAAGTTACGACAGTTCAAACTTCTTACACAAGACAAGAACCAATAGACAAAGATTATTTTTTGGTTGATGACAGTGAGATTGAAAACACAAGGGAAAATATTAGAAAGAAATATACTTCATCAGGCGACTGGAATGTTTCAGGTGTGAATGCAAAATATCTTCCGGCAATTGAAAGTTTTGGTGAAGGAATATTCCTTGAATTTGATGCAAAAGTAATTGAAGGTTGGTTAGCGCAATATCTCGAAGTGAGTAACAGAGCAAGCAAGATTAACAGCAACAATCACGATACAGATTCTTCTTTATATAAGAATAGAAAGATTTCGGCAGGGCACATTATGGTTCATACCTTTTCACACATGATAATTAAGGAACTTGAATTTCTTTGTGGCTATCCTGCAACATCAATTCAGGAACGACTATATTTTGATGAGGGTAAAATGCAAGGTGTCATGATTTATACTATTGCAGGAGCAGAAGGAAGTTACGGAGGATTATCCTCTATTTGTAAGTCCGACAAAATCGGAAAACTCATTCGTTCAGCCTTATTCAGAGCCACAGATTGTTCCTCTGACCCTATATGTTACGAATCTACAGGACAAGGCGTAGGTAACTTGAATTTTGCTGCATGCTATTCGTGTGCGTTATTGCCAGAGACATCATGCGAAGAATTTAATTGCTTTCTTGACAGACGAATGTTAGTTGATAAAAAGTTTGGTTTTATGAAACAATACATCAAAGATTAGCCAACACACTTGTTTGCGCATTTGCAAGCTGCATAAGCTAACGCAAAAACCTAAATTTGCAAAAGAGCCAGCAAGTCAGTAGACCGAGAAGAATCTTAAAAAAAATTTATACGCCCGGCAAACAAACCACGACAGAAACAAACGACCATGCAGATAGACAAAAAAATAAAATTTACAGCGGACTTGACACAGCAGAGCATCAGGTCGAAGAGTTACATTAAAATAATGAAATCATTCCCAGGTATTACCCTTTTGATGGTCTTTATGATCATCAACCTCGCCCCGGCAGGCGCTCAAAAAACGATGAAACTTCAAAAGGCAGTCTATTCCGACAAGACTCCTCCCCTGCGGGAAATGGAACTCTTTGAGCCTGGTCTTCGCGACCGGAGCTGGAAAGATGGCATCATCCGAAATGAAGATTCGGAAAGGGAATTCAATGATAATCCTCAACCTCTTCCGGTTGGGAATGATCCGGTTTTGCAGGATTTTTTCGGGAACCGGGCCGGCAATGAGATTATTTCCAATTTTGAAGGCGTGGGCAACCTGAACTCGGTCTATCCTCCGGATACTGAAGGAGATGTGAGCCCCGACCATTACTTCCAGATGATCAACCTTTCATTCCAGATTTTCGACAAACAGGGCAATTCCCTTTATGGTCCTGCCGATAACCGCACCCTGTGGAATGGGTTTATCGGTTCATGGACCAGTACCAACGACGGAGATCCTGTTATTCTGTACGATGAACAGGCCGACCGTTGGGTTGCAACCCAGTTTGCCATCAACACACCTGACGGGACTTACTGGGAACTTGTGGCTGTCACGGAAACGGGTGATCCGCTGGGATCATGGTTCCGGTATGCTTTCCAGTTTCCGGTTTTTAACGACTACCCAAAAATGGGAATATGGCCCGATGGGTATTACTTTTCTTTCAATATGTTCGGCGGTGATTACCGCCGGGCTGCCGTTTGTGCGCTTGAAAGAGATGCCATGCTGGTCGGCGATTCAAATGCCCGGATGATCCTGTTTGATATGCCAGACGGAAGTGAGCCGTGGAGCTTGTTGCCGGCCGATTTCGACGGCACTCCTCCACCTGACGGAACGCCGGACTATTTTGCTTATGCTATGGATGATGCTTATGGTAGTGGGGATTACCTGAGCATCTGGGCCTTCAGGTCCGATTGGGAAAATCCTGAAAATTCAACCTTTGAAGAAGTTACAAAGCTGAACACAGAGCCTTTTAATTCCTGGTTCTGCGATGCTTCACTGGGGTCTTGCATTCCCCAGCCTGATGGCGGGCCGAACCTGGAAGCCCTGTCCGACCGGTTGATGTACCGCCTGCAATACCGTAATTTCGGGGATTACCAGGTCATGGTCACCAACCATACCGTGAATGCCGATGGGAACGGCCATGCCGGGATCAGGTGGTACGAAATGAGGGATCTCAATGATGGCAATGGATGGTTTATTTACCAGCAGGGCACCTATGCCCCCGATGAACATCATCGGTGGATGGGTAGTGTGGCAATGAACGGCAAGGGTTATATTGCGTTGGGTTTCAGCATTGTAAGCGGGACCAAATATCCATCGATCTGCTATACCGGCCGTAGCCCGAATGACCCGTTAGGCCAAATGACTTTCTACGAAGAAGAGATCATGGCAGGATCAGGAGTCCAGACCGGACCGGCCGCCCGCTGGGGCGATTACAGCATGATGTCAATTGATCCGGTAGATGATACCACGTTCTGGTTCACGACCGAATATGTCAAACAGACCGGCCAGGTGAGCTGGCGCACCCGCATCGCAGGATTCACGATGGTGGAGGATCACATCTCCCCTGCTGAAGTGAATGACCTGACTGCTCTTGCCAACACTACCAATTCTATCACCCTGCAGTGGACTGCCTCTGGGGATAATGGCATTTCCGGTACAGCTTTCTTATATGATATCCGTTATTCCACAGAATCCATTACGCCTGAAAACTTTGAAGCGGCCATTCAGGCTGAAAATGAGCCATCGCCTGCAGAAGCCGGCAATACCGAATCATTCACCATAAAAGACCTGGATTTCTCAACAAGGTATTATTTCGCAATGAAAGTCCGCGATAGGCAGTTTAATTTTTCCGGTCTTTCCAATATAGTGCAGGCGACAACACCGGGCTCCCCGGAGATAGCGGTCCAGGAAACCGCAATAGAGCAGAAACTGTTCCCGGGTTCTGTGGGGACACGTGATTATAACATTGAAAACACCGGCGCCAGTGATATCTATTTCAGGATTTTGAAAGATACGGTCAATAGCAGGGGGCAAGGGGATATCCGCGGTATCTATGAAAATTCCACTAATGCGGTCAGCGGTCTGGCTTGGGTCGGGAATGAATTACTGATGATCGATATGCAGAAGAATTACCTCTTTCATTACGATACTGCAATGCAGCAACTCACCGATACTGTGATTATCCATAGCAGTCCTTACGGCCTGGTTTGGGATGGGGAGAATCTTTGGATCGGCGATAAAAATGGCCATGTCGTGGAATATACGCTGGATGGAATTCCAACCGGTGCTTCTTTTAACTGTCCGACAGCAAGTTACTCATCACTGGCCTGGGATGGCGAATATTTCCTGACCAACTTCATCCTGGAAAGTGATCCGGTAATTTATCGAATTGATGAAACCGGCCAGGTGATCAGCAGCTTTAAAACCGACCTTGACCACATGAGAATCTGGCAACTCACCTGGGCGGATGAGCATTTGTTCAGTGGGGAGGTCTGGTTTACAAACAACAGTGGGGTGATCGGGCAGATTAAACTGGAAGATGGTACCGGAAATCTGATAAAGCAATTCCCGGCCCCGGCCAGTGTGTCGTATGCCATCACCCATGATCATTCTGACCTTTGGTATGGGAAAACCGGAGGGATACTTTACCGGATTGATGACGGGATTGATGAGGTTAACTGGCTAAAGGTTGATCCGGAAATTTCAGCCATATCGGCAGGTTCCGTGAACGGGATCAATCTCCGCTTTGATGCAGGTATGTTTGATGAAGGAAACCATCATGCAAACATGATTATTCTAAGCAATGATGAAGACGAGCCTGAAATCAGGGTCCCGGTGGATATGCTGGTGACCGGCATATCGCTCGGTCCCGATACCAGTTTCTGCGGCCATCTGTCGGTTGTGCTCGATGCCGGCGAAGGATTTGCGGGCTATCTATGGTCGGATGGCTCCACCGGGCAGACCAACGAGGTGGATTCGACCCTTAATGGCGTGGGTTTTGCCACCTTCTGGGTGGATGTGACCGACATCGGCGGCATGGTAAAAAGGGACTCCATCTCAATTAATTTCCTTGATTGCGCCAGCATTTTTGAATTTGCATCCGGGTTGAAGGTGACCGTCTACCCCAATCCGAACCACGGGCAATTCACCATCCAGGCTGATGGAGTGAAAGAAAAGCTTGAAGTAACCTTAACTGACCTGAATGGAAAAGTCATCCTCAAGCGTGAGATGACATCTCCTGGAAAAGAAGAAATTGAAATTGGTAATTACCCGAGAGGGCAATACATTCTGAGGCTTTCCTGCGGAGAAGGGATCAAGGTCGAAAAGGTGGTGGTTTGGTAGATTGGGCAATTAATCTTACCTTTAGCCATCATTTTTATAAAATCATGGACCATTCCCCGACATTGGACAAAGTGAATAAAGTTGAACTCTTTGGTGACTTAAACTTTAAAACAATATCTCAAAATCCTGACTTCAAAGAAGATAGTGTCAGGGAAGTGATTATAATGCCTATTCTTAAAGCTTTAGGTTATAATCAACCTAATATTATCCGGAGTAAGGCTCTGGAGCATCCATTCTATAAAATTGGCAGCAATAAGAAAAGACCTGTAAAATTAATTCCTGACTATGTTTTAAAAGTCGAAAATAATTTTGCCTGGGTTCTGGACGCGAAATCTCCTGATAAAAGTTTAATTGATGACGATAGTTTGGAACAGGTTTACGGCTATGCTTCGCATCCTGAGATTCGCACTACATATTTTGCTCTTTGTAACGGTTTGGAGTTTGTTTTATACCGGCGTGAATCGACCAATGAACCTGTTTTATTTTTCCATATCGATGAAATAGAATATTCCTGGGATAAACTAAAAATGTTTCTTGCTCCTGATAGCTTTCAGGTTGGAAAAAGCATCATTTATGAACGTACGGAAATCTATGCAAAAGCAAAAGGTGGTTTTGATTATGCAACAAGACCATTGTTGGAAGAAATCCCAGTTAAAAAAAGAGCAGCAAGGAGACACTTTGGTGTTCATGGTTACTTTACAAAACAAACATGGAATGTTGTTGCCGAATATATTAAAACTTCAGTAAGCCAGGTGATTTAGTTCTTGATCCTTTCGGAGGTAGTGGTATTACAGCTATTGAAGCTTTAATGAACAACAGGCAAGGAATTAGCATTGATATTAATCCTTTGGCTGTATTTATTGTAAAGTCCCTTATCGCACCGGTAAAACAAGAGGATTTAGCCAAAGCCTTTAAAGAAGTGAAGACCGAATATATGAACCTTGAGCCTAAAACTGAAAATGAAATTAAGGTAGCACTTAAGAAATATCCATATCCCAAAGGGCTCACATTACCAAAGGATTCAGATGTTGAAACGGTTGAACAACTATTTAGCGATAAACAGTTAGCTCAATTAGCTTTATTAAAATCAATAATTAAAAAACAACCAGATGGAAGTATACGTAATTCCCTATTGCTTATGTTTTCAGGATTAATAACTAAAGTAAATTTAACTTATCATACTTCCAAAATAGCAACTAAAGATGGCCAAGGTGATGCATCTGCTTTCCGATATTATCGATACAGAATTGCCCCTGACCCAAAAGATGTAGATGTTATTAAATATTTTGAATTACGCTTTAAAAAAATATGTGATGCAAAAAAAGAAATGGAATATTTCATTAATGATAAAACCATTTCAAACGCACAAATCATCAAGGGAACAGCGACTGACCTGAGTTTTTTACCAAAAGAAAGCGTTGACTATATCTATACCGATCCGCCTTACGGAAAAAAAATACCTTATCTCGATTTATCCGTTATGTGGAATGCCTGGCTGGATCTTGAAGTTACTGAGCAGGAGCAGGATTATCAGGATGAAGCTATTGAAGGAGGTGAACATCATAAAAATAAAAATGAATACAATGAACTCATTGCACAAAGTATCAGGGAGATGTATCGGGTTCTTAAGTTGGACCGTTGGCTTTCGTTCGTGTTCGCTCATAAAGACCCTGAATTCTGGCATTTGATTATCGAAACGGCAGAATCCTGCGGATTTGAATACATCGGTGCCGTTCCTCAAAAGAACGGACAAACCAGCTTTAAGAAAAGACAAAATCCTTTTACCGTTCTTTCCGGTCAGCTTATCATCAACTTCCGCAAGGTTCAGAAGCCAAGAGCTATTTTGAAAGCACACCTGGGTATGGATATTGCACAGATTGTCATGCAAACCATCGAAGGGATTATAGCAAAGAATGATGGCGCAACCCTTGAACAAATAAATGATGAATTGATCATTAGGGGGCTTGAATTGGACTTCCTGGATTTACTTAAGAAGGAGTACACGGATTTGACCCCGTTGCTCATGGAAAACTTTGATTATAATACCGATACTGAACGATATCTGTTAAAACCCGACTCAAAATTTAGGACCCACGTCGATATCAGGTTGAGAATTAAATACTATTTGCTCAGTTTCTTAAGAAGGATGGATCGGGAAAATAAAACCCCTCATTTCGATGATATTATCTTATATATCCTTCCATTACTCAAGAATGGCATAACTCCTGAACATCAGACAATATTGGGAGTTCTGGAAGATATCGCCGAAAGAGTTGGTGGTGATTGCTGGACACTAAAAAAAGAAGGACAAAGGACTTTGTTTGATTGAAAATGAGTTTTCCTGGTTCAATCAATTGCTCATTGCTTCTATCTCGTAAACAAATTGATATTGGTTAATTCCCTGCCAATTTCTTGAATTCCATGTAAGATCTTATCGGTTTGTTTCGGGGAAGGTTTTTTCTTTCCCTGGACATACTGAGACAGCAACGATTCATTCATTCCGATCCGTTCAGCGAGGAATTTTGCGTTAATAACCCTGTAATACTGGAAGAATTGCTGAAGATCAATCTCAAATTCGACATCCCGGGCAGCAATTTGAATATCCTGATCTTCAAAGAAAAGATTCATAGCTTCCACCACATTCGAAAGTAATTCCGTAAAGTTATTGCCTGTTGTTGACACAGGGTATTCCTTGCTGTAGCCCGAAAAACCAGTATCTGTCTTTTCAATAATAAGCTTTATTTTTTTCTTTAAAGTTTTCATATAATTCCGGCATCTTTTAAAATCTTCCTTTCAGTTCCTTTTCCAACTTCCTGGTTCCCATGGTTCGGAAAGATGATCACATTCGGTTTAACCGGATGTGCCAGTTTTAAATGTGATCCCTTTTGAGAAACAGCGTACCAACCGTCCTTTTTCAAAATCCTCAGCAATTCCGAACACTTCATATCAAATGAAAAAAGACAATTAATCATGCAAAGGTAAATAATAATTTACCTTTTTGTAAATTATTTTTAAAATTTTCTCTGTGGTCCTCTGTGTCTTCTCCGTGGATCTCTGTGTAACAACTTAATCAGAATAAGTTACGCAGAGATTTGTCGATTTATTAATATTATAGCTTGATTCTTACTATCTTTATCTCAGATTATTCTCCAGCCATGAAAGCCCTGAGATATTGTGTTCTTTTCCTGGTAGTTATCATCGGATTAACAGCTTTTTCCCAGCCGGGATCATATTATCCGCCTCCCGGGAATGTAGAATATCACAACGATACCCTGACCATCTGCCCGCCGGATTCCCTTCCAGGGGAACCGGTGATTCTGATAGCTTATAACATCTACGTCGACAGCGTTTTCTTTGATAACATCACAGTTACCAACCCCACGGATACTATAGATTACATCTTTACTTTCCCCGCCCTTCCACCTGGTGATCATGCGTTTTGTGCCAAGACTGTCTATAATCAATGGATATCAGACCAGGCCTGCGATTCCGCCACTGTAATTTATGGTTATGAACTACCATTCCTGGAAGACTGGTCATCCGGAACTTTTGAAGATCTTCAGTGGGTTCCTTCATCCGGAAACTGGATAATAGATGCAGGAGAAGGCAATCCTGCGCCAGCGGCGGAATTCCAGGCGGATCCTGTCCAGATGAACTATATAATGAACCTGGAAAGTTATCCGATTAATGCCTTAGATGTCACCATCGGTAAGATTTGGCTCGATTTTGATTTGAATCTAAACTGTATTAATCCTACCGGAGATGAGTTAATGGGAGTACAGGTCTGGAACTCAATAAGTAATGTATGGACTACATTTGCTATTTATTCTAATGACGACGGAAGCTTCACCTGGTCTTTTGAACATCTAAATATTCAACTCCTGACGATTAACAAGATGTTTAAAGTGAGGTTTCAGGCTACAGGGAATAATTCTGCTGATATCCAAGCCTGGCATATTGACAATATTCATTTATATCGCCAATGCTGGGGGGCTGTCACTGATCTTTCATTATCAGAGAATTCAGCTTTCAATAAGTTAAACTGGATTGTATGGGGAGGGCCTTGTTTCTATGAATGGATTCACTGGGATGATGGTAATAATTCAGGTAATTCGATTGGAACAGGTGAAGCGGTGGAATTTGATGTAGCTGCTCGCTGGACACCTCAACAATTGGCGGCTTATCCGGACGCCTTTGTCACTAGGATATCATTTTTTCCATCAGAACCCACAGCGACTTATAATTTAAGACTTTGGCAAGGTAGCGGTCCAGATACATTATTAGTTGATCAGCCAGTGCAGAATCCGATTATAGGGCAGTGGAATGAGTTGCCTTTATCCACTCCTATTCCAGTTAATAAAACGATAGATTTGTGGGTAGGTTATCATGTGATTACACCGACCGGATACCCTGCTGGCGTGGATGCTGGCCCGGCGATAAATAGCTATGGAAATATGATGAACTTCGGAGGATGGCATACTTTGCTGGAAATCAACCCCGAACTTGATTTTAATTGGAATATTGAATGCCTCCTCCAACAAATTGATCCAAACGAACCTGGCCATTCTTATAATATATACCGTCAAACAGGAAATGAGGAATTTCAATTCTATGATAATACTGAAAATGCTGAATTCATAGATTCCAATATAATTCTGTCGAATAGATATTGCTACAAGGTCACAATGGAGTCGTTCAAAAATGGCGACACCTGCGAATCTGACCCAACTAATACGGCATGTGAAATTGTTAATGTAGGAATTATCCGACCTGATTATGACAATTCAGTAAAAATCTACCCCATTCCTGCCAAAAACTGGCTGAATATCGAATCGGAAGAAGAAATGCGGGAGATCAGGGTTTATAATCTTCTGGGTAAAGAAGTATTGAAATTGGAAATTGGAAATTTGGAGAACCAGGTAGATGTTAGTCGCTTGCAAAGCGGAATTTACTATGTGACGGTTGAGACGGAGAAGAAGGAGTATAAGGCGAAGGTTGTGATTTTAAAATGAATCTCCAATTGATGTAACGATGTAGCGATGTAGCGAAGTAACGAAGTAGCGAACTTCGTTAACTCGTTACTTCGCTACATCCCAATCAAACCTCATCCTGAAAATAGCCTTGCCATCTTCCTGTCTGTTGCCCTGGATAAATTGCGAATGATCACGGGCAGGACCGGAGGATATTCTTATGGTTTCATCCATGCGTACTTCCGACAGGTAATTGATTACCATGGAATTTATCCGGTGTGCCTGGTGCCATTCCGCCGGCATGGCATCGATGCACCAGTCGATATACCGGATATTGTTTACATGCCCATGCTGGTCAACCTCGCTGAAACGGACTTTACGGATTTCTGTGGCCAAAATTTCTTTCAACGCCAGCAGAAATGGCGGGTTTTCTTTCAGAATATCCTGGTGGGTCGCCAGGTGGAGGATAGGCTTGACGATATCGACATTTTTAGGGCGGCGGGTAGTCAGGTCAAGGATCATCCAGGAAGAAGTTGCTGCCCCGATGACTGTACCGTCGCTGTTCGTGATCCTGAAATCCCTGAATGCAAAGAGCCTGTCAATTCCTTTGGGCCAGGTTTCAACGGTGATGGTCTGCCCCCACTCGGGATAACCGACCATCCGGATCATCAGGCTGACAATTACCCAGAATTCATTGCGCTTTCTGGCATCTTCATAACCAAAACCAAGATGATTAGCGTGTCTCCATGCTGATTCCTGCAGGTAGTTGGCGATAGCCGACATTTTGATATGGCCGTTCAGATCAGTGTCATACCAGTGGACGAGGTATTCTTCCTTCCAGATCTTTTGAAGGCTTATCATGGAGTTGGTAAAGATTTATTTAAAGGCAAAATTAGCAAAAGAGATGGCATCCCCGGAAAACTCGCTTGAATGAGCCTCCGGGGTGATCGGATATATTGAGATATTGAGGTGCTATTCTATATTTTCGACAGCTCTATATCTACTGTCACCTCAATGGTTTCGGCAATATTTTTTACTACCGCACCAGGAATTTTTATATTATAATCGGCAGGCTTTACATTGAATTTACTGGTGCCGTGTATTTTATCACCGGACTTAACCGTAAATGTCCCCTTTTCACTGATGTTCTTCGTCACCCCGTGTATGGTCATATCTCCTTCTATCAAGGCATCATAGATGCCTCCCTTTGAAAAATTAATCGCTGATAAATTCGTGATCTTCCCTTTGAAAGTTGAGTTGGGGAATTTATCACTCTCCAGGTAATTTTCGTTGAAATGTTCCTGCATCAATGCCTTCGGAAACTGAAAAGACTTTATAAGGATCTTGCAGACTATGTCGCCTGTTTGGGTGTCCAGGACGGCATTTACCTGTTCATTGACTGCCTTGATGGTTTCCATCGGCGTTTCGGAATAGAACATAATGTTTCCGTTTTTGGTCATGTATTTCTGGGCATGAACACTAATTGAACTAACCAGCCCTATTAGTAAAATAGCTATGATCTTGATTGAAAGTTTTATGAGTTTTGCAGTAGTTTTCATGGTGTTTTTGTTTTAAATGATGACGCAAAGTAAAGCCAAATCTACACCCTGAAACAAATGATTGTTGGTGAACGGGAAGTTTAAGGGGATGAACGGGAAAAACTACCATCTCCCTCTCAGCCAATCCCTGAATTCAGCTGAGCGCTCGGTGCTGGTGATGGATTCGAGATCACAAGGAGGCTTCAGCCTTATTTTGATCCTGGCTTTGGAATAGGTTATCATGGTCTCGATTGATTCCAGGCTTATGATGAAAGCCCGGTTAATACGGAAAAACCGCTCCGGATCAAGCTGTTTCTCAAGCTGGTCAAGGCTGAGGTCCATCGGGTGCCGGTCCTTAGTAAAGGAAATAGCAAATACAATCTTCTCTTCAATATAAAAATAGGCAATGTCTTTTACTTCAACCACCTTGATCTGCTGTCCTATCCTGATCATTAACCGTTTGAGATAGTCTTTCCCTGATTTGCCAATCATCGAGGTCAAAAGGGCAAGGTCGATCTTAGGTGATGACAGCTGAATTTTTCTGAATTTTCGGATGGCTTCGGCCAGCTCGGTTTTCTTGATAGGTTTCAGTAAGTAATCGATGCTGTTGACCTTGAATGCCTGTAAAGCATATTGATCATAAGCTGTTGTGAAAATAACCGGGCAAAATATAGTAATCTCCTTAAAAATTTCAAAACTTAATCCATCTGCCAGGTGGATATCTGAAAGTATCAGGTCGGGTTCAGTATGGGCATGGAACCAATCTACTGCAGATGAAATACTGTCAAGTATTTCCAGGACAATAATTTCCGGATCGATTTCTTCTGCCAGCTTTTTCAAGCGTTGGGCTGAAGCAGGCTCGTCTTCTATGATCAGGAGTTTCATGGAGTAATGTTATTGGTTAGTGGTTAGTAGTTATAATCGGAAGTTTCACCCTGAAAATATCTTCTGTTTTCTCCATCTCTGGTTCTTTTGCGGTGATCAGCCTGTATCTTTTCGAAATATTCTCCAGGCCAATTCCTGTTGAAATTTCAGAAATTTTCTTAGGACGAAGGTCATTTTCGACAATTATTCTTCCTCCCTGCTCATAAATCCTGATATGCAATGGTTTATCTTTTGAAATGATATTATGCTTGACAGCATTTTCAATCAGGATCTGTAATGTCATCGGAGGGATAAACGAATTCTGAATGTCCTTTCCTAATGAAATATCCAGGTGCAGGTTTTCCCCAAATCGCTTTTTCAACAGGAAATAATAGTTGTCGATAAGGGAGATCTCGTCTTTGATGGGTATGACTTCCTCATCCCTCAACTGCAGGATGATCCTGAAAAAGTCCGATAGTTTTTCGGTGTATTTCAGTGCCTGGTCAGATTTCTCTTCGATAAGCGCCATCAGGGTACTGAAACTGTTGAACAGGAAATGGGGATTGACCTGGTTTTTGAGAACCTGGAATTCAAATTCCACTTTTTCCTTTTTCTGTTGCTCAATCCGGCGCATCCGCTCTTCGCGATAGCGGACAATAAAATAGATAACTGCAGCAAGCGCAACAATTACCAGTATCATAAACCAGGCACTTAGCCAGAATGGTCCTTTGATCCTGAATTCATAGGTTGCTTCAGAAGCGTTATGGAATGACTGGTCAAGGGATGATCGAACCCTGAAGGTATAAATTCCCGGGGGAAGGCTTGAATAAGTCACTGACCGGTCGAAAGTATTCTTCCACTCCAGGTCATAACCTTCGAGCATCACCTGGTAGGTTACTGCTTCCGGATTCGACAACCATAAGCCGGAATATTTAAAAGAAACATTGTTTTCACTGAAGCCCAGGATGAGGTCCTTTTTCATAAGCCTCGGTTCAAGGTAAACTGACATTTCTTCAAGGACCGTCCGTGGACCGTAGGATTCCGCATTTGTTCCGGGCTGATAGCGAATGATCCCGGTCCGGGTACCGATCCACACATTCCCGCCAGGGTCTTTACTTATGACATTCAAATCCGGAGAAATTCCCGCCAGGCCTACTTCTTCGCCGTAATGAGCAATGCGTCCGGAGGAAATATGCAGAACATCAAGCCCATCATCATGGATGATAATAACTTCGTCGCCGCTGGTTGTTATTCCGGTAATTTCAAGGCTGCTTAAACCATCTTTGATCCCGAAATGGCTGAACTTGCCCCCGTTATATTTATAAATCCCATCGCTGGCCGATGCAATCCAGATATTCTCACGCTGGTCGCCGGTGATGGAATAGATCACATCATCTCCAAGCCCGTTTTTCTCATCATAAGAAATCCACCCGCTTTTTGTTTTCACACTAATCCCATCCCCATCTGTTGCAAACCAAACCTGGTCATGTGTATCTTCAAATACCGAATAGATGAAATTATTCACCAACCCGTTGTCGCGGTTATGGGAGGTGATAAGGAAAGGTCCATCAGGTGCGCGTCCTTGCAGGATGATCTCCGAAGCTCCCCCTAGGGTTGCCATCCAAAGCGTGTCAATATGTCCGGAGATCGACAGAACATTATTATTTATAAGCCCTTGTTTCTCCGTGATCTGAATCCAGGAACCATTATCCGGATGTATCCGGAAAACGCCATAGTTAAAAGTGCCGGCCCAGATATAACCCTGGTTATCCTGAAATAAGCACATCACTTTCAGATTGGGAAGATTAAAACCTTCCAGGTATCTCTTGATACTGCCATCAGAAAGGTACAGGAGAAATATTCCCTCATCGTCACTAAACCAGAGGTTATTATGGTTCAGAAGATCGTGTCTGACGGCATGGATATTCTGCAGATCGGCACCATTGACCTGGTTGTAAAACTTCAGTCTGGTCCCGGAAGTGCGATACAATCCCGAGTAAGATAATATCCAGGCATTTCCTTCGGTATCCTCAAGCAGATCATTAATTTTTCCGTATTTGAAGCTGTCTTTATTGGTTACACGCTGAATAGCTCCAGTAGCGTTGCCGGGGTCAATTTCCAGCAATTCTCCCGACACTGTAGCTATCCACAGGGCATCCCTTAAAACCGCCAGGTCCTGAACCGGCCCATAAGGCCAGGAAATATCCGGGTAAGGAGTCCTGAAATCTGACCGGTCAGGCAGCAGGTATCCCGCACCGCCATCTTGAAACCCCAGCCATAATCTTCCGGAAGGATCTTCTTTTATAACTCTGACAATAATGTCAGGAAGAGGCTTGCCAATTTCAAGCGGCTTTACGCTTTTAATGCCATCCGTCTGCCGGCAGGCGGCAATCCCGGCGTCCGTCCCTGCCCAGATCAATCCCGTGTGATCGCACTCAAGATCATACACATAATCTTCATTCAGCCCGTCATCATGGTTGATATTAAAAACACGGTCATGATTATAAAAATAGATGCCTTCTCCTATTGTCGACCACCAGAGCACACCTTCCTTATCGGTAATTATATCAGAAATAGCTTTCCCGGCTGTTCCTTCTACAGGATTAAAAAGAGATATGACGCCCTCATCCAGCCAATAGATCTTACCATCTTTGCATCCAACCCAAAGGACCCCATCCGGTCCTTCATGAATTGCAGTAACTTGAAGATCAATAGAATCAATAGGTGAGAAATATTGCCTGAAAGATATCCCATCAAACCGGAATAACCCATTATCAGACCCCAGCCAGATAAAGCCTTTATCATCCTGAAACGCTTTATTAAAGACGGGCTCTTTTGTGGGAATTGAAAACCTGATCTTTTGGATGAAAGGGGATTGGGCTTTTGCCGGAAATATTACAAGCCATAAGCAAATAAAGATCAGGCTAACCCTGGTTATATCTTTGAATTTTAACACTTGTTCAATCAATTTTTTTGGCCAGTTCAACTGTGATTGACACATCAATGACTTCAGCGATTTTCTGGAAAACGACTCTCGGTATCTTGATCTGGTGATCTTCCAGCAAAACCGTGAATTCAGCATGGAGTTTGATATTATTCTCTGTCAACCTGATTGTTCCCCGAATGATCCTTTCCTGTTCAATACCATGAATATCAAGCATCCCTTTTGCTCTGACCATTTGTTCTTCACGTGAATTGAGGTCAATTTCTTCAATGATTTTACCCTTAAATGTTGAAACAGGATATTTCTGAGCTTCTATATAGTTTTCAAAAAAGTGTTCCTGCTGGAGACTGCTGTTAAAGCCTTGAAAGCTTTTATTATCGATGGTGAATGCAAAGGTGCGGTCAGTTGGATTGATAACTCCTGACAGTTGGTTTGATTCGGCTTTAATGACCTCAAGGGGAGCATTGGAAGTAAAGCTGGCCGAACCATTGCGTGTAATAAAAAGCTGCTGTGAGAATGAGGTTTGTAGAAGAAAAGAGGCAAACAATATGATGACCGGAACTGTTTTCACGTGCCTGGAATTTAAACGAAGATAAATATAATCTTTATAAAGATACCGTGAATGAACCAAGTTCATTCCGGATTGTTGTCCATAAATATCAATTGACTGTCTATTTTTGCACTTTTGATGAAACTGAAATGAGATGCCATCTCTTTTACTTTCTTTTCAACAACCCGGAGTTTATATAATCAAAAGAATTATTTTTAATTCCAGGAAATAATCTGAATTACCTTTCCTGACAATTAAGCTTATGAATCCTCTGATCCCCGCCGCACTTGTCCTTGATGACGGAACGGAATTCCCTGGCCATTCCTTCGGTGCACCGCATTCCGCCGCGGGTGAAGTGGTGTTCAGTACCGCCATGAACGGCTACCCGGAAAGCCTTAGCGATCCATCCTACAAAGGACAGATCCTGGTGGCCACCTATCCCCTTATCGGTAACTATGGCGTGCCAAATATCCATTTCGTCGACAATATGCCGGAATTCTTTGAATCCGGCCGGGTGCAGATTTCCGGCCTCGTTATCTCCGATTATTCGTTCAGCTACAGCCACTGGAACGCGGCAAAAAGCCTTTCAGACTGGCTGAATGAACACCAGGTCCCGGGTATCTATGGTATCGATACACGCAGGCTGACAAAAATAATCCGCGAAAAGGGTGCTATGCTCGGGAAAATCATCATTAATGAAGATATCCCTTTTTACGACCCTAATAAAGATAACCTGGTCGACCAGGTCTCGGTCCGGGAAAGTACCACCTATGGCAACGGCCAGTACCGCATCCTGCTGGTGGATTGCGGTACAAAAAACAATATCATCCGCTGCCTGCTTAAACGCAATGCCACCGTTACCCGGGTACCCTGGGACCATCCCATCGATCCTGCCGGATATGATGGCGTCCTCTTCTCCAATGGACCGGGAGATCCTAAAATGTGCAAAGCTACCATCGGATCAGCTAAAAAACTTCTGTTTGGGAATGTCCCGGTTTTTGGCATTTGCCTAGGCTCGCAAATCATGGCACTTGCCGCCGGGGCCAATACTTATAAGCTGAAATACGGTCACCGCAGCCATAACCAGCCTGTCATCATGAACGGTACCAACCACTGTTTCATCACTTCCCAAAACCATGGCTATGCAATTGAAACTTCTACACTGCCCACAGCCTGGGAACCCTGGTTTGAAAACCTCAACGATCAGACCTGTGAAGGCATCCAGCACAAAACCATGCCCTTCTTCGCCGTCCAGTTTCACCCCGAAGCTTCCGCCGGACCTGTGGATACTGAATTTCTGTTTGATGAATTTATGAAACTTGTTAAAAAATATGTCGATGGACGTTCGGAAAACGATCAAACCGTAGCCAAATGATTCAGTCCGTAAAAAAAGTCCTTCTCCTTGGATCAGGTGCGCTGAAAATCGGCGAAGCAGGCGAGTTTGATTATTCAGGTACACAGGCACTCAAGGCATTGAGGGAAGAAGGCATCTTCACCATCCTCATCAACCCAAACATTGCAACGGTACAGACTTCGGAAGGTATGGCCGATAAGATCTATTTCCTCCCGGTAACGCCTTCTTTCGTCGAAAAAGTGATCGAAAAGGAACACCCTGAGGGTATCCTGCTCTCTTTCGGCGGCCAAACCGCGCTGAATTGCGGTATTGCTCTCTACCAATCAGGCATCCTTGAGAAATATGGGGTCCGGGTGCTGGGAACACCGGTCCGGGCCATTCTCGATACGGAAGACCGGCAATTGTTCACACGCAGACTTGATGAAATCCGGGTAAAAACACCGCGCAGCCTTGCCGTCACCAGTATTGAAGAAGCCGTTCTGGCCGCCAACAGCCTGGGATATCCCGTTATCGTCCGTTCTGCGTTCGCCCTGGGTGGGCTCGGTAGCGGATTCTGTTCAGGTGAGGAAGAAATAAGGCTGCTCACCCAGAAATCCTTTTCCTATTCCAGCCAGGTTTTGGTAGAAGAATCCCTCAAGGGTTGGAAAGAAGTGGAATACGAAGTGGTCCGGGATGCCTACGATAACTGCATCACGGTGTGTAATATGGAAAATTTCGATCCGCTGGGCATCCACACCGGTGAAAGTATCGTGGTTGCACCCTCGCAAACGCTTACCAACAGGGAATATCATATACTCAGGGAACTGTCGATCAGGATCATCCGGCACATCGGCATCGTTGGAGAATGTAATGTCCAGTATGCCCTCGACCCTGATTCTGAAGATTACCGGGTCATTGAAGTCAATGCACGCCTCTCGCGTTCCAGTGCCCTGGCCTCCAAAGCCACCGGTTACCCCCTAGCCTTCGTAGCCGCTAAAATCGCCCTGGGCTATGGTTTATTCGAACTGAAAAACTCCGTCACGCAGGATACTTCCGCTTTCTTTGAGCCTGCCCTCGACTATGTCGTCTGCAAGATCCCCCGCTGGGACCTTGATAAGTTCCACGGCGTATCCCGGGAGATCGGCAGCAGCATGAAAAGCGTCGGTGAGGTGATGGCCATCGGGCGCACATTCGAAGAAGCCATCCAGAAAGGATTACGCATGATCGGCCAGGGAATGCACGGTTTCGTGGGGAACAAGGATATCGAAGACATCATCATCGATAAGGAGCTTTCTGTTCCCACCGATATGCGGATCTTCGTGATCGCCATGGCACTCTATAAGGGTTACAGCATCGACCGAATCTTTGAACTGACCCGGATCGACCGCTGGTTCCTTGGTAAACTCAAAAACATCTTCGACCTACGGACCGAAATTCTTCAGTTTAATGCACTGGAAGAAATCCCTGATCCCCTTCTTCTTAAATCAAAACAATGGGGATTTTCAGATTTCCAGATCGCCAGGTTCGTCTTTAAAAGCGACCGCAGCCATATCACAGATGACCTGCTGAAAGTCCGCAATTACCGGAAAACAAGGGGCATAACGCCTTTTGTGAAGCAGATTGATACGATGGCTGCGGAATACCCAGCCCGGACCAATTATCTTTATCTTACTTACAACGGGGCGGAACATGATATAACCTTTCTTCACGAAGGTGAAGAAAGCGTTGTCGTCCTTGGCTCAGGAGCTTACCGCATAGGCAGCAGCGTTGAATTCGACTGGTGCGGGGTAAATGCACTAGATGCGATCAACAAAGAAGGATATCGTTCCATCATGATCAACTACAATCCGGAAACGGTCAGCACCGATTATGATGTATGCGACAGGCTTTATTTTGAAGAATTAACCTTTGAAAGGGTGATGGACATTTTAGATCTGGAAGATCCGCTTGGGGTGATCGTTTCTACCGGCGGCCAGATACCGAACAACCTTGCCATGCGGTTATTCGGGCAGGGGGTCAGGATTCTCGGTACATCACCGCTTTCCATTGATAAGGCCGAGAACAGGCATAAATTCTCAGCTATTCTTGATGAACTCGATATCGACCAGCCACGGTGGATTGAATCTTCAACAGTAAAGGATGTTTATGAGTTTACGAAAGAAGTCGGATTTCCTGTAATTGTCAGGCCTTCCTATGTCCTGTCCGGTGCGGCGATGAATATCGTGTCAAACCGTAGCGAGCTGGACCATTTTCTCGAAATGGCAGCCCAGGTTTCGAAACAGCATCCGGTCGTGGTTTCAAAATTCATTGAAGACTCCAAGGAGATCGAAATGGATGCAGTGGCTAAAAATGGGGAGATCATCTGCTACGCCATCTCTGAACATGTTGAATTCGCCGGCGTTCATTCCGGCGATGCCACGATGTTGTTCCCTCCACAAAAGATTTATGTCGAAACAGTCCGGCGGATCAAGCGCATAAGCCGGCAGATCGCGGAACATCTTGCCATTTCAGGCCCTTTCAATATCCAGTTCCTGGCTAAAGATAACGACGTGATGGTCATCGAATGTAATCTTCGGGCTTCGAGAAGCTTTCCATTTATCTCTAAAGTACTTAAAACCAACTTTATCACGATAGCAACACAAATAATGCTGGGAAAGGCTGTCACAAAACCCGATAAGTCTCTGTTCGACCTGGATTATGTTGGGGTTAAAGCCTCTCAGTTTTCCTTTTCACGCTTGCAAAAAGCCGATCCCGTGCTGGGGGTGGAGATGGTCTCCACCGGCGAAGTAGGCTGTATCGGCGACAATTACTATGAAGCCATCCTGAAAGCCATGCTATCGGTGGGGTATAGCATCCCTACACAAGCGGTGCTTTTTTCCAGCGGGCCGACACGTTCGAAGATCGAATTGCTCACCAGCGCCCGGATGCTGATGGAAAAAGGGCTGACGATTTACGCCACCGGCGGGACCCACGACTTCTTCACAAAAAATGGGGTAAATTCCATCATGCTTCACTGGCCCGGGGAAAATCGTGAACCAAATACGCTGGAATACCTGAAGCAAAAGAAAATTGACCTGGTGATCAACATCCCGAAAAACCTCAGCAAGAGTGAGCTGGATAATGATTACCGCATCCGCCGCAGCGCCGTGGATTTCAACATACCGCTGATCACCAATGCCAGGCTTGCCAGCGCTTTTATTTATTCCATCTGTAAAATTGATCTTGACCAGATCGGGATTAAATCCTGGGATGATTACGAGTAGTATGAGGATTTACAGTTTACAATTTACAATCTTAGATCTTAGATCATAGTTTGTAAACCGTAAATTGTAAATTTCTTGCAGCCCTTGCCCGTAGGGCCCTATGTTTGTAAAATGATAACCAAAACCAACCGTTTACCCTGAAGGGGTTAAACAAGCAAATCGAGCCTTTTAAAATGAGATGCTATCTCAATAAAACCATGAAATTTTTTTATAGTGGTTTTCTGCTATGGATTTCACTTTATAATATATTATACTTGCGGGCATGAAGAATGAAGTATCATTTTGCAGGTATTCATTGCTAAATCCAAAATCGTTATACCCTCCATAATTAGATATTTCCTTCGCCAGGCATTAATTTTTAATCTTTAGTGGGCTCTACTGAGTTCAAGAATTAACCAAAAAATAAAAATCTTATGAAAAATTTCATTATTTTTACAGTAATCATTAGCTTTATTTTGCTAGTAAACAAGCCTTTATTTTCTGAAGAAATCGATGTGAACCAGACGTTTTCAACCGACACTACCTTTAATCCATTTCCGGGACCAGAGGTGATGTATAGTTTAAAAATCACCGGAAATGTCGAAATGCATTCTTTAAGAAGTCTTATCCGAGTAATCGTAAGTACGGATAAAGGTGAATTTATGGTGTTTGAAACATATCCTTTAGTATCCATTGACACAATTTTGGATTTTAGGGATATGTGTGATGAAACTTGTTATCTTGATGGGGTAACACCCTACTCCATTCGTATTGAAACTATTGATGCTACCATTAATTTGGACCACCTTTCATATGATAAAGACTTTATTGAAAATGCAACATCATTACAATACCAGGCCAAAAAAGAAAAAGATCATGAAAAAGTTGATTTGATGAATAATAAGATTTCGGAATTGGCGATGGATTGGATTGCCGGAAATACCTCCCTGGTCGATTTATATTATCAGGATAAGAAAGGTATTTTTAATGAAGGTTATAATCTGCTCGGGTATGATTATTATTCAGGAGGGATATATCAATTAATCGGTGAAACGTATTTACCGGTAACAAATTTCTCGTTAGTACATCATTGGGACTGGAGAAATAGGCATAGCGCCAACGTTCCGGGCACATTTTATTTTGACGGAGATTATGAAAATTATACTGGATGGCTTACAATTCCAAAAGATCAAAATGTTCCTCACTATTGTGGGGCTTGTGGGATTTTTGGATCTACCGGTCCATTGGAATCGGTTATCAATCTTTATTATAATCAGCATCTTGATTTGGATTTATCAGAACAACACTTGCTTGCATGTGTTCCTAATGCAACTTGCGGAAATGTAGATCCACATCTGGTCAGGGAATATCTGAAAGATTATGGTGTCGTAACCGAAGCTTGCTCACCTTATCTGGGAGTAGATGAAGAAGATGATTGTGAGGACCCTGGTATTGTATGTACAAATCCTGATACCAAAGTCAGAATAACATCCTTTAACGAGTTTCAAGGGAGCCTGACTTCTGACTGGGAGGATATTTTTGCAGAAATGGTTTTGAGCGGACCAATTAGTTTAACAATCAATAACGGTGCCCATTATGTAACCCTTGTTGGATGGCATTATGATGATTTACAGGACGAATTATATATCATTTTTAAAGACAGTTTTGGACCGGATTATGAATACGGTGTAAATGGATTCGTAATTCAACAAGTAAATGGGAACTACTTGAACGCCGCAAGTCAACATACCCCTTATTTTGAGGAGATTCCGGTTCAACCCAGCGTTCAGGTTTATGATGCCGATGGTGACGGTTTTTATTGGTGGGGAATTGGACCTGCGCCTGAAGGCTATGAGAATAATCCATCTGATTGTGATGATTCAAATCCAGCTAAAGGCCCTTATTTAGCAGATTATTCCTGTGATTGCGATACAACTTATGGCAATGATACCTTAAGAATCACTTCTAATAATACTGTCTGGTCAGGAATTGTGAAAATTGAAGATCCGGTTAGCATTGAAAATGGTGGACAACTAAGAATTACCGGAACGGTATATGTTCCTCCTTCCGGACAAATTGTGGTTAAACAAGGAGGCCGATTGATCATTGATGGAGGAAAGATCACCAAAACATGTGATCAGCTTTGGAAAGGGATACAAGTATGGGGTCATATTGCACAATCACAATATCCTACATCAAATCAGGGATATCTGAATATCATTAACGGTGGCATCATAGAATATGCAAAAACGGCCGTATATGTTGGCAGAATAGTTTCAGGCACCCCGACATATAGCTACTCAGGGGGTATTGTTTTCGGTGAGGATGCAAGTTTCCTGAATAATGAAATCGATGTTGAATTTCTGCCTTTTATCAATATCAATCCTTATACAAATCAACCAATGGATAATTTCGGCCATTTTTGGAATTGTACTTTTAAAATGTACGATCCCGAATTTGTTTTACCGAAACCTATTGCGCATGTGATACTCAACGGGGTTAATGGCGTTAATTTTTGTTCATGCTCCTTTAGAACACAAGAAGTTCCAAATTATCCAATTGATTTTAATGACAGGGGGATCGGGATCCTTGCGTATGACGCAAAGGTTTGGGTAAGAGGGACTTGTACAAATGCCATTATTCCTTGCAACAGTTATGATTCCAGTTATTTTGAGAACTTAAGGTATGGAATCAAAGCTTTCAATACAGGTGGTAATAATTATTTTTCTGTATATACAGCCGTGTTTGATAGCAATGTTGCCGGAATCTACCTTTCAGGCTATCATCAACCTGAAATTTTATCTTCATTCTTTTCTAGTCAATTTGAACAAAATAATATTCCAAATCTGGTCGAGCCGTTTTTTGGTTGTCTGTATCTTGACGGATCAACAGGTTACCATATTGAAAATAACCACTTCGACGGACCCTGGCTTGAGGATTACCCCCCTCCTCCAATGCCCATATCAAAAATTGGCATTTATATCAAAAATTCCGGCCCGGCAGATAATGCAGTATATAGCAATTTATTTACAGGTCTGGATGCAGGAATTGTCACAGAAGGTACGAATAAAGGAGCAAGTACGGGTCTTTGCCTGAAGTGCAATGATTTTAGGGCTTGTATGAATGATATTCTGGTAATCCCCGATCCACTCAGGAGGGGAGAGAGATATATCGGGATAAAAGAAAGTCAGGGAGCCAATTCTACGACCAGTTCCGCTCTTGCCGCCAATACTTTTTCGCCGGAAATTCAGGATGAACAGCCTATTGAAAATTCCGGTAATTATAAATGCTACTGGAGCTATTATAATGTAGCCGATCATATTAATTATTATCATCATGCTTATAATCCGGATTTTGTAACTTATCCTTCTGAAGATAATTATACAGATGAGTCTATTACATTAACTAACAAAAATGTTCTATATTCTAAAACAATTGCATGCCCTTCAGGGGTGGACAACGATCCTCATTATAAAAGCAGTGATGACCCATGGTTAGAGATCGCAGAAGCGGATGCTCAATTTCTCATTTTACAAAATGCCCATGATTCCTTACTTGATGGGGGAAATACCGAAGACCTGGACTTTGAGATTATTTCCAGTTTCCCTGACGAGGCGCTTGAACTGCGGCAGCAATTATTAGCTACTTCTCCGTATTTATCCGATACGGTCATGAAACAGGCTATCTTCAAAGAGAATGTACTCCCTAATGCCATGATCCGCGATTTGCTCTCTGCCAATCCGCAATCGGCTAAATCAGGGGAGATTCTGGAAGCTATCGATAGCCGTTATGATCCGATGCCCGATTATATGATGGCAGAGATCATGCAGGGAAAAGACCAGATCGGGGCGCTTGAAAGTCTTGAATCAAATATCGGATACTGGGAACAATACCGTTCGAGAGCAGTAAACCGGTTAATTCGTAAATATTTAACGGACTCAACAATTACTGCAGGTGTTGACAGTTTGATTAACCTGTTTCAGAACGAATCGGACCTGCAATCGAAATACCGCCTCGCTTTTACTTACTGGGAAAACCAACAGGAAGAGCAGGCTATGACAGCTTTAGCGGTTATTCCTGCCAATTTTGAATTACCTTCATCTGAACAGGCTGTACATCAGGAATATCTTGATTTCTTTGATATCCTTCAAATGATGAATGAAAACGACCTCAATGCCCGACAGCTCGATTCATCGTCTGTTCAGGAGCTTATGAATATCATGGATAGTGACCTCCCGCAAATCAGCGCGTATGCCAGAGGATTACTGGTGAAAGGAAGATTCATTGATTTCACTGAAACCGTATCATTTCCTTCTGAACTTAAATCTTACCCCGACTATTATTATCTTGATCATAAAGTAATAAATTTCACTGAAGAAGAACACCTGCTATTGTTCCCAAATCCTTCAGGGGATTATGTTATAGCCTATTTCAATTCTATTGATTATGGCCAGAAAGGCGCCATTCTAATAGATGACATCCAAGGCAGAAGATTAGCAGAAATTCTATTGGATTCACAACAAAGCCAACTGGTTATTAACCTCTCTGCTTACCCCAATGGGATTTATTTCATCAGTCTCATTATCAATGGTAAATTGATAGAAAGTGAGAAATTATCCAAAGGAGGATATTGATTTAACAATTTGAATCACAAATCAAACTTAAATTTATAAAGATGTATTGTATGAATTCAAAAAGTTAGTATTTACCAGTATGGATTAGCTGGCGGAATATACCATCAGCTAATCCTTTTCTTAACCAGTCCTTATTTAAATTAGGCAAGTAAATTATAAGCCATGAAAATACACAACATAATAAAATTTGCAATCTTAACTATTCTTTTTTTTACTATTTATCTGAGCTTTAGTCAAAATTGGCCGAAAATCTATGGTGATGGTATACAAGCATATGGAAAAGAAATTTTGGAGTACTATGATGCAGGATATGTGATCTGTGGATCTATTCTTAATAACGGAGAAGTTTTTGAGTACGGTTGGCTTATTAAAACGGATATTAATGGCAACATTATTTGGGATTGTAAGTTTGGTGATGCAAGCTATGAAAATTATTTTTCTGATTTTGATAAAACACCGGATAATGGCTTGATCATCAGTGGTTCAACTGCACAACAGGATATTGAACAAGATCCTCTTTTTGTTAAACTTAATACTTGTGGAGAAATTGAGTGGTGTAAAATCTTTTTACGAGACGGCTTTAACACTGCCTCTGGAATTGTGTCACTTCCTAATGGAGAATATATTGGCATGATACAATATTTTGGAGGCCAAAAACAGCCTGAACGGATAAGCCTTGTGAAAATGGATTCAATTGGCGAACCGATCTGGATTAAGCATCTTGCACAGGAGGATTCTACAATATTTAACGAAGAAGCCTTTAATTTATATTATACTCCGGATAATAATTTATTAGTCACAGGTGTGTGTTTTAGACCTTCATTAAAGCCTCTCTTTATAAAAACGGATCTATTTGGAAACCAACTTTGGGATCTTGCATGGCCTGTTGGTTCCGGAGGATTTGCCGGTCAATCTGTTTTCCTAACAAATGATATTATATATAATGCTTCACATTTGAAATTTCCAGGTCATCCAAAAGTTCCTTATTTATTAAAATTTAATGAAAACGGAGAAGTCTTGGATCAATATCCTTTAATGGGAGATACAATCGATGTTGGCGGCGCCGGACCTATTTTAAAATATAATGATTCTATTCTATTTACAGGAACTACATGGATGTATGATAATTCAAGTTGGGAGGGTTTTTGCGATATTCTTAAGATTGATACATTAGGAAATCCGCTTTCCCTAAGAAGATTGATTGACGATACGAATCCACCTACTAGCATAATCAAATCCCATGATGAAAAAGTTATTACTATTGGTACATTCGCTGTTGATGGCAACTGGGACATCTACCTCTGGAAAATGAATTCAGATTTAGAAGATGATACTCTTTATACTCAGCCAATAACGTACGACAGCCTTTGCCCACACCAGATTTTATCGGATACCGTCGATTTGGATTGCAGTTTATTCGTCAATATTGATGAAATACCAACAAAAGAAGAGTATGAATCCACCATAAAGATTTCGCCGAATCCGGCGCGGGATTGGATTGCGCTAACCTTGCCGGATAATGTCTCTTCAGGAGATATCGAATTAGGCATCTATAATATTTTCGGGCAGGAGGTGCTGAAAAGGGAAGTAATTCCTACTGATCGAATGATTTCTTTGAATATATCTTCTTTGTCTTTCGGGTTATATATTGCTGTATGTAAAGATCAAAAGAACAGAATGTTGAAAGGTAAATTTATTGTGAAGAGATGAATAATCGGGACTCCATCTCCGGATTTAGGAGATGCCATCTCATTCTTCCCCCTATTTATCAGACACGGTCATGAAACAGGCTATTTACAAAGAGAATGTGCTTCCTAATGCCATGATACGGGATGTGCTCTCTGCCAATCCGCAGTCGGCTAAATCAAGCGAGATTTTGAATGCTGTCGATAGCCGTTATGATCCCATGCCCGATTATATGATGGCCGAGATCATGCAGGGAAAAGACCAGATCGGGGCGCTTGAAAGCCTTGAATCAAATATAGGATATTGGAAACAATACCGTTCCAGAGCGGTAAACCGTTTAATTCGTGAATATTTGACTGATTCTACGATTGTTAATCGCAATGATAGTCTTATCAACCTGTTCCAGAATGAATCGGACCTTCAGTCGCAATACCGACTAGCTTTTACTTACTGGGAAAACAATCAGGAAGAGCAAGCCATAAGTACTTTATCGGCAATTCCGGGTGATTTCAATTTATCTTCTTTTGAACAGGCTATCTACCAGGAATATCTTGATTTCTTCGATATCCTGCAGATGATGAAGGAAAACAGCCAAAACGCCCGGCAGCTCGATTCATCGTCTGTTCAGGAACTTATGAATATCATGGAAAACGGCCTCCCGCAAATCAGCGCTTATGCAAGAGGATTGCTGGTGAAAGGAAGATTCATTGATTTCACCGAAACCGTATCCTTTCCTTCCGAACTGAAATCTTATCCGGATTATTATTATATTGATCCGAAGGACATAGATTTCCCTAAAGAAGAGCACCTGTTATTGTTCCCAAATCCTTCAGGGGATTATGTTATCGCATATTTCAACTCCCTTGATTATGGCCAGAAGGGTGCAATGATAATCGATGATATCCAGGGGAAAAGAATAGCAGAAATGTCCCTGGATTCACAACAAAGCCAACGGGTTATTAACCTCTCCGCTTATCCCAATGGGATATATTTCATCAGTCTGATTATCAATGGAAAATTGATAGAAAATGAGAAATTATCCAAAGGAGGTCAATAATAGAATTCCAATATGTGATAATATCCATATGGAATCAAATTAAATGATCGTAATGAATTATCAATATAAATAGCTAATATGACGGATTAACTGATGGGTATTAAACTATCAGTTAATCCGCTTCTTAATCAATTGATATTTAAATCCGTCAACAATATTTGTACTCATGAAACTTATAAACAGCCTCAGAATTATTCTTTTAATAATAATTATTTCACATAATATAAACTGTTTTTCTCAAAATTGGCCAAAAATCTATGGTGATAATATTCAGGCCTATGGTGAAGAAATTCTGGAAAGTTATGATAAGGGATATTTCATTTGTGGATCAATACTTAAAGACGCAGAAACGTTTGAATACGGTTGGCTCATTAAAACAGATATCAATGGAAATATAATCTGGGATAAAAGATTCGGTGATGACATTAGAGAGGACTATTTTCTTGATTTTGATAAAACATTAGATAATGGATTGGTTATTAGCGGAGTAACTTCACAAATTGATATAGAAAATGACCCTCTTTTCGTAAAGCTTGATCCATGCGGTGAAATAGAATGGTGTAAGATATATAGTTCTGATGGATTTAATGCTGGTAATAGTATCGTAGCCTTGCCAAATGGTGAGTATATTGGAATGTTACGCTATTATGGAGGTGATCCTCAAAACATTCGAATTAGCCTGGTGAAAATGGATTCAAGTGGAGAGCCTATATGGATCAAACATATTGCAAATGGAGACACAACAATAAGTAATGAAGATGGATATTATCTTTATTTCACTCCTGATGCAAATCTATTAATTACTGGTCGTTGCTTTAGTCCTTCAATCAAACCATTTGTCCTTAAAACAGATTCTTCAGGAACTCAACTTTGGGATATAAAATGGCCGGTAGGTTCCGGGGGATGGGCTGACCAGTGTGCATTTGCATCTAATGGGATGATTTACAGTGCAACCGGTTTACAGTTTACCGGCCACCCGAGAATTCCTTACTTGCTAAAATTCAATGAGAGCGGTGATATCATCACTCAATATCCACTGCTTGGAGATACAATCTATAGAGGTGGTGCAGAATCATTATTATTGATTGGAGATACGTCAATGTATGTGGGTTTAACATGGACGGATGATCCTGATCTTGAAGAATTGCATAGCGATATTCTTAAAACCGATTCGTTGGGTAATATGTTTTTTCAAAGGCGACTTATTGAGGGTGGCTTTCCTCCGACCAGTATTATCAAATCCTATGATAATAAAATTCTCGTCATCGGCAAATATTATGTGGGTAGCAGCTGGGACATCGACCTGTGGAAAATGAATTCAGACTTAGAAGATGATACTCTATATACCCAGCCGCTTACCTACGACAGCCTTTGCCCATACCAGATTTTATCGGATACGGTGGATTTGGATTGCAGTCTTTTTGTGAATATTGATGAAATTCCAACAAAAGAGGAGTATGAGTCCACTATTAAGATCTCGCCGAATCCAGCAAGGGATTGGATTTCGCTTTCCTTGCCGGATGTTGTTGCTCCAGGGATTGTTAACCTGGAAATCTATAACATTTTCGGGCAGGAGATTCTGAAAACCAGGGTCACAACCCAAAACCGGATGACTTCTTTAAATGTTTCGAATTTACCATCAGGGTTTTATCTTGCTGTTTGTATGGATACTAATAGAAAGGTTTTCAAAGGGAAGTTTATCGTTGCCCGCTAGGGTGCACTTGAATTATATCATTTCACCACATAGGAACATAGCACATAGGAGGCACATAGGTTCTATGTGTTTTTCTATCCCGATAGATCGGGACAAGTTGTGGCCTATGTGCCTATGTGGTTAATTGACAATCGATTAAAACACCTTCTCCGTCAGGTTTTATGGATGCGAATGTTTTCTCCATGAATAATTATTGTGAATTGCGAAATGTCATTGCGAAATGCGAAATGAACCGGCGCCTTTGTGGTTAAAGAAGAAAACATTTACTTTTACAAACGTAATCAAAGAACAAGACCTTCATATAAAGTCGTGATAAACGAAAAATCAAATAATCTAATAGTTTATCTTTTCATAATCCTCGGAGGAATCATCCTTTTCCTCCCTTTCCTCGGCCATGTCGCCCTTTTCGACTGGGATGAGGTCAATTTTGCCGAGATCGCCCGCGAAATGATCGTTACACATGATTACCTCAATGTTCAGGTAGATTATCAGCCTTTTTGGGAAAAGCCTCCCTTGTTTATCTGGATGCAGGTATTGTCGATGAAGCTCTTCGGCATAAATGAATTCGCGGCCCGCTTCCCCAATGCTGTTTGCGGGATCGTGACTTTGCTCATCCTGTTCCGGATCGGCAAAAAGTTATTCAACCATAAGATGGGCATGATCTGGGTGATTGTATACACAGGTTCCATCCTTCCATTTTTCTACTTCAAATCGGGCATCATCGACCCGTGGTTTAATCTTTTTATCTTCACCGGAATCTACTTCGCCATTCTTTACATCGCTCAGTCACCCAGTCACCCAGTCACCCAGTCACCCAGTCACCCAGTCACCCAGTCACCCAGTCACCCAGTCACCCAGTCACCCAGTCACCCAGTCACCCATTCACCCAGTCACCCAGTCACCCTCTTCCTCTCCGGCCTCTTCATCGGCCTCGCCATCCTGACCAAAGGGCCCGTTGCATTCCTGATATTCGGCCTTACCGGCCTGGTTTACCTGATTTCATCCCTACCCTCTTACCGTCCTAAAGTCCTACAGTCTTACCGTCCTACAGTCCGATTCAGGCTGAATATCAAATTGACCCACATCCTGCTCTTCCTTGCCGGGATCCTGCTCACAGGCGGATCATGGTTTATGATTCAGATAGCCGCTGGAAATATCGATGTAGTAAGGGATTTCATCGTTTACCAGGTCAGGCTTTTCAGTACAAAAGATGCAGGTCACGGCGGTTTTCCCATGTATCATGTTGTCGTACTTCTATTTGGGGTTTTCCCTGCATCGGCTTTTCTCTTTAACGGTTTTAAGGCTTCGCCCGATGAGCAGCCCCTGCAAAAGGAATGGCGGCGGGCTTCTATCATTCTGCTTCTTACGGTTGTAGTACTTTTCGAAATCGTGCAGACCAAAATCGTGCATTATTCTTCCCTGGCTTATTTTCCGCTGACTTACCTTTCTTCCCTTGCGATTTGGAGGGTTTTGGAAGAAAAAAAACAATTCAGCCGGCTGGCAAAAATTCTGCTCATAGCTTTCACCAGCCTGTGGATTATCGTTATTGCCGGATTCACTATTGCCGGGCTGCAAAAAGAATGGCTGATCAATTCCGGGATCATCAAAGATCCCTTCGCCATGGCGAATCTTCGGGCTGACGTAAGCTGGACCGGTCTGGAAGCGCTCGTTGCGTTGATCCTGATCGCCGGGGTGCTGGCCTTCTTTTTCCTTAAAAAACCTTATGCAAGGATTATCTCACTTTTCACTGCAACGATCATCTTTACTTTTTTCACCATGTTCGTATTTACCGGGAGAATTGAAGGGTACGCCCAGCGTGCGGCACTGGATTTTTACCGGCAGCACAGCGAAGAAGACTGCTACATCAATACGCTCGGCTTCAAGAGCTACGCCCACTTGTTCTATAGCAAAAAGCTGCCGCAGGATAATCCGCTTTCTTACGATAAAGAATGGCTTTTAAACGGGCAGATTGACAAGCCTGCCTATTTTGTTTATAAGATGATTAAAAAAGATGAATATTCCCGCCTTTATCCGCAGCTTATTGTGCTTTACGAGAAGAACGGTTTTATCTTTGCAGCGCGATATCCTGAAAAACTAAAACCAGGCTTATGATCAACGGGAAAAAGATCAGTGTTGTGCTTCCGGCTTATAATGCCGAAAAAACGCTCGAACAGACTTTCAGGGAAATACCCTTTGATATTGTGGATGATGTGATCCTGGTAGATGACCGCAGCAGGGACAATACCGTCGATGTGGCGAGACAGCTTGGCATCAAGTATATCATCGAGCATATGGAAAACAAAGGCTACGGAGGAAACCAGAAAAGTTGCTACGATAAGGCACTTGATATCAATTCAGATATTGTTGTGATGCTGCATCCCGATTACCAGTATACTCCCCAGCTGATCCACAGCATGTGTTACCTTATCGCCAACGATGTCTACCAGGTTGTTCTGGGTTCGCGTATCCTGGGAAAAGGGGCGCTAAAAGGAGGAATGCCGCTGTATAAGTATATTTCCAACCGTTTTCTAACCCTCGCCCAGAATATCCTGATGAGGCAAAAACTTTCGGAATATCACACCGGCTACCGGGCCTTTTCACAGGAGGTCCTTCTGAAAATTAAATACCAGGCCAACTCCGATGATTTTATCTTCGACAACCAGATGCTGGCCCAGATTTGTTACGCCGGTTACGAGATCGCCGAGATCACCTGTCCGACCAAGTATTTCGATGATGCTTCTTCCATCAACCTGAACCGCAGCATTAAATACGGGCTTGGAGTGCTAGGGGTTTCTTTCCGGTATTTTCTGCAGAAAAGAGGGTTGATGAAATATCGGATTTTCTAACCTTTAAATATTCAGCTGTTTATCCCCTTCGGGGAATTTCGCCAATTATTATCCATTTCGCTACAAGACTAAAACCGCCACGCGGTATTCGTTTATTTGCAACGCCAATTTTTAATTTCATCTCGCTTGCCCATAGGGCATGGGGTATTGTAGCAAATTATAAAATATCAGGTCTTTACCCCGTCGGGGTTAAACATCTGCAAAACCCACCAATGGTCTTTCTTTGATAACCATTCCTTGATGAGTTTTGGTGTTTTTATGTTATCGTGAAAGTCTCGGGTCAAGAGGTTACACTATTTCACCATTTCACCGTTTCACCGTTCCACCGTTCCAACTGCCAACTCAAAACTAACTAAAGTACTTCCTTCACAATCTCCCGGATATTATCAGATTTCCCCATGGTAAAATAATGAAGCGCCGGAACGCCTGCTTTCATGAGCTCTTTGGATTGCATGAGGCACCACTCGATTCCTGCCTGGCGCGCTGCCCGGTTGTCTTTGCATTTTTCAACCTCTTTCTGCAAATCTTCAGGAATGGAAATACCGAAGGTCTTGGGTAAGGTGTTAAGCTGCCCTATCGTTGCGATTGGTTTTAATCCGGGAATGATTGGCACCGTGATCCCGGCCTCCCGGCATTGACTGACGAATTCAAAAAAATTGCGGTTATCAAAAAACATCTGGGTGACAACATACTCGGCGCCGGCATCAATCTTTTCTTTCAGGTGTTTGATGTCGGTTGCCAGATTCGGTGCCTCGGAATGTTTTTCCGGGTAACCGGCCACACCGACAGTAAAATTTGTCTGGGAATTGTTTACCAGCTCGTTATCCTGGTAAATACCTCGGTTCAGGTCCATGATCTGGCGGATCAGGTCGACGGCATATTGGTTTCCGCCTTTTTCGGGTTTGAAGAATTTGTCACCGGGAAGGTTATCTCCCCGGATGACCAGTAGATTGTATATCTCAAGAAAATGAAGGTCGATAAGGCCGTTTTCGGTCTCTTCCCGGTTAAATCCGCCACAAATGATATGCGGGACCACCTCCACTTTGTACTTGTACTTGATAGCTGCAGAAATTCCTACTGTTCCCGGCCGTTTGCGGAGAACTTTCTTCTCTATGTTTCCGTCGGACAGCTCTTTGTATGTGATCTCCTCCCGGTGATAAGTCACTTCGATGAAAGAAGGCTCAAACTCCATCAGCGGGTCAATGGCCCGGTATATGGAATGAATATCGTTGCCTTTCACCGGGGGCAGGATCTCAAAGGTGAAAAGAGGTTTTTTCGATTTTTCTATGGCTTCTACTACTCGCATGGTTTTTTTATGTTTCTCGCAGATATTCGCAGATTTGTACGCTGATAAACGCAGATTTTAAATCTGCGAAAATCTGCATATTTATCAGCGTTAATCTGCGAGAAATTTTATCATATTATTCTTCTAACAAATTCTGTCTTAAATACTTTTTCGCCAATTCAACAGGAATGTTCTTCCTTCTGGCATAATCCTCCACCTGTTCCTCCGAAACCTTTCCAAGGTTAAAATACCTCGAAAATTCATGGCTGAAATAATAGCCGCTAACTGCCGCTGCCGGATACATGGCAAAGTTCTCTGTCAAAGTTATACCCGCATTTTGCTCCGCATCCAGCAAATTAAATATCGTCCTTTTTTCCGAATGCTCCGGGCATCCCGGATAACCCGGTGCCGGCCTTATGCCTTGATATTCTTCCTTTAACAAATTCGACACCGGAATGTTTTCATCGGGTACATAACCCCAGAATTCCTTCCTGACCCGCTCATGAAGCCGCTCGGCAAATGCTTCCGCAAGCCGGTCAGCCATGAACTTGAGCATGAAGCTGCTATAATCATCAAGTGCGTTCTCGTAATGTTTCACCCATTTTTCAATGCCAATCCCAGCCGTGACTGCGAAAATACCAATGTAATCCATGATCCCGGAAGCCTGTGGTGCGATGAAATCTGCCAGGCTGAGGTTTGGAATACCTTCTTCCTTTTTCTCCTGGTTACGGAGAAAATGTAAGGCGGAAAGTTGCTTCTTCCTTTGTTCATCCTTGTAAATTAACACATCTTCACCAACGGACCGGGCAGGATAAAATCCGAAAACCCCATTTGCCTGCAACATCTTTTTTGAAATTACTTCTTCAATCATGTTTTGTGCATCGTTAAATAATTTCCTTGCTTCCTCCCCTTTTAACGGGTCATTGAAGATTTCCGGGTATTTCCCCGGGATTTTCCAGGAATGGAAGAAGAAGGTCCAGTCGATATAATTCCGCAATTCCTCTAATGGATAATCAATCAATGAACGATTTCCAATGAAAGCAGGCTTTGTGACCAGTACTTCGTTCCAGTTGACTTTCAGGTGGTTTGCCCTGGCTTCTTCAAGTGTAATGAAGACATCCTCACTTTTCCGGTTTTCGTGCCTGGTCTTCAGTTCTGAATATTTATTACTGATCTCCCTGACATACTTTTCTTTATTCTCGGGAGATAAGAGATTTGAAAGGACCCCCACGCAGCGCGAGGCGTCCCTGACATGAATGACAGGATGATCATATTGTGTGGCGATTTTCACAGCCGTATGGATCTCAGAGGTCGTGGCCCCGCCGATCAGGAGAGGGATATCAAATTTAAGCCGCTGCATTTCTGAAGCCACATGGGCCATTTCTTCCAAAGACGGTGTGATAAGCCCGCTCAGGCCGATCACATCGACTTCCTTCTCTTTCGCCGTCTGCAGGATCTTTTCCGCCGGTACCATCACACCGAGATCAATTACCTCGTAGTTGTTGCATCCCAGCACCACCCCGACGATGTTCTTTCCGATATCGTGCACATCGCCTTTTACAGTGGCAAGTAATATCCTTCGTGAAGTTCCCAGTTCCCGGTTCCCAGTTCCCGGTTCTTGTTTATCTGTATTTTCCCTGACTGCGGACTGCGAACTGCGAACTGCGAACTGCGAACTTTTAGCTGCAGATTCCCTCTTTTCTGCTTGTAGCCACGGCTCCAGCACCGCCACCGCTTTCTTCATCACCCTCGCGCTCTTAACCACCTGAGGCAGAAACATCTTCCCGGAGCCAAACAGGTCGCCCACGATGTTCATCCCATCCATCAGTGGTCCTTCAATTACATCCAGCGATCGCGGATAATGGCTCCTCGCCTCTTCAGTATCCTCCGCGATATGATCCAGGATCCCACGGACCAGGGCATGTTTCAGGCGTTCCTGCACACTGGCCGATCGCCATTCTTCGACCTTTTCCTGCTTATCTGTTTTAGCCTGCATTTTCTCGGCATAAGCGATCAGCCTTTCCGTTCCGTCCTTGCGGCGGTTCAGGATGACATCCTCGGCCAGTTGAAGCAAATCCCCGGGGATTTCATCATAAACCGGCAGGTTCCCGGCATTGACAATCCCCATATCCAGCCCGGCACGGATAGCATGATAAAGAAATGCCGAATGTATCGCTTCCCTTAGGGTATCATTACCACGGAAAGAAAAAGAGAGGTTGCTGATCCCGCCGCTAACCTTGGCATGCGGAAGGTTTTGCTTGATCCACTTCACTGTATTGATGAAGTCGATCGCATAGTTGTTGTGTTCATCCATGCCCGTGCCAATAGTCAGCACATTAGGATCAAAGATGATGTCGGAAGGATGAAAATTTATCTCCTCCGTCAGGATTCGGTAAGCTCTTTTACAAATTTCGGTTTTACGTTCAAAAGTGACCGCCTGTCCCTCTTCATCAAAAGCCATCACGATGACAGCAGCGCCATATTTTTTGATTTTCCGGGCTTTATCTTTAAAAGCCTCTTCACCGTCTTTAAGACTGATGGAATTCACGATGGCCTTACCCTGCAGGCATTTCAGCCCTGCTTCGATCACCGGCCATTTGGATGAATCGATCATAACGGGGACGCGGGCTATGTCGGGATCGGCAGAAAGCAGGTTCAGGAACCTGACCATCGACTTTTCGGCATCGAGCATGGCATCGTCCATATTGATATCGATCACCTGGGCGCCGTTCTCAACCTGCTGGCGGGCAATGATAAGCGCATCCTCAAATTTCTCGTCCCGTATGAGCCGGGCAAAAACCTTCGAACCGGCCACGTTGGTCCGCTCGCCGATATTAATGAAGTTGCTTCCCGGGAAATACACCAATGGCTCAAGTCCGCTGAGTTTGAGGGAATCAGTCGGTTGGGGAACCGTTCTTACCACAGCATTTTCCACAATTTTTGCAAACGCCCGGATATGCTCCGGCGTAGTCCCGCAGCACCCTCCGACGATGTTGATAAACTGATTATCCAGGAAGTCTTGTATTTGAGATGACATCTCCTCCGGCGTATCGTCATACTCACCGAATTGATTGGGCAAACCCGCATTAGGGTAAACACTGGTATAGAAAGGAGCCTTGTGGGCGATCTCTTCGACAAATGGGCGTAGTTCCTTTGCGCCGAGGGCACAGTTAAAGCCGATGCTGAACAAGTCGACGTGCGAAACCGAATTGAGGAAAGCTTCGACGGTCTGGCCAGATAGGGTCCTTCCGCTAAGGTCGGTGATGGTCCCGGAAACCATTATGGGTATTTTGATTCCGCGTTTTTCCAACAGGTCCTGGATGGCAAACAAAGCCGCTTTAGCATTCAGGGTATCGAAGATGGTTTCGACCAGCAATGTATCGACGACGCCGTCGAGCAGGCCTTCCGCCTGGGTGTAATAAGCATTATAAAGCTGTTCAAAGGAAATAGCGCGGTAACCCGGGTCATTGACATCGGGCGAAAGGGAGGCGGTTTTATTGGTCGGACCAAGTGCGCCGGCCACGAAACGGGGCTTACCAGGGTCCAGGCGGGTGAACTCATCGGCGCAGGCACGGGCAAGCCCGGCAGAAGCCCGGTTCAGCTCATAGGCAAGGGTCTCCATACCGTAATCGGCCTGAGAGATGGAATTGGCATTAAACGTATTGGTTTCGATGATATCGGCTCCGGCTTCGAGGTAAGCGGTATGTATCTCCCGTATGACTTGCGGCTGCGTTATGGAAAGAAGGTCATTATTGCCTTTCAGGTCGCGGTGATAATTGCTGAACCGCTCCCCCCGGTAATCAGCTTCTGAAAACTTATACCGCTGGATCATGGTTCCCATTGCCCCATCCAGCACCAATACCCGTCTTTTTATTTCGTGGTAAATATCCATTGCGGTATATTAAAACTTGAAATTGGAAATTTGAAAATTATTCAACTTTGAAACATGAACTTTGAACTTTGCCCTTTGAACTTTGAACTGAATACGTAGCGCCTTCACTTCCAGAAACTGGTGAAGGCTCAGCGCATGCACATAGGCAGATGAATGGAGATAGGTAATAATCCGGTCATGGTGTATGGTTTAGACCGCGACAAAGTTAATATTTAAAATGGTTCTAAAGAAAAATATTGAAGACAATGGACGATTTTTCATTTAAATGTTAAATGGTACATCGTCCATGTAAAATCGTCCATGTTCGCGTCCATGTCGGTGGAGTATACCGGATTCGAACCGGTGGCCTCTACAATGCGAATGTAGCGCTCTAGCCAGCTGAGCTAATACCCCGAAGAGGGTGTGGGTGTGAGGTTTGGGTGTGCAAGTGAAGTGTGACTTCCTTTTCGTGGGTGTGGGTGTGGGTGGGCAGGTGAAGTGTGAGTGTGTGGCAGTAAAATTAATATTATTCCGCTATTATGTGAATGCGTGGGTAGGGGTAAATGATATTTGTGCTCATGTATTCCCAAAACAGGTAATCCGTAATTAATTACCTAACTTTGTACTTTGAACCTTCAACTTTGAGCTCCAATGTTGAGAAAATCTTATATTACGGGGTCATTCATCCTCCTTCTCACAGTTTCACTTTTTTTCCCTTATGAAGCTTATTCCCAAAAAGTGAACAAAAGGGAAACCACACAGATCACCCCGGATACGATAATCAATGATCTGAATGAAGTGGTCATCACAGGCACCCGTGTATCTAAAAAGATCATCGACATCCCATACTCGGTTGTTCGCATGAATTTCATGGATTACCGGTACGACCGGAAAATCGGGTCAAGTGACATACTTTCCGGTGTGCCAGGCCTTTTTTTGCAATCCCGTTATGGCAATCATGATGTCCGTTTTTCCATCCGGGGATTTGGAAGCAGGTCCAATTCAGGGATCAGGGGAGTCCGTATTTTACTGGATGGTATTCCTGAATCGGAACCGGACGGGCAGACCAGGATAGAAGCCATCGATTTCAACTCTATCGGAAGGATAGAAATCGTCAAAGGAAATGCATCTTCCCTCTATACTAATGCACCAGGCGGCGTGGTCAATTTTATCAATGACATCGGTTTCCATCTCTCCTCTATTACACAGTTCAACCAGTTAGGGTCCTATGGCCTATACAGAAATGGAATAAAAGTTGCGGTAAGGACAAAGAATTACGGCCTTCTTACCACATACAGCTACCAGAATTATGATGGCTACCGGGAACACAACGGCGAATACTGGCATATCCTGAACATGGTGCTGGAAACCAAACCTTCCGACAATACCTCGTTGAAAATCCTGGGTTATTTTGTAGACGGTCAGATCAAACTGCCTGGTTCGCTGACAAAAGAAGAATTTGAAGCGGATCCATGGCAGGCTGATCAACGCTCCATCGACCGTGATGAAAAAAGGATCACTACCAAGGGCCGCCTCGGTATAAGATATAATGCCTCCTTTGGGGATTCCCTGAACAACGAGATCGAAATCACCTCTTTCGGCACCATAAAATACTTTGAAAGAACCGCTAAGGATTACAGGATTATCAGCAGGTACGGGTTTGGACTTACGGCCAGGTATGTGAACAAAACCCGGATATTGCGCAGGCAAAATGAATTTTCCGTGGGGACTGATCTATTCTCTCAGCCTGCCCGTATCGAAAATTATGAGAACATTTCAGGAACGAAAGGTGACCAGTTATTGCAACTGGAAGCGGAAAGCATCGATAATACCGGCTTTTATTTTTCCGATAATTATGAGATTATTCGTAATAAGCTGTTCGTTCTTCTGACGGGAAGATATGATAACATTATTTACTACCTCAGGGAAGAGACACTTCCTTCCCGGGATGACAGGAAGAAATACCATGCTTTCACCCCAAAACTTGCATTAAATTATAAGTTCACACCCTGGATAGCGATTTATACATCTTTCGGGTTAAGCTATGACAGTCCGGCCAATAACGAGATGGATAGTCCGTATCCAGAATACTTGTACAATACCGACATCAAAGCACAAGAATCTTTGAATTTTGAGCTGGGGATAAAAGGCAACCTTCTGAGACCTGAGTCAGATCTTTTCAAGAAGATCCTTTTCGAAGCCACTGTCTTTAACATCATTGTTGATAACGAAATTATTCCCTACGAGGTGCTGGGAGATGTGTTTTTCAGGAATGCCGCCCGGACCCACCGAATGGGAATGGAACTGGGAACACAACTGGAGATCATCAAAGACCTGAGCTTTGCAATATCCTATACATATTCCAACTTCACCTACAAATCTTATCTGGCCAAGACCATAGAAATTGATTCGCTTTCGAACATCGTTGAAAAGGAACAGGATTTTTCAGGCAATATCGTCCCCAGCGTACCGAAAAGCAACTTTTACCTGGCTTTATCCTATTCACACCCAATTATCAGGAAGATCAACGGATTTGCTAAATTCAGTTATATGGGAATCAGCGGACTGTGGGTCGATGATGCCAACTCCGACAAAACGGACGGCTATAACCTGCTCAATACCGTCCTGGGTCTGGACATGAATTTCGGAAACTTTAATATGATGGTTTCGGGCGGTGTGGATAATATTTTCGATGAAATCTATGTGGGATTTACCAACACCAACTCGGCCAATAAGCGATTCTATGAGGCCGGCGCCCCAAGGAATTATTTCGTGACAGTCAATCTCGGCTATATGTTTTAATTGTACCTTTATTTCAATGAAAACATTCTGTATCTTCATTTTATTAGTCTTCTTTAGTACTTTTTCCATTGCCCAAAATAATCCAGGCATTCAATCCTTTCTTCTATTCGAAGAAAATTATCGCCTCCACCCCAGTGATGTTACCCAGACCGAAGTCTTCATCGTGAACAGCCCGCTTGATCAGAACATCCTTTTTACTTCCTGCAACACCTTAACTTTCATCCCTTTCTTTATTTCCGAAGGAATTTACGTTTCTGTGGATGGGGGGAACAATTGGCATGGCAATGATACTTGTATCGGCGCCCCTATCCCTTTTCACGGCGGTGATCCCGGCATTGTCATCGATAAAAATGGCACCTTCATCATCACCCGCCTGGGCCGTTCTCCCTTTGTCGGGTTATATTCCCATTATTCGAACGACAATGGCATGACCTGGTCTTCACAAAAGGTAATTTCTACTGATGACCTGGAGCGAGCCAGCCTGGAAAGCGATGCCAATCCGTCAAGTCCCTATTATGGCAGAACGTATGCCGCATGGGTGAAATTTGCCTTTCCGTTTCCTGTGATGCTTTCATATACCGATAATGGTGCACAAAGCTGGACAATGCCTCATCCTATCAATAATCCGGCGAACAGGAGCGCCGGAGGCGATATCACCATTGGTCCTGACGGAAAGGTATATGTCTGCTGGGCTGGAGTGACTGAATCATCCCCTTTTAAGGAGATCCTGGTGGGTTTTGCTTCCTCCCTGAATTGGGGTGTAGATTGGAATGTGACCGAAAATGCCTTTGATGTCAATGGAATTACAGGCATCCTGGAGAATAAGGCAAATATCCGGGTGAACGGGCTGCCAAATATAGCTGTAGATTTGACTGATGGTCCGCGGCATGGCTGGATTTATATCGTCAGTGGCCAAAAGGACCTGGCGCCGGCAGGTTTCGACCCGGACATCATCCTGAACCGTTCGGAAGACGGCGGATTGACCTGGTCGGCCGGGATACGGGTCAACCAGGATGTGGTCAACAACGGGAAGACCCAATATTTTCCGTCCATACATGTGGATAAGTTCGGGGCGATCAATATCATCTTTTATGATGACCGGAATACCTCCCCTGATTCGGCAGGCGTTTTTCTGGCGCGCTCTACTGACGGAGGCGACAGCTGGTCCGAATGGGAGATCAGCGACCATAACTTTAAACCGCTCCCGATAGGTGGTTTAGGCCAGGGTTACCAGGGCGACAATATCGACATCACTTCCACCGATTCGCATCTCTGGCCGGTATGGATGGATAACTCCACGGGCACTTACCAGGTCTGGACTTCCCCAGTCAGTTTTTCCGTTATTAATGCGGTGGGAGAACCTACAGATCCACAAACGGAGTCGGGGATAATAAAGATTTATCCTAATCCTTTCACCCATAAAACGAAAATAGGATATCAAATTCTGGAAAGAGGCATTGTTTCCCTGAAAGTTTACAATGTTTTCGGTGTTGAAATTACCGAGATCTTAAATGAGATGACATCTCAGGGGTATCATGAAGTTGATTTTGAAGGTGTTAGGGAAAATGGCATTCAATCCCTTAAAAGCGGGTTATATTTCTGCTGCCTGACTTCAAATGGTCTTTCTGATACGAAACGGATGATTATCATTGATCATTGAACATCTAGGTTAGCCTTTATTGTACTTTGACCATTCGATGTGATTCGACAACCGCACCAGTAGTATAATCTATAGTGATCTGATAAAAATAAATCCCGGCAGACAGGTTTGAACCATAAAACGGCATATTATACTCCCCTGACGAAAGTACTTCATCAACCAGGATAGCTACTTCATTCCCCAACACATCATAAACCTTGATTTGAACATGGTGGTAAGACGGTAAGATGTCAGGGGGGGTTGAATTGTTGAACGGGGTAAGAACTAGGAATCTGATATTCGTTATGGTATTAAACGGGTTCGGAAAATTCTGGAGAAGGGTATGATTATCGTTTCCCCATGGGATTAACTCATTAACAGAAACCGGAACTGGCGGGATATACTTCAGCATGGCGCCATCAGGTCCAACAGCAAAACCATGAAGTGAATCGGCAAAACAAACGTCTAATATTACGGTGGAATCAGGGGTGTGTGTTGAAGTCCAATTCACGCCGCCGTCGATGCTGTAAATAAATTTCCTGCGCGGGCCCAGCGGTGCCCAGACTTCAGCTTCAGTAACGAAATCGAGGTCGAAAGCATTGCCTTGTATCTCAAGCTCCTCATAGTCCCAGTTCAGTCCGCCGTCATCCGTCCGAATAAGTCCGACACCGTAACCAAAATCCGGATCTCCTCCGGCTCCCAAAACATTGAGCGAATCAAAGAGGTGCAGTGCATGTACTTCATCTGCCGGCGCATCCGAAACATCGATCACGTACCAATGCTCCCCGCCATCCCAGGTACGCCATATCACCCCGGCAATGTCATGCATCCCACCACTGGCGTAGCCGTAATTTTCATTATAGAATTGAATGCTCAACACCGGGAAAAACGCAAGCGTCGCTGTATCGATCTGAGCCTGTTGCCAGGTCATCCCTCCATCGTTAGTACAGACCAGCGCATGCGGGCTTCCCCCCATCCAGCCGTTAAGCGAGTCCAGAAAAAGGATACAGTTCATGAAAATATTCTCCTCCGGATAGTTTTCCTGGATCCAGTCCTCTCCGCCATTAATTGTTTTCAGGATAACAGTCCCATATGGGCTTGTGGAAAAATTGAACGACGAAGCCCAGCCCAGGTTCCGGTTGAGAAAAAAAACATCCACGATGTCGTTCTCCGTCTGACTGTCCTGGACAGTCCAGCTATCTCCTCCGTCCGTCGTATTGAGCATTGTCCCTGAATGCCCGGCCACCCATCCATAAAGGCTGTCCACAAAAAAAACCGATCTAAGCCATTGTTTTGTCGGCACATCTGCAATCTCCCATGTCCCCTGTGAAAATGAACCGAGGGTGGTTATAATAATCAGTAACGAAAATGATATCTTGAGATTAAAATGTTTCAATTAGAGTTATGTTAAAAATGGATCTCAAAGTTAAGTAAAATGTGCCTTTAAGAATATCTTTTCAAACTCAACCCATATCGCGTATCCCGTATCCTGCAACCTGTAACCGTTGATAAATAAGCGATTACGTTCTCTTAAGTAATGGATTTCAGGATTAGTTAAATATCCTGATGACAGATATTAATTTTCATATATGGAAGAAAAGATTCTCTCACCTAAAAAATACTGTAGGTCAAACTGGCACCGATGTTGTTATTCATATAATGCGTAATCTCATCACCATAAATATCATTCGGCAGTTCCTGGTTTCTTTTGGTAAATAAATACGAGCTGATGACATTCAAAGAAAACCTGAGTTGTGGTGATATATAATAATAGCAGGATAGATATAAATCGCTGTTTACTAAAGTTTTGCCCGCATCTTTTTCCGGATTATCATCGATTTTCTCGTTACCCCAATACTGATTGAGGCTGGTATTGACACCCAGATTGAAATGTGTCCGCGTATTCGGATAATACCCGATCGCATATCCAAGTTCTAATTTAAGGTTTGGCGAGTTAAGTCTGCTTTTTTGCTCGTAACCCAATGTGTCCATATCATATATCTTGCTGTTCATTTGCTGATAGAACAATGAGTAGGAAAGATCAGCATTCACAATATGCTGCCAGTAGAGGCTCGCCGGTTTTTCCCAAACATACCCTGTAACGAAATCCACGCCCCATGAATCAGTTCGTTCAGCGCTTTTATGTGTATAGCTTTCAATGACATTTGGATTATTGATTGTATCACGATAGAAGACTTCCGATCCTATAAAAAACATATCAATATCCGGCACCAGTCCTATTGAGAAACGACTACCGGTCCTGCGAACAGGACCGTCGGCATAGTCCCAATTATCATTCAGCAATGTATAATAGCTGGCGTCCGACTGAGCTTTCAGATCCAGCACGGTCAAAAAGGAGTCGATGGCCGTAATTTCGGCTATCTTCCTGATTCGTGAATCAAAGAATCGTTGATTTTTGGTTTGGGTAATAAACCGGGCAAGTACCAGCGTTTCTTCACTGGTTGGCGCCCTTTTCAGGTCGCCTGATTTTCTAAGATCATCCAGGATATATACAGCCAGCCGTGCATCCTGCACCTCTTCAATCCTTCCTTTGCCGATAAGTAGTGGAAGAGAGGCTGTTAAAGTGTATTCGAAATCTGTTCTTTTATCAACATAAGGAAGGTATTCCTGGTCGGCTGAATATTTATGAAGAGAATGATTCAACCTGCCATCAAAATTTAAATCGATTTCAGCAAACCGTTTCCTTTTGTCGTAAAAACGGTTCACAGTTCGGGCAAGCAGGATAATATTCTGTTGATTGGATTTCTGGTCATCTTCCAGATCATTCGTGACATCCATGTTATTGTTATGGGAGGATAAAACATCGCCATTTAGAAAGAAATCCTGGTATCCCTGGTAGAATTCGGAATTCTTTGTTGCGTAATAATCAATATCCAATCCGCCGTTAATCCTGTTAGAATTTTTCTTTTCCGTTATTCCCCTTTCAATCTCTTGTTTATAATAATTGTTATTACCTCCAAGTGCAAAACCGAGATCAATCTTTTGCCAGCGATAGTCCGGATTTTTATAATCCGAAAGGCGGAATTGATCCTGGGCAAAAGAAAGATGGGAAAACACAATCACGATAACGGAAAGCAGTAAAAAAGCTTTCCCGGACTTTTTGAACGTTTTCATTTTAATAAATTTGGTTCGTTTAATTATCACTAATCATAGCATATCCGGGGTACCGGATGGATGGAAAAACTACAATAATCGAACCAAATTGTCTCCTACAGCGGGTTCGCCGTCATCTTCACCTTGAATTTGAACTTGCACACGAAATCGATCGGGGCGCTGCTGGCCGTGCCAACATTTTTAACAAGTGCCTTGTGCGGGCTGTTCTTGATCAGTCCGGCAAAACGATCAATCCCGGCCTGGTTCACGGTGAGGGGGATCGGGTTATTCAGGATTGACTGAAGATCCTGATCGGCAACAGTACCTATAATTTCTTCCCCCGCCCCAAATTCATCAGCAACCGACAATGTTGAACTGACGATCTTCTGCCCGGTAGGACTGTTGAAAGAAGTCAGCCAGACCGTGACTTCGGTGACTTCAATTTTCGTGATCTTGTCGCCATAATCGGCAATTACAGAACTATATACGGCTGCATCAAAGATTTCTTCATCACTAAATGCGGCAGTTACAGAATTGGCCACAAACTCTATTTCAAATTCAAGATCCTCGGTAATATCGAGCTTGTCACAACCAGTGTTAATGGTAAGTGATAGTAAAACAAAAAGTGACAGAAAGATTTCTTTTTTCATAGCTGTTTGATTTAAAAGTTAGAATAATCGGTTTTAATTATTAAACAAATTTAAAAAAATAGATATGGAAGAATATATAATTAACATTTATTTACCAAAGTTCTCCCTGATTTTCCGTGTTTAAGAAATGGTCTCATATGTGTTTTACCACAAAGGCGCATTAATAAAATCTGCGTGTAACTGCGTCCTGATCTGCGAGAATCAGCGAGAAACAATCAAAATCACATATTTTGTTTCTATTTTATGAAACGCAAGGTATATTTTAATGTAAATTTGAATTTGCTATTACATAGCTCCCGTTATAAAGAAAAGATATGAAGGTGTCTAATTTTACCCTGATTGCGATGGTTTCTATCCTTTTATCATTCCTTCTTGTCTTCTGTGATAAGAACGACAGCCCCGACAATACCCATGATCCGTCGAACCTGACGGTAACAGTCGTATCCATCAATAACGAAACCGGGGAAGTGGTTATCCAGGCCGTTGCAGACAATGCGGTGCAATACCAGCTGTTTGTGGGGAATGCTGACGCGCCGGCAGAGGTTAATGAAACGGGTTATTTTGAATACACCTTTGAAGGCGATGGGCAATACGATATTACCGTAAGGGCTTATGGAGAATCCGGCAGGTATATCAAAGCGAACAGGACCATAACAATTTCGGTGTTGCCAAATGAACCGGTACCATTGGATAGCGGCTATTTCAGCCCGGTTACATATGAAGGATATGCGCTTGTCTGGCAGGATGAATTTAACGGAAGCAGTGTCAATGTAGAAAACTGGACCTTCGAGACCGGCGGCAACTGGTTCAACAACGAGCTGCAATATTACCGCGAGGAGAATGCCTGGGTGGCCGATGATGTCCTGACCATTGAAGCCAGGAAAGAAAATTACGGGGGCAACAACTACACTTCTGCCAGGATGATCACGCAAAATAAAAAATCATTCAAATACGGCCGGGTGGATATCAGGGCGTTATTACCTGAAGGACAGGGCCTATGGCCGGCGTTATGGACGCTGGGCAACAATATCAGTAACGTTGGCTGGCCCAAATGCGGCGAAATTGATATCATGGAAATGATCGGAGGATCAGGCAGGGAAAAAACGGTACATAGCACGCTGCATTGGGACGACGGCAACGGCTATGCCAGCTATGGACTAAGCTATACCTCAACCGGTAAAAATTTCCACGAGAAATATCATGTCTTTTCGATTGTCTGGGACGAGAACCAGATCAGGTCCTTCGTCGATAATCAGCAGTATTTCATCATCGATATCACGCCTCCGGCGTTAAGCGAGTTCCACAATGAGCATTTCTTCATTTTCAACGTGGCCGTCGGAGGAATCTGGCCGGGAAATCCCGATGCTTCCACCATATTCCCCCAACAAATGAAGGTGGATTATATCCGTGTGTTTCAAAAATAATAGTAATCATTAACAGCTAAGCAGATGAAGGAACATTTTTACAAATTAATTTTTTCCGTCATTTTCATTTGTCTCACAACCGGTTTAATTGCCCAAAAGCAAACCGTTACCGGAACTGTGAACGATGGCATTACTGAGACGGGCATACCTGGTGCTACTGTGCTGGAAAAGGGCACAACCAATGGCACCATCACCGATGTAAAAGGCAATTACAGCCTTACGGTTTCGAGTGATAAAGACACCCTGATATTCTCTTTTATCGGGTATAAAAAAATTGAAATACCTATCAACGGGCGGACGATCATTGATATGGTCATGGAGTCTGAACAGACTGAACTGGATGAGGTGGTAGTCATCGGTTACGGCACGCAGAAGAAGAAAGTCGTTACCGGCGCCATTGCCACGGTGGATGCAGAGCAAATAGGAAAAATCCCGGTTCTTCGCGTCGAGCAGGCCATGCAGGGCCAGGCGGCCGGGGTGCAGGTAACCCAGATGTCCGGTCAGCCCGGTGAAGCGCCCACGGTGCGTATCCGCGGAACTGGCACTACCATGGATTCTAACCCGCTGTACGTTGTCGATGGGATGGTTGTAGGCGGGATTGACTACCTCAACCCGAGCGACGTCCAGTCGATCGACGTTCTGAAAGATGCTGCTTCAGCCGCGATCTATGGTGCCAGGGCAGCTAACGGCGTCGTCCTGATCACCACGAAAACCGGCTCGGCAGGTAAAATGAGCCTCAATTTTTCTACCTATTACGGTATCCAGAATGTCGGCAAAACCATCGAAATGATGAATGCTGACCAGTACCGTATGCTGATGAATGAAGGTGCAAGAAACGCAAAGCTCACCGAACCTTTCGACCTGAACGAGGTACCCAAGGCGAATACCGACTGGCAGAACCTGCTGTTCACCAAGAATGCCCCGATGATGAATTATGATCTCAGCATTGCAGGCGGTAGTGATAAGGCTACATATGCTTCCTCGGTCTCTTATTTCTCCCAGCAGGGTATCATAGGCGGTGAAAAGTCACAGTTTGACCGTATCTCAGCAAGGCTGAACGGCGATGTCAAAGCCACCAACTGGTTCACTTTCGGAAGCAATCTTGCTTATTCATACCTTTACAGGAGGGGCATTGCAAGCAACCAGTCGTTTAACGGGGCTTACAGCAGCGCCTTGAATCTCGACCCGCTGACCCCGCTGTACGAAACCGATACAGCTGAGCTCAACGAACAGCCATATTCGACCCAGCCGGTTGTAACCACCTCCGATGGAAAGGTTTATGGTATTTCCGATTTTGTCGGTGCAGAAGTCGTGAATCCGATGGCGTTACTGGAAATCCAGACCGGTGAGACCCGGGTTGATAAATTCGTGGGGAACATCTACGGGGAAATTACCTTTATTGAAGGATTGAAATTCAGGTCAAGTTTTGGTACCGACCTGGCATATGTCAACTGGGACACCTACACTCCGCTTTATTACCTCAACGACGCCCAGAAAAATACTGATAAGACGACAGTCTACAAGAGCATGGAGCGTTATTTCAACTGGCAGTGGGAAAATACATTGTCCTACAGCAAGAAGATAAAGGATCACAATTTCTCTGCACTTGTCGGCACAACAGCAAAAGAAGACAATTCTGAAAACCTTAACGGGTTCAATGCCGATGTCCCGCTTACCGATCCCGACAATGTTTACCTGGACATGGCCACCGATAGCGCCTGGAGAGCCCGTGGCGGTGCCAGTTCTTATGCTTTACTCTCCCTGTTCGGCCGGGTCACTTACGACTACAAGAGCAGATATGCCTTTACCGGGATCATTCGTCGTGACGGCTCTTCAAATTTCGGACCGAACAATCGTTACGGATGGTTCCCGTCATTGGGAGTGTCCTGGTTGCTGACCGAAGAGAACTTCATGCCGAAGCTTGGACCGGTGGACTTCCTGAAGTTAAGGGCTTCATGGGGTATCAATGGTAACGACAGAATTGGCTATTACCAGTATGTATCAACCATTGACAAGAGCCGTGGCTACATCTTCGGCGGCGGCAGTCAGACAGGCGCTTCACCTGCATATATTGAAAATGCCGATATCAAATGGGAGGAGTCTGAGCAGATTGACGTCGCCCTCGATGCAGGTTTGTTCAACAACAAGCTGACAGTAACGGTCGATTACTATATCAAAAACACCAAAGACCTGCTGGAAACCATTGAGATCCCCGGCTATGTCGGCGTCAATCCTTCAGTCGCCAATGTAGGAAGCGTTCAGAACAAAGGCGTTGAAATGTCGGTCAACTGGCGGCATTACCTGAAGAAGCTACACTATTATGCCGGTGTGAATGCTGCCTACAACAAGAACAAGATGACTAAGATCGGTAACGAGCAAGGCTACCTCCCGGGTGCATCCTGGGCAATTGCAGGCCCTGTTGTCCGTTGTGAAGAAGGATTGCCGATAGCATATTTCTATGGTTATAAGACCGATGGCATATTCCAGAATCAGAATGAAATTTACCAGCATTTCGGCAGTGACGGGATCCCTCTGCAGCCGAATGCAGTTCCGGGAGATGTCAGGTTCGTGGATGTCAATGGCGACAATGTGATCAGCCCGGACGACCGTACTTTCATCGGCAACCCGACGCCGGAATGGACCCTGGGTATCAACGGAGGGGTGGAATACATGAACTTCGATCTCTCCTTCCTGTTCACCGGTGCTTTCGGCCACCAGATCTTCAACGGGGCCCAGCGCCAGGACCTCCAATACACTAACAGACCGGTATCAGCGCTTGACCGCTGGACCGGCGAAGGTACCTCAAACGAGATCCCACGTTATACATGGGCTGATGTCAATAACAACTACAGGGTTTCTGACCTCTATATTGCGAATGGCGATTACCTGCGTCTTAAGAATATCCAGATCGGGTATACCCTTCCGAAAAAATTCCTGGAACGAATCAAAAGTTCATCCTGGAGGTTCTATATTTCTGCTGAAAACCTCGTCACCATCACGGGATACAGCGGCGCTGACCCTGAAATCGGTGCAATGAGCTCCCTGAATATCGGTATTGACCGGGGTATTTACCCGGCTGCCGTGACGTTCAGGTTTGGAACAAGTGTTTCTTTCTAATCTTAAAACCAGGGAAAAATGAAAAAAAATATTTTATACCCGCTTTCAGTTATCGTGCTTGTTATTCTGGCCAACGGATGCAGCAAGGAATTTCTTGACCGCCAGCCGCTGGACCGCGAAGTGAGCACCAACTTTTACAAGACCGAAAAGGATGCCATGATGGCCCTAACAGCGGTCTACGATGCATTAGGCTGGGATCAGATGCCCGGCGTATCCTGGGCACCCTTTTGCACCGTTTCCGATATCCTGTCGGATGACTCCTATGCAGGAGGTTCCGATCCGAATGACGGGATGGATGAAAATGAGCTGAACACATTCAATATCCCCACAACCAATTTGCTGGTCAAGGCAACCTGGATGAAGAACTACGTCGGGATTTACAGGGCCAATCTGCTCATGGAAAAGATGGACCAGATCACGATGTCGGAAGAGAAAAAAGCAAGGATGATCGCAGAATGTAAATTCCTGCGCGCTTACTTCCATTTTGAGCTTGTGCGGTTCTTTGAAAATATCCCGTTGCTGACAGCCACGATCAAAGGGCCTTCGGAATACAACCAGGACCAGGAAACGCCGAAACAAGTATATGACCAGATCGCACTTGACTTAGTGGAAGCCGCTGCTGTCCTGCCAACAACCATTCCCCCGACCGAAGCCGGAAGAGTAAGCAAATGGGCTGCTGAATCACTGCTGGGAAGGGTTTACCTGTTCTACAACGGTGTCTACGGAGCTGAGCTCCAGGCTGGTGAACTGGTCGTTGACAGGGCTAAATCACTTGAATTCCTCGAAGATGTCATTGCCAACAGCGGCCACGACCTTTTCCCGGATTACATGACCAATTTCAAGCTTGCCGGCGAATTCGGCATTGAATCGGTGTTTGAAATTTCACACGGCGACACCCCGCCATGGTGGGACTGGTATTATGTCGTCGGTGGTGAAGGCAACCTGGCAGCCCAGATGCAGGGGCCCAGGGTAGCACTTTCAAGCAACTGGGACCGTGGCTGGAGCTTTGGTATTGTCAGCCAGAAGCTGGTGGATGATTTTAGCGATGACCCCCGTCTTGCTATGACCATCGTAAGGGATGAAGATCTTGACGGAACATTGACCAAAGGCTACCAGCACACAGGTTACTTTTCAAAAAAATATAGTTCAGATGCAGAGCACTGGGGCGCCGATGGTCAGTTCGAACTCAACAGGACCTGCAATTTCCGCGTTATCCGTTTATCAGACGTCCTGCTGATGGCAGCAGAACTTGGCAGTCCGAACGCACAAGGGCACCTCGATCGTGTGAGAGCCAGGGTTGGATTAGGCAGCATACCTGCAACACTTGATAATATCTTAAAAGAGCGCCGACTCGAATTGTCGCTCGAAGGAATACGTTATTTCGATGTCATCAGGCGCGGTATGGCTTACGCAAACCAGGAATTTACCGTAATCGGCTTGCGGGGCCCTAAATATACAGATGACCAGGTGGTATACGATGTCACATTCAACAGCGCAACAAAAGGGTTTTTGCCAATTCCTCAAACTGAGATCGACCTTTCGGGAGGTGTATTCCGTCAAAATGCGGGTTATTAGAACTTTCCTTTATAGGACAGGTTATGATGAGGCTGTCTCAAAAGTCGAGGTAGCCTCTTCATTTTCGTTGCTCCGACGGGTGAACCCGTCGGTTCTTTTTGGCAACTTTCTAGGAACCAACGGGTTTACCCGTTGGATTTTGAAAATAAGAAATGTTTTCTTGAGGCCATTAAGACTTTTGAGACAGCCACTTTGAACTTATGCTGTTAAAACGGTTGGTTAAATATTTTTGATTTTATCAGATGAAAACAATCCTGAATATTACCCTTTTATTTGCTTTTGGACTGATACTCAATGGTTGTGTTAACACTGCGGGAGAAGGCTCTAAACACGGACCTGTTAAAGTTGAATTGAAAAAAGAAAATGAAGGTTATAAGTTGTATTGCGATGGTAAGCCTTTTTATATCAAAGGAGCCGGACTCGGCGGAGGTGATATTAAGGCGCTGGCGCTTAATGGAGGAAATACCATGCGGACCTGGAGCACCGGTGACACGGAGCAATCCGGGAAAGAAATCCTTGATGAGGCGCTTCGGAACGGGATAATGGTTTGCATGGGAATCGAAGTAACAGGCGAACGACACGGTTTTGATTATAATGATTCCGTAGCCGTAGCCAAACAGTTTGAACGGGTAAAAAAGGAGGTGCTGAGTTATAAAGATCACCCGGCCCTGCTGGCCTGGGGCATTGGAAATGAGCTAAACCTCGGTTACACCAATCCCTCCGTTTGGGATGCCGTGAATGATATTGCTGCCATGATCCATGAAACAGATCCAAACCATCCTGCAACGACAATGTTAGCCGGAGCAGGTAAAACTGAAGTTCAATATGTGATTGACCGTTGCCCTGAGATTGATTACCTCAGCTTCCAGATATACGGGGATATTTTAAATCTGCCGAAATACATCACCGAAAGCGGATGGAAAGGGGCCTACATCGTTTCAGAATGGGGTACAAAAGGGCATTGGGAAGTTCCGACAACCAGCTGGGGCCGCCCTATCGAACCTGACAGCCATGAAAGGGCGGTAGCAGTCAAAGATTGGTATGAAAAGGTCATCGCTGCCGATACAAAACAATGCATCGGGTCTTTTGTGTTTCTATGGGGACAAAAACAGGAACGCACCCCTACATGGTATGGCCTGTTCCTCGAAGATGGGCGGGCAACCGAAACGGTGGATGTGATGTATTATTTATGGAATGGGAAATGGCCTGAAAACCAGGCGCCCTGTCTTGAACATTTCTTTTTGAACGGCCAGATTGCCAGTGATAATGTAACTCTCGAACCCGGCAAGAAATATTCAGCTTTAGCGGAGATAACGGAACCTGACAACGACCCGGTGAATTACCTCTGGGAAATTCTGACAGAAGTGCCCGAAAATCAGCAAAGCCAGGGAGGCGATTACGAAATACGGCCTGTATCGGTTTTAAAAATCGAAACAGCCGTTGGTGAAAACAACGTGGAATTTGTTGCGCCCGTTAAAGAAGGGGCCTACCGCATCTTTGTTTATGCAGGGGATGATAAAAACAAGGCAGCAACGTCCAATATCCCATTTTATGTAAAAACACAAACAAGTACCCGGGATAATTAATGTTATAAAATGTTAATTTACTTTTAATAGATCAATTAAAAGCCGTATCTTGTGGCAAATCTGTAAAATTTTGGCAAATTATTCATTTAAGATCCACGATTCAAAACTTTTAACAGGGTCAACAGTTGGTAAATATCCTGTAATACTTGACGGTGGCAGAACAATTATTTATATTTCAGATAAGAGCAGGGAAGCAGAGGTAAGGGAAAGGTATGAATTGAGAAGACGGACTTAAAGTATTCCTATCTCATTACGACACTTGATGCAAAGGTTGTGATGTTTTAAATCTATATCCTCAACATATGTGCTGGATTTCATGACACAGGTGAGGGTATGGCAGTGTATTAATCCAAATGCATGACCAAGTTCATGAATGCATACTTTTCTGAAGCGGTCATGAAGCAAATTTTCATCCTGTCTCATTCCATATAGCTCATTCTTAAGCCGATATGTTGAAGCGATCCCGCTGCGTCCTTTTAAATATGCCTGTCCAAAAATATATGTCAGAATAGGAATAAAAAGATCCACATTAAATAATCCCAGGGTCTTTATCGATTCAGAAGGGAACATTGAATCCACTGCCTTCAATAGTTTGATTCCATCGTATTGTCTTCGGCCGGGACCATAAAATTCACTTAAATCAATACGACCTTCTTTAATATTCACTGGAAAAAGAAATTCCTGCTTCACTGCGCCAGCAATCTTCTCAAGAAAATCTTTCTCGAAATACCCAAAAGAAATTAAAGTGATATTTTGCGATTCATTCAATCTGCTTTAAGTCGTATTTCTTAATTTTATTGTAAAGGGTTACCCTGTCAACTTTTAAAGCTTTTGCCGAACGGGAAATGTTCCAGTTATATTTATTAAGAATTTGAAGAATGTGTTTCTTTTCATGATCATCCAAGCTTTCCACAGTACTGTTCAAAATATCTTTACCCAACGGAAGGTCTTTAAGATGAATTTCTTTACCATTTCCTATTACAATTGCACGCTCGATCATATTTTCAAGTTCCCGCACATTCCCGGGAAATTCAAACTCCTCCAAACGGGCTAATGCTGCAGGGTCAATGGTAATAAGGTCCCTGCTCATTGATGTGCAGTATTTTTTAATAAAATAATCCACGAGCATGGGAATGTCTTCAGTTCTTTCCCTGAGTGGCGGAACAATAATACTCACAACATTCAGCCTATAATAAAGATCTTCCCGGAAAGTCCCGTTTTCCACCATTTTTTTCAAATCCCTGTTTGTGGCACATATTACCCTGAAATCGGATGTAATTTCCTTATTTCCACCCACCCGTATAAAACTCTTTGTTTCAAGAACACGAAGCAATTCTATCTGCATTTTAGTCGAGATGGTGGCAATTTCATCAAGGAAGATTGTGCCGCCATCGGCCATTTCAAACCTTCCTTTACGATTGTACATGGCTCCGGTAAAAGCCCCTTTTTCGTGCCCGAATAATTCACTTTCCAGTAAACTTTCGGTCAATGCCCCGCAATGAACACTAACCATGGGAAAATATTTACGCGGAGAATTGGAATGTATAGCCCTGGCAATAAGCTCTTTACCCGTGCCACTTTCACCAATAATTATCACTGAGGAATTTGATTGCGCCACACTCTCAACTTCCTTAAGAACCTTCATCATTGTTGCACTGCTCCCAATAATATCATCTACATTTTCAAGGGAAACGACTTTCTTTAGCGCTTCATTTTCTGCTTTTAAAGTAATCTGTTTTGTAGCATTACGGATTAAATGTGACAAATCATCAGGGTCAAATGGTTTTGTAATATAATCATACGCACCGTCTTTTAAAGCCCGGACTGCGGAATCAACAGATGCAAACGCTGTCATAATAATAACGATGGAATCCTTGTTTAAGGATTTAATTCTTCTTTGCATTTCCAATCCATCCATTCCCGGCATCTTGAGATCTGCCAGAATTATATCGAAATTCCTGGATTCAAGGATTGATAACGCCTCTTTTGCATTATCGGCACATTCGACGTTATACCCGTCTTCTATGAACCAATTGTATAAAGAATCCCTTACCGATTCTTCATCGTCGACTATTAATATAGAAATTTTTGCTGCCATTGTTTTCTAATTAATTTTTAATCAAAGGCAAGATTACGGATATTATTGTTCCTTTTCCCAGTTTAGATTCTACTTCTATTTTCCCCTTATGGCTTATGACAATGCCATGAGCAATTGCAAGGCCCAGGCCAATACCACTTGTTTTATGCTTTGCCGAAAAGAAAGGTTCGAAAATATGCGGAATGTCTTCAGGAGCAATGCCTGATCCATTATCGATGATTTCCAGTCTTATATTATCCGTATCGGGATTAAATGTTCTGATAAGAATTTCTCCGTTCTCCGAAACTGCCTCAGAAGCATTTACAAGAATGGCAACGCATGCTTGTTTAATCTGATTTTCACTGCAATATATTAAATCTGACTGGGCTGAAAAATCTGAACTAAAGATGATGTTTTCCATTTTCATCTGATGTGCGATCAAATCAAAGGTTTCCTTTAGCACTTTATTAAAGTGTTGATTGTTAAAATTCTCCTGATCTTTTCTTGAAAAATCCAGCAAGCCTTTAACAATATCTCCACAACGCTTCGTCTCGGTTTCAATGACTTTCAGGTGTTTTAGCATGGATTGCTTTACAATGGGATCTAATTCTGTCTTGCTTAATTGTTTATGAACCAATTTAGTATAAGTCAAAACTCCTGATAGCGGATTATTTATTTCATGTGCAACAGAAGCGGATAATTTTCCAAGAGAAGCTATTTTTTCAATATGTATTAACTCATTTTGAGCTTCCAGTAATTCTTCTGATTTTTTCTGGACTTTATATTCCAATTGATGCGACCAGTTTTGAAGCTCAATTGAAGCAGTATTTATATTATCAAGCATATTATTAAATGCGCTGGAAACCATCCTTATATCGTCCAATTGATTAGGTTTTATTTCTAATCTTGTACTGTTATCACCTTTTGCAACCGCTTCACTGGCTTTTATAATTGCATTTAATGGTTTTTTGATTCTTCTTCTGGTGAATAAAATCAAAATTGAGGCAAGTGCTAATGTTGTAAAAATGGCTAACAGAAAAAATTCTGTTGAAGACTTTTGGACAGCCTTATCAAGATTATTCAATGGCATTTTTATAAGCAGCGATCCAAGAACCTCCTCACTTTCCGGATGTGCATGGCAGGAGCTCAGAAAACAGGATCTTTCATTTAATATGGGCGACCTTATCAGCAGTTGCCTGTAACCCTTTTCGGTCTGATTCATGCTGCAGGTGCTTTTCACATCAATAATCCTGTAGGATTTTTCTTTCCAGGGAAACATATAATAAATATCAGTGTGGCAACTGATACAATTCGGGTTTCCATGGTTGGCAGTATCGGATGAAAAAGATGAATAAACAAGCCTGTCATGGTTATCATACATATTAACCTCATCAATACCCGACATGGTATGAATAATATCTAAAGTGCTTTGCAGCGCCCCTTTATCATTTGTAAGCATGGATTGATATAATGCTCCCTCAACTATGGAACCGATATTGTTTCCATTTTGACGAATGACCGTATTCAAATATTGCTCATGTACTGACCTGAAAATGATGCCAAATGATGCAAACAGAAAAACAGACATCACGGTAATGATAAAAACCACCCTGCCATATATCGACGACCGGAATCTTAAATATTTATTTAAAAATGTTCTTATTATTTCATTTTTCATTTTGCGAACATCTGATAAAGATCCTCGTTTCCAAATTAACTAATTGTTGTCTACTGCAAAATACAAAAAAAACTGGTGTTTTGACAGCAGTTATAAATTAATCTTATTAATTTTAAAAAGTTTGATCTAAAAATTCTTTCTGGAAATCCTGCCATATTTCACCCGGCATCTCTGAAAGTGCATTGTCGCCTAATTCTCCGCCATCCTGCAAAATGATCATTACAGTTTCGGGTGAACCGTTTCCCCTTGATAAGGCTAAAAAATCCTTAAATCTTTCCAGTTCCTTTGTTGACCATTTTATTGCTTCTTCCGCCAGGAAATAAGATTTGGTTTCTTCAACCCAATTGGTGGGTTTAATTTTATAAATCCATCCTCTTCCATATGGATCCTCATTTAACATTCCGGGGCTCTCATGAAGTAATGGATTTGTATGAAGAATTGTTCCCGAAATGGGTGAAAATATCCTGAGAAGTTTGCCATTTTGATCAATTTCTGCCAGGAATTCCCCTTTATTGATTATTTCATCCGGATTTTTGAAATAGTTCAATCTCACTTCTCCGGTCATATGCAGCAGCAAATCATCCAATCCCACTTTTGCTGTTCCAGATTTTTCCAAATAAGCCCATGTGTGATTTTTACTGTAAAATAATCCCTGGGGGATTTTTAAAATATTTGCTGAAAGCATGCCTGATGCTTTCCGTATCTGCTTTGTAATTTTTGTTTTTTTGTTCAATTCCAGCCAAAAAGGGATCAGCAACACCAGAAAAGCAATGATTGCCAGATATTCAATTCCTTTTGTTTCAAAAATGTTATTATAACTAAATCCGTCCATTTTTTTATTTTTTATGCTTTCAAATGATCATTGGTGAAAGCTGGTTAGTTTAGTGTTCATCATTTACCCAGGGTGGTGATTCCCGTAAAACCGGCATACGATTAATAACCCACCTGAAAATCCATAATTCCGTAAATAATACGGCCAGGGTAACAACAATTTCCATCAACACCCGTGACCACATCAAACCCTATCCATAAGCCCCAGGGAATTTCCTGTGTAAGGTTTGTGATAGCACCGATTCCCTTCCAAAAACGAATGACGATCAGCACCAGACCCAAAAGAATGATAGGAATGGAAATAATATTAAAGGGAGTAAGAAATTTACCTCTGGGTTTAAATTCTCTTAACAAAAACTTCCAGATGGATTTACCATCATTATCTATTGCGACAGGAAAATCATTACTCATCATCTTTTTCCTCGTTAAGGTGATTATTTTTGGTTGATTGCTGAATTCCTAAGAGTAGTGCCGGCATAAGAACAAATACAGTGGGCACAGTATAGAGAAATCCTTTTGTCAAAGCCGGGTAAGATGCTTTTTGTAGGGAAGTATTTAACCCCAATTCTTCAAATGGCACCGGGGAAAGATATAACCACCCCGTTCCGCCTGCTTCGTTTTCACCATAAATATTGTCCACATAAACATCCGGTTTCTCATAAATCCTTCTTCTTGCTTCCTGGATCAACTCCCTGCGGGTACCGTAAAGTAATGCCTCATTTGGGCAATTTTCGACACAAGCAGGCATTTCTCCTTTTTGTAACCTGTTTTCAAAACACATCGAGCACTTTTCAATTTTCGGATTCGGGCTGTGGTATTCAAATTTTGGAATATCGAACGGACAAGAAACCATACAATAGCGACATCCCATGCATTTATCGCCCCTCCATATAACAGGGCCTTCCTTGGTCTTATACATAGCTTGGGTCAGGCATGCGGAAACACATGCAGGCTCATTGCAATGCATGCACTGCCGTTTGACATAGACCTGCCCCTTCGAAGTGTTATAGCAGTTGATCACGCTGCGCCTGGATTCATCAGTTTCATGGACGACCCCGGGTTCGGGGGAATCCTTTGGTTCTGGTAAACCGTTTGCCTCAGCGCAGGCAAATTCACAACTCTGGCAACCCATACAACGTGTTGAATCATATAAAATGCCATGGAATTCTACATCACTTTCGATTTTCGGCGTTGCATTCAGTTGCTTTCCAATTGCCAATGATACCCCGGTAAGCCCCAGTACCTTAAAAAAGCCTCGTCGATCTATTTCCATGATTCTGTTTTTTTTGGTTAACTTTAATGATCCCGGTAAAAAAACTGTGGCTATTTGTAAGTATCAAGAAAATTTGTTTGAAAATCATCCCATACTTCAGGCCCAAAATCCGCAAGAACGCCGTCTTTCAGAACTCCACCGTCCTGAAGTACAACATTCTCATATTCAATTCTGTTAACTTTAAGAGATGCAGCAAGAAAATCCTTTAACCTGGAAAATTCATGGAATAACCAATTTTTATATTTTTCCGCCATATCCAAAAACTGAATTTCTCTTGACCAGTTTGCAGGTTCTATCTTATAAACCCAACCTTCAGAATAGGGTGAAGAATTAATAAGAGATGAATTCGAAAGAAGTACTTTATTCTGATCTTTTATGGTTCCTGAAATCGGCGAATAAATGTTCAATTGTTTGCCTTTCTGAATAATTGACAAGGCCATATCGCCTTTTTTTATCTTTTCTCCGGTTTTCTTCATCTCAATACGTGTAATGGGCCCCGTAATATGTTGAAGGTAATCATCTATACCTATTTTAACTACACCGTCTTTTTCCATAAAAGCCCAGGTATGTGTTTTGTCAAAATACAGACCCTTTGGAATGATTACGGAATTCTCATTAAAAACAAGAGGGTAAGCAGCGTTGGCAGCCGGAATTGATATCCTTTTATTTCTTTTGAAGTAGACAATTGTGCTGATAATTAAACTTAGAATGATAATGGCAGTAAAGATGATCGCTGCCAATGCCGGGAAGGAATAAATATCCTTTGAAGGAGGTATATTAATGTTAATGCTGTTAAACTTATCAATTTTAGATTGTCTTTCACTGTAAACAAGGTCACTATAACCGCTTTCATATAAAAATTGTTGTCCATCAGTAAGTATCCATTTTAAAAATGCTACATCAGTTTCATTTGCCGGTTGTGCTGGAGAAACACAATAAACGTCTCTGTATAAAGCTTTTGGATATTTTCCAATCCATACTCCACGAGCGAAAACATCCAGATCATCATATATTTTCTCCATATAATCAATTCTGCCATTACCATTTTTATCAATCGGCAATAATTTGATATTTTCGACAACACTTTGCTTATCCGGTCCAACAATATTGATCAATTTGCAAAAGCCAATCGCATAGGGATCGTTTTGAATAGCTGATATTATTTCTTCCTTACCTTCTATGGTTATCCCATCAGCCGGCATCTGATTTATGTTCAGAAATTTCTTTACAGCTTCTATTACCGATTCATCATTAATGACATAGAGATGAACAGGAATATTTTGCTCATTTGAAAGGATATTTCCCCATATCCGTTTTTCCGGATTATTAAAAATCCGGGCAAATTTCTCTGATGAAATGCCACATTGAAAAATTTCTTGCAAAAACGGGTTTTTTGAACCAGTAACAGGCACGATAACATCGCGGCCAACCGCCATTTTCCATAATATCTCATCATCAGGTGCAATAGTATGATCACCTGAAATAAATCCAAAATTTGCGCCTGCTTCGTGGAGACTGGTCGTATTGCCGTCCTTATCACTTATTACATTAATCTTCAATTCAGGATTTAATCTGCTGTATGCATTGGCCCACTTAGTTGTCAGGTTATATAAATCAGGAGTACTCAAAACATTTATTGAACCCTCCTGAGAAAGGTTGTTTTTAGTTTCAACTTTCTCACTGTATAGGCTGCTGCTATTCAGTACCAGCACACCGATTAATGCTAAGACTATGTTTTTCATAACTGTTAGATTAAAGCGCAAGTGCATTTCTTATTCAATATAATGAACAGATTTTTCACCTTCATATATTAATAAGTGAGCCTTTTCAATTATAATGCCAAGTGATATAACAATTTGTATATCAATATTTTGCTTTGTATTAGATTAAGAATGCTTAAGAAATACACAAAACAATATGTTGAATTTATAAACACCGGATCCTGATAGTGCATGCATAGTTCTGATAACCAGATTATTTAAGAGCATTGTATATTTTTTATATGGCTGTATAATAATTCAACAATTTCATTAATCTTGTTACTAAGAAGTGCTGAATGGACACCCTGAGGGTATCCGGAATTGAAAACCCTGAGGGTATCCGGAAATGGACAACCTCAGGGTCAGTTAATATCGTTTACTGCTATTATATCTTATTACACTACTTCACGACAACAATCCTTCCGGTATATTGCTTCCCGGCATTAAGCCTGTAAAAGTAAACCCCACCGGGAACCGGGTTTTGGTTGTCGCTTGTTCCATCCCAAAGCATACTGTGTGTGCCTTTATCTTTTATGGTGTTTAGGAGAATCGTTTTTACTTTTTCCCCTTTAATATCGAAAATCTCGAGGCTTATTTCAGCTTTTTCAAAAACCTGGAAGGAAATAGTGGTTTCGTTGGTAAATGGATTCGGGAAAACAGCTACCGGATTTCCGGCAGATGAATGATCCGGATCAGCTATTCCGATACCTATATCTACAGTTAACATTACCGGAATCTCTGTTTGGTTGCTGAGATTATCAGTTACGATAATTAAACAACTATAGTCACCTTCTGACAAACCGGTGGTGTTAAAAGTAAGTTGAAGGTCATCCTGCTCACCGCCATTCAGGCTTCCGCTTACCGGGTTGATGGAAAGCCAGCTAACCGGGTCAAGTGGATTTTGGAAAAAGCTCCTGGTAATTTCAATGGAGTATTCTAATAAGCCACCGCCAATGTTAGCGATCATGAGCGTATCAATATCGGTTTGATCGGGCGGCATAGTTTTAGCAAGCGATTCGGGATTTAAATATAGTTGTGGCAAGCCATTGTCGAAGGCTGGAAACAAGATGTAGTCGATCCAGGCACAGTCAGACCCGCTGTTTACAGAATAGTCTTTATGATAAACCCAGCTTAGTGTATGCAAACCTGCACTAATCGGATAAACTTCCAGGCTCCAGGGCACCTCATTATCCCACCTTCCTTTTTCGTCATCATCCACCCTAAACGCCAGGTAATCATAACCGGTACCATTCGGGTCATTTTCACAGGATACTTTTTTATAAAAACTGATCTCTCCATCATATAAAATATCCAGCTCAAGCGTAAGTATCGATTCTTCCTCATCATCAATACTACCGGAACGTGTACTGTATTCGCCTTCATACATTTCGCTGTTAACAACATACCAGTTTGCATTACCATCAAACGCCCATGGGAACATCGAAAAATCACCGGTTTCATAATCCTCTACTATAAGGCCAACCACCAGGCCAATGCCTGCGGCTGTTGCATAGCCCTCTGCTGCTGTAATATCGAAGGTTATCATGATGATATGCCCGGGAGGAGCTGTTTCATCCACCGTAATATCAAATGTAATAACCTCGCTGGCCGCCGGATCGAGCACATCGATATAGGCCGTCGTGTTGCTGATGGTTACAAAAGGATCGATAGTGGAAATATCTAAATTAATTGCATTGGCAGTTAAACTTCCGCTATTTACAATCGCCACCTCAATCAGGGCCGTTTCGCCAGGATCAAGGTATCCGTTTCCGCCATCGTTGACAACAACAAGGCCTGGTTCAACCACAGGAGCATAAGCTTTTAATTTTATCGTGCCTTCCCACAAATCCACACTCGAAGTGGTCAGTGTTGTTAGGTTTACAGAGTAATTATCGGGCACATTTGTAGTAACATCAAAAGAAAAAGCGCCTGCAATTAAAACGCTGTCGCCAGGCTGAATTGTTCCAAAAAATTCATTGCTGTCAGTTATGTTGATATACTGACCGTTAAAAGAAATGGTCATATCCAAATCTTGGGCAGCAACTTCCATGGTATTCTTAAGCTGGACATCCAGGCTCACTGTTTCACCAAATTCGATAATATCATCATCACCTGCATATACTGTGTAAGTGATAACAATATCCAGGGGTACCACCGGATGTATATCGGATTCCCAAAGGCCCCGGCCATAAGTACCGGCTCGTATTTTTCCCGATTCGTAATGAATCTCCATTTCATTAATAATTACATTGGGTATTCCTTCACTAAACGGTTCCCATTCGTCAAGAGTATTATCCCTGTAATAAATCCCCACATCCATCCCTACATAGATTCCTTCGTGCTCATCGTTATTGAAAATGACGCAATTTGCAGGAATATTGGGCAGGTTTTCTGAGTAATTCTCCCACGTATTTCCGGCATCGTAAGAAATGTAAACTTTATCCCCATCATCAAAACCCGAAAGGCTGACTGCCACAGTTTCCGGGTAGAGCGGATGAACAGCAATGTAGGAAATAAACAGGTCGGGCAGTCCACTGGTAATATTTTCCCAGGTAGTACCTCCATCAGTAGTTCTGTAAATTGTCCCGGATTTTGATACATATAAATAATCAGGATCTGATTCGGAGATATACATATTGTTGATATTCCCGCTCCCGAGGTTTGAAATGGTTGTCCAGCTATTCATACCACTGGTGGTTTTGCGAACATTGGTCGTTCCAACATATAAAGTTTGGGGATCTACAGGGTGCATGACAAAAGGAGTCACCCAGGCCCCGCCGCCCGGTTGCACTATCCCAACATTTCCGCCGTTTCCGCCATTGTTTGATTTATAAAAACTTCCATTTTGAGAGGTGCCATAAACGATGTTTTCATTTGTATGATCGATAGCGGCCTCCATCCCGTCTGCACCCAGCCATTCATGCCAATGGTCATCGGTATAAACACTTGTACCATTATCCTGTGATCCACCCATGAGTTTGTAAGGATTTGTTCTGCTGCCTGCTATGCGGTAAAACTGCCTGATGGCAATTCCTTCGGTCAAATCAGTCCAGTTGGATCCATTATCGGTGGATTTACTAATCAGGCCATCACTACCCACATAAAGCGTCCCGCCATAAAATACCATTTCGTGAATATCGCAATGGGTATATCCGAGTGAGTTGCCCCATGTCCAATCGGTGGTTTGTGTCCAGGATTGGCCTCCATTCAGTGACTTGTAAGTATTGATTTCACCGATGTGAACCTCTTCGGCATTTTCGTGAGAGACCGCCATAGCAAGATCGTACCAGCCCTGGTTTCCCTCGGTGGGTGAAGCGGACCGCGGAGTGAATGAACTGCCGCTGTTTTCCGAACGGTAAATCCCGTTTTCGTATGAGAAAAAGTAAACATATTCAGGGTTATCTTCGGTAACAGCAATTTGCGCCCTGTTGTTATTTGGAACCCCCGAAATTTGTGAAAAACTCTCACCACCATTTGTCGATTTATAAAAACTCTCAGTCACTGCATAAACCGTATTTGGATCACCGGGTTTAAATTCCATATCATCTATATCACCCGATTGAACGTTGTACCAGTTTATACCAGCATCCGTAGTTTTGTATATGCCATTTGTCGTGGCAGCAAACAAGATGTCAGGATTGGTGGGATGAATAAGTAGTTTGGCAATAGTCCTGTTTTGGGTAATTTCCCAGTCCAACCCGGTTAACTCCCAGGTATAACCTCCATCAAGAGATTTCAACACCCCGATGCTATAATTATCGTTAGCATCTCTGTCACCTGTGCCTATATAAATGATATCAGGGTTTGCAGGATGAATGGCAATAGCCGAAACACCCATAACAGGCAATTGATCGGTCAACACCTCCCAGTTTTCACCCTCATCCGTAGTCTTCCATAACCCCCCGGAAGGGGCGCCAATATAAATAGTTAACGGGTCGAACGGGTCGCGGGCTATCACATTGATCCTGCCTATGCCCGGGTTCCAATGACCGGTAATGTTAGTCCAGGTATCGGGACCAAGCGGTTCCCAGTCGCTTCTGTTTGGGTTCCCATCCTGTGGATATTTTTCGCGGAATTTCATGATTTCATTCCAAACCTGGGCATGATTCAGACGATTGCCTGTTGGATAAACCCGTTGCTCCATAAAATATTCCCAGCGCTTAAATTGTTTCCATCCACTACCTTTCCCTGTAAACCGATCTTTGAAGTATTCATTAAAAGCCTTCTGAACCACATAAAAATTAACCGAGTGGTCTTTCATCATACCAATCCAATAGGGGTATTCCGATAAACCAGTTTTTGGAGTTTGATGTTGGCTGCTTTGATTTGTCTGAGCCTGGAGGTTGGTTGTAAAAGCAATTAATAAAAATACCAAAATGAGTAATTCTTTCTTTGTCATGGTTAAGTTCTTTAAATCAGAGAGTTACTTTATATTCGAAAAATGATCTGGTAAAATATTCAATAAAAATAAACAGTCAGCAATCGGGCGTATAAATGAGACATACTTGATGTAATCTTATTTTTTACCAAATGCTTCTTCGAGAATAAATGCGGCGAGTGATCTGCCGGCATTGGCATAAGCCTCCTGGATCCTGGTTCCTGTGTCGTAATCCAAATCAAAGATCCCGCTGCCAGGTGAATTGGTGATCGTAACTTTTGCCATTTCGGCATTCGATTCGTCGAAAAAAGTTACCTCAGCATTGATTGACGCACTCTTGCTTGTCATATAAATATTGAATCCCGGTTCGGTGAATGAAGTATGGACCACCATCCTGTATTTGCCGCCTGCATTTGGATCTATTTTGAAATTCACCGCTAAGATGTTACAAAAGTTATTGAAGGCATCCTGGAACCTGGGCTGGAACTTTGCTCCCCTGTCGTTAACCCAGTCTTGTTGCCACTGGTCGCCTTTTCCGGGTTCCTTTTTATTATATTCTTCCACTTTCTTCTTCAGATAGTCTGCTTCTTTGTATTTACCCACCATCATGTTGTCATAGGTATATTCCACCCGGACCTCAGAAAGAGTGCCGAGAGAGGCCACTGAGCCGGATTTGAGGGCGATTTTCTGGGCATGGGATACCGTGGAGAGGCTCAGCACCAAGCCTGCAATGATCAGGAATGAAATATTTTTCATTTTAATTTAATTAAGTTAGTAAATCTGGATTTCGAAAGTAAAATTATAAATAAACTGCGGGTTCTTTAAAATAAAAATCTCGGGGCATTCAAAAATGTCCAACAAATTCCCCCACTTAACACTCAAAACTCAAAACTTAAAACTCCCTTTTCATGGACGATGGACGAAGTGATGGTCGATTGTCGAATTTCGATGGTCGATGGTCGATATCATTCCATCGAAAATTCCATCGAAAATCGAAATTCGCCCATCGACAATCATATTGCTTTCCAGTCGCGGAACCACAACGAAAAAATAAATAGATCGGATAAATTTAGTAGGAAATCCACTTTTATTAGAAAAGGACGTCTCACAAGCGATCGTCCTCTTTAATTTTTAATTATTTGTCCTCAGGCCGGACAGGCCTAGTTGCCGCAACGCGACTGAACCTGGCGCTTTCCTCCGCCTTCGGCGGATGAATCCCCTCACAAGTTCGGGGACCGCACCAGCTTAGGTCGCTTTTGCGGCAACGGTGTTTTTTTTAGATTTCAATAATAGTTGTGGTGGAGCGACCTGGGGAAGCGGACTGAGGATCCGCCGACTGGCGGAGACGAGGGAGCTTTCCAGTCGCGGAATCACAACGAAAAAATAAATAGGTCAGATAAATTAGAAAGAAAATCCATTTTTATTAGAAAAGGACGTCTCAAAAGCGATCGTTCCTTTAATTTTTAATTATTTGTCCTCAGGCCGGACAGGCCTCGTTGCCGCAACACGACTGAACCTGGCGCTTCCCGACAAAGTCGGGATTCCCTCACAAGTTCGGGAACCGCGCCAGCTAATGTCGCTTATGCGGCAACTGTGTTTATTTTTTTAAACACTAGTTGTGGTGGAGCGACCTGGGGAAGCGGACTGAAACTTAAAACCTAAAAGCTGATCGCATCATTTCGACCTCAGCTCTTGGTATTCCAATTTGTTTTGCTGTCTTCTCCCAACTACCAATGGCCTTCCTAATTCTGGAAATGATGGATTCTGCTTTTTCGTTACTTAACCTGAAATATTCAATGATATTTAAGGCAAGTTCAAAATCCAAAGCTCCGCTGGTGTCATCAATGTTCAGCGCAAGCTCCTCCTTATCTATAGAAGGATTTACATCGAATGCGGGACTTAAACGCCATTTGCCATTTTCAATAATGAAACCGTGGTTTCGTAAATGATCATCAGTGTTGGAAACGGCGATATTAAAAACAATTCTTCGCCAGAGTTCTGTCAGATCCTCTTTGATGCTTCCTCCATGATCCTGAATGAATAAAGACAGGTCAAGGTAACTTGCACGCTTATCCCGCAGTATTTCTTCATTATTTCCAGTCATCGTCATGGCAGAGGTAAAATGTATGCGTTCTCCTTTTACGCGGTCAAATCTTTTAGTAAAGAAAGTGTAATAATTGCCCGTCACATTCTCAATCCGGGATTCTGACATGTTGATCCCTGCTGCCAGGGCAAGTCTATAAACCAGGTATTCCCATTTCGCTTTATCAATCGTATCGTTCTTCGAGGGAAACTTTGCAATCCAGAGCTGCCCATTTTTATCGATGATGTTTGCTTTCGGCCTGGCACCGCCTAATGATGATCCGGGAGCCATAAGCATAACCAGCCATTTGTTCAGTTCTTTCGTATCCTTATCCGATTCCACCAGGCCTGCAATATGCTGCAATTCTCCAACCGATGTCCATGGCGGAACAGGGGCGTTGCGGTCATCGTCAAGAAACGGTCCGTCGGGATCAAGTTTAAAGCGTAGCGCCCCCATCCTGCAGGTATCCGCAACTCCTAGGAGAAAGTCTGTATCATGTAAGACAGGAGCAGGTCTTCCGCTCTCCTTCGCCAGTTGGGCAGCTCTCCTCTTCATCAAGGTCCTTCCCCAGGTATCAGGCATGGAATCAAGAAATATTCCGAAATTTTCTTTTGCTCCCGGAAACTGAGGACCGGAATATAATTCAATATCGGGATCCAGAAGAAATAAGTTACTCCCTTTAAGCCATGATTCATCATATTCAAAGCTGAGCGATTTCCGGCCTTTACCCTGGTGAACTGATAAAATCCCCATAAGTCCCGGCTCCCGCAATCCGATCCAATGAGCGTATACAAATATGTCAGTTTTATTTAGCGCCATGATTACTTTTTCTCAAGAAGTTTAATATCCTGAAGTTTTTTACCCAGTTCGTCATCTGCACCCAGTTTCAGAAAATCATCCTGCAGACCAAGAACCCGCATTACATTGAAGACTGCACCAATGGAGACCCCCGGATTGCCTTTTTCGATCAGATAAAGTGTATTCCTGCTAATGTCAGCACGCTCTGCCACCTGAATAGCTGTCAGGTTCCGGCGTTTCCTTGCCAGCTTAACATTTTCCCCAAAGATCTCCAGTATCTTTTTATGTTTAGGAAATAAGATTTGCTTTTTTGAACTCATGATGTACTATATTATGTGCAAATGTAATTAATATGTTGGAAATATAGTACATAATATTAATTATTTAGCTTTTGGGATTTTAAGCTGAATTGTTTTTTCGTTTATTTTATTCAACACTAGTTGTGGTGGAGCGACCTAGGGAAGCGGACTGAGGAGCGTAGCGACGAAGGAGCTTTCCAGTCGCGGAACCACAACGAAAAAATAAATAGATCAGATAAATTAAGAAGGAAATCCATTTTTATTAGAAAAGGATGTCATAAAAGCGATTGTCCTCTTTAATTTTTAATTGTTTTGTCCTCAGGCCGGACAGGCCTCGTTGCCGCAACGCGACTGAACATTTCCCCCTCTCCGATTTGGAGAGGGGGCAGGGGGTGAGGCCGTCGCGGAACCACAACGAAAAAAATCAATAGGGATATAATGATTTGTAAAGAAAATTGATTTTTCTATACATATTAAGTTACCTTTGTATAGAAAATCGCTAATTCTATACAAAGGGATTTTCTTTGTATAGTTTTTCCTCAATTCTTTACATATGGAAATGAACAAATCAAGTATCCCCTGGAAACCAATGACACTTCCTCCCGATGTTGAACTGGAGTCAAGAAAAGTGCTGAAAAAATTGCCTGAAGCTCACCGGGCCCTGGCAGAACTTAAAGGTATTGGTGGAACCATACCCAACCAGGCAATACTCCTGAACACTTTGGGATTGCAGGAAGCCAAAGATAGCTCTGCTGTGGAAAATATAATTATCACCCAGGATGAATTGTTTAAGGCAGATCTGGACTTATCCGGCTGGCAGACTGTTGCGGCGAAGGAAGTGCAAAACTATGTCGCTGCCCTGAAAAAAGGATTTGAACTTGTAGGTAGAAACAACCTGATCACTACCAATCATATCTTGCAGATACAATCAGTACTTGAAAATAACCAGGCCGGATTTCGTAAAGTACCGGGAACCGTTTTGAAAAATGCTCAAACCGGTGAGGTGGTCTTCACACCACCTCAGGAATATAATGAAATTGTTTCCGCCATGAGCAATCTTGTCTCATATATTAATGATGATTCGATAAGTGATGTGGATCCATTAGTTAAAATGGCAGTGATTCATTTCCAGTTCGAAAGTATCCATCCATTTTATGACGGGAACGGCCGTACCGGAAGAATCATCAATATCCTGTATCTTATTCAAAAGTCTCTTTTACATCTGCCGATTCTTTACTTAAGCCGTTTCATCATTGACCATAAAAGTGAATATTACCTGCATCTGCAGAGCGTAAGAGACAACCAGGACTGGGAACCCTGGATCATGTTCATGCTTGAGGGAGTTGAAAAAACTTCTATTGATACCATTGCCCTGATCCTGGAAATAAAGAAACTGATGATGGACTATAAGCACCGTATCAGGTCAAATTATAAATTTTACAGCCAGGAACTGATCAACAATCTTTTCCGCCATCCTTATACGAAAATTGAATTTATTCAAAATGACCTGAAAGTGTCGCGTATCACCGCAACCAATTATCTTAACCGCCTGGTCGATGACGGCTTTCTTGCAAAAAAGAAACTGGGGGTTGGGAATTACTTTATCAATGAACCTCTTGTGGCACTATTCACCAGATGATATTGATTTCTGACTAAAAAGAAGAGAAAATCCCCGAACTCAAGACTACTTCATGTACGATGGACAATTTTTCATGAACGATTTAACATTTATGGAACATCGTCCATCGTCCATGCTCAATCGTCCATGTTGGTGGAGTATATCGGAGTCGAACCGATGACCTCTTGACTGCCAGTCAAACGCTCTAGCCAGCTGAGCTAATACCCCGAAATGGGTGTGGGTGTGGGTGTCAAGTGTAGTGTGGGTGTGGAGTTTGAAACTGGAAATTATGAATCCTTCCGCAGTGCAAAAGTAAGAATTAATCTAAATATCACAACAATAGACCCCCAAATTTCTAATTTCCAATTTCTAATTTCTCTCCGCGGTTCGCCAGCTCCCAGGTTGTGGCGAAAATGATACGGACTATCTTCTCCATTCTGTCGTAAAGGATCTTATCCGGCGTGTCTGTGGGTTCGTGATAATCCCTGTGGAGGCCTTCAAAATAGAAAAGCGAAGGAATACCATGATTTGCAAAATGATAATGATCGGAGCCGCCGCGGACATGAGCCCGGAATTCCATCCGGTCAGCCAGGCCGGGGGCCATCAAATTGCTGTTCTTCCGGGAAACCTCCCGGATATCTTCTGAAAGATAAGCATACCCGGAGATATAGTCCGAACTGTCTTTCAGTTTCGGGTTGACCCGGCCGATCATATCGATATTTACGCAGGCAAAGGTGCTGTCAAGCGGAATAATAGGGTTTTCGGAATAAAACCGCGAGCCGTACAAGCCGAGCTCTTCTGCCGAGACAGCCATAAAGATCACGGTGCGCCTGGGACGATGGCCATCACGCGCGGCCTCTGCAAAGGCTTCCGCCACTTCCATGACCGCAGCAGTGCCGGATGCATTGTCGTCGGCCCCAAAATAAATCTTGCCACCTTTCTCGCCAAGATGATCATAATGGGCAACCACCACCACCGCTTCACGCTTTTTATCTGTCCCTTCTACCATGCCAATCACATTGCCTGTAAGCATCGGAGAGCAATCACTCGACGCATCGATCCCGACGGAGCCCGTAAACCGGCCTGCTGTTGTTTTAAGGCTTGATTCCATCTCATGCAAAGCAGCTGAAAGGTTTTTTGGATCTTCATTAACTAACCGGGCCGCCGTTTCCAGGTCCATATAAGCTGAAAATACCTCCTTTGACTTTGGTTTATCTCCATCCTTTGCAGGATATGAAATATTCGGCTTCTTATCATAATACTCCCTGTTCTTCAGGTACTTCCTGAAATCCGAATCCTTACGGGCAATAATGATAACGCCGGCTGCACCTTTGTCGACCGCCACGGCAGATTTACTGAAATAATAAGCTTTCCTGGAAGGTTCCTTGCGGCCTGAAATAACAGAGTTTCCCTCTTCATTTTCAGGTTCCCCGGAAAAAACCAGCATGATCTTTCCTTTTACATCAAGATTTCCGAAGTCAGAATAAACTGAATCTTCAATGCCAAAACCGGCGAAAACAACCGGGAACGTCCCTTTGATATCGACCGGATCGCTAAGGAAAAGAAAATCTTTCCCGACCTCGAATCCGACTCCATTCATCAGCAAATGCTGATCTTTCCATCGGCAGTTATCGAGGGTAAAATCCTGGGTATAAGTTGGTTTACCGGAAATCTGAGGTGCTTGCAGCCCGTCCTTCTTAAATTCATCCTTGATATATTCCTCCGCCTTGATCTGGCCTTTACTGCCGGTAAATCTTCCTTCAAAATCTTTGGAGGCAAGCCGGTAGACATGATCTGAAAGTTCCTTCGCTGTAATGGTGCGGGAATAGTGAAACAGCAGGGTGTCCTGGCCGAAGAGCAGTTGCAGGTATAAAAATGTAGTGATTAGAATAAATGGTCGTTTCATCAAGGCACGGATTATCTTTGATTACCTGAGTTTCCTTGTTTTCCAAACTTGTGGATCTCTTTTATTGTGGAAAACTGCAAGAATATAAATAATATCGTCTTCAATAATATAATACAAGTTAAAGGGGAAATTCTTAATAACAAATTTTCTAATAGGAATTTTTACTAATGGAAAAGAGAGGGGATTTGCAGAAATTAACAGAAAAGCTTGATTTAAAATTGCTAAGAATTGTTTTTCCAATCCTTCTTCTTTTTCAGCGTAATGAATTGCAGAATCTCTGATATCCTGCTCTGCAAAAGGAAGGATGATGATTTTTCTCATAACTGTTTAAAGCTCGTTCAAGAGAGCGCTCCATTCTTTCCCTTTGTTATTTTTAAGATATGAATTATATCTCATCTCAATTTCCTTCATGATTTTATCATCATTTTGATCTTCTTTTTCTTCGGAGATTTCGATAAAATCATAATCTTCCTGTAGAGCCTTGAGCATATTAATTATGCTTTTTGCCTTGGTTGATTTGTCCTTTATTTTTATAGTATAAACCATTGCAAGCAGATTTAATACAAAGGTAAATCAATTTGACTAAATTTTCCCAATAACCACTTACCAATAACTATTTCCTAATTTTACTTCAAAATCATTCTAGGTATGAAACGCCTCTTCGTTGCCGTCAAAATCCATCCATCTGCTGAGTTCCTGAAAACCTATGACAGCCTGAAGTCGGGGTTGCGTTTTGCCCAAATTACATGGGTGAAGCCGGAAAGCATCCATGTTACGCTGAAATTCCTCGGTGAAACGATGGAAAACCGGATACCGGATATCAGCAAAGTATTGCGGGAAGTGGCCGGTCGTCATAAACCGTTTACTTCGGAGCTGGTCGATGTCGGCATCTTTGGAAGCTCTTACAACCCGAAAGTAATCTGGTTCGGGATGGAGAAGGCAGAACCATTGAAAGATCTGGGTGCAGATGTGCTGCAAGCCGCGGAAACGATCGGATGGGAGCATGAACGGCAGAATTTTGTGCCTCACCTGACTATCGGGCGGATCAAGTTCATCCCCGACAAACATTTGTTCCAGTCAGTGATCGATGAGCATAAAAAAACCTGGATGCAGGAGGTCCAGGTTGGGGAGTTTCACTTGTATGAAAGTATACTTTTGCGTGAAGGGCCAATCTATAAAGTTATTGAGACTTTCATACTATCACCGGGGTGATTAATGTTTAAGGTTGAATTTTGAATGTTGAATGCGGGTATTATTAAGTCCTTAATTCAACATTTAACCTTCAATATTCAACATTATTTTATTTTACCGCTGATAAAGTGGCTGATCACCAGCGCAATTCCACCAAACAGGAAGACCATCGAGAAATAAGAAGCTTCGCGGCCCAGATCGGTGCTGACTTCCAGTACATTTCCCATCAGGATACCAATGGCAAGGCCGATGAGGAAGAGGCCATAACGAAGTGAGTTCTTTTTCTCTGTTTGTGGTTCCTGGAAGATGGAAGGATCAGCTCCTCTTTCGAGTAATGCCATACGCTCTTTTCTCCGGATGTTCAGGTAAATAACAGCATAAAGAAAGCCAAAAATGATGGCCAAGACGAAGATTGGGGTTAGATCTAACATAGTTTTAAGTTTTAAATTTTGAATTCGGGAATTTGTTATTGTTTGGTCATTTGACGGTAGTGTTTTGTTTCAGGTTACACTTTTTTGAAAATTGAAAATTGAAATTTGGAATTTGGAATTCAAATCTGCGAATATCAGCACCTTGATCAGCGAAAATCTGCGAGAAATATTTTTAAGGTTTCTCGCAGATAACCGCAGATTTAAAGCGCAGATTTTCACAGAAAATAATGCTCAATTCATTTTGTTTCTATATAACTTTGTAACCTTATTCATTCATCTCCGTCAAATGCACAGATGGCAAACCGGGACGATAATCATTACATCGGGCAGGTAATACTTGGTGAAACGGCTGCGTTCGCCCCACTGGTGAACAGGTATAAAGATCTTGTCTTCACCATTGCAATGAACATCACCCGCAACCGGGAAGATGCGGAGGAAGTGGCACAGGACGTCTTTCTGAAAGCATTCCAGAAACTGGCCGGCTTCAGGAAAGAATCAAGTTTCCCGACCTGGCTTTACCGCATCGCATATAATGAATCTATCTCGAAAGTGAGAAAGAACAGGATCAAAACTTTGGATCTGGAAGAAGAAATAATGGAAATCATCCCTGACGAAGAAGTGGAAGAAGAAATTGCGGGACTGGATGAACAGGAACAAAAGCAGGTCATTATAAAAATCCTGGATAAACTGCCGGAAATTGACCGGGTACTGGTAACTTTGTTCTACCTGAACAATCAACCCATAACTGAAATCAGCGAAGTGACAGGCCTGGGGGAAAGCAATGTGAAGGTGCGCCTACATAGGGTGAGAAAGAAGATTTATTTGGAATTACAGGAATTGTTAAAAATGAGATCATTACGCATTATATAATAGATTATTATTATGGAAAATCAATATAAAATAGACGAATTCATCCGGAAACTCATCCGGAAACAAGGGCTGGAAAAAGCGCCGGATAATTTCACGGACAAGGTGATGGGCCGCATCAAGGACAATCCTGTTATTGATGATACACCACTTTTATCAACGGGAACCTGGATTTCTATTATCATTGCCGTAGCGGCTATTATCGTGGTCATTTTTACTGTTGATATCCCATATTTCGACCAGATATTTTCTGCAACGGGCATCCAGAAAGTATCGATGAACGTCTTTTCGGAAGGGTTCTTTAATTCTATGTCGACGTTTATCAAGGGCCTGCATATTTCAAGTGTGACGGTGGTGATCATTGCTGCAGCTGCGGGACTGGTAGTGCTGGAGAGATTGCTGCATAGGAGGTTCTCTGAGACAAGACTGTTGATGATTTGACAGATTTTTTTCTCACAGATTTTTACAAAGTTTCTCGCAGATTTACAAAAAAGTTTCTCGCAGATTTACGCAGATTTAATACGCAAATCATCGCAGATTATTTATCCGCGAGAAATCTTTTAAAGCCCATTAACGATCCTAATTATTGATTTATCAATTGAAATTGTATTGAAATTAATAAGCAATCCTAACTTCAAGCCGGTAATTTTCAGATAGGTTAGTAATTGTTTATGATGAATATCTATTAACTGGTCGACAGACTTAATTTCAACAATTACTTTGTTCTCGACCAACAAATCCAATCGAAAACCTGTATCCAACCTATTTCCTTCGTATATGACAGGAAATGGCTTTTGACATAAAACTTCTAATCCAATTTTTCTTAGCTCAAAAGCTAACGCAAATTCATATACCGACTCCAATAAACCCGGACCAAGGTTATTATAAACCTTATAAATCGCCCCCCTTATTATATAGGAAATCTCATTTTCATTCATATCTGCGCTTATCTGCGAATAAAATCTGCGTAAATCTGCGAGAAACCTTAAATAAACCTGTGAGAAACTCTTTATTGTATTAATCCGATTTTCATCAAAATATACCCGGCCCCAGCCTGAAAATATTTTAATTTTGCACCTTCATCATTGAAAACCAATCATTCTATGACCCTCAATAATCCTCCGGAAGAGAAATCCACCAAATCCCTTCATTTCATCGAACAAATCATCGAAGAAGATATCCGCAACGGGAAGAACAACGCCCGTGTGCATACCCGTTTCCCTCCTGAACCTAACGGCTATCTCCACATCGGCCACGCCAAGTCTATTTGTCTCAACTTCGGCCTCGCTCAGAAATATGGCGGCAAGACTAATCTCCGCTTCGACGACACCAATCCCACCAAGGAAGAACAGGAATACGTCGACTCGATCATGGACAATGTCCGCTGGCTTGGATTTGACTGGGAAGACCGGCTCTTTTTCGCTTCTGATTATTTCGACCAGCTTTATGAATGGGCCGTCATGCTGATTAAAGAAGGAAAAGCCTATGTCGATGACCACAGCGCCGAGGAGATCAGCGAGCAGCGCGGCACGCCCACTCAGCCCGGCGTGGAAAGCCCTTTCCGTAACCGTTCCATAGAAGAAAACCTGGACCTTTTCGAACGGATGCGCAAAGGCGAATTTCCTGAAGGATCGAGGATCCTGCGTGCAAAGATTGGTATGGCCTCGCCGAACATGCATATGCGCGACCCGGTGCTGTACCGCATTTTGTTTGCCACTCATCACCGTACCGGCGACAAATGGTGCATCTACCCGATGTACGATTACGCTCATGGCCAGTCGGACTATATCGAAGGCATCACCCACTCGATCTGTACCCTCGAATTCGAGGTGCACCGGCCCCTTTACGACTGGTTCCTCGACCAGATCGTGAAGGATAAAAACGCCTACCGTCCCCGCCAGATCGAATTTGCCCGGCTCGACATGACTTACACCGTGATGAGCAAACGTTTGCTGCTTCAGCTGGTGCAGGAAAACCTCGTAAACGGCTGGGATGATCCGCGGATGCCTACCATCTCTGGGCTTCGCCGAAGGGGTTATACTCCGGCCTCGCTCCGTAACTTCGCCGATCTTATAGGCGTTGCCAAACGGGAAAATGTAATCGATTTCGGGCTGCTGGAGTTTTGCGTGAGGGAAGACCTGAACAAGACCGCACCGCGCATCATGGCGGTGGTGAATCCGCTGAAAGTATTGATCACCAACTATCCTGAAGGAAAAGTTGAAGAAATCGAAGCGGAAAACAACCCGGAAGATCCTGCAGCCGGCACACGAGTCGTTCCTTTCTCAAGAGAGATTTATATCGAACAGGAAGATTTCCTGGAGAACCCGCCACCCAAGTTTTTCCGCCTTGCCCCGGGAACCGAAGTACGTCTGAAAAACGCTTATATCATCAAGTGCGAGGAAGTCATTAAAGATGCGTCCGGAAACATCACTGAACTTCACTGCACCTATGATCCCGAAACCCGCAGCGGTTCCGGCAGTCAGCGCAAAGTGAAAGGCACCCTGCACTGGGTATCCATTGCCCTGGCGTTGCCAGTGGAGGTGCGTCTTTACGACCGTCTTTTCATGGATCCCGATCCTTCAGGCCATAAAGAACGCGATTTTAAAGAGTTTCTCAATCCCGACTCCCTCAAGGTCATCTACCCGGCCTATACCGAGCCCAGCGTGAAAGACAGGAAGCCTTACTCGTACTTACAGTTCCAGCGGATCGGCTATTTCAATGTAGATCCCGACAGCACGATGGAACGGATGGTTTTCAACCGGACGGTGGCGCTGAAAGATCCGTGGGCGAATAGCGTGAAGCGTGAGACGTGAGAAGAAAATTAATTCAAAATTCAAAATTCAAAATTCAAAATTTTCCTATCTTTGCGCTCCTAAAATAACACACCCACACTTCACTTGCACACTCAAACCCACACCCTATTGCCCGATGGTGTAACTGGCTAACACGTCTGACTCTGAATCAGTAGAGTCCAGGTTCGAATCCTGGTCGGGCAACAAAAAAATCTCTAAACGATTGAATAAAAATTGTTTAGAGATTTTTTAATGCGTACTGATCTGACCTTTAATTCACCAGTAGTTTTTCAACCCTGTCATTGCCGTTCATCATTATCCTGACAATGTAAATCCCAGGGGAAAGCCGGCTGATGTCAATGGCTTGCATTTCCGAAGTGATCTTTTGCGCTACAATATTTTTTCCCATCGTATTGAATACTGTCATATCAGCCCCTGCTGCATTTTCAATGAAGAAAAGATGGCTGGCCGGATTTGGAAAGGTCCGGACCAGTGTTTCAAGCGGATCACCTATACCGGATAACAAATTCACTGTAAATCCTTCTATAAGGACCATATCATCGACATGCACATCCCAGCTTCCTGCTGAGGCTTCTGCAGGAAAATTGAATACGGCCTCAAATTGGGTATCGTTCAAAACATTGACACTGGAAGCATCAATTACTTCTGAAGGATTACCTGTAAAACTCAGGGAGACTGAAGGAGTTGACAGGGTAAACCGGCTGTCAATTCAGTATTGCTTGTAACAACGACATTGGACCCGTTGATAATTTCGCTTGGATTGCCTGAAAAAGAAAGAGAAACAGCCGGTGATCCATTGAAATTTGTGTTGGATCCTGTAATCGTTGCCAGGAATGAATCTCCCTGCACAGCCTGGTTTGGGGAAATGCTGACGAGGATAGGCGTGAGGGCTGTGGCCGTGAATGACCCAATCATCCCCATGCCTGCGTGGGGCGTGCATACGTAATTATAGTTGCCTGCAATGGTCACGTGATATTCATAAAAGGTGTTTGAACTGGTGATGGGATGGTTCCAGCTTGCTGCCCCGGCCGGAATGGTTGTCGAAGTCGTGGTATGGGTGCCGCTGATCCAAACCCACCTGATGGTGTCACCTACTATGACATTCGGTAAATTTGAAGGCGAAAAGGAAAAATTCTGCACATTGACAACCCACTTTGTTGCATTGGCGGTATTGGATATTAACATGATAACACCCACTACAAAAGCTGAAACTAAAATTGTAATGTTTTTCATAGCTTGTGATATTATAAATTATTTAGACTAATTCTAAACAAAAACAACTAGTTGCTTAAAATGTTCATATTGAATGATAAAATTCAGCAACTGACTTATTTAAATTTTTTCTCAGAAAATTCATTAATTTTATTGTTTTAATGCTTTAAAATCTTCATGCCATGAAAACAGCCATACACTTTTTATTCCTCATGCTATCTATTGATGTCATGATTGCTCAGCAAAGGGCAACACTGCCTCTCGAATTTAAGGATTATGCTATTAAGTCAGACTATGTCAAACCCTTTATTATAAGTCCTGACTTGCCGGTTTACAAAGTCCCGAACTCAATGATTACAACGATGCGGGATGAGATAATTACAGAAGATGTCATAGGCACTACCATTTATGATCTGCAATCAAATGCCTCTTTACAGAACAGGATTTATTGTTATGATGATGGGTCCATTGGGGCCGTCTGGACAATAGGTTTTGAAGAAACCACCTTTCCCGACCGGGGAACTGGCTATAATTTTTATAACGGTTCAGAATGGCAACCTCAACCTACACAGCGAATCGAAACCCTCAGGACAGGCTGGCCGTCTTATGCTCCATGGGGGACAAACGGTGAAATCGTTGTAAGTCATGACTTTACGGCTCTTAAATTGTATTTTTTGACCAGGCCTGATAAAGGTACAGGCTCGTGGGATCAGAAACTATTCACTTATACTAACGGACCAACCACACTGTCATGGCCAAGAATGATCACTACCGGTGATGACCACAATACCATTCATTTGCTGGCAAACACCAATGCTGCATATCAGGGACAAGCCTTTGGTATTGTATATTCACGGTCATTAGATGGAGGCACATCCTGGGATCTTCAAAATGAAGTGGTCGATGGAACAGGAGCCGAATACTATACAGAGATCACAGCAGATCAATATGTCTGGGCAAACCCTGTAGGGGATAATATCGCATTTTTAGTCGCAAGCGCCTGGCATGACCTTTTTATGATGAAGTCGACCGATAATGGTGATTCCTGGGAAAAGACCATAATCTGGGAACATCCTTATCCTTTTTTTGACTGGAATATTACTGTTACTGATACTCTTTTCTGTGTGGACAATTCTGCGAGCATCGCTCTTGACAATAATGGAAATGCACACGTTGTTTTTGGCATCAGTCGTGTTATCCATGCTGTTGTCGGAACCGGTTATTCTTATTATCCATATGTTGATGGAATCGGTTACTGGAATGAAGATATGCCAACATTCTCTGACGACCTGAGCGCTTTAGCTCCACCTCAATATGGTTATCCCACCTCTGAAATGATAGAAGATGTGAATTATATTGGCTGGACCCAGGATGTTGACGGTGATGGAGAAATCACATTTATAAACACATCTACGGGTTTTCCAATGTCTTACAGAGAATTAGGCGTATCAACCATGCCCTCCATAACAATTGGGCCGGATAATTGGATCGCAGTGGTTTTCTCTTCAACTACTGAAACTTATGATAATTCAGAATGGAATTTTAAGAAACTTTGGATGCGTATAAAGCCATCCGGAATGAATTGGGGACCTTTTATTCATTTAACACAAGACCTTTCTCATTTTTTCGATGAATCTATTTATCCTGTAGCTTATCCCACGTTTGATAATGACATCCACATATTATATAACAATGATGGAATGCCCGGCACAGCTTTGGATGAGAATCACGTTTACATAGAAAACATGACGACCTATATGAAAGTGGAACAGTTTGTTGGAGTTGAAGAAAATCAGCCACTAAGTGCAGAATCTGAATCGCTTATTATTTCTCCAAACCCATCGAAAGGTATGGTAAATGCGAGCTATTCTATAAATCGCGCTTCCCATGTAACCATGATGGTTTCGGAAATTTCAGGAAGAACTGTTATCAACAAAACACTGGGATGGAAGAATGCAGGAGATTATATGTATTCATTTGATCTGGAGAATTTTTGTCCTGGAATATACTTTATATCCTTAAAAACAAGTCATCAGACCATTACTAAGAAACTGATAATTAATTAGATATAAATAATCAGTACCATCCTTATTGCCTTGAGGAATTCTAATACCTGTAAATTTTTATTGCCCTGATGACCTCAAACAGAAAAAAGTTATTGCTGGTAAACCCGATAAACCAGCATCGTTTGGGTTTCTCCAACGATCCCAGCACAAGCTATATGCCGATAAATCTGGGAATTATTGCAGCACTCACCCCTGAGCACTGGGATGTTGAACTGGTTGATGAGAGTTTTGAGAAATGCACCTTTCGCGAAGCCGACCTTGTAGGTTTTACTGCTTTCACAGCCAATGCGCTCCGTGCATATGAATTAGCTGTCATGTTTCGCCAAGAAGGCATTCACACGGTGATGGGCGGTATTCATGCCAGTATGATGACCGAGGAGGTTGTAAATTACGTAGACACCGTGGTAACTGGTGAAGCAGAAGTTGTTTGGCCCCAATTGATTGCCGATTTTGAGGATGGTAGTATTAAGCCTATGTACCTGGGTGGTATAACTGATGTGGAAAATATCCCGCATGTACGCCGCGAAATTTTTAAGAAGTACCCATACGTTTATGACCTGATTCAAATATCCAGGGGATGCCCGATGGGATGCGATTTTTGCTCGGTGACAAAGCTTTGCGGATCAAAATACCGCGAACGCGATGTGGAGGACGTACTCGACGAGCTTGAAGAAACCTCACGCCCGATGCTTTTTATTGTTGACGATCACCTGGTCAATACTAACAAGGGGGCAGAGGAACGAGCCATAAGACTGTTTAAAGGCATGGTCGACCGTAAGCTGAATAAGTTATGGTTCGGACAGGCCGCTATGAATTTTGCCGATAACGATGAGGTGCTGCATTGGGCTGCCAAAAGCGGGTGTACCCTGATCCTGCTGGGCGTGGAGGCTGAAACCCCGGCAGCCCTTGCCGATGCAAAAAAACGTCTTAACCTTAAGCGTGGAGTGGATTATTACACAAAAGCATTTAAGAAAATTCACAGGCATGGAATTGCCGTGCTTGGCGCAATGATTTTCGGAATGGAAAGTGATGGTACCGAGGATTTATATAACCGGAAGAAGTTCGTACTGGAAAGCGGTATGGATGCCATGCAAACAAGTATTATGACCCCTTTACCCGGAACCGACCTGTTTTTCCGCTTGCGCGACCAAAACCGGATTGAATTGAATAACTATCCCGAAGACTGGAAACACTACCATTTTAAAGAAGCTACTATGGGGACATCCAAAATGAGCCGGGAGCAACTTCAGACTACAATGAAAGATATCTGGATGAGCATATACAAAAAGGAAAACATCCGCAAAATGATGTTCAAAACCCTTTGGCGTACGCGAAATTTTAAAGCTGCTTATTGGGTATATGGAACCAATCACAACTATGGTCGTATTGTCCTTGAAGACATGATCAATGACAAGCCTGATGGCTTGAATCGTAACCTGGTATGGAATTCCGGGAAACGGTCACTCTACCTGAAATTAACCGATTTAATACTAATCGTTTTTTATACTATTTCATGGAATAAGATGGTTGATCGTTTCAAAGGAAGGTACTCTTGATAATTGAAACTCGAAATTCGACAGACAATCTTACGGTATATCCCTCTTTATAAATTGTTTCAGGCTTATCCCGAAACAAAGCATGATCAAGGCACTTAAAACTAAGATGTCCAGTGTAAAATTTCCCTTGTTGAACATCAGCTTCCGCGGTTCGTAATAGGAAAAAATATTGAACGATCTGGTAAAATCCAGGGCGTCCCAGACCTGGGAAAGAAAACTTGACAGGTAGAACACAAGTGTTATGATGGCGCTGCGTTTAAAAGGATGTGCCAAAAGCAGTTCCAGGGTTCCTGAATCAAGTTCCCGCGTTCAGGTTGCCGTATGCGGAAAAACTACCGGGAAGGTACCCGCATCTGCGGCGAATTTCAAAAGAGTTCTGAGCCAGGTTTATGCCAAAAATTTCAATAGTGCCTGCCGAAGGCCTGAGCAGGTCAAGTATCAGGCGGATGGTCGTGGTTTTTCCTGCACCATTAGGGCCCAGAAAACCGAAAACCTCACCCTGGTGAACATCAAATGAAATATTCTGAACACCGGTAATTTTTCCGTAGAATTTGGAGAGTCTCTGAATTTGTATGACCGGTTTTAGATCCATTTTTGCCTGGCAGGTGGTTTGAGCGTTTATATGGTAACAGCTTTTGTTTGGGATTTTATGATCATCACACTCCCTTCCATGTCTGGCACCATAACCAGTACTTCAGGGATAGTGGATGCGAATTCATCGACAGCCTTTTTGATGCCGGGCCACTTATAGGTACAATCATGTATGATGATGACCCCTCCGGGTGAGAGAAGCGGATAAAAATATTCCAGTCCGGCTTTGGTGGGATTATAGAGGTCAGCGTCGAGGTTGACGAGGGAGAAGGCCAGTTCGCAGTTCGCTGTTCGCAGTTCGCAGTTCGCAAGACCGTTTCCCATAAGAGCCTGGGAACTGGGAACTGGGAACCGCGAACTTGTTCCTGTCGACTCAAGAAACCGCCCCGGATGAAACACCAAATTTTCATTCCCTTCAATGTTTCTTCGTGCTGCTTCCAGGCTCGTATCAGCAAAATTGCGCGTGGTATAAGTGGCGGCTTCGCCGGTTTCATGTTTCAGATCTTCTTCTTTAAACCCTGCAAACGTGTCGTAGAGATGGAATTTCCTGGAGGGATCCATCTGATGTAAAATCTTCGCGCTTTCACCCTTGTAAACGCCAAGCTCGGCAAAATCTCCCGGGACTCCATCCCTCTTCAGCCGCTCAACCTGGAACCACCAGTTAAAAAACCGCACTTTATCCGGATAATTACGTTCCAGCCGGATCAGCTCTTTGCCAATAATCCCCTGTTTCCGTTGATTTTCCCATTCCACAGGCTGGTAATTTTTATCGAAGAAAATACCCCAGACATAGCGCACCAGGAGGATGAGCACGAGCAGGACGAGTGCGAAACTTATGACCTGGAAGAATGACACAACCTTTTAGTTTAAAGTTCAAAACTTCTCTTTGAGCCGCCTGTACCCCTCCGCGCTAACCTTGAGCTTAGCTCCTGATTTCATGATGGCGATATAGGAATCTTTACTGTAAAGCTCCAATGATACAACCTGGGAAATGTTAATGATGTGGCTCCGGTGGGTGCGGATAAATTGCCCCTCGGGCAAATGCTCCTCAAAATACTTCATCGTCTTTTCTTTCAGATGATTTCCCAATTCGGACCAGATCATCACATAATCATCCGCTGCTTCGATATACCATATCTTATCCACAGGTATGACTGTGATTTTTGATCCCATCCTGGTTACAACCCGCTCGATGATCTTTTTGTCATTATCGATTTGCTGCTGCAATTTTTGGATAGATGGCCCGGCTGAAGAAGCATCCGGCGTTGATAAAATCCTTCCGCGGGCTTTTTCCACAGCTTGTTCCAGGCGGGTTTTCGAGAAGGGTTTGAGGAGATAATCCACCGCATTCATTTCAAATGCCCTGATGGCGTATTGGTCGAAAGCAGTGGTAAAGATGATTTCCGGCCGCGGATCGAGCACTTCGAGCAATTCAAAGCCGTCGATCCTGGGCATTTGTATATCGAGGAAAAGCAGGTCGGGCTTGAGTTCCCGGATGGCTTTCAGGGCATCGAAGCCGTTTTCACATTCCCCGAGGATTTCGATACCAGGATTATCCGAAAGATATTTCCTGACCAATTCCCTGGCAAGAGATTCATCATCAATTATTAAAACCCGGATTTTATCGTGCATATTTTGGAATTCTTAAAATGACCTCAAAATAATCATCAGATTGATTGATTTTCATCAGACTGCTTGTTCCGTATAGATTTAAAAGACGTGCCCTGATGTTTTTCAGACCGGTGCCGGTCCCTTTTTTGACTTTCGCCTCAGGATCGAAAGTGTTCCCTATTTTAATTTCCAGCACTTCATCATCCAAACAGGCTTCCAGGCTGATCTTTGTCGTTCCGGAAGATTCATAAACCCCATATTTGACGGAATTCTCCAGCAAAGGCTGAAGGATCATCACCGGTACGCTCCACTCTATCGACTCCGGCTGGATAAGCTTCTCAAAAGCAAGACGGTTGCCAAAGCGAACTTTCTCAATATCCAGGTATAATTCCACATGATGCAATTCTTTTTCAAGGGTACTGATCATGGTATCCGGAAAATTCAGGGAATACCGCATGAATTCCGACAGCTTGATGACCATTTCCTGGGCTTTGTCAGGGTTGGTCATGGTAAGGGAACTGATAGAATTGAGACTGTTGAAGAGGAAATGCGGACGGATCTGGGAGCGAAGCATATTCAGCTCGGCTTCCTTAAGCAGGTTCGTCAGTTGCGCCTCCCGTTGGCTTTTTTCCTTGAGTTCGCGGAAATTGATCAGGAGGTAATACCCGGTCACGAGCAGGGCATAGAACATTACGCCGGATATGATCCGGAGCGAAAGGGTTTGTTTCAGAAAAGCATGGTAAAAAAGATCGTCGGTAAAGATGTTGTTGAGAATGAGGTAACCGGCCATCATCCAGGCAAAGATCGTCACGGCTGCGCCGGAGAGATGATAGAAGGCGAGTTCGCCGATAGTTTTAGTCTGAAGATCGGAATAGCGGACCATAAACCAGAGGCCGCTGCCGATAAGGGCAAACAGAAAATTAAAAACCAGGCTGTCGGCAAATGCCACCCAGGGATCAAGGCCATAGCCATAATATAAAAGGGAAAAGTGGATGACGCTGAGCGTCACCCACAAAATGATATAAACGATTTCAAGATGATTTTTTATGGTCCTGGCCATGTTGCTTTATAATTTCAGGATCAATTGCTTTTGATCTCTCCACCACCAAAGATTGCCACGCCTCTCACAACGAGTGTTTTGTTGAAATCGACCTGGCCCCTGATGCGTTTATCCCCATAACCTCCAAAGATATTGAAAACTTCGAGTTTAACGTTCCAGTCGGATGGCACAATCAGTGTTGAGCCACCAAAGATAGATACGATCTCGATTTCCACATTACCCGGGGCAAGTTCAACCTTGGTCAGATCGACTTTGGATCCCCCAAAGATAGAAACTATTTTCCCACCCCGGAAAGCCAGGGAATTGACATATCGATCACGCCCCCCGAAAATGGCTACTTCTTCTATATAATCTTCACCTTTTGAGATGGTGAAATCACGGTGGCGGAAAAGTTTTGAGGTTCCGAAGATCAGTACCAGGCCGATGACAATAAGCAACGCAGGCCAGAAGACATGCCTGAAGCTTGCCGGCAAATCAAATGCTTCAGAAATCATGAAGAACCCGCCGATAGCGATCAGTATCCAGCCAATGCCGCGGGAGGAATCATTTACCACGTTGATGACACCAATGGCGATCAGCAGCATCTGCCAGGAGAAAATGATATCCCAGGTTGATTCGCCGATCATCCCAAAGTTGTGAAGAAGCCAGGCAAATCCAAGTCCAAGGACAAGTAAGCCGAATACAAGCGATTTTCTTTGCATACCGTGTCTGACGGTAGTGTTTTCATTCTGTTCCATTTCAGTATTGTTATTAAAGTTTAACATTTTGTTCATGAATTGATGAAGCAAAAATAAAACGGGGAAGAGGGACAGGAAAGGGGAAATCGGTGAACGGGGGATGAAAATCGGCGAACGGGCAGTTTTTAGTTATAAATTTGAAAATTGAAAATTGAAAATTGGAACCTGGAATCCCATATCAGCCTGAAGTGCTTACCCTTTCCCAGCTAACCGCAGGAATTGCAAGGGTTTTCGATGAAAGCTTCCCGAGCTCTTTCTGGATCAAGGCTGAACTGGCCAAACTGAATCATTATCCCGGAAGCGGTCATTGTTATCCTTCGTTGGTTGAAAAGGAAAAAGGTATGATCAAGGCTGAGATCCGCGGTAACATTTGGGCCAACGACTTTATACGGATCAACCAGAAATTCCTACAGGTAACCAAGGAGCCGCTGAAAGAAGGCATTCAGATCCTTTTCCGGGCATTGGTTAAATATCACCCCGTATATGGTCTTTCGCTGCAGATCAGCGATATCGACCCGTCGTACACCCTTGGTGAAATGGCCAGGGAAAAGATGGAAACAATAATCAGGTTGAAAAATGAAGGTTTGTTCGAACGCAACCATCAGCTTCCAATGCCTTTGCTTCCAAAGCTGATTGCCATCATATCGGTCAATACCAGTAAAGGCTTTTCTGATTTCATCAATATTCTTGAAAATAATCCCTGGGGCTATTCATTCTCCTGCATCCTTTTCCCGGCATTATTGCAGGGAGATAAAGCTGTGGATTCGATCATCAGCCAGTTGCGCAGAATCGACCGGGTAGCAGAATATTTCGATGTTGTAGCCATTATCCGGGGCGGCGGCGGGGACGTCGGGCTGAATTGCTACGACAACTACCTCCTGGCGAAAGAAGTGGCATTATGTCGGCTGCCTGTGCTGACCGGCATAGGCCATTCCACCAATGAAACGGTTGTCGAAATGATCGCGGGCCAGAATAAAATTACCCCAACCGATGTGGCTTACTTCCTGATCCAGTACTTTCATAATTTTTCTGCCAGACTGGAGGAAAGCAGCTTGAAAATCATCACTTTATGCCAGGAATTGATAGAAGAGGAGAAGAGGAGATGGGGAGAATTAAGGCGGCATTTTAAACCAGGATTACTGATAAGGGAGAAGGAGATCGACCTGAAAAACAGATCGGAATGGTTTGCCATGCATGTACATCAATTGCTGACCCATCAGCAGGTCGTCATAGATACGTTGGAGCAACAGGTACACCTGCTCGATCCGCAAAATATTCTGAAAAGGGGTTACAGCATCACTTATCATGGTGGAAAACCCCTGACGGATACTGCAAGTGTCAATCCCGGAGAAATCATTACCACCCGGCTGTACAAGGGTGAAATTAACAGTGAAATCAAATCAAAAAAGGAATAATATGGAGAAGAAGATCAGTTATACGGAAGCTATCAGCGAACTGGAAACAATCGTATCGGAAATCGAACAAGGAGAGATTACCATCGACACGCTTTCTGAAAAAGTCAAGCGGGCATCGGAATTAATCAGGATTTGTAAAAACAAACTTACTACGACGGAAGAGGATGTAAATAAAATCTTAGGGGAGATTAAGGAATAAAAAAAGAAGGCCGCAGGGCAAACACGCCAGGTTTTTTAACGCCCTGCAGCCAATCATGGAAAAAACTCCCATAAACCCAACCATATGTTTATCCGGTTTTTTTGAAAATATACCCGGTCAAAATGAAATATTTTTAAAATATTTTTTAATATATTGAATTACAATATTTTACAAATGCTGAAAGGGGTTTCAGCTTATAATCCCGCAGACGGAGGTAAAAACACAGTAATTACCAACTCTCCAGACCTGTTAAGTCTTGAAAACTTAACAGGTCTAATAGGAATCCTTTTTTTTTATCTTTACGGCTAATTTTCTTCTGTGTAAACCAGTGAAAAAGAAAACAGCACAGATATCCGGACTCAGCCTTTCCGGTCTCATCATTACATTTGGCATCGTTTACGGAGATATCGGCACATCCCCCCTCTATGTGATGAAAGCCATTGTCGCCGGTGCCAGGACGACCATCGATGAAGGATACATCCTTGGGGCACTTTCATGCATCATCTGGACGCTTACACTGCAAACCACCCTGAAATATATTTTTATCACTCTTAAAGCAGATAATCACGGGGAAGGCGGAATCTTAGCCCTCTATGCCCAGATACGTAAAAAAAAGCGCTGGATTTTCATCCCGGCTATCATCGGAGCGGCCGCGCTGCTTGCTGATGGGGTGATCACTCCTTCCATTACCGTAGTTTCCTCTGTTGAAGGTCTCCGAATGATCCGTCCACAAGTCCAGGTTATTCCGATCGCCCTCGTCATCATCGCCCTGCTGTTTATTATACAACAATTCGGGACTTCTTCTATAGGGAAAACATTCGGGCCTATGATGCTGATCTGGTTCCTGATGCTGGCAACACTTGGACTAAGCCATATCTTTGATTATCCTGCCGTTTTTAAAGCTTTTAACCCTATATATGGAATTAAATTGCTGATGAATTATCCGGGAGGGTTTTTGCTGCTGGGTGCAGTCTTTCTTTGCACTACCGGTGCTGAAGCCCTTTATTCCGACCTGGGACATTGCGGTCTTCATAATATAAGGATTTCCTGGATCTTCGTCAAGTCCTCCCTTATACTTAATTATCTTGGACAAGGGGCATGGCTATTGCATAATCCCGATGTCCTTTCCTCTGGCATTAACCCGTTTTTCGGCATCATGCCTGCCTGGTTCCTGTTGCCAGGCATTATCATTGCAACATTCGCCGCCATTATCGCCAGCCAGGCGCTGATCTCAGGGTCATACACCATCCTCAGCGAAGCCATCTCACTGAATTTCTGGCCGAGGGTTAAGATCACCTATCCTTCTAAATACCGGGGACAGATGTATATTTCCATGATCAACTGGTTTCTTTTCTTTGCCTGTTGTTTTGTCATCCTGTATTTCAGGGAATCTTCCAACATGGAGGCCGCATATGGCCTGGCCATCACTATCACCATGCTGATGACCACCCTGCTTATGGTCTTCTACCTGATGAAGATACACAGGCCCAAAATCCTGATCATTGGCTTCCTGGTCATGTACCTGACCATCGAAGGTTCATTCCTTGTGGCAAACCTGCACAAATTCAGCTATGGCGGTTGGTTTACGCTGCTGCTCACCTGCCTTCTCTTTTCTATCATGTATACCTGGTACAGGGGGAGGCAACTCAAAAAAAGATTTCTTTTTTTCAAGAAAATCATCAATTATACCGATATATTGAAGGATCTCCGAAACGATGTCACAGTTCCTAAAATTGCCACTAACCTTGTTTATCTGACCAGGGCGGATTATAAAACAGATGTGGAATCAAAAATCCTATATTCCATATTCCAGAAGCAACCGAAACGTGCTGACCATTACTGGCTGTTGCACCTGCACATTGTGGAAGAACCTTTCAAACTTGAGTATAAAGTAGATAATCTGATCCCTGATATACTGACACGTGTGGAATTTGTCGTTGGATTTAAAGTCCAACCAAGATTAAATCTTTTCTTTCGAGAAGTTATTGAGGATCTGAAAGAGAGCGGCGAGTTAGATATCACCAGCAATTATCAATCACTCAGAAAACATCATATACCCGGTGATTTCCGGTTTGTTCTGATCGACCGTATCCAAAACTATGATTTTGATTTCCACACTTTTGACCAATTCATTATGAATATCTATAACATCATAAAGAGAATCGGCATTTCTGATGTAAAAGCCTTTGGGCTTGACAGCAGCAGTGTGCTGGTTGAAAAAGTCCCGCTCGAATCCGAGGAAATGATCAATGAATTCAAAAGCCGGTTCAGGATCAACCGGTTTCCGGAATCTCATAAGCAATAACACCACAAATCCCCATCCCATGATCCGACGAAAAGAAATCCGGCCGATCGTGCAAGGTGATAAAAGAGTCATCCATGGCTGGGTGATGTATGACTGGTCCAACTCCGTCTATCAATTAACCATCACCTCCGCTATTTTACCGAGTTATTATGCTGCTGTTACCCACATAGGGGACAATTATACTGTTTCCTTTTTCGGTGCGAAAGTGATCAACACGGTACTATATTCATGGACTATCGCTTCGGCATATATCCTTCTTGCCATCCTTTCCCCACTTATGTCTTCAATGGCAGATTATACAGGACGCAGGAAGACATTCATGAAAGTTTTCACCTGGATTGGTGCATTAGGCTGTGGACTCCTGTTCTTTTTCGATAAAAATACCATTGAATTAGGTATGATTGCTTTTGGCCTGGGAACATTCGGATACGCCGGAAGTATCGTATTCTATAATTCTTTTCTCCCGGTCATTGCTAAACCGGAAGATCATGACCGGATCAGCGCACGGGGATATTCCATGGGTTACCTGGGTGGAGTCATCTTATTGCTGTTCAACCTGGCGATGATCATGAAACCGGGTTGGTTCGGCATACCGGCCGATTCCAGCCTGCCGCCCCGTATCTCGTTCCTGTCCGTCAGCCTCTGGTGGATTGGTTTTTCCCAGATCACTTTTACCCGGCTTCCAAAGTATACTTACAAGAAAAGACAGGGCCGCGAAAGCGTCCTGTCTAACGGTTACAGGGAACTGCAATCCGTTTATCGCTATATCAGGAAATCACGCACCCTCAGCTATTACCTGGTGAGTTATTTTTTCTTCATGATGGGGCTGCTTTCGGTCATGTTCATGGCTGCATCTTTTGGGAAAAAACAGATCGGGCTGGATGATAATGTCCTCATCCCTACGGTACTTTTAATCCAATTGGTCGGGATTGGCGGGGCATGGTCTTTTGCCAGGTTATCCGGCAGGATCGGCAACCTCCCGGCATTGATGATCTCGCTGGCGGCCTGGACCCTGATCTGTGTCGGCGCCTACTTTATCACTGATGCGGCCGGTTTCGTCATCACCGCTTTCTTCATAGGCATCGTAATGGGAGGTACCCAATCGCTTGCCCGTTCCACCTATTCTAAAATGCTTCCTGAGACGACAGATCACACCTCTTTTTTCAGTTTTTTCGATGTGATGGAAAAACTTGCCACTGCCGGCGGCACATTCAGTTTTGGTCTGATCGAAGCGATTACCGGCAGTATGCGTTATAGTGTGGTGGCCATCGGGGTCTTCTTCTTAATAGGCTTGGTCTTTATCCTTACAATCGTAAAGGCAAAGAATAAATAGGGCATATCATCCTTATCATAAGATTTGATTTGATGGAAGCAAATATAGGATTGTAGAAGGAGATTCCCGTATTCCTTGATATCTCTTTGAAAATAATTATATTTGTGCATATTATTAATTATTCCAGTAAACAAATTTTAATCCTGACGATGATGAAAATCTTCTACTTTAACCTCAGTCTCACCTTTATCCTTATCATCGCTTCCTTTAACCTCAATGCACAGTCGCCGTTTTATTTTGATCCGCAGGTATGCGAAGCTACCCTGAATATCAACGATTCAGCAGAGGTTCATACTCTTCTGAAAAATGCCACAGAAGATACAGTTGAATTTTCTTTCCCCGGATATACTTCCCGGGATCAGGGCGGCCCGGATAATTATGGGTACACCTGGATAGATAGTGAAGAACCAGGAGGTCCTGATTGGGCATGGACCGATATATCCGAAACCGGCTACATTATTGAAGGGCTTGGAGATGATAATGTCGTTGGTCCTTTTGAATTTCCTTTTGAATTTCCATTTTATGGACAGTCTAAGAACCATTTCTGGATCAGCGCGAACGGCTGTATAAGTTTCAATGATCAGATCATACCCTATGCCAATGGCCCGATTCCGACCAATAATAATTATATTGATTTCATCGCCTGGTTCTGGGATGACCTTACCATCGATACGGCAATCACAAGAGTATATTTAAAAAACTTTGAGGAGAAGACCATCGTTCAATTCACTAAAATGGTTCACTACCCGGGCACTGAATCTTTTATTACAGCACAGGTTGTCATGATGGTCAATGGTACTATCCTGATCCGGTACAGGCAAATGAGTGAAGATTTTGAAACAATCAGCGCTACTGCGGGACTCCAGTCCTGGAACCCGGAATTGGGCTTACAGGTGTTATATAATCAGGAATACCTTCATTCAGAGCTGGCTGTCCGCTTCGATCTTCACAGGAATTTTATTGTTTCAGTAAACCCGGCATCAGGTTACCTCCCTCCAAATTCACAGGAAACCATCTGGATCACATACAGTTCCGTGGGTTTTGAACATGGATCCTATGAACAGGAACTGAAATGTGTTTCAAACTTACCTGAATACACGCATATTTTACTCCATAATGTGATGCACGTAACGAATCCCGATCAGGCCGGATTCAAGGGGTATGTCACGAATGCCGCCACCGGTTTGCCGATAAATGAAGTCAAGGTTATCGTTGGAGAACACTATGTTTATACAAATGACCAGGGCCATTATGAATTGCCACTTGAACAGGGCAGTTATAATGTCCATTTCATAAGAGAAGGTTATCAGACGAAGATTGTTGAAGATACCACGGCAGTTGCGGGTTATTCAATCCTGGATGTGGAACTGGAAGGATATTATTACCTTGCCGGGCGTGTTTATGCCGGTGAGAATCCTATCGAAACGGGCTTTGCTTATGGTTATAAAATGCTTGAAGGAACAGTAGTGGATATCTATGCCGAAATGGTAGGCGAGGAGGGCTGGTATGAATTCAGCGGCCTTTCTTCCGCTCATTATATTGTCAAGGCTGAACCCAGCCCTAATTCAATATATTATGGTGATTATCTGCCAACTTATTACGGTGATGTCCTTCACTGGGAAGAAGCTACTGTGATCAACCTGGTCCAAAGTACTGACGACGCTCACATCAACCTGGCGTTAGTAACCAATGCTCCGGAAGGGCCTGGCAGCATCAGCGGCAGTATTGACAACGGAAAGTCTGCCAACATTCCTATAATCCTGAGGACAATTGAACCAGGCACAGCAGTGATGACCTATTCGTCGACCGATGGATCCTTTCTTTTTTCTAATCTTGCTTATGGAACTTATGAAATCTTTGCTGAATTCCCCGGAAAATCTATCATCCCTCAACCTATAGTTCTGGATGAAGTTCATCCGTCAGCTGAAGGTATTGATATGATGATCCTTGAAAGTGAAATCATCTTTCTCGGAATTGCCGAATCAGAAGTATTCGAAAATATGCCGGTCATTTATCCAAATCCGGCATTGGATTATCTGAATATCAGCTTAAAGCTTAAAAAACCCGTTTCCATGAATATTGAACTGGCCGATCCCCTGGGAAGGGTGATCATTCATCAGGTTAAAATGATTAATGGAAATGAGAACATTTCATTGAATCTGGACTATCTTCCTAAAGGCATATATTTTCTGAAACTTGAAGCGAATCAAGAGGTTGTCGTCAAAAGGTTTATAAAAAATTAATGCAATTTTTAATAATAAGCTATGTTTCATGACCCCTGATGCCGGAGGCATCTTATGACTAATTTTACAGGCTCCAAAGAAATTCTACAGAACTGAAAAAATATCATCACATGAGGAACGTCTTCAGGTTACCTGCCATTCTATTACTAACCGCTTTAATTCTCACCATAAACAGTTGCCAGCAAAAAAAACCGGAGGCAGGATTAACAAATACTGCACTGCTGCCCGTCGAGGTAAATGCCGTCGTTGCCATACCACGCGAGCTGGAAAACAAGATATTTTCTACCGGCAACATTCTTGCAAACGAAGAAGTTGAAATCAGGACAGAAGTTCCGGGACGGATCATTTCGATCAATTTCCAGGAAGGTTCCCTGGTCAGGAAAGGAGATCTTCTCGTGAAGATCAACGACAATGAATTGCAGGCGCAGCTTAAAAAGTTGCAACTGGATGAAAAGCTCGCCACGGACGATGTCTATCGAAAGGAAAAACTACTGGAGTTGAAGGCCGTCAGCCAGGAAGAACTCGACATCTCAAGGAGTCAACTCGGCGTAATTCAGGCTGAGATTGAACTGACCAGGGCGCAACTGGAAAAAACAGGGATCTACGCACCTTTCAGCGGCAGGATTGGCCTTCGCTATGTAAGTCCGGGAGGCTACATCTCTTCGTCTATGCTCATCGCCCGTATGCAGCAGACTGATCCGATAAAAATCGAATTCAGCGTACCGGAGAAATATATCGCCGGGGTCACTGCCAACATGGAAATCCTCTTCACCGTCGCAGGGAGCGATAGTGTTTTCAAAGGGCTGATCTATGCCATTGAACCAAGGATCGACCCTTCAACAAGATCATTTACCGTCAGGGCCCGGTGTCCGAATCCAGGTGGGATCCTTACACCGGGCGCTTTTACCAAAGTAAATATCATCCTGGAAAAAATTCCTGACGCTTTGGTCTTACCATCCGATGCTTTTATCCCTGATATCAGGGGTGAAAAAGTCTTCGTCTGCCGGAATGGAAAAGCAGCAACGGTTTATGTCACGACAGGCATTCGCACTGAAAACGAAGTCCAGGTTGTCGATGGTATCAACCCTATGGATACTGTCATTATTTCCGGACTTCTCCAGCTCCGTGACCAGATGAGTGTCAAACCCCGGATTGCGGGAATTAAATAACCTGCAAAACGTGCGACCATGAACATTTCATCAGTAAGCATCAGCCGGCCCGTCCTGGCCACTGTTATCTCTGTCCTTCTGGTCCTGTTCGGCGGTATTGGCTATACTTTTTTAGGCGTCCGGGAATTTCCAAGCGTGGATCCACCTGTTGTCACGGTGTCGACAAATTATATCGGAGCCAATTCCGATGTCATCGAATCGCAGATTTCCGAACCGTTGGAAGAATCGATCAACGGTATTGCGGGTATCCGTTCCCTTACTTCTGTCAGCAGTGATGGCCGCAGCAATATCACCGTTGAATTTGAACTGGGCGTGGATATGGAAGCAGCCGCCAACGATGTACGCGACAGGGTATCCCGCGCCATCCGCAATCTTCCTCCTGATACAGACCCGCCGGTGGTCACAAAATCAGATGCCGATGCCAGTCCGATTCTCGTGCTGATGCTTCAAAGCAATGTCCGTAACCTGATGGAGCTTTCAGATATCGCAAGCAATGTCTTTAAGGAACGTCTTCAAACTATTCCCGGTGTCAGCGAAATCAGGATCTGGGGTGAAAAGAAATATGCTATCAAACTGATGATAGATCCGGCAAAGTTGGCCAGCTATCAGTTGACTCCTGTAGATATCCGGGATGCCCTGAACCGCGAGAATGTTGAGCTTCCATCCGGACGTATTGAAGGTTACCGCACCGAATTGGTCATCCGCACCGAGGGAAGGCTTACCACTCCCGAAGAATTCAATAATATGATCATCAGTGAATTCAGCGGCACCCTGGTCAGGTTCCGAGATGTCGGTAAGGCTGTGCTTGTGGCTGAAAATGAGCGGTCCATCATGCGTGGCAATGGCGGGCTTCCTATTGTGGGCGTGGCAGTTACGCCTCAACCCGGTGCCAACCAGATCGCAATTGCCGATGAATTTTACAAGCGCCTGGAACAAATTAAAGTTGACCTGCCATCCGACATCACCCTCGGTTTGGCCATCGATACCACTACAACTATCCGTAAGGCCATCACCGAAGTGTTCGATACGCTATTAATCGCTTTCGGGCTGGTGGTGCTCGTTATCTTTGTTTTCCTCAGAAACTGGCGGACCACCCTGATCCCGGTCATCGCAATCCCCATCTCCCTGATCAGCGGTTTTTTTATCATGTATATCGCAGGCTTCTCCATCAATATCCTGACCCTTCTGGGGATAGTGTTGGCAACAGGCCTGGTTGTGGATGACGCCATTGTGGTCCTGGAAAACATCTACCATAAAGTGGAAAGCGGCATGAACCCTATTGAAGCCGGGCACAAAGGGTCCAAAGAGATCTATTTTGCTATTATTTCTACGACTATCACCCTGGCAGCGGTTTTCCTGCCGGTCATTTTTCTTCAGGGGCTCACAGGGCGCCTCTTCCGGGAGTTTGGAATGGTGGTGGCGGGGACTATCCTGGTTTCAGCCCTGGTTTCCCTTACCCTAACCCCGATGATGAGTTCCAGGTTATTGAAAAGGAACCAATCACATGGGCGGTTGTTCAACCGCACGGAGCATTGGATCGACAACCTGATCAATAAATATAACAGCGGCCTTACCGTATTTCTGCGAAGACGCTGGTTGGCAGTCCTGATTATGATAGTCTCCATAGGCATTATTCTCGGGATCGGAATTTTAATCCCTTCCGAACTTGCCCCTATGGAAGACAAAAGCAGACTTTCAGTTATGTGTACCGCTCCGGAAGGGACCTCGTTCGAAGTGATGGATGACTATATGCTCAACCTGATCGGCATTGTGGATACGATTCCTGAAAAAACAAATTTCCTGGCCCTCACAGCCCCTGGCTTCGGTTCATCCGCATCCACAAATGCGGGGTTTATTAGGATAGTTCTCTCCGATCCCTCCGAAAGAAAAAGGAGCCAGCAGGATATTGCCGACGAGCTCAGTATGATCACACGGAGATATAATTTTGCCAGGAGTTTCGTTACACAGGAACAAACTATAGGTGGTGGGAGAGGAGCAGGACTACCGGTTCAATTTGTGATCCTTGCTCCCAATTTTGAAAAGTTGAGAACGGTTATTCCGCTGTTCATGGAAAAAGCTCAATCCAGCCCAAGTTTTCAGGTGATCGACCTGAACCTGAAATTTAACAAGCCTGAAATTACTGTAGATATTGACCGCGATCGCGCCCGGGCACTTGGCGTCAATGTCAGGGATGTGGCGGAAAACCTGCAGCTTTACTTCAGCGGACAGCGCTATGGCTATTTCATCCTGAACAACAAGCAGTACCAGGTCATAGGGCAGGCCGACCGCCTAAACAGGGACGAACCGCTGGACTTAAGTTCTGTTTATGTCAGGAATAACAGAAATGAGCTTATCCAGCTCGATAATCTCGTGAATCTATCTGAAAGAAGCAACCCACCGCAATTATACCGATATAACCGCTATGTGTCGGCAACCGTTTCAGCCCAGCCTGCAAAAGGAGTAACCCTTGGCCAGGGCATCGATGAGATGCGCCGGATTGCCGGTGAAACCCTTGATGAAAGCTTTTCCACGGCACTGGCCGGTACATCCAAGGAATACGAAGACAGTTCCAGCAGCCTGATGTTTGCTTTCCTGCTGGCCCTGGTGCTGATCTACCTGATCCTTGCTGCACAGTTTGAAAGTTATATCGATCCGCTCATTATCATGTTCACGGTTCCGTTAGCGCTGGCCGGCGCGGTATTGTCGCTCTGGATCTTCGGCCAGACTATCAATATTTTCAGCCAGATCGGGGTGATCGTACTTATCGGGATTGTCACCAAAAACGGGATACTGATCGTGGAGTTCGCCAATCAACGGAAAGCTGCAGGGTTAAGCCTGCATGAAGCTGTCATCGACGCGGCAACGCGCCGTTTAAGGCCTATCCTGATGACGAGCCTTGCCACGGCCCTCGGCGCCCTTCCCATTGCTATGGCCCTTGGCGCTTCTTCACAGAGCCGCATTCCCATGGGGATCACCATCATAGGCGGGTTGATTTTTTCACTGGTACTGACCTTATTTGTGATTCCTGCATTGTACACCTATTTATCGGGAAATGTTAAAAAACCGCAATATCAGGAAGATGCAGCAGAAAAAAGCTAAGACTATGATCAAAAAATTAATTCCTCTTCTGGTGATCCTTTTTAGCGGTTTTCACCTGGCCGGGCAGGAAATTCTCACCCTTTCTGATGCTGTCAGGATCGGCCTGGAAAACAACTATTCCATCATCATTCAAAAGAATGACGCCCAAATTGCAACAAACAACAACACGATAGGAAACGCCGGGTTTCTTCCTGCCGTGACCCTGAATGCCACACAAAACAATACTATTACGACCACGCATCAGGAAACATTTGCCGGCAGTGTCAAAGACATTACGGGCGCAACGAACCGGTCGGTGAATGCCGGTGTGCAATTGAGCTGGACGCTATTTGACGGGTTCAGCATGTTCGTTGGTAAAAATATGCTGAATATTTTGGAGGAAATGGGAGAAACCGGGGCACGCATTGCGATCGAAAATACCCTTTCTTCCATCATAACCAGCTATTACGGCATCATACAGCAGCAAAAGCTGATCCAGGTTCTCGAAGATGCCGCGGCACTCTCGTTGGAACGCAAAAAGATCATGGAAGCTAAAATTGGCCTGGGAGCAGGGTCAGAACTTATGCTACTGCAATCTACCGTTGACCTGAATGCCGACAGCATCAACCTGATCCGTGAAACGGCATCCATGAAGCAGACCATGGCTGATCTTAACCGGCTGCTTGCCCGTAATCCGGAAATCAGGTTTGCACTGGCAGATAGCATTATGTTAAGTGATGCATTATCTTTCGACAGCCTCTTAACTAAATCGAAGGCTCAAAACAGCGATTTGCTCATTGCACGCAATAATATTACCCTGAACAGTCTTGCAATTAAAGATGCCCAATCGCAGCGGTACCCAAAACTGAACCTGAACGCAGGTTATAACTATAACCAGCTAAATTCGGAAACAGGGTTCCTTCAATATAACCGTAGCCTGGGGCCATCTTTCGGACTCTCCCTTTCATATCCGCTTTTCGATGGGTTTAATGTTAACCGCACTATCAGAAACGCGAAAGTTGAACTGAATACGATGGAAACTTATCTAAGGGACACCGACCTGGGTATTCATACCGAACTTTATAAGCTTTATATCGATTATACTACAAACCTCAGGATTGTAGGGATAGAGCTCCTCAACCAGGAAGTAGCCCGGGAGAATGTCGAGGTGGCATTTGAGAAGTACCGTCTGGGTTCAATCAATGACATTGAACTACGGGAAACCCAGAAAAAATATATCGATGCACAGTACCAGCTTCTGCTTTCCCAGTTCCAGGCTAAGAAAGCAGAGATTGAACTATTGAGGATCAGCGGGGAGTTGGTTCAGCTATTCTTCTCCCGTTGAAGATACCCCTGCAGGGCCTTAACATATTTCTCGAAAGCTTCAACACCTTTAGGAGTAATATTGCAGGTAGTCAGGGGGTAGTTTTGGCGAAAACTCTTTTTTACGTCAACGTAGCCGGCTTCATTTAACCTGGTGATCTGAACGCTAAGGTTTCCCCTGGTAGCGCCTGTTTTCTCCAGCAGATAATTAAATTCAGCCGTCTCCACACTGATCAGCACCGACATGATCGCCAGTCGCAGTTGTGAATGTAATACCGGATCCAGTTCTTCAAACATGACCTGATGGATTTAATGGGCTCTGCGCAATAAATATCCCGGGATCAAATAGGCGATAATTATTGAAAGTGAAACCAACAGGAGCATATAATGTCCAGGCACAAAGAATGCACCCAGTGCAATAATCCAACAACTGATACCGCCTATGATGAGTGGTTTGAATTTTAATATTCCTCCTGACACAAAAGTACCGAGGCCATACATGCTGATGATCAATGCGTTGGAAATCTCCCATGAGATTTTCCCTCCGATAGAAAAAGCAAGAATTACCATCAATGTGAAGAAAAACCCATACCATAGATAAATAAAGGCCGTATCGAGATGCGTGCGGTAACCTGCACGTTTACCCATTCTGATCCCTGCGATAACGGAAATTATCATTCCTGCTGTCATGATAATGGGCCATGCAAGAAAAGAATAATAAATGCCGTATTTCATCAAAATAAAGTGGGATAAGCTGGCTATCAGCACGAGCCAACCCCATAACAAATAGAAAAATGCATTTTCCCTGATCCGTGTTTTTGAGTTTTCAATCATTTCGTAAATGACATTCAGTTTTCCATTGTAATCATTCGTTGTTTCCATAACTTATTGTTTTTAAATAATTTAATTAATTCTTTTTAAAATTCTGATCATATTTATTGTAAATAAGGCACAAATATAAACTTATTTATTTTATAAACCAAATAATTTTAACTTTTTTTTCTAACTAATAATGATGAAGAGATATTCAGGCTGATGAGTGGCTTCGGTTTCGGAATGGGCGGGCCGTTTCCCGGTACGCCGGAATTCGAGTTTCCCGCCAAAGTAACCATTCTGCTGCGAGAAATTAAAGGATTTACGGTTTACAATTTCCGATCTGAGATCTTAGATTGTAAACTGTAAATTGTAAATCAATTCATTATCTTTGCCACAACAACTGACCCTTTCACCCTATGAAAAAGAAGTCTCTTTGTACATGATCAACGCCTATATCGACCTGTTCCGTAAAAGCGGTTTCCCCGTGATCCGCATTTACCATACCGACAAGGAATATGGACCTTTTCCCGGCACGCCGGAGTTCGAGTTCCCTGAAAAAGTTACCATCCTGCCTGACGATCAGAAGGTCGTGAAAATCTGAAAACAAGAACATTGAAACACTATCTAAAGCAGGCTATATTTGCTTCACTCCTATCTGCCTTAATTTGGAATTGCTCCTTTAGTCAGAAATCGGATCATTTGAATACAGCAGCAAGTGCTTCGTATATGAAACCATCTGAGAAAGAGATGATATACGAGATCAACCTGCTTAGAAGTAATCCAAAAGGTTACCTGGTTTACCTGGACCAATATATAAAAGAGGCAAAAAAAAACCCGGAAGTTATTGGAAGTGGGCAGATGAAATATTCTTTGACGATGTTTTATGAGACCATAAACGGGGTTGAGAAGCTTGTAAGGATTGATACAGTCTGGCTTAATGAACCGGAAGATGAATCACAAGCCATTAAGAGCCTGAGAAAAGATTTAAGTTCCATGAAGCCTCTATCTATTCTGAAACCTGATAAAGGAATTTATGAGGCGGTAAAAAAACATGCTATGGACCAGGATCGCCATGATTGGACCCTCTGGCATGTCGGCAGTGACGGCTCGATGCCATGGGACAGGATTAAAAAATATTCACCGGATATGATTGAAGGGAATGAAAATATTGCAGGTCGCTACCCAGAGGGAACTGCCAGGCAGATTGTTATACAATTACTTATCGATACGGGTATTCCCGGATATGGCCATCGTTATAATCTGCTGGATCCAAGGTGGACACATGTGGCATGCTATGATGCACGCCTTAAAGCAGGTTTATACCGATGGATACAGAATTTCGGGCAGGTGAAATAAGTACCACAGAATTAAACGGATCATTGTCTGCGTAAATCAGTGCTTTAAATTTGCGTTGATACTGCGAGAAACTTTTTCCTGGTTCTCGCTGATTAGCGCTGATAAATTCGCAGATTGGCGCAAAAAATATCCGCGGTCATCCGTTGCATCCGCGTCATCCGCGTTCTGTTATGACGTAGAAAGCTCAGGAATCCTTTTTCACGGTTCTGTTTCTGACTTTTTCTTCCCGTGAATGTTAAAAATCAGGCCAATATTGAAATTCATCGGATCATAAACTAATTCCGTATCACTGAGTTTAAATGATAGTCCTAATTTGTACCTGAATTTTAACATGCTCCCCACCTCCTCTGAATGTAAAAGCCGGTTGAATAAAAAAACATGAAGACCCAAGAGTGGAATACCCGTTTCCAACAAAATAATCATAATGATTTTCAATCCAGCTCTTGCCGTAACCTCCATACGTTTCAAACAAAAACTTATTCTTAAATGGTAAATAATAGCCAAGACCAAATTCCGTCAGGTGACTTTTAAAACGACTTGAATAGTGGAACATTTTGCGCGCTGGGAGCATAATAGCATGGCCTACAACCATCTAACAGAATAATAAACATTAAACAGCAAATAAACTTAAATACCGTTAATCCGTAAGATATCAAGTAAGTTAACTTGACCCAGGTCACTATCTTATAGGCTCTTTTACGAAGGATATTTGTTTTCATAATTGGTTGATATAAATAACAGGAATTTAATGGTTAAGTATTTTCATGCTAATTGTGCTGTAAGTTTCCTGGAAAATATCGACCTGACAAGGTAAAATGCCCCGACGGTCAACGGGGTCGTGCTCATGAATACCCCGAAGGCAAAGCCATAACAGACTTTCATCGGATCTGCGTTGATGGTCTTCAGCTTCTGGATGACCTTCCGGACAGGGTTGAATTGGGACTTTTTCATGGCTTTTGTTTTTTTACGGATCAAAGTTAAGCCCGCGAAAAGCCTCACAGAAACGGCTTTTTGCTATGGTCATACCGTAAACAAGCAGATTATGCAATAATCATTTCCCTCGAACCGGGATGTGTGGGATTAACTATAGGAAGAAGACAAGAAAAAGGGAAAAAGGTCTATTTTTTGCAAAAGATTATGACAGTGATTTGCAAAAAATGCAAAAAAATAAGATTAGTTATTGGTTAATGGTTAGTTGTTAATGTGTGAGATGATTTACAATTTACAATTTACAAATTACAGTTTACAATCTTAGATCTTAGATCGGAATTTATAAATCCTAAATTCCAGGTCCTGTGCAACCTGTCCGTGTCTGGCGAATCCGGAATCAGATGTATATGCTTAACACCATCTTAGGCAATCTTTTTAACGAAAATTCTCCATGTGCTAACATATGCTTGCTTTTTACCTGATTATTAATTATCTTTACGCTTCCAATTAATCGTTCCCCCCGAAATTTTGCCAATTAACGTTCTTTTGCCATGAATAACCAATTACCCAGGCAACCGTTTAACACGATTGCCCTCTCTTTGTCTGGTGGTGGTTACCGGGCAGCTTCTTTCCACCTGGGACTGCTTACCTACCTGTCGTCCGTCTATTGGAAGGGCCTGCCGCTCCTCGAAAGGATCCGCGTTATCTCCACCGTCTCAGGCGGAACATTCACCGGTGTATGCTACGCATCCTCCCTCGCCCGGAACCAATCGCTCAATGAGTGCTATGAAAAACTTTACCGTTTCATGGCTGAAGTGGACCTGATCAGGGAAGGGCTCACAAAACTGTCCGGATACCACGATTGGAAGAGTGTCAAGGGCCGAAGCCTCATCAACGCCTTCTCCCTGGTTTATTTTGATAAACTGGAGAAGGATAACTTTTCGCTGTTGTTTGAAAATAAAACCCACCTCAAAGAAATCATTTTCAACGCTTCGGAATTCAGCTACGGCCTACCTTTCCGGTTTCAGAGATGTGAATTGAAGCAAGAGGAATACAATTACGCTTTCCTTGGAAACAGGCAGGTGAACATGCCTCCGGAAGCCATCGGGGAGATCCGCCTGGCAGACATCATCGCGGCATCGTCCTGCTTTCCGATGGGCTTCGAGCCGATCAATTTCCCGGATGATTTCAGGCATGACGGCTCTCCGGTCCTGAATTCCTTAAAAGAATCATACCATACCGACCAGTGGGGCAACAAATGCAAGTTTCCGGTTGGCCTGATGGACGGGGGCATCGTGGATAACCAGGGTATCGACAGCGTGATCTGGGCCGAAAAAAGGATGAAGGAATACAAGGGGGAGATGAAAAAATTCATTTCAGAGGATGACAAAGCCATCGACCTGTATATCATTTCCGATGTGGCTTCACCGTTCATGGATGCCTATGTAAAGACCAAGGAAAAGCCCATGAAAAGCTGGCGGAATCTTAATTTCAAGCGGTTCATGTGGTTCGGGCTGGTCTTTCTGCTGGCCGCCACCGCTGCTACGTATTTCGGATTCCAGGCAGCCAGCCGTTTCTGGATCTATTTCAACGGAGTCCTGGCAGCCGTCCTTTTCATGGCAGGTGCTGGCAGCATTTTTCTTTCAAGAATGTTTAACTGGATGATGAGAATATTTAAAGTGCCGGAATTTTTCATCCGGCGCCTGGGAAATTTCTCCAACCTGAAATTCGGCATATACGAGACACTGATCAAGAACCGGATCGACAGTATCAAAAGCATGGTGTCGGAGGTCTTTATGAAACAGATCAGGAGGCAGGAGTATGGCAGGGTTTACAATGAAGCCGGCTGGGATACGCGGTTGATAATGAATGCCGTTTATGAGCTGACTCCGCAACAAACGGTATACAGGAATAAGGAAAAAAAGGGTATCCTGAGCGATGAGTTAAGGAATGTGAGCCCGATCCTTATGGCTGCTGCTGAGAAAGCCAAGTCCATGGGTACTACCCTGTGGTTTACCCCCGATGAGCTGAAAGGTGAAAAAGAAAACATGCTCAATACCCTCATCGCCAGCGGCCAGTTTACGGCTTGCTATAACCTGCTGGAATATTTTGAGAAAGTCCTTTGGAACACTGATCACAAACTGGATTACGATGCTTATCCCGACACGCTTAAATCCCAATTGAAAGAGCTTTACCAAAAAATGCTGAATGACTGGAAGGCCTTCAATGCCGATCCGTATTGGATGGTCAAGGCCTATCAGCAAAACACAAAGTCTGACCTGAAAAGCCATGAATGATTTTGAATTCTGGAAAAATTGGGGAACCGGATTGACGGATAAGGATTTTGCCAATGCCTTTACTGCGCTCGGTATTCTTGCAGCGCGATCCCGTTCACGTACAATCGCCGGTTCGGCAATATCTTCCCCGGCGAATATGATCATGCTTGAAAACATGGTGTATGACTCTCTGAGTGGCATTGGCGGATATCAGCAAGGTCCTGCCGGGGATCCACTTTCATTGCCCTGGCGGTTTCCATCACCAAATCATAAAATCTCGCTCGGGATGCTTGAATATAAACTGGCCGACCTGAATCCATTCATACTGGCAAATACATGGCGGAATGTCGCGGTGAACCTGCCTTCACAAGATTCATTTCCTGCACTGAGGCTAAGAGTGTTGAATTGCCCTACTGAATTTATGATCAGGCCATTGTTCAGGATGCTCCTGGAATCAGATCCCCTGAATAAATCAGCCTATATCGATTATAAGTTTCCTTATCCGGAAATACACATGAAATGGCCGCTGCGTTTCGGCTTTATTCCCGGAAATCCCGCGGCGGACATCCTTAAATTTGCACATGGCCTGTGGCCGTCAAATCAACTTTCAACCCTGGTAGAGATCGGACGGGAAAATGACAATTGCGACTTGCTGGTTTTCGATGGAAGTGTAGAGCAGTTGCTCATGGAAGTGAAGCGCCTGCCCGTATCTATGAAATGCAACCTGATTCTCATTCGTGGCCCATTCCCGAGTGATATGGCTGTTTTTCAGGAACTCTTTGGAGAAATAACTGTCCGTTGCCGCAACAATGGCTTTGTATTAGTTAAAGAAGTGGCAGATGATAAACGCTTTGCAGAGATCCTCAATGATGGCATTCTAACCAACCTGAGCCACAATATCCACCTGGATACTGCTATCTCGATGGCATTTCAAAAGTTTGCTTATGGAGATTCTCCTCCGTGGATCTTCCTGAGTCGGTCCCTGGCCAATTTCCGCCTGGAGAAGCAGATGCAGGCCATGATCCGGAAAATTAAGATGATGCCCGAACCGGCAAAGCTGGATATTCCCAGGCTGTCGTTCGGCCAAGTGTATTTCGAACCTCCCCCAAACATTCAAAGCTTGTCAGAGCTAAAAACCTACCTTTCCAGAGAACAAAAGAACGTAACCTATTTCCATGAATATGAAGGGGCAACCGGGCTATCCGAAATCAACGAAAAGCTGGATGCAGCAGTTATGCCCGAAGAAGTCCATGCTGCACGGAGGGAAAGATACATCTCTGCCCGGACATTCCAAATTAAAGAGAGCCAGTATGTGGAGGAGAAAAGAGCTTTCCTGACCGGGGTGCTTTCCAAGGTTATCATGCGTATTGGTCCACCTGATAAAAAATGGGTGAGCAATAAGACCTCGTTCCCGGTAGAAAAGCTGCCACCGCAAAAAGAAGCCTGGGGATTGACCGTAGTCCTGGGTGAGCCTACCCATATCAAGGAGCCGCTCATCAGAAAGATCAAACTGCCGAAAGACGGCCCCAGCACGGAATGTGAATTTATCTTCACCCCGGAAGAAGCCGTCCCGTTTGAAGGCCGGATCACCGTCCTCCACCGTGGCAGGGTTATCCAGACTGCAGTGCTTAAAATTCCTGTTGTGAAAGAGGCCGACAAAATGCCGGCGTCTGACCAAATGGAACTGACAGACCTTATCCCCGTACGGGTCAATCTGGGTAACCTGGAAAAAAGACGCCAGTTCGACCTGGCATTCATTACGAACCATAACTCCGGCAACAAGCCCATGATGACCGGGATTGGAAAGGACCACGCATGGCTGGCAAATCTGGAAGGTTGTTATGGTATCACGAATAACATCAACCTCCTCCTCTCTGATGTGGCTCAAAAAGTGAAAGATTACAATGATGGCCTCAAGTCTAAAAAAGGTGAGAACCTGCTTCGGGAATTGATCTTTTGTGGTTGCGACCTCTATGATATGCTCATAAAAAAAAGACTTAAGACGACTGTCGATAAGGAAAAGTTTTTACAAAATGAATATATGCAAATTATTACCACAAATGACAGCGAGCAAATAATACCTTTCGAATTTATTTACGAGCATGAGGCTCCGGACAATGATGCCACACTTTGTGATTTTTGGAAGGAAGGATTGTCCAATGGGGAGTGTCGGGAGACATGTTCGAAAAATTTCAGGAAAACCATGTGTCCGCTCGGCTTTTGGGGTTTGAGCAAAGTCATTGAAAGACAAGATGTATCATCTGAAGAATTCTCCAAAGACTGTCCCGATTATATTATTCAGACGGAGTCTGATGATGACCAGTCTCCATTGAGTATTGACGGCAAATGCCTGGTGGCTGCCAGCACGAAAGTCGATGCAACCGACCTGGATGAAGTGATCAAGTCCATCTCAAAGGCCACAGGGAATCAGCCGGTGAAAGCAAATAACTGGAGTGAGTGGGAAACCCTGGTGCAGGAAAATACACCGCAGCTCATTGTTGTCATGCCGCACCATGCTGGAAAGGAGACGAAGGCTACGCTCGAAATCAATGAGGATACCATCATCGGGGTTCAGATACGTGAATCCCACGTAAAAAAAGCAGGTTCAGATGATACCCCAATAGTGGTCCTGTTAGGTTGCGACACGACCGGATCGGCCATGAAATACGGGAGTTTTGTCCAAAAATTCCGCCTCAGGGGAGCTGCGATCGTGATAGGGACCGTGGCCTCCGTCTTTGGGAAGCACGCTGCAAAAGTGGCTAATATGCTTGTAGCAGGACTTGGTGAAGAAAGCGATAAAAACAAGCGATTGGGTGAAGTGATGCGTGCGGTTAAGCGTAAGGCCCTCCTGGATGGCCTGATCATGTCACTTTGTGTGGTAGCCTTTGGCGATGCGGACTGGAAATTAAGTAAAAAATTAAAATGAAAATGAAACCGTTCTTTCGAATCGAATTGCTCCCCGCGAAGCAGGGAGACGCCATCTGGGTGGAATACGGCAATAGCGACACGGTTCGCAGGATCCTGATTGATGCCGGACCCATTGATGCATACCCGGAAGTGGAAAACAAACTCAAAAGCCTTCCGGATGGCGACAAACGGGTGGAAGCGGTCGTCATCACCCACGTGGATACCGATCACATCGAAGGCATCATCCGGATGTTTGCCGAAAAACGAAACGAATGGCTGATCTCCCCGGAAGACATCTGGTTCAATGGCTATCGCCACATGAAAGAGACCGGCATACTGGGCGGAAGGGAAGGCGACTTTCTAAGCGCACTGCTGCATCACAGGGCCTTTGAAAACTGGAACCAGGGATTCAAAAAGAAACCGGTTGTCGTCTTACCCGACAAGCCTTTGCTCCCGGTACCGCTGGCGGATGGCATGAAGATCACGCTTCTCTCACCCGACCCGGCAAAACTGGAGAAGATGGCAGACAAATGGGAAATAGATGTGGGCAAGCATGACTTATCGCCCGATGATCTCGACGACGCCTGGGAACAGTTGCTGAATTACACCAGGCTTCACCCGGCCGACGGCATTTTAGGCGGACCCGGCGAAATTGACGAAGAAATACGGAAGCAATTGAAGGCCGACCCGTCGGCAGCAAACGGATCCTGTATAGCGTTCCTGGCTGAGTTTGAAGGCAAGAGCTGTTTGTTCCTCGGAGATGCGCATGCCGGCATGATCGTCAAATCCATAAAAAAACTTATCCCGACCGGGGAAAAACGGCTTAAGGTCGACGCGGTGAAAGTATCGCATCATGGCAGCAAGAACAACATCTCTAAAGCCCTTATGGAAGTGATCGACGCAAAACATTTCATGATAAGTACTAATGGTGCGAAGCATGAGCATCCCGACCCTCCGGCTATTAAAACGATCATACAAGGCTCCGTCCGGGATCCTGTGCTTTGGTTCAACTACCGTACCCAATTCAACGAAATATGGGAAACCATTTCGACGGATGATCTACGTCCTTATACGGTAAATTATCCCAAGGATGCGGGTGGCGGCATCATGATTGATCTTTTTAAGATTTAACCACCCCACCAATCCGGGGGAAAAATAAACCCTTGTCAAACCATAAGCAGCCAAGTGATCTGGGATTTACAGTTTACGATCTAAGATCTTAGATCGGAATTTGTAAACTGTAAATTATTTGAGTGTTAAGGTTTAAATTGGGGATTAAATCATAAACAATTCTTTTCTATCAATCATTTTCCATTTCAAAGGCATAATAATAGCTAATGATTTTCTTTTCTTTCTGATTTTCTTTCCAGGCCTTTTCGATATGGCTGAGTTCGATGATTTGTTGTGCAGTCATGTTTTTAAATTTTTCATGCACCATGACCATTGTTTTTATTTCACTATCATTAAAAAATTCCGGATTGAAAGTGATATTTTGACCAGGGATATATCTTTCACCTAATGCACCATTGGGGAACTCGTTGTATTCTACCGAAAGATGATTATTAACAACGATCTGATCGAATAATGTGTCAAAATTAGCCGGTACGGGACCTAATTGAATGGCCCGGTAATTTAATCCGGAAATAGAATAACAATTTTCTTTAAAATGATAGAAATCGCAATAAAATAGCAGCTTATTCAGAGTGGTTTTCCAGAGTTGCATTTTTTCAGCAAAGTAAACGGCTATTCTGGCTGCTTTTTCAAAATCAAACTGCCTGTAACCGTTGAATTCATTTGGATTGCCAGTGCTTAATAACCAATCCCCGGCAATTGGATTGGGTTTCCTTGTGTTTTCATTCAATTGACTTATTCTTCGAAGTATTTTCTCTCTTTCTTTTTGCAATAAATTTTTTGAAAGATCCACCATCTTTGCAAATTCTCCAGAGTGCTCGATCATTTGCATCAGACGGGCGTTGGCAGTGGACGGTATTTCCCCGTTCTCATAGTTCCGGTAAGTATTTACACCGAACCCGAGAATATCAGACATGGTGGAAGCAGGGATCCCATATTTCTTTCTAATCTCAATGATCTTTTCAGGGAAAGGCAGGTTCAACCTTTCCCTGTATTTATTCAATACCTGTAACCGGTTTAACTCTGCCAGGTCATCGGATTCAAATTTTTCACCGGTGTCCTCACAGTAATAATAATGGAAATCAATTTCAATTTCCTCTTTCCTGAAATTGAGCATTCTTTTCTCCCGGCGGATGCTCATCTCTTTTCCTGTAAACGGGCTTTTCATGGTTGTTGACTTTTAAAAGGATATGTCAAGGGATATTCTGCAATATGAAATGAGATACAGATAACATTCGAATTCGTTAACCCAAGTAATGTTTGCTGGTTTTTCCCACGGTCATCCCGATAAAGGATTCCCCAGATTTTAAGTTTCTGTATGAAATCCTTCAGGAATTGCCGGACCTCTCCTTCCTTCCCCATTAATTTTTCATTTTCTTTTAAGTAACAAAGATAAGTGAAAATAATATAAATACAACTATAAAGTATAAAATAATATAAAATATTTTGAAAAAGGCACTATATAGTGTATATAAGAACAGGAATGTTTTTCTGTTCTCAGGCCGGACAGGCCTTGTCATGGCAACGCAACTGATTATTTTACAGCCCCCCACCCGGGGGGAGGAGTAATTCGACGGCATGTCTGCCTTCGGCATACACCGTAAAATAAAAGGTCGCTTATGCCATGACTGGTGTTTTAAAGAATTTTATCGATACCCAGACGAGCCCCGACAGGGGCGGCATGATAGTAGCCCAGGGTTTTAACCCTGGGAAAAAAAGGGACAAACCGTTTTCTCCCCGCCCCTCGAAAAATGTGGTTATGAAATTCCATACGGTTGCACGATTTATGCTGATATTATACCAGGAAATCATCTTCAAACCAATCCCAAGAAATGTGAGGCGTGAAATGTGAATGATGTGAAGAAAAAAGTCCTGAATTGAAAATCAGGACTTTTTCGAGGTCTCGAGCGGATTCGAACCGCTGTACGCGGTTTTGCAGACCGCTGCCTAGCCACTCGGCCACGAGACCATGAGGGCAAAGATAAGGCAATTTTAGATATTACAAAATGGATTGCCCCCAATATCAGCTGTTATAAATGTTGAATGTTGGATGCTGAATGTTGAATTACGGACTTGTTTAATGATTTCCCGCATTAAACATTTAACATTCAAAATTCAATATTAATCAGTAATTCCTATTTTGCGCATCAGGAAAGTGGCGTTCATCTGGCGGACGGGCACCAACTATTCCCAACTCCTAAACGGCTTCTTCACTAAATTCGCATTATAATACCGCACATCGCCGGTGACTTCCTCTCCTATCCATTCCGGTTTCGGGAAATCCTGGCCGGCACTTTTGAGCTCGATCTCCGCAATAATCAAGCCTTCATTTTCCCCGGTAAATTCATCGATCTCCCAGGTAAATCCTTCGACATTCACATTATAGCGGTACTTCTCAATGGTGGGTTTAATGCAAAGGTTTTCAAGCATATATTTTGCATCGGCCATCGGAATCTTGTACTCATACTCGGCACGCGCAATGCCCTTCGTAATGCCTTTAATGGTTAGAAAAGCTTTCTTTCCATGCACCCGCACCCGGACTACGCGATCCTTTTCCGTGCTCAAAAATCCCTGGTGTATGTGAAGATAATTTCCAAGCTGCCGGTAGCGGCTGTCTTTGACGAGAAACTTCCTTTCGATTTCCTGCGACATAAGTGAAGTGGTTTGATAATTACAAATATAGAGTTAAACTGGCAACTGAAACACATGCTTCATCACATAGAGCAGGAAGAACGCGATCAAGCCGCCGATGACGGGTGTTGCCACCCAGCCGGCGGCTACGTGCCCCATGATGCGGTAACGGATGCCCCTGCCGCCTTTCAGCAACCCGATCCCGATAATGGCCCCGATCACGGCATGAGAGCTGGAAACGGGCACCATCGGGATGGGCGGAAGGCCAAGGCTCACCAAAAACTGCTGCAGGCTGGTTGAAGAGAAGACGAACAGCACCAGCGCCAGGGCTAAGACGACAACAATTGCTGCTTCCGCCGATAGCTTCATGAGATTGCTGCCGATGGTCTGCATTGTCCTGCGCGAATAAGTGAGGATACCTATCGCTATGGCCACTCCTCCGAGGAAAAAAAGCTGTTGTGCCCCATTCAGGGTGAAAAGGCCAAAAATATTGATGCTTTTCAATGGAATGGCAGAAACATATACCCCCATCACGTTGGCAATATTATTAGCCCCTAAGCTAAAGGCGCCGAATGCCCCGGCAATGATCAGCCCAAAGCGGATCAAGGCATCCAGGTAAAGCAGGTGGATCCTGATCCGTGTGGTGATGAATTTGACAAGGAGATAAAGGATGATGGCAAAAATAGCTCCCAGCACCGGACTGAGCACCCAGGTGCTGGTAATGGCCGCCAGTGTGTTCATATCCGTATGATGCCCGGTGAACAGGTTCCAGCCAATGATGGCGCCGACGACAGCCTGCGAAGCGGAAACGGGAATAGCGAATCTTGTCATCAGGAAAACCGTCACTGCAGCCGCCAGGGTAATGCAGAAAGATCCGGCGACGGCATTCACTTTCCCCAGCTCGCCGAGGGTTTCACTGGCTCCTTCGCCCTGGAATACTGCCCCGAGGATCACGAAAACAGAGGCGATGATGGCGGCGGTCAGAAACCGGAGCATCCGGGTGCCCACGGCCGTGCCAAATATATTTGCTGCATCGTTGGCTCCAAGCGACCAGCCCAGGAAAAGCCCCGATGTCAGGAACAGGAAGATCATCTCAGTTGGTGCGCTTGATGGCCAGGATGGCTACAATATCAGCTATGGCTTCGGATACATCCGACAGGTTTTCGGCCTGATGGATAAAATACCGGATATGATTCTTCCGGCTCAGGTCAAGGTCTGGAATTTCCTTGTAAATCCTGCGCTTCAGCGCGTTGGACGCCTGGTCGGCCTCTTCTTCGTAAAAATAGACCTCGGGCAGCAGGTCCTTCACCGACCTGGGATCCCGGAAAAAGGTCCGTACCGATAGCACAATGGCTTCTACGGCTTTAATGGATGTTTTGGCAAGATCGATGAAATCTTCATGCACTTCGGGTGGAATATCAGGGCTCTCAACATCAAACTGGAGAAGGTTTTCCTTTGCAATATCTATCAGGTCATCCAGTTTTTCGAGCAAGTGCAGAATATCTCCACGGAATTCAGGCATCAGGGAATGGCGGTACAGGGCATCCTCGACAGAACGGCGCAATGCATCGGCTTTGCCTTCCATTTCATCAGCCTTCTGCATCGCGTTTACAAACTCCTCCCGGTTCCCTTTCAAATAATTCCTGATACCTTCCACAAAGACGAGGCTGCTTTCATCCACGATAGTGAGGAATTCTTCGATCTGACCGATGACCGCTGAGGAGGATTTGAAGATAGATAGCATAATAAATAAATGTTGAATGTTGAATGTTGAAGGTTGAATTGGGGACTTATTAAAATTACCCGAATTTAAAATTCAACCTTCAACATTCAACATTATTATTTCGTTTTTTCCATTACTGGTATTGTCACCCCAATCGATTTAACGTCTTTTCTTAAAACCTTTATTTTCTTTATGAGTGACATTTCATTGATAAGATTTTTGGCTCCGGCATATTTGTCGATGATAAACAATACATAACGGATGTCGACGCTTATAGTGCGCTGGTAGTTGGGCTCGAAAGCGATGTCGCCGCTCATGGCTTCCCAGTTCCCGTCGAATGCAAGGCCAAGAAGTTCTCCATTGCGATCGATCACAGGGCTGCCCGAATTGCCGCCGGTGATGTCGTGGTTAGTCAGGAAGCAGGTTTTCATCACGCCGTTTTCACCATATCTCCCATAATCTTTTGCTTCATACAGGGCTCTGAGTTTATCAGGTACGATGAAATCACTATTATCCGGATCATCTTTTTCCATCACGCCTTCCAGGGTTGTATAATAATCATAGTAAACACCATCGCCGGGTTTGTATCCCTGGACTGTGCCATAGGTAAGCCTCATGGTGGAATTGGCATCGGGGGCATAATTATGGCCGGGGTTCATTTCACGCAAACCCGCGATGAACAATCGGTTTCCTTTGGCCAGTATCGTATTGGCTTCCGTTATCGCTTTCTGAATTTCGAGGTATTTTCCGCTAAACGCCAGGTAGGCCTTATATGCCGGGTCTTTCTGCAAGGTCTTCAAATTTGGATCATCCAGGAAAGCATTGGCCTTTTCCAGAGAAATGAAAATTGATTTTTCAAAAACATCGGCAGCGTACCCTTCAAAATCTCCTTTATATTTCTTTACCATATTTGCCAGAAATTCCGGCTGCCGGGCCGCAGGGACATCTTCATAAAACATCTTCATCATGGCCGCGAAAGTCTGCTGATCGATTGGCAGGTAATAGTCTTTGAAATAAGTTATTGCCTGTCCCTTCAGGCCGGTAATAATCTTATCGGTCTTTTCCTTATCAGGAGATTTTTTAGCTAACTCATCGGCCAGGCTTTTAAACGTGGAGGCAAGGGCAAGGATCTCGGGCCCGCGAAGGGCTGCTTCCCGGTAATAAACGTTGGCCAAAGTATATTGGGAAATAGTCTTGTAAGCGTTTTCTATATCGGTCAGCGCCTGCCCGTATTTCGCTTTGCGATCTGTGCTACCATCAGTCCAGGCCCGGAATTCATTTTCAATAGCCACTTTCTTATCAAAAACATCCAGCCGTTTCAGGCCTTTGGTCTGGCCGATATAATATTTCCAATAATTGGAGATCCGTGCATACTTAGTAGCATATTTGATTCTTACCTCATCGCTCGCTGCCATTTCTGCATTCATGATATCCAGCTTTTCCTGCCTGATTTTCACAACTGAGGGATTAGAAGTATTGATGGCCAGTTCGACCCCAAAGGAAGAAAGATAGCGGTCGGTGCCGCCGGGATACCCGAGGATCATGGCAAAATCGCCTTCCTTGTAGCCGTCCAGCGATATGGGCAGGTGATATTTGGGTTTCATGGGGGTGTTATCTTTGGAATATTCCGCCGGATTGCCATCAGGTCCGGCATATACGCGGAACATGGAAAAATCCCCGGTATGGCGCGGCCACATCCAGTTATCGGTATCGCCACCGAATTTGCCTATGGATGAAGGCGGCGCTCCCACCAGCCTGACATCTTTGTAAGTCTCATAAACAAAAAGATAGAACTCATTACCGCCAAAGAAACTCCTGACACTGGCATTGTAGATGGTTCCGTCAGTAGCCTTTTTAACCAACGGATCAACGACCTCGGTAATTTTTGCGCCCCTCTGTTCTTCGGTCATTTCCTCAGTCAGTTGGCTGTTGATATCTTCCGACACATCTTCGATCCGGATGAGGAACTGGACGGTAAGCCCGGGATTGGGCAGTTCTTCTTCATGGCTCATCGCCCAGAAGCCGTCGCTCAGGTAATCGTGTTCGATGGCACTGTGCGCCTGGATCTGGCCATAGCCGCAATGATGATTGGTAATTAGCAGGCCCTGGTCGGAAATAATCTCCGCGGTGCAACCGCGGCCAAAAATGACGATAGCGTCCTTGAGACAGGATTGGTTGACACTGTAAATTTCTTCAGGTGTCAGCTTCAGGCCGAGCTTTTGCATATCCGCGTAATTCAGCCGTTCGACCAGCATGGGGATCCACATCCCCTCATCTGCCCTCAGGGTAAGGTTGAAAGCAAGGATGAATGAAAGAAATGATAGTAAAATGAACCTTTTCATAAAGCTTGAATATTGTTAAACTGTTAAACTGTTAAACTGTTAAACTATTGACTGTTGACTGCTGACTGCCGACTGTCAACTGTCAACTATACATACTTCTCCCCCTTCTGCATCTTCACATCGCTTACGATCTGGCGAAGTTGTTGTTCATCCTTTTTGCGGCATATCAGCAGGATATTATCATCTTCCACGACGATATAATCGTCAAGTCCCTGCAGGACAACCAGCTTGTCGGAAGGCATGTGTATGATGCAGTTCTGCGAATCATATGTAAGTACATTTTTGCCAGTGATGGCATTATGGTTTTTATCTTTGCTGTGGATCTCGTGAAGAGAGCCCCAGGTTCCCAGGTCCGACCAGCCGAAATCCGATTCGATGACAAAGACATTTCCGGCTTTTTCCATTATGCCGTAGTCGATAGAGATACTTTTGCAAACCGTATAAGTATCCCGGATAAATATTGTTTCCTGTTCCGTGTAGTATTTGTCTGTTCCTTTTTTAAAAAGATTATCTATTTCGGGAAGATGCTCGTGGAATGCTTTCAGGATACTTTTCAGCGACCAGATAAAGATACCTGAATTCCAAAGAAATTCACGGCTTTCAACGAAAGTGACCGCCAGTTCATGGCTGGGTTTTTCGGTGAAGGTCTTCACTTTGTGCAAACCGGTATACCTTGTGTCGGTTGATATGCGGTTGAACTGGATATATCCGTAACCGGTATCCGGCCTGGATGGCTTGATGCCAAGCGTGATGAGCCAATCGTTCTCTTTGGCAGCTTTCAGGGCCGTCCTGATCTTATCCTTGAAAATATCTTCCTTAAGGATCAAATGATCCGATGGCGCAACGATCAGGTTGGCATCCGGGTTTTTCTTCAGGATCTTATAGGCTGCATAGGCAATACATGGGGCGGTATTCCTCCGGCTGGGTTCCAGCAAAACCTGGTCTTCGCTCAGGTCGGGTAATTGTTCCAGTATCTGGTTCTTGTAAAGTTCATGGGTGACGATGAACACATTTTCCGGGGGACAAATCCCCATGAACCGATGGTAGGTCTGCTGGATCAGGGTGGTTCCGGTACCAAGAATATCGATAAACTGCTTGGGGTGCGCCGTCCGGCTCATAGGCCAGAAACGGGCACCGACACCCCCGGCCATGATGATGCAGTAATTGTTTGTCATTGGTTATTGGTTAGTGGTTATCTGTATCTAATTTTACTTTTCTAACACTTTTTCACCGTATCACCGTTCCACTGTTCCAGATCACAAAGTTAACAAACATCACTTAAAATTCCACGGGAATTACTTTAGTCACCGGACTGATGCGATACGCTTTATGGTTATCCTGGCTGATGCAACGGTACCATTTCCGGAGTTTTTCCTGCTTTTGGAACCTGCGTCCGTTGTTGAGGCTGAAAAAAGCGCCGGACGGTAAATCTTCAAGGAAAACACAGCTCTGAACAGGGTTATGCGAATGAAGCGCCCTCACCAGTTCAGTATTAATCTTGCTGCTGGCTTTGGGATTGTCAACCTGTTTACAGATCACCGACTGGATTTCCAGCGGAAAAATATTTTTTTCTATTAACAGGCCCAGCATATACGCATATTGTTTTTTCCATGTTATCCCGTGTGGCCTTGGCCTTCTGGAATACTTCTCCCAGATCAGCATGTGGGCGATTTCGTGGGTCAGGGTGATCAGGAATTCATAGGGGTTGAGGTCGCCGTTGACCGAGATGCGGTGGATATCATCTTTGACCGGGGGACGGTAATCGCCTAATTTGGTCCTGCGGCCCCGGGCAATCCGCATAAATATCCGGCGCCCGCTGACCCATTCCATCACAATTTCCAGGCTGCGATCCGGCAGATATGGCCTAAGCCCATCCTGAAGGTCTTTCTTCATTATTTTGCAGATAATAAATGCTCTCTTGATTGTTGTACGCCCAGCGCGAGCAATCGCATTTAGCCGGCTTCTTTGGTTTATAATGGCGGTATGGCGGCCGGTTTGATGCACAGGCAGAAGCCATGAACACCAGGGTGATCAGCATGAGGCAAAATCCGATAAACCGGGAACGCACCATAAATCAAATTATTAGCCGGAACTATATCAACGTTAAACTGAAAAATAAAATTGTCGGCAAATGTACTAATTTCGAACCTCAACTTTATTAATTTGGCCATATTAACCCATTTCTATTAAAAGAGATTATTTTAGTATCTTTGAGCATGGTTACCCTTCTCGGCAAATACATCTTCCTGATGATCCAGGTTTTCAGAAAGCCTGCCAAGTGGTGGGTATTCTGGGGACAGCTGATGAACGAATTCCAGAAGATCGGCGTGGAATCGCTGGGGATAGTCGCGATCATATCCGTGTTTATGGGTGCTGTATTAACGATGCAGGTTGCCTTTAACATCGACAGTCCCCTGGTTTCCCCCATCATTATTGGTTTTACAGTCAGACAATCCATGATTCTCGAATTTGCCCCGACCGTGATCAGCCTGATCCTGGCCGGAAAGGTCGGCTCCCGTATTGCCTCCGAAATCGGCACGATGCGGGTTACTGAGCAAATCGATGCGCTTCAGACCATGGGGGTCAATAGCGCCAATTTCCTGATATTGCCGAAACTCGTTGCTGCAGTGCTCTTCAACCCGGTACTTATCACGATGAGTATGTTCCTCGGCCTGATCGGTGGCCTGGTTGCCTGCCTGTTGATGAACCTGGCCTCTATGACCGTTTATATTGAAGGTCTCCAGGCATGGTATGACCCATGGACCATCAGTTATGCACTTATCAAAACGGTTATCTTTGCCTTTATAATCGTTACCGTTTCAGGCTTTAACGGGTACATTATCAAAGGGGGCGCCCTCGAGGTCGGGAATGCCAGCACCAAAGCGGTCGTGCAAAGCAGTATCCTGATCATCCTGTTCAATCTTTTGTTGACCAAAATCCTGTTGTAATGATCGAGGCTTGGCACTTATCCAAATTTTTCGGGGAAAATAAAGTCCTTGACGATGTCTCTTTCATTTTTGAAGTGGGGAAGACCAACCTGATCATAGGCCAGAGCGGATCGGGCAAAACCGTGCTGATGAAAAGCCTGGTTGGATTGTTGGAGCCCGATGAAGGTGAAGTGATCTATGATGGCAGGAATTTTTCACTGATGGGTATCAGTGAAAGACGCATACTTCAGCAGGAAATCGGCATGCTTTTCCAGGGCGGTGCGTTGTTCGACAGCCTCAGCGTAGAACAAAACGTGATGTTTCCCCTTAATTTGTTTACGCAAATGAGTATGGCTGAAAAGCTCGACAGGGTCAACTTCTGCCTGGAGAGGGTAAACCTTGAAGGGCGGAATAAGCTGATGCCATCGGAACTCAGCGGCGGAATGATAAAGCGGGTAGCCATCGCACGGGCCATCGCCCTGAATCCTAAATACCTGTTCTGCGACGAGCCAAACTCCGGCCTTGATCCTATTACCTCCGGCGTAATCGATGAACTGATCAAAGAAATCACGGAAGAATATAATATCACTACCGTGGTAAATACCCATGATATGAACTCCGTGCTGATGATCGGTGAAAAGATAGCCTTCATCCACGAGGGAAAGATCTGGTGGAGCGGCAACCGGAATGAAATCCTGCATACGGATAACCAGGTCCTCAATGATTTTATTTTTGCTACAGAACTGACCAGAAGGCTCAAGCGATGAACCTTCTCGACTTTATCCTGCTTGTTCCCGTTGTCTGGCTTTGTATCAGGGGTTTCAGCAAAGGTCTCATTATTGAATTGGCTTCCCTCATCGGCCTTATACTCGGCATTTTAGCAGCATATTATTTCTCCGGTTATGTCCGGGACTTTTTAAAAGACTATTTTTCTTTTAAAGAGAATACCCTCAGGATCATTGCTTATATTGTCACTTTCCTTGCAGTCATATTGGTGGTTTACCTGATCGGAAAAATAATAGAGAAATTCATTGACATAGTAGCGATGGGATGGCTCAATAAGATTCTTGGCGCGGTATTTGGGCTGGCAAAAGGCATTGTTCTTGTAAGCATCCTTCTTTTCATCATAGAGAAAACCGATCCCGGTGAAAAGATCATTAAGCCCCAGGTGAAGGAGAAGTCGATGTTCTACCGGCCTGTGATGGAAGTGGTGCATTGGGCGGTTCCGAAGGCATAGTCATTAGGTGGTCAGTAGGTGGTCAGTAGGTAGTCATTAAGTGGTCATTAGCTGGTCGCCTTTCCTATTTGTCGTTACAATTTTTTAAGCAATTGATCGTTAGATAGGTAGCCAAAACCAAAATGAATCTTCTATCTTTACTAAGGTTTCTCTTTATTGTTAATTCGATGTATTCAAAGAGATACCATATTCTCAATTAATTATTTCTTTATCTGAAACGGTTTTTGGTATTATTTAAATCTCAGGAAAATATTCGGAAACTTTAAATACATGTTTTTTAAACTTATTTTCCGGATCTGGAAAAAAATACGACCTCCTTCGTTTTGAGGCTGTTGGGTCTAACGCTTTCCCTATCTTTCATAATGGTGCTACTTGTATTCATATTGCATGAATACAGTTATGACAAGAATATTAAAAACAAGGAGAAAATATACAGGGTATTGGAATTTCATAGTTCAGATTCCAGAATGAATGCTATAACTCCTTACCTTCCCAGATTATTGATTATTAATAGCATACCTGAAATTAATGATGTTTTCAGGTGTCATTATTTACGTGATGTCTTCATTAAAAATGGAGAGAATTATATTCCGGAGAACAGGTTTATTTGCGGAGATTTTGAAATATTTAAAAACCTTGATATCCCATTGTTGTCCGGTAATTTTTCTCAGCATGATTATGTCCATTTCATTGCAATATCACGAAAAACTTCGGAGAAATACTTTCCGGACGGGAATGCTGTCGGTAACCTGCTTGCACTTAATCAATCCGGCAAGGAACTGTCGGCAATGGTAACTGCGGTATTTGAAAATATTCCGGAAAATTCAACTTTTCAGACCGATATCATAGGTAATTTTCAAATTCAGCTTGATTTTATCAGTGAAGGCTTAAATGAAGAATTTTTTGAAAATCCATCTAATAATTATAGTGGATTCACTTCATATATTGTTTTAAATAAAAATAGTGATCCAAAGATTGTTGAAGAAAAATTAAGCCGGATCATATTCCCTCCGGAAAAAAATTCAGGTTTAGCAATTCGAATACAACCTCTTAAGGACATTTATTTAGGTTCAGAGGAAATTGCCAATAGTTTTCTACCTGCCGGCAGTTCTGTAAATATCAGGCTATTCATACTCATATGTATAATTATTATCCTGATTGCCTCCTCAAATTTTGCCATTATCTCCGCGGTAAACCATTATCATCGAAATCATGAATATTTTATCAGGGTGACTCATGGTGCCTCAAGGTTTAACATTAAAGCCCGAGTCGTTGGAGAGATCTTCCTGATCATGCTGATATCCATGATATTATCAATAGTTCTTTCAACATATTTGAAATCTGCTATCGGTGACATTTTTGGAAAACAAATGAACCTGGATAAGCCGTCATTCATAAATCTCATTGGTTTTATGGCTGCCATTATTGCCTTTATAGGATTTATTACGGTTGCAATAACCAGTGTTTTCATATTCGGGGGAAAACCGGGGAGTCTCTTCCAAAAAGATATGTCTGCCCTCTTCCCCTTCCTAAAATGGAATAAACTCCTGATTTTATTTCAGATAGCAATTTTCAGTATACTAATTGTAATATCATTCATACTGCTCAATCAGTGGAATTTCCTTAAAAGTAAAGATGCTTTGGGCTTTAATCCGGATAAATTACTCGTGTTAGAATTACCAGAAGAATTGACAAGCAATTGTGATGCACTTATCCATGAACTCTCACTTAATCCACAAATCCTCAATATTTCGGAAACGATTAGCATTCCTTTAATTGGCCCCATTAGTCAATCCATGATATTCAATAATGAAGATTACGCTAACCCAATCTATATAGAAATGCTTTCTGTTGGTAAAGATTATTTTCAAACATTAGGCCTTACAATTGTTGAAGGTAGAAGCTTTAATTCATCGGTGAAATATGACCAGGAAAATTCGATCATGATTAATGAAGCTGCGGTCAAATTTCTTCAACTAAATGAACCGATTGGGAAAAAAGTAGACTTTAGAGAAGTGGTCGGTGTTGTGAAAGACTTTCCTTATAAGTCATTGTATGAAAAAATATCTCCTATGATTATATTGCCCCTAAACGATTTAAGGATTTATCTTATAATTAGATACCAGGGAGATCAGGCTTCAATTTCAGATTATATTGAAAAAAAGCAAAAAGAATTGGTTCCTGTTGCAAACTTTAGATTAGATGAATTCATTAAAGCTATCGATGAGACTTACGCGCATGAAAAGAAGCTTAAATCGATATTCGCCTTATTCACCGTCATCGCGGTAATTTTAGGGATATTCGGAATTATCAGTTTGTTGATATTCACTCTTCAAAAGCGAAGCAAAGAGATCACGATCAGAATAATACACGGTGCATCCTATTATAATATCGTTTCGCTAATTTCCAGGGAATTTCTTATCCCTGTAATTATTTCCAATATCATCACCTATCCCTTTATCTGGTATTTTGCCAATAATTGGATAAATAATTTCACAAACCATATAAAGATCAACGTCTTATACTTCCTCTTAGGAACATGTTCAACCATTTTCCTGGCGCTTGTTATCATCTCATTAAATGTTTTGAAACATATCCGGGAGAATCCGGTCAAGAATTTTAACAGGTGATTGGATTGTTATAGTGGTCATAAAGTGGTCATTCGGTAGGTGGGTATAGGTTACTGAAAAATTTTCTTTCTTATCACCGGGTATATTTTGGGAATTTTCGGATAAACTAAATAAATCAAATATGTTTAGTTTAAAAATCCGAAATTATGGAACTTGAAAAACTTGAGGTTTATCAAATCTCAATGGCTTTATCCGAGAGAATCTGGGAAATAGTGAAACCATGGTCATTTTTTGAAAAGGATACCATTGGAAAACAATTGGTAAGGGCTGCGGATTCTGTATCTGCCAATATCAGCGAGGGTTATGGCAGATTTCATTTTAATGATTCAAAGAATTTCCTGTTTTTTGCACGTGGCTCTCTATATGAAACAAAGACCTGGCTGAAAAAAGCCAGAACAAGGAAACTGATAAATCAGGAAGATTATAACGATTTAGAACAGCAAAGCATCAGGCTTGCAATTAAACTGAATAATTTCATTAAGGTGATAGGTAAAAAAGGAGGTACAAGTATTTAACTACCTAATGACCACCTAATGACTACTTAATGACCACTTAATGACCTTTAATCGCTGCCACCCCCGGCAGTTCCTTCCCCTCGATATATTCGAGCATCGCCCCGCCGCCGGTTGAAACATAGCTGACCTTGTCTTTCAGGTGATATTTATTGATGGCTGCAACGGAATCACCTCCACCGATAAGTGAGAAAGCGCCGTTTTGGGTAGCCTCGGCCACGGCTTCCGCGATGGCTTTGGTCCCTGCTTCGAAATTTGACATCTCAAATACGCCCATGGGACCGTTCCAGAGAATCGTTTTGGAGTTGAGGATCACTTCGCGGTAAGCCTGGATTGCCTTCGGCCCTATGTCGAGCCCCATCCAGCCATCGGGAATATTCGTAGAGCCGCTTTCTTTCCAGTCGGCATCGTTGGTAAAGGCGCTGGCAATGATGGCATCCTGGGGAATATAGATCTTTACATTGTTGGCTTCAGCTTTATCGCTGGTTTCACGGGCTAACTGCAGCAGATCGTCTTCAACTAGCGAGCTTCCGATTTCTCCGCCTAGCGCCTTGATGAAAGTGAACATCATTCCGCCACCGATCAGCAGGTTATCCACCTTATCGATCAGGTTGTTGATGATCTCGATCTTTCCTGAGACTTTTGCCCCGCCTAGGATGGCAGTAAAGGGTCGTTCGGTGTTTTTCAGCACCCGGTCGATGTTCTTCACTTCATCTTCCATGATATAGCCGAACATCTTGTTTTCGGGGAAGAACTTTGCGATGATGGCGGTGGAAGCGTGCGCACGGTGGGCGGTCCCGAAAGCATCGTTGACGTAAACATCCCCGAGCCGGGCCAGCTTTCCGGCAAACTCTTCATCCCCTTTTTCTTCCTGCTTGTAAAACCGGAGATTTTCGAGAAGCAATACCTCCCTGCTTTTTAAACCGGCAGCCAATTTCATGGCCTGCTCACCGATACAATCGTCAGCAAACTTCACAGGAACGCCAAGCTTATCTTTCAGATAAGGAAGCAGGTGTTTCAGGGAATATTTATCCGTCGGGCCTTCCTTGGGCCTTCCCAGGTGCGACATCAGGATCGCCGAGCCGCCATCTTTCAAAATCTTTTTAATAGTAGGAATTGCCGCATCTATGCGGGAAGTATCGGTGATATGGTAATTTTCATCGAGAGGGACATTAAAATCAACCCTGATCAGGGCTCTTTTCCCATTAAAATTATAGTCTTTAAATATTTTCATAGAATGATTTTTTTTAACGGGGATGATTTCCCGGGTTGCAAAATTATAAAAATGCCCGCTGTAATTCACTATCTTTGCGCCTAATTTTTAAATCGTTTGTAAGATGAGGATTATCATAGCCGGGGACGGTGAAGTCGGCCTTTACCTGGCACAGGAATTATCCAAAGAAGACCACCAAATCACGATGATCGTTCCAACAGAGGAATTGGTCAAATCGATAGAATCGCATAGCGACATCCTGGCAACCGTTGGTGATTCCACCCTGATTTCGGTGCTGAAAAGGGCAGATGTGAAAAAGGCCGATTTGCTTATTTCCGGACTGCACGAAGAACAGATCAATATCTTAACCGCCGCACTTGGTAAAAAGATCGGGGCAATTAAGACCATTGCGCGGATAAATACCCTTGAGTACCTTTCGGATGAGAACCGTAAAATGTTCCAGGAACTGGGTGTCGATCACCTGGTCTGTCCTGAAGATATCGCGGCCACTGAAGTGGTGGACCTTCTGAAACAAACGGCTGCCACTGAAACCTTTGATTTTTCTGAAGGAAAGCTCTCACTCTTTCTTGTTCGGTTGGAAAAAAATGCCCCTGTACTGAATAAAACCCTCGACCAGCTCGCAAAAGAGTATGTTCACCTGCATTTCAGGGCCGTGGCCATCCACCGGAACCGGAAAACGATCATACCCAAAGGAAATGATATGTTCCTTGAAAATGACCTCGCGTATGTGATCACTAAACCGCAAGGCATCAGTGATCTGCTCAAACTGAGCGGAAAATCCAGGATCACTATCCATAACCTGATGATATTAGGCGGAGGAAGAGTGGGTCGTACTGTGGCCAGACGATTGGAACAATCCATGAATATCAAGCTGATCGAGAAAGATAAGGAACGGGCGATACAACTGGCTAACATGCTGGATAACTGCCTGGTGATCCATGGTGATGCCCGTGACATCCAATTACTTGAAGATGAAGATATTTCAGGGATGGATGCCTTCGTGGCGCTGACTGACAACTCGGAAACCAATATCCTTGCCTGCCTGCATGCGAAAAAATTTGGGGTGCCCCGTACCATCGCGCTTGTCGAAAATATAGATTATATCGACATCTCCCAAAACATCGGGATAGATACGATCGTATGTAAAAAACTCAGTACGGCCAGCAATATCATCCGGTTTACGATGAATTCAGAAGTGACTTCCATCAAATGCCTCAGCGCTATTAATGCGGAAGTCCTGGAACTGGTTACCAAGCCCCATTCACCGGTGACCAAAGCGCCAATCCGAAAATTAAAATTCCCCAAAGGGGCCATCATCGGCGGGATTGTGCGTGGACCGGACAGTTTTATAGCCGTTGGTGATTTCCAGATCCAGGAAGGTGATAAGGTCGTGGTCTTCGCACTGCCGGAAGCTATCCATGCCGTCGATGAATTGTTCCATGAAAGCTGATTTTGATTAATATTGTCCATATTACTCATTAATATTTCATGATTGGTAAAGCAGAAATTGACCTAAAACAGATTATCAATCTTATTGGATTTTTTCTGGTAGTTGAGGGGATTTTTATGTTGTCCGGCCTGCCTTTCTCTTTATATTACCATGAGGAACCTGCCTTTACGCTTCTGTTATCTTTTCTTATCACTTCCGGCAGCGGAGGGGTCATATGGTATTTTACCCGCACGAAAAGCAAGGATACGATCAACAAGCGGGAAGGCTTCCTGGTAGTCAGCCTGACCTGGGTAACTATCAGCTTGTTTGGGACCCTGCCTTTCCTTATCAGTGGCACTATTCCTTCGTTTACAGATGCTTTCTTTGAAACCATGTCGGGCTTTACCACCACGGGAGCATCTATCCTGACCGATGTGGAAATCCTTCCGCGGGGAATTCTCTTCTGGCGCAGCATGACCCACTGGATAGGCGGAATGGGTATTATCGTTTTATTTGTCGCAGTATTTCCTTTCCTTGGTATTGGGGGAATGCAGCTATATTCTGCTGAAATGCCGGGGGTCACGAAGGACAAGTTGCATCCGCGCATAACTGAAACAGCTAAAAGCTTATGGGGTATCTACGTTGTGCTGACCGTGGTGCAAACAGGTTTGTTAATGCTGGGAGGCATGACCCTGCTCGACAGCTTGTGTCATTCATTCGGATCGATGGCCACAGGCGGTTTTTCCACGAAAAATACCAGTCTCGGAGGGTATTCTAGCTATATCCAATATATTATCGTCATTTTTATGATCCTGGCCGGAACAAATTTTACCCTGCATTACCTGGCATTACACGGAAAATTAAAGCAAATATGGCGCAATGAAGAATTCAGGAAATACCTTTATATCCTGGGGGGAGTAAGCCTTGTCATTACTATGTTTTTGGTATGGAAAACCGGCATGGGTTGGGAAAAAGCCTTCAGGGATGCTTTATTCCAGGTGGTTTCCATTGTCACGACAACCGGCTATTTCACTTCTGATTATTTAGTATGGCCAGGGGCACTATGGTTCTTTATTTTTTTACTGATGTTCATCGGAGGTATGGCCGGTTCGACAGGTGGCGGGATCAAAGTAGTCCGCCAGTTACTGCTTTTTAAAAATGTTGGAAAAGAATTGAAACGAGCGATACACCCTCAGGGTGTTATCCCGGTCAGGATGAATCATGAAGCTGTCCCGCAGGAGATTATTTATAAAGTGATGGCTTTTTTCCAGCTCTACATCCTGATCTTTATCTTTGGGGCCATTTTTCTGTCGTTTCTTGGCCTCGACTTCGAAACGGCTATTGGAGCCAGCATTTCTGCTCTTGGTAACATAGGCCCGGGGCTCGGAAATGTTGGTCCTGTTGGAAATTATGCTTTCATCCCGGCAACCGGTAAATGGTTACTTTCATTCCTGATGCTGCTGGGTCGTCTCGAATTATTCACCGTTCTCATCCTGATCACACCTTCATTTTGGAAACGGTAAGCGCCCTGGACCATACTGATCATTGAAAATACTTATTACCTTAGCTCAAAATTCAAAGGGAAACCTATTCAATGGAAGCTAAAAAGATCATCCTCTGGCTCTACTATGTGGCACTTGGCATGATGTTAATAGCACTTTCCTTTTCCAATTTTTTCATGAGTGTTGCTCAATTCGGCCTTGCCGGGATTTTTATCCTCGATGGGATCAGGAAACAAGAGGTCGATGATTTCTTCAGAAAACATAAAATCCTTGTGAGCATTTCCCTGCTGATCCCGGTGGGGTTAACCTGGATATTCAAAGCGCTGGGCCGTAAATTCAAGGAGTTCTTCCATCGTGAAAATTCTCCGGCCTGGGTTTTTTCCTCCATTTTCCTTTTCCACCTGATCGGACTGTTTTTCACAACTGATTTCAATTATGCCTTTCGTGACCTTCGTATTAAGCTGCCCATCTTGCTGATGCCCTTAATCCTGTCGACGACATGCCTGCTTGATCGCAAGAGTTTCAGGTTTCTCATGTATCTTTTTACAGCAGGCGTTTTTACCGGAACACTGATCAGCACTTATTATTTCCTGACCAATGAAATAACTGACAGCAGGACTATTTCCATATATATCCACCATATCCGTTTCAGTTTATTAATCGATATGGCAATTTTTATCCTGGCTTACCTGGTTCTCAAAAAAAGCGATATTCCCAGATGGCCCAAGGCGGTCATGGCCATAGTAGCCCTTTGGCTGCTGGCATTTCTTTTTATTTCAGCTTTTATGACCGGCTTGTTGATTTTCTTTATAACCCTGGCCATACTGACTTTTTACATGGCCCTGAACAAACAGGGACTAATCCTGAAAATCACAACTATTGCCGGTGTCCTGATCATTTTCCTCCTTGCCTGGCTTTACACCCGTAATATCGGGCGGGAGGTGAACCATGTTGACCCTGTGGATTTCAAATCGCTTGAGAGGGTGACCAAATTGGGAAATCCTTACTGGCATGACCTGTCAAATACCCAGATTGAAAACGGTGGTTATGTCTGGCTTTATGTTGCCACTGATGAACTGCGGCAGGCCTGGAACCTCCGGAGCAGGTATGATTTCGATGGAAAAGATAAAGCCAGCCAGGAAATCAAATATACACTCATCCGCTTTCTCACTTCCAAAGGCTACCGCAAAGACGCTGAAGGGGTCAGCAAACTGACTGATCAGGAGGTTGCCATGGTCGAAGACGGGATCGCCAGTATTGTTTATGTTGAAAAATCTACTCTTTATGTCAGGATCTATAAAATCTTCTGGGAATATCAGCAATACTGGGCCACTCACAATCCTAGCGGCCATTCGGTAATGCAGCGCTTTGAATTCTGGAATACTTCACGGGCCATTATTAAAGAAAACTGGCTCACCGGTGTGGGAACCGGCGACCTGGGAACTGCATTCCAGGAAGAATATAAAAAGACGGGCAGCCTGCTGGATAAAGAATACCGCTGGCGTTCACATAACCAGTTCCTGGCGATCTTTGCCACTTTTGGCATTTTCGGCCTGGCCTGGTTTATTTTCAGCCTGATCTATCCGGCAGCCAGGCTGGGAAAATTTCATGATTACTACTACCTGTCATTTTTCATCATCATAATACTTTCGATGTTGACCGAAGACACGCTGGAATCCCAGGCAGGTGTGACTCCTATCGCTTTTTTCACCTCTTTTTATCTTTTTGCTAAAAAATTCATTGATATCGTTTGACCCTTTTGCTTCTGCTTATTATGAAACAGGAAGAATCTTTTAAAAATAAATGGTTGGTGATTGTCAACCCTAACGCCGGTAAAAGGAAAGGGGAAAAAGACTGGCCGGAGATATCCGCACTGCTGACTGAAGCAGGATTCATATTTAAACACGAGTTCACCACACACCGGGATCATGCCATAGCCCTCACCGAAAATTACGTCCGGAAAGGCTTCAGAAAAATCATCGTCGTGGGTGGCGATGGTACCCTGAATGAGGTAATTAACGGGATTTTCCGCCAGGATGAAATTAATACGACTGATGTCATAGTAGGCATGATTATGGTCGGTACAGGTAATGACTGGGGCAGGATGTATAATTTAAAGGAGAAGTATACGAAAGCCGTAGAAATCCTGAAAAAACAGCACCTGTTCATCCAGGATACCGGAATGGTAAAGTATTATGATGGCCCGCATGAAATTACGCGGTATTTTGTAAATATCGCCGGCCTGGGATATGACGCGCTGGTCACAAAGATGACCAATAGGACGAAAGAGAAAGGCGGGGGCGGCATGATGTCATACCTGGTGAACCTGCTCAAAGGTCTTTTCAGTTATCATCATGCTTATCTCGAAATCGAGGTGGATAGTAAAAGCGTTTATAAAGGCAAAGTTTTCAGCATGAGTGTGGGGATCTGCAAATATAACGGCGGGGGAATGATGCAACTGCCGTTCGCTATTCCTGACGACGGACTGTTCGATATGACCATCTTCAAAAACGTCAGTAAAATGACCGTTATAAAGCATATAAAAAAATTATACAGCGGAACTTTCACCAATCTGCCTTTTGTCCAGACCCATCGGGGAAAAACCGTTTCCATTTTTTCTTCCACGGGCGATCCGTCGCACCTGGAAACCGATGGCGAATCTCTCGGGCACTCTCCTTTTTCTTTTCAGATTATCCCGAAAAGCATCAGAATTATCACCGGTAAAAATTGGAAAGTTGACAGTCCGGAAATAACTGCAAGCATGTGATCGCCGGAAAATCCGCCTGAGGATGTCTAATCTTGAAAATATCTACCTTTGAAACAAAATAAATCCGTTATAAATCAGTTATCTTTCTACCTATCAATACTAATTCTATGAAATTCCTTTTACCCGGTTTTTTATGTTCGATGATTCTGTTATTTCAAAATCCTTCTTTCTCACAGGAAGTCGGCATCGGACAATGGAGAGACCATCTGCCTTATGATTACGCCACTAATGTCGAAGAATTTAATTCTGGCATTTACTGCTCGACCCCATTCAGTATGTTTTTTTTCGATCGGGATGATAACAGCATTCAGCGGCTCAGCAAGGTCAACGGGCTTTCTGATCTGGGTGTCAGTGATATAGCGCTGAACACCGATCAGGAAATCCTTGTTGTGTCTTATTCCAATACAAATGTTGACCTGATCCTTGAGGACCTTACGATCATCAATATTCCTGATATCAAGCGTAAAGAGATACTGGGCAATAAAACCATAAACAGCATCATGAATTACGGCAAATTTGCCTATTTATCATGCGGTTTCGGAATCGTCGTGCTTAATCTGGAGAAGAAGGAAGTTAAAGACACATACTTTATAGGTCCTGACGGGGGCAGCATTAATGTCCTGGCTATGACTTACAATGATACAGCCTTCTTTGCTGCAACGGAAAACGGAATTTATTATGCAGATATCAATGATCCTAACCTGGCTTATTATGCCAATTGGAAAAAGATGCCAGGGATCCCGTTCGAGGATGGATTTTATAACCTGGTCTATAATTATAATGGAAGATTATTGATTAACCACACTGACCCCGATATTAATGAAGATGGGTTATATGTTTTGGAAAACGGGCAATGGAGGGACCTGGAAACAGCAAACACTGACCGGACTTACAGTTTACGGAGTAACGGGGATAAATTGGTCGTATCTTACAACTACTTTTTAAAATCCTATAATACCGATCTGACCGAAGACCTGAAAATATATACTTATGGAGAAATAAGCCCTGCCCCGTCAGATGCAATGATCGGAACCGACGGAAATTATTGGATTGCTGACCGGAACAAGGGGCTCGTCAAATCATGGGCAGATGGGTTCGAAAGACAGTATATCAAGCCAAGTGGCGCCCCTACGGCGGATATTTTTGAAATGGCTTCCAGGGATGGCAAGTTGTATGTGGTGCCCGGCGGATTGACCGCAACCTGGAACAATGCCTGGAGAACCGCAAGAATGTTCTCTCTGATCGATGAAAACTGGAAAACGTATGATAACCAAAATTCACCAGGCCTGGATACTTTGCGCGATTTGGTGGCAGTGGCAGTGGATCCTCTTAACAGTGATCACGTTTTTGCGGGATCCTGGAACCGTGGAATGGCAGAATTTAATGATAATGCTATAGTGCAGATTTTTAATTCCGACAACAGTTCGCTCGGACCGAACATGGGTTGGGGATACCCGGTTGTGAAGGTAGGTGGAATAGCTTTTGACAGCGAAAATAATATGTGGGTGACCAACTCCGGGGCTGAAAGGATCCTTTCCGTGAGAAGGACGGATGGCTCGTCCGGCGGGAGCTGGGAATCGTTCAACCTGGGATCAAGCACTACGGGAATAGATGTCCGTAAAATTATCGTCGACTCATATGATCAGAAATGGATTTTACCACGGACTACCCAGACGAATCCCAATTATATCGTTGTTTATAATGAAAAGAACAGCCCGGGCAACCAGGTTCGCGGACTGAAATCAGGGTCTGGATTTGGCAACCTGCCCGGCACAAGTGTTTATGCCATCGCCGAAGATCTTGATGGTGAGATCTGGGTTGGCACCAATGAAGGAGTGGCAGTCTTTTACTCGCCGCAGAATATCTTAACGGATGAAAACGCAGATGCACAGCAGATACTGGTCAATATCGACGGATATGTCCAATATCTTCTTGAAACGGAAATAGTCAAAGCCATAGCCGTAGATGGTTCGAATAAGAAATGGTTTGGTACGGAAAGGGCAGGCGTGTTCCTGTTATCTGACGACGGTACCAAGCAAATCCATCATTTTACGGAAGATAATAGTCCGTTGTTTTCTAATAATATCACCAGCCTTGCTATCAATGATAAGACCGGTGAAATATTCATCGGTACGGCAAAGGGTCTGATCTCTTACAAAGGCACAGCCACAAACGGAGGCGATACCAACAGCAACGTTTATGCATACCCTAATCCTGTCAGGCCGGGTTATAACGGTCCTATCGCCATCAAAGGGCTGGTCAGGGATGCCATTGTGAAGATAACCGATATCAGGGGCTCGGTTATTTATGAAACCCTTGCTGAAGGAGGACAGGCTATATGGAACGGATACAGTTTCGATGGCCGCAGGGCAAATACCGGGGTTTACCTTGTTTTTATCACAAATTCCGATGGCAGCGAGAAAATGGTGACTAAGATCTTGTTTGTGAATTAGTTTCTGGTTACGTGTTTCGTGTTACGAGTAACGTGATACTAATTTCAAGTTTCAAGTTTCCACGATGTATTACTCAACCCGAGCTATCGTTTTCCGTCAGACCAAATACTCAGATTCCAGCTTAGTGGTCAGGATCCTGACCGAAGAAATGGGCCTTCGCTCCTACATTATTAAAGGAGCGCGCGGACCAAAGTCTAAGATTAAGGCAAGCCTTTTTCAGCCGCTCACACTGCTCGACCTTGTCGTCAGCCAGAAAGAAAAGACCGACCTTCAACATATCCGTGAAGCCCGTGTGGCCTATCAATACCATACCATTTTTTCAGATATCCGCAAATCTTCCATCCTCCTCTTTCTGAATGAATTATTATATAAATCAATCCGGGAGGAAGCGGTAAATCCTGAGTTATTCCACTTCATTTTCAATCATTTGATCATGCTTGATCAGACTGAAGAAAATCCGGCAAATTTCCATCTGCTGTTTACCATCCATTTAACCCATAACCTTGGTTTCTTTCCCCATGGAAGGTACTTGAATGAAAATTCGGTATTCGACCTATTGGAAGGACAATTTGTGCAGACCGAGGCTTTACCTGTTGAAAATTTCATTACCGGACAAAACTGTGCCTGGTTTAGTAAATTACTGGGAACTCCCCCCGGCAAGTTTTTCACTTTGTCTGTTCCTTCTTCGGTACGCAGCGACCTGCTGGAAAAAATCCTGCGGTATTATCATCTCCATTTACCCCTGACAGGAGAATTCAAATCGCATATCGTTCTGCATGATGTATTGCAGAAATAACCCTTCGGGTATTCGAAAATGAACACCCTAAGGGTGTTCAATAATGGATACCCGAAGGGTGTCTGCTAAACACTTCTTTAACAACCCTTTAACTTTTTCCATATCCTGAATCGTTCCAAGGTCCTTCTGCATGGATGTAACCCCCTTATCCACAAATCCACAAGGATTTATGTATTGGTAATAAGATAAATCAGTGTTGACATTAAAGGCAAAACCATGCATGGTAATATGCCGGCCGGCTTTTACGCCAATAGCACAGATTTTTCTTGCTACAGACGGTTTTTGAGGTTCAAGCCATACACCAGTGGCTCCTGGAAGTCTTCCGGCTAAAATCCCATATTCTTTCAGTACCAATATCACTGCTTCCTCAAGTTTTTCGATATAACTTTTAATCCCCAGTTGGAGTTGCTCAAGATCCAGGATCGGATATCCCACAATCTGCCCGGGGCCGTGAAAAGTAATGTCACCACCGCGGTCGATTCGGTAGAACTCAATCCCGCGCTGCGCCAGCATTTGCTCGTTGATCAGGAGGTTCTCCTTTGAGCCGCTTTTCCCCAGGGTGAAAACGGGTGGATGCTCACAAAAAAGGAGATAGCCGGGGAAAATTTTTTCGCCGGATATCTTCCGGGCCATCAGCCCGCTGTATAGCTTTTCCTGGTAATCCCACGCTTCACGGTAGGGAATAAGGCCGAGGTCCTGATATATAAGTTCAAAGTTCAAAGGGCAAAGTTCAAAGTTTAAGTTTCTAGTTCCAAGTTTCACCGTTTCACTGTTCCACCGTTTCACTGTTCCACCGTTTCACTGTTTATAGCACATGTTTCTCAGCATGGTACGAAGATCTGACGAGCGGGCCGCTTTCGACGTGACGAAAGCCTTTGTCCAGTCCGATTTTACGGTATTTTTCAAACTGTTCCGGCCGGATATATTCTTTTACCGGCAGGTGTTTCATACTGGGCTGCAAGTACTGGCCAATAGTCAACACTTCGCACCCCACACTTCTCAGGTCATCTATCACCCGGATCACTTCTTCTTCGGTTTCACCCAGACCAAGCATGATGCCTGATTTCGACCGTATCCCTGATTCTGCAATCCAACCTATAACTTCAAGACTTCTTTCATAAATAGCTGCCGAACGGACTCCCGGGGTCAGCCGCCTCACGGTTTCCAGGTTATGGGAGATCACATCCGGGCGGGCATCCATGACTATTTCCAGGTATTCCTTCCTTCCCCGGAAATCAGGCACCAGGGTCTCCATCGTGGTGTCAGGATTCAATTCCCTGACAGCCCTGATAGTCGCCGCCCAGATGGCGGCGCCGCCGTCTTCCAGGTCGTCGCGGTCAACAGAGGTGATCACACAATGCCGTAATTTCATCAGCTTCACCGATTCAGCCACCCTTTGCGGTTCGGCCCAGTCGGCCGGCAATGGGCGACCGGTAGCTACAGAGCAAAACTTGCACGAACGGGTGCAGATATTTCCCAGGATCATAAAAGTCGCCGTGCCTCTTCCCCAGCAGTCTTCCTTGTTCGGGCATTGTCCTGATGTGCAGATGGTGTGTAGCTTGTTCCGGTCTATCACCTCCCGTACACCAATATATTCCTTGCCTTTAGGCACTTTGATCTTTAACCAGTCAGGTTTCTGTCTGCTCCTTGTTACTTCCATTTGAATCCATTTTCCTTTGCAAAAATAGGGTTAATAGTTCAATTGTTTCTTTGTCCGACCGTCTGATCGCCCGATCATTTTTTTCCATACATTTACGCTCTGTATCCTCTATTGAGCGAAAATGTATATTAATATTCAATCACAGAAAATCACAGATGGATTAAAGGTTCTGTTAATTAGCTTTTTTGTAATTATCGGAACATTTCCCGGTAATGACTGGTCGTTTACTGCGGGAATCGACGGACCCTTGGCATGGGTTTTTAATTACCTGTTTGAAAACGGTTTAAGTATCGGGAAGCATATTATTTTTCCCCATGGACCCTTAGCCTTCTTCATGTATCCTTTACAAGAGAATATCCTGCTTTCCAGATTGGTCAATTCAATATTAAAGGCATTGCTTGTATTTAACGTTTTTTGCCTATTCCCGGATTCGAAGGACCAGGTAAAGTGGTTGGTTTCATTTTTAATAGCATACTTTATTTCAATAATTGCCGGCTTTAACCATCTTATTCTTGCCAATATCCTACTATTGTATTGTAATTTCTATCATTCAAATAAGAAGGGATTTAAATACCTTGCATTTTTCATTACTTCTTTTGCATTCTTTGTAAAGACTTATGTGGCGGTTCTTTCAGGGATGTTATCCATTTCATTCATACTTTATTACTTCTTCAGGACTAAAAAATACAAACATCTTTTAATTGATATTTTGTTGCTATCAGGATTCATCATGATGTTCTGGATATTGATGTATGGAACATTTAAGGGCTTTATGCATTATATCCTGGGAGTGTTCCACTTAGTTATGGACAACTCGTCTGCAGTTGCTTACTATCCATACAATGATTGGTTGATACTGACTTTATTTCTTCTTGTGATCATTTCGGTCTTTATTGTCAACAGGACAAAAAGAGCTGCTTTTTATGGAATTCTTATCTCACTCAGTTTGTTCGCTGCCTGGAAGCATGGAATGGCAAGAGAAGACATTTACCATGTCAAGGATTTATTTAATTTCTTAATACTCTGCTTCCTGGTTTTTATCTTCTTTCATAAAAAGAACAGTTTTACAAATTTGATTTTGTCAATCGCAGCATTGTTTTTGTTTTCAATCAATATGATGAATTCCAACAATTATTCATCCGCAAAACATGAAATATTCAGGGTAAATAATTTCGCCCGTTTCGTTACCGAATTCAACGATTTAAATCAAAAGGCAATAAAGCGTACAGAAAGTGAAATATCAAAGAATAAATTACCCCGGAGAATGCTTGATTCGATTTCAAATTCGACTGTAGATATCTACCCATGGGATTATTCCATCATCCCGGCAAACAAATTAAACTGGCGACCCAGGGTTATAATTCACAGTTATGCATCTTACACTTCCTGGTTAGATCAAAAAAATGCAGAACATTTTGATTCGGAATCAGCTCCTGCTTATATCGTATGGGAATATATTTCAAGTGATGTTAACGGGGGAGATATGAACAGTATTGATAACAGATATTTACTTAATGATGAGCCACAAACTATATTATCTATTTTAAGTAATTATGATCTTTCTTTGAAAGGATCAAATTTTATGTTGTTGAAAAAACGTGCAAGTCCGTTACAAATAATCAGGAATGTGGATGAAAGCAGCAAAAGTATCTGGGGTGAATGGATAAATGTGCCTGAAAATAAAGGCAGTTTATTAAGGGCAAAGCTAAACTTTAGAAAAACCTTTCTACAACGGGTTAAAAGCTTTTTTTACAAAGACGAGCAGTTCTGGATATATTTCAAATTAGATAACGGATCTATACACAAGTACCGGATTGTTCCTATAAATGCATCAGACGGCCTTTGGATAAACCCATTTATTTTTTCCGCTGATCAGACATATACGGTCAGTGAAATTATGTTCAAGTGTTCAAACCAGCGCATTCTTACAAGTAATCTAACCGTTGACTGGGAGCAAGTAGATTTTAAGGATAATCCGTGGCGTATCGATGAATTCTTTGACGTTAAAAATTATTTGACAGATTCTTTGATGATATATTCCATCAATGATTTCGGGCAACCTTTAGCAAGCAATTGGAGCAACCTGTCTGATGACCAGCTTTCTGATATGTCTTTGTCCGGATTAAAATCACATTTGCTGAAAGCCAATTCATTTTCTACCGTTTTTACATATAAATTGGATAGTATCCCATACCGACAATTGAAGATTACTACAGATTGCTGGGTTCAACCGATGACTAATAAATTATCCAACGATATTTCACTGGTATTGTCAGTGGCAAATGAAATAGGAAATATTATCTGGAAGAGTATTCCTATTGCCGAACAAATCATTGATTATAAACAATGGAATAATGTAGGCAGTTTTATTGTACACAATCATGTTATAAATAATTGCACCCTAAAGGCAGTTGTGTGGAATACGGGCAATCATGAGATTTTAATTGATGATTTTAGAGTAATGATCATGACAAGCAGCAAGCCGTGACATTCGATAAGATCGGCAGGCAATCAATGCCGCAATTTCATCAGTTTCACCGATTCAGCTATCCTTACCGGTTCGGCCCAGCCGGTCGGCAATGGCCGACCTTTAGCATAAGTGTTCGCCTGATCGCCCGATCATTTTTTCCCTTACTTTTGCGCTATCAAACTAAAAACCATGAGAACATTTCTACTATTAACTATCATTGCAGCTTTTTCAGGGAGCTTATTCAGCCAGGATGCAGCCGAAACCCGTTGTCCTTACAAAGGAATCCAGTTAACCGACAGCCGCATCATCAAAAAAGTGGATGATTTTACCATTACAACAACAGACGGGATCACCCGAAACCTTTACAATTCCCTCGATTCCGGCAAGACGGTTTTCATCGATCTCTTTTATACTACATGCAGCTGGTGTCAATATTACTCGCCCATAATCGAAGAAATTTACCAGAATACCGGCGCAGGACAAGAAGATATCGAGTTCTGGGGTATTTCCAACAATCTTTTTGATCCGGATTCGGTGATTGAGCAATATAAAATTAATTTTAACGTTTCCAATCCATGCGCCGGACCGCAGGGAGGCGGAACAACGGCTCACACGATCATCATTTCCGGGCAGAATTTTCAGGGTTGGCCAACTTATTGCGTTATATGTCCCGACCGAACCCTCTTTTTCGACCCGTGTTATCCTCCAACCGTCACAGGATTTGATCCGTATTTTGCGCAATGCGCTGCGACAATAGGGATTTATGACAATAAGCCGAAAGCCATAGGTTCCAGAATCCTTTCCGTGTATCCTAATCCGGCAAGCACCGAATTATCGTTGGAAGTGACTGTTAATGACCCTGATCCAGTTATAATTGAGTTTTTTAATTTATTGGGATTAAAAGTTTTCTCATCTTCATACGAAGTCTCCCCCGGCATACAAACCATCAGTATTTCCACCGGTCAGCTTCCGAATGGAGCATACTTTATCAGGTTGATGCAAAACGGGCAATTCATGGATATACAAAAAGCCTGGATCAAATAATAGAACAATAAGCAATGAAGACGGTAAGACTATAGGACTGTAAGACTATTTAACAATTTAACAATTTAATAATGGATTTTTCCGAACAAGAGCTTATCCGCCGTAATTCACTTCAGGAGCTGATAAACCTGGGCATTGATCCTTATCCTGCCGGGGGATATGAAGTTAATGCCACCATCAACGAGATTCTTAAGCAATTTCCTGAAAATCAAAACCTTTTTCAGGAAGTGAACCTGGCCGGCCGTATTATGAACCGCAGGATCATGGGGGCTGCTTCTTTTGCTGAAATCCAGGACTCCACCGGCAGGATGCAGGTGTATTTCAAGCGCGATGATGTCTGCCCCGGCGAGGATAAAACGATGTACAACACGGTCTTTAAAAGATTACTGGATATCGGCGACATCATCGGTGTCAAAGGTTTTGTTTTCCTAACCCAGATGGGTGAAATTACAATACATGTCAGGGAATACAGGCTTTTATCGAAGTCCCTTCGTCCGTTACCCATCGTTAAAGAAAAGGAGGGTGAGGTCTACGATGCTTTCACCGATCCGGAACAACGTTATCGCCAACGTTATGTCGACCTGATCGTCAACCCGGAAGTCCGTGAAGGTTTTATCAAAAGGAACAAACTCATCAATTCTATGCGGTCATTCCTTGATAATAAAGGTTACCTTGAAGTGGAAACTCCTGTTCTCCAGCCTTTGTATGGCGGGGCCGCTGCCCGTCCCTTTAAAACTTTCCATAACACGCTCGATATGACCCTGTACCTCCGCATCGCCAATGAACTTTACCTGAAAAGGCTTATCGTTGGTGGTTATGATGGTGTATATGAGTTTTCGAAAGATTTCAGGAATGAAGGGATGGACCGGTTCCATAACCCGGAATTCACAATGATGGAGCTTTACGTGGCTTTTAAGGATTATGAATGGATGATGGGTCTGGTGGAAGAGATGGTGGAGAAAATCGCGTTTGATCTGCATGGGACCTCACAGGTCCGGGTCGGGGAAAACCTTATCGACTTCAAACGCCCCTGGAAAAGATTTACCATGTTTGAGGTGATCCATCATTTTACCGGTATTGATATCAGTTCTATGGAGGAAGATGAACTACGGAAAACGGCAGCTGAGCTTGGTGTGGAACTGGACGCAACGATGGGAAAAGGCAAGATCATCGATGAGATTTTCGGTCAACTTTGTGAACCTAAACTGATCCAACCGACTTTTATTACCGATTACCCGGTGGAGATGTCGCCCCTGGCGAAGAAACACCGCAGCAAACCGGGACTGGTTGAGCGCTTTGAAGCCATTTGCAACAGCAAGGAGATCTGTAATGCCTTCTCCGAACTGAACGATCCCATCGACCAAAGAAGGCGTTTCGAATACCAGCATGAACTGGGCAAGCGCGGCGACCAGGAGTCGATGGTGCTCGATGAAGATTTCCTCCGTGCACTTGAATTCGGGATGCCACCGACGGCAGGCTTAGGTATTGGCATCGACCGGCTGACAATGATTATGACCAATGCGCCTTCCATCCAGGATGTCATCTTCTTCCCGCAGATGCGTCCGGAAAAACGGGTCCGCATCGATGAAGACGAAGATTTTAAAGCCATCGGCGTGCCCGGAGAGTGGATCCCATGGTTACGCAAATCAGGTTTCAATACTATCGAAGCCCTGAAAAAAGCAAATCCCAATAAGTTAGCCAACGACCTGAACGGGATCAGGAAAAAAAACAAGCTGGATGTTGCGGCGCTGACGGGGGAGATAGTTGGCAGTTGGCAGTAGGAAGTTCCCAGTTCCCAGTTCGCAGTTCGCAGTTCCCAGTTCGCAGTTCGCAGTTCCCAGTTCGCGGGCGGCGGTTAGCGGTCAGCGGTTAGCGGTCAGCGGTCGGCGGTCAGCGCGGGGAGGTAATATTAGCCATAGCAATTAGATGAACTCCGTAGGAGTTCCATATTTGTAGAAATGGCGGCATCACGATAATTTTCCCCTCCCTCGATAATCCATGATTCCCCTTCCAATATTGGCACGGGAGGGGTTAGGGGTGGGGTACATTTAACAAAGCTCAAAGTTAAGCAGCTAAATTTCGTATATTAGCCTTTTGGATTTGACATATCAAATGATAAGCAAAGACGCGGCATATAAAAAAATATCTGAACTTGTCACCCGCTTTGAGGAGCAATATGACTTCTATAAAAAATCTGACTATACCGAAACCCCTGTAAGAAGGGATTTTATTGATCCTTTCTTCAAAGCATTAGGTTGGGATATTGACAATGAAAACGGGTATGCGGAGAGTTACCGTGAAGTAATTCACGAAGACAAGCTAAAAGTAGGTGGTGCGACCAAAGCTCCTGATTATTCATTTCGATTGGTTGGTGGAAAACGACTTTTCTTTGTCGAAGCGAAGAAACCGAGCGTCCAAGTTAAAGATGAAATTTATCCGGCCTATCAGGTTCGCAGATACGGTTGGAGCGCTAAAATGCCCATCAGTATTATTACCGATTTTGAAGAGTTTGCAGTTTACGATTGCACCAAGAAACCGACACCAACTGACAAAGCCTCCGTTGCCCGGATTACTTACCTGACTTTCCGCGATTACTTGAAAGAATTCGATTTTATCTGGGAAACTTTCAGCAAAGAACACGTTCTCAAAGGCAGCTTTGACAAATTTGTGCAAAGCGACACCCACAAAAAAGGCACAGCTACGGTTGACAAAGAGTTTTTGCAATCGCTTGACAATTGGAGGACTTACCTGGCAACCTCTATTAGTTGGAACAACAAGGGTCTTGACGAAGACGAAATCAATTTTGCCGTTCAACAAACCATTGACCGGATTATTTTCTTACGAATAGCTGAGGACAGAAGCGTAGAACCTTACGGCAATCTGAAAAATGCCTTAAAGCAGGGCGAATATTACCAAAACCTTTTCAGCATATTCAGAGAGGCGGACGAAAAATATAATTCAGGACTTTTTGATTTTAAGAAAGATAAGATAAGCCAGGCCTTAAAGATTGATAATAAGATAATTAAAACCATTATCAACGAATTGTATTATCCGGAATGTCCTTATGAATTTTCGGTTTTATCCGTGGAGATTTTGGGCAGCGCTTATGAGCAGTTTCTCGGAAAGGTAATCCGGATAACCCCCGCACATCACGCGAAGATTGAAGAAAAACCGGAAGTGAGAAAAGCAGGTGGAGTTTATTATACACCCCAGTATATTGTTGATTATATTGTAAAAAACACCGTTGGAAAACTCACTGAAGGCAAGACCCCTAATGAAATCAGCAGTTTAAAAATAGTGGATCCGGCTTGCGGTAGCGGCAGCTTTCTTATCGGCGCTTACCAGTATTTGCTGGACTGGCATAAAAACTATTACACCGGCGACGGCAAAGTTTCCAAGGGGAACAAAGGCAATCCATTAACGCCTGATGGCAACCTGACAACGGCCGAGAAGAAAAGAATTTTGCTTAACAACATTTACGGGGTTGATATTGATTTAAACGCAGTTGAAGTAACCAAACTCAGTTTGTTGCTCAAATGCCTGGAAGGCGAAACCGAAACGAGCATTGCCACACAGTTTCGCTTGTTTAACGAAAGAGTTTTACCTACGCTTGACGAGAATATTAAAAGTGGCAACAGCTTGATTGATACTGATTTCTATTCCGGTGAATTTGAGCTTGGTTTTGAGAAAAAGATTAAGCCGTTCAACTGGCAGAAAGCGTTTCCGGAGGTTTTTAACCGCATCATTTCCGCAGATGAATACGATTTGAAAGAAATTGCCAAAAAAGCCAAAGAACATGCCCGGAAAGCAATGGAATATGCATCGGAACTTGAAAACAGGCTGAATATTGTCGGCGAACCAGGTGCCGCACACAGAACGGGAGGTTTTGATGTTGTTATTGGCAATCCACCATATGGCGCAGTTTATGACGAAACTCAAAAACAGTATTTTAATTCGCACTATAAAACAGTGGAAGGCAGATATGACAACTTTGAATTGTTTATCGAAAACGGGATTAATTTTTTAAATAAAGTTGGATTAATTGGTTTCATTATTCCAAGTCCGTTTCTTACAAATTTGTATTCAAGAAAACTCAGGGAGCATATGGTCAGAAACTGTTCCTTAAAAGAAGTTGTGAGTTTTTCAATGCCAGTTTTTGAAGACCCTACAGTTCATACATGTATTATTATAGCAAGCCCGACACGACAACAAAAAAATAAAATCATTATTAAGAATCAAATTGACTCCGTTGAAAAACTAGATTCAAAAGATGTTTTCAAATATCACAAGACGAGATTATTAGCAATTCAAATTTTGTTTTTGATGTTTTTATAAACCCGAAAGCCAAAATGATCATTGATAAGTTACAAGCGAAAAGTAACCCACTTGGAGAAATCTGTTTTATAAGACAATGCATCAAAACTGGTGATGATAAAAAATATGTGATAAATTCAGATATTAGACTGGATGAACCCTGGAAAAGCAGTTTAAGAGGAAAATCTATATCAAGATACGGAACTAATGAAAAGAATGTTTATTTAAAATATGGTGACTGGTTGGCAAGAAATTGGAAAAACAAATCGTTTTATGAAACGAATAAGATTGCGATTCGTGAAACAGGAAAAAGAATTACTGCAACCTTAGATTTGGAGAACCGTTACTTTCTAAGTTCACTTTACTCAATTTACTTTAAACAAGAAGGGTTAAACATCAAAGATGATTTGAAATGCCTTTTAGGAATTTTAAACTCAGAACTTGCTAACTACTTTATAAAGCTTATTGCTTTGAACTTAACTGAAGGTGCCTTCACGAAAGTTAGAACAAATCAACTTGCACGGCTTCCAATAATACTTTCAACTACGAAAAAAGACGAAGTTTTAAAAAGCGAAATTGTAAAACTCGTTGACCAACTTTTGCAACTGAATGAAGAAATCCAAAACGTAAACCTTGACAGCCAACGCCAGCAAATTCAGGGCAATATTGATTATTGCGAAAACCGGATAAACGAAATCGTTTATCAACTTTATGATTTGACCGAGGAGGAAATAAAGATTGTGGAGGGGAAATGATGCAAAACCTGTTAGAAAATTGGAAAAAAGAATGTTATCTTTTATCATCTAATCTTTCTTTAAACAAGCAGTCAGAAAGAACAGACGTAGATTCTATTTATAAAATATTTTTTGATTATTTTGGTTTAGATTATTTCAAAATTGAAACTTCCGAGCCAACCCTTAATACAAAATCTAATTGGTTACATTCCTTGTTAGTTTGCCATAAACGACCTGCTTGTATAGCAGCTTTGTATGAGACAGCAAATATTATCTTATATCTACAAACTTTAAGCAAGTCAATTCAAAAAAAGTTTAAATCTCTTGATACCGACCCAAGACAATTTAGGGATTTGTTTTTTGAGCTTTATGTTTTTCGTTTGTTGGATTACAATAAGATTCCAAATACGAAAAAACCAAAAGAAGGAAATCAAGAATTAGACATTGTCTGCGCGATAAACGAAAAAGAATTTCTTTGTGAGTGCATGAAATTGTATACTCCAGGCTTTGAATTGTTGGAGGCAGAGAACTATTTTATGGAAATACTTTATTTAAAATTGGGAAGTATTAATAAAGTTTTTGGACTAATCGGAACAATCAAATTCACAAATCCTAATGATATTAAAGTAAAAGAGATTTTTGAAACCAAACTCACAAAGTTTTTTAGAGGTTTTAATGAACAAAATTTTCATACTATTGATTACCATGATTTTGATGAAAACGGAGAGTTATCAGTAATCAATTATTCTGACGTACATAATATTGAAATTGATAAAAACTTTTCTCAATACCACTTGGTTTTCAAAATTATTCCACCTTTCAATCTTATTCCAGGTGCCCCAACTCATTGCCGTATTGAACTTCAAGCAGGTTTCAGTATTCCCCAAACCAAGGTCACTAAGAAACTATTCGATACAATTAATGGCAAGTATGTGCAACATGCTAATTCAAAATACATTAACAAAATTTATTTTATTGACAGCGAAACGATTCCTGATTTTCAGTTACCGATTTTTCGAATGGATTCAATGTTTGAGGAAGAAATAATCAAAGAGTATATCAACTTGCTTCCTGAAAATGAAATAGTTTGTTTTATCAGACGAGAATATATGGATGACATTCCAAAGGTTTCCATTAAAGCTTTTGGAAAAAATATTGACGAAAAAGTTAAACAACGACTGGAAAATTTAAAAACAAACTTTGACTATCATATTAAGATGAAACGCAAGAAAACAATATGATTAAATCCAATTCTTAGTCAATTAGTTACATTTCAAGATAAAAAAGCCATTTACTAATAAATACATTCTTTGAATCAATGCCCTAAACCCAAAACACTGAATATAAATCAACCTGGCGAAATGAATATTTTAAATGGATATGATGAAATAAACATGGTGGAAGGAACAAGCAATGGAAAATAATCAAATCATATTTTACGCCACCCCTGAAGGTAACATAAAAGTAGAAGTGGTTTTTAAAGAAGAAACTTTTTGGCTGAGTCAAAAGCGCATTGCCGATTTATTTAGTGTAGATGTGCGTACCATAAATGAACATCTTCAAAACATCTTCAAAATCAATGAACTGAATCCGAAAGCAACTATCCGGAAATTCCGGATAGTTCAAAAAGAAGGCAACAGGGATGTAACAAGGGAAGGTAACGATTTTGGAAGCCAAATTGATTAGTTGATCCCCTTCTGGGAATTATTTCTAATCGTATATTGCTCTTTTACACTACTTTATCTGCTACGCAGAATTCGCCGTAGACGATCTGGTAGTGTAAAAGCCACGGTACAACTTAAACAAAGAATACCTCGTAGAGGTTTAACTTACCATGGGTTTGTGAGTTTACTTAGTTATTTTACCGGATAGTAGTGTTCTTAGCTTTATAATTTACACCTTAAACTTCTGCAACCGGTAAAATTATTGCATTATAATTGCTTCAATTGCCTTTGAAAAAAGTGAGCATAATCGAATTATTTATAATTTTGGAATGACCGATGAAAGATAATCAATGCATAAAAGTCAACCACCAGGTGCTCGTTTGGGCAAGGGAATCGCTTGCCATAACCCGAAACCAGGCATCTGAAAAAACGGAAATATCTCCTAAAAGATTAGCCCAGTTAGAAGAAGGTGATAAGCCTCCATCTATTGATGAGTTGAAAGAATTTTCAAAGACATATAAAAGAACCATTGCAACACTTTTATTGTCAAATCCTCCTGCAGAAAAATCATTACCTAAGGATAGAAGAACCGTTGACTCTGCAGAATTGGACAATTTCCATGAAAAAACCATTATGGCAGTTCGTAAAGCCCGTGCATTAGCTCTATCATTCATTGAATTGAAGCAGGAAATGAGTATTGAAATCCCACCTTTTAAATTTCCGGCTTCAATGAGTGAAGACGCAAAGCAAGTTGCTTCCAGGCTGCGTCAGGAGTGGAAATTAGCTGAGATTAAGGAAATAAAAAACATCAATGATGCTTTAATGGCATATATTGAAAAAGTTGAATCACTTGGAGTCATTATTTTTCAATTAAGTTTAACCCAGGATAAATTAAGAGGCTTTTCGATTACCAATGAAGTTGCGCCAATTATAGGGATTAAAGGAGGTGGCGAACCGCCAACGGCTAAAATATTTACACTTTTTCATGAAGTTGGTCACATTCTTTTAAACGAGGGAGGGCTATGCGATTTATCTGAAAAAACCAATTTTCAAATTGAAAAGTGGTGCAATGCCTTTGCTGCTGAAATTCTTATCCCTACTGCTGAACTTATAAAAATGAGTGTGGTATTGGAGCAGCAACAAAGAGGTGAACAAGCTTGGATGAAGAATACGTTAATTGAATTAGGTAATCATTTCCATGTTGGCCCCTTGGCTATTTTGAGAAGTCTGTTGGAAAATAATCTTACAACTCCCTCTTTTTACCAGGAAAAGCACCAGGCATGGAACAAACCGACCTTCGCTAGATCAAAAAATCCGGAAGGAAGAAATCCGGCCAAAGATACTATCAAAGAAAAAGGCAGAACTTACATTTCGTTGGCGTTTTCTGCATTTGATAAGAATAGAATTGATCTTAAAGACCTATCAGATTATTTAGGTGTCAAATTGTCTTATATCCCCAAAACACGTCAATTATTGAATTCCTATTAATGGAAATTGATTTCAGCCAAGGAAAAGAAGAGGCTGACCCTTACCTGATTGGATATTGTATAGCTCACAATTGTGTTTTAATTACAAATGAAGGAAAAGATAAGTCAAATAAAATTCCTGCAGTGGCTAATAAAAATGGGGTCAAGTGTATTGATGTTGATGAGTTTTTAATGGAAAGAGGTCTAAAAATGGAACGTAAAAAGATGAGTAAATGAAACACTTTTGCATTCGCCCCCTGATTATTTCTATTCTACTGATCCTTTCGTTTATTGCCTCCGCCCAGACTGATACAACCAGCAAACCCCCGAAGAAGGAAAAAATTAAAAAAGGCTGGACTTTCGGCGCATTACCTGTTGTAGCCTATGATTCCGATATGGGCTTCCAGTATGGCGCCCTGGCCCAATTCTTTGATTATGGGGATGGGACCATTTACCCGGAACAGCCACCGTTGACATTGAAAGGATGAACAAAGGCAAAAAAGAGAGTAAACAATTGCCCGACAGTACGAGTCTTCTTTATGATAAGTATGTGGAATATGGCCTGATCAGTGAGGAGGAGAAGGAAGGCGGAAGCCACCTCATTGATAATAATGATCAATTATTGCAGTCTGCCTGCTTAAATTTTTAAAATTAGTAAGAAAATATTCTTTAACTATTTTAAATCAAAGACGCTAAGATTTTGATAATCTCCTATTTTGTGTTTTAAATAAGGTAATAAATAATCTTGTTTATTTAAAACGGAATCAATAATCAAAAATTGAACATCATTATTCATGTAGTAATTCATTCTTTGGTCAAACGTCATATCTGCATAGCCAAAACCTGAAAAACCTTTTTGATCCATAAAATATAATGAAATATTTATACTGCGATCAGGCAGGCTTAAAACCTTATCTGTTCGTTCTATTCCCAAACTTCTAAGATATGGCGTTATCGTTTCATATGCTTTCAAATGATTAGCATAATCCCAATGATACCAAGCCCAATAATCTACATCATTTTTATCGACTACAAAGTTAGTTTTGACAATCCAATCACTTGTTGAATATTTCATCCTATTTATAACAGCTGTTTCATAAATTAAAAGTAAAACAGCACAAAATACAAATATCTTTAACGGTAACATCTTAAAAATTCTACTATAATTTCTTTTCAGCATTTCAAGCATAGCGATAAAGGGAAGCGGAATAAAAATCAAAAGATTTGTGAGATAATAATCATGAACTGTAAAGGCTTTATAGAAAAGAAGTATATATGATACTACACCCAAAAAAACTAAAACATTAATAAAAAATAAACATTTATTCATCTTTCGATAAAAGAAAAATAAAGTAATAAAAAGCGACAAAGTCAAGTAAAGTGCTTTTTTGTCGAAATAAGCAGGAACCAAGTCATTTATAAAACTTGACCAGATGCTTTTTCTCGTAATCAAATCTATATCCCAGATTGGATATAGGCCAGTTAAAAAAATCCCGCTTATATTCTTTTGATTGTAATGAATTACATAACTATACCAGACAAATAGTACAAATAACACAATTAAATAGGGTATAAGGTTATACCAGCGATATAACTGACCTTTTTCTTTTTTAGAGAAAAGAACTAAATAAATATGTATTGATAGAATGGCAATAAAAATAATTAAGGAACTTATTTTTATTAACCCGCCCAAAAGGAAAAATAGAAAAGACAAATAGTACCAACCTTTTTTTTGTTGATTAAGTCCTTTCCACAAAAAAAAGCTGCCTGTCAGAACAAAGCCAAATGCTGGGGCATCTGCTGTGAAATTATTGGAATAATAAACTAAAATGGGTGAAGTGAAAACCAGAAATGTGATTATAAATGACCAAAAAGAATCTGAAATTATAATTTGAATAAGCTTATAAAGACAGAAGAGTCCTGAAAAAACAATCAAAATATTTATCAACCTGAAAATAAATTCATGATATCCAAAAACTTTCCAAAGTTGTGCTACAGAGTAATAAATTAAAGGGCATTCACTAACTGTCTTACCATCTTTTTCGCCGACCCAGTGAATAGCTGGTTCCAAAAAATTTCTATTTTCCATGTAATAATTCATCGTGATCGACAAACAATCAGCCTGCCTCCAGAGATGGGTAGAATAAGGCCGATGTGTTAGTATGTTGTGGTAGTTATATAAAAGAGATATTGACAATAAGAGAATCACAAAAAAAATGTCGGCTTTATTTTTTTCTAAAAAATTTCTCATAAACGTTTTATTGTTACTGTTTAGAATTTTTTTTATCTTTTCTCCTTTATACGATAAATTGTCGACGGTAAATTTTATCTTTTTCATATTTCAGGATTAAAATTAGTCTTTTTTGTCTATTTTAATCGGTAGGATTTTTGGGATACTTACACCTAAGTAATTTTTAATATCAACGGAATCAGATTCAAGAAAGCTGATATTATCAATACCAATTCCGGGCTTAACAATAATTCTGTTATCAGGCTCCTGACAATTAGTCGATAAAAATCCAATAAAACAAAAACCTATCAAAATCCAAAATTTCATATCCATTACAGGGAATTTTTTCTAGTCGTACATTGCTCTTTTACACTACTTTATCTGCTACTCAGAATTCGCCGAAGGCGATCTGGTAGTGTAAAAGCCACGGTACGTATTCCTATCGCATTACCAAAGCTCCACAAGCCAATACAGACAGACAAAAATAAGTTGACAGTAGGCAGTCGGCAGTCGGCGAAATGCGAACTGCGAACTGAAAAACCTTATATTTGTCAGTAAACTAATCCCGGACCAAATGAACCACCTATCCATCCGCCTTACTATCCTTCTCCTTCTGATGTCGTTCTTCGCCGCCGCTCAGTCCGACACCATCAACAAGCCGGTTAAAAAGGAAAAAATCAAAAAAGGCTGGACTTTCGGCGCATTGCCGGTTGTTGCCTATGATGCCGATATGGGTTTTCAGTATGGCGCCCTGGCCCAGTTCTTTGATTATGGAGATGGAACCATTTACCCGGAATACCGCCATACATTTTATGTAGAAGTGAGCCGTTTCACCAAAGGTTCAGGGGTCAACCAGCTTTTCTATGATTCCAAATACCTGATCCCGGGCCACATCCGCATAACGGCTGATTTGGATTACCTCACCGAACGTGCCCTCGATTTTTATGGTTTTAACGGTTACGAAGCCAATTATGAGCAAGGTGTAACAGACAAAGAATCGGATGAATACATCTCCCGTGTTTATTATAAGCACGAAAGAATGATGCTCCGTGCCATGGCCGATTTCCAGGGAAGGATCATCGGCGAAAAATTCCGCTGGCTGGCCGGGTTGAACTATTTCAATATTAAGACAGCTACTGTCGATATAGAAAGGATGAACAAAGGCAAAAAAGAGAGTAAACAATTGCCCGATACGAGCCTTCTTTATGATGAATATGTGAAATATGGCCTGATCAGCGAGGAGGAGAAGGAAGGCGGAAGCCACCTCATCCTGAAACTGGGGCTTATTTATGATACCAGGGACAATGAAGCAGCCCCGAATAAAGGTATCTGGTCGGAATTACTGCTGATGGTGGCGCCTGAGTTCATGAGCAATACCTCCAGCGGGTTTACCATGCTTACGGCAACGCATCGCCAGTTCTTCACCCTGGCTCCAAAAAAGCTGGTTCTGGCTTACCGTCTGAGTTACCAGGGGACGATAATGGGAAGAACGCCATTTTATATGCTGCCATACCTGTTCAGTTCCTTTGCACTGACTACCAAACCGGATGGACTGGGCGGCTCGCGGACCGTCCGGGGCGTCCTCAGAAACCGTGTGGTTGGAGATGGAACAGTTAATGGAAATATTGAATTGCGCTGGAAATTCTGGAAAACTTATCTTTTCAAGCAAAACTTCTATTTAGGGCTGACCGGTTTCTTTGATGCCGGTATGGTAGTCCAGGATCGCTTTGTCGATCAGGATGTGACAGATAATAAAACATTCTATTTCGACACTCAGCATGACCGTCCGCATTTCGGTACCGGTCTTGGACTAAGGGCCGCTTTGAATGAGAATTTCATCATCGCTGTTGATTATGGTTTTGCCCTGGATAAAAGAGACGGGACCAGCGGGTTGTACATCGGGATCAGTAATGTTTTCTAGTATAATGCGTTAAAAAAATTTTGCATACCTTTGCAGCCCTGATAAAAATAAAACATCAAACTAAATCCTTTCGATCATGAAAAGAAAAAAGATCATCCCATTAATGATCATGATAAGCCTGGCGATCAGTTCATTCGCTCAAACCTTAGATGAAGCCGGAGTAGCTTTCAACCAGGGCATTCAATTCAGTAAAGATTTGAACTTTGCTGAAGCTCTCAAATCCTATGAGCAAACCATTAAGATCTGCACACAATTGGGTGATACTGCAATGGACCTGCAGTTAAGAGCAGAACAACAACTCCCCGGTACATATTTCAACGTGGCAAAAGGTCTTTATGAAGCTAAAAATTATTCAGAAGCCATCACTAATTTTGAGAAATCTGCTCAATATGCCGACCAGATGGGCGAATCAAAAACCGCCAATGCTTCACGCACTTACCTGGCCGGTATTTACACTTCACTTGGAAATGCTGACCTGAATAATGAAGTTCTTGATCAGGCCATTGAAAAATACAATAAGGCACTTTCATATAAACCCGGATATTATAAAGCATATTATGGCTTAGGGTTGGTTTACAAGAAGCAGGAAAATCTTCCCTTGATGAAAGAAGCGCTCGATAAGGTTATTGCAACGGCGGGAAGTGACACAACATATATTGGCAAAGCCAAAGAAGCAGCGACCTCCGCATTCCAGAAAGCAGGTGCGCTCTCGCTTCAGGCAAATAAGTATAACGATGCAGTGGAAAGTCTTACCGGATCTCTGGAATATAATAATACAGAACCAAGAACTTATTTTTACCTCGCTATTGCCAATAACGGCCTCTCAAAATGGGATGATGCAATTACCGCTGCCAACAAAGCCCTTGAACTTCAGACCGAAGACAAATCCGATATTTATTTTGAACTGGGGAAATCCAGCGAAGGGAAGGGCGATCCATCCGCTGCCTGCAACTTTTATAAAAAGGTTACCGGCGGAAATAATGTACCTGCTGCGAAATACCAGATTGAGCAGGTGCTGAAATGCAAATGATAATTTTGAATGTTGAATGCTGAATTTTAAATTAGGGATTATTATACAATTAATTAAAAAAGTCCCCAATTCAACATTTAGCATTCAAAATTCAACATTAATTGAAAACAATAAGCCTCCTGGTATCAATCCCCTGCTCCGTAATCAATTTCACCAGGTAAATCCCTGCCTTTACTTCATTCCCGGATCTGTCTTTCCGGTTCCATACCAATTCATGCTTCCCTGAGGAAAATGTTTGGTCGGCAAGGACTTTTATCATTTGTCCCTGTAAGGTATAAACGATCAGGCTGGTTTTTAACAGCTGATCAAGGCTGAATGAAATGCGGGTCATGCTGTTAAATGGATTGGGGATGATCGATTCAATCCTGGATGACGAAGATTGAGTTTTTGGTTCTGTGAGTGAGCTTAACAGGTCGCTGTCGACTTTGATGATAACCTGTTGATGGCCATTCTCTGTATAGATATCCAGCGTATCCACTACAAGTTCTCCTAAATAGCTATCAACAATCATATTAATCTTAACATTTAAGGGAAGCACCTCGTTAACAGTCATGGTATATGGAAGTTCGATGATCCAGGGATCGATAGACCATGGAAAAGGATAGCCTTCGTGTTCTATTTCTATATCATTGATAACCAGGTCTCCATCGGTATAATTATAGATATTGAAGGTTTTTCCTTCGATGATTTCATATTCTGTTAAATATACGAGGGTATCCGGAGCAACGATAGCATCATCGGCGTACCCGACTGTAAAAACATGAGGATCGACAGCGCCAATATAAGGATGGTTTTTCTTTCTTCCTGAAAAATCGGCAGCATGGAGGTAATAAGAAACCTGGCTGCCAGGGTTCGCAAAAGGAATAGTGGCTTTATATTGGTAGCCATTCATGTTGTGAAGGGGAACTGCCTGGAAATTGCCATCATTTACTTTATAATAACAAAGCAGGGAATCGGAAATAACACCCATCCCCGTATAGGGTATGATATCGGCAGATAAATCCCATTCAAACTGGAAATCCTTATTTCCAAGCAAAGGCATATGGTTGACATACAACATGCCCACATCGGCGATGCCTTTGGCACGGCAATGGAGCGCGTCGGTAGTTTCCCAGGTATCATGCATGATCCCGACAACCTCGTAACCGGGCATGGCCTCTCCATAAACCTGGAGGGCTTCATCGTCCCATTGGCTGCCGGTGATGGGGACGAATACTTTTTTATTTAAGATCAGTGAATTAGTATAGGGTGTGTAAGGATAAGTACCGGGGGTATAGATCCGGTAAACCTGATAATGATTGCCGTAAGAAGAAGTCTGTAATGCGAAATAATTGGCGACAAACTCAAAATCATTATACCGGTAATCGGACTGCGGCACCTGTCCGATGAGTACCTTATCCACATCGAGGAATTTTCCCCAGCAATCAATATGCTCAATATACTCATCAAGGGGATCCGGCAAAACATGGTATTTCCTGATCCCTAAATAATCCCAAACCATTGTGTCTATCTCCTGGTGGGTCATCGACGGGTTTTCTGTCCAGACAAGTTGGGTTGAAGCACCTATCCCCATTCCGTCATCCATCCAGTTGCCGCCCGTATGAATCAGGTCCATGCCATAAAGCGGGATGCCCATTTGCTGAGCAAGCACCACCGGGATATTATCATCATTTGGTCTGGGCCGGTTATAGGGGAAGTCGGAAATCCCGACTTCATAGTTACCGTCGACCACGAACCAGGGGCCGTAATCCCTTGTCCAATAAGTATCTGTAGGGGCGAGAAGCCACTCGCAGTTTGCAATGTTTACTCCTGCCGCCTGGTACTGTGTCAAAACCTGCTGCTGTTGCGACGCGTTGGCAACGATAGTTTTCACCTTGCAATCTTCTGCCATTTCTATGATCAGGCTCATCGGAATGCCGAAAGGATAACAGATCAGAACGCTTTGCATTTCCTCGAATTCGGCAACTATACGGACAGGGGAAGCAGGAGGGTTTGTAGGTGTAAAGTCTCTTCCGATCTCGTGTTTTCTGAGCTCTTCTTCCGGCGACATTGCATGTGTCAGCCGTGGGTTCAGATCCTGTGAACGCAAAGCAGAGAATAAAAGCAGGAAGGTTAAACTGAGCAGGGTAAAGAATTTTTTCATAGTCAAATCTTGTTCATTTCAACAAAATTAGAAATAAATAGCCACCGGTTGTTGGAACAATACACTCTTTATTTTGTACCTTTGAATCTCAATTTGAAAATTCAATGTTATGAATGCATTTATATTGCTTGGTGTGATTGGACCTTGGCAGATCATTCTTATCATCGTGGTCGTTTTGTTACTTTTTGGCGGGAAAAAAATACCTGAATTGATGAAAGGTATTGGCCAGGGGGCCAGGGAATTTAAGAAAGGTCTCAGCGGAGAGAATGAAGAAGAGAAAAGTAAAGATGATGTGACAAAGAAAGAATAAGACGATTGTATCACGCCAGTTATCATCCTTGTCCTGAACTGTTATTAAGATAATCATGCATTGACCTGGCGGCTTTCCGGCCGGCTCCCATAGCAAGAATTACTGTAGCTGCTCCGGTGACGATATCGCCACCTGCCCAGACCCGATCGATGGAGGTTTTTCCGGTTTCTTCATCAACGACGATTGTCCCTTTTTTACTAACCTCAAGCTCAGCTGTTGTTGCAGGTATTATAGGATTCGGACTGTTCCCTATTGCAACGATGCAGGCATCCATCGTTATCCTGAATTCGGAACCCTGGATGCGGATCGGCTTTCTTCTTCCGGATTGGTCGGGTTCGCCGAGTTCCATCTTCGAACATTCGATCTCGCTCAACCAGCCGTTCTCGTCACCAATTAGTTTCTCAGGAAGTGTAAGGAAATTAAAGATGACTCCTTCTTCCACGGCATTCTCATATTCTTCGCGCCGTGCCGGTAATTCGGACTCTGAACGGCGGTAAACGATATACGCCTGTTCTGCGCCAAGGCGCAAAGCTGTGCGGGCACAATCCATGGCCACATTGCCCCCACCCACGACGGCTACCCTTTTATGCCTCTTCACCGGGGTATATGTTTTAGGATATTGAAATCCCCGCATCAGGTTAACACGCGTTAGATACTCATTGGCTGAGTAAACGCCGTTCAGGTTCTCTCCGGGTATCTCCATGAACCATGGCAGGCCAGCGCCTGTACCGATGAATATGGCATCATATTCTGCCAGCAGTTTTTTCAGTGCCCGGGTCTTGCCGACCACAAAGTTGCAGATAAGCTTTACCCCAAGCTTCTGGAGATAATCAATCTCCCGCTGCACGATCCTGCCGGGCAGACGGAATTCTGGGATGCCATAAGTCAGCACACCACCTGCCTCATGCAACGCTTCGAACATTGTCACTTCGTGTCCGGCCAGGATCAGGTCGCCGGCCACTGTAATTCCAGCAGGTCCTGAACCGATCACGGCCACTTTTTTCCCGGTCTTGTTCTTTATCTCCGGCAGTTCAACATGGTCCTGGGCAGCTTCCCAGTCTGCGGCAAAACGCTCGAGCCGGCCGATTGCCACCGGGGCACCTTTTTTGTTCAGGATGCAGTGTATTTCGCACTGCTCCTCCTGCGGGCATACCCTTCCGCATACCGCTGGAAGGCAGTTCTTTTCTTTGATGATTTTGATCGCCCCGTTAAAATCCCCTTCATTGATGTGACGGATGAATTCCGGGATGTTGATTTCGACAGGACACCCCTCCATGCAAAAGGGCTTTTTACATCCGAGGCAGCGGCTTGCCTCCTCCAGTGCCATGACATCGGTATAGCCTGTAGCGACCTCCTCAAAATTTCTCCGCCTGATGAATGGAGGTTGTTTCGGCATCTCTGCCCTGTCGAGGTTTAATGTCTTTTTTTCTGGCATATTATTATCCTCCGCATCCTGAATGATGAACCAGAAATGCTTCTTCGGTGATATATTGTTTCCTTCTCTTGGCCAGCTCCTCCCAATCGACATACCTCCCGTCGAAATTCGGCCCGTCAACACATGCAAATTGCATTTTTCCCTGCACCGTGCACCGGCAAACGCCGCACATCCCCGTCCCGTCGATCATGATGGTGTTCAGGGAAACAATCACCGGTATATTATATAGTGAATATTGCTGTGTAGCCATATAAGAAAGGGTCGTGCAGCCATTTGCGATCACCCTGTCAGGCACAATTCCTGTTTCTCTGATGATGTCAACCCCCTCTCTGATATGTCCTTTATATCCGTAACTGCCGTCTCTTGTTATTTTAATTACCCGGTCGCTGAAAAGGCTGAGTTTTTCCTCCCAGTACAGCAGGTTCCTGCTCCGCCCCTCCATGATCGTGATGATCCGGTTCCCTTTCTCTTTCAACGCCCTGACTATGGGAAAAATAGATCCCATACCATAACAACCGCCGATGCAGATCACAGTTCCGAAGTGATCAATCTCCATCGGTTTACCCAGTGGACCGACCACAGTAGGGATCTTGTCGCCCGGTTTGAGCATAGCCAATTTACCTGTAGAAGTGCCCACCTCCATGAAAACGATCGTCAGGCTACTGTCGTCATGATTCCAGTCGGCCGGTGTCAGCGGAATCCTTTCAGCCCCTTCTCCCGCATGAACGATTACGAATTGGCCCGGCTGGATTTCTTCCACAATATCCGGCGCATGTACCACCAGCAAGTGGAGATTGGGGACAATCATCTTTCTTTCTAAGATCTCAAACATTTTTCCTCTTTATGTTTACAGGACAAGGATTAGTCTCAAATTCACCTTTTCTATCCGATTCCTGGAGAAACAGGAATCCTTTCGTAATATTCTTCCGGATGACCGCCCGGAATGTAATTCTTTTAGCTGCTGAAGCCAGCTCAACAATGTCATCGTTTTTCAGGTCCATTGCCTTTGCATCTGCGGGATTCAGCATGACATGTCCCGGTTGTACTAGCTCACCGAAACCCTCCAGCTTGTCGCTCAGGCTCAGGTTGTTGTAAACATGCTGATCCCTCTCGCGTATCAGTAAAAATGGATAATCAGCGCTTACTGCCTGAAGATCATTATGAACGGGATTGTTATTTCTTCCGGCAGATATTAAATAATCGTGCTTTTTCGATGCAACCCCGGTAATTTTTTCAGATTCCTGAAGAGGAATGCTGAACTCCAATGCCTGGATGATTTTTGCCAGCACCTCCTGATGAGGCAGTGAATACCCTTGTGGTGCTGCAACAGCATGGAACTTTTTAATCTGCCCCGTCGAACTCATATACGATCCGCCTGATTCACCCCAAAGGCAGGTGGGAAATATCACATCAGGATTCAGTCCGGAAGGAGCGGGGAATGCATTCTGATATATTTTATGCTTCACCGTCGGGAATTCCTCTTGGGGTGTGTCGCCAAGGAAATAAACCATGTCCACCCCACCATCTGCAATCTTTTTTAGAACATCATCCAACGGTTTGAGGTCCAGGAGAGAAAGCAAGCCATTCAGGTTACCGAACTGGTTCGGCATGAAGAGTTTCGCCCCGGTCATTTTGACGATTTGCCTGATTAACTGCAATATTTCCCTGCCATTGCTGAGCGACATAATCTCGGGGGTTAAGATGATCATCTTCCGGTCGTTGCTTTTTAACGCCTTTACCAGCTCATTGACCTCTTTTGTGCCGTTTTTACCTGTTTCCAGGCAAGAGATAATCTTTCGGATATAATCCACTTCTTTTCCTGAAGCCGGTATCAGTCTCTTCCTGGCAAAGCGCGTGGTAGTAGATCTTAACCACCCGACCTCATAATAGGGAATCCCACCGGCAGCTAATGATTTGATAGCCATGGTCAGCGGACCATACCTGTAATTCCCGTTTAAAAAGAAAGAGACAATCAGGCCGGCATTTTTTAACTCTTCAATGGTAACTGATTCTCCGGCCATCTCCATATAATCAGGCAGATCCCCATCCATGCAGGAGGATGTTATCATGTCTGTTTTTAACACCTTTTCAGCAAAAATACCTGCAGAAGCAATCTCTTCCAGTGTCATGCCCGGCGAGATGAAAACCGCTGACCTGCCTGGCTCGATATCTCTGATTATATCTTTTGTCTTTTCAATAGCAAAATCCCAGGTGACAAAGCCATAACCCTCGGGGTACCTGAATTGTGGTTCCAGTATCCTCTCGGTCCTGTTCACAAGCTCGCTCAGGCAGAACCGTCCCTTCACACATAACTCCCCGCCCGATTCATGCGGCTTTCCTGGCGGGACAGTGCCGACGATCCTGTTTTTCAAGGTCAGCACCTGCAGGTCGCAGTTCAGACTGCAGAGCGGACAAACCGAAGGTTCATATTTTTCGGGCAGCCCCCACCATTTCCTGCTCTTCTCCGACATGGCACCGGTCGGGCATACTGAAACGCAGGCACCACAGAACTCACATTCGGCATCGATGTGGCTGTTATCGTAAGCGGGGCCGATCGTGGTCAGCTTGCCCCGCTGTTTAAGGGAAAGCACACTGCTTTTCCTGTGTTCTGTGCAGATCCTCACACAGCGGCCGCAGTAAATACACAGGTTATAATCCCTGTCGAAAAACGGATCATATTTTTCAACCGGGAAATCCCTGTACAAACCTGGTAATGTCAATTCGCTGATTCCCAGGTTATCAACAATTCTTTGAAGTTCACAATCTTTATCCTTGGGGCACCACCGGCAACCTGTAGTCACACCCACTTTCCTGATCGTTTCCTGGAAGCCGGCGCATCCTTCGACATCCTTGCAGATCAGGCAGGCAGAAGGATGTTCGCTTAAGATCAGCTGAATCAAGTCTCTTCGCATCTCCTGCAAGGTTTGCGTTTCAGTCCTCACGATCATCCCCTCTTCCGCTATGGTGGTGCATGCGGTGGGAAATCCTTTTCTTCCTTCGATCTCGATAATGCATAGTCTGCATCCACCGTAAGGAGTCAGCTCCGGATGAGCGCAAAGCGATGGAATGTAAATGTCGTTCTGCATGGCCGCATCGAGTATGGTAACGGCCATGCCGGTCTCGATGAGCCGGTTGTTGATCGTTATCTTCATTCTTCTTTCCTCGAGGTAATGATGATTGCATTTCCGGCGATGGCATCAAAACGGCATATTTCATAACATGCGCGGCATTTGATGCATTTATTGATATCCAGGTTATGCGGTTCCGAACGGGGACCGGTGATCGCCCCGGTCGGGCAAACACTTACGCAACGCTGGCATCCCGTGCACCTTTCTTTAAGCACCGTATATTCGATCAGCGAACGGCATACAAGCGCCTGACAATAGTATTGGTCCACATGCGCAATGTATTCATACCTGAAATACCGGAGTGTAGACAACACCGGATTCGGTGCAGTTTGTCCCAGACCGCAAAGGGAGGTGGATTTAACCAGCTTTGCGAGTGATTCGAGCTTATCAAGGTATTGCGGTTCGGCCTGGCCATGGCATATTTTCTCAAGGATCTCAACCATATGGCGTGTGCCTACCCTGCACGGCGTACATTTACCGCAGGATTCTTTCTGGATGAAGTCAAGGAAATAACGGGCAATATCCACAACGCAGGTGTCTGAGTCCATCACGATCAGTCCGCCGGAACCCATGATTGATCCCACAGAAGCAAGTGATTCATAAGTGACGGGGGTATCGAGCAACTCTTTAGGAAGGCATCCCCCCGACGGCCCCCCGGTTTGTACTGCCTTGAATTCTTTCTGGGTCCCACCACCGATATCGTAAATGATTTTTCTTAAAGGAGTGCCCAGCGGGACTTCGATCAGGCCTGTCCGCCTTATCTTGCCGACAAGCGAGAAAGTCTTGGTGCCAGGATTGTTTTCGGTGCCAAACTGCCTGTACCATCGCCATCCGTTCCGGATAATATGCGGGATGGTGCCAAGGGTTTCAACGTTGTTGATCACAGTCGGTTTCCCGTGCAGGCCACTGACGGCCGGGAACGGGGGACGGGTGCGTGGCATGCCGCGTTTGCCTTCGATGGAATGGATCAGTGAAGTTTCCTCTCCGCAGACAAATGCTCCGGCGCCCTCCTTGATCTTAATGTCAAATGAGAAGCCGGAGCCCAGGATATTTTTACCTGTCAGCCCGCATTCTTCCATCTGTTTAAGGGCATTCTCTAGACGGATGATCGCAAGAGGGTATTCTGCCCGGATGTAAATGTATCCATGTGTTGCCCCGATTGCATAAGCAGCGATGAGCATCCCCTCCAGCACGGCATGGGGGTCGCTTTCGATAAGGAGACGGTTCATGAAAGCTCCCGGGTCACCTTCGTCGGCATTGCAGATCAGATATTTTACATCCGCTTCTGTATCCCGACAGGTGCGCCACTTCGTTCCAGTCCTGAATCCTGCTCCACCTCTTCCGCGGAGGCCGGAGTTATAGATCTCATCAATGATCTCATCGGGGGATTTGTCGAGTGCAGTTTTTAATCCAAGGTAGCCGTCGTTGGCAATGTAATGGGCGATATTCCCCGGGTCGATCAGACCGCAGTTTTTTGTCACGATCCGCACCTGGGGCTTAAGCATCGGCTGGTCAAAAAAAGCAGGGATGCCATCGTATGGCTTATCGCCGAAATATCCCAGGACTTTTTTACTGAACACTTCTTTTTCAACCAAATATTTATACAGGATAAGCTCGGCAGTCCTTTCATCGACATTCCCGAACGATATCCGGGGATTACCATGGGCGGCAATGTCCATGAGCGGCTCCAGGTAACAGGTCCCGATACAACCGACCTCTACCAGTTTTGCAGTAATATTATATTTCTGGAGTGTATCCAGGATAACCTGCCTGACTTTATCCGCACCGGCAGCCTTGCCACAGGATCCCATCCCAAGGTATATGACCGGTTCGGCAGAGCCGGTCAGGGTATTCCACTCGCCAGTGCTTTTCTCTTTGAGTGCGGTGTAGTTATTCATAGCTGCCCCACATCTCTTTAAGTTTGATCACATTGACCTTACTGTAAATGTCGCGGTTAATCTTCACGACCGGGGCCAGGGCACAGCAGCCCAGACATGCAACCCTGGCAAGATCGAACTTTTTATCTGTCGTGCTCTCACCGGGTTTGATGTTCAACTCCCTCTCGAAAGCTTCCAGTAAAGTCTCCCCGCCGCTCACGTGGCAGGCTGTGCCGAGACATACGCAGATTGAATGCCGTGCGGGTTCTGTGAACCGGAACTGGGAATAAAACGATGCTACGCCAAATACCTGGTTTGCTGTCAGGTTGAGGTAGTCTGCAATTATTTCAACCATTTCATCAGAAATATACCCGTAAGCCTCCTGCGCTTTCTGCAGTAAGGGGATCAGACTACCCTCCTCCTCCGGGTAACGTTCGAGAATGTCGGCAATTGAGGTTCTTGTCAGTTCCATTGTAATCTTAGTTTATAATGAAGTCCTCTGGAAGAAAATGCAGTCGGTAAGGTCGGCTTCTCCCCAGGCGCAATCTTCCGCAAAGGTTTCGCAGCTAGGTGCCCCACACAGGCTGCAATCTTTTTTCGGGAGTTTTGTGAGTATCCTTTCCTTTTGTTTCATGCGTTTGATCGAAGTGGCTATATCGACTGCCAGTGACCTCGTTGGCCTGGGCAGGATGGGCTGTTCCATGAAATAATACCCGTCCCTGTACTTCTCCATCACCTCGTCTTTGTTAAAACCTACAGGTTCGCTATATCGCTTTTCAAGCATGATCGAATTGTGCCTCGAGATATAAGGGTTCTCTACACAAAATGCACCGGCGATACATCCTTGTGAACAGATAAATGCTTCGATATAATCTACATTCCTCAATCTTGAGTCTTCGATATCATCCAGGATCATCTTTACATTATCAATCCCTCTCACCGACATGCACCGTTCGGAGTCGAGGTGTTGCTGGATATGGCAAAGACCTCCCCAGCCCCTGCCATAGAAAAAGTAGTTTTCCGGTTCATCCTGTTTTCTGAAGTCCTGAATCTTCAATATCTCGGGAAGGATAATGTTGTAAATGTCTTTGATGGCGATGGCACCGTCGATCCAGGATTTTTCCTTCTCGGCAGGTTGCTTGATCGAAACGACCATGGCAGGACAGGGAGTGATATAAATAACGCCGATCTTATTGACAGGGATGCCCAACTCAGCGGAATATTTTTCCTTGGCTGTTTTGGCGGTGATCTCGCGGGGAACGTCGAAGGTGGAGATCAGTTCCATCAGGTTAGGATATCTCACCTGGATAAACCGGATGATTGCAGGACAGAAGGAGCTAATGATGGGTTTTCCCCCGGGATTTAATTTAAGGTGCTCGGAGATGACAAAACTCATATCGTGGGTTTCCTGGGAGGTATCGACCACCAGGTCGAACCCGATCTGTTTCAGGGCCTTGTGAATGAGATGTGGATGGATATTTAACCCGAATTGGGTATAAAGAATTCGGGAGGGAAGGGCGATTTTTAATTCAAACTTCTCGAAGTCACTGATCTCGTCGATGACAGGGACATAGACATTTTCCGGGCAGGCATTAATACATGCACCGCAGTCCACGCAAAGGTCATCAAAATAAATGATCTTATTTTGCCTGATCCTGATGGCCTTGGTGGGGCATGACCTGATGCATTTCATTCTCCCCGTGCACTTCTCAGGTATGATCACATGTGAATGAAAATAATTCATTTCACGTAAAAAATTGTCTCTATGGATGTCCCCTTATTGACTTCACTTTCAATCTTTAATTTATCAGAATTCTTCTTGATATTCGGTAGTCCCATGCCTGCGCCGAAACCCATAGCCTGTTGCTCTTCGGTAGCTGTCGAATATCCCTCTGTCATGGCCAGTTCGATATCTTTAATACCCTTTCCTTCATCATTGATGATAATGTCAATTTCCTTATCACTTGCCGTGAGTATTACGTGACCCCTTTTAGCATGCATCACAACGTTCATTTCTGCTTCATAAGTAGAGATGGCAACCCTTCTGACAAGCTGAGGATCATACCCGATGGATTTCAGGATCGTCTTGACCTGGGTGGAAATCATCCCGGCATTCGCAAAATCCTGTCCGTCGATTGTGAAGGTATGTGTAGTGATGTATTCGGCCTTTTTTGCCGGTTCAGAAATGGCTTCAGCAACCGGGACTTCGCCTTCGATACCGGCAATTTTCACGCAAGCTTCATACATGTCATCATCTGTGGACAAAACGACGAGGTGCTTATCTTTGGCAAAATCGAGGATATCAGAGTCGGGCACTTTGCTTCTCAGGAAAATGATCCCTTTAAATTCGGCCACATAAGCAGAAACGGCGGCCTGGACCGTATTGAGCCCTGTCAGCAGCAGTGAACCAGCTTTTCCATAGGCAAGAACATCGCTCATGAGATCGGAAGCATACACGCCGGTAACATACTTGCCATTGAGCCTGTCACCAACGAATACACTCGCTTTAAGCGCATCCCGGATTTTTTCGATATCGATGAAATGATTCCTGCCTCGTTGCATCCTGCAAGAATTAACTTATTTAATACCTGCTTCAACGAGTTTCGTTGCCAGTTCAAAAGTTGACAATGGGCTGCTCAGGATGATCACATGAAAACGATTAGCCAACTCAATGGTATCTTCAGGCACTTTTTTATTATAAGTGACAACCACCGCTGAAATGTCAACCAGGTTGGCGGCCGAAACGATATTCTTGTGCGATTGCACCGTCAGCCAAAGATTGCCCGGTTGTGCACTGCTCATGACATCCGAAAGCATGTCGGAGATAAAAACACCGGAAACATCCCTTTCGTCAATAACAGTGAGTACATTGAGTGCAAGTCTGTCAATAATTTCCTGCAGCTTCATGACTTTTCTCCTTTTTATTTTATTTGTTTATTATTGTTCAGTGGCTTTTAAGCTAAGCAAACCGACGTCCTTGATGACTTCGGCATAGCAATTTTCGATATTGCTGATCATCTCATAGGAAACGATCTTTATCTTCGACTTTGAAGTCTTGCGCCGTTGGTTGAAATATTCTTCCAGTATGGCGATCTTATCCTGGCCAAGCTGTTTCACTTCATTCATCGGCAGGAACCCGTAAGCGACATATACCCAGGTTCGTTCTTTTTCAAGCTCTTTCATGAGATGATCCACTTTACAGTTTTCATCACAACCAGTGCACATCATCAGGCCCAGCAGTTCGTCATAAGGTACAATTATATGGCAACAGGTGCATTCCAGTTCGAAGCGGAATGTCTGGGCACTCTGCATGACATTCCAGAAATGTTCCCCATCACGGTATTCCTCGAGAGGAGGCTTCTCATCAAAGGAAAAATAACAGGAAGTCTTGTGACATTTATAACAATTCTCAGTGATGATGAAACCCGGCCGGACATTGATCATCGTCCACTGGTGTATGCACTTTTGCTCCTTCATATTTACCTCCATTTGAGGATAAAACAATGTTTTAATTGAGGACAGCCATTATGAAGATTTGTCAATAAATCAAATATAAGATATCAAATATAAGGAATAAAAAAGGAATTGTATCTTTTGATGCTCAAATTAAAAAAAAAGATTTCATCGCAAGGAATGGATGAGTCGTTCTGTGCTTTGCGTTTTTTTTATACTCTAAATCTTTCAGGCACTTTATTCTACCTTCAATGTTAAATAAATGTAAAATGAAAAATGTAACATGAAAAATCGTACATGAATTTCCTGTCCAACTGCCCACTGCCAACTGTCAACTGCCTACTTCCCGCAGCCTTCTCCTGTCAACTATCCTGATCATCCGGCGGTCAACCCGGAGGATCCCTTCCTGTGCCATTTCACCAAGTGCGCGAGCCAGGGAAGGACGTGCGACTCCAAATTGCTCGGCGAGGTCGTTCTGTGTTAGAGGTATTTCAACCATGTCCTTATCCGGTCCGGCCAGACCCAAGATATACTGGGCGATCTTGCCCTTTATGGTTTTAAAGGAAAGGAATTTAAGTTTACTGGCCAGCATCTGCGTCTGGCTGGAAACGACGTTCAGAAAATTCTGCAGTATCCTTATATCGGCCTGCAACATTTTCATGAAATCATATTTGGGGATGTAAAGAAGCCGGGTCTTTTCATTGGCCATCACATTAACCGGGAATTTGTTCTGCTTGCCAAAGATAAACGCCGCAGCAAGAGCACGCGTAGCGACGATGTCGTCTATTTTAATGATCTTTCCTGAGAAGTCCTGCATCTCCCCTTTCATGCTGCCTTCAAGGACGACCATCAGAAAATTGACCGTTTCCCCGCTGAAGGCTGCTATTTCGCCTACCTCATAAGTTTTTGTGAAATGATGTGATTTGCTGAAAATCACTTCAAGTTCTTCTTCAGTGAGGCCAATGAAAATCGGGCAATGGATAAGTATTTCGTACATGCAGATAAAATTAATAAAATTTGAGATGCCATTTCATTTCTTTGTAACATTTGTTACACTGTAGCTTGATAAACCATTATACTTTTGCGGTAGAAGACAGAAGTCAGAAGTCAGAAATTACAACCTTAAGTCGACTTTATTTCAATGTATTTCTATGTATTTCTATGTATTTCTATGTATTTCAACTCAGTGAAACCTAAATGACAATTTAATATGCTACGCGAAATAATCAAAATCGAAGAACGCGAAGCGGAACCCTACAACGAAAAAGCTGTGATCAAAGAGATCGTGAAGTTCGGCGAAAATACTGTGATTGCTCATCTTAAGCATCTGCTCGACCATAACGAAATGGTTTATTTTGAAACTGCCGTGGAATACCTCACGGATCACGGCCATAAGTTTTCCTTTGATGTCGAAAAAGCGTTGGATAAGGTTTACCAGAATAGCCTCAGCGGAGTTGGATGCGTTACAGGCGGATGCCCCGGCTCAAGGGTCATCGAATTTCCTATTGATATAGATCAGGCCGAAAAGGCCGGTAAAGATGAGCCAGCATTTGTCGCTGTCCCTGTCTCAATAAAATCAGAACTCCGCCAGTGGCCGGTGCAGATGCACCTTATCAATCCCGGCGCATCCTACTTCAGGAACGCTGATGTCGTTCTCGCAGCCGATTGCGTTGCTTTTTCCGTGGGTAATTTCCACCAGGAGTACCTGCAGGGCAATAGCCTCGCTATTGCCTGCCCCAAGCTGGATTCCGGCAAAGAGGCTTATGTCGAAAAATTGAAATCCATGATCGATGAATCAGAGATCAAATCGCTGCAGGTCTTGGTAATGGAAGTCCCCTGCTGCAGCGGACTGGTGCACATTGCCCAGATCGCCCGTGATGCTGCAAACCGCAAAATCCCGATCAAAAAGACGGTTATTAGCATTAAAGGAGATGTTCTGATGGAAAATTGGATTTAGAAAGAATAGGGCGTAAGGCTTAGCGCTTAGATTATAAATAAATGAAAAAAGTCCCCAACTTAAACCTTAAACCTTAAAATTAACAATCGTCCCGAATTCAACATTCAACATTCAAAATTTAAAATTAAAAGTATGGAAACCCCATTATTCAACCATTCATCAGTCATGAACTTTGCAGATAAAGTCGATTACAGCCCGGAAGGCATCGTAAGCAAGCGGGTGATACAAAAAGAAAAGGGCAATGTAACCCTTTTTGCATTCGACAAAGGACAGAAACTCAGCGAGCATTCGGCTCCTTTTGATGCCATGATACAGGTTCTCGAAGGTCAGGCCGAAATTCTGATCAACCGCGTGCCTTTTATGCTGACCGGCGGCCAGGCTATCATCATGCCGGCTAATATACCACACGCTGTGAACGCCACAGAGAGGTTCAAGATGTTGCTGACAATGATCAAGGAGTAAAAAATTCCAAATTCCAAATTCCAAATTCCAAGTTTCTAGTTTCAACTTTCTAATTTCAAAATCACCATGAGTGAACTAATCAATAATTCCGAAAGAAGAAAGGAACTTCTTAAAAAAATGATCCTGAAGCTTCATGCCGGGGAATCTGTGGATGAGGTGCGAAAAGAACTGATCACCCTGCTGAAAAACATCCCTTACGGGGAAGTGGTGGAAGTAGAACAACAATTGATCAACGAAGGCGCCCTGAGTAATGAAGAAGTGCTGAAATTCTGCGATCTCCATACGCAGGCGCTGGATGGCCATATCGACCTGTCAGGGATGAGAATCGTCCCCCCGGGGCACCCTGTCGATACGTTTAAACGGGAAAATGCAGAACTGCGAAAGGTCGCTGGACAGCTCGAAACCCTGTACAAGCGGATTGATACACTTAAATCAGAGCAGGAGATCCCATCCTTTTTCATGGAAATGAAATCGCTCTTCAACAGCCTTATGGATGTCGAAAAGCACTATGTCAGAAAGGAAAACCTTCTTTTTCCGTACCTTGAAAGGTACAGTATTACAGGCCCCCCAAAGGTGATGTGGGGCAAACATGATGAGATCAGGGAGTTACTGAAAGCTTCCATTGAACTGCTCGGGAGCCCGGAAGGATTTACCATGGAAGACGCAGAAACTGCAGTTAAAATGATCCTTCAACCTGCATCTGCGGCTGTAGCAGATATGACCCTGAAAGAGGACCAGATCCTCCTACCCATGTCATACGATAAACTGACGGAACTGGAATGGTACGAGATCTGTAAGCAGACGCTTGAGATCGGGTTCTGCCTCTATGATCCGGATGTAGAATGGAAACCGGAAAATGCCGAAGCGGACATGACGGAATCCCACGATTCAGATTTGATCCATTTGCCCTCTGGAAGCTTTACCAAAACTGAACTCCAGGCCATTCTCAACATCCTCCCGGTAGATATGACCTTTGTCGATAAAAATGAAAAGGTCAGGTACTTCAGCCAGGGAAAGGAAAGGATCTTCCAGCGCAGCCGGGCCATACTCAACCGGGACGTCAAACTCTGCCATCCTCCCTCCAGCGTTCACATCGTTGAACAGATCCAGGAAGATTTCAGGACCGGGAAAGAAGATCATGCCCCGTTCTGGATCCAGATGAAAGAGAAGTTTATTTATATCGAATATTATGCCCTCAGGGATGAAAACGGAAATTTTCTCGGAACACTCGAAGTTTCCCAGGATCTTACCGAAAGACGCGCACTCAAGGGCGAACAAAGAATTTTATCCTACCTTCAGTAGGCGATATTTCTGAGCTGATCACACCCTTTCTCCCGGCCCCTTTGATTGAACGGGTGGTTGACCAGGGATTCGATGCCTGGAGTAAAAAAGAGGCTGAAGATATTATCAGGACTTATTTCTATAAAAAAGGATAAAACTGGTTAGTGGTTAGTAGTTAGTGGTGGTTACTGCTGACCGCTGACCGCTGACTGCCGACTGCCGACTAATCTTTTCCTTCCTGAAAAAAAACATCGGTGCAATTTTCTTAACTTTACGGTGTTAATATTTATGACTTTCGAAATTCCGGTACCGGGCATTTGATGGTTACTTTTATTGCCTGTTATAATTAAAACCTTGATTAATGGCTCCATTCACATTGAAAACGAAATATTTAATACTCACCATCCTGATCGTGCCTTTTATTTATTTCTCAAGTCTACCAGCAATAGGATTTGGCCAGGTTACCGATACTACGATCACGCCAGATGACCTTTATCAGACAGATGACATCCCGGATCCCGATTCCCTTATCAATAAAGGAAATCAATTGATTAATGATGTTGACCAGGCTGATAAGATCCTGAATGAATCCATTACTATAGGTATGCTCGATAGCCTGACTTCTATTCCTTACTTCCAGGATTATTATTTTAATACGGACACTTCTTTATTAAATGTATATAATTTTCCCATGGGGCACGTCCCTGTTTATTCTGATTCTGTTTACAGAGCAAGGATTGAAAAACTGGATCAGGAAACTCCTCTCGATTTAACCTATAACCAATCGGTTAAATCATTTATAGAATTATATGCTGTGAGAAAACGTCAACTCATGTCAAAAATATTAGGCCTGAAAGAGATCTATTTTCCGATGATTGAGGAATACCTGGATAAATATGACATTCCATTGGAAATGAAATACCTGGCCGTTGTGGAATCCGCCTTGAATCCCACTGCCGGTTCAAGAGCCGGGGCAAAAGGGCTATGGCAATTCATGTATTACACCGGTAAGCTTTATGGCTTGAAAGTGACTTCCCTTACCGACGACCGGTTTGACCCATATCTGGCCACCGATGCGGCATGCCGGCATTTACGTGATCTATACGCTATGTTCGGCGATTGGAACCTGGTCATGGCAGCTTATAATTCAGGTTCCGGGAATGTGAAAAAAGCCATCCGAAGAGCCGGTGGAGTATGTGATTATTGGGCAATCTGGCCTTTTCTTCCCAAGGAAACCCGTGGCTATGTCCCTGCTTTTATTGCCGTGAACTATGTTATGAGTTATGCGTCAGAACACAACCTGTATCCGCTGGATCCAGGTATTCTCTATGGTGGGATTGATACTATCTGGGTTAGCCAGCCGCTGGCATTCGACCAGATTTCCGAATTCCTCAATATTTCAAAGGAAGAAATAGAATTCTTAAATCCGGTTTTTAAATCTGGCATAATTCCCGCTTATAATGGGAAAACTTACAGCCTGCGCCTGCCAAAAGACCAGGCCTTGAAATTCGCCGAAAATGAGCAATCTATATATAATTACAAGAGTAAAAGCGGGCTGGAAAAAGAAAAACTGGTCGTAGAAATAAAAAAAGCAACGGATCGACAATACCATACCGTGAGATCTGGTGAAAGCCTAGGCCTTATCGCCAGGAAATACAATGTTTCCGTAAAACAAATCCAGCAGTGGAATGGGATGAAAGGTACCATGATCCATCCCGGCCAGCAACTTGTGGTTATTCCTTCTTCAAATTATGCCTATGTCCCTTCCTCATCAAATACAAAATCATCGCAAAAAACTGCACAGACATCAACTGCCACAAATAGCGCTCCTTCAACTTCAAAACCTGCTGCAACTTCCGCCGAATTTCACTATGTGAAATCGGGGGAAAACCTGGCCATGATCGCCCAGAAATATGGATGCTCCGTGGATAATCTGAAAGCCTGGAATAATCTCAGGAACAATACGATTTATCCTAAGCAGAAACTGAAAGTCTCGGGCGAAACGGCACTGGCCCAATCAATAGAACCTGATCCTGCTCCAGCTAAAGTGACATCAAATCCAGAAAATAAGTATTTCTACTATACCGTAAAGAAGGGTGATACGCTTTGGGACATTGCCCAGCAATACAAAGGGGTTTCTGTTGATGATATCAAAAGGTGGAATAATATGGGAAACTCATCCAAACTGCAGGTCGGGCAGAAACTCAAAATTGGCAGGAATGGTTAAACGATTAATTCTCCTGGCGCTTTTATCATCCTGCAGCCTGGGTAAATCAGGGATGTTCCCTTCAACCGGCACTGTTAATGAGTTGCTGATCATAACCAATGATAAAGACCAGTGGGAAGGGCCTTTAGGAGATACGATCCGGGCTTTCTTCGGGGCTGAACAGGTTGGGCTTTCCCAGCCGGAACCTGTTTTCGACATGCTTAACATTGCCGATGAAAATTTAAATGACATATTTAAAAAATTCCATAATATTTTCATCGCAGATATAAACCCGCAGGCAACCCAAACGACATCGGAAACGAAACAAAATCTTTGGGCCGGGCCGCAAAGAGTAATCAAGATAACAGCACCGGACCTGCAATCCTTTTATAAAGAATTCGACCTGAAGAAAGAGACCTTTATCAAGCTATTTATTGAACTGGAGCGGCTAAGGACCCTTTCTATCAACAATATGGCAATGGATATCAAGCTTTCCGATATCGTGGCGAAAAAATTCGGCATCAAACTTCCTCTGCCGGAAGGATTCTATCTTGCAAAAGAAACAAAAGATTTTCTCTGGCTCAGGCATAAAGTTACTAAAGTCAAACAGGCCCTGGAACTGGGCATCATGATATATACCATGGACTATCATGATACGATCGTTTTTAATCCGCGACATATTATCCGATGGAGAAATACCATTACCCTGGAATATATTCCGGGACCGTCGCCTACATCTTTTATGAAAGTTGCTGAAGAAAATGTACCGCCGGTTTTCGATACAATAACGGATTTTCCGGGAGGCTATGCTGTAGAAACCAGGGGCTTATGGGAAGTTGAAAATGATTTTATGGGCGGGCCTTTTATCAATTATACCTTTATCGATACGGCAAATAATAAAGTCATCACACTCGATGGCTATGTGTATAATCCAAATGATGTAAAGAAATATTACCTGCGGGAACTGGAATCAATCTTCTTTGCCGTAAAATTTATTTCCCGGCAATAAGATCAATCCTTTTTGTTTTCTTTTATGAAGATGGTCGTGATCGTGATATCAGGTCTCGTTTCTTCGTTGATAAGCTTTCCTTTCTCATACCGGCCTAAGAGAATGGTGTCGAAAGTCCCTGAAAACACCATATAAACGCTGCTCTCTGCTTCTTTATAAATCCAGTTCCCCTCCAAAACAGAGAAACCGGCATGGACCTTTGCCGTAAAATCTTCCAGCAATTCATAGCTGATCGCTTTCTGGCTTTCTTTCGAAGCTTCAAGGGTGCCGGGATCTATCCGTAAATTAGTGTTGAATTGAACATCTTCCACCTTCCACATACCGGCAAGTTTTTTTTCAATGGGTTTGGAACAACTAAACAATAATGCTCCGGAAATTAAGATGATGATTGAAACTCTTACACGGTTTCTCATGATTTTTGATTTTTTAAATTAATGTCTTACTGCAGCGTATTGCCTAAAAATAAGGGAATCCGGAGCAAAATTAAGGAAAAATCAACTTATAGCCAACACAAAATGAATTCACCAAAAACCATAATTCATGAAATGTCGACTTTAGAAAGAAAATATCCCGGGATGAAAATGATATCATCTTCCTGGACCGATAAATCTGCATTGACAAGGTAAGCAGTGTTGAATGGCTCTATCAGCTTAAATTTCTTCAACGCGGGAATACCCTGAGGTTTGGCAAAGCTTTGAAATTTTGCTTCAAAAGGAATCCTCACACTGGTAGAGTCCAGCAGAAAATCAATTTCAAGGCCGTCTTTCGTGCGGTAGAAAAAAATATTTTCAGGCCTGCTTAGTTCTTTAATAAGTTCCAAATAAACGAAATTCTCGAATAAAGCCCCTTTGTCATGTCGGTATTCAATTTCCTGAAAATCATTCAGGATAATATTTCGTAAACCTATATCCGTAAAGTACATTTTTTTCATCCGTGTGATCTCTTTTCTTTTGTTGGAAACATAAGGGGAGATCAATTTTATGATATACATCTGATCAAGGATATACAGAAAATTTTCGGTCTTTTTGTATTGCATGGCGGCTTCTTTTGAAAGTGAATTGATGTTGACAAGGTTGCCGTTCTGAAGGGCGAGTAACTTGAGAAGTTTATTGAAACCCACAAAATCTTCATTCCTGATATAATTTCTTACATCTTTAAGCAGGTAAGTCTGGTAAATATCAGCCAGAAGCTCGGTTTTATCCGTGATTTTAGACGCCAGGGCTACTTTAGGCAATCCTCCATAAAGGAGATACTCTGCCATCAATATGGGAATTCTCTTATCAATTATTTCAATCGGATCATTTATCCTGTATTGCTGGAATTTTTTAAAAAGTACCTGGTCCTGAAACTGGATATACTCCTTGAATGAAAGTGAAAAAACGGGGATTATTCTGACCCTTCCTGCCATCGATTCGGTGACTTTACCCATGATATCCAGGCTGGAACTGCCGCTGCAGATGATTTTCAGCCTGGGATTTTCATCAGCAAGAAGTTTCAGCATAGTGGAAATATCCGGGATATACTGGAATTCGTCGATAAACAATATCCCTTCCAGGCCTTGGTCAAGCTCAGATTTCAGGTAAGCCTCGATGACCGAATATTTACCAAACAGTTCAATGATCTCAGGATTCTGGCCATTAAGAAAAAGTTGTTTTCCTTCCAGGTTTAACGAACGCATCAGGGTCGTTTTTCCGACCTGCCTGGCTCCTGTCAGGACTACTATAGGAACGAATTCGAGAGCGTTTTTAATTTTTTGCAGATAATCATGCCTTGGGATGATCATGGCGATATTTTTTCACAAATATACATATATATCGCGATATTTTTTAAGATATAGGAAAAAAGATCGTTCAGTCCTTTAGAAGGTCGAATGAAGCCACAGCATAACCTAGAAATGACGCTATAAGCCAGGGGAGAGAAAAGGTGGCGCGGCACGCTTTTAAAAATTAGCAATGGTGTGCCGCGCCGCTTTTTATACCCCCCGCGTACAACGTCATTCCCGAGAAAACGGGAATCTGCCGGCAAAGTAAAAAAATATTTTCACTTTCTTGTCGGAAATGAATTAAAACATTTTATTTTTGTCCAATCGTTTAAACCATTTGGTTAAACTCTCTGGTTAACATGAGTGCAAAACATACCGAAACGGAATCCCTCATACTTGACGCCGCCAGGAAAGTCTTCCTGGAGAATGGATTCGACGGGACAACCATGCAGATGATCGCCACCGAATCAGGGATCAATAAAGCTCTGCTTCATTATTATTACCGCAGTAAAGACAGGCTCTTTGAAGCCGTTTTCATCGAGGCTTTCGCACATATGGTCCCCAACCTGATGAAGATATTCGCTTCAGAAGCTGAATTTCAGGATAAGATAAGGGGTTTCGTTAATGCCTATATCAGCGCTTTACTGGAATACCCTCAAATTCCTCTCTTCATACTCCACGAACTTCACCGTAATCCGGGTCGTGTCATTGAACTCATACAATCTACCGGGCTTAATCCGGATCTCTTTATAAATTTTGTCAGGCAGGAAATAAAATCAGGAAATGTCGGCGATATCGATCCCCGGCAATTAATAGTCAATTTACTGGCTATGTGCATATTTCCTTTTGCTGCCAGGCCAATGATCCAGGGTTTCATTTTTAAAAACGATGCATTAGCCTACCAGGCTTTCCTGGAAAACCGGAAAAAAGAAGTAGCCGATTTCATTATTAAAGCAATAAAACCATGTTAAAAAAAATACTGTTGATCACAGCATGGGTTAGCTATTTTGCCCTTGCTTCAGGACAGGACGGGTCAGTCACACTCGATTATTGCCTAAACCAGGCCTTAGCAAATCATCCACTCTTCGATCAATATGACCTGCTGGCCTCTTCAAGCGGGTTAAAGATCAAAAACTTCAACCGGAATTATCTCCCTGAGATGAATATCAACGGTGATGCGCACTACCAGTCTGATGTAACGGAAATACCCATTTTTAGCCCTGCATTCATTATTGAGCCGCTCGATAAGGATCAGTACAAGATTTCACTTGATGTCAGCGAGCTGATCTATGATGGCGGGTTAACTAAAAGAAATAAAGACGTTGAATATATTGATAACCAGATCAATCAGCAAAATATTGGCATTGATCTTTACCGCCTCAAAGAAAAGGTCATCGGGGTTTATTTCAGTATTATCTCCTTACAGGAAAATCGTGAGCTGCTGAATGTCAATAGGCAAAACCTTCAATCCCGCTTAAAAGAAGTCGAGTCCGGTGTTAAAAACGGTATGGTACTTTCTTCCAATGCCGAAATTCTGAAGGCGGAGTTGCTGAAAATAGACCAAAAGGAAATCGAAATAGAAGCGGGAATTTCTTCAGGATACAAAGTGCTGTCAATCCTGACCGGCGATACGATAATCATTGGGACTCAGCTTCTTTGGGGAAATCCGTCTGTTGAACCTTACTTGCCGGGTCATGACAGGCTGGAATACAACCTTTTCAACTTGCAGCAACAAAAAGCTGAATCCTTAAAAAAGCTGGCCTCCTCCAGGCTTATGCCCAGGCTGCTGGCTTACGGCCAGGCAGGTTATGGCAAGCCGGGCTTTAATATGCTCCTGAACGAATTTGATGATTATTATATTATCGGCGCTAAACTTAGCTGGAATTTCTGGAACTGGAATAAAACCCGCAATGAGAAATCAATTCTTGACCTGCAAAAGGAAATCCTGGCCAGCAGCCGTGAATCATTTGATCAAAACCTGGCAGTTGACCTCGAGAGAAGGATGGCCGAAATCACAAAGATCGAAACGCTTCTTCCGAAAGATGAAGAAATTTCCAAAATCAGGGCAGGAATTGTTCAGTCATACGCTTCCAGGCTTCAGAATGGCGTTATTACAGCAACCGAGTACATCACGGAACTCAATGCTGAAACAGAAGCCAGGCTTAATCTGAAAATCCACCAGATCCAACTGGTAAGGGCAAAATATGAATATCTCTCAACAGCCGGAAAACTGTAAAATCATTAACTTATGAAAAATACATTTTACCTGATCTTATTGTTAATTCTCTCATTGGCCTGTTCGCGCAACGAAAGGTCAGACGCGTATGGAAATTTTGAAGCCATCGAGGTCATTGTCTCCTCGCAGGCCAACGGCCAGATCCTCAGCCTGAACATAGAAGAAGGCATGGATGTCACGTTGGGCGATACCATCGGGCTGATCGATACGATAGATCTGTCGCTTAAAAAGCGACAGCTTATCAGCCAGGAAGAGGTTCTCCTCGCAAGGTTGAGAAATTTCGATTCCCAGGTCCGTGTACAGGAACAACAACGAAAGAATATCCTGGTCGATAAGGAAAGAGTGGCTAATTTGCTTAAAGACGGCGCAGCTACTCAAAAACAAATGGATGACATAACAGGAAGCCTTGATCTCTTGGAACAGCAGATACTTGCCACAGAAGTGCAAAAGGAGGCTGTCAGGGCTGAAATGGCAACCCTGAAAACCCAGGTCAGGCAGGTGGAAGAAACGCTCAGCAAATGCTACATCATCAGCCCCCTGTCAGGAACTGTGCTCGTGAAGTTTGCCGAAACAGGTGAAATCACCTCGATAGGCAAACCTATCTGCAAAATGGCCAACCTGGATGAGTTGGAGCTGAAAGTATATATCGGCGGTGACCAGCTTCCCTATCTCAAATTGGGCCAGGCGGTTGAAGTGCTCATCGACAAAAACAAAAAAGACTTTTCCGCATTGCCGGGAACCGTATCCTGGATCAGTTCCAAGGCCGAATTTACCCCAAAGACCATACAAACAAAAAAGGAAAGGGTGAACCTGGTATACGCGGCCAAAGTCAGGGTCCCGAATGACGGCACCCTGAAGATAGGTATGCCTGGTGAGATTAACTTTATGAAGGCAGAATAGTCCCCTTAACTTTACCCAAATAATAAAAATTAAGATGATGACAAAACAACTCATGAAATCAGCAGCATTAATTGCGTTGATATTAGCCGTAGTTCCAGCCTTATCACAGAAATACCCTGCCGATCTTATCCTCGGAAAATGGCTCAATGAGGATAAAGATGCGCATGTCGAGGTTTATAATGAGGCAGGCAAATATTTCGGGAAACTTGTCTGGTTGAAAGAACCGAATGATGAAGTGACCGGAAAACCCAAGATAGACGATGATAATCCCGATGTAAACCTGCAGAACAGGCCTGTGCTGGGACTGGTGATCCTGCATGATTTCATCTTCGATGGTGATGAAGAATGGGAAGACGGAACGATCTATGACCCGAAAAACGGCAAAACCTACGACTGTTACATGGAAATTGATGAAGAGGGGACTTTGAAGATACGGGGATATATCGGGATTTCATGGATCGGTAGAACCACATATTGGACAAGGGTGAAATAATACCTCCTGGCAGAAATCATGGAACACGCAGTCAACATATCCGGGATCGTTAAAAAATACAATGAGGTAACTGCACTTGACCATATTTCGCTTACTGTGGAAAAGGGTGAGATCTTCGGCTTTATCGGCCCTGACGGAGCCGGAAAGACGACCCTTTTCCGGATTCTGACCACTTTGCTGATTCCGGATGAGGGAGAAGCTTTCGTAGAAGGGTTCCATACCGTGAAAGACTATAAGAAAATCAGGCAGATTGTCGGGTATATGCCCGGCCGGTTCTCCCTTTACCAGGACCTGAGCGTGGAAGAAAACCTGAATTTCTTTGCCAGTATTTTTAAAACCTCCGTCAAAGAAAACTATCATCTGATCAAGGATATTTACCAGCAGATCGAGCCTTTTAAAACTAGGCCGGCAGGGAAGCTTTCCGGCGGGATGAAACAGAAACTGGCCCTGTCATGTGCTTTGATTCATAAGCCGGTCATCTTATTTCTCGATGAGCCCACCACCGGTGTTGATGCCGTTTCGAGGAAAGAATTCTGGGATATGCTGGGTAAACTAAAAGAGGAAGGCATTACGATCCTGGTTTCTACTCCTTACATGGACGAGGCGAGCCGTTGCGACCGCGTTGCACTCATACAGGAGGGGAGAATATTAAGTGTGAATACACCGGTAGGAATAGTAAAATCCTACGAAAATCCGCTATTGGCAGTTAAATCAGAGAACATGTACCAACTATTGTTTGATGTCCTTGAATATCCAGGTACGATCCGGGCATACCGGTCAGGGGAATTCATACATGCTGCCGTAAAGAAAGATGCATGGCAGGAAGAAAGTATCAGAGGTTTTTTTACCGCTAAAGGGCATGAACAATTAGTTGTCAAGGTTATAACACCATCTGTGGAAGATAGTTTTATGGCGCTTATGAAATGAACCCACCCCCTTTTGTTGGGAGAGTTTTTAAACAAGAAATAATGACTGATAAGGAACATATTATAGTAGTAGAAAATCTGGTAAAGAAATTCGGCTCATTCGTGGCGAATGACCATTTGAATTTCTTTGTCAGGAAGGGGGAGATTTTCGGCTTCCTGGGTGCCAATGGCGCAGGGAAAACTACGGCAATAAAGATCCTGTGCGGTTTGTGGAAACCAACATCCGGAAAAATAAAGGTTGCTGGTTATGATGTTTATAAGGAAACGGAAAAGATTAAAAGAAACATTGGTTATATGAGTCAGAAATTTTCTCTTTATGAAGATATGACCATTGGCGAGAATTTTACTTTCTTCGGCGGGATATATGGCTTAAGCAATAATAAGATCCGTGAAAGGATGACCTATTTTTTGAAGAAACTGGGGATTGAAGATTACAAAGACCGGGTGATCCAATCCCTTCCACTGGGATGGAAACAAAAGCTTGCTTTCTCTATTGCCGTTATGCATGAACCGGCTATCGTATTCCTCGATGAACCGACAAGTGGTGTTGATCCCGTCACACGCCGCCAGTTCTGGGATATGATTTACGAAGCGGCCCATGAGGGGATTACCGTATTCCTGACCACGCATTATATGGATGAGGCTGAATACTGCGAAAGGGTCTCCATCATGGTCGACGGGCGGATCGAAGCGCTGGATACACCGGCAGCGTTGAAGGAGCAATATCAGGCTGATTCTATGGAGGATGTTTTTGTGAAGATTGCTAGAGGATCTGCACAGTTGACAGTTGACAGTTGACAGTCAGCAGTCTGAATCTGGAATTTGGAATTTGGAATTTTAAAATATGCGAGGCTTCATTATAAAAGAATTCTACCATATTTTCCGCGACGTCCGGACGATGATCATCCTGTTCGGGATGCCGGTGGCCCAGATACTATTGTTTGGCTTTGCGCTGACCAACGAGATCAAGAATGCCCGGATCGCGGTGCTGGATCATTCCAAAGATGTGGTAACTACCGAAATCATAGCAAAGATCACCTCTTCAGGATATTTCATACTCGAGGAAAACCTTGTCAGTGAAGATCAGATTGAAGACAAGTTCAGGCAGGGGAAAATCAAACAGGTTATCATTTTCGAGGATAATTTTGCTGAAAACCTTGAAAAAGACAAAAAAGCCGGGATCCACATTATCGGTGATGCTTCCGACCCGAATACGGCCAGCCTGCTGGCAAATTATACCCGTGCCATCATTAAGGATTACGAGGCAAATCTGATATTAAACCAGGCTGCCATCCCGGTTCTGATCATTCCCGAACCTAAACTGCTCTTTAATCCGGAACTAAAAAGTGTTTTCATGTTTGTCCCAGGCATTATCACGGTTTTGCTGATGCTGGTCTGTGCCATGATGACTTCAATCTCCATTGCCCGTGAAAAAGAACTGGGAACGATGGAAGTATTGCTCGTATCCCCCTTAAAACCGATCCAGATAATCCTTGGAAAAGTAACTCCCTACGTGGTCCTGTCACTCATCAACGCCGTCACCATTTTGACGCTCGGCTATTTTGTCTTTGGCATGCCGATGAGGGGAAACCTGGCCCTTTTATTGCTGGAAGCTATACTCTTCATTATTATGGCCCTCTCGATGGGGATATTAATTTCCACCATCAGTAAAAACCAGCAGATTGCCCTGATGATCTCCCTGGCCGGGCTGATGCTGCCGACTATCCTGCTTTCAGGATTCATTTTCCCGGTTGAAAATATGCCAATTGTATTGCAGATCATCAGTAACCTGATGCCATCGAAATGGTTCATCATCATCATTAAAGCCATCATGCTTAAAGGGGTCGGCCTGCAATATATCTGGAAGGAAACCCTGATCATTATCCTGATGACGGCAGTTTTCATCGGATTAAGTGTCAGAAATTTTAAGATCAGACTAGCATAATTATGCGAACTCTTACTTTTATCATACGAAAAGAATTTATTCAGCTGTTCCGTAACAAGGTCATGGTCAGGATCATCTTTATCCTTCCGCTGATCCAGCTGATTGTCCTGTCGTATACCGCTACTTTTGAGATCAAGGTAATCAGGTTGCATGTGGTCGATTTTGACCGGAGCAAAACTTCCCGCGACCTTATCGGCCATTTTTCAGGATCACCGTTTTATAAGATCGTGGAGTTTTCGAACTCTGACAAGCTGGGTGAGCAGGATATCCTGACCGGTCGCGCGCAGCAGATCATCTCAATCCCTGCAGGTTTTGAAAAAGAACTGAATACCATCGGGCAGGCGAAAGTCCAGATTGTCACCAATGCCATCGATGGCGCTGCCGGCGCACTGATGAATGCTTACACACTGTCTATCATCCAGGATTTCAATATCAACCTGCTGGTCGAATCCTCCGGCCTATCGACTGAGGAGCCGATCCAGGCTACATGGTCATTCTGGTATAATCCCGAACTGAATTACAAAAATTACATGGTTCCGGGGATTCTCGTTTTACTCGTAACAATCATCGGGATGTTTCTCTCTGGCATGAACCTGGTCAGGGAAAAAGAGATTGGCACCATTGAACAGATCAATGTCACACCTATCCGGAAATACCAGTTCATCATCGGCAAGCTCCTCCCCTATTGGATGGTGGCTTTGGTCGAACTCTCCTTTGGCCTGATACTGGCGCGGCTGATATTTGCCATTCCGATACTCGGCAGCGTCTGGCTCATCTTCCTTGTTGCGGCAGTTTATTTGCTGGTCACGCTCGGGCTGAGCTTATTGATATCAACAAAAACGAATACCCAGCAACAGGCCATGTTCCTGTCCTGGTTCTTCCTGGTCATTTTTATCCTGATGAGCGGATTGTTTACCTCTGTCGACAGCATGCCCCAATGGGCCAAAATCATCGACCTGTTAAATCCGATCGCCTATTTTGTCGAAGTTATCCGGATGATCATGCTTAAGGGATCAGGATTTTTGGATATTTCCCGTAATCTTCTTATCCTGGGGGTATATGCAATTCTCGCTCTCACCGTAGCAGTATGGCAATACCGTAAGACAACCTGAGAATGACCCTGCACCAACCTGCTTCAAGAAACTCAAGCACAAAAGACGCATCACACTTGATAATGTGTGAATTATGTAACTCTTTTCTTTAATTGTGTAACACTTTCCGGAATTAAAGGACTGACCTTTGTATTGTGAAAATTCATTCACACCTATTCCGCGAGTTGCGGGAATTTAAAATTCAAAAAAAATTTGCACATAACAAAAATGATTATTAATTTTATTCAGTCTTAATAAAATAACCCTTTAAACCAAGTATTATTATGAGAAATTTCTACAAACAAAAGTTATTGGTACTGGTTTTCCTGCTTGGCCCGGTTGGTTTTTCACTGGCCCAGGATTTCCTCCCTGCCCTTAGCGACAATTACATGGGCATTAACCAGGTGTTCCTGCAGCCTGCTGCAATTGCCGACAGCCGCTTCAAATTAGATATCAATGTTTTCGGTTTTAATAATGATATCTATAATGATATGATCCGGTTTAAATCTGCAGGGGTCTTAAATCCATTCAGCATCCTGACAGATAATAACTGGTGGGAAGACAACTCCTACATGACCAGTCCCAATGACAAGGATAAAACAGCCTTCGTGTCTCAATCCGTCCTGGGGCCGGGTTTTTTGATTTCCATAGGCCAGAAGCAAGCTTTTGGTTTTACTTCACGTCTCCGCAATATTGTCAATGCGGATGATCTCAGCGAACCCTTGTCCCGTTCCATCTACGAGGATTTTACAGATCCGTTTTACTGGGATAAATGGTACCATGATGAGAATCTGCGTGTCTCTCATCATATGTTCGTCGATTATGGTTTGTCTTATGCTACTGAACTCGTGAATACGGGCGCCAACTTCCTTAAAGCCGGGGTCACGGTTAAGCTGCTCCAGGGTCTGGGGGCCGCCTATGTGCAGAGTGAAGATTTTTACTACTATTTCCATAAACAGGATGAAACTGGAAATGATGCTGATTATATGTCATGGAATTCGCCCTATGCTAATTCGGGCGTGTCTGGTAACTGGGGAGGCTATGACGATAACGGAAAATATAAGTTCTACCTGGATTATAAATTTGCTGCCAAGCCGTCCGTCGGCCTTGACCTCGGGGTAGTCTATGAATTACGCCCGAAATACAAGGATTACCGTTATAATATGGATGGTCAGACGGACCTGGAAATGAAAAACAAAAATAAATATTTGCTGAAAATAGGTGTATCGGTTTTGGATATTGGCAGGCTCAGATATGAAAAAGAGTACAAAAGTACCGATTTCACTGCAGCTTTTTCTCCAAATTACATAAATAATGATACTCTAAATACCCATTGGATGGATATTGAGGAAGTTCATTTCGGTTTTCCACCTTATGTGAACTTTGCCGATACGGTAAACGAAAGGATAAATAACGAACAGGGAATGGAAAAAGGAAGCAAGAATGAAGATATATTCACTGTAAAGCTGCCCACTGCATTAAGTTTGCAGGTCGATGTGAAAATCGTAAGCGGATTATATGTTAACCTGACTACTTTCACCGGGTTAAACCAGGGCTATTCCAAAGTCAACAATTCCCATTACATGTCGAATTACAGCATTACTCCCCGTTTCGAATCTAAGTGGTTCACCGTATCGGTGCCTCTTCAGTACAATCAGTTCCAGAAATTCAATGTGGGGCTGGGAGTCAGGGCTGCCTTCGCCTATTTCGGTATTAACAATATATTCTCCGGCCTGTTTAGTGATCCCTACGGATCAAGCATATACCTGGGTGTTAAAATACCCTTCTTCCAGGGTAAGCCGCCTGCCGACAGGGACAATGACGGGGTTTCCGATAAAAAAGACAAATGTCCGACTACCCCGGGCCTGTGGGAATTTTATGGTTGCCCAGACCGTGATGGCGACGGTGTGGCAGATAGTGAAGATGCCTGCCCGGATATTCCAGGCCTGAAGGAATTCCTGGGCTGCCCGGATACAGACGGGGATGGAGTCTCTGATTTAGACGACAAGTGCCCGAATGTGCCCGGTCCCAAAATAACGAATGGATGTCCCGACAGGGATAACGATGGAGTCGTAGACGACCAGGATGAATGTCCGGATGCCGCTGGTCCGGTAGAGCTCGTTGGTTGTCCCGATAGCGATGGCGATGGTGTGCCGGATATTAAAGACAATTGCCCTGACCTTTCCGGCCTGGTTGAATACGCTGGCTGCCCATTCCTCGATACCGACGGTGATGGAGTGAAAGATGCCGATGACATGTGCCCGGATAAGAAAGGCCCGCCCGAAAATAACGGCTGCCCCTATTCAGATTCTGATGGTGACGGAGTGGTAGATAAAGAAGACCGCTGCCCACTGACACCAGGTGATCCGACTAATTTCGGCTGCCCTGTTATAAAGGCTGAAGAAGCAGCGGTTCTGAAAACTGCTTTTGAAAACCTCGAATTTGAAACCGCTAAAGCAGTGATCCGCTCCTCTTCCTTTGCTTCAATGGATGAGTTGGCTGCCCTGCTCATCAGCAAACCAACCTGGAAGCTGAAAATCTCAGGACATACTGATAATGTCGGAAGTGACGAATATAACATGAACCTGTCGAAAAACCGTGCCCAGGCTACCGCCAAATACCTCCAGGGTAAAGGGGTTCCACCTAGTCAGCTTCTCCCTGAATGGTTCGGTGAAACCAAGCCGATCGCCGACAACGATACCCCTGAAGGCCGCCAGACGAACAGAAGGGTTGAAATGCAGGTGGTGTTTGATTAACATTTTTTAACATTCTGATATTCATAAGATTCCATCCGGTTGTCCACCGGATGGAATCTTTACGTACCTTTGCCGCGTTAAACTATAAACTTTAACATGCTGAGTAGTTAATAGCCTGATTATTAAATAGTACGCTATTTTAATTATAACAGGGCTTTTGTTGAACGAAAACAGATTTGATGAATTTATCTCAAAAAATAAGCATCTCTTTTAAATTTTTCCCAATTTTTCTCCTGCTTTTATTTCCACTTTTCTTATTAACCTCCTGTCTGACCAATCACCAGGAAAAAATGAACCAGATCCTGTCCGGTGATGACATACCCCGGCGTTTCAGGATTAACGAAATACAGGAAAGAGGCAAGCTAATTGCGATAACTGATTACAGTTCTACGGATTATTTCATATACCGGGGAGAACCGATGGGTTTCCAGTATGAGAAATTAAAAATGTTTGCAGATTATCTTGGGGTTGATCTTGAAATCAACGTCGCCGGGAACCTGGATGACGCTTTCCGCAGCCTGGAGGAGGGCAAATCTGACCTCATTGCCATGGGATTGACTGTCACACTCGATCGTTCGGAAAAGGTCGATTTTACACTTCCTATTTTACAGACCCGCCAGATGCTGGTTCAGCGCAAACCGGTCAACTGGCGCAAAATGAGAACCTGGGACGATGTTGAGAAGAACCTTATCCGCAACCCGCTCGATCTGGCTGGAAAAACCGTAAAAGTGCAGAAAGCTTCCGCGTACTCCGACCGGTTGAAAAACCTCTCGGAAGAGATCGGATGGCCAATCAAAATCGAGGAAGATAATATCCTGGAAGTGGAACAACTCGTCGAAGCAGTTGCGGACAGTGATATCGATTACACGGTCTGCGATGAGCATATGGCCGGCTTCTTTGAAAAGCTGTACCCGGAAATTGATATCAGGACGCCTATCAGCTTTCCCCAGAATATTGCATGGGCTGTAAGGCCTGATTCTGATAGCCTGCGGATTGCAATTGATGACTGGCTTTCCGAAAACAACAATTCTTACGCTTCGAAGCATCTCATCTACAAGTATTTCAACAGCTCCCGCACGGCATTTATGGCTAAAAGCGAAACTGTTACTTTCAACGGGAAGAAAATCTCGCAGTACGATGATATCATTCGAAATATTTCCAAACAGTATGATCTTGACTGGCGGCTTGTTGCGTCGCTCATTTACCAGGAATCACAGTTCCATTCTGATAGCAGGTCCTGGTCCGGGGCTTTCGGTCTGATGCAGATGATGCCTTCTACCGCGACCTTGTTCGGTATCGACAGCACCGCTTCTGAATCTGAACAGCTTGAGGCTGGTATCAAATATCTTAGAATCCTCGACCGGGAACTTCCCAAAGAGATCACCAATCCTGAAGAGCGGATAAAATTTATCCTGGCTTCCTATAATTTAGGTATAGCCCATGTTTTTGATGCCCGCAGGCTTGCCGGAAAGAATGGCAAAGATCCTAATGTCTGGACTGAAAATGTTGATTATTATGTCCTGAATAAATCAAACCCGCTTTTTTATCGCGATTCGGTCGTGCGCTACGGGTATGCGAATGGTGAAGAGGCTTATAATTTCGTTTTGGAAGTGCTCGACCGCTTTGAGCATTATAAGAATACTATCGCCGATTAAATTCCGAATTCTTTACGGATCTGGGCGACCCATTTTTCGATACGCCCTTCGGTAAGTTCGTCCTGCTGGTCAAAATCAAGCGCCAGGCCGTAGAACTTGCCGTTTTCAACCGATTCGGACTCCTGGAAGTCATAGCCTTCAATGGGCCACAATCCCTTCAGAACAGCGCCGTGCTTTTCAAATAATTCCTTGAGGAAAGCCATGCCATCGACAAAGTTATTCGGGTAAAGCACCTGGTTTCCCAAGTTGAATAACGCGAAAGTTTTTCCTTTGAGCTCCGCCTTGTCAAGTTTGTCAAAAAAAGCATTCCATCTCGTTTTATGCGCGTTTTCCCAATTGTCAGCCCCTGTCGTCGAGCCGCCGACAATAAAAGCATCATACATGGCAAATTCAGCCGTGTTGATCTCTGTGATCGTGAATATGTCGATGACATCTTTCTCAAACCTGGAATAAATCTTGTGTGCGGCTGTCTCGGTGTTGCCTTTTTTAGGCCAGTAAATCAAAGCGATCTTTTTCATCCTAAAAGCGTTTTAAGGGGGACAAAGTTAGTTTTAAATTCAATTTAACAATTTATCCCTTCATAAAAATCCCGCAAAAATGCCGCACCGTCTCTTCTATCGGTGTGAACTCAAATCCAAGCTCTTTTTTTATCTTTTCGTTCGAATATTCATACTGCTGCACGGCGGTATGAGCCGTTTCTTTGGTAATCAAAGGTTTAACGCCGGTTACCATCGACCTTAATTTTTCAACCCTCCATGCGAAACCTGACAACATCGGGCTTACCTTCAGGTGTGGCGCAGGTTTGCCCATTGCTGCCGCAATGAGATCAAACAACCTTTTATATTCAATATTATCCACACTGAGTATAAAACGCTCATTGCGGATATCGCTGTTCATCAGTAAAATCATAGCCTTAACTACATCGCGCACATCCACGAAACCATTTTTCCCCGGGGGATAAAACTTCAACCCTTCCCATACCGTATTGAATATTCTCGAACTGCCCTGGCTGGCGCCTGCAACTCCCAAAATAATGCTTGGATTGATGATCACCGCGTCGAGCCCTTCGGCGGTTCCCCGCCAGACTTCCCTCTCGGCGCCATATTTGCTGACAGCGTAATTGGAATTGTTCCTGGATGTCTTCCAGACCAGGTTCTCATCGATCAGGTCGGCCTGGTTTTCAGGCCGGCCAAGTGCAGCAATGGATGAAACATGGCATAGCTTCCGGATTTTCTTCTCCAGCGCGGCATTCACAATGTTTGCAGTGCCCTCTGTATTGATCCGCAGAAGTCTCTTGCGATCTTCCGGAAGAAACGATACGATGGCAGCGCAATGATAAACTTCTTCCACCCCTTCCATGGCCTCTTCCAGTGAGAAGATGTCCATGATGTCAGCTTCCGCCCATTCAATCAGTGAAAAATCCTTAACGGGATCAGGCGAATAAAGATCAAACACCTTTCGGATCATGTCCATATCGCTGGAAGCCCTTTTTATAGCCCGAACGGCTTGACCCTCCCTGACAAGCGCCTGAAGCAAATGTGAACCTACCAGTCCCGTTCCACCTGTGACTAAGATCATGGCGCAAAATTATGAAAAAACTCACCCTCTGTGAGTTTGCTTCAAAAGGAATAATATCACCACATTTTGAATAATAATCAAGCCACTCTAATCGCACAAAATAAAAAAATAGTAATTTAACAGCAAAATTTTTCATGATGTTAAAAGAAAAGATAATCAGCGGAATACAGCAGATCGGCATCGGGGTTACCAATGTTCATGAGGCCTGGAACTGGTATCGTGAACATTTTGGAATGGACATAAAGATTTTTGAGGATGCTGCTGTTGCTGAGCTTATGTTTTCTTATACCGGTGGTAAACCCAGGAAGCGCCATGCTGCGCTCACCATGAATCTTCAGGGTGGAGGCGGATTCGAGATTTGGCAGTATGTGGATAGAATTCCTGATGCCCCCGCCACCGAAATACAAGCTGGCGACCTGGGGATCTATGTTACTAAAATCAAAACCCGCAAAGTAAGGGATGCATATGAAACTTTTCAGAAGAAAAACCTGAATCTGAATGGAATATCGGTTGGCCCCGACGGTAGAGAGCATTTCTTTGTGAAAGATCCCTACAATAATCTGTTCCAGGTCGTTGAAGGAAATACCTGGTTCAGCATGGAACGTGAAAAATCTACCGGTGCTACTTTCGGCGCCATCATTGGAGTGTCGAACATTGAAAATGCCCGTAAAGTTTATTCCGGAATTCTTGGTTACGACATGGTTGTTTACGATAAAGAAGGCGTTTTCGAAGACCTGAAATGCCTGCCCGGGGGCGACAAAATCTTGCGGAGGGTATTACTCATGCATAGCAAGCCGCGACTTGGCTCCTTTTCAAAATTACTGGGGCCCAGTGTCATGGAACTTATCCAGGTAATGGATCGCGAGCCCGAACAGATTTTTAATAACCGCTTCTGGGGCGACCTGGGTTTTATCCACTTATGTTATGATATCAAGGGAATGGATGCCCTCAGAATTGAATGTAAGAGCAAGGGTTTTGCTTTTAAGGTCGACAGTACTCACACTCTTAAAACCGAAACTTTTGATATGGGTGAGGCAGCAGGACACTTTGCATACATCGAAGATCCCGACGGCACACTGATCGAGTTCGTGGAAACCGATAAAATTCCTATCATGAAAAAGCTGGGCTGGTACCTCGACCTGCGTAAACGCGATCCCCGCAAACCCCTTCCCAACTGGATATTAAAGACGCTTAAATTCAGCAGGGTGAAGGAGAAGGATCTAATTTTCAAATCCTTTTAACTTTCCTCGCCAGCCTGTATGCCAGCCAGGGTAAAAATCTTTTAATATACACCATCAAAAGCTCCTTGCCTCCGGAGTATACGTCTCTTTTGTTTTTACGGATACCGTTTATGATATCCATCGCGCAGCTTTCGGCCGGTATCCCATATTGCTGTCCGGGATCCATGATTTTCTGCGGCTTACCATCAGGACCCAGAGCACCAAGAGAGATATTGGTGCTTACCCGCCCCGGACAAATTATAGTGGTGCGGATGCCCTGATCGGAATATTCGGCCCTGAGTGACTCATAAAAGCCATACATAGCGTGCTTGGAGGCTGAATAGGCCGAACGGAGCGGAAAACCAAACTTGCCCGTAACGCTGCTCACTGCAACTATATGTCCAATACCTCTGGCAAGCATCGATGGCATTACGCTTTTAGTAAGTATTACTCCCGAAAAATAGTTGATTTCCATAATCTTCCGGTCGGTTTCCACACTGGTCTCCATTATCCTCGACCTCTGTGAGATTCCGCCATTGTTTATCAGTATATCTATTCGTCCGAAAACCTTTTGTGCTTCTTTTGCTTTTTCTTCGAGGGAGGTGGGATCGCCGAGGTTCAGCGGAAGAACGTAAACATCTTCAGGCCTCAGATTGAGTCCGGCTTTGACCCTCTCCAGCTCCTCCCTGCGTCTGCTGGATAAAATCAAATGCGTGTTCCATGCGGAAAGCTTGATGGCAAGCGCTTCTCCGATGCCGCTGGAAGCTCCCGTGATCCAGATTACTTTTCCATCGAAAAATTTATGATTTTTCATGCCACCCTCTTTCTTCTTTAGGGATAATCGATCCCATGAATTGATCGCTAACGCTGTTCATGGTAGATATTATTTTTTCATGTAGTTCCATCAGCCGTTTGATGCGCTTATCCCCTTTCCTCTTCAATAACCTGAAACGGACGGCTGCAAATAGTTTCTTGATGGAAAAGCTGTAAAAAAGCGCAGTATAACCGCTGACCAGCATTCCCGCCATTACGGCCCATGAAATCCAGCCGGGATTTGTAAATATTCCTGCCAGGACGCCAGCAACAGTATAATAAAAGAAAAAAAACAGCAATGCCAACACGTACCTAAAGGAACTTACGAACTGCGGGTCTTTAACATTTTTGATCATCCTCCGGGGAATGGTATATGGGATGATATTGGCAATCCAACCCACGATAAAAATGGGTGAAGTAACGATCAGCAACAATGCCTGAAGCAGGATTCTCAGTACCGAAAATCCTTTCCGGTCGATGACCCAGTCGCGCAGATTCAATTCCTCCAGTCCGGCCATATATTCAGCAACCTTCTTTGAAAGCTGAACCATCTTTTCAGGATTCGTTTTAAAGCTCATATCAATCAGGCTGATCATTTGCTTATCGGCCTGGAAGCGTTTGTACAGACTGTTACCCCGGATTCCGGCATGGTCACGCATACGGCTGTTATAAATACCACGTAAATCCTGGTACATGTCGTAATGCTCAGTGTTGCCAATATGTACAATGATCTTTTTAAGTTCATCTGATAGCCTGTCTTTGATGGCGTTGATGGCCCGGGGTTGGTTCTCACGGTAGGCTTCCATAAATTCAGACACATTGATGGGATTACCATAAATCACGAGCAGGTCTTGCTGAATTTTCTGATAATGCTCGAAATCAATTCCCACGGGAACGATCTTCACACCGTTCATATCACCGAAATTCTCTTGTGCCCGGAAAGCAATCCGAAAGGTGCCTTTTACCAAGGGCCTCAGCCTGCGATGATGACCATGGTCCCCTTCAGGCATCAGACAGATGCTGTGACAGTCCCTCAGGATATCGATACATATATTAAAGATATCGTCGTTTTTGGAAAGCTCCTCAGAACCGTCGCGCTTGCGATACACGGGAATAATTTTCAGGAAATTAAGGATTTTTTCCTGGGCCTTTTTCTTAAAAATATCGGCCCGCGCCATAAAAACAGGATTGAGCCTGGCGGTATTGAGAACGATAAGCGCATCCATCAGTGCATTCTGGTGGTTAGGTGTAAATATTATCGGACTCCCATAGGGAATATTCTTTCTTCCTATTACCTCTATTTTCTTATAATACAGATGGAATACCAGCAACTGGTAAAGTTTCAGAAGATTATAAAAAATATTAAACTTGTGGATTTTCGTGCCGTTCTTGCTCATTGTTTCTTTTGAGAGTTTTTTGCCCGAGTTTTACGGAGTGAAAATAAGATAAATTTATGAATTTCCATGACCCCCCTCTCTTTGAAAAGAGAGAGGGCCTGGGGGTGAGTTCCTGTTTTTTCTACCTTTGCCTAAAATAAATGATTATGAACTTCATCGAAGAACTGCGCTGGCGCGGGATGATCCAGGATATGACGCCTGAAATTGAGGATCTTTTCAAAAGCGGAGAAATGGTGGTCGCTTACGTCGGCATCGACCCAACAGCCGATTCATTGCACATCGGCCACCTGGTGGGGATCATGATGCTGAAGCACCTGCAACTGTCCGGGCATAAGCCGCTGGCATTAGTCGGCGGAGCAACCGGCATGATCGGCGACCCGTCTGGTAAATCGGAGGAACGTAACCTGATCAGCGAGGAGACCATCAGGCATAACCAGGATTGTATTAAGAAACAACTCGGGAAACTACTTGATTTCAGCGATGCAAAAAATTCCGCAGAATTAGTGAATAATTACGACTGGATGAAAGAATTCACTTTCCTCGGCTTCGTACGTGACATCGGTAAGCATATCACCGTTAATTACATGATGGCTAAGGATTCCGTGAAGAAAAGACTGGAAACTGGCCTTTCGTTCACCGAGTTTTCTTACCAGTTGGTGCAGGGGTACGATTTTCTTTATCTTAATGAAAACAAAAACTGCAAGTTGCAGATGGGTGGTTCCGACCAATGGGGAAATATTATCACAGGCACCGAACTTATTCGCCGTAAAACCGGCGGGGATGCTTATGCCCTCACCTGCCCGCTGATCACCAAGGCCGATGGCGGCAAGTTCGGGAAAACTGAAGAAGGCAACGTCTGGCTCGATCCGGCCAGGACCTCTCCTTATAAATTCTACCAGTTCTGGCTGAATACTTCAGATGAGGATGCGGAAAAGTATATCAAAATATTCACCCTGTTTTCAAAAGAAGAAGTGGATGAAATGATCTCCCGGCACCGCAAGGCACCGCATTTGCGGGAATTGCAGAAGGCTTTGGCAATGGACCTTACCGTCAGGGTGCATTCGCAAGCCGATTACCAGTCTTCGCTTGATGCTTCTGCCATTCTATTCGGAGCAGGTACGACAGAAACACTGAAAAATTTTTCTGAGGATCTGTTCCTGTCCGTGTTTGAAGGGGTGCCCCAAAGCGATATTTTAAGGGAAAAACTCCGGCAGGGTATCCAGGTCCTTGAATTCCTGGCTGACCTGACCGGCATTTTCCCTTCGCGCGGCGAAGCAAGGAGGACGATAAAGGAGAATGCGCTTTCGATCAATAAAGAGAAGGTTGGGGAAGATAAAATCGTTGGTACGAATGATCTGCTGAATGGCAAGTATATCCTGGTACAGAAGGGGAAGAAGAACTATTTTCTGGTCAAATTGTCTTAAAATAGAACACGGATGACACGGATGCGACGGATTAACACGGATTTATTCCCGAATTCAACATTCAAAATTCAACATTTAAAATTTAAAAGTTCCCGAACTTAAACCTTAAACCTCTTCTGTCGTTTCCCAGCTTGCGCCCTCTTTCCCATCCTTAATCTGAATATTGATCTTCAGCAGCTTATCCCTGATCTGATCAGATGTAGAAAAGTCTTTCTTTGCCCTCGCATCCTGGCGGATTTCAATAATGGTATCCATCAGCCCGCTGATCAGCTCATCTTTCCATCCCGATTGCTCTTCCGGCACCAGGCCTAAAATATCAACGATAAATTCCCGGTAGGTCTGTCGAAGCAATGCCAGGTCTTCCCCTGACAACTTCTCTTTTCCTTCTTTGACCAGGTTGATAATCCTGACAGCATCAAATAACTGCGCGATCAGCACCGGGCTGTTGAAATCGTCGTTCATCGCATCATAGCAGGACTTAATGAAAGACTCGACTACTGGCGAAGTAGTTCGCGGTTCGCGGTTCCCGGTTCCCGGTTCCTCAATTGCTGGTTTCTGACCGCTGACCGCTGACATTAATCTCTTCAGTCCCTTCTCCGACGCCTGCAGCGCTTCGTTCGAAAAATCGAGCGTACCACGGTAGTGCGCCTGTAGGATGAAGAAACGGATCGTCATCGGGCTGTATGCCTTATTAAGCAGGGGGTTATTTCCGCTAAAGAACTCTTCCAGGGAAAGGGCATTCCCAAGCGATTTGCCCATTTTCTGCCCGTTAATGGTGATCATGTTGTTGTGCATCCAGTAACGGACCGGCATTTTGTTGTTTGCGGCCATGGATTGAGCGATTTCCGACTCATGGTGCGGAAAGAGCAGGTCCATACCACCTCCGTGTATATCGAATTGCTCGCCCAGGTATTTGGTTCCCATTGCGGAACATTCGAGATGCCATCCCGGGTAGCCTTCGCTCCAGGGCGACGGCCAGTGCATGATATGGTCCGGCGTCGCTTTCTTCCATAAAGCAAAATCGAAACTGCTCTTTTTTTCTTCCTGTCCTTCCAGTTCACGGGTAAAAGCGAGCAATTCATCCACTTTCCGGCCGGAAAGCACCCCGTATGGGTATTTCTTGTTATACTTTTCTATGTCAAAATAAATAGAACCGTTCCGCTCGTAAGCGAATCCTGCGCTGAGGATTTTCCGAACCATTTCAATTTGTTCGATGATATGTCCGGAAGCATGCGGCTCAATACTGGGATTTAAGACATTAAGTTTCGCCATGGCCTCATGGTAGCGGTTAGTATAATATTGTACCACTTCCATGGGTTCAAGCTGCTCGATCCTCGCTTTTTTGCCGATTTTATCATCCCCAGCATCGGCATCCCCTTCAAGATGTCCGACATCAGTAATATTGCGCACATAGCGAACCTTATACCCGATATGTTGCAGGTAGCGGAAAACCAGGTCAAAGGTTATGGCCGGACGGGCATGTCCCAGGTGCGGATCACCATAAACCGTCGGCCCGCAGACATACATGCCGGCATGAAGGGGTGAAAGTGGCTCAAAAAGTTCCTTCTTCCTTGAAAGGCTGTTGTAAATGAAGAGTTGATTTTGCATATAAAACCTGATCTAAAGGCAAAAGTAAGCAATCTCAGCATTTTTATAAACAGGAGCGGGTATATTTGGTGGAATTGTGTAATTAACGGTATGCAGAGCAATTGCTTTTTTAACCACAAAGGCACTTAGAACACTTAGAAACACTTAGGAAATGATTACGCAAAAATATATTAACGATACTGCTTACAAAATAGTAGGTTGCGCCATTGAAGTTCACAAGAATCTTGGTCCGGGTCTGTTAGAATATGTGTATCAGACATGTCTGATCGAAGAATTATTAGATTCCGGTCTGATTGTTCAATCTCAGCTATATGTACCCATAAAATATAAAGGAAAAGTTTTAGGTGGAACGTTAAAGCTTGATCTATTGGTCAATGATCTGATCATTGTTGAATTAAAAGCTGTTGATGTAATGATACCGTTATTTAAAGCACAACTATTATCTTATCTGAAACTCACAGGTAAACCAAAAGGATTATTAATCAACTTTCATTGTGAAAATATCGTAGAGCAAATGATTCCGTTTGTTACAGCAGAATTTTCCAAACTACCTAAATCTTAGTGCCCCTAAGTGCTCTTAGTGCCTTAGTGGTCAATTGAGATACTGGTATGTGAAAGACTAAATAATACCAAAACGTTATCATTTCGTTAAATTCTGCTTTTTGTAAGCTGATATTCACTACTTTTGCAGCCCTTTTTAAAATCCTTGCGGATTCAGTCGGCAGTCGGCAGTCGGAAACTAGAAACTAGATTTTAGAATCCCGAACTTAAAATTTAAAATTTAAAATTAATCATTGTGCCTTTAAACAAACTTCGCAATATTGGTATCGCCGCGCATATTGATGCCGGAAAGACAACCGTTACCGAAAGAATATTATTCTACACCGGTGTCACCCGTAAAATGGGTGAGGTCCATGACGGGCAGGCCACCATGGATTTCATGAAACAGGAACAGGAACGGGGCATCACCATTGCTTCCGCTGCCATCTCCTGCGAATGGAAAGACTCACATATCAACCTTATCGACACGCCGGGACACGTCGACTTCACCGTTGAAGTGGAACGCTCACTGCGGGTGATCGATGGCATGATAGCCCTGTTTTGCGCCGTCGGTGGCGTAGAACCTCAGAGTGAAACCGTCTGGAACCAGGCCGATCGTTATAAAGTGCCGCGTATAGCCTTTATCAACAAAATGGATCGCACCGGTGCTGATTTTTTTGATGTGGTCACCCAGATGAACCAGGTATTAGATGCAAATGCCATCGCTTTCCAGATCCCGATGGGGGTGGAAGAAGATTTCGAAGGAATCATTGATATCATAGAAGAAAAAGCTTACCTGTTTAAAGATAATACCAGGGAAGAGCTCCCGGTCCCTGCCCAATACAGGGAAAAGGTCGCCGAAGCAAGGGCATTGCTTATTGAAAGGCTTGCCGATTTTAACGATGAGGTAGCGGAACTTTTCCTTGAAGATAAAGAAGTCAGTAATGAATTGCTCAAAACTGCCGCCCGTGGAGCGACCTTACGGCTCAATATCACACCGGTATTCTGTGGTGCAGCTTACAAAAATAAGGGCGTTCAGCTACTGCTCGATGCGGTCATTGATTATCTCCCCTCCCCGCTCGATATTACTGCAACCGTAGGAACCGATGTGGATAATCCTGAAAAATCCCATGTCCGCCATCCTTCCGCCCGTGATCCTTTTTCCGCTTTGGCTTTTAAACTGATCAACGATCCTTTTGTAGGGCAACAGACCTTTATCCGTGTTTATTCCGGCCTGCTGAAAAGCGGGATGCAGGTGCTTAATTCAACAAAAGACAAACACGAACGGATCGGCCGTATCATGAAGATCCACGCAAAGGACCGTGAAGAAGTCAGTGAAGCCGGCCCAGGAGATATTGTCGCCCTGATCGGCCTGAAGTTGACGAAAACCGGCGATACCTTGTGCGACCCCAGCCATCCTTTGCACCTGGAATCGATTACTGTGCCCCTCACCGTCATAGAAATGAAAATCGTGCCTACATCACGTAAAGATCAGAGCAAGCTTGGAGAGGCCTTGCATAAGCTCTCCAATGAAGATCCTTCTTTCAACATCCGTTACGATGAAGAAACTGAAGAAACCGTTATCGCAGGGATGGGCGAACTTCACCTCGAGATTATCATCGACCGGCTGAAACATGAATTCGGCGTTGAAGTTGAGATCAGCGAACCTTCGGTAGCTTACCGGGAAACCATAACTGCCGAAGTGGAAGTTTCCCACCGGCATTCGAAGCAGACCGGTGGCAAGGGCCAGTTTGCCGAAACCCACATGCGGCTTGAACCTAACGAAGGCAACGGCTATGAATTTGTCGACCGGATCAAGGGCGGCGCTATTCCTCTGGAATTTATACCCTCAGTAAACAAAGGCATCCAGAAAACTATTGCACAGGGAGTTCTGTCGGGCTTCCCGGTAGTCGATGTCAGGGTAGTGCTCCATGATGGCAAATTCCACCCTGTTGATTCCTCCGATATGGCTTTCCAGACCTGTGGTTCCATTTGCTTCAAAGAGGGTTTTATGAAAGCCGGTCCGATCCTGCTCGAACCGATCATGAAAGTTGAGATCAATACCCCTGATGATTACATCGGCGATATCGTCGGCAACCTGAATAAACGTCGAGGAAAGGTCGAATCTTTGCGCCGCCACCGTAAAGGTTCTCAGAAAGTGCTGGCATTCGTTCCGTTAGTTGAAATGTTCGGTTACGCCACGGCCCTCAGGAACATTTCAAGTGGCCGGGCAAGCTTCTCTATGGACTTTTTCAAATACATGGCGCTTAGCAAAGCTGTCCAGGAAGAGGTGTTAAGGAAACTGGCCGAGAAAAAGGCTGGCCTGAAAAAATAAACCCTGTTTATATGAATCGCACCTCAAAGAATTAAAGGAACCGGATTATTACCTGCCCTCGCTCTCTTTCATCAGCGCTGACTCTTTCAAAAATGCCGAAAGCAGCAGGCTTAATGCCATCAGCCCGCATAGTACGATCAGCGGCATTGACATCGAGCCGGTTGCCGCGGATTTAAAACTGTCCATGCCAAATATAAATGCTATCCCGGATATCTGGCCCATTAACAGGAGCAACCCGTTAGTCGTGCCTTCAGGTGCCGGATAAGCCACTTCAGCGCCATACTGGAACCCGATTGGACCAGCGCTGAGCAGGAAGAAACCCATGGTAAAAGCAGAAGCAAGAAGAAGCCCGTATGCTGTGGCAAAGGTCACACCGGCAAGCCCAATGGTGGCCCCGGCCAGTGAAAGGAGAATGAAAGGCACCCTCCTGCGGTAACGGTCGGAGAGCGCGGGAATGACCAATGCACCTGCTATACCGCCCACAATCATAAGCCCCCCGGTCATGCCGGCCTGCGTGATCGAAAAGCCCCTTGGCCCCACGATGTTCTCGATCCAGGTAGTCACGGCATTAAATACACCCAGGCCGATAAAGAAGATGATCATAAGCAGGATGAATTGTCGTTTATGTAAAGCTTGCTTAAGCCCATCAAAAACCATCGACCGTTTTTCCTGTTCCGGTGAGCATGGTGGTGTCGGAGGATTTTCCTTAGCAAGGGTAAAAAAGGCCACCGCGAATAAAGCAGAGATGATTCCGTAGATGAAAAGCATTTTTCCAATGCCGAAAGCAATGGTGATATAGGGAGTCATCGCTATGCCCAGGAAAATCCCTGCGTACATTGCCAGCGTCCCAAGACCGGAGGCCGTGGCCCGTTCATTGACTGGAAACCATCGCGCAGCAATCTTGGTAATTGCGTTAAGAATAAATGGTTGCCCTATGGCAATACCTATTTGTGCAAGAAGTGCCAGGGTATAATTGGTCCCTGCCATGCCTCTCAGTAATCCGAATACACCGGTCAAAACGGCGCCAATACCCACAGCCGTTTTCATCCCATAAGTATCGATAACCCAGGATGCCGGAAGCGAAATGATAATGTAAACAATCATAAAACACATCGACAAAAGTCCAATGCTCAAATCAGATACCTGGTAATAACCGGCAGCGCTGCTGGTAATAGGGGCATAGGTGATCCATAACAACTGGTTCATAATAACAACCAGCATGAAAGCCAGCAGCACGACCCAGCGGTAGCGGTAAACTTTATATGTTGTTTGTTTCATGATTTCGGATTTCCGGTAAAAGTAATAATTTACAGGGTTTCCAACCCGAGGGTTGGAAACCCTCTTTTTCACTTAACAATTTGATAACATTTCCTTAAAATTTATTTAATAATAGATGTGGAATTTTGCACAACTTTTACCAAACCGTAAAATGACTATCCCATTAAGATTTTTTAAAGCAGTAATGATTCTCGCAGTCATTATCGAATCCGGTATTTCAGCCTATTCACAAGAAGTCTATTCAAAGGCTATTCAGCAGTCGGCCGATACCCTCAACGCTAAAATTGAAAATGTAAAATCCGATCTTGATTTTCTTAAAAATCTTAAAATAACCGGTTATATTCAGGCACAATGGCAATGTGCCGATAGCAATGGTATTTCATCATTTTCGGGCGGTAATTTCCCAAAAAACGCCGATAACCGGTTCTCAGTAAGAAGAGGCCGGGTAAAATTTGCTTATACGGGTACGCTTACTCAATTTGTGCTGCAAATTGATGCAACAGAGCGCGGAGTGGCACTGAAAGATGCGTATGTCAATTTCAAAGACCCCTGGTTGCAAATGTTTACCATACAGGGCGGGATGTTCAACCGTCCTTTCGGCTTTGAAATAGCCTATTCCTCCAGCATGAGAGAAACCCCTGAAAGGGCAAGGATCACGCAAACCTTATTCCCCGGAGAACGTGACCTGGGTGCCATGCTTACCATCCAGCCGCGCAAAGAATCCCGCTTTAACTTCATTCGTTTAAATGCTGCCCTTATTGCTGGAAACGCGATTGCATCTGAAATAGATTCAAAAAAAGATTTCGTAGGACAACTGGGAATAAATAAAACCACCCGTAATGAAAAATTCCGCTATGCCGTCGGGATTTCTTATTACAACGGAGGTGTATTCCAGGAAACCAAGAAAGTCTGTAACATGGTTACCCTGGCCGACGGAATGACAAAAGGCTTCGTGGTCGATTCCACAGAATCCAATAAAGGACAATATGCAAAACGGGAATATTTTGGCGCCGACGCGCAGGTCAGCCTCGATTGGTTTCTTGGCGTAACAACATTGCGTGGTGAATACCTTTGGGGTTCCCAACCGGGTAGCTCAAAATCCAATGTCAGTCCTACCAACAGGTCAATCCCGGCAACTCCCGATCCGATTGATACTTATAACAGGTCTTTCAATGGCGGGTATGTTTACCTGGTGCAAAACATCCTTAACTCCAGGCACGAGGTTGTTGTAAAATATGATTTCTTCGACCCGAATATTAAAGTTAAAGGCACGGATGCCAAATCCACGGTCTCTGAAACAACGATCAAGACCGGACTGACTGGTGCTGACGTAAGCTATACAACCTGGGGTTTTGGCTACAACGTGCGCATTGCCACCAATGTTAAGCTGATGGCATATTATGAGGTAGTTAAAAATGAAAGCACCTCGATAAATGGTTATTCTAATGACCTGAAGGATAATGTATTCACCCTCAGGGCACAGTTCAAGTTTTAATCGTTATTTAATGTAATTTTAAAATAAAAAACAATGAAGAAATTAATTTTCGTTTTCGTCATCATGGCCATTCTGCCTCAACTTTACTCGCAGAATGTCAATTGTAAGATCAAAGGAAGTGATACTGTCCTTCCTCTTACACAGAAAGAAGCCGAAGTGTTCATGAAAAAATACCCCGGTTCATCTATAATGGTGACGGGAGGCGGCTCCGGTGTGGGTCTGGCCGCTTTGCAGAATGGTACCACGGATATCGCCCAGTCATCCAGGAAAATGAAACTGGATGAGAAGATGAAATTACAGGACGCAGGAAAAGTTTTTACGGAATCCATTATCGCTTATGATGCACTTGCCGTGATCGTGAATCCTTCAAACAAGGTTAACCAGTTAACCCGGGAACAACTGGAAAGTATCTATACCGGCAAGGTAACAAACTGGAAAGAAGTTGGCGGTGACGACATGCCGATCGTGGTTTATTCCAGGGAGTCAAGTTCAGGCACCTTCGAATTTTTCAAAGAGCATGTGCTTAATAAAAAGAACTTTACCCCTTCTGCCCTGCTGATGCCGGCAACCGGCGCTATTGTGCAGTCGGTCAGCCAGACAAAGGGTGCGATCGGCTACGTGGGTCTTGCATACCTGGAAGCCGATGTCAAAGCACTTAAAGTCAGCTATGATAAAGGAGTGACTTACGTTGTGCCATCCGTGGAAAACGCAATGAACAAAACTTATCCCATCTCCAGGCCTTTGTATTATTATTATCTTAACAGTGCTGAAAAAGCTGTAAAACCGCTTATAGATTTTATTCTTTCAACTGAAGGGCAGAAAATTGTAAAGGAAGTAGGGTATGTACCGGTCGGTCAATGAGAAAATATAGAAAATACGGGGAAAAATTTATTGAAGGGGTCCTGTTTTCAAGTAGCACTGTCACAAGCCTCACGGTCATCCTGATCATCATTTTTCTTTTCAGGGAAGGGATTGGCCTTTTCCAGAGCAAACCGATCGACAAAGGATATGTTTTTGCCCTTAACATCAATAACCCCGTTAAAGAACTCAGCGCAAAACAACTGAAAGACATCTTTAACCAGGACATCACCAACTGGAAACATGTCGGCGGTAATAATGATACGATCATGCTGCTCACGATCAATGAAATCCCCAACTACTATACCGAAGAGGAGATGGGTCCTGAAATGGGACATCTACCGATGTTGGTGGATAAACTGATTCAGGAAAATATAGGCGCGATAGTTTTTATTTCTGAGAAATATATGCCCCCCGACTTTCAAGGTTATCTCCTGAAGGTGAAGAATATCAGCCCGAAGGAATTTGTACTTGGCAAAGAATGGTACCCTACTGCAGAGCCGGTCCCGCTTTTTGGGGCATGGCCGCTGATCACGGGAACCCTGTTGGTTACACTCGGGGCCATCTTGATTGCTTTGCCGCTCGGATTGGCAACCGCGATCTTCATGGCTGAAGTATCCTCTTTCAGGCTGCGCAATATACTCAAACCATTGGTTGAACTTCTCGCGGGCATTCCATCTGTTGTATATGGCTTTTTCGGTCTCGTCGTTATAGTTCCTTTGATCCAGCAGGTCTTTCACCTTGATGTTGGCGAAACGGTCCTGGCAGGCAGTATCGTTCTTGGGATCATGGCCTTGCCAACAATCATTACCATATCCGAAGATGCCATCCGAACCACCCCAAAGTCCCTTAAAGAAGCCAGCCTCGCTTTGGGAGCAACCCGCTGGCAAACGATGGTCCGCGTGGTTATTCCTTATGCCAGATCCGGGATTACTACCGCCATAATCCTGGGTATTGGCAGGGCGATCGGCGAAACAATGGCCGTATTAATGGTTACGGGGAATGCCGCCATGATCCCTCATTCTTTCCTTGTCCCTGCAAGGACCATTCCGGCTACCATCGCTGCAGAACTCGGTGAATCACCCTATGGAGGCCTTCATTTCCAGGCATTATTCGCGCTCGGGATTATCCTGTTCCTGTTCACCCTGATTATCAATTTCTCCATTGACCTCGTTAAAGGTCGTAAACATATTAAATCGCTCTGATTGAAACATGACTAGAAAGCGGATCATACAGAAAATTGCATTTTCGATTTTTGGAGCGGTCAGTTTTGTCGTGGTAGCCGTGCTGTTTATCATCCTCGGTTTTATCGCGATCAAAGGTATCCGGGTTATCAGCTGGGAATTCCTTACTGCGATGCCTGACCAGGGTATGACTAAGGGAGGGATTTTCCCGGCAATCGTTGGTACGGCCTGCCTGATGGCCGGAAGCATGATCTTCGCTTTTCCTGTCGGTGTGCTCTCAGGGATTTATATTAATGAATTTCTGAAAGACAGCTTTTTCAAACGGTTTATCAGGATGATGACGGATAACCTCGCCGGTATCCCTTCCATTGTCTTCGGTCTCTTCGGGATGGCTTTATTCGTGAACTATCTTGAATTCGGCGATTCAATTATCGCTGGTTCGCTGACATTAGGTTTGCTTGTCCTACCGATTGTTATCAGGACAACGGAAGAGGCGCTGAAATCAGTCGAGGATTCATTGCGGGTCGGCAGCCTGGCTCTTGGGGCTACAAAATTGCAAACCATCCAGAGGGTTGTGCTGCCCGTGGCTTTCCCAAACATCATCACCGGCCTGATTCTTTCCATCGGAAGGGTATCGGGTGAAACGGCACCGATCCTTTTCACTGTCGCAGCTTATTTTCTTCCCCGCTTACCGAACAGTGTCTTCGACCAGGTCATGGCACTGCCTTATCACTTGTATGTATTGACAACCAGCGGTACGAATGTCGAAGAATCCAGGCCGATGGCTTACGGGACAGCCCTTGTGTTGATAATGATCGTTTTACTGATCAATTTGGCAGCCAGCGCCCTCCGGAAATATCTTGGGAAAAAAGTGAAAATGAATTAGGATTATTGACCTATGTATAAAGCTGAAGCGAAAAATATCAACTTTTATTACGGTGACTATCACGCCCTGATAGATGTCAGCCTTGCTTTTCCTGACAAGACGGTTACAGCGCTGATCGGGCCGTCAGGATGCGGAAAGTCGACTTTTCTTCGACTATTCAACCGGATGAATGATCTGATCGACCATGTGAAAATCGAAGGTGAAGTGCTGGTCAACGGGCAGGATGTCTATTCCAAAGAGGTCATTATTGACCAGTTGCGTAAAAGTGTAGGCATGGTTTTCCAGAAACCGAACCCTTTCCCAAAGACGGTTTTTGAAAATGTGGCCTATGGGCTCCGCGTAAATGGGGTCAGGGATCATAATTTTATTGAAGAAGTGGTGGTGAATTCCCTCAAGAAAGCCGCATTGTGGGAAGAGGTGAAAGATAAACTGAAGAAATCGGCTTTCGAGCTTTCAGGCGGCCAGCAGCAGCGTTTGTGCATTGCACGTGCCCTTGCCGTGGAACCGACTTTGATCCTGATGGATGAGCCGGCATCGGCCCTCGATCCTATTTCTACTGCCAAGATAGAAGAGTTAATCCACGAGCTTAAGCAGCAGTATTCCATTATCATTGTCACCCATAATCTTCAGCAGGCAGGAAGAGTGAGCGATTATACCGCATTTTTCTATCTTGGGGAACTGATTGAGCATAATGAAACGAAGACCATGTTCCTGAATCCCAGCGATGAACGAACTCAAAATTATATCACGGGTAGGTTTGGTTGAGAAACCGGATTGAATAGGTTCATGAAGGGTTATCCTTTAATTAAATTAAATTTGCAATATGAATCATCTGGAAAGTGAATTAAAGACTTTGAAATCCAGCTTGCTGGAAATGTGGTCGATCGTGATCAGCCAGCATGAAAAGGCTAAAATGGCCATCGAAACGAACGACAAGGACCTGGCTAATGAAATACATACCAATGAGAAACTGCTCGATGCCTTTGAACTGAAGCATGACATGGACTGCGAGAATCTGATCGCCCTTTACAATCCGGTGGCCATTGACCTGCGATTTGTCCTGGCAGTCCTTAAAATCAATTATAATCTCGAGCGGATCGGCGATTATGCAAATTATATTGCCAATACGATCAGGAAATCGGACGTGCCATTTGACAGCCAGTTGCTGAAAGATGCACACGTCCCTGATATGTTTGAAATTGCACATATCATGTTGGTTGAAGCTTATGATTCCTTTGAAAAAGATGATATTAAAGCCATTCACAATATCTTCGAGCTCGATACAAAGATTGACGGGTGGAAAAAAGAATCTTTCCAGGTATTAAGCGAACATATCATGAGAAATCCCGCAGATGCCAGCCAAGCACTCGAGCTCAATTCCATCATCCGGAAACTGGAACGTGTCGGCGACCACAACCGGAATATTGCGGAAGAAATCGTCTTCTATCTTGATGCCAGGATTATCAAGCATAAAAAGTTGCAGAAAAAGGCGAAACCAGAATAAAAAGGAGATGAAATTCACTAACCCTGTCCGGCTTGCATTAATCATTTCTCTATTAACCATCGTATTTTTTTCTTTGATATACAGCCTGCTGGTTTTGCTGAATAAGATCCCGTTCAGCATCGCGGTCATTCTGACTTTTGATGTTTTACTTTTTATATTTACCTACTTCCTGCTTAAAAATATCCTGGAGAAATTGATCTTTGAAAAAATCAAAGTTATTTACAAGATCATTCAGTCGCTTAAGCTTACCAGGGTTGAAAAAAAAGCCCTTCGCACCACGCTTGGCGAGGACATGATTAACCAGGTGAGTGAGGACGTGATGGATTGGGCTGAAGATAAAAAAGCTGAAATCGAACAGCTGCGAAAAGCTGAAGCTTACCGCAGGGAATTCCTGGCTAATGTTTCACACGAGATCAAAACGCCTATCTCCAACATCCAGGGATACATCTCAACTCTTCTAAGCGGTGGCCTGGAGGATCATTACGTTAACCGGGATTTCCTTCTTAAAACCGAAAAGAATATTGACCGTCTGATTGAATTAGTGGATGACCTGGATATCATTTCCAGCCTTGAATCAGGAGAAGTCAGGATGGAAAAATCACGGTTCGATATCCAGGCTCTTACAAAAGAGGTTTTTGAATTTCTTGAAGACAGCGCAAAAGCCGGAAATATTAAATTCATCTTTGGTACTGATGATAACAACCCTGTCTGGGTTTATGCTGACCGCGACAGGATCCGGCAGGTCATGATTAACCTGGTTGATAATTCCGTCAAATATGGCCGAAAAGAAGGCCGTACCAAGGTTAGTTTTTATGATATGGATGAAAACTACCTCATTGAAGTTTCAGATAACGGGATTGGAATTGAAGAACAGCATATCTCCCGCCTTTTCGAGAGGTTCTACCGCGTCGATACGCACCGTTCACGTGCCGAAGGGGGCACCGGGCTGGGTCTGGCCATCGTGAAACATATCATCGAAGCTCATGAGCAGACCGTCAACGTGAGAAGCTCACCTATGATAGGCTCGACATTTTCATTTACTTTGAAGAAGGGATGATTCATATGGAACAATACAAAATCCTTCTGGTGGATGATGAGCCGGATATCCTTGAATTCCTGGGTTATAACCTGCGGAATGAGGGTTACGAAGTTCACACCAGCAATAATGGAAAAGATGGCCTGGCTAAAGCACTGGAAATTCTGCCGCACCTGATTGTCCTTGATGTGATGATGCCTGAAATGGATGGCATCGAAACCTGCAAAGAGATCCGGCAGATGTCTATATTGAAAAATACCATCGTTATTTTCCTGACAGCCCGCGGGGAAGATTATTCCCAGATCGCCGGTTTTGAAGCAGGGGCTGATGACTATGTAACCAAACCGGTTAAGCCACGCGTACTGGTAAGCAGGGTCAAAGCATTGCTCAGGAGATATCAAGAAGAACCAGGGAAAGAAGCGGGACAAACTCTCGTATTAAATGAGTTTATAATTGACCGTGAAAGGTATGTTGTGATTAAAGACGGGCAGGAGTATAATTTGCCAAGGAAGGAATTTGAATTGTTGAGATTGCTGGCTTCAAAACCCAACAGGGTTTTTACGCGGGAAGAGATCCTGTCCACCATCTGGGGGAGCGATGTAATCATAGGCGACCGGACGATTGACGTTCATATAAGGAAAATCCGCGAAAAACTCGAAACCCCTAACATTAAGACCATCAAGGGAGTTGGTTATAAATTTGAGGATTAGAGGGCGTAGAAGTAATCTGCTTCCGGAGCTTGTAAATCTCAAACCAGGTAATGCTGAACAAACCGGCAACGACACAAATGAGGGCATTCATAAACTGAATTTTTTCGAATTGAAATAAGTCCATCAGGAAAGGAATATTCAGGATTAAAATCAAAAATAAGACGGCTCCACCTGCAATCCATTTCACTGTTTTATTTGGTGTTGCCAGTATCTGGAAGATATTCCCCGTCCACGAACGGTTCGATAAAATGATGGCAATATTGGAAACAATAAGGGTCAGGAACGACATCGCCCTGACCGTCTTTTCGCTATAGCCTAAATGCAGGTAGATGAAATAAACCGCCAAAACAATTACCAGGACGCTGCATCCCTGTAAACAACTCAATAAGATTTTTTTCCCATTGAAGAAAGGTTCATCTATTTTTTTCGGTGGCCTGTTCATCACATTCTTCTCAGCTTTCTCAGCTTCAAAGATGATGGAGCAGGCCGGATCGATGATCAGTTCAAGGAATACGATATGTACCGGCCATAAAAGCAAGGGGAGATCTGCAAAAAAGACCGGGATCAGCGACAGCCCCGCGATCGGTACATGAATGGCAAAAATATAGCCGAGTGCTTTCTGCAAGTTGTCAAAAATTCTCCGACCCATCCTGACAGCACCCACGATAGATGAAAAATTATCATCCATGAGCACCAGGGAAGAGGCCTCACGGGCAACGTCCGTGCCTTTTTCACCCATGGCGATGCCGATATTTGCGGCTTTCAATGCAGGTGCATCATTTACCCCGTCACCGGTCATGGCGACAATCTCTTTATTTTTTTTCAGCGCGTTGACAATTTTCAGCTTTTGGTCGGGGATAACCCGGGCGAATATGTTAACATCCCTGATCTTTTCGCACAATTCCTCCTCGCTCATCTCGTTCAGCTCCTGCCCCGTAATGCATGATTCATAATTCTTCAAACCGATTTCCCGTGCAATGTTTTTTGCAGTTACCGGATAATCTCCGGTTATCATGATCACCCGGATACCGGCTTTATAGCATTCGCTGACGGCCACTTCCACATTTTCCCTGATCGGGTCCGACAATCCGATCAATCCAATAAAATCAAAATGGAAATCATGCTGCTTTTCCGGAAAAACATTTGAGCTGATGGTTGATTTAGCCACGCCCAAGACTCTTAATCCTTTTTGGGCTAATTTTTCAATGGATTTGGAAAAATGTTCAATTTTTTCTTTTGGAAGGTGGCATAAGTCAAAAATGGCTTCAGGTGCACCTTTCGATGCAATAGTATATTCATTTGTCCCTGCTTTTTTGAAAACCCTGGACATGGCCAGCATCTCTCTTGAAAGCGGGTATTCCTTAAGCATTTCCCAATCAGTATGCTCATGTTCCGTGCCTTCAAAATAACTTTCTCCAATGCTGTTAATGGCTTTTTCCATTGAATCGAAAGGATTGACCTGGCTTGAAAGAATCCCATATTCGATAATTTCATGAAATTCTTCCGGAAACACTTTATTATTAGAGATGTCCAGAAATTCCTTTCCATTGAACAGATCGGTAACGGTCATTTTATTTTGCGTCAGCGTACCTGTTTTATCCGTGCACAACACCGTCGCGGAACCCAGGGTTTCAACGGCCGCCGGTTTCCTGGTGAGTACACTTTTTTTGGACATGCGCCAGGCGCCAAGGGCTAAAAATATAGTCAGAACTACCGGAAATTCTTCCGGAAGCATCGCCATGGCAAGTGTAATACCCGCGAGGAAGCCTTTCAGTAAATCTCCCCTTGTCAGGGTGTAGACAATAATAACAAGGATACACAGGATGATCCCGATAATAGCAAGCCTTTTCACAAGCGTGCCCATTTCTTTTTTCAGTTTGGTAGGCTCCTCTTCAACTTCCTCAAGGGCTTTGCCGATCTGCCCGATCTCCGTGTTCATTCCTGTTGCCAGCACCTTTGCAATGCCATTGCCCTGAACCACCATCGAACCGGAATAAATAAAAGGCAAATCATCACCCCCCGGCTGTTGTGATTTATCCGATTCGTTCCACTCCGTTTTTCTTACCGGAACGGATTCTCCCGTCAGCAACGATTCGTCAACCATCAGGCTAAGCGTGTGCAGCATGGCTGCATCCGCCGGGACCCTGTCACCTTCCTGTAAAACTACAATGTCACCCGTTACCACTTCCCTGCCCGCGATCCTTCTTTCCTGGCCATAACGGATAACAAGGGCACGCGGGCTTGCGAGGTCTTTCAGTGCATCAAGGGCCTTTTCCGTTTTCTTCTCCTGGTAAAACTCTATCCCCATGACCACAAAGACAAAACCAAGCAGCATGATGCCTTCCTGGATGTCGCCTAAAACGAGGTATAATGTGCCGCAAGCCACTAACAGTAAAAACATTGGCTCTTTAATGACACCAAAAGCAATGGATAAAATATTTTTAGGCTTGGATGAGGGAAGTTCGTTGTATCCCTCAATTCGAAGCTTTTCAGCAGCTTCTGCTTCGGTCAATCCTTTAAATTTCCCTGAATTGAGATTAATCTGCATGATAAATACTCAAATTAGCTTTTATAAATACATCAGCAAGATAATCAAAATTCTTATGCGCCATGCTGTACTGGAGACAAAAAGAGGGTTTCTGACACTAAAATCAGAAACCCCATTACTATCTTGACTGCCGACTGTCAACAGTTGACTGTCGACTTATTTAATCATCTCCAGCTCTTTTCCCACCCTGATAAACGCGGTAATCGCGTGATCCAAGTGATGCTGGTCATGTCCCGCCGAGATTTGCACTCGGATGCGGTCCTTTCCTTTGGGTACCACCGGGAAGGAGAATGCGATCACGTAAACGCCTTCTTCCAGCATACGGTTTGCAAACTTGACAGCCAGTTTGGAACAGTCGGGATATTTGCCGAACATGATCGGAACGATCGGGTGGTCGCCTGCGACGATATCAAAGCCGGCTTCCGTCATTTTTGCACGGAAATATTTGGTGTTTCTTTCCAGCTTATCGCGAAGCTCGGTGGTGGATGAAAGCATATCGAGCACCTGTATCGTTCCACTCACCACGGCCGGGGCAACGGTGTTGGAGAACAGGTAAGGACGTGCCTTGTTGCGCATCCATGAGATGATCTCTTTGCTGCTGGAGATACAGCCACCGGATGCTCCTCCAAGTGCTTTTCCAAAGGTAGTGGTAATGATGTCCACCCTGCCCATCACACCGCGGTATTCATGCGTTCCACGGCCGGTCTTTCCCATAAAGCCCGATGAATGGCTATCGTCGACCATCACCATCGCATCATATTTTTCGGCAAGGTCGCATATCTCCTTCAACCGTGCCACGTCTCCATCCATGCTGAAAGCTCCGTCGGTGGCAATCAACCTGAAACGGCAATCTTTAGCTTCCTTAAGGCATCTCTCAAGACCTTTGGCCATTTTGCCCGTGGCGGGATCTTCTTCTTCCACATCCCGAAAATCGTTGTGCTTGTAAATCCAGCGTTGGGCCTTACAAAGGCGGATCCCGTCGATAATTGAGGCATGGTTTAGTGCGTCAGTAATGATTGCATCCTCAGTACCAAGCAGCGGTTCAAAAACAGCTCCGTTTGCATCAAAGCATGAGGAGAATAGGATAGTATCTTCCATACCGAGGAATTTCGAAACTTTCATTTCCAGTTCCTTGTGAATATCCTGCGTGCCACAGATGAAACGCACGGATGACATTCCGTATCCACGTTCTTCAATTCCTTTGTGAGCGGCTTTGATCACCTCCGGGTGGGAGGAAAGGCCGAGGTAGTTATTTGCGCAAAAATTCAGGCATTTTTTGCCTTTTACAATGATTTCAGCGCCCTGTTCGCTTTCAATGATGCGTTCGTGTTTGAATAGCCCGGCATCCTCAATGGTTTTGAGTTCATTTGCCAGGAAGTCTTTCATTTTGCCGATCATGGGATATGAATTTATAAAGTTTAGTAAAGTGTTAATGAATTAACAAAGTGTTGCAAAGATAATTTTTTCATGAAATGGATTGTCATTAAGGATGAAATCTTTATCAGGGAAAAGACGATCAGCTGATTAGAGATATCTGAACTGTTATTCCTTCGATAATGTAAGGTTTTAACAGTTTTTGCGGATTTTGCAATAATTTTCTGACTAAATTATCAAGACTGCCTGCTAATTCAATTAGGCAACGTTTTCTTTATGCTTCTTGATTACCTTAAATTCATCTTTCTTCAGGCGTATTTCTTCTTCAATATCAAAATCATTCTGTAGTCCGAGCCAGAATTTCGCCGAATTGCCAAAATAATTACTCAACCTGAGCGCAGTGTCGGCCGTAATCCTTCTCCTGCCTTTTAAGATTTCACTCACTCTGGTTTGCGGAATTTTAATGTCTTTCGACAATTTGTAAGCAGAAATCTTTAAAGGAATTAAAAATTCTTCTAATAAAATCTCACCGGGATGTATGTTATTAAGCTTTTCCATTTTCTTAAATTTTAATGATAATCAATTATTTCGACATTAAAAGAATGCCCGTTTTCCCAATGAAAGATAATCCTCCATTGGTCATTTATTCTTATGCTATGATAATCCTTTAGTTCACCTTTGAGTTTTTCCAAATTGTTAAATGGAGGAATTATCAAATCATTCAAATTCACAGAATTATTAAGCATTCTAAGTTTTCGTCTGGCGATATGCTGAATTTCATCTGGTAACTTTTTGGATCTGATACCATTCCAAATTTTTTCAGTTTCTTTAGATCCGAAAGATTGAATCATAGTAACGTATTACAATACTAACGCCAAAAGTAATTATTAAATTTTAAATATCCAAATAGAAAATGTGGCCTACCGGTATAGGCTAAGAGCAGGCGGGCATTAAATTCCATGTTACTGTCTACCGAGACCAAAGTTTATTAAAGGTAATCACTTTCAATTTAGGACTTTCCGCCCGTTTGCTTTTAGCCAATGTTGGGCAATACATACTAAAAATATGAATAATGTAGGTTCATTTTTTACATGTTGTTCAACATCAGTATAAACCCATTGCATTTATCGACTTCATGAGTATAATAAACTCATTATGTTTATTCCCCCAAATTTAACGAATAAAATGTACTTAAAGATGATCATTTTTTATGTTGTATAAATGACTGATCAATTCAGATCCTTCGGAATTGTTTTTACCGGAAGAACGTGATTATAAATAAGTTTTTTACTTTTGCCGCAAATTGTTAATTATTTCACAAAAAACTAGTTGAACATGAAAAAGATACTCGTCATTGGTGCTGTAGGTCAGATCGGATCCGAGCTGACTATGCGCTTAAGGGAAGTTTACGGTTCATCGAATGTTGTGGCCGGCTACCGTAAAACCGAACCCGGTAAGGAACTGGCCGAATCAGGCCCGCTGGAAAGAGTGGATGCTACCGAACCGGAAAGACTGGCTGAAATAGTTAAGAAATATAAAATCGATGCGATCTATAACCTGGCTGCCCTGCTCTCCGCCGTAGCCGAAGGAAATCCGACTATGGCATGGAACGTTGGAGTAGGCGGCGTGTTCAATTGTCTTGAAGTGGCCCGTGAAAATAAGTGCGCCGTTTTCTTCCCCAGCTCTATCGGCGCTTTCGGACCCACTACCCCGCTCGATAACACACCCCAGGATACCATCCAGCGACCCACCACCATGTACGGCGTGACCAAAGTAACAGGCGAACTGCTCAGTGATTATTATTACAAAAAGTTCGGCGTGGATACCCGCGGCTTGCGATACCCTGGCATCATTTCAAATGTAACTCTGCCCGGTGGCGGTACAACCGACTACGCCGTGGAGATATACTATGCGGCCATCAAAGAGAAAAAATTCACCTGTCCCCTGCCTGCCGGCACTTTCCTCGATATGATGTATATGCCTGACGCACTCGATGCAGCCATCGACCTGATGGAAGCCGATCCATCGAAACTGAAGCACCGCAATGCTTTCAACGTCTCCGCCATGAGCTTCGACCCGGAGATCATCTATAAGGAGATCAAAAAACATATCCCCGACTTTGTCATGACCTATGATGTCGACCTGATGAAAAAAGGCATCGCCGACTCATGGCCGAACAGCATGAACGATAGCGCCGCCCGCGCCGAATGGGGCTGGAACCCGAAATGGAAACTGGATAATATGACTGTCGATATGCTGAAGGTGATCGGGGAGAAGCACGCTAAAGGGCTGATCTAATTGCTGGCAGATTTTACCTAATTTTGCCCCATGCAAATCGCTGCCCTTGTTTCAGGTGGAGTCGACAGTTCCGTCATTGTTCCCTTATTGAAAGATCAAGGGTATGATCCGGTCATTTTCTATATCCAGATCGGGATGGAGAATGAGCCCGGCTTCATGGACTGCCCGTCGGAAGAGGATATCGAGATCACCACTTTCATCGCCAAAAAATACAGCTGCCGCTTTGAAATTGCTAACCTGCACGAAGAATACTGGAACCGGGTAGTGAATTACACAATTGATTCCATCCGTCATGGCTTTACCCCAAACCCAGATGTGATGTGCAACCTGTTTATCAAATTCGGAAGCTTTGAAGACAAATTCGGAAAAGACTTCGACAGGATTGCAACCGGCCACTATGCCCGGAGGATTGATGAAGGGGGAAAAGCTTACCTTGGAACCGCTATCGACCAGAAAAAAGACCAGACATACTTTCTAGGCAGGATTACATACCATCAACTCTCGAAAGCCATGTTTCCCCTGGCAGACCTGGAAAAAAAAGACGTCAGGAAGATGGCCCGCAACCTGAAGCTCCCCAGCGCTGAACGGCCCGACAGCCAAGGTATCTGCTTTCTCGGAAAGATCAACTACAATGAGTTCATCAAACGATATGCCGGTGAAAAGGAGGGGGACATTATCGAACTGGAAACCGGGAAAATCCTTGGCAAACACAAAGGCTTCTGGTTTCATACTATCGGCCAGCGAAAAGGCCTGGGCCTCAGCCAGGGTCCGTGGTTCGTCGTTAAAAAGGACATTCCCGGTAATATCGTTTACGTTTCAAACGGATATGATCCGGTTGCACAATACCAGGAGGTGATTTTACTCGCCGATTTTCTCTTTATCAATGAAAAACCCGACCGGGATTATTCTGTCGCCCAGCCGGTGCATTTCAAGATCCGCCACCAGCCTGAGTTTAATGAAGGCTTGATGGTCCGGGAAGGAGAGGGGAATTATCGGATTGACAGCGTTAATAGCATTGCCGGCGTTGCCCCCGGACAGTTCGGTGTAGTTTACACCACCGATAACAGGATATGTCTGGGGAGCGGAGTGATTACATAAATTTAGCAAATAATTCATGGAAAACTTCATCTTGTATAACCCGGTAAAACTGCACTTCGGGAAAAACGTAGTGGAAAATCTTGGGAAATCGGTTTCTCATTATGGTAAAAAAGTTCTGCTGGTGTATGGCGGAGGATCGATAAAAAGAAACGGTATTTATGACCAGGTTATTTACCAGCTCAGGAAAGCGGGGACGGAGGTTTTTGAATATCCTGGCATCCGGCCAAATCCGGTTATTGAAGATGTGAATGCCGCAGCAGACCTGGGACGGAAGAAACATGTGGATATAATCCTGGCAGTAGGTGGGGGGAGCGTGATCGATTCGGCAAAAATTATCAGCATCACTATTCCTGTTGACCATTCCGGATGGGAATTTATCAAAGGCAAGGCAAAACCAAAAACAGCAGTCCCACTGATCGCCGTGTTGACCCTGGCGGCAACCGGCACGGAAATGAACCGCTTCGCTGTTGTACAGAATAATAAAACCAGAGAAAAACTGGGATATGGCGACCCGCTGACCTATCCGAAAGAATCCTTCCTGGATCCGTCGTATACCATTTCGGTCCCGGCTGATTATACATCATACGGAATTACGGACCTGATTGCCCATAGCCTGGAAGCTTATTTCGGAGAAGGGGAGGCATCCCTTTCCGACCGTTTTGTCTATGCCATTATCCGTGAAGCCATCGAATATGGCCCACAACTGTTGAACGATCCGGGGAATTATGCTTTGCGTGAAAAGATCATGTATGCTGCAACCAACGCACTCAATAATCTCACATTTTACGGGAGGAAATCGGGTGACTGGGGGGTACATTCTATCGGGCATGTTTTGTCGGTTTTATATGATGTTGCCCATGGTGCTTCTTTATCCATCGCTTATCCTGCCTGGCTGCGACTGCATAAAGACCGCATTTCCGGGCGGATCGCGGAATTAGGCAATAATCTCTTTCAAACCGCTACCACTGATCAGGCCATTGAACACCTGGAATTCTTTTTCATCTCCATTAAATCTCCGGTAAGATTGATTGATATCGGGATCGATATTAAAAAAAAGGGAGGGGAGATTTATCAAACCCTTCTTTCATGTAAGGCCGGGGGCAACCATCATGCGCTCAGTCCAGAAGATTACCGGGAGTTGATCCGGCTTATGGCCTGATCAGCTTTTCATGCCTTACATGCCGGGATTTTTATGCTGAAAGTGGCACCTTCCCCGGGTTTTGACTCAAATGAGACTGTACCGCCTATAATGGTCAATATGCTTTTTACCATGGCAAGTCCCAATCCCATCCCACTGCTTTTGGTAGTAAAACTCGGTGAAAAGATCTTTGAAGCCTGCTCGTCCGTAATTCCTGCGCCATTATCCGATATCCCGATTAAATAAACGTCATCTTCCACGGATAACTTTATCCGGATAAGTCCGTCTTCTTTCTTCCCGATTGCCTGCACGGCATTCTGAATTAAATTATTAAAGACCCTTAACAGTTGCCGCTTGTCGGCAAGGACAAAACATTCCTGGTCCAGGTGTTCAATAACAATCCGAATGTTGTTATGATGATGATATAATTCTGCTGCAGATTTAATAATGCCTGTCAATTCTATCTTTTCGATATTTGCTGCCGGTATTTTGGCAAAATCGGAAAACTCTGAAGCAATTTCCGATAATGAATCAATCTGTTCTACGATGGTGCGGGTAAATATTGCCAGGCGTTTTTCCCAGTCAGGCGCTTTTTCATCCCAGGCTTTCTGCAGATGCTGAACGCTGAGCTTCATCGGGGTCAGGGGATTCTTTATCTCATGGGCAACCTGTTTTGCCATCTCCCGCCAGGCACTTTCCCGTTCCGACCTGGCCAGCATTTCTGCACTCCTGGCCAACTCATCAATCATCCTGTTATATTCTTCGACCAGGTTTCCGATTTCATCCTTCCTTGTCCATTCAATCTTTTCATTTGATTTGCCCAACCCGATATCCTTTAACTTATCCCTTATCAGCTGAAGCGGCCGGGTAATAAATCTTGAAACCAGGATAGTTACCATAATTGCCAGAACAATTAGTAAGACATAAACATTAATGTATGCAGCAAGAAAATCTGCGATTTCCTTCCGTAGTTCGGTTTGTTTTGCAAAATAAGGGAGATTCACGTAGGCAATGATCTGGTCTTCATTATTCCGGAACGGAATATAGGCAGATAAATATTCCTGCCGCCCGATTTTTTCATTTTGAATATATAACAGGCTTTGTTCATACGCCAGCTTAGAAAAAGCACCTGTATGCATCTTCTCGGATAATAGTTCCTCTTCAAATATTTGGGGCCTGGAAGATGCAATCAGGGTTCCTTGTGTGTCAAAGAGATTGATATCGGAATAAAATATTAACGAAAATTTATTAAGCAGGTCAGTAATATAACCCGTCATATCTCCGGTAAGTTCGGGCATACTTCCAAGTTTATGCTCCAATTCTGTCAGTACGGAGAAAGTTTTTTCACTAAGATTATCCCGGTTTTTATTGTTATACAGATGAATAATGTTGGAGCGGGTGATCATTCCAAGGACAAAAAATGAAATGATAATAATAGCAATGATAGATATTTGCAGTTGGTTACTAAAATTGAATTCCAGTCGGTGAAAGCCCCCGGAAGCCACGTAGCCTAGTAGAAAGACCAGAAGAAAGAGGCTGAAAATTATAAAGAAATAAGAAAATGGAGCAACCAGGTCGAGTAAAGTCAGGTTCTTTTTACTGATTATCAATTTGTTTAAATCATCCTGCATAACAATATAATGATTATACCGCTCATTATCAATAAAATAAGATTCTTTATCCTGTTTTTCATAAGCTTGAAATCCAAGATTATAGGAAAAATCCCCATTTTTATAAATGAGTTTATCATCTACATACCGTGCGTAGGAATAATTGGATAATCCGGAAATAATCTTTACGTTTTTATCGATCAATAAATCCGGATATCCCAGCCCTGTTTCCGAAATATACTTATAAAATAATTCCACAAATATCTTTGTCGTATCCCCTGGCTTCACTTTAGTACCAGGAAAATCGATTGATGCAATGTAATTGTTGTTTTCCCCTTTGTTATTCAGGAAATATAATCCCGGACTGATCATTTCTGCTCCATGTACCTCCACAAGCCCATCGAAATAGTCATAACAGTTCGAAAGGTATCCCTGTGGCTGGATATTCAAAACTTCTTCCTGTTGGCAAACCGTGATCAATAATTCATATTTATTCCAGAAATTATTGAAATATTCCTTGTCAAGATATATAATTATTTGATTATCAATTTCTTTGCTTACGTTTCTTTTATTCAGCAAAGTGATAAGCGTTGTATCGCTGATCATTTGACTTTTCAATCGTGAAAATTCATATTCCATCAGGGGATCACGTTTGGAAGAAAGCTCAACTGCCAGGGTCTTTCTTTTCTCCTTTTCTTTCACTCCATGGTAAAAATCGAGAACAAAAGTGGCAATAAGAGAAAATAAAACAATATAAATCAGTGCACCTGAAATGTTCCTATATTCTCCTGTTTTATTTGAAAAATAAAGGAAAGACAGTAAGTAGGTAAACAATAATGCCGGATAGATAAGCCCAGGACCGGCATTTAACTCTGCTGAAAACATTGGTATGACAAGCAAAGAAGACAGGAATGCAATAATGAAATAAGTCCATGATTTAATACCACTTTGACAAATCATTAAGTTCAGCCTGGCAGTAGCCAAAAAGAATGCCATAATCAGGGAAGTCATAGCCAGGAATCCCAATCCGCTATATACATCGATATTGAATATGTTATTCAGGTTAAGCTCAATGTTAGAATCAATCACCATCCTGCGTATGGTTGAAATAAGGAGATAAAACAACAACCCTGAAACAAATATCAAAATAAAACTCAGGAAAATTTTTAAGGTTTTTCTATACTTTAATAATGAAAAAGTGAATCTGTCATAAAAAATCCAGGCGAGGGTAAGCCATAGGAGGCCATTGACGACCAGGTCGCCCAAAGAGGGCGAAATGAAAGAAGTAGCGTAATAATATGGGCTAAAAAGGTCTGTGTGATAGAGAAAACCCGGAATTCCGAAGTAAAGGAGCACGAACCGTATAAAGATGGCATCAAAACTGAATGCAAGAAGAAGAAATAAGGGATTTCTCCGGAAAAAATCAAACAGGTTATAAAGGTAAAATAGCAGGAGAATCATGGAAATGAAAGACACAAGCAGAAAGGCAAAAACAATCAGGTTAGTTTTTAATGAGTTGTTGTGAATATTTTCATAATTAAGAGAAAACAGGAATTCCCCATTATTCGCGGATACATTCACGGATCCGGGTATAGTATCGAGTTCAACATTAACTTCAAGGTTAAAATCTTTTTGAAAATCATTAACCAAATAATCATTTTGATAAGGGAAATCATTCTTAATCAGGATCAGGCCGATGGCTTTAAGATTTTGCTTTTCGTTAATAATGACCATGAACCAGCCATTGGCATAATGCATAAACGGGCTTGAAACCAATTTTTTGTTAAAAACAATTCCTGCAGGGACATTATTATCTGACCAATAAACCAATGAGTCATTCCGGTATAAAAAGATAGCCAGCCCCTCGTCCTGCCATAAATCTGCCGGAAGATCCCGGAAAATAGACTGGAAAGGACGCAAAGCATCCTGATCTTTCATCACATCTTCAAGCAACGTCTGGAGTCTTTGCTCTTTTAACCGGAGAATTTGTTCAAAGTTTTTCTTCCTGTCGATTATCTGGTCATTTTCTCTTGTAAAAAAGTATTGAATAACCAGCGCTGCGACCAGGAATGTAATAAAAAGAAAAGCCAGGCGAAATATCTTTCTTCTTATTTCCGGTTCTTTCTCCATAAACTTTATCATTTACTGGGTTTCATGCACTTAAAAACGGCTTAATTAGAGGCCTCCCGGCACGTTTTTTTTCAGAAATCAGCCCTTTTATCATCTACACTTCCTGGTTTGCCAGAAGGCTTAAAATTAAGCATTTTTAATTTAAGATAAAAATCGTGCCAGTAATAGGGGCTTTGTGCTAAAATCGTTCCATGTGGAACCATTATCTGCCCAGGTGGACAATAAGAATGGAAATATCGGCGGGTGAAACTCCGGCAATCCTGGATGCCTGTCCCAAGGACCTGGGCTTTATCCTGCTGAGTTTCTCACGTGCTTCGAAAGAAAGGGCTGTCAGACGATGATAATCAAAATCTTCTTTTAGTGTAACCGAATCTAACCGCTCCAGTTTTTGGGCCAGTTCCCCTTCTTTTTCAATATATCCCTCGTATTTGATCAGAATTTCTGCTTCATCAAGAATTTCTTCCCGGTTTGGCCTGATCGCATTCAAATGGTTCCTCAGAGCCGGAAGGTGTTCAGCCAGACCGGCCAGGCTAATTTGCGGACGCAACAGTAAGCCGGCGATTTTCATCTTTTGAGAAATGGTTGGTGTTTGCGAAGCTTGCAGAAAGCCATTGATCATGTCAGGGTCAACGCTGATTTTTCTCAGATAGCGGACAATTTCTTCTATTTTATCTCTTTTTTCTATCACGTTATTCAACCGCTCATCTGATGCCAATCTGATCCTATGAGCCATTGGGGTCAGCCGTTGGTCGGCATTGCTCTGACGGAGTAAAATCCGGTATTCAGCCCTTGAAGTGAACATGCGGTAAGGTTCATCAACACCTTTGGTGATCAGGTCGTCGATAAGGACGCCGATATACGCATCGGATCTTTTCAGTATAAACTCCTGCTCACCTTTAACTTTAAGATGGGCGTTAATCCCTGCCATAATTCCCTGTGCGGCAGCCTCCTCGTAACCCGTAGTGCCATTTATCTGTCCGGCAAAATAAAGGTTTTGAACTAATTTGGTTTCCAGCGTATATTTAAGCTGCACCGGCGGAAAATAATCATATTCGATGGCATAACCGGGTCTGAAGATACGGGCATTTTCAAATCCTTTTATTTTTCTGAGTGCTTTGAATTGAACATGATCAGGTAAGGAAGAGGAAAAACCATTGATGTAATATTCGACGGTATGCCATCCTTCCGGTTCCACAAAAAGCTGGTGGCTATCTTTTCCGGCAAACCGGTCAATTTTATCTTCAATCGAAGGACAATAACGCGGGCCGATCCCTTCGATTTTTCCCGTGAACATGGGTGATTCGTCAAACCCAGTCCTGAGAATATCATGCACTTCCCGGCTGGTATAAGCCATGTAGCAACTGCGTTGTACCTTTAGTGGAGGGGTATCGGTAAATGAGAATTTCCCCGGGTTTTCGTCCCCTTTTTGTTCTTCCAGCTTGCTAAAATCAATCGATCTTCCATCAACTCTCACAGGAGTTCCGGTTTTCATCCGGTCCGATTCAAATCCCAGTTTAATGAGACACTCAGTTAATCCTTTCGCAGCTTTCTCCCCGATCCTGCCTCCGCCAAATTGCTTTAACCCGATATGAATAACCCCGTTCAGAAAAGTCCCATTCGTTAATACTACAGATTTTCCTGGTATTTCATGACCCATTGAAGTCATAACTCCTTTCACACTTCCATTTCTCACGATGACTCCAGTGACCATATCCTGCCAGAAATCGAGATTAGGCGTATTTTCAAGCATTTTCCGCCATTCCGATGAAAAAAACATACGATCACTCTGTGCTCTTGGGCTCCACATGGCAGGGCCCTTTGATTTGTTCAGCATCCGGAACTGGATCATAGTCCGGTCGGTAACGATGCCGGAATATCCCCCCAAAGCATCAATTTCCCTAACGATCTGGCCTTTAGCAATTCCACCCATGGCTGGATTGCATGACATTTGGGCCATGTTAGTCATGTTCATGGTAACCAATAAAACAGAAGATCCCAGGTTGGCTGCTGCGGCAGCGGCTTCGCATCCGGCATGACCAGCACCTACGACGATGATATCGTATTCTTTAAACATCAATCCTAATTAATGGAAAAATCAGTTTCCGTTCCACGTGGAACATTTCATGACCACATCGTCAAAGATAGGTAATATTCTTCTTTGGCCCTCATCTGCTCCCTCTCGGATCGTGTCTTATCTTTGTAACCCATCAAATGCAGCACCCCGTGGATCATTAATCTTTTAATCTCATTATTCAATGAGTCCCTGAATTTCTTTGCATTCTCTCTGGCCCGGTCAACACTGATATAAATATCACCGGTTAATAATCCGGCGCTCTCAGATAGGTCAAAAGTTATGATATCAGTCAACGTAAAATGCCTGAGGTATTCCTTATTAAGCTGAACTAAAATATCATCATTTGTCAATATATAATTCAGCGTTCCTACGTTATAATTCTCATTATCAGCAGATTGAATTATCCAGGACCGGATCTTACGCTTTTGCTTCAAGGTATAGCTTACCTCTTTAAGAAAAAAAAATATTTTTGGTTCCCCGGCCATTTACTAGTAAGGGTTCAACTGTTCAACCGCTGATATACACGGAAAAAGTCCTGCATAAAGACCACTCTTCTCTCAAAAATATTCTCATCAATTCCATAAATCCGGAAAAGCATTTCAATGAGACGGCCCTTATCCTTGAACTTCACTTCGTCGGCTAAAGCCTGGATCAAATGCAGGCCATTTTTATCTGAACCGAACTCGACTCCGGAATTCCCTCTATTCGCATATGCCTTATAGTCAAACCCTTCACCCTCGTCAAAAACTTTTATCCAAAGGCCATCCTTGGTATTTTCCAGCATAATACGGACAAACTTCTTCCTGTCTTGCCCGTTTCCATGAAAAATCGCATTTTTAACAGCTTCCGAAACACCCATAAGAATGTTCCCGAAATAATTGCCATATAAAAGGAATTCTTCACTGATCTCTTCAACAAACTGTTCTACCTGGAACATTTCATCAAGAGATGATTCAATTTTAATCTCTTTATGCTTTTTCATCTATTAACGTAACTCAAAATAATAGAAGTATTGATTAACTTTTTGCTTATAAAATGGCCGCAGATTGGGCGGCATTGTTCTTAGCAATTCAATTTCATTTTCCTGTAATTTGTTATACTCTTTAAAATCCTCAGGGTTTCTATTGTTAATATCTTTCCCTTCCTTTGATTCCCTTTTCTCTTCCTGCTCGCGGATCAGTTCCGCTCTTTCATGCTTTAATAAACGGGTTTCTATATCTTTTAACCGATCTATGGTTTGCTGCGTTATGATTTTATTTACCAGCTCTGTTTCGGTTTTTTCCATTTGTTCCATCATTTCCTGCATTTCTTTGCTGTTGCCCATTCCCTGTTCTTTCATCTGGCCCTGGTATTGCTCCATCATTCTTCTGATAGCTTCCTGCTGAGCTGCCATCCGCGCGAAACCTTCACTATCCGCTGAATTACGGCTTTCATTCGATTTAGACGGGTTATTGCCATTTTGCTTCATTTGCTGGATCTGCTGGTTTAGTTTCTGTTGCATCTCCCGCATGCTTTTCATCGATGAAGAACCCTTTCCCGGCTTAGGGCTGCCTTTTTTGCACTGCCCTGAACATTGCATCTGCATGGCTTTCATCATCTGTTCCAAAGCTTCAGATAAAAGAAGTGCCAGATTGTTAACAGAAGTCATAACAAATTGCTGGTTTTCCCCGGCAGGACCTTTTCTTCTTTCCGTCAATTCTCCCAAGGCCTTTCCGACATGGAGGTTTATATCCTGTATCTCCCTTGTAACAAAGGGCTCAATCATTTGTTGCCTCTTGCTCAGGGCCCATAATGAATCTTCAACCATCACCAGGTCATCCTTTATCCTGTTCTGGGCTTCAATGACAGACGGGAACTGGGGGTCCATGGTAGATATTTCGGAAGTCCTGCCTATCAGTTCTTCCTGGTCGAACGACAATTGGATCAGGTTTTCCAGGATTTCACGCAAAGCTTCTATGCTCTCCCCCAATTCTTCTGAATACATATCGCTTTGCATTTGCTCCATCTGGTCGGCCATTGATTTCATGCTTTGCGAGGCACTCCGCTGGGCAGGGGAGGCTTTTGATGGCTTTCCCATTTTGAGCATTTCCGATCCTTCCTGCATTTGTTGCTGGATCTCCTCTTCAGCCTGATCGGTATTTTCAAGCGGATTCGGTTCCTGCAACTCCTTGTTTTTTTTCTCGAGCACATTCAGGTCTTCACGGAGTTGATTAAATTCTTCGTTCAGCTTATCCTGCTCCTTTTTTAATTGCTCCGCATCAGCATTCTTCTGTTCACTTTTGGCTCCCTGTTCCTCTTGCTTTTTGGCCAGATCTTTCAGTTTGTCGATGGATTCCTGAAGTTTCTTTTCGAATTCAAGTTGTTTAAACAATTCAAGGTTTCTGTCCAATTGCTTTTCAAGATCTTTATTATCAGTTTTTAATTTCTCCAGCATTTCATTAACCTTGTCTTTATCGACATTTTCCATCAGTTTTTGCAATTCCTCGAACATCTTCTTCATTTCATCAGTCATGATCTCGTCAAATAATTCTTCAAGTCTTTGCTGTTTTCGGATCAATTCTTCATCGGTTTGCTTATATTGCTGCTCCTGAATGGATTTTACCTGGTTTTCTTTCTGGATCTTTTCCACTTTTTCCTGCAGTTGTTTTTGCTCATCCAATAAGTCCTGGATCTGCTGTTTCTCCTGCCATCCGATGTTTTCCTTATCAATCAGTTTACGGCTAAGTTCTTCCGCCTTTTTCTGCAGGTCTTTGGCTTCCTGTATGCTACTTTCCAGATCTTCCGTGATTTTCTGGCTATCCTCTTCCGTTTTTTTATCGATCTCGTCCATAGTGGGTGCCCTGAAAATCATCGGCTGGGAACGAGTGACCTTACTCCCGTTGATACCATCATTATCCCATATTTCAAAATGATATACGATTTGTGTACCCGGTTCAATATTAATGGAATCAAGATCGAAAAAATGAAAAAACTGCTGCTGGTTGCTTAGCTTACTCACCGGCAGTTCAACGATGAATTCATTTGCCGGTTCAGCGCTGGTTTTACCTTCCTGATCAAACTGGTAGTTGAAGGTCAACCTGCTGAACCCATAATCATCCTTAATGAATCCTGTGAAATAAATCTTCTTGTCAAAGATAGAGTCCCTGACCTGGTCAATGTTTATCGTCGGGTAATTATCCGGTATGATACTTACTGTATAAGTCAGCGAGTCAGAATTCCGAAGAAATTCATTAGCCGAAACAACTGCATAAATATTACTTTTTAAAGCACGGCCGGTAAATATAAAAGTGTTAGTGGACTCATTATCAAGTTTTTGATTTTCTTCTCCCCATCGAAAGAAAATGTTCCGTGTATCCCTGGTAAAGAATTTCCATCTGATCATTGTTCCCAGCGGCACAATCATGTCACCAGTATTTTCAATCGTTTCATCAACTTTTCCGGTATAGGAGGGATAATCCAGTGCTACTTCAAAACTGAGAACGATGGGTTTGGGGAACACCAAAAGTTCAAACCGGCCGGATTTAAAAAGGTCGTTTAACACGTAAAACCGCTTTGTTTCCTGAACATTCCTGAATTTATAGTGAAACATCACCGGGCTTTTCTTTTCCATCCTATATTGAATACCGTTCATTTCAAGAAAGAGGTCTGCGGGCAATTCAGTGCCTTCAACTTTTATTTCGAATAAAAAGTCTTCCTGCTGAAAGGTTTCCAGTTTTTCATTCAGCACGGTAATCGTGAAAGGGGCCGGAGGTACATATACTGTCTGATATTTCACAATCCTTTCAGAAGGTTCAGTAATAACCCGCGGGGAAATTATAAGGATCAGGATGATAATAATAACCGGAGGAAGTGCATAGCGAAGATACCTTAGGTTCTGCTTTATATCGATGGCGAGGACAAATGGCACTGGGCGCAATTTATTGATTTTCTGGTCGATGCTGGCACGGATCAGGTCGCCGGAAATTTCCGGATTCTGATCCTGAAGCATTTTCAGTTGCAGTGTGTTCAGCAGTTTGTCGTTGATCTCGGGGAAATGAGTTCCGATAATTCCCGCTGCCTCTTCATGGCTGATAATTTTCCCCAGCTTCAAAAGGTTAAAGGCCGGGATCAGAATCAGTTGCCACAATATCAATACATTGAGGCTAATATAAGAATAGAAGATTACTGTTCTGGTAACCGTGTTAAAGCGTCCGAAGTATTCAGAAAGTATGATAACCAGGAAGAAAACTGTCAGCAAAGCAATGAAAAAAATACCACCCCTGACCAACCGGTTTTTATAATATTTCCGGATGAACTCGTCAAGCTTGCCGATCAGTATTGTGTAATTCTCTGCTGTCATGCTTCTTCAAAAGGCCAGGGGTTCACTCCTTGTAACGAATTAGAACAAATAAATATTATCTTTGTTCTCCTTTACAAAGTTAGTCATTGTTTTCCGCCGTCTTCCCGGTATTGGAAATTATTTTACATCATGAAAAAACTCCTGCTTTCTGTTGCGCTGATCTTTTCATTCATGCTGACCAAAGGGCAATACAACGTTCCGGAAGCATTTGATGAAGATTATTGTCATTATATCAAATCCTGTGAAAACCAGCTTAAATATTACTCTGCACCACTGGTCAGCAGTGCTTTGCTTGAGAAATATGATGTAACCTTTTATTTCCTGGACCTGAACGTTGAAAACAACACGGTTGCCGTGAGCGGCAATGTGACCATCAAAGCAAAACCGACCATTGCAGCGCTTGACACGTTTGCTTTTGAACTGATCTCCGCGATGACTATCGATTCGGTTTTTGTCGACGGAATACAGCGGACATTCCAGCATACCAATGACCTGGCGATAGTGCCATTGTCTTTACCCATTCCGCAGGGGACACTATTTTCTGTGAAGGTATATTACCAGGGGACTCCACCTACCGGGGGATTTTTTTCCGGTGTTTCGACCGACTATTCCACCCAATACCAGAAAAATGTGACCTGGACCCTGGCTGAGCCATACGCGGCAAAAGACTGGTGGCCGACCAAGCAGGACCTCCGGGATAAAGCTGATTCCGTATGGGTTTTCCTGACGACAAGCCCCGAAAACAAGGCCGGATCGGAGGGCTTGCTGACGGGAATAACGACCATGCCCAACGGGAAAGTCCGCTATGAATGGAAAAGCTATTACCCGATCGATTATTACCTGATTTCATTTGCTGTGGCAGATTACCAGGATTACAGCCTGTATGCTTTCCCGGAAGGTACTTCGGATTCCGTGCTCATACAGAATTATATCTACGATCATCCCAATTGCCTGCCTGACAATAAGGGTGCAATTGATCAGACTGCTGCCTTCATCGAATTATTTTCCGATTTGTTCGGGCTTTATCCTTTTATTGATGAAAAATACGGGCATTGCCTGACCAAGCTCGGCGGCGGTATGGAACACCAGACAATGACGACCATTGGCGGCTTTAGTTTTGGCATAGTCGCTCATGAGCTTGGACACATGTGGTTTGGGGATAAAGTAACCTGTGCCACCTGGAGTGATATCTGGATCAACGAAGGATTTGCCACCTATACCGATTACCTGGCCCATTCGTTTTTAAGCACCCCATATTATGATTCCCTGTGGTTAAAGATCCGCCACGACCAGGTTAAGGCACAACCCGGAGGAAGTGTTTATGTTCCGCCTGAAGAACTCGGTGATATCTGGCGTATATTCGACGGACGGTTATCCTACAGCAAGGGTGCCTTACTGTTGCACATGATACGATTTGAACTTCAGGACGATGATTTGTTTTTTAATGTTCTTAAGACTTATGTCGAAGAATATGGAGATTCCGTGGCAACCGGAGACAATTTCAGGGACTGGTTAGAATCCGTTTCGGGTAACGATTTTACGGATTTCTTCAATCAATGGTACTATGGAGAAGGTTACCCGGTTTATGATATCGTTTGGCACCAGGGTGGAAACAAACTGGATATTATTTCTACTCAAACCACTTCCACCAGCATAACGCCATTGTTTAAGATGCTTGTTCCCTATCACCTGAATTTTACTGACGGAACAGATTCAACTCTTTTACTTTACCAGGATGCTAACCTTAATTCTTACGATATTTCGATCTCAAAGACTATTGATAATATTGTATTGGATCCCAGACAATGGATCCTTCACAAGCTCAACAGCCTTTCAGTAGGGTTGGAAGAAACGGAAAGCCCGTTACACTTCACACTGGCGCCGAATCCTGCGAAGGATTATCTCCGTATTTTCTTCTCACACCCATCTGATAAATCATTTACCCTCTTTATTTCCGATCTGACCGGAAGGCAAGTCTTCAGGCAAACCATGGAAAATGTTGATCGTTTCATTGATATAAGCAAGTTTTCTCCTGGTATATACCTGGTTTCCCTGTCGGATGGGACTGATGTGCTTAATAAGAAACTTATTGTAGAATAAATAATGCCTAATATCCCAACCCAAGTCCGAGTCCGTTTTGCTCCCAGCCCCACGGGGCCATTGCATATCGGAGGAGTCAGGACGGCATTGTATAATTATTTGTTTGCCCGCCATTCCGGCGGAAAAATGATCCTCCGGATCGAGGATACGGACCAGAATCGCTATGTCCCGGGTGCGGAAGATTACATCATTGATTCGTTGAACTGGGCCGGGATCCTGTTTGATGAAGGCGTCAATGTTGGCGGGCCTTTTGCGCCATACCGCCAGTCGGACCGGAAAGGTATCTACCGCAAATATGCCGATGAGCTGATCAGAAACGGGCATGCCTATTATAGTTTCGATGCCGCAGAAGAGCTTGACGCGAGGCGTAAAGAGGCTGAAAAGGAAAAGCGGGTCTTTACTTATGATGCTTCCGTGAGGATGGGGATGAAGAATTCCCTTGCCCTTTCTCCTGAAGAAACACAGCGGCGTTTGCAGTCAGGAAAGCCGTATGTAATCCGTTTTCTTATCCCGGAAAACGAGATGCTGGTATTTCATGACCTGATACGCGGCGAAATGACTGTAAATACCCCTACACTGGACGACAAGGTGCTGTTCAAGTCTGATGGGATGCCAACTTATCACCTGGCCAATATCGTCGATGATCACCTGATGCAGATATCCCATGTGATCAGGGGGGAAGAATGGCTTCCGTCTCTTCCGTTACATATTCTGCTATACCGGAGTTTTAGGTGGCAGCCGCCTTTGTTTGCGCATCTTCCGCTTATCCTGAAACCTGAAGGATCGGGCAAGCTCAGTAAACGAGATGGCGACAGGCTGGGTTTCCCCGTATTCCCGATGGAATGGAAGGATCCATTCACTAAGGAGGTCTCTTCAGGATATCGAGAGTCAGGATATTTTCCTGAAACCTTAGTAAATATGCTGGCCCTGCTGGGATGGAACCCCGGCACCGAAAAGGAAATTTTTTCCCTGGAAGAGCTGACTCATGAGTTTTCGATTGAACGGATCGGCAAATCTGGTTCTCGTTTTGATCCGGGCAAAATAAAATGGTTCAATCACCATTACCTGGTTACCAAACCCACAGAAGAGCTCATAGCCATGTTCCAGGAAATCCTGAAAAACAAAGGCGTTGTGGCTACCGACACATTTGTCGGCCGGGTCGTTGAACTTGTCAAAGACCGGTCCGATTTCGTCAGCAATTTCTGGGACCAGTCGTCTTTCTTTTTCCAGCCACCCCAATCATACGATATGGACATTGTCAGAAAGAAGTGGAAAGATGATACTCCAACGCTTCTGAAAGCTTTTGGTGATCTTCTTCCAACTCTTGACGATTTCCATGCTGAAAACATCAAGGTTCTGGCCGAAAAATTTGTGCAGGAAAGGAATACTGGCTTAGGACAGTTAATGAATCCTCTCAGGCTCTGCCTGGTTGGCAGCAGTTTCGGCCCTGATCTTTCCCTGATCTGTGAAATGCTTGGAAAAGATGAGGTAATATCGAGAATAGCGAAGGCCCTGGATCAAATATCGCAACAGCAGGTTTAATACAATCACTCAGGAAATGGGACAAATATCGATCGAAGGCATGGAATTTTTCGCTTACCATGGCTGCTTCAAAGAGGAGCAGATCATTGGCACCCGCTTTATTGTTGATCTTTTCATGGAAACAGACACTCAGGAAGCCGAGGTGACTGATAACCTGGCAAAAACGGTTAATTACCAGGCAGTTTATGGCTTTGTGGCGAAAGAGATGGCTGTTAAGTCGCACCTGCTGGAAAATGTCGCCAGTCGGATACTAAAACGTATAGCCCGGGAATTTCCTCAAATAACTGCCTCCAGGATAAAGATATCAAAGATGAACCCGCCCGTTGGCGGTAAAGTTGAAAAAGTAAGCATAGAATTAAATAGTCATTCCCGACTTTGACACTTGTTTGTCTTTTTTAGTTGGTTGAATTTTCTAACCTATTGATATTCAGTGTCTACAAAAATGAAATTATTTAATTTTTTAAAAATGTAGTGGACACTTTATTAACAAAA